>SCPP01000037.1_pt1:600000-1247500 | contig 1395074 bp, 1979 predicted proteins | sample 6106811 | NCBI WGS metagenome assembly SCPP01 (sample SAMN10720449, study PRJNA508395) | human gut metagenome | isolation source: Participant 2 stool, 15 month | host: Homo sapiens | collected 2018
CTGTGTAAACATTGGTAGAGGAGCATTGCTGGCGGGATGAAGCCATACCGTAAGGAGTGGTGGACTGCCAGGAAGAGAGAATGCCGGAATGAGTAGCGAGATGAAGGTGAGAATCCTTCAGGCCGAATATCTAAGGTTTCCAGGGTAAAGCTGATCTGCTCTGGGTAAGTCGGGGCCTAAGGCAAGGCCGAAAGGCGTAGTCGATGGATAACAGGTTGATATTCCTGTACCGCATATAAACAGAACTGTGGGGACACAGAAGGAAAGTGTGAGCCGGGAATGGAAAGCCCGGTCCAAGCACAGGAGGAGAGATACAGGCAAATCCGTATTTCAATCCAATGGTGTTACGCGGAGCGAACAAAGTAGCGAAGCACATGGACCATCTGTCGAGAAAAGCCGCTATTGTTCGTACTGTACCCGTACCGTAAACCGACACAGGTGGATGAGGAGAGAATCCTAAGGCCGACGGGAGAAGTATTGTTAAGGAACTCGGCAAAATGACTCCGTAACTTCGGGAGAAGGGGTGCTCCAGAGATGGAGCCGCAGAGAACTGGCCCAAGCAACTGTTTAGCAAAACACAGGTCTATGCAAAACCGAAAGGTGAGGTATATGGGCTGACGCCTGCCCGGTGCTGGAAGGTTAAGGGGATAGGTCAGGCGGCGAAGCTTCGAACTTAAGCCCCAGTAAACGGCGGCCGTAACTATAACGGTCCTAAGGTAGCGAAATTCCTTGTCGGGTAAGTTCCGACCCGCACGAAAGGCGTAATGATTTGGGCACTGTCTCAACGATACACCCGGTGAAATTGAAATACCAGTGAAGATGCTGGTTACCTGCGCCAGGACGGAAAGACCCCATGGAGCTTTACTCCAGTTTGATACTGGGATTCGGCATGGTATGTACAGGATAGGTGGGAGGCTAGGAAAGTGTGACGTCAGTTGCACTGGAGCCGCTGTTGGGATACCACCCTTGCAGTACTGGGTTTCTAACCAGAAGCCGTAATCCGGTCTAGGGGACAATGTCAGGCGGGGAGTTTGACTGGGGCGGTCGCCTCCGAAAGGGTATCGGAGGCGCTCAAAGGTTCCCTCAGAATGGTTGGAAACCATTCGAAGAGTGCAAAGGCAGAAGGGAGCTTGACTGTGACACCGACGGGTGGAGCAGGTACGAAAGTAGGACTTAGTGATCCGGTGGTATAAAGTGGGATTGCCATCGCTCAACGGATAAAAGCTACCCTGGGGATAACAGGCTTATCACTCCCAAGAGTTCACATCGACGGAGTGGTTTGGCACCTCGATGTCGGCTCATCGCATCCTGGGGCTGAAGTAGGTCCCAAGGGTTGGGCTGTTCGCCCATTAAAGCGGTACGCGAGCTGGGTTCAGAACGTCGTGAGACAGTTCGGTCCCTATCCGGCGTGGGCGTAGGATATTTGAGAGGAGCTGCCCTTAGTACGAGAGGACCGGGGTGGACTGGCCGCTGGTGTACCGGTTGAACCGCCAGGTTCACGGCCGGGTAGCCAAGTCGGGAAGGGATAAACGCTGAAGGCATCTAAGCGTGAAGCCCCCCTCAAGATGAGATATCCCATAACGTCAAGTTAGTAAGACCCCTTGAAGACGACGAGGTAGATAGGCAGAAGGTGGAAGTGTGGTGACACATGCAGCTGAGCTGTACTAATAGGTCGAGGGCATAACCGAAAGAGGTTAAGGTTTGGATAGAACAAAGAGAGTTATTCTTGAAGGTAAAAGTATGAAAAGTACTTGACAGAATACGGATGTATGAAGTATATTTAATGTGCAGTTTTGAAAGAGCAATCTTTCTTACTTAATAGAGATATCTAATAAGTATGGCCCGGTGGCTCAGCTGGTTAGAGCGCCGCCCTGTCACGGCGGAGGTCGTGGGTTCGATTCCCATCCGGGTCGTTTACAATTATATATTGTAGGCATTTATTGCAATATGGGATCATAGCTCAGCTGGGAGAGCATCTGCCTTACAAGCAGAGGGTCATAGGTTCGAGCCTGTAGGTCCCATTGATATGCCGATATGGCTCAATTGGCAGAGCAGCTGATTTGTAATCAGCAGGTTGTTGGTTCGACTCCGACTGTCGGCTCTTTATTAACAATGTATCTTGATGTCGCTGATATTGGGATAATTGTTAATTTAATTTTATATGGGTGGATTCCGAGTGGCCAAAGGGACAGACTGTAAATCTGTTGGCAACGCCTTCGAAGGTTCGAATCCTTCTCCATCCATTTGATGAATATAATTCATCACTTTTGCATAATATGATATATAGATGACGCGGGTAGAGCAGCTCGGAAGCTCGCCGGGCTCATAACCCGAAGGTCACAGGTTCAAATCCTGTCCCCGCTACTTCGCCTAGATAGCTCAGTTGGTAGAGCAGAGGACTGAAAATCCTCGTGTCGCTGGTTCGATTCCGGTTCTAGGCACTAAGTTGAGATAATTACTACATTCGTGTGGTGGTTATCTCTTTTTATTATAATTATAAATAAGCAAATAAAGAAATTGTGCAATATTCTAAATTTACTTATTTGTAAATTATAATTTAAGTTAAGAATAATTTTTTAATGAGTCTGTGACATAAATAAAATGTCTTATTTATAGAATTATATCTGTGAAGTAAATAAAAAGGCTTATTTACAGAAATTAAGATTAATTAGATAAAATTGTTATAGTTAATTAGATGATATAGATAGCAATAATAAAATGAAGAGGAAATGAAATAAATGAAAGATAATTACAAGTATAAAGATATGATATCGCATTTGAGGGAATACAGCGAAAAATGTAGTTCCAATGCATATGCCGGGGCTAAGCGCAATAACAGGCTGATTAATGAGTATATGCCGGATATAGGTAATCCGTATGAGATTGATATAACGGAGATTGACGGTTTTGACAATATGCATAATGCAGAGGGCATAATAAAGGCTGCATTTGACAGGACGGCAAGGCTGTATGGTGCTGACGAGAGCCTTTTCTTGTAAATGGAAGTACGGCGGGAAATATGGCGGCGATATGTGGAGTTACCAATAAAGGCGACTGCATAATAGCAGCAAGAAACTGTCATGTGTCGGTGTATAATGCGATTATCCAGAATGAGCTTGAGGTTGAATATGTTTATCCACAATATGATGAAAAGTACGGATATTATAAGGGGATAACTTTGGAAGAAATCAAGGAAGCTGTTGAAAAGCATTTGCTGGTTTCTGAAAATATAAAGGCAGTGGTTATAACATCACCTACATATGAGGGAAATGTGTCGGATATAAAAGTATTGCGGAGTATCTTCACAGTTACAATATTCCGCTGATTGTTGATGAGGCTCACGGGCGCATTTTAGGTTCTCAGAGGAATTTCCGGCGACAGCGGTTGAGTGTGATGCAGATATAGTTATAAACAGCGTTCATAAGACATTACCATCGCTTACACAGACAGCGGTTATGCATATTAATTATGGATATGTAAATGTGGAAAAGGTGCGAAGATACTGGAATATATATCAGTCCACAAGTCCATCTTATATACTTATGGGTTCTATTGACAGGTGCATGAGTATTATTGAGAAGGATGGAAAGCCCCTTTTGATAATTATATAAGAAGACTGAAAGAATTACGTGGCAGACTTAAGCAGTTAAAGAATATCAAGCTAATAGAGTCGGATGACATATCTAAAATTGTTCTTGGGTATCGTAGCGGAAAAGAGCTTTATGAAGTATTATTAAAGAGGTATGGCATACAGCTTGAAATGTCATCACTTAAGTATGTTATTGCAATGACTTCAATATTTGATGAGCAGAGCAATTATGACAGGTTATATAATGCGCTTCGTGAGATAGATGAAGATGATAATCAGGATAAATGTATGTCGGATGAAAAGGCTTGCGTTTCGGATGGCTGCGTATCAGAAGGTAGTATGCAGAATGATGGCAATTCAGAAAATAGAGTGTCAGGTAACTTGATGTTAAATGATACACTTAAAGATAATAGCATACATAATTCCAGCGTGGCAGTAACTTACAATAGCGCAGATATTATTGAAAATAATAACATTGAAAAAGATAGAAACAATAAAAATAATGCATACAATAAGTGTAATAACTATGATAAAGATATATCAGAAGTCAATATAGCAGGCTTTAATAATAAATGTGCCATGAAAATATCAGAGGCGCTTAATATTGGTGACGAGTGTGGATATGATACAGTTTCAATGGATAGTGATGATGTGTATGGCAGAATAAGTGCGGCGATGGTGTATGTCTATCCACCAGGAATACCGATATTGTGTCAGGGTGAGGTAGTATCGGAAAATGTTGTTGATATTATAAAGCAGGCGGTTGACGAAGGTCTTGAAGTTGTTGGATTAGAAGAAGCTGGTAATGAAATTAGGAAAGGCATTTTATGCCTGAGATAGCATTTTAATGGGAAAAGTTCAAGTGGAAAGGACCATATATTTAAGGCGGTTGTTGAGGATGAGAGCTTGTGTCTTAACACGATAACCATGTATACAACAAGACCTATGAGGGCAGGTGAGGCTGACGGGGTTGAGTATTATTTTGTGGATGATAAGACAGCTTGTGAGCTTGAAAACAGTGATAAGATTATTGAGATGAGAAAGTATCAGACGGTGTATGGTGAATGGAAGTACTTTACGGCGGATGACGGACAGATAGTGCTGGGAGAGGGAAAACGCTACATCGTGATAGGAACACTGGAGGCTTACAATAAGTTTGTACAGTACTTTGGAAAAGAATGTATGCTTCCGATATATATAGAAGTCGATGATGGAATAAGGCTTCAGAGAGCGATTAAGAGAGCAGAAGCAGGAAGTTCCACATTATGAGGAAATGTGCAGACGTTTTCTGGCAGACAGCGTTGATTTTTCAGAGGAAAATATTAAAAATGCTGGGATTGATAAGAGATTTTATAACAATGGTGCGATAGAAGAATGTATATCGCAGATAAAAGAGGAAATAAAGACAAGATTGTGTTAATTATGCATTTATGATAATATGATGTAAGGATGCCAGAGTAAAAAGGTCGGAAAGTTGTTCGTGCTTGTACGATAAGATTACGGGTTTTGATACTGACATCGTGTAAGTGGCAAGTTAATTTGACACTTAGATAGTGCCTTTAGGATTAGTATCATATTGATATACATAATAGGCAGAAGTTAATGTTACTGTTTGAAAGAGATATGCATTTTCTTGAGTTGTTTAAGGATTGCGTTAATTGCAAGGTAATGTAGCAATCCTGATACAGCAGTGAGAGGCAGAATTTACTTTTGATACTAAAATCATAAATACACATAAAATAAAAATGTTTTAATGTGTATAGATAAGATTATATATGGCTGCAAATAGTAACAGATTAATACATGGTCAGTCTTATAAGATACAGATAAACGTTGACAGGAATGGAGTTTATTATGGATATTAAGGTTAATGATATTAAGCCGTCATCACAGGTTCAGAGTGTTAAGAGTACGGCAGGTTCGGATGACAGTTTTAAGTTCACACTTATAAGTAATATTGAAGAGAAGGACCTTCAGGAAAAGCTTGGTAATATGATGCAGGAGATTACTGAGCAGGGTGAGAAGATAGCAAAGCATATGGATATAAAGGATATGCGTAAGTATCGACAGCTTGTAAAGGACTTCCTGAACGAAGTGGTTAACCGTTCGCATAAGTTTTCAAGAGAGAACTTTCTTGACAGAAGGGGTCGTCACAGAGTATATGGCATAGTCAAGCTTGTGGATAAAAATCTTGATGAACTGGCTGGAGAGCTTGTCAAAGAGGAGAAGAACCACATTGAAATTGTTGGCAGAATAGATGACATAAGGGACTTCTTCTTGATATTACAGCGTAGAAGCAAAGAGTAAAGTATTACAGAAAGTTGCAGGAATAAACATTATGAGTAGTTTTTCAGATATTTACGGATATGAAACAATCAAGGAGCATATGCAGAGTGCAATCAGGCTTGGTAAGGTATCACATGCGTATATTATTAATGGCGGACTTGGCGCAGGTAAGAAGATGTTAGCAGGAATATTTGCTAAGACTTTGCAGTGTGAGAATATGGAAGAGTCAGTTAATCCATGCAATAAGTGCCATTCCTGCATACAGTCTGATACGGGCAACCAGCCTGATATTATATGGGTAAAGCACGAAAAGCCAGCAAGCATCGGTGTTGACGATGTGAGAGAGCAGATAATAGCTGATATGCAGATTAAGCCTTATTCAAGCAGATACAAGATATATATTATAGATGAGGCAGAAAAGCTTACTGTAGCGGCACAGAACGCACTTTTAAAGACTATAGAGGAGCCACCGTCATACGGTATAGTTATATTTCTTACAACTAATGCAGACATATTTTTACAGACTATTCTTTCAAGATGTGTAATGCTTGACTTAAAGCCAGTAAAAACAGTATTGTTGAGGAATATATAAGGAATAATTATGATGTATCTGACTATGAGTGCAGATTTGCAGCTAACTTTGCACAGGGAAGAATAGGAAGAGCGAAGACGATAGTTGAGAGTACAGAATTTGCACACCTTAAGCAGGATGTCATGCACGTCATAAAGAATGCGAAGGATATGACATCCGGTGAGATTATGGCAGTTGTGAAGGATATTAATAACTATAAGCTTACGATAGATGATTATCTTGACCTTATGGCTATGTGGTTCAGGGATGTTCTGTTATTTAAGAGCACTAATGATACGAACTATCTTATATTCAGTGATGAGATTTCACTTATAAAGTCACAGGCACAGACAATGTCATATGAGGGTATTCAGGATATACTTGACTCTATAGACAAGGTTAAGATAAGACTTAAGGCAAATGTCAACTTTGACTTATGTATAGAGCTGCTTATTATGGCTATTAAAGAGGCTATGTAATATTATTATCAAAGTTAAAATGCTTTGATGGCATTAAAATAATAGCAGAATTGCAGCAGTTTAAATTATTGACTGTAAATGTGTAAATAAAGAAAAATACACAAAATAAGTTGTTTTGTTTGTATCTTAGATACATTTTAATAGATTACGTAAAATGTGTTTTTCTGATATGGATATAATTGTAAGATATTTTAATTTGCTCATTTATAGTTATTGTATTATATTTATTGTAAATGATTACAGATATTGAAGTGTTTAAGAATTGTGTGAATTGTATGGCAATGCAGCAATTCTGATACTGTAGCGGGTGGCAATTTACTTTGACACTCAATTATAATATGTATCTGTAGTACTTTAATCAGAGATTAGGAGAGATAATGACTAAGGTTGTTGGAGTTAGATTCAGACAGGTGGGAAAGATATATTTCTTTGCGCCTGGCAAATATAGTGTTGAAGTAGGTCAGCACGTTATAGTGGAAACAGCAAGAGGTGTCGAGTATGGTTATGTAGTGCTTGGCGAAAGAGAAGTTGAGGACTCAGCGGTAGTACAGCCACTCAAGGCTATCATAAGAATAGCGACACCAGAGGATGATGCAAGAGAAGCCAGGAACAGGGAAAAGGAAAAGAAGCCTATAAAATATGCATAGAGAAGATTAAGAAACACAATCTTTCTATGAAGCTTATAAAGGTTGAGTATACATTTGATAATAATAAAGTATTATTTTACTTTACGGCAGATGGAAGAATAGATTTCAGAGAGCTTGTCAAAGACCTTGCGGCAGTGTTTAAGACACGTATCGAGTTAAGACAGATAGGCGTGAGGGATGAAACTAAAATTTTGGCGGCATAGGCTCATGCGGAAGACCGCTGTGCTGCGCTACTTATATGCCTGAGTTTGTTCCGGTATCTATAAAGATGGCTAAAGAGCAGAACCTTTCGCTCAACCCTACTAAGATATCGGGTGTGTGCGGAAGATTGATGTGCTGTCTTAAGAATGAACAGGAAACATATGAGGAGCTTAACAGCCATCTTCCAAATGTTGGTGATTATGTGACTACACCTGAGAAGCTCAAAGGTGAGGTATCAAGTGTCAATGTATTAAGACAGCTTGTTAAGGTCATAGTTACTCTTGATGGCGATGAGAAGGAAATAAGGGAATATCCTGTTGCCGAGATTAAGTTCAAGCCTAAGAGAAAGAATGACAGAATGAACATAGATGACAAGGAATTAAAAGAACTTGAAGAGCTTGAGAGAAAGGAAGGAAAAGCCCATATCAATGATGACTGATGTTAAGATTAATGCTAATGAGAGAATAGATGATTTGTGCAGGGATAATCTTAAGTTAATTCAGAATACAGAAGTGTTCTGTTTTGGAATGGATGCGGTTTTGTTATCTACATTTGCAAGTGCCAGAAAGACTGACAAGGTGTTAGACTTAGGAACGGGTAACGGTGTAATACCGATACTTATGCAGGCTAAAAATCCGGGTGGAATGTATACAGGACTTGAAATTCAGGATATAAGCTATGACCTGGCAGTAAGAAATGTCAAGATGAATAATCTTTTGGACCATGTAAATATGGTTCAGGGCGATATTAAGGAAGCTTCACGTATATTCGGTGGGGCTTCTTTAATGTAGTAACAAGCAATCCACCATATATGAATGAAAATCACGGTATAGTGAACCCTGACAGCGCAAAGGCTATAGCAAGGCATGAGCTTCTATGCAGCCTTGAGGATGTGATAAGAGAGGCATCAAAGTGTCTTAAGGTCAAAGGACATATGTATATGGTACACAGACCATCAAGACTTGCAGATATATTTGCGGCGATGAACAGTAATCACTTAGAGCCAAAGAGAATGAGGATGGTGTATCCGCACGCCGACAAGCCAGCCAATATGGTGCTTATAGAGGCGGTTAAGGGCGGAAGGTCACAGCTTAAGGTGGAGAAGCCGCTTATTGTATACAATTCAGATGGAAGCTATACAGGAGAGCTTCTTGAAATGTACGGGATGTAATTGTGTCTTGGCGCACCCGGCACAAGTGTATCAGGTACCTTGCGGAATTCAGTGCTTTTATTAGATTTATAAATGGCTGAGGGGTACAGATGTTGGAAAAGCTACATCAGAATGTGCGCAGAAATGAGGATTAATATGGATATTAAAGAGCAGGGCGTGGAGGCTTTATGATGAGGTGACGGCTGGAGTGTACAGAGCCATACGGGAGCCGGACAGCTTTATCTGTGTGCCACCTCGATAGGTAATCTTGAGGATATAACTTTCAGGGTGTTAAGGATATTGAAAGAGGCGGATGTAATAGCCGCAGAGGATACAAGAAACAGTATAAAGTTGCTTAATCATTTTGAGATAAGTACGCCGATGACAAGCTATCATGAGTACAACAAGTATGATAAGGCAAAGACACTTGTTGAGAAAATGCTTAAAGGTGAAACTGTGGCGGTTATAACCGATGCTGGAACTCCCGGCATATCAGACCCAGGTGAAGAGCTTGTAAGACAGGCACTTGAGGCAGGCATAAAGGTATCAAGTGTTCCGGTGCAGCGGCGTGTATAACTGCACTTACGATGTCAGGACAGGCGACAAGAAGATTTGCATTTGAGGCATTTCTGCCAGCAGATAAGAATGAAAGAAAAGATGTACTTGCAGAGCTAGAGTCTGAAACAAGGACAATGATTATATATGAAGCACCTCATAGGCTGCTAAAGACTCTTAAGGAGCTTAGTGCAGTGCTTGGCGGCGAACGTGCGTTGACCATATGCAAGGAGCTTACGAAAAGGTATGAGAACAGCATGGTTACTACGCTTGACGAAGCGTGTGAGTACTACGAAGCCAATGAACCAAGAGGCGAGTATGTGCTTGTCATAGCCGGCAAGAGTCGTGATGTGATAAAGCAGGAGGAGCAGGATAAGTGGAAATCAATGTCAGAGCGTGAGCACGTAGAAATGTATATAAACCAGGGAATGGATAAGAAAGAGGCTATGAAGGCAGCAGCTAAGGACAGAGGAGTGTCTAAGAGGGATATATATAATAAGCTGCTGGAGAATTAAGGGTTCCTTGTGAAGAATTGATGTTATGAGGGATATCTAATTTTCTACTATAAAAATATTGAACAAGTATGTCCGCGTTAGAAAAACAGAGTTTTCATAATCTATGAAATGTATCTGAGATACAAACAAAGGCAAAATAATATAAAAGTATATAAGTGGAAGGGAATTATAAGTATGTGTAATTTTCTTCCACTTTGTTGTTTAAGACAGGATAAATAAAGTATGAGCAATAATCTAGATTTATTTGGTGAGATATTTATTAATGAGGTGAGGGATAGGACAATCAGTCTTTTGATGACAGAGTAAAAGGTAATATGAAGGGTGAGTCTTCGCAGCAATTATATAAGGATGTCCAGACATTAAATGAATCACAGCGTGAGATTATGTATAGGATAATTGAGCAGGTTACAGATTTAAGTATTCACAATATGTTATGTATGTTTGAAGACCATGAAGAGCTCAAATTACTATTAAATGAAGAAAATCTTGTTGAAGAAAGTGACGGTCTGGCGGGAGAATTGTATACAGAGGATGGCTGGATAAAAAGGTATTCAAAGCAGAGGACAGGGAGATATAAGAGATAACGAGAGAGGTTAAAAGACATATTCTGTCAAAATGTTACAAAATGTTAAAAACTTATGCCAAAATGCTTGCTTTATCTTATGAAATACTATATAATTCAACTCATTGTGAAATGTTTCTAAAAATATTAACAGAAACTTTGTGAATTATAAAAATTATACAAAGTAGATGAATTCATGTAATCGTACTTGTATAAAATATGTTTAATTGTTGATTGACGTATATCCGGGAATTGTTGAAAATCACGAAGGCGGTTAATTACTTAGAAATATTATCACTAAGCTTTTATAGGAGAAATTATGAAGAAGAAGACATTTAACAGAGTATTTGCCATGTTTAGTGCAGTACTTATGTTAGTAGGAATGTTCCCTTCTGTTCCAGCAACTGTCATTGCGGCAGAAACTACTGGAAGTGAAGGAACAACAGTCGCAAAAGGCATACGTTATGGATGCCGCAGACCTCAAGGCTGAGCAGTTTGGCGAAGATGGCAAGCTTGCAGCAGCTACAGGTGATATTAAAGTAGGAACAGATGATTACTTCACTGTCGGTGCTACAGGAAGTAAGAACTCATTAAAGCAGTTCACAGATGGTGGACGCAGTTGCGAAATGGGTGATTATACACAGGCACTTAATCTCGGTGGTGGATTAAAGACTAATAATGGACAGGCAGGACTTGGTTTTACAACAACAGAGCCAGTTAAGGTTATAGCTTATGTTGCTGTAAAGGCAGTTAATGATAAACATTCATTCCAGTATGCTGCAGCTAATGGCAAGGCAGTATCTATTGATATGGAAAATGACCCAAGTACTGTAAATAAGATTGAATTCACACTTGATGAAGCAGGTCAGTACTGGTTAGGTGGTAATAATGGTGGCGACTTCTTATATGTAGAAGTTCAGAGCCTTTACCAGAATATTCAATCGAAGGAACAACAGTAGATACATCATTATTCAGTGATGGTAAGCTTATAGCAGACTCTACATTATCAGGTTTCTTCAATGTATACAAGAATGGTGATAAGACAAAGTTAGTTGCTGACCAGTCAGTAGCTTACGGTAAGGAAACACTTACAACATCATTAAGACTTGATGGAAGTCCAACATTTACAGATGGAAAAGAAAAGTCAGTAATTACATTTACAGCTGATAATGACTTCAGACTTACATTAGTAGCAGCCCAGAAGGGTTCAGCAGTTCAGAATTAAAGTATGTTAAGGATGGCGGTGCTGCAGTTACACTTGCAGATGCAGTATTTGAAAAGGTACAGCAGCTAAGTACACAGTAGAGCTTCCAGCAGGTACATATAAGTTTGGTGCTCAGAATGGTCTTGATATATTTGATATGAGCGTTAAGTATATCGAAAAGTATGAAATGAACGCTAATGACCTTGATGTTTCTAATGCAGGTGAAGATGGCAAGTTCAAGGTAACAGCAGATACAGCAGTTGGAACAGATGGTTACTTCACAGTAGCCGGCAAGAGTTCAAAGAATGTATTTATCAAGTTAGCAACACCAGCAGAATATAAGGGTGTTACATATAACAATAAGCTTCAGCTTAGTGGAGCTACTAAGTTATCAGATGGAACAGCAACAATTAAGGTTAATGTTGAAAAGACAGCTAAGATTACTCTTGTAGCAGCAGCTAAGGGTGCATCTGGTGAAGGTACTAACCTTATCTATGCTAAGCCAGGTGCTGCTGAAGGTATAGCAATAGGTCAGTTAGGCGCTACAGATGAAATAGGAACATATACAGTAGAAAATGTTAAGCCAGATACATACTATATCGGTAGCGAAAAGGGTGCTGATATATATGATATCAAGGTAGAATATGACCCAGAAGAAAATAAGCAGGCAGTTGGATGGGATACAATAACAGCTCCTGTTATCGAGTCAGTTACAACAGATGCAGATGGTAATTTCGTAGTTAAGTTCACAGCTAATATTGATGAACTTAATGGTGCTGAAAATGTAAAGATTACAATGCTTGAAGGTGGATGTGAAGTATCTACAATTAATGTTAAGGCTCAGGCTGATTCAGTAACATTTACACCACTCTGGTCAGGTGATTACACATTTACAGCAGTTGCGCAGAGAGTTGGTTCAGCAGATAAGGCAAGTGAAGTATACAATTATGGTTCTTATACACTTGCAGTAAGAAAGCCAGTTATAACATGGGCTCAGAACAAGGGTAACGGAAGTGTATACCTTGACTGGGTTAATATCGAAGATGCAGACAGCTATGCAGTACAGAGAAGCTGGAAGCACAGGCGATTACACATATGCAGTTAAAGACCTTGCAGCTAATCAGGCAGATTATACAGTAACAGGTCTTGAGGCTGGAAAGAGCTACGAGTTCAAGGTTGAAGCAACAAGAAACAGTGACGGTTTCGTTGTAAATGCTACTTCAACAGTAGAAGTAAAGAGCGAAGCAGACCAGAAGTGGTATGTTGCTACAGTAGGTTCTGCACAGACAACTAATGCAGTTATCACACAGGAAGATGGTACTGTAACAAAGTACGACCTTGATTCACAGGAATCAACAGTTAATAAGGAAAACAATGTAGAAGCAGTAGACATTTCTAACACAAACGGAACTATTGAACTTGCTTCACAGACAAGTGGTAAGATATCAGATGATGAAGATGGTTTCTCTTACTACTATACAAAGATTGACCCAGATACAGAAAACTTCAAGTTATCAGCTACATTTACAGTAACAGATACTTCAAAGACTCCTGATAACCAGACAGGCTTTGGTGTAGTTGCAGCAGATACACTTGGTATTAACAACTGGGGCAGTGTTGACTATGTACATAAGTACTTCAACTATGCATCATCTATGGTATATAGCAGCAAGTCAACATATCCATGTATGAGAAATGTAACAGGTTATACATCAGCAGATTCATCAAATAATGATGGTGTTGACAGAGTTGTTACAAAGTCAGACTTCAAGAATACAAAGACATCATTTGAAGCAGATGCAACATATGAATTCTCACTTGAGAAGACAGATAATGGTTACACAGCAGTATGCAACGGCGAAGAGCTTAAGAGTGATGATAACTCATTCACTTCAGTTCAGGAAGACGGAACAGTTGTTGTTGGTGTAATGGTAAGTAGAAAAATCGGTGTTAAGATTAGCAATATCAAGTTCACTAAGTCAGAGAGCAAGGGTATTACAGCTAATGACAGCGCTGATGAAAAGGTAAAGCCAAGCGGAAGAGTATATTCTTCTAATACAGTAGGTGCAGCAGAATACGAATTCATCTATGTTCCTAACTGTGATGGTACACTTAAGGTAACAGGTCCAGACGGACAGGCTTATGAAGAAGTATTATCAGCAGGCGATGCAGCAAGAGTAAATGTAGCAGTTAATATTGGTGACAATAAGATAAGCTACACATTTGCTCCAGCAGCAAGCGATAAGATTACATCTACAGATGAACTTACAGGTGATGTAACAGTTAAGCGTGCTGTTTATGGCGAAGAAAATGGTATACTTGTAGTTTCACCAGAAGGAATGTCAGACGGTGATGGTACAGAAGCAAAGCCATTAAATCTTGCAACAGCAGTACAGTATGCACAGCCAGGACAGACAATCGTTCTTAAGGACGGTATTTATAAGGATTGGATATCAATCCAGAGAAGCGTAAGCGGTACAGCAGATAAGATGATTACACTTGTAGCAGAGAATACAGGTAAGGCAGTATTTGAAGGTGTTGGTTTATCAATCATCGGAAGCTACTGGCATGTATATGGTATCTATGTAAAGGATTCAACAGGCGTAGGTATCCAGATTAATGGTAACAACAACATAATTGAAATGTGTACAGTTGAACATTCAGCTAACACAGGTATTCAGATAAGCCGTTCAGGCAGCTCTGACAACAAGACAGGTATCAAGTATAAGTTATGGCCAACAGACAACCTTGTAAAGAACTGTGAGTCATTTGATAACTGTGATGCAGGACGTAACGATGCCGATGGTTTCGCAGCAAAGCTTACTTGCGGTAATGGTAACAAGTTCTATGGTTGTATCTCACATCACAACATCGATGATGGATGGGACCTTTATGCTAAGTCAGTATCAGGCGAAATCGGTCTTGTAACTATCGAAAACTGTAGCTTACAACAACGGATGGCTTACAACAGATGATATTACAGATGCTAACTATGAGTATGGTGAAGGTAACGGCTTCAAGCTTGGTGGTGGTTACTTAAAGGGTGGTCACGTTCTTAAGAACAGCATCACATTTGACAACCATGCTAAGGGAATTACAAGTAACAGTTGTCCTGATATTAAGATATATGATTGTACATCTTATAATAACTCAATCAACAACAGTGCTTACAACGTAGGTCTTAATACTAAGGACTCTAACAAGAAGGAATGGGTTGTTAACGGATTAATTTCTATTAATAACGAGAAGAATACAAAGCTTGAAGACTTAATTCCTTTTGCTCTTCATAGCGAAAATAACTACATTTACAATGGTAGTGCTTCATACAACAGCAATGGTGTAGAAGCAACAGATGACTGGTTCGTAAGTGTTGATACTTCAGTTCTTCCTACAAGAAATGAAGACGGAACAATCAATATGCACGGTGTTCTTGAATTAAATGAGTCAGCTCCAGCTAATTCTGGTGCAAGACTTGATGTAACAAGTGCTGATGCTATATCAGTTCAGCCAAGTACAGTAGCACCTGGTAAGATTGAAATAGCTGATACAGTAGAAAGGCAGATACACCAGCAGTTAAGACAGAATTAGAAGTAACAGATGTACTTACTCCTGCTGAGTGGGAAGCTTACAAGGGCGGTGCAGACGTTAAGGTAACACTTGATGTAAACAACGCAGATGAAACAGTAAGCGATACAGATAAGAAGTTAGTTGAAGATAAGGTTGCGGAAGCTGTTAAGGATGGCGTAGTTGGACAGTATGTTGATATCTCAATCAACAAGACTGTTGGTGAAACTACAACAGAAGTAACAGAAACAAATCATCCTATAGCAGTAAGCGTAACTGTACCAGAAAAGCTTATTAATACAGATTCAACAAAGACTAGAGAGTACAGTATTGTAAGACTTCATAATGGAGTTGCTGAGGTACTTGAGGGTGCTAAGACAGAAACAGTTGATGGTAAGCTCGTTATCTCATTCAGTACAGATAAGTTCTCTACATATGTAATTGTATACAAGGATACAGTAAACAGAAATCCTGGTTCAGATGATGGCAATAAGGGTGATAATAAGGGTGATGATAACACACCTTCAACACCTGATAAACCAACAGAGCCAACTAAGCCAGAAAACCAGTTAAGCCAACTAATCCTACAGAGCCAGTTACACCAACAGAACCAACTAAGCCAGCAGAACCATCTACAGGCGATGTAACAGGCAATACAGATGCTGCAACTGACAACGGCGCAGCTTCTAATACAGATAGCACAACAGCTGCAAGCAACAGAGTCAGGTGAAAGTACAGCAACTGGCGATATGGCTCATACAGCAGTATATGCAGTATTAGCTATGGTGGCAGCAGGACTTGCCTTAGCAGTAGTTGTATATGACAACAAGAAAAGAGAATATAATATAACAGGGAAGTAGCAAAGAACTAAAGATAAACGTAAAGAGGCGCGGTTAACATCTGGGGATGTTAGCTGCGCCTCTTTAGTGTAAGTTGTTTTCCGGTGTCGGTCGTTTCCGGAGTCCGAAGTCTTATATGCAGCGGTTTGTCTTTTCTGGTCAACTGTAGCGTGTCGTCAGTCAGTAATCGTATGTTCATTAATAATAGCCTTTATAGTGCTGTACAGATAAGGCTTAAGTGTGTCGATATCAGCCGGCTCTTTATACAGTATAGCACTGTAGCAGGTTGAACTTATAAGCTCGACTATCATAAACAGCATAATCTCTGGTTCTTTAAGATTAAGTCCTGACTCTGATAACATTTCATAGTATATATCACGGAAATTAATATCATCCTCCGCAACGTTAGTTGTGAGTGCCTTGAATATACCCCATGAAAGATTTTTGATATAAATGTTAGAAGAGTCTGGTTGTTGTTGAGCGCATTTATGATGTGGTCTGCTATGAATACAATCTGCTCTGTAAATGTGATAGTAAAGTCCGGGTTCTTGGTCTTTTCTTCATCAGCGTAGCTGTTAAGCGCAGTTACGGAATTCTTAAACAGCTTGTTTGCCTCGTGGGATATAAGTTTGTTCCTTATATCGTACTTGTCCTTAAAATACAGGTAAAATGTGCCTTTGGCTATGCCTGCCTTCTGTGATATTTCAGCGATTGAGGTCTTAGATACGCCCTGTGTTGTAAAGAGCTTAAATGCTGTATCTAAGATAGAAGTACGCTTCTGTTGTTTATTATTTTCCAGTTTTCCCATATGAAAACCCCATTTCTATATATACTTGTGGTTGCTGTATTTATTATATGTTAATTTAGCAGATATTTAGAAAAAGCAAGGTCTTTGTTATATGTTTATCTGTCAGATTAACATTCCTTTAAGCTGTAATCATTCTACCACGCTGAAAATAAAAATCTATAAAAACTGACTTTAGGTCATTTTATATATTGACTACTGGTCATTTTGTGATAGAATATCGTTTGTAAAGAAAATGACCGAAGGTCATATTTGAGAGTTTTATCATATGATATAAAGGTCAAAAGTTAAAAATGTATTTTGACATTTATGTCATCATATTTATCAGTGATGATTAAGGAAAATGTAAAGCTGATGAATATGAAAAAGACGTCACAGACGTAGAAATGAGGCGAATTATGGAAAAGTTTGGAAAGTAATTGTAAAACTCAGAATTCCAATTCTTATTCTGAGTTTCCTGCTTCTCATTCCATCTGCAATCGGATACTTTAATACAAGAGTTAACTATGATATTCTGTATTACCTTCCGAGCGAGATAGAAACTATGCAGGGCAGGACATTCTTATGGATGATTTTAATAAGGGTGCCTATGCGATGGTAGTCGTCCAGAATATGGATACAAAGTCTACCGATAAGCTTATTAAAAGGTTGAAGGTGTAGAGCATGTTGCTCAGGTTATTTCTTACACAGGAATAGTTGGTGAGGATGTTCCTTCAGAAATAGTACCTTCAAAGTTCAGGAAGTATTTCGAGAATGACAGCACAAATACTACATTATTTGCAATATTCTTCGATAATACAACTTCAAGTGATGATACTATGAATGCCATAACACAGATTAGGAGCAGACAGAAGGGCAGGCATTCATAAGCGGTATGTCAGCAGTAGTTACAGATACTAAGAACCTTTCAGAGAAGGAAACTCCACTCTATGTACTTATTGCGGTTGTACTTGTTTGTATCGTACTTGCTATATTTATGGATTCATTCCTTGTACCAGTATTCTTTATGATAAGTATAGGAATGGCGATTGTATACAACCTTGGTTCTAACATTTTCTTAGGCGAGGTTTCATACATAACCAAGGCACTTGCAGCCGTACTTCAGTTAGGTGTTACACTGGACTACTCAATATTCTTATGGCACAGCTACAAGGAAATGAAGGAGCAGTATCCGGATGACCACAAGGAAGCTATGGGAGTGGCTATCGGTAATACACTTACATCTGTAGTTGGTTCTTCTATAACAACAGTTGCAGGTTTCATCGCACTTTGCTTTATGAGCTTCACTCTTGGTCTTGACCTTGGTATCGTTATGGCAAAGGGTGTTATATTTGGTGTTATCGGATGCGTAACTATACTTCCATCACTGATACTTACATTTGACAGGGCATTAGAAGACAATGCACCGCGAGATTATGCCAAGCTTTGATAAGCTTGCTACATTTATAGTAAACCACTCATGGATATTTGTAATTATCTTCCTTGTGTTATTAGGACCTGCTATATACGGACAGAATCATACATCAGTATATTATGACCTGTCTGATACACTTCCAGATGACCTTGCGTGCTCACAGGCTAACAAGAAGTTGGAAGAAAACTTTGATATGAACTCTATCTATATGATACTTGCTGACACTAATATGTCTACAGACACAGCTAACGAAATGCTTGATAAGTTAAGTGATGTAGACGGTGTACAGTTTGCACTTGGACTTGACACAGCGCTTAAGTCTGGTATTCCACAGGAATTTCTTCCAGCAAAGACAGTGTCAGAGCTTAAGGGTGAGGATTATCAGATAATGATGATTGCTACTGATTACAAGATAGCATCAGATGAGATTAACAACCAGATTAATCAGGTAAATGATATTGTAAAGTCTTACGACTCTAAGTCAATGGTAGTTGGTGAGGCACCTTGTACAAAGGACCTTATCACTATAACAGATAAAGACTTCAAGACAGTAAGTGCAGTATCGATAGTAGCTATATTTGTTATTATTCTGTTTGTACTTAAGTCAATATCACTTCCTATAATCCTTGTTGCAGCTATTGAGTTCGCTATATTTGTAAATATGGGTATTCCTTATTTCACACATACACAGATACCATTTATCGCATCAGTAGTTATTGGTACTATCCAGCTTGGTGCAACAGTCGATTATGCTATTCTTATGACAACAAGATATAAGAAGGAAAGAAGCCAGGAGCTGCCAAGAAGGAAGCTATCCAGATAGCACTTTCAACTTCAATACCTTCAATTATTGTTAGTGCTCTTGGTTTCTTCGCAGCGACATTCGGTGTTGGATGCATAGCTTCAGTTGACATGATTGGTTCACTGTGTACACTGATGGCACGAGGCGCGATTATAAGTATGATTGTAGTTATATTTATACTTCCATCACTGTTTGTGTTATGTGATAAGTTAATTATTAATACAAGCTTGGGATTTAAGCCTAAGAAAAATCAGGATATGTAGCCAGATGGATGAATGAACGGGCAAAGATGTATATGTCGTAACAGATATAAGAATATATCAGGAAGTAAGAAAATGGAGGAATAGTTATGGTTAAGAAGACTTTATTCAAGTATTGTTCAGTGTTAATGAGTGTTGTTCTTATAGCTTCAACACTTACAGCATGTGGAACTAACACAGCATATAATCAGACACAGAGTGAGGTTGCCATAAGCAGCGAGGCAGCTTCTAATACAGAGAGCATTATTTCAAATGCAATCAAGAACGAATTATCTGTATCAAACACAAGTACATTGAAGACAAATACGCGTGACGAGATGGTATATGTGTTTGGTAAGGCAGACGGAACACAGGACCATATCACTGTAACTGAAAAGGTGACAGATACTAATGGTAAAACAACAACTAACCAGAGCAGCTCAACAAAGAGCGCACCTGTTTCAATAAAGGTTACTTACAAGTTAAATGGTACTGAAACAAAGCCAGAAGATATGATAGGAAAGAGCGGTAAGGTTACTATCAGATATGACTATACTAATAATGAGAAGAAGACTATAACAGTTAATGGAAAGTCACAGACAGCTTATGTTCCATTTACTATGATAACAGGAACTCTTCTTCCAACAGATAAGTTCAGTAATGTAGAAGTTACTAATGGCAAGGTAAGCAAGGTTGGCGACAACATCATCGCACTTGGTATGACTATGCCTGGTTTAAAGGATACTTTAAATCTTAAGTTTGACGATGAAAGTCTTGATATGGATATTCCTGAATACTTTGAAATATCAGCAGATGTAGAAGACTTTGAGCTTGATATGTCTATGTCAGTAGCAACAACAAGCGTGCTTGATGATATAGATACAGATGATTTCTCAGTTGCAAAGCTTGAAGATAAGATGAATGAACTCCAGTCAGCAGCAGACCAGCTTACAGACGGAACAGTAACTCTTCAGGATGGTACACAGACACTTGCAGACAGCATCCCAGCACTTACAGATGGTGTAGGCAAGTTAGATGACGGTGCTTCATCACTTAAGGATGGTATATATGCTTATACAGATGGTGCAACAGCACTGGCAGCAGGCGCAGGTCAGCTTAAGGATGGTATTGCAGCTTATACAGACGGTGCTAATAAGCTGGGAGCGGGAGCAGGTCAGTTACAGACAGGTCTTAGCACATATACAGCTGGTGTGGCACAGCTTGCAACAGGCTCAGATACATTAAAGACTGGTATTGCAGCTTACACAACAGGAGCTGCAAAGATAGCAGTTGGTGCAACACAGTTAAAGACAGGTATTAAGGATTATACAGATGGCGTAGCACAGCTTGCAGCAGGTTCAGATACACTTAAGACAGGTCTTAGCACATATACAGATGGCGTGGCGCAGATTAGTGAAGGTTCTACAGACTTAAAGAGTGGAATAAATGCATATACAACAGGTGCCAAGCAGTTAGGAGCAGGAGCTGCCCAGTTAAAGACAGGTGTAGAAACTTATACTGCAGGTGTAGCAAGTGCAGCAGAAGGCGCTAAGCAGGTAAGTGCTGGTGTATCGCAGTTAAAGACTATGATTACAGAAACTATGGCTAATCAGCTTGCAGAAAATCTTAGTTATTATAAGACTAACAAGAATATACAGGAAAGTGTATCACAGCTTACAGCAGCAGCTACAGGAGCTGGTCTTAGCGGTATTACTATAGCAGACGACCTTACAGCACTTGCAGCAGTTAATGGTGATGATGCTGTAGCAGAGAAGATTACAGAGCTGTATACAAAGTATCTTACAGCTTATACACAGAGTGTTGTTGCTAATGGTGCAACAAGCCAGATAACAAGTTTATATGCTAACCAGTTAGGCCTTTAGTTAAGGCTGCAAGCAATCAGGGTGCAGCAGGAGCACTTGCACAGGTAGCTTCACAGATTGCAGGAAGCGCTTCATCTATAGATACACTTGCACAGGGTGCAAGCAGCTTAAGCAGGTCTTGATACTCTTAATGAAAAGAGTACGGAGCTTAACAGTGGAGTAAGCACTCTTAACGAAGGTTTAGTACAGCTTAATTCTAATGATGATGCCCTTAATGATGGTATTGCCAAGTTAGATACAGGAGCAGCAACTCTTAATGCTAACAGTGAGCAGTTAAATGCAGGTGCAGCCCAGATAGCAGGCGGTACAGCAACTCTTAATGCCAACAGCGCAGCTCTTAATACAGGTATTGAGCAGTTAGATGCAGGTCTTACAGAACTTAATGGCAACAACGATGCCCTTAATACAGGTGCAGCACAGATAAATGGAGGTCTTGCACAGCTTAATGCAAACAATGATACAATTAATGACGGTATCTCTCAGATAAATGCAGGTCTTGTAACTCTTAATGGTAATAATGATACACTTAATGGTGGTATCGGTCAGTTATACAATGGCTTTGCAACACTTAATGCTAACAATCCAGCATTAAGAGATGGTTCATCACAGCTTGCAGATGGTACATCAACACTCAGGTCATCATCTACAACTTTAGCAGACGGCGTTACACAGCTTAATGAAGGTGCTATAACACTTAAAGATGGTATGGCTGAATTTAATGCATCTGGTATCAAAGCTATCACAAGTCTTGTTGGTGATGATGCTGACACAGCAGTAGATACAATCAAGGAAGTAATTAATCTTGGTAAGAATTACAACACATTCCTTGGTAAGACAGATGGAAAGGATAGTTCAGTAACATTTGTATACAAGATGGCTGAATTAACTAAATAATCGCTTACTTTTCCAAAACTCTCATATATATGCCAGCCCGGCTGGCTGAAAGATTAATAGTTCAAAAGCCCCCACAGTGTATAGGCTGTGGGGCTTTATATATGTATATTAAGGGACAGAAATGTATACAAAAGCCACTCCTGTAACATCAGCTAAGCTGAATAAGTGCTACCAGAGTGGCTGTTTATGCAAATTAATATTAAGTTTTTAAAAGCTCTTGAAATATTCTTCCAATCTTGTAAATGTCTTAGTAAGCGAAACTGCCTCATCTTCACTTAAGTCATCAGTGATGTAGTTAATCATATCCTCGTGGAACTTCTTGTGATGGTTATATGCAGCAAGACCTTTATCAGTGAGTGATGCATATACAATACGGCGGTCTTTTCGCCACGCGTTCTTATGACATAGCCTTTCTTCACAAGTCCGTTGATGCCAACTGTAAGAGTACCCATAGTAACACCAAGCGCCTTGGAAATGACACCCATAGTTCTTGGTTCACCTATGCCGACAGCCTCTATAATATGCATATCTGTAACAGAAATATCCTTGAATTCGTCTGTAATTAAAGCCTTTTCTTCTATATTCATGATATCGTTAAACAATGTCACAAGTATAGAGTTTAATGATTCGTAAATGTCCATAAAAGCACTCACTTTCATATAAAATTAACGTAAAACTAATTACATTATATATTACAACAGGGTTAATGCAACAAAATAGATGATAACGTTTACGATAACGTTGCCAGAGATAACTCCTGCATTAATAATAATATTGTAGATGACATAAAAGAACGAATAGGCTATGAAATTTCAGAAAAATATGTTGCTACATTAAAATTTTTATAAATGTTATAAATTTTGTAAGTTGGTCGGGTACAAAAATTCCTTTTTCCATATAATACCAAACTTGCTTGAAATCGCAGGAGAGACAGGGATTGACAAGAAATCTTCCTGATTGGCAGCAAGGGATAATATAGAAAAGCTCCACATTTACCGCCTCGGATGAAGTTCAGGATGGTGACAAGCTGGCTGCAATACATATGAATATTGGGAGTGATTCCAGCAGAACGCATCTGGGTAATCACAGTCTGTGTCTGGACGGAGTCTGTGTTAAATAAGATAATGGGTTCATCTTTTAACATTTCCATGGTAATTTCTTTTCATGGGCATACCGGTGGGTCTTGTGGACACAATAGACATATCTGTCTTTCATTATGGTATAACTGTTGTATTTATCCAGATTGTAAAGTCCATATTTGCCATTGCCACATCTAATTGTTCATTATCTATCATAGAGCGGGCACGTATAGAGCCATATTCTAAAAGCTGGATTGGGATATGGTACTGTTCCTGAAATTGATCGGTGACTCTGGGAAAAATACGGTGCTGATCATAGGCGGAATTCCAATGCGCAGTGGAGGACGATTCTCTTCAATATTTGAAAAATCAGCATAGAGTTCTTGTGTCTGTTTCAAGATATATTCTGCTTCTGATAAAAGGCCTCTCCGTCTTTCGTGAGGGAAATTCTGTTTTTCCATGATTAAAAGCTTTAAATGAAATTCTTTTCCAAATCACGAATAGAGGTGGATATTGTAGGTTGTGAGACGTAAAGTGCCTTTGCAGCTCTTGTAATACTGTGATAGCGGCATACCATACAAAAATATTCCAATTGTGTCAGTGTCATGACAGGAAAACCTCCATTTCTTTTACGAAATTAATAATATAATTTCAGTATAGTTAAAAACTATGCTATCGTCAAGTATATTAAATGTACATTATGTTTGAAATGAGATATTCTGTAAAAAGGAAAGTTATATTTAACATAAATTAATAATAATGCAAATTAAGCAAAGATGAAAAATTGCTGGAAGATGGCATAAATGCTATTGGTGTTGCTATAAATGTGGGAGGCTGGAACTATGTAAGAGGGACATATAGTTTTAGATAAGGACCTGAACTTTACAGTAGACATACATAATAGCTTTGAATACAGGGAAGAGACTATAATGATAAAGGAGATGTAGAAATCATATGCAGGAAGAAACAAAAGCAAAAAGAAAAAATACAGTGAAATTTTCAATTAAGTACAGAGTGCTGCTGTTAGTGCTTGGTACAATTGCGATAATGGCGGCATTGATCCTTGCGTACATTATTCCAATGGCAAAAAATACAGAAGTCCTCAGTTGAGAACAGCATGTTAGAACTGGCAAAGCTTGGAGCACGGTCCATTGACATCGAGTATAAATCAAAGCAGAATGTGTCAACACAGGATCTGGAAGAATTGTTAAAAGATGTGCAGATTGAAGGCATTTCTTCGTGCTACGCATATGTTGTTAATACCGATAATATCCAAGTATATCACAAAAGACCGGGAAAGACAGGAACGTTGGTAATAAATGAGATTATAAAACAGCTCAATGCAGACATTAAAAATAACAAATCCTATCAGCATAGTGCTATTATCAGTTATGTAGATGAAAATGGTATCAGCAAATATGCGGCTTATGCCGTATCGGATACGACCAAGTGGGTAACGGTTGTCGCAGGTTATGAGAAAGATGCCATGCAGAATATCAATATGATTCAGACTAATAGTATTGCAGTATTAGTTGTATTGGTAATAGTTATTATGGTTATCGGTTATGTGCTTTCACTTAAAATTACAAAGCCGATTGCTACAATGACAGATACAATTAAAGATATTGCAGCATTTAATTTTACAAAGTCTGACAAACTGAGTATGCTTCAACACAGAAGTGATGAAACCGGTGAGATGGCAAGGCAGATATTTAATATGGAAGAAAATTTACAGCAGATAGTTACTTCAATTAAAGAAATGTCTGTGCAGATGTCACAGAATGCTGTAAATCTTGTAAAGGTTACGGAAACTATCAATCAGGCAAGTGAGGATAATTCGGCAACATCAGAAGAACTGGCTGCCAGTATGGAAGAAACATCAGCCACAGCTACAACAGTGGATTCTAATATAGGTTCAATTTTAAGCAACACAGAAGTTATTGATAAGGAATCACAGAATGGTGTTGCTATGGCAAACGAAATTAACAGCAGAGCAATGAATATGAATAGGAATGCTGTGGATTCCAGCAATAAGACTATGGATATATATAATGATGTCAAAGTCAAGACCAAACAGGCAATTGAACAGTCTAAGGCAGTAGACAAGGTCAATGTGCTTGCAGCAGCCATTCAGGAAATTGCAGACCAGACAAGCCTGTTATCATTAAATGCTTCTATTGAGGCAGCAAGAGCTGGAGAAGCTGGAAAAGGATTTGCGGTCGTTGCGGGAGAAATCGGATAGTTAGCTTCCCAGTCTACAAGTACGGTTACAAGCATCATGAAAATTGTCAATGAAGTAAATGCAGCAGTCCAGAATATGGAAATCTGCATGTCAGAAACACTGGAATTTCTTGAAACAGAAGTCATTGCTGACTATAAGAATTTCATTGATGTTAGTGAGCAGTACAAGTTAGATGCTGAAAATGTCGATATATCCATGAATAAGATTTATGAAATGGCAAATGCACTGAAAAAATCATCCGAAGAAATTGTTTCAAGTGTATCAGGTATTACGGAAACGATTGGACAGGCAGCAATTGCAGTTAATGATGTGGCAGAAAAGACAATGCAGGTTGTTACGTTATCAGACGATGTTATGAAGGTTGTCAACGTTACGAATGAAGATTCTGCAACACTTAGTAAAATTGCAGACAAATTTATATTGTAAAATTAAGGGAGAGATATGTATGAATGCTCTTGAAATTACTTTAGTTATTCTAGTAGTCACAATTATAGCTTTGCAACGGGAAAAGTTTCTTTTCGGTAATTTCTTCGGGAATTATTCTTGCACTTATTATTACCGGCATTATGACACCAGAGGAAGCTTTCAAGGGATTTATTAATACAAACGTTATTATGTTTGTTGCAATGTTTGTTATTGGTGCAGGACTTACGAAGACAAAGCTGATTGATTATGCGAAAAGTGGTGTTTCGTTATAAAGAAAATCTGCAGATGCTGATTATGTTATCCTGTCTTACCGCATCGATTCTTGCATGTATTACAAATGCTACTGCGACTGCCGCTATTATGATTCCATTTCTGATTGAAATTGCAAATGATATCGGAACAAGCCGTAGTAAACTTTTATTCCCAGCCATGGCATGTGCAAACATTGCTACGTCTATGACTTTTCTTGGACAGGGAGCCAGTAACATGACATGGAATGATATTATGATGAAAGGTGGTGCACCTCATTCACTTCAGATATGGGATTTCACAATAGCCAGGATTCCATTGCTTATTGTTGCAATTGCCTATATGGTACTTGTTGGACATAAATTAATGCCGGATATTGATAATAGCAAATTTGACGATGAGCTCCATAGCAGTGGGAATACAGTAAAAATGAGTCCGTTCAAGGAAAAACTAGCATTGATTATTGTTTTGACAACGATAATTCTGATGCTTTTGAAAACGTAATTGGAATCAAAATGTATCTGATTGCATGTATTGGAGCGGTTCTGCTGGTGCTTACCGGTGTACTTTCCGAAAAGGCATTGGAATCAGTTCATATGCCTACAATTTTCTTGTTTGCAGGAGTACTGACTCTTTCCGATGCTATCAAAATAACTGGTGTTGGTGATCTTGTGGCTGATTTTATGATTAAACTTGTTGGTGGTACAACAAATACGTATCTTATGATGGCTATATTTTTCTTTATTCCGTTTTACTTACACAGGTTATGTCAAATCTGGCAACACTGACAATTTTATTCCGTTAGTTACATCAGTATGTCTTAAGATGGGACTTGATCCTCGTGCTGCAGTCGTAGGAGTTCTTACTGCAAGTTGTATTTCCATTATGACACCGATGGCGGCGCCTTGTCAGATTATGATTATGGAACCGGAGGATATACCTTTAAAGATTATTTAAAATGTGGAGCTCCGCTGGCACTGATTCTGGCATTGATGACCGTTGTCCTTATGCCATTGATGTTTCCGTTCTATTAAGATATTCTTTTCTATATTAGAAAGAGAGTTTATGTCTATAATATTAGAATATTTTTACAGAGATTTCTATTCATTATAGGAATCTGGAGTATTGTATAAAGAGAAAGGATAAGAAAGTGATTCGGGAGAAAAACGTAAGGAGTTTCATCCTGTTGGTTACTTTAAAGGAAAGCAAAGAATTATAGATACAAAGCTTTTAATAAGGATACTGGTATTTATGAAGGAGAACCTCATGATGCATTGGTGTGGTCAGATACAGATGCAGACGAAAAATGGAAAAAGAACTTGTTTTTCAGATGGAAGAGGTTCAGGTACAGGTAGAATCCGTTTTATAGCCAGAGGTCCTAAAGTGGCGTTTTGTGGACATAGTTTTACTGGATTGTGGGACAGCTCTTATTATTATTTCAGGGAACTGGCCAAAATGGGTGGCTGGAAACAGTAATGAGGCCGTGGAAACTTATAGCGGAGATTGGTGCAAAAGATTATAAACAGAGACCGAGGATGTTGCAAGGTGCAAAAATATTACATGATAAAATACATGGCAAGGCAGGGAAAATGATTCTCTGGGCACCACATGCATATCAGTATGGATATCTTCAAAGCAGGGCTCCCAAGCCATGGATGCCGGGTATGCCTGGAGATGTATATGATAGAGCTGGAGATAATTATATACTCACCATGACCACAGAAGAAATGGCGAGGACAAACGCAGAGTGGTATTTGAAAATGACTGAAACGCTGGGTAAGGATACAGAAGTGCTTCCGGTATGTTTAGGATATTGGGAACTCAGAAAACAATATGGCTTATATGTGAATCCTTATTTGTCCCCGGAAGAAGGTGGAGATTACGGACACCAGAACAATATAGGAAATTATATTGCGGCTTGTCTATTGTATGCAAAGGTGTTTGAAGAAAGTCCGGAAGTATTGGGGATTATATCTCATACCTTTGGAATGCCTGGAGGAAAGGTGACACAAGAACAGGCAGAAATAATTCAGCAAGTTAGCTGGAATGTATATAATAATTGGAAAAAACAGAATAGAAATATGTTTATATGCTCACGGAAGATGCTCAGTGCTTATATCAGCCTGAAAATTTTCTGTGAGTTTTAAATATTTTGTAACAAATGACGATAGATTACATTACAAAATGACACAATGGTCTATGTTTTTCAGTCAATCCTTATGAAATATTGGGTGGTGCTTCTGGAAAGACAGGACACCACCCTATCAGACTAAAAATTACAATTTTGATACCTACAATTCTTTAACACCTAACTGGTATTATAAAGTGTTACGATAAAATCCGCAATGCCTTGATTTTACTACAGTTTTGGCAAGTGAGCTTTCCTTAGACTTTCCCTTATGTTATATCCTTTTCCCTTGTGTTACGACACCTCATAAGGGCAAAACAAGGGAAGCAAAATCCGGTAACAGCTAATAACATTATATAAATCACATAATCGGCTGGAACTGGTCAAGATGCTTCTACAACTGAAACAGATAAGAGAAAGGACTTTGCAATATGAATATCGTTCATGCAGAATATAATAAATATCACAACATCATAGACATCAATTATTACAATGGCTACATACTTCGGATTGACTGTGGCAAGGCAGAAGATGGATTGATTACTACTCCTAACTCTCAACGAATGTTGGATGCACTGGCGATTGACAATCCACTAGAATATGCCCGTTTGTATCTTGATTCAGAAATGCAAGATTGGGTGAATGCGATGAATATGGAATGGTATAGCACTTGATAAAAGAACATAAAATGAGAAGAAATCTGTCAAAAGTATTTCTATAAAATACGATATTTCTTTAGCCCTTCCATAAATAATGAAATAGAGCCGATAACTCACAATCGAAATAACGAGTGATTCATCGGCTCTATATTTTATGGTTATGGATATCATGAGTATCGCTTTATATGCAATTGCTATTTTGTTAATTCCCAATATTTATGACCCATGAAGAAGATTTTCAATTCGTTTTGATCTACTTCTATCTCAAAATTCACGCTATTATCTCTCTGTTCCACAAAAATCATATTTGAGGAAGATATGCTATATAATGCATTGCCACAGGTAATACCCAATTCGGGCATATCTTTGTTTACAACAAGTCCTCCATTTTCTTGAAAGGTAAACACTTCCTCTGCATTTGCATTCTTCCATGTACCAATAATATTTTTTATTCTGAATGTGCTTTATTTTTCCAACACATACAACGATAAGTATAGCTACACTTACAATTAAAGCAATGCCTGCAACTCTCTTTACCAGTTTCTTTTTACGCAATTTCTATTATCTCCATTTTAGTTTCTTTAAGATTGAATGATTCCATATTGCTTAATTCAGTATCTCCATGAATTTCTAACATTGATACGCTTCTCACAGGAAATAGAATAGGAGAGATTCATTCATAAATAATTAAATCATTCATACTTACCTGAATTTGTAATGTTTTTCCATATTTTCTCATAATTATCTACTATAGTTTTTCTGAGGTCAAAAATGCAAACATAGATATACTTGAATAGAGAGTTTCCGCCGAATCAAAACCACACAACTTTCATCATGAGTTAGATTTCTCTTTGAATATATTTCCGATACAGGCATAAATGAATTTTCTTCCTCTTTGGTGTATTTATACCCATCAATACATCCTAGATTTTTAAAAATATTAAATAAGTATCTTCGGTCTTCAGATATTGCCATCCGTTAGTGTAAAATTCTTCACCTCTAACAAATGATACAGGTTCTATAATGTAAATACAGTCACCTACTGAAAGATTAGCAGAATTATCCTTATAGATTTCCTCTATTTTTACCATTGTTTTGTTGATCGTAAACTCATTTCACGAGAATTTGTTACAGTTATACGAGCTATTAAAGAAGAATCTTTTCCATATCATCCAATGAGTAATTACTTTCATTGTTAAAGTAAGAAGTTTTCTGCCTCCTGTATAGAAAATTTCCATAGCTGTATTTTCTGATAAAGCAATATCAGGATCATGAACCCCTGTAGTTGTTTTATCCCAGTCTTTCCATAGAATAAGGCTGTCACCATACAAATGATTACAACACAGATAGTTAATACAAATTTCTTCATTACATCAACTCCTTAATTTTACCAAATTCCATGCATATCTTCTCATCCGCTAATATTTCAATATCTTCTTTATTATGGCTTGTCAGTATAGTAATGGTATCATTCTTTTTTCTTCCAATATACTTTCACGAAATAAATCAATGCTATGCTGATCAATGCGTTAGTTGGCTCATCCAAAAGCAAAATTTTTGGATGTTCCATCAGTGCTTGACAAAGAGCTAGTTTTTGACGCATTCCTAATGAATATTTATTTACTTTTTCTTTGATTTGGGATCAAGACCAAAGTATATCATTATTTCATATATTTCTTCATCTGATACAATTCCTTTTATATTGGAAAGCATTTTCAAATTTTCAAATCCTGAATACATACTCCAAAAGAAATATTTTCAATAACAGCTCCTAAATCTGGTAAAACATCCATATCTTTATGTAATGCCTTGTGATTATATTTTATGTATCCTTTGTCTGTATTTATAAAACCTGCAATGGCTCTGAGTAGCATTGTTTTACCTGAACCATTTTACCATATATTCCATATATTTTACCAGATTCAAATGTATAACTGATATCATCAAGCACTTTTTCACCTTTAATTGACTTTGAAATAGATTTTACATATAAATTCATGGATATCATTCACCTCACAATATTTGTTTTTTCGCAAAGAAATTTACCTATCCACACCAAAACAGCGGATGATATAACTGAAATGAGACAGCTTGACTTAAAATTCAATAAATCTATATTGCTTGTAGTCCATTCGTAATTTTCTTCGACATAATATATAATAAGCTTGTTATGCCAATTAAATAAAGGAATATGTAGCAAGGAATAATGCCAAATTTTCCATATAACATTTCCCATTGAAAAATAAAATCCACACACCATTACTGGAATAAAAATACAATAAATGCAACGATGTATCCTATAATTGAATCTTTCCAAAATGAAAACAAATAACTAATCATTTGCAAATGAAAATCTCTATCAATAGCATAAAAATAACTTTGAAATCTTCTAAGCCATTAGAGGTATGCTCTACAAAAGAAAAACAAATAATCGGAAACAACTACAATACAGTCACGTAATATCATTTTTATTAATATATCCTTATAAATTATGTGTTTTTCCCATAACGAGGAAGTAGAATTACCATGTTATCATTTGCATCATTAAATAAGTCCATTGTAAGATAACAAATCTCAAGGATAAACAAAATCGCAAAAATGATAAAGATATAAGGTCAAACGAATGATCTATTAGTATTCCCCAAAATATATTTGTGAACGTACTCCTTCTGTTATTGTAACCAGACTATTATGAAACCCCAAGTACACATTAGCATAAAAATATCTAATTACAAATGTTATAAGTGATACTAGTAAGCATTTTCCAACATTAACATTCAAAATTTTTTCTTATATAACTTCATAATTTTTATTTTTCTCTGTATAATGCCAATACTTAATCCAAAAATAAGCAATATCAGAACAATTTCTCCTATTATATTTCCATGAACATTAGGCATAATATAACCTTGTATAGAGAATTCATTTAGCCCAAAGACAGAAACAATCAAATTAAAAACAATATAGAATATAAACAAAGCACCAGGTATCTTTGCGAAATATAGAACTTTCATTTTGTTATAATATGAAAGAGCATAAGCTAAGATAGCTAATCCCGAGCCAAAAATTCCGTAATTAAAATGTATATTAGATTATATAAAGTTGGATGTTGCAATCTCACCATATCAAGAAAATTGTCAGCGTTATATGATACCAAACCTATAGCGTAATCAGGTTCTCCCAAGCACTGTCATATCCATGTATTGGATATGTCAAGTGGCATAATAATAAATTTATGAGCATTGGTATTGTTATTGTCAAAAGGTTACAATCAGAATGCCAAATAATTTTCCTGCTAAATATTTCTTTTCCCGATTCTTTGAATAAGTAGGATTGAACTATTGCTTTTTCTTCTCTTATTAAGGAAAGTGATGCAATAATTGTTGCATAAACAGGCAATAACAGATACATTATATATGGAATATATGCCGCTTCAGTGCCCTGTAATACGAAATTTTCATTTGCTGAACGAATAAATTGATAACTTTTTCCTATATCATTTTTACACATAAAATATACGAAGCAATATTTAAAATCATTAGAGCAATAAAACAACTTTATATTCTGCACGATCAATACAATGTTTGATTTCTATAAGAACCATTTTTTCATAATCTTTACCAAAGGGCATAAACCCACGAAGAGGTTTATGCCCATCCCTTCTGTTATCTAAAATCTACATTTCCACTTACAAATGCAGTTGATAATTGAGATTGATAATTTTCCATTCCCATACCGACCTGTGTGTTAGTAGAATTATAACCGCTCTTGGTAAAGATTAAATTACAAGATCCTGTTCCAACACCCTGCTTATACTTATTAGATATTTTACTCTTGCTGTTATTGACAGCCCAGAAATTTGCGTAAGAGGTATTGGTAATTGCTGTTACCTCATTTGTGATGTAATCATCGGATGTTGTTTTGCATGCATAGAGGTAAAGTTATTAGTCTTATTCAGTTTAAGTGCATAAGCGGTGTAAGATGCCGCCTGAGAATATGCTGCTGAAGAAAGAAATACACATCCTGCACAAAACAAACCAATACCTACTTTTGCAATCTTCTGTTTTAAACTTTTAACATCATAGTCAATTCTCCCAATCTTATTTTTTAACTGCGTTGGTACTTTTGGTTCATACAACAAACCACGGCACAATGAATTTGCATTACTTCGAGCAATAGCAGTCACTGCCTGAAGTACGAGACGGGCACTTTTCTGGGGTGCCTTGTTTACTTGCTTATTGTCCATCGTTTTCACCCCTTAATTGTCTGACAATTACAGACAACTTTATTTGTTTACCATGGTATGTGCTTAATATAACAGAGTATTTAATTTTTCAATCCCTCTATGCACGAATGGTAGCCCAACATGCACGAACTGTTCTACATATAGGTATAAATCGAGTAGGAGGCGGTGATTAACCGCCGTCCTCTCACACCACCGTGCGTACCGTTCGGTACACGGCGGTTTCAATAGTTGACGTGCACAGACTGATAGGCTGTGGCTAAATCGTAAAAGCCACTGTTTATCAGTCTTTCTTTATTCAGCGCCCAAATCACAGCTTTGTTATTGCTGATATACCAATACTTTCTGCGACTGTTTGCTATTGTTGCCGCATAGTGTTCTGGGATTCCCAGCTTGACTAGATTCTTATATTTTGTTCTAGGTTTCTTCCACTGTTTCCATATGCACATGCGTATTCTGTGATAGAGCCATCCGTTGATATCATCGATGTTGTTCTTCATGCTTGCAATTCCGTAGTAGTTAAGCCATCCTCTTGCATATACTTTGATTTTCTCAAGGCTTGGCTTGATTGACTGACATCGCTTACGGGAAGACAGCTCCTTCAGTCTGGACTTGAACTTCTTCCATGACTTCGGATGAACTCGGACATAAATGCCTTTTCCGTTCCTTCCCAATGCAAAGCCAAGGAATTTAAAATTTCGGATTGCAAACACGCTGACTGTACGGCTCTTTTCTCGGTTGACTGTAAGTTTCAGCCTCTCCTCAAGATATTTTGTACTGCTTTCCAAGAGTCTCTCTGATGCTCGCTTGCTCTTTGCAAGAAGCACGATGTCATCTGCATATCTTATGCATGGAACACCTCTTTTCAGGTATTCCTGGTCGAACTCATTGAGGTAGATGTTTGCCAGCAATGGTGATAGATTTCCACCTTGTGGTGAGCCTTCCTCTGTGCCAATGACTACTCCGTTTTCCATTACACCGCTTTTCAGATAGCGCTTTATCAACTGTACTACACGTTCATCTTTTACATTCTTTCGTAGAAGATTGATGAGAATTTCGTGATTAAGAGTATCGAAGTACTTTGACAAGTCAAGGACTACAGCGAATGTATAGCCTTGTTCTGCATACTCCTTAACCTTAAGTATTGCATCTTTTGCACTTCTGTTCGGACGATAGCCATAGCTACCATCTGCAAACAGCGGTTCATAGATTGGCACTAACTGTTGGGTTATTGCCTGTTGAAGTGTACGGTCTATCACTGTTGGTATGCCAAGCTTTCGCACACCACCATCTGGTTTGGGAATCTCAACTCGTCTTACTGGAGACGGAGTATACTTTCCACGATAAATGCGGTCGGTTATCTCTTGTTGATGTTCCTTTAGATATGGAAGAGCCTCCGCAATGGTCATGCCATCAATTCCTGGCGCTCCCTTGTTTGCCTTGACTCTCTTATACGCTCTGTTAAAGTTATCTTTATACAGTGATCGCTTCTAAAAGTCTCGGCTGTACACTGTCTCTTTCTTTCCATATCCGATTGAATGACCTAGACGCTTTTGCATACCCTTCGTGTTCCGCACTATCTCTCTGCAAACAATCATTGTTTTCAATGTTTTCTGCCATAAACGGTCATTCCTCCTTTCTCGGTCATACTCAAGACTCCTACTGATTCGGTCCTTCACCTCTCGGCTACTATGACATCTGCTGACTTCTATGCGTTCAGCATTGCTTTATGCAGTGGTTACCTCTTTCAAGGCGTACCGCACAGACCTCCCTAGGTACCACACGTTTCTTCCTCTCCATCCATCTGCCTCATCTATCATGCATGATTCCGTGTAGTTATTGGGCTTTGACTTGGGTGGCAGTCTTACCCTCATGCATAACCTTATATGAGATTTCTGTTCGTCAGACCAGAGATTTGCCCGTGAGTTAGTATGTTCCTCACATCCAGCTTCCTTCAGATTCCACCTCACAATGGACACCCTTGCCTTCGGCTATATCCTTCCCACTACCGGGTGAATTCGGGACTTTAACCCGTTAGAAACGTGCGCCGCTAGGCTAAAAAGATGGCAGATAGGTTAAGCACCTACCTGCCATCTTTAATCTATATATTTCAGAAATAATGATTAATTATTGTCAGTCTCATATATAGATTTATAACGCTCTCGATCAACTGGAATAATCTCATTATCATTAGCATCTTTATATGTAATAAACTCATCGTATTCTGTAACTGATTTTTCCTCTGAGACAGAATTAATAGAATACATATTCGAATCGTTACACATTACATTTGAATTTGGACCAGAAATTAGTAACGAACCATCCTCTTGTGCATATGCCAAAAGATATAAATGGAATTTTCGGAAGGCAGTGAATCATTCTCAAACAGATAAATAGCATCTTGTTTTTCTGAAATTCCGCCTTGTTTAACAATAGGAATAGGTTTATCTGTAATAAGTTCACCTTTATATTTTCGAGAACCTGAATAGTATAATTAGTGTAAGGCGAACCGACCTCCTTAGGATTTCCTTTTTCATCTTCAGTCGTTATAACATTTCGATACTCGGTTCCATCGCAACTGACAACCTTTGCTACAAATACGTAATCACAGATACCAACAGCTTCGCGAATGTTATCAGTATCATATACAAAAGATGCGTGCATCTGGTGGATTGGCAAGTTAGATACATTTGTATTCAGTTGACTTGCATTATTTTTGGATGCACATCCTGTAAAACATTCCTACGATAAGAACAATAGACAAAATACCATAGATACTTGATTTTTCATAGCGTTCTCCTCCCTAATAATTATTATATGCGGCATCATATGAATCTTTATCATTTTGAGATAATGCCTGCGTACTAGTATGTCCCGTAATTGCTGCATCCATAACATCTGTTGAAGTACTGTGATCCAACCCTAATGCATGTCCCAATTCATGTGTCGCTACATTCTGTTTTTACTATTACTATAACCGCTCATATAATAGGTATTGAGTTCAATTTTACCACTAGAATATGTCATGCCTGCCCATCCATTCGAAGCATTGACATCGCTTACGTATACATCTTCTACAACAAAAGCACTGTCTTTTCTGATTACTCCAGATTTATATGCATTCCATGTGGCAGCCCCAGTGTTAATATAACTCATGTAAGTGCTGTTTCCGTCATAGTCTAGATGTTTGCCAGAATCAACAAGATCCCATGTTTGTACATAAGCTTGTGCAAATGCCGTAATAGGAAATAGCATTGCTATAGCCATTAAAGTTATAATGCTATACAATAAATGATTTTTAAAACAGATTTTTAAAATGCATACTCCTTCACTCCTTTTCAATCATGTAACAACGGTTATCTTCAATTATTCTTAAAGGTTATCTTTATGAAAATTGAAACGCAACACATACTAGTACACATTATATATCCTGTTAATATTCCTAAAGTACGACATCTTATCATCTCCACTCCATATTATAGATTCTCAGAATACTTAAGATGTAGTAGTATACCTTGAATATAACAAAATCTTTATACTTTTCAATACCTCTATGCATGAATGGTAGCTCACTATGCACAAACGGTAGCATATTATGTTGTGTACCTACTTTATTGATGATAAAATATGACGGAGAATGATTAAAGGAAGTGGTAGCTATGCTATATATTGACTCAATATGGGAATATATTGTTAATTTCTTAGAACTGGCATTGTTTATAATATTTATCCATAAAAATTGCGTATTCGAGCAAATTATAAACATCAAGCAGTTTTGATGTTTCTTTTCGTATCATTTCAGTTTGCTGTGTTATGCACGCTGAATAAAATGGGAATATCATCCTACAGCACTTTGATGTCATCTTGTGTTTTGGACATTGGATATGCAGTATTGTTCTATCGTGATAGTATAATTCGCCGTATCTTTGGGGCTTTTCGTATTCCATCATTTGCTTAGTTGCAGAACAGATTTCGTTCTTTATTCCCGTTACTCTTTATAAAGGAGCGTCTCTGGAGCTATTATTAGGTGGAACATTACGGAAGCCATATACCATGTTATATTTGGCAATGATAGCTGTTTTGTCTTGTTATTTCATTCTATTGGAAACAAAGACATATCTCTTTCACCGTTCCAAAAGTTGCATATATTTTCATCGCAATTTCTGGACTTGCAATCGGGCACTACATATTAAGGCTGACTTTGGAATCTGTTGATAAATTTGGTGATTCATCCTTTTCAGCTAGGCTATCATTGGTTGACTTGTTTTTATTATTTTATTTTTAGTATTGATGCTATACATATACCAGCTAGGTTATTCAAAAGAAGAAAACATACGATTACTGGAAGAACAAAAGATTTATGAGCTGGAAAGGACTGAGTTCAATAGCTTATCTGAGACAACTGAACAATTACGAAAAATGAAACATGATATGCAGATTTATGTGGATGCAATCAACGTATTAGCAAAAGACAAGAAATGGGATGAACTTATAGCATATACAGAGCAATACCATAACACTCTTGCAACTACGCAAAGTGCCATAGCAACGGGAAATATTGCTATTGACTGCATACTTACCGCAAAACTTGATTATGCTGAAAACACGGAATTAAGACAGAATATTCTATTATGGCTCCTGAAAATTTTCCGCTTGATTCTGTTGAGCTTTCATCCATACTTGGAAATATATGGAATAATTCCATTGAAGCAGGAGAAAGACTTATAATCTCTGATCCAACCGAGCATCCATACATTTATTTTATATTAAACCTTACCAGAATATGATACTGATTCACATTGAAAATAATTATGATGGTGTGATAAAAGGTAGCATTGATGGAGACATTTTGAGTGTTAAACAAGGAAACGAACATGGACTTGGGATAAGACGAGTAAAAGAGCTTGTAGAAAAGGCAGATGGCGTATTGCAGATTACATCTGATAACAAAATTTTTCCGTACATATTATGATACCGGATAAGGAGAATAACAAACTACTATGAAAATGAAAATAACCATACTTGAAGATTCTGTGATCGAATCAGAACGGCTGAAAAATGGAATAAGAAAATACGGGCAGCAATATGATTGGGATATTGAAATTGACGAATACGAATCGGGCGAAGAATATTTTCAAAAATTCTGAAGGCACAACTATACAGGCTTCAGCATTTTCCTTGACATACAAATGGGGCAAATGAATGGAATTGAGGTTGCTAAACGCCTTCGTGAATCTGGTTATCAAGGTATTATTGTATTTTTAACAGCTTTTAGAGAATATGTATTCCGAGGATATGAAGTCAGAGCTTTAAACTACTTGCTAAAACCCGTCAAGGAAAATACTCTTTTCTGTGTTTGGATGAAATCGCGAAGGAGTTATCTAATAATACCTACATATACCGAAACAAGCAGGAAATTGTAAGTATTCCCTATGCAGATATATTGACATTTTCGAGCAGATTACATTATGTGGATATATTGACCGTAGACGGCAAATGCTATGAACAAATGTCTACCCTAAATAAGATTATTGTCCATTTGCCAAGTGAATTTATCCGAACCCATCGTTCTTATATTGTAAATATGGCACATATCTATCGTATTAAATCAGGAACGATTGAATTGTCAAATCATCTAACTACACAAATCGCACGTTCTTATTCCAAAGACGTGATAAGTGCTTTGCCAAATATACAACAAGATTTGATACAAGCGGGGATTTTGAATGATTACGAAGTGGGCTACATCTATTGCTAATAAGTTAGCAGAACTATCCGGGAGGATGTTTCTGCGGATCAATTAGAAATATACATATATGGCTTAGAATGTTTTTGAATACTTTTATAACCATAGTGTTATTGTTCGTATGGGGAGTTTTATCACATACACTCGGCTATACCCTAATTTGGGTAATTACCTTTTCATTGTTACGACATTATACCGGAGGTGCCCATGCTCCAACGCAGTTAACATGTATCTTAGGCAGCTTTTTCTCGGTTGTCTTGATAAGTGGGCTATAATCTATTTAAAGCCAACTGTACTAGGATATTTGATACTTGTCCTTATGTGTATATTATTTGCACCTATAAGTAACCATAAAATATGTTTAACCACCAAACAAAAATGGATACATAAACTTATTTCTGTGATAATTGTTAGCATTGATTTCTGCTGTTTTATAAAATTGGAAACACGAAGATGAATACCACATTGTTTTATTCCTTTTCTGCGTAATCATTCTTATGATAGTCGAAACAATTAAAAATCTAATGAGACACTTTAAATAGCAGGATGACTTTTCATAAATATTCAAAAGATAAAGAATTTGATGGTCTTTATCTTTTGAATTTAATTAGATTATCTAGCTCCTCTGTCTGATGGCGAACGATAGTTAAAATCTCTGTCCTGTTCCCGTTTCTGAACTTCTGCCTGTTTTTCTGCCAGCTTTCGATGGATTGAGTTTTCTCCATACTTGGAGTTCCATTCCTTGTTTGCTTTGACATAGGATTCATACTCGGACTTGCCTTGTTTATAGACTTGCAGGAACGCATCTACCGTTGGATATTTGTAATCCTGCACGATATGGGATAATCCCTGCTTCATAATCTTAATCGTTTCTGCGTATTTGTTAGACTGTGCCTGCAATTCCTTTCGTTTCTTTCCTTGGAATAATCCTGTACAGTTCTTCAAATCCTCGTCAATAAGGTCTTTTTCACTTCCTGCGTATGAATGGCTCTGTTTTGTCGTTTAAGTTTCTCCATAATCTCTTCAAGTCGCATCTCATAATCGTGTGCCAGCTCAGACATTCTTGGTCTTGGCGGAATAACGGTCTTTTCTGCGGTAGTAGTAGCAGGTGCTTTGAATGGTTGGGTCACAGCAGGAATTGTCTGATTGTCTGTCTGTGTAACGGATGGAGCTGGTTGTTTCTCTTGTTTTTCATTTCTTCGCTCCATAAGGTCGGAGATTCTGGCTTTCTGTTGTTCCTGTTTCTGTATCAGCAACTTTATGAGTTCTTTTAACAGCTCGATTGCCCGAAAGATAATAATAAACAAAAGCTCCGGATGATTGCCATACTTGTGAATGGATTCCTTAATCGGAGTTGAAATCTGTTCCTGCTTTACCTTTAAGATTTCCTTTCGCTCCATCCCCGATACCAAAGCGTGATCCACAGTACGATTCCAGTCCTGTATGACCTTATTATTGAGTGTAATCTTATCTGCCTTTGGATTGTTCTTGCCGATTTTCTTGGTGGGAAGATAGACATCCCCACGCTTGAATGCAGACAGCTTTTCTTTCTCATCTTTGACAAGTCCGTTGATGACATCGGTATAAAATACCTTGACCTCATCTAAGAAATGTTCCTGCTTAAAGCGAGCGTCCTTGATGGTAAACATCTGTCTTTCGTAGACCTCACCTTTCTTGATCACCTTACACCTTTTACGGATAGTTCCATTCTCGTCTAGGATTTCTTTCTTGGTACGAACATGATTACCTTTCTCATCATAGAACATATTTCTGGTGGCAATCTTTTCTATCGGTTCGTCAAGATAATTTCGTTCTGCAAAGATAAGATGGATATGATAATTCGTCTTTCGTTTGTTATGATGGAGTGCTGCAATACAATCAACACCATACCGACTTTTGAATTTATCCGTCATATATTTTAATAGTCCGTCTGGCGGATAATCCACAAAGGATTCCGGCAGGGCAATGATAAATTCTCTTGCTTCGATACATTTGCCCTCTGTGCCGCTTTTCTTAAATTCTGCCTGATTGCACTTGGCAAGTTCTGTCCAAAATTTTCGGTCTGTGGTTTCATAAACTGCATAAAGATTTTCCTGTTTTTGTCACTGGAGATATAATAGATTCTTCCACGAACATTATGGAGCTTTGACATCTGCACAAATGAATTTCTTGGCATAGCGATTTCTCCTTTCCCAGTTTTGATTTTGGAAAAGAGGACAGATAAGATAGATGAGATGTGAGTAGTAAACTTTCCTGTGAGCGAGTGCATAGGCACTCGTCTTGCGAACACATCCGCCTTGTGGCGGCTAAGCTCGCAGAGCGAAATACACAAAGTATAAACCGTAGTTTGTGCGATGGGTGTATTTCGCTCTCAAACGCCGAGGGCTTGCTTATGAAGTTCACTTTAGCTGTAACTGTTCCTCAGCACCTAATTTTGTGCCTTTAATGGCACACTTTTTATGTGCCGTATCCGGCACTCCCTTTCTTAACAGAAATGCTAGAAGATTGCTATGAAAATCAGCGAAACAATAGACGAATCCGTTAGCACTTTTGCCTTAACAATAGCATTGTTCTATTATTCAGACTTTTAGCAAAACCGTAGAAACAGTAGAAGTCTGCTATTAAAATCGAAAAACAATAGCACGATTCGTTAGCATTTTGCCCTGACAATAGCATTGTGTTACTTCGCTTACTTTTAAACTGTGTCTGGCAAGGAAGTGGTAGTAAAAGTTCCTATTAAATTTCATTTTTAATAGTGCATTGTTTTATTACATTTTGATTTTAATAGAGCTTTTACTATTAACTCTTTGAAAATGTACCCCATAGATTGGACACTCAAAATCATAGTAGCGTACACTTTTGTCATAGGTCGGACAGCTTTTTCATAGCTACACTTGGTATGACTTCTCACAGCACTTTTGTAAGTTGGGTGGACTTGTCCTACCAGTCGGCTTCACTTGGGTGGATGGTTGCACCCACTTCATTTTCTGGCTTGGGTGGACTATTCATAACACCTTTTGCATCTTGGGTGGACTTGTCCTACCAACAAGCTATAACTGGGTGGACGATTGCACCCATTCACATCCATCTTGTCCTCATTTTCCAAAGTTCTGGTTGTATCTGAGGACTTGTCCGTGATATAATCTATTTGCGTGTAGGTATATCATGGCTTTTAGTCAGATACATACCAGAGGGATGGTCTTAGGACTGTCCCTTATTCATTTTTCATTGTTCCCTTGACCGCTTTTACTGCGTGTCTGTCTCGTAAATCCTTCCCTCATTGAGAATCAGAAACTCGTCTAATCGTTCCCTGCGGATTAAGATTTTTCTTCCCACTCTAAGGATAGGCAGCTTTTCCCATTCCACAAGATTTCTAAGAGTGTTTCTTCCGATACCTGTATAGTCGGCAGCTTCTTCAATGGAGAGAGCAAACTTTAATTCTGTCATTCGATCACCTCATTCCTGCGTAGGATTACAAGTCTTGTATATCAGAGGATGTTCCTTTTGAAGAAAGGATTAGCCTTTTTAAAACTTGCGTTACGCAATTCTGATTAAAGTATATATCTTTTATAACGCTATGTCAAGCCTTACGAAATTCTATCATCTTTTATAGAATTGCGTATTGCAATATATCGTGTTATGTGGTATAGTAATGACATACCGAAAAAGGAGGCTCGCAAGTATGTTAAAAGATAAAGAATTGCGAAAGACAATCGGTAGCAGAGCAAAAGCCGTAGACAGGAGTTAGGATTGAACCAGCCTTATGTCGCTGAAAAATGGGCGTGACAGCCTCAACCATTCAGAGATACGAAGCAGGAACGATTGATAACACCAAGAAAATGACCTTAGAAGGTCTGGCAGATGCACTTCATGTATCTGTGGAATGGCTGAAAGGTGAGACGGACGAATACGAAACAGACATTACGGATAAAAGAGAATTACAGATTCGTGATGTGATGACTTCCATTCTGAATAAGCTCCCTTATGATATGGAACAGTCCGAAAGTGATTTTTCCAAAGACCTGCTACTACTGATGTTACGGGAATACGAGCTGTTCGTGGATTCGTTCCAGTTCGCTTGTAAGAATTTCAAAGGAAATACAGATAACAAAATGCTCGCCCAGACAATGGGGTTTGAATCCAATAAGGAATACAATGAGATTATGTTCCTAGAGAAATCACCCACACCGTCAACGCATTGAACGATATGGGCGATATTGTAAGACTGTATTCTAAGAATCCTGAGACAGCGAAAAATCGACTAGCCAATCTTTTATCAGAAAAGATCCCGATTCGATAGATAGGCAGACGGAGCTATGATATACTTACACGCAAGAAGCATTTCACCAGTTCCGATTGCCGATATCGAAAGGAGAAACGATTATGGCAAAAGGTTCTGTAAGGAAGAAAGGCAAGAAATGGTACTACCGCTTTTATGTGGAGGATGCAAGTGGTAACTTGGTTCAGAAAGAATTTGCAGGTACGGAGAGCAAATCAGAGACAGAGAAAATGTTACGCAAGGCTATGGAGGATTATGACGCAAAGAAATTTCTAGCCAAAGCGGACAACCTCACACTCGGACAGATGCTAGATGTATGGGCAGAGGAAGATTTGAAAACGGGTTCACTTAGCAACGGTACAGTCGGTAACTATTTACAGGCAGTAAACAGGATTAAACAACACCCAATCGGAAACAGAAAACTAAAGACAGTCACTTCGGAGCATTTGCAGAAGTTTATGGATTTACTTGCATTTGGCGGTGAGGAAGGAAATTTTAAGTCAAAGGGTTACACCATCGACTATATCCGTTCTTTCCACGCAGTCCTGCAACAGTCCTTCCGATTTGCAGTCTTTCCAAAGCAGTACATCACATTCAATCGAATGAAGTATGTGGTAAGGCATAGGAAAGCCGAGGAAGATGGGGATTTGTTTTCTGATAATGATGAGGATGCAGAGGTTATCAACCCGATTACACCAGAGCAGTATCAAACGCTTATGGAGTATCTGGAAGAAAGAAACAAGCCTGCTGTCCTGCCGGTACAGATAGCGTACTACACAGGTCTTAGACTTGGAGAGTATGCGGACTGTCTTGGAGTGACATTAACTTTGAGGAACAGTATCTGACAGTACGAAGAAGTGTCCGTTACAACGGAGCAAGGCACAAGACCGAGATTGGTCCGACAAAGCGAAAGAAAGTCCGTATCGTGGATTTCTGTGATACGCTCGCTGACATCTTAAAGAAAGCGAAAAAGGAACAGAGAAAGCAGGTATTCAGTTACGGAGAACTCTATCAGAGGAACTACTACAGGGAAGTTAAGGAAAAGAATCGTATCTACTATGAGCTTTATCATTTGGATGGCACAGAGGACATTCCGCTTGATTACAACGAGATTGACCTTGTCTGTATCAGACCGGACGGAGCATACGAAGCCCCTGCAACGGTTGAGACAGCTTTAAGGACAGCAAGGAAACGATTGTCGGAGCTTGATGATAATTTCCACTTCCACACCCTGCGACACACTTATACCACAAACCTGCTCTCAAATGGAGCAGCACCAAAGGATGTACAGGAATTACTTGGACACTCGGATGTAAGTACCACTATGAATGTCTATGCACACGCTAACCGAGAAGGTAAGCGAAACTCAGCCCGACTACTTGATAAGGTGGTTGGAGAATAAAATCGAATAAGAAAAACTTTCCCTTGTAGATACCTCATAAGGGCAAAACAAGGGAAAAGGATACATATAGAGTGGCAAGGCATACCGCCAAGTCGCATAAAATAAGGAAAGTTGAGATTTTAGTTATACAAATTTAAATTTATCTATTTATTTTTTAGACTTTACAACAAATGTGTAGAGTGTTGTGCTGCTGCAAATAATTATAAGTAGTGTAAGCCAGAGTACAATATTGCTGTTATCACCTGTCTGTGGTGTTTCAACCTTATTGTCAGCAGCTTCAGCTACATTTTCTGTTAAAGCAGAGGTTGAAGGTGATATTGATGTATCTGTTGATGCATCTGCTGATGCATCTTCAGATGAGCCCGTTGAATTGCCTGCAAGCTGCTGTTTTGTAATAAGATATGTTGAGCAGTGGTCCTGTTCGTTTGTGACCTCATCTGTAGATTTAGTAAACTGCTGTATAAAATGATATTTTTCAAAGGTATATATTACTGACATAATACTTACCAGAACAAATAAAACAAGTATAAGAATAATCTTTAAAAGATTATTATCAGATGAAAGAAGCTGTAAAACAAAGCCGGCAGCAAGGCCGCTGAGAGGCAGCAGAATTCTGGCACCCTGCCCTATATCGATGCTTCCATCAGAATGGATAAGCGTTACTGCACTATCAAGAGTGCTGAATAAGCATGCCATCAGCATTACAAGGGCTACAATACTGATAAATAAAGGAATGTAATGTTTATTTCCCTTTATTATATTTTTATCTGTTATTTTATCTGTTATTTTACCTATATTTTTATCTACATTATTGTCTGTATTTTTTCGATTATATTGTCAGTAGTATCTTTGCTGGTGTTATACCAGCTATACCGGTTAAAAATATGTTCATTCCATATTAACAAGATAAAAGCATCAGCATAGATGCTGACAATATAATAAGCTGTATTGTCTTTATATGAATAGCATTATGGTTTATAAACTGAAGCAGAATGCCAAAAATATGAGATGCCAACTGTTTTGCCAAATGCCTTTTTCAATCATACATGCAGATACATAGTATACATTACTTCCAACAAGACCAAGAAGTATAAAAGAATGATCCCTCCGTGAAATATATATTCAAATGACTTACTGCATGTAATGAGTATTGTAAAAACAGAGAGCAAGCCTGCTAAAATCATCAGAATGTTTTGAAGCCTCCTGCTTAAGAAATATTTAAGCAGAGGTTATAATAAAAACCTGCTGTACTGACACCAAGTACATAATTCTGTGAAAGAGTGGCTTTTGTTCTGATACAAGAAGAGAAAGCTCATTTACAAACATATATTCAACACTTAAAAACAAATGTAAATAATCCCATTAAAACAATAGCATAGATATGTGGCAGGCTGGTTAAAGTTCTAAGACTGCCACCTTTTACGGTGTCCTTCTTAGGTGAATTCATATAATAAATCCTCCTAATATACGATGATAATTGTGTGGATTGCAAAGCAATCAACGAATTCATATGTGTTATAAAATTATATATTTGAAAGTGTGTTAAGTCAATGACGGTTACAGTATGGTGAAATTGTCAGCTATCTGACAGCAGAATTGCCAGTCACATGGTGGTGAAATTGTCAGTCATAGGACAGTGAAATTGTAAAATATATCAGGAATACACGCAAATATTCAATCAACAGTGCTTTTAAAAATATTCAATCCAGATAATTTATTTACATTTTAAATAATGAGTGATAAAATGTTTTGTATATAAAATAAAAGGAGGATTGGTATGGGATTTAAGAGATTATTATATATTTTATGATTATTATGTGCAGCATATTTATGGCAGGCTGTGCAGTTAATGCAAGCCCTGATGATTATGCGGTGAATGAAGGATATGAGGTGAAGGGCAGCAGCTCTAAGAATAAAGGCAGCGGTGATACTAAGGCAGAAGCCGCAGGTATAGCAAAGGATAAGATAAAGGTTGGTGTTATACATTTGTCAGATCCGGCGGAGGGCAGCGGTTATACATATACATGATCTGGGAATTCAGGAATGCAGCAGAATCTGGGACTTTCTGATTCACAGATTATAAGAAAGAATAATATCAGCGATACTGATGAGGCTGCGACAAGAAAAGCGATACAGGAATGTATTGATGCAGGCTGCAACATAATATTTACTACAAGCTGGGGATATATGGAAACTACAGCGGAAATGGCGGAAGAATATCCGGATGTATATTTTCTCATGGAACAGGCTATATGAGCAATGGTAAAACTTTAATAATTATTTTGGAAGAATATATCAGGCAAGATATCTTAGTGGAATAGCTGCAGGGCTTAATACCAAAACGAACAAAATAGGTTATGTTGCTGCTATGGGCTTGGATAATTCAGAGGTTACAGGCGGTATAGATGCCTTTGCACTGGGAATCTATTCGGTGAATCCGGACGCAAAAGTATATGTAAAAGTAACTAACAGCTGGTATGATCCTAAGGCCGAAGAGGAGCAGCACGTAAGCTGCTTGATATGAACTGTGATGTTATAGCACAGCATTGTGACACTGTATATCCACAGACACTTGCACAGCAGAAGGGTGTGTACAGTATAGGATATAATTCAGATATGAGCAAGGAAGCTCCGGAAGCGTGCTTATGCAGCGTTATATGGAACTGGAGTGCATATTATACATCAGCAGTCCAGAGTGTAATCGATGGGACATGGGATGGAAGCAACTATTATGGAGGCATGAATGAGAATCTTGTAAGCATTACTCCTATAGCAGATTTTGCGGCTGATACAACACAGGAGAAGGTTAATGTAGCAAAGCAGCAGATTCTTAGTGGAAAGAATGGTGTGTTTGATGGTGTTATAGAAACGAATACAGGAGCAACAGTAGGAACAGCGGGAAAGACACTTGAGGATTCTGTAATAACAGGTGGGATAAACTGGTATTTTAAGACGGTAAGTGTGATTGAGTGATGATAGCGTGCGGTTATGCTGCACAGAAATGGAGAAACGTATGAGCATTAAAAAGAAGATACTTGCGATGATAGTTGGTCCTATATTAACTCTGGGAATTATATCAGTTATATTTACTCTTACAAGAGTTAAAAGTGCCATGGTTAATGAGATACAGGATGCACTTAAGGAACAGCGGCGGCAACGCTGGCTGCGTATGATCAGAATACAGGTGATTATATACAGGCAAGCAATGGTGATATATGGAAGGGCAGCTATAATGTATCTAAGTCAGAGAGTCTTGTTGATGGAATTAAGCAGAATACAGGAATGGATGTTACATTTTTCTATGGCAGCCAGAGAGTTATGACCTCAGCAGTTGATAAAAATGGCGACAGGCTTCTTGGTTCACCAGCAGGTGATGTTGTTATTGATAAGGTTCTTAATAACGGACAGAATTATTTTAGTAAGAATGTATCGCTGGATGGTACTATTAACTATGGATATTTTATGCCCGTATATCAGAATGGAAGTGACAGCAGTATTGTTGGAATGGTGTTTGTTGGAACTAATAGGGCACAGAAGGATGCGGTAATCAATTATCTTATGATCACAATAGGAACAGCGGTATTTGTCATAATGCTTATATGTGCTGCATTTGGAATTAAGATGTCTTCATCAATAACTAAGAGCATAAGAACAAGTATCGGTGTGGTTGAAAGGGTTTCAGCCGGTAATCTTGATGTCTGGGTTGATGAAAAGCTTTTAAAAGAAGTGATGAAATAGGTGATTTATCAAGAGTTACGATTACACTCCGAGATGCCACAAAGACTGTAATAAAAGATATTTCAGCGAATGCAAAGGCACTTCTTGATGCAGGAAATGCACTTAAAGAGGTTGCTGATAAGACAAATGGCACAATGGATCAGGTGAGAACGGCTGTAACAATGATTGTTGATAATTCAAGCGACCAGGCAAGGAATTCACAGAATACATCTGAATATATGAGGGCTATGGGAGAAGATATTACTGAAACCTCAAGGGAAGTAGATGCACTGGATGTCAATGCGGCATCTATGCAGCAGTCAAGTGAACAGGCCTCAGATACACTTGAAAAGCTGAGCGTAATTAACGGTGATGTTGAACGTATAATAAATGATGTTAAGGAACAGACTATCAGGACTAACAATTCAGTACAGAAAATACAGGATGCTACCACATTTATCGCTTCAATAGCAGAGGAAACCAATCTTCTTAGTCTTAATGCTTCTATTGAGGCTGCCAGGGCAGGAGAGAGTGGAAGAGGCTTTGCGGTAGTTGCAGAACAGATTAAGAGGCTGGCAGAACAGTCGAATACATCAAGCCAGGAGATAGATGACACTGCAAGAGCACTTATGCAGGATTCTACAAAGGCGGTTGAGCTTATGAAGCAGATGCAGGATATAATAATGAACCAGAGCGAAAGCATGAAGGAAACACGTATGGTTGTGGGAAAGGTGCTTGATGAGATTGAAAGTTCAATGAAAAGTATCAGCAGTATCAAGGCTAGTACACAAAAGCTGGAGGATCCCGTAACAATGTAGTATCAGCAGTTGATGAACTGACAGAGATAGCTATGAATAATGTTGAGGGAACAAGAAAACCCATCAGGAAACTGAGGAGGCTGCCGGTTCATTTACGCAGGTATCAGAAAGTGCAGAACAGCTAAGAAAGATAGCTGGAATGCTGGCAGATAGTATAGATTATTTTAAGATATAGAGATAAGACAGCTATGCAGATTGTTATATAAGTAGCTATATAAGTAGTTATGTAAATAGTTATGTAGATAGTTATACATATAGTTATGCAGACAGCTATGCAGGAATCGGGAAAGCCAGAGAAAGAATAAATATGCAAAAGGAAATTTATATTATAGTTTTGAAAGGTAATGAAAGGTAACGAAAGGAAATGCAAGGTAATGAAAGGTGAAAAATACAGTTTGCATTTTTATCGGCTGAGTAGTATCATTTAATGGAGTATTATTTTGGACAGAGCAATAAATGCAGTTTATTGTTAATGCATATAAAATATTACTTAATATTAGGTTAAAAAGTTTAATGATAGATGGAGGCACGTATGAAGTTCATAGCAATCGGCGAATTGATGTTAAGATTATCACCACCTAACTATGAGAAGATAGTTACAACTCACAATTTCATCGTTAATTACGGTGGAGCTGAGGCAAACGTAGCTGTTTCTTTAGCTAACCTTGGTGTTGATTCAACATTTTTACAGTATTACCTAACACTGACCTTGGTAAGTCATGTATCAACTACCTTAAGGCTAATGATGTACACACTAAGCACATCATCAAGGCTGATGGAAGAATGGGACTTTATTATCTTGAAGAGGGCGTTTCTGTAAGACCTTCACAGGTAATATACGATAGAGGAAGTTCAGCATTTGCTGAGTATGATTATAAGGATGTAGACTTTGAGAATATCTTAAAGGATTATGACTGGTTACACTTAAGCGGTATCACACCAGCTCTTTCATATAACTGCCGCCGTCTTATAGATAAGGCTATCAAGGCAGCTAAGAAGCTTGGACTTACAGTCAGCTTTGACCCTAACTTCAGAAGTACTTTATGGTCTTTTGAAACTGCAAGGGATGTACTTAGCAAGTATCTTCCATATGTAGATGTACTTATAGGTATTGAGCCTATCCATGTATACAATGCAGATGGAACAGATGTAAAGGATGGTCTTACTATGGACCCATCTTTGAGGATATGGACAGAGTATTCAAGGCTATTGACGAGCAGTATCATATGAAGGCGATTGCAAGAACTGTACGTTATGTACATTCAGGAAGCAACAACTCTCTTAAGGCGTTCTATTATGCTGACGGAAAGACTTACGAGAGCAAGACTCTCAATTTTGAGATTGTTGACCGTGTTGGTGGCGGCGATGCGTTCTCTTCTGGTCTTATCTATGCTCTTATGCAGGATGGATGGAAGCACGAAGATATCGTGAACTTCGCAGTAGCTTCTTCAGTAATGAAGCACGCTATCCGTGGTGATACTAACATCACAAGTGTTGACCAGATTAAGCGACTTATGAATAATGCTTCATTTGATGTGCAGAGATAGTAAGTTGTGTTAAGGGCTATATGGCTTGTTATCCTATTTTATGCTCATATTGAGGTGAGGCTTAAGGTTTTCACCAACCTATGGGCAGACCTATGTGGGATTAGACATTTTGCTCTTGGCATCATATATTATTATAAATTTAAATGTGCAGCCTGCACGCATATAGTTTAACCGGATATTTTAGGTATCTGGTTGGATTGTATGCGGGTGGGGTGCTTTTGTTTTGTGGGGAGAATAAAACATTGAAGAAAGTTATAATTCAGGCAAAAATCTTGAAGAAACGGCTAGAATATCTAAAAATAATCCTGAAGAAACGTACTAAAACGACTAAATTGACTTTGAAGAAACGTATAAAACCGCCTGAATTAATCTTGAAGAAATGGATAAAATAAGAGATAATAATCTTGAAGAAAATGACATTTACTATAGAAATACACATTAATAAGGGAATAAATAAGGGAATACGCATCATTTTTAGATTAGTGTTAAACAGTAACTATTGTTTAGTTCTGAAAGGGGAAAGTTATGAATTTTAAAAGAAAAGTATATAGCAGATTGTTAGAATGGAAAGAGAAGTATTCAGATAAATATGCGGTTTTGTTAGAGGGGCAAGGCGAGTTGGTAAGTCTACAATCGCACAGAGCTTTGGAGAAAATGAATATGACTCATATATTCTTATTGATTTTTCCAAAACAACAACTAATATATTGGAGTGTTTCGATGATATAGCAAACCTGAATATATTTTTTAAGATTGCAGGCGGAAACAGGCATAACATTATATGAGCATAAATCACTTATTATATTTGATGAGGTTCAGCTTTTTCCAAAGGCAAGACAGGCAATAAAACATCTTGTAGCTGACGGAAGATACAGTTATCTGGAAACTGGTTCACTAATTTCTATAAAGAAGAATGTTAAGGATATTTTAATTCCCTCAGAAGAAATGAAAATACCGGTTTATCCAATGGATTATCAGGAATTCTGTGATGCGACAGGTGGAAGTTATGAACTTCTTAAGCAGATATATGATACAGGCAAGGCTATTGGACAGGCAACTAACCGTAAATTAATGAGAGATTTGAGAATTTACATGGCAGTAGGGGGGATGCCACAGGCAGTAGAAGCTTATATAGAAGGTAAAATTTTTCTGAGATTGATATGGCCAAAAGACAGATTATATCATTGTATGAAGAAGATTTTAAAAGATTGACGGGTCTGGAAGGATATCTGCATTATATCATTCAATTCCCGCACAGCTTGCAAAAGATTCCAAAAATATAGGATTACTACTGCAATAGGACAAAAGAATAATTCAAAGTCAGAGGAATTATTATACGAGCTGATTGATTCAAAGACGGTTTTACCTTGTTATAATTCAACCAATCCAAGGGTAAGCCTGACAGATACAAAAGATTTTGACAGTTATAAATTGTATCTTTCGGATACAGGATTATTTATTACATTAATGTTTATTGACCGCCCAGTCACAGAAAATGATGTGTATGCAAAATTACTTTCTGATAAACTGCCGGCTAATCTTGGTTATCTGTATGAAAATCTTATTGCACAGATGATTACAGCAGCAGGAAGGAACTTTATTATCACACTTGGGAAAAAGACAAAAGTACACATTATTATGAAGTTGACTTTCTTATTTCTGAGGGAAGTAAAGTAAATGCTTTTGAAATTAAGTCATCAGGGCAGGAAAGCACGAATCTATAAAACAATTTTATAAGAAATTTTCAAAGAATGTAAATAAAATATATTTAATATCGCAAAAGGACGTTGGAAAAGAAGAAAATCTAATGTTAAAACCATTTTATTTAATGCCATTTCTCATAAAGTAAAGGAGTAAAAATAATGCCGAATATACTAATCGTAGAGGATGATATAAATATTAATAATCTGCTTTGTGAGGTGCTTACCAAGTCAGGATATGAGTGTGAGCAGGCATTTTCAGGAACAGAGGCGAAGCTGCTTCTGAATATGAAGGAAAATGCTTACACACTTGTGCTGCTTGACTTAATGCTGCCGGGTGCAAGCGGTGAGGAGGTTTTAAAGGAGATAAGGAAAAGGAAAGCTTCCAGTGATTGTGCTGACTGCCAAGGATAGCATAGATGATAAAATAGGAGTGCTGACAGATGGAGCAGATGATTATATAACGAAACCTTTTGAAATCAGAGAGGTATTGGCACGTATTCAGGTGCAGCTTCGTCATATAGAGGCAGAAACAAAAAGTGAAGCAGAGGCAGAAATAGAAGCAGAAACGGAAGTAGAAACGGAAGTAAAAACAAAGGCTGGTATACAGGAAGGACAAGGCAGCGGAAGGCTTGAGTTCAGGGACATGGTGCTTACACGCTCTACCTTTGAGGTAAGTATCGGTGGCAGGGTGCTTCCTAAGATTACAAAACAGGAATTCGCAATACTCGAATTGCTGCTTAAGAAATCCGAAGCAGGTTTTCAGCAAGGAGGATATATTCGAATATGCGTGGGATGAGCCATATATGGGTGAAACAAAGACCCTGGATGTGCATATAAGCAATATCAGGAAGAAAATAAAAACCGTTACACCTGATGAATATATAGAAACAATATGGGGGATTGGATATCGCCTGCATGAATAATTTACTCTTTTTTTACTATTTATTTGCGATTGATTAGGATTTATTTTTTATGATAAGAGCAGTTAAGAAAAGGAGGAAAAAGCTTTGAGTGAATTATTATTGCAGACAAGTAATCTGACTAAGCAGTATGGCAGACACAGGGCGGTTGATGATGTAAATATGCACATTAAAAAGGGTGCGATATATGGCTTTATTGGAAGAAACGGAGCCGGTAAAACGACCTGTCTTAAGATGATTAGCGGACTGTCAACACCGTCTTATGGCGAAATAGAAATGTTTGGGTATAAGGGAAAGGACTTACAAAAGGTACGTTCAAGAGTAGGGTGTCTTATAGAAGCTCCCGGACTTTATGGCAATATGTCGGCATATGACAATCTGAACATTAAATGTAAGCTTACGGGGATTAAGAAAAAAGGATATATAGAAGAGCTGTTAAAAACAGTGGGCCTTGATACTGTTGGAGAAAAGAAAACAAAGCATTATTCGCTTGGAATGAAGCAGCGCTTAGGGATTGCTCTTGCACTTGTAGGCGAGCCTGACCTGCTTATTCTTGATGAGCCGATTAACGGACTTGATCCGCAGGGAATAGTGGAGGTGCGTGAAACCATCCAGAAGCTTGCAAAGGAGCGTGGCATGACAATATGTATTTCCAGTCATATACTGGAGGAATTATCGAAGATTGCTACCGATTATGGAATCATTCACAATGGAAGTTTGTTGCAGGAGCTTACAAGAGAAGAGCTTATGAAAAAATGCAGTGAGCGCATAGAGCTTACACTTGATAATCCTAAGCAGGCTATTCCTGTGCTTGATGATATGGGCTTTAGCAGCTATCAGGTTATAGATAAAGAACATATTCATATATTTGAAAGACTGGGAGAAAGTGCCAGGCTGAACATGGAACTTACAAAGGCAGGAATTCCAGTTAAGGGTATATCTATTACAAGTGAAGAACTTGAGAATTATTTCTTAAGGCTTACAGGGGGTGACAATCGTGCTTAATATGATAAAGATGGATGTATACAGAATGTTTTGTACAAAGAGTATGTATGTAATATGGATTATATTGCTGGCATCAGCACTGCTTACCTCATTCCTTTCAAAAATAGATTATGATGCAGTTAATAAAGAGTGGGAGAGGCAGCAGGCAATAGAAAGTCAGACAGATATAGATGGTCAGACAGTTGATGTGGTAAATGCACAAGACATAGAGGAACAACAGGCAGATAACAGCAATAAGGAACAGCTTTCGCAGCAGAATGCAGATAATGTCAATATTGGTATGAGTGTGGAATTACCTACGGAGCCAGGGAAGAAGGTTACGGTAATGGATGTTTCTTTCTAATGCACAGGAAAGTTTTATGCACTTTTCTTGTAATATTTGCGGTTATGTTTGCAACAGCAGATATTAAGAGCGGTTATATTAAGAATATTGGTGGACAGGTGTCACAAAGGGGGATGCTTATTGTTTCAAGGGCAGTTGCGCTTGCCTTATTTACAGCAATTACCTTTGCAGGGATATTTGTATTCCAGGCAGCAGCGAATATGCTTGCGTTTAAATGTGTGGTGTGGGGTAACTGGAAGGAGATTATACCTTATTTCTTAACGGAACTTACGCTTCATTATGCATTTGTGTTAATATGTATGGCAATAGCAGTTATAATTAAGAACAATGTCATAAGCATGACCTTGTCGGTATGTCTTACCATGAATATAATGAGTATTGTGTATGCCTTTATAGCGTATGTAGTTAACAGGAGTGGCCATCATAACTTTAGCATTTATAAGTATACAGTAACTGGAAGGATGGCAATGCTTCCTATGAATGCAGGCAGGGATGATGTTGTTAGTTCAATGTGTGTGGCAGTTATATTTATTATTATAATGCTGTCATTAAGCAGTTATATTTTTCAGAAAAGGGATATTTAGAGGATGAGGATTATTATTGGAATATTAGCAGTAATAATTATTATACAGGCATTTATTATGTGGAAATACCAGCGGCAGATTAAGGACATCTGCCGCCAGTTGTCGTTTCTTATGGAACACGACAGTAACAAGCTGATCCAACGCGAAATAGATATGGGATAATAGGTGAGCTTTCAGATAAATTGAATGAACTGCTTGACTTGCGTAAAAAGAAAGAAATGAGTACATGAAAAAAAGAAGAGCTGATTGCAGATACATATACTAATCTTTCACACGATATAAGGACACCGCTTACATCACTGGATGGGTATTTCCAGCTTATAGAGGAATGCGACAATATAGATGACCAGAGGAGATATCTTGATATAATCAGAGAAAGGCTTAACAGCCTTAATGAAATGCTGGATAACTTTTACATTCACTAAGCTGAAAAATGATTCATATAAGCTGGAGCTTACGGATTGTTGTATGAACAGAATATTAAAAGAAGCTGTATTTTCTTATTATGATGAATGGAAAAGCAGGGCATCTGCCCAGAGATTAGTATTACTGAGGAAATGCTGTATATATCAGGTAATAAGCAGGGCTTAAGGAGAGTTATACAGAATGTCATAAAAAATGGTCTTGATCATGGGGAAAAGAATATAAGTATCAAGCTTACCCGTGAGGATAATCATGCCTTGCTTAAAATCAGCAATTATACGGAACATCCTGAAAATATTGACTTAAGCCATGTGTTTGAGCGTTTTATAAAGCAGATGTGGCAAGAGGCAGAGCCTCAACCGGACTGGGGTTATCTATTGCAAAAGAGCTTGTGGGGCGTATGAATGGAGATATAAGTGCAAGAATACAGGGAAATGATTTTATTATTGAGATAAAAGTTCCGCTTGTGGTATAACGAACACAATAGTGCTCATCTTAAAAGTTCCTTACGGAACTTTGTATGTGCGCTGAAAAGCTGCACAAATATTGTGGTATAATATGTATGAAAAATAATAAAAATATTATACTACGCATTGATAAAAAATAACAAAGTGATATAAATGTAAAAGAAACAGGGGCTGTTACGGAGAAATTATATATAGAATATGCTGATTCGTTTAATGAATGGGGAATACTACAAGTTCAATAATAAAGGGAGACATGCGCATGAAAAATATAAAAGAAATAGGGATTTTTTTATAAATCTGAATGAATATGTATATGCAACAGATATAGAAACCAATGAGATTGTATATATGAATCATAAAGCATTGGAAGCGTATGGCTTGGAATCAATAGAGGATATAAAAGGCCTGAAGTGCTATGAGGTATTACAAAAGCTTCTGTTAAATGTGGAATGTGCAACAACAGCAGGCTTCTGCCTGGAGCCTTTGATGAATGGCGTTATTATAATCCTGTATTAGATAAGTATATGATAATAAAGGATACACTGATAGAGGGCGAAGGGAACAGAAAGTACAGGCTGGAAATAGGCATAGATATAAGTGAAGAGCTTGCACAGGATAAGCTTATCCAAAAGTACAGAGAAACTGAGGCACTTGTCAATGAGGGCTTAAGAGAGGCACTTGCAGCAGATACACCTGATGAAACGATAAGCACACTTCTTGGGTATATAGGTAAAGCACTTAGTGGAGAAAGAACCTATATATTTGAAAAGAATATATATGGAAGAGATGATAATACATATGAGTGGACGGCAGAGGGAATAAGTCCGAAGAAGGATAATCTTCAGAATCTGCCGCCAGAGGTATGTGCTAACTGGTATAAGTGTTTTGAAAAAGGCGGAAACATCGTAATTCAGGATATTGAAGAAATAAAGGATAGTGATTCCTGCAATATGATAATTTAAAAGACAGGGTATTCATTCAATAATTGCAATTCCTATATATAACGAAGGAAATGTTGTTGCATTTATGGGAATAGGCAATCCGCCACTGCTTACACTTAAATATGCCTTAAGTATACTTGAGATTATGAGTGCTTTTATTATATCGTGTATAAAGCGCAGGAATATGATGAGAAAGCTTGAGGATATGAGCTATAAGGATGCCCTGACTAATATAGGAAACCGCTTTGCAATGAGTGCATGTGTAGAGAGTATAGATGAAAAACAGAGCATAGGTGTTGTTTACTGTGATGTTACAGGACTGAAATATGAACGATACAATGGGACACGAGGCAGGCGACAGACTTATTCTTAACGCCTGTGGATGTCTTACGGATGTGTTTGGAGAAGATAAGGTGTTCCGTATAGGTGGGGATGAGTTCCTTGTAATCTGTACACAGATAGACGAGAATACATTAATAAAGCGTATAACAGAGTTAAAAGAACTAATGAAAGAGCGTTCTGTGAATATGGCAGCCGGTGTTATCTGGAGGAGAACGTAATAACAGGCTTTAGCGAAATATTACGTGAGTCTGAGGAGCTGATGTATGCTGATAAAGCACAATATTATAAGGAAAAGGAATTGAACGCAGAAAAGGACGGGCATAGCAGGGCTAAAGGAACGCATATAACACAATAACAGGAAATTTTGTGATAAATTATAATAAATAATACAGCTTAATTATTGACATTTTAAGATCAATTATATACAATCACATTATCTGCGATGACGAAGACAGTAGATTATGAAGGAAAGCGATAGCGAGCCGGGATGGTGGAAGCCGGTGTGAGTAGGTCATAGTTGAATATCACTTCCAAGCATCCTTGCAGAACTTTGCAGTATAATATTATGGGTAACATTAAGATAGTATTGTATTACGAAAAGTAAGTAAGGACGGTAATCCTACCGTTACAAGGGACGCATATGATGGTATGTCGTAATTGATATAGGTTAAGTTGATTCAGCCCCTGTCGTATTACGGCAGGGGCTTTTGCGTGTAACGACATTTGTTACAGCACCAATAAAGCAAGCTAACATCGTTACGATTAAGTAAATGATTTGAAAGGAGTAACACAATGGTATACGAGAAAGTTTCATCAGATATGAATTTCGTAGACAGAGAAAAACAGGTGGAAAAGTTCTGGAAGGATAATGATATATTCCAGAAGAGTATTGATAACCGCAAGAAGGGGAAACATATACATTTTATGACGGACAACCAACAGCTAATGGTAAACCACATATCGGACACGTTCTGACACGAGTTATCAAGGATATGATCCCGAGATACCGTACAATGAAGGGGTACATGGTTCCCAGAAAGGCCGGATGGGATACTCACGGACTTCCAGTCGAACTTGAAGTTGAGAAGATGTTAGGTCTTGATGGAAAAGAACAGATCGAAGAATACGGTATGGAACCATTCATCAAGAAATGTAAAGAAAGCGTTTGGAAATACAAAGGTATGTGGGAAGATTTCTCAGATACAGTAGGTTTCTGGGCTGATATGGAGAACCCATACATCACATACGATAATAACTTTATCGAATCTGTATGGTGGGCATTAAAACAGATCTGGGATAAGGGACTCCTTTACAAAGGATTTAAGATCGTTCCTTACTGCCCGCGTTGTGGAACACCGCTTTCCGCACAGGAAGTTGCACAGGGATACAAGGATGTCAAGGAGCGTTCAGCAGTAGTACGTTTCAAGTGTGTAGGCGAAGATGCATATATTCTTGCATGGACAACAACACCATGGACACTTCCATCTAATATTGGTCTTTGCGTAAACCCAGAAGAAACATACGCAAAAGTAAAAGCTGCAGATGGATATGTATACTATATGGCAGAAGCACTGCTTGATAAAGTACTTGGCGGACTTGCAGTTAAGGCCGGTCAGACAGTAACAGGAGCAGCTATTGAAGAAGGTAAGGAAGCTGGAAGCGGTGCAGGCGTTGACTACGAAGTATTAGAAACTTACAAAGGAACAGACCTTGAATATAAAGAATATGAGCCATTATACCAGTGTGCGGCAGATGTTGCAGCTAAGCAGCACAAGAAGGGACATTTTGTTACATGTGATGATTATGTAACCATGACAGATGGTACAGGTATCGTTCATATCGCACCAGCATTTGGTGAAGACGATGCGAACGTAGGAAGAAAATATGAACTTCCATTCGTACAGCTTGTAGACGAAAAGGGTGAGCTTACAAAGGAAACACCATATGCAGGACTTTTCGTTAAGAAGGCAGACCCAGAGGTTCTTAAGGATCTTGATAAGGAAGGTAAGTTATTCGATGCGCCGAAATTCGAACATGATTATCCTCACTGCTGGCGTTGTGACACACCGCTGATCTACTATGCAAGAGAATCCTGGTTCATTAAGATGAGTGACCCAGAAGTTAAGGCTAACTTAATAGCTAACAATAAGACAATCAACTGGATTCCGGAAAGTATTGGAAAAGGACGTTTCGGAGACTGGCTGGAGAATGTTCAGGACTGGGGAATTTCACGTAACAGATACTGGGGAACTCCTCTTAATATCTGGGTATGTGAGGATTGTGGAGAAATGTTATCTATCGGAAGTAAGGCAGAATTAAAGGAACATTCTGATAACTGTCCGGATGATATCGAGCTTCACAGACCATATATTGATGCTGTTACATGTACTTGTCCTAAGTGTAAGGGCAAGATGAAGAGAGTGCCAGAAGTGATTGACTGCTGGTTTGACAGTGGAGCCATGCCGTTCGCACAGCATCATTATCCGTTTGAAAATAAAGACGTGTTTGAACAGCAGTTCCCGGCAGACTTCATTTCCGAGGCGGTAGACCAGACAAGAGGATGGTTCTATTCTCTGCTTGCAATCTCAACACTGCTGTTCAACAAGGCTCCATATAAGAATGTTATCGTTCTTGGACATGTTCAGGATGAGAATGGCCAGAAGATGAGTAAGTCCAAAGGAAATGCCGTCGATCCGTTTGATGCGCTTGAGCAATATGGAGCAGATGCGATCCGCTGGTACTTCTATGAGAATTCAGCACCATGGCTTCCTAACAGATTCCATGACAAGGCTGTTACAGAAGGTCAGAGAAAGTTTATGGGAACCCTGTGGAACACCTATGCATTCTTCGTGCTTTATGCAAATATTGATAACTTCGATGCTACAAAATATACTCTGGAATACGATAAACTTCCGGTTATGGATAAGTGGATTCTTTCTAAGCTTAATACTCTTGTTAAGACTGTTGATAACAATCTTGCCAACTACAAGATTACAGAAACAGCAAGAGCACTTGAGGACTTTGTAGATGAGCTTTCTAACTGGTATGTAAGAAGAAGCCGTGAACGTTTCTGGGCAAAGGGCATGGAGCAGGACAAGATCAATGCTTACATGACTCTTTACACAACACTTGTAACACTTTGCAAGGCAGCAGCACCTATGATTCCTTTCATGACAGAAAGCATTTACAGAAACCTTGTATGCAGTATAGATAAGACAGCTCCTATCAGTATCCACCTTTGCGACTTCCCAGAAGTTAAGGAAGAATGGATTGACAAGGAACTTGAAGATAATATGGAAGATGTATTAAATGCTGTTGTTATCGGAAGAGCATGCCGTAACTCAACTAACATCAAGAACAGACAGCCTATCGGCAAGCTGTACATCAAGGCTGACTGGAAGTTAAACGAATACTTTACAGCTATCATAGCAGATGAGCTTAATGTTAAGGAAGTTGAGTACACAGATGATGTAAGAGCATTTACTTCATACTCATTCAAGCCACAGTTAAAGACACTTGGACCAAAGTATGGCAAGCATCTTAATGCTATCAGAGCAGCACTTTCAACACTTGATGGCAATGCAACTATGGACGAGCTTAACGCTAAGGGTTCATTTACAATCAATGCTGATGGTGAAGATATCGTTCTTGAGAAGGATGATGTTCTTATAGAGATGACTCAGAAGGAAGGCTTTGTTGCAAGCTCTGACAAGGGTATCACAGTTGTTATGGATACTAATCTTACACCAGAGCTTATCGAGGAAGGCTTCGTAAGAGAAATCGTAAGTAAGATCCAGACTATGCGTAAGGACGCTGGATTTGAGGTTATGGACAAGATTACTGTATATGTAGATGGTAATGACAAGTTAGCAGACCTTATGGTTAAGAATGCAGAGCAGATCAAGAACGTTGTTCTTGCTAATTCTATTGAAACAGGTAAGACAGCAGGATTCACTAAGGATTGGGATATCAATGGTGAGAAGGTTGTGCTTGCGGTTGAGAAGAACTAATATGTTTGTTTAATAGACAATATCTAAGAAAATTACGGTTCTAAATGTACCTTGTAAGGGAAGTTTAGAGCCGTGATTTTAGGAGGTTTGAATATTTCAGTGTTTATATGTCTATATGTCTTAAATTGGAGGTGGTTTGAATAAAGTTATAAAAGGAACTGTTATTTAGTGAGAATTTTGAATAATATGGAAATAAATTGCAATAAGTTTATTAATCGTGTATAATTTAACTATTATATGTGTTTGAAATGAAAGTTATGGCGCTATAATATTATGATATCAGGGGTAAAAGGTCTGAACCCACATGAGCGTGCTCATAGGTGGGTGAATGACATTGACCCACTCTAATATATGTATAATATATACATTTGCGATATATCTATATTTAAGGAGGAGAAGAATTAATGATGACAAGTACAGAAGCATCTTTTAGCAAGGAAGAATTCAAGAAAAAGTTGTAAGTAATTGTAAGTCTCTCTACAGAAAGAATATTGATGAGGCTGATAAGCAGCAGGTATTCCAGTCAGTAGCATATGCAGTTAAGGACCTTATCATAGATAAGTGGATAGCTACACACAAGACCTACGAAGAGAAAGACCCAAAGATTTTATACTATATGTCCATGGAGTTCCTGATGGGACGTGCACTTGGCAATAATATGATTAACCTTACTAAGTATCACGAAATAAAGGAAGCATTAAATGAACTTGGTCTTGATATCAATGTTATCGAGGATCAGGAGCCGGATGCGGCTCTTGGTAATGGAGGTCTTGGACGTTTAGCAGCATGTTTCCTTGATTCATTGGCAACACTTGAATATCCAGCTTACGGATGTGGTATCAGATATAAGTATGGTATGTTCAAACAGAAAATCAAAGATGGATATCAGGTAGAAGTTCCAGATAACTGGTTAAAGGATGGCAATCCATTTGAAATTAAGCGTTCTGAATACAAGTACGAAGTAAAGTTTGGTGGATATGTACGTTCTTACAGGGATGAAGCAACAGGACGTGATATGTTCGTTCAGGAGGATTACCGTTCAGTTATAGCTGTTCCTTATGACCTTCCAGTTATCGGATATGGCAACAATACAGTTAATTCACTCAGAATATGGGATGCAGAGCCAGTTAATACATTTAACTTAAGCTCATTTGATAAAGGTGATTATCAGAAGGCTATCGAGGAAGAACCTTGCAAAGAACATCGTAGAAGTTCTCTACCGAACGATAACCACTATGCTGGTAAGGAATTAAGACTTAAGCAGCAGTATTTCTTCGTATCAGCATCAGTACAGAGAGCTGTTGACAGATATAAGAATATGCACAATGGTGATGTGAAAGCTTTACGAAAGGTAACATTCCAGCTTAATGATACACACCCAACAGTTGCAGTTGCAGAGCTTATGAGAATTCTTATGGATGAGAATGGTCTTGAATGGGACGAAGCATGGGATATCACAACTAAGACAGTTGCGTATACTAACCATACGATTATGGCAGAAGCCCTTGAAAAGTGGCCTATTGAATTATTCTCAAGACTTCTTCCTAGAATTTATCAGATAGTAGAAGAGATTAACAGAAGATTTGTAGAAGAGATTAAGGCTAAGTATCCAGGAGACCAGGAAAAGGTTAGAAAGATGGCTGTTATCTATGACGGTCAGGTTAAGATGGCTCATCTTGCTATATGTGCCGGTTACTCAGTTAATGGTGTTGCAAAGCTTCACACTGAAATATTAGAGAAGCAGGAGCTTAAAGACTTCTACGAAATGATGCCTGAGAAGTTTAACAACAAGACCAATGGTATCACACAGAGAAGATTCCTTCTTCATGCTAATCCACTTCTCGCAGACTGGATTACAGACAAGATTGGTGATGACTGGATAACAAACCTTAAGCAGCTTGAGAAGATGCTTGTATACGTTAATGATGAGAAGGCAAGACAGGAATTCATGCAGATAAAGCATAAGAATAAAGTAAGACTTGCTAAGTATATCAAGGAACATAATGGTATAGATGTCAATCCTGATTCTATATTTGATGTTCAGGTTAAGCGTCTTCATGAATATAAGAGACAGCTTCTTAACATTCTGCATGTAATGTACCTTTACAACGAAATTAAGAAAAATCCTGATATGGATATGGTTCCTAGAACATTTATCTTCGGAGCAAAGGCAGCAGCAGGATACAAGATTGCAAAGCAGACTATAAAGCTTATCAATAATGTTGCTGACGTAATCAACAATGATGAGTCTATCAATGGAAAGATTAAGGTAGTATTTATCGAGAACTACAACGTATCCAACGCAGAGATCATCTTTGCGGCAGCAGATGTCTCCGAGCAGATATCAACAGCATCTAAGGAAGCTTCCGGTACAGGTAACATGAAGTTTATGCTTAATGGTGCAATAACACTTGGAACCATGGATGGTGCTAACGTTGAGATCGTACAGGAGGTTGGCGAAGAAAATGCAGTAATATTCGGTCTTAGCTCTGACGAAGTTATACGTTACGAGAACGAGGGCGGATATGACCCCATGGAGATCTTCAACAATGACCAGGATATCAGAGAGGTTCTTATGGAGCTTATCAACGGTAAGTACTCTAAGGAAGACCCGGAAATGTTCAGGGATATTTACAACTCACTTCTTAATACTCAGGAAGGAAGAAAGGCAGATACTTACTTCATACTTAAGGACTTCTGTTCTTACGCTGATGCACAGAAGAAGATTGATGCAAGATACAGAGATGAAACAAGCTGGGCTAAGACAGTTATGATTAACTCATTCAAAGCTGGTAAGTTCTCATCAGACAGAACTATTGAAGAGTATGCTACAGACATCTGGAAGCTTACAAAGACACCAGTTAAGTTAAAGTAAAATAAATAATGTAGAATAATATCTATCCGGTATTCATACACTTTATCTAGGAGGCTAGGTAAGGGTATGAGACTGGATAGATTTTTGCCACGGATTGTAATACAGTGTATACAGGCGGTAAAGGATAACATAGATGCGGTGGTCACAGACAAGCAGTATGCGGCTTATAAGAAGGCAAGAAGGAAGCATACAGGTGCATATAAAGAAAATGCAGTTAATACAAGTGCATATTATGCAAATATGAATTATGACCCCAAAACACATAAGAGAAAAGCAGATAGTGGGAAAAATATAACGGGGCAAACGGCATAATATATAAGGCAGGTTCAGGAGAACATAGCACAAGAACCTACGGCAGTAACAAAGGCAGCATAATAAAAGAGAAGATAATGGGGTTATGTAATAAGCAGCTGCGAGGCAGGGGTACGACTACAGGGATTATAATTATTACAACAAAGGCAGTCGCAGCCGTAACAGAACGAAAGAAGAGAAAAGTCCGGATAATAGTGTATACATAAACAATAGATTTGAAAAGGATGACATATATCAGGAGTACAGTACAGAGGATAACAGAATAAGAAAGGCTGTAAGGCGTGATATAGCAGGAAAATGTATGGCGGTAATGATATTTATCGCCATTTATTTGTTAGTGCCGACTATTATAACGATGAGGCTTACGGGGGTTGTTGACACTGTTGTGAGTGAGGAGATTACAGACGGAAAGACAGTGACAGTAAGCTATAAAAATGCGACACAGTCGGTTGATGTTGAAAATTCATAGCAATGGTGCTTGCTGACAGGCTGTATATGGGTGATGAGGTTGAACTTCTCAAGGCGGAAAGTATTATGATAAGAACAGATATATACCGGATGATGGGGAACAGATGAATATAGACTGTGAGCAGCTTGGAATGTCTTATCTTACAACAAGCCAGATGAAGAAAAAGTGGAGTAAGGATTATTCGGATAATTACAATCTCATAAATGACTGCGTGGCGGCGACTAACGGAATGACTATAACATATAACGGGCAGTATATTGATGCAAGATATACTTACATATCGGCAGGTTCAACACTTTCAGGTCAGGAAATGTTAGGAGAAAACTATGCGTATCTTACAGCGGTGGAGTGTCCTAAGGATAAGGAGGCAGAGGGGTATCTTGTAGTTAAGACGATAAGCAGCAGGAATTTATAAATGCATTTGAAAAATGTACGATGGATTAAGCCTTAGCAAAAAGACCTTGATAAGCAGGTGCAGACAGTGTCAGCAAGTAAAGAGGGATATGTTTCAAGATGCAGGTCGGCAATATCGTTATGACAGGAAGTACATTTGCAAGGATATTAGGACTTGATTCGTCAGATTTTAAGCTTGAATATATGGACAGCGGCGTAAAAGTGACGACAATAGGTGCCGGTGACGGAATGGGAGTGAGTGTATACACGGCTCAGAATATGGCAAAGGAGGTGCATCCTACGAAGATATTTTAAAGACATTTTATAGTGGAGTCAGTGTCGGGGAGAGTGCGTGACGTAAGAATAAACATTACATACGATTAATAATTCTTTACTGATATTTTACTTGAAGAAGCATATAGATTTTAAGAATACTCTTTATATTATAAGCAATCTTTGATTAATAAACATTTATGCAGGTCTGCACAATACATACCGCAGATGGTAAATGTGAGTTAACCGGAGGTTGCTTTTTGCTGGAAAACAGGGATGAATATGGAATATATCCGGCAAAATATGGAATAGCATTGTTGCTGTCAGGGATTAAAAAGTATGGCAGTAACGTAATATCAGGATAAGATATGAGAAGAATGAAAAAAGTTGCTGCGGCAACACTTACAGCTATGATGGTAGCAAGTCTTGCGATGGGAACAACAGAAACATGGGCGAGAAGTTCAAAGAGAGCAGCGTGGAATAATGCTGCGGCAGAGTCAGCAGATACAGAAACAGAGGTAAGGGATGCCTGTTATGTAGAAGATGACAGCCAGACAGATGCACATAATGTTAAGTCTAACGTATATGCAAACAGCGCAGAATGGGCAGCGTGGAAGACAAAGTGGGAAAGTGTCAGAACTAACTTCTGTCAGATAGCATTAACACCGGGCGAGGATGCAACAATGCTTAATGCAGGCTGGGTTTCAACAACTAAGGATGAAACTCCACAGGTTAAGCTTATGGATGCAAACGGCAATGAGATTAAGACATACACAGGTGTACAGTCAACAAGTGCTGATGTGCAGACAGTAAAGGATGGGGATACAACTTACACATTATATCCATGTAAAGTGACAATTACAGGTCTTGCAGAAAATACTTCATATAAATATCAGTATTATGTAAATGGTGCGTGGTCTGACACATATGATTATAAGACACAGTCAACAGACAGCTTTTCTATAATGTATGTAGGTGACCCACAGATAGGTGCTTCAACTAACCAGCTTGGCGATCAGAATAAAGAATATTATGCAATGAACGACTCTTATAACTGGTATCACACACTTAACAATGCAGTAAGCAAATTTCCAAACTTAAGCTTCATTATGTCAGCAGGTGACCAGATTAACCAGTCAGGAAGTCTTTCAAAGGAAGCAGATGCGCTTGAACAGCAGATAGAATATGCAGGTTTCCTTAATCCTTCAGTGCTTAGAAGCCTTCCGGTTGCCACAACAATCGGTAATCACGATTCAGGTTCAGTTAATTATTCTAATCATTTTAACTATCCTAACAAGCAGTCAAGCGGCGACAGGACAGCGGCTGGTACAGATTATTACTTTACATATGGCAACACACTGTTCATAAGTATTGATACTAACAACTATAATGTTTCTACACATGAAAATGTTATAAAAAGCTACAGAAAAAATCCGGATGCAAAGTGGAGAGTACTTATGTTCCATCAGGACATTTATGGATCAGGATATGATCATTCAGATTCAGATGGTATCGTTCTTCGTACACAGCTTACTCCTGTTATAGATAAGTATGATATAGATGCAGTTCTTCAGGGACATGACCATACATACTCCAGAACATATCAGATAACATCAGATGGTTCAGAGCATAGTTCATATACAAAGGCACCATCTTCATCAGATGCAGAAGCATTTTCATCTTACCTTAAGGACAACCTATGCTACACACTTACAACAGGAAGTGATGATACAACTAAGGCGATAGACCCTAAGGGAACAGTTTATTTTGAGGCAAACTCAGCAACAGGTAGTAAGTACTATCAGCTTATTGGTACACAGCAGGATTATATCGCTGCAAGATGCCAGAGCTGGAGACCAACATATTCTGTTATTGATATAACTGATACAACACTTACTGTAAAGACTTATGATGCTGCAACTAACGAGGAACTTGTGGCAGATGGCGGTGTTAAGACAGCTTACACTATCGTTAAGCAGGCTGATAAGACAGCACTTGCAGATGAACTTACCAAGGCAGAAGAGGCGCTTTCAGCAGCTAAGACAGCAGGCAATTACACAGAAGAGTCAGTAAAGGCGCTTGAGGATACAATCGCAGCAGCAAAGGCAATCTCAGAAAATGAGGAGAGCACATCAACAGACGTGGCAAGTGCAGTAACATCACTTCAGGATGCAGTTAAGGGACTTGCAGTTGTAGAAAACAAGGATAATACAGATACTGACAAGAATGGTTCAACAGATAACGGAAGTACAGGAGATAACCAGAACGGCTCAACAGACAACGGAAGTACAGGAGATAACCAGAACGGCTCTACAGATAACGGAAATACAGGAAATAACCAGAACGGTTCTACAGATAACGGAAATACAGGAAATAACCAGAACGGTTCTACAGATAACACTAATTCAGGCAGTGCATCATCTTCTGACAGCAAGGTTAAGACTGGTGATACAGCAAGAGCAGCCGTATGGTATACAGTAGCAGGTCTTTCTATGGCGGGTGCAGCAGGTGTGATACTTGTAGACAGAAAGAAAAGAAGTTATCAAAGTAATATTGAAAAATATATAAGGAATATAAAATGTCAGATAAGAAACATATAATTATCAGAGCTGTAGTTGTTGTGGTATGTTTAGCAGCATTTATAATTGCGGCAGACCGATTAAGAGTTACAGACAAAGAGCCGATAGTCACAACGCTTGGTTATTCTTACGAGAATGCAAAGGTAATAGAGGTGGTGGAGGATAATCTGTCACCTGACGGCGTGAGAGTGGGATATCAGATGTTAAAGGTGCAGCTTACATCCGGTGAATATAAGGAGAAATAGTAAATGCCACAAGTGCTGAGGGCAACCTGTTCGGTGCGGTATGTAAAAGGGCGATTCAGTGGTTGTGCATATGAGTGTATCGGGCGACTCTAAAATGTTTCCGTATATTCTAAGGACAGAATAGTGGCTGTAGCTGCATTTGTAGGAATATTTCTTCTGCTTATATGTATTATAGGTGGAAAGAATGGCGTTAAGTCGGTGATTGGTCTTGTATTTACGTTCGTGGCAATATTTATGATATATATACCGCTTATATACAGAGGTTTTCGCCATTCTGGGCTGCGGTAATCATAACAATTATAACGACAATAGTTACTATGTATCTTATCAGTGGCATTGCTGTAAAACTTTATGTGCAATATTGGGAACAGTCATAGGCGTACTTCTTGCCGGATTATCTGCGTGGCTGTTTGGACGTGTAGCGGATATTGATGGATATAATGTGTCCAACATTGAAACGCTTGCTTATGTAGGGCAGATAACTAATATACAGATAGGCGGGCTGTTGTTTTCAGGAATTCTCATAGCTTCTCTTGGTGCGGTTATGGATGTTGCTATGTCGGTTTCTTCGGCAATAAGTGAAATTCATGACAAAGCACCGCAGCTTGGCTGTCTGGAGTTGTTTAAAAGTGGTATGAATGTTGGACGTGATATGATGGGAACTATGTCAAATACTCTTATTCTTGCATTTGTCGGAAGTGCGGTGAGTGAGCTGGTTATTAATTATGCGTATAATCTTCCGTTCAGACAGATTATTAATTCTTATAATATCGGGATTGAGATTATGCAGGGCGTGTCGGGAAGTATCGGGGTTATACTGACGGTGCCGGCAGTGGCGGTTGTGACGGCCTGGATGCTTACGCGTGGGGCGCATGCAAAGAATGAGGGAATGTTGCAGAGTAGGTTAATGGTTTAAAATAGCTTAGAAATGTGATTACAGACGGACGCTGTTAAGATAGGTAATAATAAAGAAGTTAGCTGACAGAGGTTTGTATTTATATGAATGAACGGACGACATAATATAGCGGGTGCCTATAGCGCCGGCGGTGTTCAATGCCAGAAGCTTTAGCTGGCTAAGTCTAAGACTCAGCACAGTTAAACTTCGCGCATCTCACACTGCCGGCACTACAGGCACCCGCTTATATTATGTCTGACTGTTGAGTAATGTGACTTGTCAGTATATTAGAGTGTGGTTATTTATTTAATATGTTAAGTGTGTCCTATGCATTATTTGTAATAATTGTTCTCTGGTTTATGTCTGTTTCTGGTTCTCACTGCATACTGGCAGAATATTTGTGGTAATCAATTTTAAAGAATATATTTATAAGAACAGAATATTTAAGCAGAAGCTGATATCAGTACAATAAATATGAATAATTTTCCATAAACAGTCATATTATATGATTAAAGGGTCAAAGGTATCATCGATGCATGCTTGCATGCAATTCGATGTATACCTTAGTGACCTGCACTACACCGAGAAAGTAGCAATTTATTATGCGAAGCTAGTAAATTAGCGGATTTCGAGGTGGAGTCAGATTACGGAATGCGGAGCATGGAGTAATCTGATTAATCATAAATGAGGGGCAAAATACCTTTTGACCCTCATATCATTATATGTATAAAACAGCAGAGCCTGCAATCATATGGATTGGCTGGACAGGGGCGGGTGCTGTGTGTATTAAAATGCGTACAAGTCTATTGCTTAATAAGTTAAAGCGTGTTACAATTTTAACAAACTTAACAGAGATATAGAATAATGTACGGAACAATTAAAACAATAGCTATGAACGGAGGAAACTTATGAGCAAATGGGTTTACAGATTTTCAGAAGGCGATGCTTCAATGAGAGCATTATTAGGAGGAAAGGGAGCTAATCTGGCAGAGATGACAGGTCTTGGTATGCCTATACCACAGGGCTTTACTGTTACTACAGAGGCTTGTACCAACTACTATGATAATGACCAGACAATATCAGAGGAGATACAGGGTCAGATATTTGAGGCACTTGCATGGTTAGAGGAGTACAATGGCAAGAAGTTCGGAGATAACAGCGACCCGCTTCTTGTATCAGTAAGATCAGGAGCAAGAGTATCCATGCCGGGTATGATGGATACAATCCTTAATCTTGGACTTAATGATGTTGCAGTTGAAGGCTTTGCAGCTAAGACAGGCAATCCTCGTTTTGCATATGATTCTTATAGAAGATTTATCCAGATGTATTCAGATGTAGTTATGGAAGTATCAAAGTCTGAATTTGAAAAGATTATAGACGAAGTAAAGGCTGCTAAGGGTGTTAAGTATGATACAGAGCTTACAGCAGAGGATATGAAGGAGCTTATCACAAGATTTAAGGCTTTCTATAAGGAGTCAAAGGGTGAAGAGTTCCCACAGGACCCTAAGGTTCAGCTTATGGAAGCTGTTAAAGCTGTATTCCGTTCATGGGACAACCCAAGAGCTAATGTATACAGAAGAATGAACGACATCCCAGGAGACTGGGGAACAGCTGTTAACGTTCAGTCTATGGCATTTGGTAACATGGGAGATACATCAGGAACAGGTGTGGCATTTACAAGAAACCCATCAACCGGTGCAAAGGGAATATATGGCGAATATCTGATCAATGCACAGGGTGAAGACGTAGTAGCTGGTGTTCGTACACCACAGCCGATCACTCAGCTTGAAAAGGACCTTCCAGAGTGCTATGCAGAGTTTATGGACCTTGCCATGAAGCTTGAAAATCATTACAGAGATATGCAGGATATGGAATTTACAATTCAGGAAGGAAAACTGTACTTCTTACAGACAAGAAATGGTAAGAGAACAGCACAGGCAGCATTAAAGATTGCATGCGACCTTGTAGATGAGGGTATGATTACTCCACAGGAAGCTGTTATGAGAATAGATGCGAAGTCGCTTGACCAGTTACTTCATCCTATGTTTGATGCAGAGGCACTTAAGAGCGGCGAGGTGATAGGAGAAGCACTTCCAGCATCTCCGGGTGCGGCAGCAGGTAAAGTTGTATTTACAGCAGATGAAGCCAAGGAGCTTGGTAAGGGTGGCAAAGGTGAGAGTTATTCTTGTAAGACTTGAAACATCACCTGAGGATATAGAAGGTATGCACGCTGCACAGGGCATACTTACAGTGCGTGGCGGTATGACATCTCATGCAGCGGTTGTTGCAAGAGGTATGGGAACATGCTGTGTATCTGGCTGCGGTGCCATCAATATAGATGAAGAAGCAAAGGTATTTACACTTGGTGGATATACATTCAGGGAGGAGATTACATTTCTCTGGATGGTTCAACAGGTAAGATATATAAAGGTGATATAAAGACAGTTGCAGCAACTATAAGTGGCAACTTTGAGAGACTTATGGGCTGGGCTGATGAATATAGAAAGCTTGGTGTAAGAACTAATGCAGATACTCCGGCAGATACAAAGAAAGCTGTTGAGTTAGGTGCAGAAGGTATCGGACTTTGCCGTACTGAGCATATGTTCTTTGAAGAGGACAGAATTCCTAAGTTCAGAAGAATGATACTTTCTGATACAGTAGAGCAGAGGGTTGAGGCGCTTAAGCCTATCGGAGAATTCAGAAGGCTGACTTCAAGGCTATGTATGAGGCTCTTGAAGGAAGACCAATGACTGTAAGATATCTTGATCCACCTCTTCATGAATTTGTTCCTACAGAGGAAGAAGATATAAAGGCACTTGCCGAGGATATGGGAATTACTGTTGAGGAAGTTAAAGCTAAGTGCGATGCACTTCATGAGTTTAATCCAATGATGGGTCATCGTGGATGCCGTTTAGCAGTAACTTATCCAGAAATAGCCAGGATGCAGACAAGAGCTGTCATGGAGGCTGCCATAGAAGTATCAAGGGAGAAAGGTTACACTATCACTCCTGAGATTATGATACCTCTTGTTGGTGAGAAGAAAGAGTTAAAGTATGTTAAAGATATTGTTATAGAGGAAGCAGAAGCTGTCAAGAAAGAGATGAATTCAGAAATCAAGTATAAGATAGGTACTATGATTGAGATTCCAAGAGCTGCCCTTCTTGCAAATGAAGTGGCAGAGGACAGAGAGTTCTTCTCATTTGGTACAAATGACCTTACACAGATGACATTTGGTTTCTCAAGAGATGATGCAGGAAAGTTCCTTGACTCATACTATAAGAGTATGATATATGAGTCAGACCCATTTGCAAGACTTGACCAGAATGGCGTCGGACAGCTTGTTAAGATGGCAGTTGAAAAGGGACGCAAGACACGTCCAGAGCTTAAGTGCGGTATATGTGGTGAGCATGGTGGCGACCCATCAAGTATAGAGTTCTGCCACAAGGCTGGACTTGACTATGTAAGCTGCTCTCCATTCAGAGTACCTATAGCAAGACTTGCCGCTGCGCAGGCTGCATTATCTAATCCAGACATTGATAAGGAAGGTAAGGATGATGGAATAGCTGCTGATATTGATGTGGAAGAGATAAAGGAGAAAGCTAAGAAAGCAGCAACTGAGGCAGCTAAGGTTGGCAAGGAAGTTGCTAAAGAGGCTTCACGTATAGGCAAGGAAGCAGCCAAAGTAGGCAAAGAGGTTGCCAAAGCCGGAGTTGCAGGAATAAAGGCTGGGGTGGCTGAGGCTAAGAAGGCTTATAATGAGAATAAGAAGTAAAAGCTGAATATATATTGTGTTGACGAACGGACGACGTAATAAGGCTACAAGCAGCAGTGTATACATCACCGATTATACACCGCTGCTTGTAGCTATTACGTCTGACAGTGACGGTATTTTAATTGTAATGTATAAATATTTGGTTCTTTGTCAAAGGGGAAGGTTTAGAACTAAATGCTTTGAATATGCAGATATAAGTAAATATAATGTTTTGTTAAAAGTCAGACATAAGATACGGGGTGGCTGCGTGGAATAATGCGAAGGGCACACTTGAAAGCCGGATGTGTTAGTTCTTATACTTTCCTGAAGTATCCAGATAGGAGGGTACAAGGATGTACCCGACAGCGAAGCCGCGACAGGACGGCGCGTCTGAGCGGTATCGTCCGTGTACAATATCTATATGGAAAGTATTAGAAATAACCAGCCGGTTTTCTGGTGTCCGAAGCTATATTCCATGCAGCCACCCATCTTATGTCGTCCGTTTGCACAATTAGACCTTTATCGGAATTATACAAATGTATATCATATCATTGATTTACTTCATATCCAGCAGCCCAATCAAAGTAGCCTTATCATTTAACTTAGGATTTTCGATAACTATATCCAGCAGGTAGTTAAGCGTACTTCCAATCTGTGTACCTTTAAGACCATATTCGATAAGGTCAAGACCTGTGATGTCAAGGTCTTTGATAGTGAAGCAGTCGCCGCGGAAAGAATTTCATCCGCCATGCGCTTAAGTGTCACAAGGTGGTTGTATCTGGCTGGGTTGCTTATAAATGTTACTTCCTCGCTCGCTTTGACGAAAGCAAAATCATACTTTATGACAAGTTCAAATATATCACGTCCGCACTTATGAAGTGCCTCTCTTATAGCCGGTTCGGTTTCTTCGATATTATCCTTGGAAAAGTAAGTATCTTAACAACAGTTTCTATAGTCTTATTATCCATTCTAAGGTGACGGAGTGTGTCTTCTGCCTGTGCAGGAGTGCCGTTTGAAAGGCAGGCTGTAAGTCTTAGAGGAAGCTCCTTTTCGGAATACTTACATGTAAGAAGTATCCTTTTGACTGCCGTTTGGTAAAGCTGTCGTGCAGCTGTGGAAGAATATCTTTAAAAGATTAGTTGTGCCGTATAATCTGCAGAAGTCAGGATTATCAGACATAAGAGTTTTCTTAAGCTCGACACATACACGCTCCATGCTGACCTTCTGTATGTTGGCACTCAGCTTTCAATAGCCTTGTAAGTATTGTCTTCTATAGTAAATCCAAGCTGCGCAGAAAAACGGATTGCACGCATCATTCTGAGAGCATCCTCTGTGAAACGTTCCTCTGGTCTGCCGACACATCTTATAACTTTGTTGTTAATGTCATCAATTCCGCCGTATTCATCGACAAGACCGGTGCGTTCATTGTAAGCCATAGCATTTATGGTAAAATCACGTCTGCAAAGGTCGTCAGTAAGACGGTCGGAGAACTCGACAGAGGATGGATGCCTTCCGTCAAGATAGTCCCCGTCTATTCGGTATGTAGTGACCTCGTAGCCGGTTGAGTGAAGCATAACTGTGACAGTTCCGTGCTGTATGCCGGTGTCAATGGTCTTTGTAAAGTAAGACTTGACTTCTTCTGGAAGTGCATTGGTTGTGATATCCCAGTCGTTAGGGGTAACGCCCATGATAGTGTCACGTACATCCGCCTACAGCGTAAGCCTGATGTCCGTTTTTCAATAGTGTTTATTATAAATGAAACATCTTCCGGCAGGTCTATTTTAAAATCCTTTGTCAGAGGAGAAGCCTGTGTGTCAGACATTTCTGATAATATATCGCTCATACAATCTCCAATCCTGTGTAGTAAATAAATACACATAACGGTAAGTAAAATTTATTTCATGATGCCAGGGTCAAAAGGTCTAAATCCACATGAGCTTGCTCATATGTGGGTGAATGACCTTGACCCGCCAATATGAGCATAAAAGTGGGATGATAGTCCCACGATATGCGAATATTGGGTAGAATTGGGAGTGCATTGCACGAAACAATCCGTAGGTATCCTAGTTGGGGCTTTTGACCACAACATTTTATCATTCTATCAAAAATGTATTAACGTCCAGTGAGGCTCAGGGTGGAAATTATAGTGTGGACATGCATTTTAAAGAATTTAGAACATATGATAAGTAGGATTAATTGGAGGTTTAGGTCTGTGAATGAAAAATCGGAAAAGGTATTAGAACAGTATGATATAGGAATAAGAAGAATGACAAGGGGACGCGGGGGTATTATCCTGTCGACAGATAAGGGATATAAGCTTTTATCCAGTGTGAAAAGGCGGACAAATATTATGAGAGGAGAACAGGATAACAAGTCTGTTAAGCAAAGTGGGGTATAGCTGCACAGATACTTATATGCGAAATAATGAGGGTGGACTTATATCGGAGGATGAGGATGGAAGAAAGTATATACTTAAGAACTGGTACGATGCGAAGGAGAGCAGCGTAAGGGATGAGGATGATATGTGCAGGGCGGTAGTAGCAATGGCTTATATGCATATGGCACTTAGGCAGATTACGCCGGAGATGTTGTATGCGGATAATGAAGCTTCGCAGGGTGCAGGTATTATATACACAGGAAATGGTGTATATACAAAGATAATAAAATACAGACAATAATGCAAATTATAATGCAAATATAAAGACAGCGAAAATATTAAAGATAATGACTACCCTGATAATAGAAATGGCCAAGATATTAGGGATAATAACTATACAGACAGTATAAGAAATAATAAAAATATGGAAGACAATGATTATATAGACAATATAAGAAACAATAAAACAGCCAGAATAATAATATATCAAATAATATATATACAGAAAAGGCATTTATATTGGAAATGACTTATATACAGCCGATTACCAATACTCAGAAAACAATATATACACAAAAACAATACCGCAAAGAAAGCAGGGAAGCCCTCAGAGCTTGCCGCCTGCCAGAAAAAAGGAAACCGATCTGCGGGTGTGTATTCAAAGCACACAAGGGAGTTAAAGAAGGCTTATAATTATCTTAAGCAGAAAAGAGCAGACAGTTGTTTGAGCAGATGGCATATAAGAATATTGAAGCATTTTATGAAGAGGCGTGCAGGGCGTGTGAAAGGCTTATGAGCTCTACATTTAATGAAAGGCTTGAAAGAGCAGCACAGAGTATGGAACTGTCACACGGAAGCTATACATATCATAATGTGCTGATTGATGGGAAGGATACATTTGTTGTGAACTTTGACAGGTATAAGAATGAATGTCAGATTAATGACCTGTATCAGTTTATAAGAAAAGTTATGGAAAAGTATAACTGGGAGAGCCGTGTGTTTTACAGGCTTGTGGATGAGTATGACAGAATATGTCCACTTAGCGATGAGGAGATGGAGCTGCTTATGGTACTGCTTTCGTATCCTGAAAAGTTCTGGAAGATAATCAACCAGTACATCAATGCAAACAAGTCGTGGATACCTGATAAAAATGTGGAGAAATTAAGGAAAGTCATAGACCAGAATTCAAGAAAAAGAGAACTGATTGATAAAATATGCTGTGTGTGGTAGAATTCAGCTAGGTATATCATATTTTGATGCAGGTGTCAGAGATATAAAGAGCCGTTTTACTGATAGAAAAGGCTTTTGTATGGGATATGACAGACACAGGATACATCACAATATAGTTAAAAACATAACATACTTCAGAGTATTTATCAGGATTGTTAACAGGTAATTAAGATGGATAATATATATATAAAATGAATAATGTACGTATGAATATGCGTAAAAGATACAGCCTTTATGACAGGACTGTTAAAAGGATGGCAGCACTTATGCTTGCTGCCATTGTTGTTGTATGCGGCAGTGGATGTGCATCTTCTGACACGGGTGGAACAGTTATACCGGGAAGTGCCATAACACCAGCGCCAAAGCAGGGCAATATATCAGATATAAGCGGTAATGATAATGACAGGACACTTGTCGGTATGCTTGTATCGGTTGATACTAACCTTAAGAATATGTATTTTATTGATGTGGAGTCGGGAACTGAGTATTCTGTGATATACACAGGAGCGACAGATATACAGGATGCATATGGCAAGATAAAGGCGGCGGCAGTTATGGAGCCGGGTGAGATATATGATGTGTATTGCAGCAAGACAGGCAAGGCGCTAAAGATATATGGTTCTAAGGATGCGTGGGAGCGAAATGATGTATCAGATATAACATTTGATGATACAAAAAGAGTGTTACATTAGGTCAGACAGAGCTTACATATACGAATTATCTTCAGGTGACATCAGGTGACAGTAAGATAAGTATTGCTCAGATTGTCAAGGAGGACACGCTTACTTTAAGAGGCATAGGAAATAAGCTGTATTCAATAGATGTTGCGAATGGACACGGATATCTTGAGCTTACAGGGATAGAAGCATTTGTAGGAGGATATATCACGCTTGGCAGCAGGCTGTTCCACAAGGTGACTGACAATATGATGGTGACAGCGCCAGTAGGTACGTATGATGTGGAAATCAGAACGGAGATACAAGGGCGACAAAGAAGGTTACAATAAGAAAGGATGACACAACTGTGCTTGACTTTTCTGAGTACATTATCCCAGCGACAAAGAAGGAACTGTCAACTTCTCTGTAACACCGACAAGCGCTATTATGACGATTGATGGAAGTGAAGTGGATTATTCAAGTCCGGTGAGCCTCAGCTATGGAACACATACGCTTACACTTCAGGCTAACCACTACACTACTTATACAGAAACATTTGTTGTTAATTCAGACTATAAGACGATGGTTATAGATATGACGGCGACAAGCACTACAAGTACGTCATCAAGCACGACTAAGACGACAGCGGCAAGTCTTACAGGCGGATATAATGTCAAGATAACTGCGCCGGAGGGCAGCACTGTATGTTGACAGTGTATACATAGGCATTATTCCTGCACATTCAGTAAGACAAGCGGTAACAAGACGATTACGCTGTCACAGAATGGATATAATAATGTAAGCTACACGGTGTCTATTCCTAATACAGCAGGTGATATGACATATTCATTCCCTGCGATGACAAAGACATCATCAACAACAGAACCGACTGCTACAACGCCTACAGCGGCAGAGCCAACGGCAGCTAATGCCACAACAGCAGGTTCTAAGTAGTACATTAACTATCAATTTAAGAAACAATGTAGTTGGATAAGATATGTATAGAAAAGAGGTATCAGGTTAATAATGACAAAAGGATGAATATACCATTTCACCACCAGATATGACAGAGAGAGAGTAGAGGCGGTTGGTGAAGTACTAAGGTCAGGCTGGATAACAACAGGTCCAAAGACTAAAGAGCTTGAGAGACAGATGGCAGAATTCACACACACTAAGAGAGGTGCGTGCCTTAATTCGGCAACTGCCTGTATGGAAACAGCATTAAGACTTTTAAGATAGGTGCAGGGGATGAGGTTATTGTTCCTGCATATACTTACACAGCCTCAGCAAGTGTAGTGTGCCACGTAGGTGCAACGCTTAAGCTGATAGACGTTAAGAAGGGAACATATGAGCTTGATTATGATGCACTTGAGGCAGCCATAACGGAGAAGACAAAGGCTGTAATACCTGTGGATATTGCTGGTGTTATGGTCGATTATGACAGAATAAGAAAGATTGTGGAGAGCAAAGGCACCTTTTAAGCCTGCATCAGAGTATCAGGAGGACTTGGAAGAGTACTTATACTTGCCGACTCAGCACACGGATATGGTGCGAGCCGTCAAGGACTTATGAGTGGTGAATGTGCTGACTTTACATCATTTTCATTCCACGCTGTCAAGAACTTTACTACTGGCGAGGGTGGCGGTCTTGTGTGGAGAGCTTCCCGGAATAGATGACGAGGATATATATAAGAATATTATGCTTATGTCACTTCACGGACAGTCTAAGGATGCACTTGCCAAGACTAAGCTTGGTGCGTGGGAGTATGATATCGTTGCACCGCTTTATAAGTGCAATATGACAGATATTATGGCAGCTATAGGACTTGTCCAGATGGAAAGATATCCGGGTCTGCTTGCAAGAAGAAGACAGATAATTGGTATGTATAATGATGGTATTAAGGCAGATGATGTAGAGTACTTAGAGCATTACACAGATGTGTATACATCAAGCGGACATCTTTATCTTGTAAGGCTCTTAGGAAAGGACAGCGATGTAAGAAATGCATTTATAACAAAGATGGCTGAGAACGGAATAGCCACCAATGTACATTTTAAGCCGCTTCCTATGCATACAGCATATAAGGAGTTAGGCTTTGATATAGCGGATTATCCTAATTCATACGAAATGTATCACAATGAGGTTACACTTCCACTGCACACTAATCTTACAGATGAGCAGGTTGAATATGTGATAGAGAACTTTAACAACATTAAAAGACTGTATAGTTTCTGTGATGAGGGTGTCACAGGAGAAATGGAGATGGGTATGCAGCTTAGAAGATGGAATTCACTTCCTGATGTTATGAAAACAAAGGAAGTCAGAAAGTACTACAATATATAAAAGACGTCAGGGTTCACTTAAGTTAAAAGAGTATTTGATGTGGTAGTAGCATCAATTATGCTTATATTTCTTGCAATTCCAATGCTTGTCATAGCGGTATGCATAAAGCTTGATTCAAGAGGACCTGTATTTTCAGGCAGGAAAGAGTCACACAGTATGGAAGGATATTTAAGATATATAAGTTCCGTACTATGGTTGTCGATGCGCCAAAGCTTGGAGCTTCGGTAACAGTGGATAATGACAGCAGGATAACAAGGGTAGGACGTGTGTTAAGAAAGATAAGGGCTGATGAGTTTCCACAGCTTTTAATATTCTTAACGGAGATATGACACTGGTAGGTACAAGACCGGAAGTTCCAGAATATGTTAAAAATATACAAAGGAAATGTATGCAACACTTCTGTTGCCGGCAGGACTTACATCAAGGACAAGCATAGCTTATAAAGATGAGGACAAGATATTAGCAGGAGCTGCTAATCCGGCAGAGGCGTATGTCAATGAAGTGCTTCCTGCCAAGATGATGTATAATCTTGAGGCTTTAAAGAAGTTCGGTTTTAAGGAGGACTGCAGGGTATTGTGGGATACATTTGCATCAGTAGTTGGTAATGACAGACTTTCTGTTACACGAAGGACAGGAAGGAAAAGATAGTACTGATATGCGCAGTGTGTGAGTATGGCTGTGCAAGAAGGGAATAACGAGATGGATAAGTTGTTTATAACTATGTGTGTGATTGCATACAATGAAGGAAACATCGGGGGTATACTTGAGTGTATAAACCAGCAGGATTATGAACATGAGCATATGGAAGTCGTTTTAGTAGATGGAATGTCAACAGATAATACAAAGTCTGTTATGCTTGAGTTTGCAGAGAAAAACGAAGGAAACTTTCAGAGGATAGTTGTGCTTGATAATCCAAAGAAGACACTTCCAAGCGGATGGAATGTTGCTTTAAGAGAATATAAGGGCGATGCAATCATAAAGGTGGATGCGCATGCAGTTATACCACAGGACTTTGTAAGTAAAAATGTGGCTGTCCTTAATACAGGAGAGTACATCTGTGGCGGACAAAGACCTAACATAATAGATAAACCAACACCATTTAAGGAAACACTGCTGCTTGCGGAGAGCAGTATGTTTGGTTCAAGCATAGCTGATTACAGGAACAATCCGGGAAGGACTTATGTAAAGTCACTGTTTCATGCGGCATACAGAAGAGAAGTGTTTGATAAGGTCGGCTTTTAACGAAGACCTTGTAAGAACAGAGGACAATGAGATACATTACAGAATGAGAGGCTGGGTATAAGCTCTGCTTTGACCCGGATATTATATCGTACCAGTATACAAGAAGCAGCCTTAAGGCAATGCTTAAGCAGAAGTATGCCAATGGCTTCTGGATAGGAAAGACAAGCAGGGTATGTCCTAAGTGTCTTAGCATATATCACTTTGTGCCATTTGCATTTGTGAGTGCTATTATAGCTTCACTGCTTGCCATAACAGGGCTGGGCAGCGTTGATGGTCTGATGGATAAATGCACAGAAAGAACTGGCATGAAAAGATATGACAGAGGCGTTATAAAGAAGCTTAAGAATATAGTGGTTACACTTACTATAGTTATGTGGGCACTGTATGGAACGCTTGCGTGTACTATGGCGGCTGTATCGTCTATAAAGGCTGGCAGTAAGAGAAATATAACGAATATCCTGCTTCCTGTATTATTCCTTATGCTGCATATAAGCTATGGGGCAGGAACGATTATGGGACTTATGGATAAGCAGGGAAGAGGTTAGTTATGGGAGAAACAAGAAAAGATAAACTTCAGCTTATTGTAAGACGATTTTTCTTATAATTACTGATATTATCCTTATCAATGGCAGTGTTATGCTTTCGCTTGTTATGCGATTTAATGTTGATATTGCAGCGATTGAGCCGCAGTATATAGAGAGCTTTAAGGATACATGGATTCCTTTTACGGTAATAACACTTATTATATTCTGGTGTTTCAGGATGTATCACAGTCTGTGGCAGTATGCAAGTATAGCAGAGCTGTATAAGATAGTTGAGGCGTGTATAGTGGCAGAGGGCATGCATATATGCCTTACAGCAGTTATGGGAGAAATGCTTCCAAGAGCCTGTTACTTTATGACAGGAGTGTTCCTTCTTGTGTCAATGTGCGCAAGCCGTTTTATGTACAGAATGTTAAGAACACTTATCCAGCAGTACAGACACACATCAGAACAGGTTAAGATAATGATAATAGGTGCCGGTGAGGCAGCTAATGTCCTTATGAGAGATAGCCAACTCAAGATACCTTGATAATTCAAAGGTTGTCTGCATTATTGATGATGATGCTAAGAAGGTTGGAAAGTATATAAGAGGCGTGAAGATAGTTGGTAACAGAGATCAGATAAAAGAATATGCAAGATACTATGATATAGATGAGATTATATTTGCAATTCCGTCAGCCTCACAGGATACCAAAGAGAAATACTTAACATCTGTAAGGAAACTAACTGTAACTTAAAGATTATACCGGGCGTATACCAGATGATGGACGGCGAGATTAATGTTCAGGACATCAGAAATGTAGATGTGGACGACCTTTTAGGAAGAGACCCTATAAAGGTTGATACAGAGTCGATATTAGGTTATGTGTCAGGAAAGACAGTGCTTGTAACAGGCGGCGGCGGTTCTATAGGTTCAGAGCTTTGCAGGCAGCTTGCAGGACATAATCCAAAGTGTCTTATTATATTTGATATATATGAAAACAGTGCTTATGATATACAGCAGGAATTAAAGATGAACTGTCCGGATACCAATGTAGTCACTCTTATAGGTTCAATAAGAAACATTACAAGGTTAGAGTGGGTATTTTCACACTACAGACCTGATATAGTATATCATGCGGCAGCGCATAAGCACGTACCTCTTATGGAGGACAGCCCTAATGAGGCAGTGAAGAATAATGTTGCAGGTACATGGAATCTTGCACGTATGGCGGATAAGTATGGCACAAAGAGGTTCGTTATGATAAGTACGGACAAGGCTGTTAATCCAACGAATATCATGGGTGCGACAAAGCGTATATGTGAGATGATTATCCAGTATTATAACGGCATATCACAGACAGAGTTTGTTGCGGTAAGATTTGGTAATGTTCTTGGAAGTAACGGTTCGGTTATACCACTTTTAAGAAGCAGATAGCAGCAGGCGGTCCTGTTACAGTCACACATCCTGATATCATAAGGTACTTTATGACTATACCTGAGGCGGTATCGCTTGTTATACAGGCTGGTGCTTATGCCAAAGGTGGTGAGATATTCATCCTTGATATGGGCGACCCTGTAAAGATAGATGACCTTGCAAAGAACCTTATACGTCTTTCGGGTTATACATTAGGCGTTGATATGGAGATTAAGTATACAGGCTTAAGACCGGGTGAAAGCTGTATGAAGAGCTTCTTATGGCGGAGGAAGGACTTCAGGATACAGAAAATAAGCTTATTCATATAGGTAAGCCGATAGAATTTGAGAAGAAGGACTTTGAAAGAAGCTTGAGATACTTAAGGAAACTGCATATGATGAGGATGCGGCTGCAATAAAGGCTCTTGTTAAAGAGTTTGTTCCAACATATAAGCCGGATGTACGAAAGTAATCTTTGACAGTAAACAAAAGTAAGCGGTTGTGAAGCACGAATCGGGGCTATTATGAAGTATATTATTGATGGAAGATTTTATACGGACAGGTTCTGGGAGTTCAGAGATACGCAAGAGAAATAACACAAAAGCTTGATGGTATGGTAAAGGACAAGCCATATGACGTTGAGATAGCAGTTCCAGAGATAGATTCTGAGGGAACTTCGGCAGAGATTAACAGTTACAAGACTAAGTATGATAACATAAAGATAGTGATACTAAAAGGCAGGGCAGGAAGAAAGTGGGAGCAGCTCACATTCCAGCGCTATGTAGACAGGCAGAAGGCAAAACCTGTGTATCTGTGCAATGAGGTGTCACTTTTATGAAAAATGGAATAGTTACAGTACACGATATTGCATTTAAGACCCATCCGGGCTTTTACGGAGCCTGGTGACTGGCATGAAATACTGTTCAGAAAGCTTATGTATGATAAAGCATTTAAAAGGCTGATGCCATAATGACAGTAAGTGAGTATTCAAAGAATGAGATACTTGGCAACTACAGGCTTAAGAATAAGGATATAGTCGTTGCCGGAAACGGATGGCAGCATTTTAATATAGATTATGTGGATGAAGGCATATTTGACAGATATGCATCAAGGATAAAGAGGGGTAAGTATTACTTCTATCTTGCTTCTCTTGCGCCTAACAAAAATCTCCGCTGGATACTTGAAAATGCAAGACGGCACCCGGAGGTTACATATGTTGTTGCAGGACGTGCATTAGGCGATAAGTCCGGCATAGAAAAATGCCTAACATAGTGCTTGTCGGTTATGCAAAGGATGCAGAGGCAAGGGCACTTATGAAGTACTGTAAGGCATTTATATTTCCATCAACATATGAAGGCTTTGGTATTCCTCCTATGGAGGCGCTGTGTATGGGAGCGCGCATAGTGCTTGGCGACATACCGGTGTTACATGAGATATATGGGACTTCTGCGCTGTATATCAACTGTAATAAGCCAGAGGTCAATCTTGACGAGCTTCTTGATAACAGTGATGCAGTAAAGGAAAAGAGGCAGCTAAAGCTGTGCTTGGAAAGTATTCATGGGAAAAACGGCAGGAGAGCTTGTGAAGCTGTTTGACAGATATGCAGGCTGATAAGTGCAGGTGTGTAGTATATAGAAGCAGAGGAGCGGTATGAAGGTAGCGATTGATGCAAGGACACTTGGCAGCAGACCGAGTGGTGTTGGAATGTATCTTAATGACTTTCTTAAGCAGCTTATAAAGTATAAGGACATAGAGTTTGTGCTTATATCAGATGTGGCGGAGAGTGAGTATATAAAGTCATTTAAGAATAAAGGCATAGAAGTGTATACACAGGGCAAAAGGTATATAAAAGTGCTGGTGTGTATTCTTATTTTTCATTTGTAAAAACAGCTTGATATTATAAAGCCAGATATATTCTGGGAGGTAAATACCATAATTCCTATAGACTTAAAAGGAAATTACAGGACTATGATAACCATACACGATATGTTTCCTATAGAATATGTGGAATACTTTGGAAGAGTGTATAATCTGTACTTTAAGCACAATCTTAAAAGACACTTAAGCATACAGATATGATTCTTTATAATTCAGAGCAGACAAAGCGCACGACAGAAAAATATTTTCCGGAGGCTAAGCAGATAAAGAATGTCAATGCCTATATAATATCCAATCCTGTTAAGAAAAATGGGTTAATACGGATGGAGATTATTTCCTTTATATTGGCAATATGGAAAAGCGTAAGGGAGTTGACCTGCTTATAAAGGGATATCTTAAGTATAAAGAATCAGGTGGAACAAAGAAGCTTATACTTGGTGGAAAGATGCAGGAGGAGGATATTAATTCCCTTGTTGAGAGTGCAATGGCTAAGGATAAGGATATATCTTATCTTGATTATGTTTCACACGATAAAAGCATGAACTGTATGCAGGAATGTCAGCTTTCGTATTTCCGTCAAAGGCGGAGGCTTCGGTATGCCTGTCATAGAGGTTATGAGGTTTAACAAGCCTATAATAGCAAGCAACCTGCCTATATTTGATGAGATAACAGATGGTAATATCAATACATTTGACTTAAGGTGCAGTGAGCAGGAGCAGATAGAGAACCTTGCGCGCATTATGTCTGATTATAATGCAAATGTGGATGAAACAGCCTATGATGAGGTTGTACACCGCTACGAGCCAGAAAGACTGGGAAAGATAGTATATGATTTTATAAAACGGAGGATTAATTATGAAGGTATTAGTTACAGGTGTTTCAGGACAGCTGGGACATGATGTGATGAATGAACTTGCAAAGAGAGGATACACAGGAGTAGGAAGCGACATAGCACCAGAGTACAGCGGTGTTGATGATAATACTGCCGTTGTTAATATGGAATATGTCCAGATGGATATTACAGATGAAAAGGCAGTTGATGAGATTATAACACGCGTTAATCCGGATGTTATAGTACACTGTGCTGCGTGGACTGCGGTTGATATGGCAGAGGATGATGACAAGGTTGAGAAGGTGCGTGCAGTCAATGCCGGAGGTACAAGAAATATTGCAAAGGCCGCTAAGAAGCTTGACTGCAAGATGGTATATATAAGTACTGATTATGTGTTTGACGGACAGGGCGAGAAGCCTTGGGAGCCGGACTGTAAGGATTATAAGCCGCTTAACGTATATGGACAGACTAAGCTTGAAGGAGAATTAGCTGTATCAGAGCTTCTTGATAAGTACTTTATAGTAAGAATAGCGTGGGTATTCGGTGTCAATGGCAAGAACTTCATAAAGACTATGATTAATGTGGGTAAGACTCACGATACAGTAAGAGTTGTCAACGACCAGATAGGAACACCAACTTATACACTTGATTTATCGGTTCTTCTTGTTGATATGATAGAAACTGACAAGTACGGATATTATCACGCAACTAACGAGGGTGGATATATATCATGGTATGACTTTACACTCGAGATATATAAGCAGGCAGGACTTGATACTAAGGTTATTCCTGTGACAACAAAGAGTATGGTCTTTCTAAGGCAGCAAGACCATTTAATTCAAGACTTGATAAGAGTAAGCTTGTAAAGAACGGTTTCACCCTCTTCCAACATGGCAGGATGCAACGAGAAGATATGTAGAGCTTCTTAAAAGGAAGTATAATCTTGTAGAAATGGAGAATGTATGAAAGAGAAAATATCTGATAAGCTGGGCAGACTGACTACCAAAGAAAACAGGAAACTTGCATGTGATGTGTTTGTAATCCTTCTTGTTTCCAAACTGTTCTATATATTTATAGGCTGTGTTACCAACTCAGCATTTGGCAATAATATAACCTTTGCCAAGATGTTTCTTGGTGGTGATGCAGACTGGTACATAAAGATAGCAGAGAATGGCTACAGCCTTGTCGAGAGCATAAAAGCAGGGGATGGACAGGCTAACTGGGCGTTCTTCCCGCTGTTTCCGGTACTTATAAGATGGTTTAAGCATATATTCTTTTTCTTAACTACCAGCAGGCAGGAATATTGTTAAGCTCTATATTTACATATGTGACAGGTCTGTATCTGGTAAAGACAGTAAGGCTGTATAAGCCGGGAAGATTAGGATATATAGCCGTAGTGCTTTTATATATGGGACCATACACTTTCTATCTTCACTGTGTTTATTCAGAAACTTTGTTTATGATGCTCATTGCAATATTCTTTACTATCTGAAAAAGAGAGCGATAAGGAGTGCAGCTACTGGATACCAGCCATAGCTGCGATGCTTGCAAGCTGTACAAGAATAGTCGGGGTTATACTTGTATTCCCACTGGTTGTAAGGATGTACCGTGACTCGTATAGCGGCAGGATAAGTATTAAGAAGTTCGGACTGTTTGTGCGTGACATACTGTGTACACCTGTAAGACTTCTTCAGATATTTATATGTCCGGCAGGAATATTTGTAAATATGCTGCACCTTTACTGGGTAAGCGGCGATGCGTGGGCATTCAGACACGTACAGCTGCGTGCGGAGAGAAGATGGCGCAGGTTATATCGGCAATATGATATGGGACTTCTTTAATAATATATATGCGGAAAGATACTGGATTCCGCTTGTCGTTATCATGGCAATAGTTGTATACATATATATGCTTAAGAAGGGATACTATGGGGAGGTTGTATTTGCAGCCATAACCTTAGTTATTCCTTTAACAGGCGGTGTTATGTCAATGTGCCGTTTTATCGTTGGAAGCTATGTAATATTTATAGGTATATATGATTATCTTGCAGATAAGAAGGACATCGCTTTGTGCAACAGCGCTTGTTGTCATTATGGAGGTTGTTTCTTATATGGTTGTGGTTTACGGCTGGTGTCAACGCATTTACAGCTTAACGTAAAACCACAGGTGTTGATAAAAATGAGGATTATATATGAAGAATAAAAGATAATTAATGGAATATGTTATGTTATTACGGCTGCACTTGCAGTATTTTATCTTGCTACTCTTGTATTAGGTCAGAAACGTGAGGTTTCCAAGGAGTACGACCTGTATTATGTGGACGATGAGCTGTCAAGATGGCCGGGAGAACACGGGCTTGACTACAGCTTTGGCGATGTTGACATATATGATACATCAAAGCTTGATGAGTATAAAAGGCTGTTAGAGGAGGAGAAGCTCTATGGCGACCCATCGTACCGTGATGAGAGCGATGAGGCAGATGATAAGGAGTCTGATAAGGATAAAGTCGAGTCTAACAGAGATCCAGCCATAGATAAGTATTTCCAGAAAATGCTTGCCGCACAGAGCAGTTATTCACAGGATAATGCTGCTGATAAGGCAGGGGATACGGACACTGATACTGACAGCAGTGAAAAGACTGTCGACCTTCACATTCCATACAGATATAGTAAGGGCTTTTATTCACTGCACACAGGCATATATACAACAGACAGCAAGGGATTCTTTACTATAGATTTACTGTAAATGTGCCATCGGATGTTGTGCTTGATGTATATGGTGCAAGTTATAATACTGCGACAAAGGTGTATGCCAACGATACTTATATAGGCATTATTGCGGCTTATGATGAGGCAGAGGATAAACCTATCATAAGAATGAATATGGTGACAGAATAAGGGAAGATAAGGTAAATAATAACTGCAATGTGCTTACTATTCCTGTGAGCGCAATCGGTGAGGGCGGACTTGTAAAGCTTACATTTGTTCCAGAGGAAACAGTAAGTATATACAATTATATGAACAGTATCGGAAACGACAACTTTAAGAAGTACAAGGGCTTCAGGATAACATCGATAGAGATGAGATATTAGTGAGTTTGTGCTGCTTATATTAAAAATGCAAAAACACTTGCAAAGAATGATTATATATGGTACACTTCAAAAGTTTCGTTGGCAAATATATTTATGTATGTTTGCTTATGATAAATGGGTGGATCCCGAGTGGCCAAAGGGGACAGACTGTAAATCTGCTGGCACTGCCTTCGAAGGTTCGAATCCTTCTCCGCCCATTCTACATAGCACAGACTTGCTGGCAGTAAAGCAATACTTAGGCTGCGCCAAGTATATGTTATGTATTAAAATACAAAAGAGCCGGCGTGGCGGAACAGGCAGACGCACAGGACTTAAAATCCTGCGGGACTTATACTCCCGTACCGGTTCGATTCCGTTGCCGGCACTATGTAAGAGCAGACCTTTCTTGAGTAAGAGGGTCTGTTTTTAATATATATTTTTATTGTGGTGATGATTTTAATATGACAGGCATATAATCATTATAGAAGATTATGTATACCATAAAATTGCGGATATGGATATTATTCGGAATTGATGATTATGTGACAGTATCAGACCGCATCGTGCTTGATACATTTGCGGTATTAGTGTACAATTAACCTTTATAGATTTGATTAAAACATCAGATGGAATACTTTATCAACGGGGATGATATATGTTAGAGCTTGATGGAATGTTGTCGATAGTTATGCCGGCGTACAATGAAGAGAAGCTTATATATTCAAGCATTATGAAAACGCTGGATATAGTCTCAGCATTTGTAAAAGATATAGAGATAGTCGCAGTAAACGATGGCAGCAGGGATAATACCAAAGCTGAGATTATAAGGGCACAGAAAGAAGATAAGAGAGTGCGGCTTGTAACTTCTGATAAAAACAGGGGCAAGGGCAATGCCATAATAGCCGGTGTGTCACAGGCAGAAGGCAGGTATATCGCTTTCGTGGATGCAGACCTTGAACTTAATCCATCACAGCTTGAAGGGTATCTTAAAGATGATTACCGATAATGTCGATGTCGTTATCGGCTGTAAGTTTCATAAGGACTCAAAGCTTAAGTATCCATTTAAGAGAAAAGTGATAAGTATGTGCTATTACATAATGCTGCTTGTGCTTTTCCACCTGAATGTAAAGGATACACAGACAGGGCTTAAGGTGTTTAAGGCGGAGGCTATAAAGCCAGTCGGACATCTTATAAGGACTTCCGGCTTTGCGTATGATATAGAGCTTTTAGTGGCAGTTCACAGAAGAGGCTTTAAGATAGCACAGATGCCCGTTGAGGTCGTGTTTGTGAGAGAACAGGGCTCTAAGAGAATAGGAATTAAGGATTGTATACAGGCATTTTTGATACATGGGCAATATTTAACAGAGTGTACTTTAAGCATTACTATGATTGACTTATTATGAGAATGATTTATTTTATATTAATATAACGCAAAGGTCAAAAGCCGTTTATGCCTGCATAATAAGACTTTGATTTTGACCCTTATAAATGCGTATGAATTCCATATAACTGCATAAACTATATTTTGAAATATATAATAGATGTCTTACATAGATAAGATATCTATAGAATAATTAGCTGCTTATATGCGGAATGGAGAGTAGTTTATGGCAGGAAATATGAGAATTAACTGGAAAAGGCTGATACTGGCGCTGGTAGTGAGTCTGGGAGCAGGTGTGATATCATGGCTGCTGACGGGCAATCGATGGAAATGTATGCAATATCAAGCCGCCGCTGTCACCACCGGGGCAGGTCTTTCCTATTGTGTGGACAATACTTTTTGTACTTATGGGAATTGCATCCTATATCGTGTGCGAAACAAGGGATGACGACAGAATGGAAGCACTTATACTGTATGGTGTGCAGCTTTTGTAAATGTAGGCTGGTCAGTCATATTCTTTGACTTTGGAGCCTTCTGGCTGGCGTTTTTCTGGCTTATGCTGTTGTGGGTGCTTATTATATTTACAGTATGGAGATTTTTCCATGTCAATAAAGTGGCAGCATGGATGATGGTTCCATATCTTTATGGGTCACATTTGCGGCATACCTTAATCTTGCAGTTGCTATAATTAATGTAAAGTAAGGGCAAAAGGTCGGAAAACCATTCGTGCCTGAACGATAAGGCTTTTGACTTTTATATCATCCTGATAGGCTGATTTCCGTAATAACGTATGCGGATAATCAGCTTTGTTTACGCGAGTTTATATTTCGCAGGAAATTCAAAAAGAGTTAACATATTGTTAACAATTAGAGTTTTAATCGGTGATATAATCAGCTATACTTGTACGGTCATGGTGCATGAAAATGCGGTTGATTGTATATCAGAAGTATTAAGAAACTAAAGGAAACGAGGCGTGGTATGAAAAGTTATGGCCACACATTAGAAGCGTAATATTTTATGTGTTCTTGCCGCAGTTATATGCGTATGTGATTATTTGTTTGCGGAGAGTGGATACATAAGATTTATATTTAATCAGGTAAAGGCAGAAAATGCGGATACAGATACAGGTTATGATACGATAGTTCTTGGCGCATCGCACACAAGATGCAGTATAGATGTAAGTTATATGGATATTATGTCAGGTGCCCATGCATTTAATATGGGTATCCCTGGTGAGACGGTCGATGATATGTACTATGTCTTAAAGTCTGTATGTAAGGATAATAAGGTTAAGAAGGTTATTATAGATGTAGACTATTATTACTGGATGAACGGTCAGTCGCAGAACCATTTTTCGAGGTCTTTATATACCAGCAGATAAGTGACCCTGCGCTTAAGGCGGAATATCTGTGGAAGAATAAGGAATACATAGATATAAGAAATGTGTTCTCAAGACGTCTTACTTGGAAATGTACGCTCGATAAGGCAAAGACTAATATAAAGCTTAAGAACACAGAGGCTTATAAGAATTATGATATGTCAGCAGGACTTGATGTGGACGGATACTTTGCGACAGCGGGCGGCCCTTATATGGGCAAAGGCTTCTGCTTCAGATATAAAATGAATGATGTTCCGGGCAATCCAGAGTATATTAAAACTATGAAAGGTAATGCCAATAAAGAGCTGGATGCGACAGTTATAGCACAGTTTGAACAGCTTGTCAGCTATTGCAGGGACAATGACATTGAAATAGTGTGCGTGGAGTCACCTATAACACCGGATGCATTCAGGGATGCTGAGGTTGATAAGGCAGTTACAAAGTTAAAGTCACTGTTTGACAGCTATGGAATAGCTTACTATGATTCAATAAGACACTTATGTCAGTGCTTCCAAGAGATGACTCTTCATATGTTGATACGGAAGGCCATATGTGGAGAGCTTGCAGAAAGCTACTCAGAGGTGCTTGCAGAGGTACTTGATAAGGTTGCAGCAGGTACCTTTTAATGAGAGTGATTACTTCTACGACTCATACGAGAGCATGTATAACTCTATGGTTGCGGATTACGAGAATACCACAGGCTTAGAGTGGAAGTCTTATTGATGATGATAAAGAATGGAGAGTAATATGTCTTTACAACATTTGAATTCTTCTTATTCGCACTCACTGCGTTAGTTGTATATTATATTATTCCTAAAAGGTACGCTGGGTGTGGCTGCTCATACTCAGTTATATATATTATTTCTCATACCATGTCACAACGGTATGGATGATGATACTTACAACAGCGGTTACATACACTGGCGGAGTGCTGCTTGAAGGCTCAACGGACTAAAGCCCGACAAGGATGCCGACAGAGAGGCAAAGAAAGCATTTAAGAAGGATATAACACACAGGAAAAGAAAGTTGTTCTGTTAGTGATACTTCTTTCGGAGTGCTTGCAGTATGTAAGTACACTAACTTTATGATAGGCAACATAAATGGAATACTGGCTATGACAAAGGCAACAGGAAGACTGAGTGTTCTTAAGCTGACACTTCCTCTTGGAATATCATTTTATACATTCCAGTCTGTAAGCTATGTTGTTGATGTATACAGGGGAAAGCATGAGCCACAGAAGAACTTTTAAGTATGCACTGTTTGTATCGTTCTTTCCACAGCTCTTACAGGGACCTATAGGACGATATGAAAGACTGGGAAGCCAGTTGTATGAGGGACATTCCTATGACCTTCGTAATATACAGTTTGGCGTACAGAGAATACTCTGGGCATGCTTAAGAAGATGGTGCTTGCCGACAGGGTAAATGCGGCAGTAACACTTATATTTAATAACTACTGGAACTATGGCGGCTGGATTAATGTGTTCGGCGTTATTTTATACAGTATACAGTTGTATGCGGACTCTCAGGCGGTATTGATATAACTATCGGTGTTGCCCAGATGTTTGGCATAACTATGGATGAGAACTTCCGTCAGCCTTACTTCTCACGCTCTATAAGTGAGTTCTGGAGAAGATGGCACATAACACTAGGTACATGGATGAAGGATTATATATTCTATCCTTTCTCACTGTCAAAGTGTATGAACAAGTTCGGTAAGTGGTGCAAGAAAACATTTGGCAATAATATAGGAAAGCTGTTGCCGGTAAGCCTTGCCAATCTTTTGGTATTCTTTATTGTAGGTATATGGCACGGGCAGCGTGGAAATACATAATGTATGGTATGTATAACGGTGTTATAATAGCAGCCAGCGGTATGCTTGCGCCGGTATATGCAAAGATACACACGAAGCTTCACATTAATCCTAAGAGCTGGTGGTATCAGGGCTTCTGTATCATAAGAACCTTTATACTTGTCAATATAGGATTCTACTTTGATATGGCACCAGACCTTTACGCAGCTAATGTGATGTTAGCAGAAACATTTACCAAAGCACATCTGTCACAGATATCGATGGCGACAGTAAAGGCAGTGGGACTTAGCGCACAGGACCTTATTATAGTTGGTGTGGGCTGTCTGATCATATTCATTGTCAGTCTTCTTAAGGAAAAGGAATGAATATAAGAGAGGCCATAGCACAGAAAAACATAGCGGTAAGGTGGGCTATATATATCGCATTTATAATGTTTATACTTATATACGGAAGTACAGCCACTACTTCAGACTTTATATATGCGAACTTTTAGCAGGAAAATGTTATTAAAAATGTTATTAAATCAGCTTAAAATGACAGGGCTGAGAAGTAAAATATTGGAACCGGGGCAGGTTTACGAAAAGTTAAAATCTTCGTAAAGTCCCGGTTTTACTGCGTTTATAGTGATAGTGACAATTATCAGACAAGGTGTTATAATAAAAGATGATTGGATAATCAGAGTAAGTGTGAGTAAACACGGATTACTAAAGAAAGATAACTAATAATAGATGATGTAAGGCAGCAGTAAGCTGTGTATCGTATCATAATAGCAGGGAGATATGTATGAATAATAATCAGGATAATGAGATTGTAGTGCTTATACAGGACGTTATAGCAGGCAATGCAGAAAAGAAGGAGCTTTGTAACAGGATATATAAGGAAGTGTACGCTCTTGCGTATCCAGTATATCAGGATGAAGAAAAGAGCATGACACAGGCAAAGAAGGCCCTTATAGAGGTATGCAACCGTATTGAGGATATTAATCTGTCAAAGAATGTTCATAAGCAGGTTGCAACTATTGTATCTGCTTACTTTTGTAAGTGCGGTAAGTGAGTACGAGAATGAATTAAAGAATGATTATGTTATGAGAGAATATAATTATTCAAGAATACGTGAGGACGAAGAATTGCTTGGCTATATGAAGAAAAAGGCTGGTGTATTCAGAAGTCCTAAGGTATTTGATGAAGAGGGTAAGGAATTCGCTTCACTTAATCCGGTACAGATGGCACTTATGGAAATGTATGCCTATGAGATGCAGTCAGTGGAAACTATAGAAAGAATAACAGATGTTGACAGCTCTTATATAGCAAGCTGGATAGCAGGTGTCAAGGAAGCTGTCATAGAAGGTTATGAAGCTGTAGCGGCAGCGCCAGAGGAAGAAGCTTTATCACAGACACAGGATAGTGAAGAGGCTGGTGAGGAAGCTTACGAAGAGCCAGAGCATGAAGAGTTACAGGATGATGAGGAAGCTATAGATTACAATGATACATATGAAGAGAAGAGGGCGGTAAGTTCTGTATATAAGAGAGCTGGTGGTCACAGGGAGAATTCTGTTACAATGTTTATTAAAAAATATTCCCGGCACTTTCTCTTCCAGCCCGTAAAGCTATATCATGGGCGGTTGGCTGTGTGGTTGTCATAGTACTTGTTTCTGTATTATTCGTATCTGCCATAGCTGGTAAGAATAACAAGAAAAAGTAAGCAAAGATTATGACTATCAGGATATGCAGTATTACACAACAAAGCAGTCTTCAACAACAAAGCAGGATAAAACAGAGGAAAGTTCAGACAATACTGCAGAAACAGAAGCTGCAACACAGGATAAGACTACACAGAAGGAAACAGAAAGTTCAAAGAAGGTTGTTGTGCCGGAAAATAATAACGCTGATAATCGTGTTACTACAGCAGCTGATGATGGTGATAACAGAGATAGTGGTAATAGTGGAAGCAATGATAGTGGAAACAGCGACAGCGGCAATAGTGGAAGCGATGATAGTGGAAACAGTGGCAATGACAATAGTGGAAGCGATGATAGTGGAAACAGCGGCAATGACAATAGTGGAAGCGATGATAGTGGAAACAGCGGCAATGGCAATAGTGGAAGCAATGATAGTGGAAACGGCGGCAATGGCAATAGTGGAAGCGATGATAGTGGAAACGGCGGCAATGGCAATAGTGGAAGCGATGATAGTGGAAACGGCGGCAATGGCAATAGTGGAAGCAATGATAGTGGAAATGGCGGCAATGGCAATAGTGGAAGCAATGATAGTGGAAACGGCGGCAATGGCAATAGTGGAAGCGATGATAGTGGAAACGGCAATAATGGCAAAATGACAGTGGTGATGATTCTAAAACCGATGACAATGAATCTGACTTTGGTGGTGGAATAATAATAAGATAAATAATAATAAAGTTAATGAGTATATTTTGGGAGGACATTCGGATGAAGTGTGTTATCCTGGCAGGCGGCAGTGGCGATAGTTTGTGGCCATTGTCCAGAAAGAATTACCCTAAGCAGTTTATGAACTTCAAGGAAGGGCGTTCACTGCTTCAGGAGACAGTAGTAAGAAATATGCCATATTGTGATGAATTTATCATAGTTACGAATGAGGCATATAAGAATATTGTCAACGGACAGATGAAGGCTTTCCAGAGCCTCAGATACAGACTGATTCTTGAAGGAACAGCGAAAGGAACAGCGGCAGCTATTATACTTGGAACTATGTTTGCGAATCCTACAGAGTTTGTGCTTATAGTGAATTCGGACAACTTTATAGACGGTGACGGCTATAAGGATGCAATCATAAGTGCCAAGGAGATGGCAAAGTCGGGTGCAATAGTGGCACTTGGTGTTAAGCCTGCATATCAGGCTAAAACCTTGGATATATACTAAGAGATGACTGCGATGTAAAGAAGCTTATACCAAGAGTAGATTTTGATAATAATTTATCAGAAATATCAGACTGCTATTCTTATGATGAGGGTATCTGTGGAACAGTGGTATGCTTATATTCCGCGCAGGCGATATGATTAATATCGTAAGAAAGGAACAGCCTGAGCTGTATGCTGCATGCAGGACAGCCAAGAGGAAGGTTCCTGCCATAAGAAGGGCTATACGTTTCTCAGAAAATGTTATGAAGGACATTATGAGTGGAAGCATAGAGTCACTTATACTTGAGAAGTGCGATAAGCTCAAGGTTGTTGAGGCACATATCATATGGAAAGACATAGATAACGTATGTGATATAGGGCCACAGCACAACGATGGCAAGAATGACTACGTGATAAAGAATGATTGCAGCAATGTATCAGTTATCAATAATGCACAGAGACAGCTCGTAGTTGCCAATGACTTAAGGGATATGGTAGTTGTCAATACAGAGGATGCTGTGTATATATCATCAAAGAATTCTGCCGGCAATATCAAAGAGATAGTCAGGGACAATATGGATCAGTATGAAACTTACTTTGACTATAACAGAATATCCTACAGAGAGTGGGGCATCCATGAGCTTCACTTATTCTAAGGGATATAAGGTTAAGAAGGTCACAGTATTCCCAGGCATGATGATGAATCTTCACCAGCATGAGTTAAGGGCAGAATACTGGTCAGTAGTTGAGGGAACAGCGACTATTACCATTGGCACTGAAACAAAGGATTATGATAAGTATGAGAGTGTGTTTGTACCTGTTGGGGTCAAGCACAGGGTAGCCAATAAGACAGACAAGAATGTAGTTATAATAGAAGTAGGAATAGGTGACTCCATCCTTGAGAATGACCTTGTTAAGATATATGCACAGGATTCAGGAAGCAGTGAGAGCAATTATGTAAGGACAGATAACAGTCCTATAGTAAAGCTTGACCCTGCCTTTAAGGATAATCTGTGGGCGGAACAAAGATAAGGGATGTCTTTGGCAAGAAGTGTGACTATGAAGTTATCGGTGAGAGCTGGGAACTTTCTGCACATCCTGATGGACAGAGCCGCATAGCAGAGGGTTATTACAAAGGCATGCTTTTAATGACTATCTTACTATCATTGGCAAGGAGTCACTTGGCTGGAAATGTCAGGCACAGGACAGATTTCCTGTACTTATCAAGTTCATAGATGCAAAGCAGGCACTCTCTATCCAGATTCATCCGGATGATGAGTATGCCCTTGAAAATGAGAACGAATACGGAAAAAATGAAATGTGGTATGTGCTTGATGCAGAGCCAGGCGCATATCTTTACTGCGGTCTTTCAAGGACTCTTCAAGGGAAGAGATAGAGGAGCGCATAAAGAATAACACAATAACTGAAATTCTTAACAAAATAGATGTTAAGAAGGGTGATGTAGTTATGGTTAAGGCTGGAACTATACACGCTATAGGCGCGGGTATATTTATATGTGAGATACAGCAGAACTCTAACTGCACATACCGTATGTATGATTATGACAGAAGAGATAAGTTTGGCAATCCAAGAGAGCTTCACGTTGAGAAGTCACTCGATGTTGTCAATCCGGTCAAGTACGAAAAGATAATAAGTGTAATGTAATGCTTACACATAATGAGCATTATATTGCAAGAAGACTTGTACAGTGCAAGTACTTTGAAGTAATTAAGTATGAAGTTGAAGATGAAGCAAAAATACCTGTGGATGAAACTTCTTCGTATCGATAATCGTTGTTGAAGGTGAAGGCACTATTAAGACAGATGATTACGATAAAGAGATGCATTTTAAGGCAGGAGAAAGCTTCTTTATAAGTGCAGGCAAGAGAAACATCATAGTTAAAGGCAAGTCTACCTGCATAATAACACACGTATAATAATGGAGATTAATATGAATAACAGTTCTGAAAATAATGGAAGAAAGATACTAGGATATCTTTTCCGGGATTAATAACACTACTTGTTATGTTGATAGTGCTTGCTGCTAAAGGTATATGGCCTTTGAAGCAACAGAATTGACCTGTTTGACAATATGCAGCAGGTTGCACCGCTGTATGCACATCTGTGGGATGTCATGCACGGCAAGGCGAGCATATGGTTTGACTGGTATACAGGACTTGGAACAAATGTGTCAATGAGTATATCTGCATTCTCTATGATAAGTCCGTTTAACATATTTTATATCTGTGCCCAAGAGATTATATACTTGAATTCATATCAATACTCACTGTCATAAAGACATTTGTAATGTCTGTGACGATGTATGCATTTATCAATAAAAGATATAATGAACTGTCATACAGCGTAAAGGCACTTTTGCAGTAGTATACGCATTCTGCGGATATGTAATATTATATGGCTCATGTTTTACACCGTGGATGGATATAGTTGCACTGTTTCCGCTGCTTATGATGGCACTTGATGTATTGGAAAAGACTGGAAAGAAGCTTTTCTATATACTTATGGTTGCCGTAATGTTTATAATTAATTACTACCTTGCAGCGATGTCACTTGTATACATTCTTCTTGTAGGTGGAATGTATCTTATATTCAGATGTGACAGAAAGCAGAGACGTGAAAAGGCGTGGGACTTAGGTATTGGAACATTTACAGGAATAGCACTTTCAGCTTTCGTTCTTATACCAGTATTTGCACAGCTTTCACAGTCGCAGAGAACAGGCAATACAGACTCACTTACAAGCCAGTATCTTTCATGGATATCTAATCCTACGTTCAGAAGCTTCAGCCTTGGTGAGTTTGAAAGAATAATGATGTTCTATGGAATGGGATTATTCTTCGTTATTATATTTACAGGCATACACAGAACAATGAAGGCTGCTGGATATAAGAGAAACACAGAAGCCAGAAAGTTTAACTGGTATGCAATATCTCTTATAGTTATAGTTATTGTACAGGCTATAGCAGAGGGTACTAACATTATATGGCACTTTGGCTCATATAATGGTTATACATTAAGAAATGGTTATATAATAGCATTTACACTTATATGTCTTGCATGTGCATATGCGGATGAGGTTTTGCATACGATAAGCCGGATAAGATAAAGGCTGTAATACAAGCAGTTGTGACAGTTATTGCATGCGCTGTGATGGCAGTTGTGTATGATAAGCTTCCGGTTAATTCATATGTGGCAGCATTTATCTTCTTTATAGCAGTATTTGCAGTTATGCTCATATTACATATAGTGGGCGTTGTTGTTATGAGGAACGGCTATAAGATAAGCATTGTCATAAGCCTTGTGGCAGTTGAGGTGTTTATAGGAGCATTTTCTATGACAGGCCTCCTAAGTTCTACACATATGCGCCATACCAGTATGGAGATTATGTGCAGCTTGCAGTTAATGCCACTAATAACCTTGAGATAAGTGAGTCGCCGGTAGACAGGATAACTAATCCTGACTTAAGCCTTAATGCCAACTATCCCTTATTATGAAGAGGGTTCGCTTTCAAGCTTTACAGCAGCACTACAGAAGGATACACAGAAGCAGACAGTAAGGTGGGGTCACTCAAAGTACTTCCTCTGGGCGCTTGACTCAGGCGGAACAGTGTTCTCGGATGCACTTTACATATAACAGAGGCGGTCAATGTTAATAAGCTTGACAGCTCTTTGTATACACTTGAAAGCAAGGAACAGGCGACTGTGAGTACGACCTTTATAAGGCTAATTACCAGCTTCCTTTGCCATGGTGACAAACAGCAATATATCACTGATAGACTTTAACAGGGATTACACAAAGCTTAATGCCATAAGTTCAGGTGATGCGACTGAGAACGATTATAACTGGAACACTACAACAAAGGACTGGATATATCTTCATAACCTTATGTATAGTGCTTTAAGCGGCAATTCTGAAAAGCTTGTCACAGAGTATGGAGAGTTTGCAGGTGCAAAGGTATATCAGGTGGGTGAAAGCCAGGTTGAGGATATCAATGCAGCAAGCGATAATTCAGCTACAGACAGACCAACACAGCAGACACATGTAGTAAAGACTTACAAGGATACTATAAAGGGCCGTCAGGCAGTATATGTAAGTGTTGCAGACTACAATATAGGCACATCTGATGCCAATGTTTCACAGTTATTCAGAAGCCTTACAATAACAGTTAATGGAAAACAGATAGATATACCGACTATAGGAAATGTGGAGAATAAGTATTACACGACTGATTACAACAACGGACTTATCTACATCGGAACATTTACAGATGAAGAGGTTGAAGTACAGCTTGACTTTGCAAGACCTCTTGATAATAACGGCGATGTATCGGTTGACAGATATATATTTACTATGGGTGGAATAGACCTTGATAAGATGAGCGCACTCTGTGCAATGTATGATAATAAGCAGAGTGAAGTGACATATACTAACAATTCGGTTACAGTTAAGGTCAATGGAAGTAAGACTGACAATTATGCAATAGTTCCTATTATCAAGAGCGATAACTGGAAGGTGACTGTCAATGGAAAAGAATGTGAAACTAAGGATATCGCAGGCTTATTTACAGGAGTAGCTGTAAATGAGGGTGAGAATGAGATAGTATTTACATTCAGTCCGGCGACTAAGAACAAAGCACTGCTTATATCAGTTCTTGTACTTATAGTTATGATTATTCTTATGGTGGTTAATCATTATAAGAAGATACGTGTACCTGAATGGATGAAGAAGTGCGCAGGCGGCATATATATGTTTATTATAGCAGTGCTTGCAGTTGTAATGTTTGCAGCGCCTCTTATTGCAAGTATTATAGCAAATATAAGATACGTATTGGGGATGTAAATGTTTTCAGTATTAGCGGGATACTATAAGAATAATGAAAAGTTCAGATTATTTACAAAGATAATAGTGGTGTGGCTGCTTTCAAGGCTTGTAATGCTCATAATGGTGCAGGTTATGAACCTTGTGGCGGACACACCACACAATATACTCTATTATATGAATCCGTGGGATGCAGAGTGGTATAAAGAGATGACAGAGGCGGGATATAAGTTCCCAAGGTCAACAGGTATGGCTAACTGGGCGTTCTTTCCGCTGTATCCTATGATATGCAGGGCAGTGAGGATTATAACAGGCGGTCATATCAATACCTATGCCATAGGCATGATGGTATCTAACATATGTATAATAGTGGCAGTATATTATGCGGTAAAGCTGGCATATCTTGAACTGGATAAGGGTAAGTATGATAAAAAGGATATAGAAAATATAATCATATTTTTATGCTTGCAGGTCCTTGTGCTGTGTACTATGGAGCGATGTATACAGAAGCACTTTTACAATGTGTGTTGTGCTGTGCTTCTATAATGCCAGAAAGAGAAATTATATGACGGCAGGTGTATTTGCGGCGCTTGCAAGTGCGACAAGAATAGTCGGCTGTACTCTTATAGTTGTATTACTCATAGAAATGTATATAGATAGTTATAAGAAACAGGAAGTGATGTCAAAGCGTATACTGTATACAGTACAAGACATTATAAAAGATGGCAGAAAGCTTTTATCACTTGCATTATGTCCTCTTGGAATATTTGTGTATATGACTTTCCTTAAGCACTTCTGCGGTGATGCGTGGGCATTTTACCATGTTCAGAGAGCATGGAGGACACAGAAGCTTTTCCGGTTATCGGGGTGCTTTACAAGTCGTGTACAGGACAGCTCGGCTCTATGTCGGATGTCAAGCAGATAAACGGCATAATACTTGGTTGGTTCTGCGTATTTGCACTGTTACTGTATGTGATTATGATAGCGAGAAAGCATTATTCCGCCGGAGCATTTGGAATAGTGGCACTTATAATACCGCTTACTTCAAGCGTTATGAGCACGTTAAGATTTATAGTCGGTTCATTTGTTATATATATTGGTATTACGCAGATACTGCTGTCAGTCAGAATAAGAACCAGACGAATTATTATGGTGCTGCTTGCGGTGGCTGAGGTGGTGTGCATATCGGCGTGGTATTTCTGGGACGGACTGCTTATGTAGCGAGTGTGTATACTTTGTGAAAATACTTGCGAACTTTACGTAAAGGTATTATAATTAACACGCTTTTAGAATATGAGAGATTTTGTTTTGAATAATAAGTAACGTACAAAAGTTATGTATATCAGAAGGAGAAAAATATGTTATCAGTAGTTGTACCTACATTTAATGAGGGAAAGAATATTAGAAATCTGGTGACACAGATAAATGATGCACTTAAGGAATTGATTACGAAATATTATTTGTAGATGATAGTAAAGATAATACACCAGAGGTTATTATGGAGGTTGCAAAGGACTTCCCACAGGTAAGAATGGAGCACAGAACAGGTGAAACTGGTCTTGCAACAGCCGTTCTTAAGGGCTTCGAGCTTGCAAAGGGTGAGTATATGGCATGTATGGATGCTGACTTACAGCACCCACCTATCGTCCTTAAGTATATGTATAAGGCAATGGAAAGTGGCGCAGACTTCTGTATACCTAGCCGTCTTATTCCGGGTGGAGATGATGGCGGACTTAACTGGTACAGAAAGTTCGTATCGGGAACAGCACGTAAGATAGGACAGTGGATGATTCCTTGCTTAAGACAGATATCAGACCCTACAAGCGGACTTTTATGTTCAGACGTGAAGTAATAGAGCATGCAGACCTTCAGCCTATCGGATGGAAGATTATGGTAGAAGTTCTTGCCATGGGTTCATATAAGAAGGTTATAGAGATACCTTACAAGTTCCAGCAAAGAACAGAGGGTGAATCAAAGCTTTCAGGCAAGGTTACGTTAGAATACCTTAAGCAGCTTAAGGATCTTAGAAAGAGATACAACAAGGCTAATAAGTATCAAGTTGAGATCTGGTCAACAGAGAGGATGATGGCAGAATAATGGGAAAATATTTTGGAACAGATGGCTTCCGTGGAGAAGCAAATGTTAAACTGACAGTAGATCATGCATTTAAGGTAGGAAGATTTCTTGGCTGGTTTTATGGTAAGGAAAAGGAAGATGGAAAGGCTAAGATTGTCATCGGTAAGGATACAAGAAGAAGCAGCTATATGTTTGAGTATTCACTTGTTGCAGGACTTACAGCTTCTGGCGCAGATGTATATCTTCTTCATGTAACAACAACACCTAGTGTTGCATATGTAACAAGAACAGAGGATTTTGACTGTGGTATTATGATCTCCGCAAGCCATAATCCTTCAATGATAATGGAATCAAGCTTATCAATGATAAGGGCGAGAAGATGAGAGGATGTCATTGATGAGATAGAGAAGTACCTTGATGGCGAGATTAAGGATATTCCATACGCTACTAAGGAAAGATAGGCTGTACAGTAGACCATACAGCAGGACGTAACAGATATATGGGTTATCTTATGAGCCTTGCAATATATTCCTTCAAGGGAATGAGAATAGGTCTTGATGCATCTAACGGAAGTGCGTGGTCACTTACAAAGGCAGTATTTGATGCACTCGGAGCAAAGACATATGTTATCAATGCAGAGCCTAATGGAACTAATATCAACGCTGACTGCGGTTCTACACATATAGAAGGCTTATGTGACCTTGTTAAGAGAGAACACCTCGATGCAGGTTTGCATTTGACGGAGATGCAGACAGATGTCTTTGTGTAGATGAGAATGGTGATGTTATAACAGGCGACCATATCCTTTATATATATGGATGTTATATGAAGGAAAGAGGAAAGCTTATCGATAACACAGTTGTCACAACAGTTATGTCTAACTTTGGTCTTTACAAGGCGTTCGATGCGGCAGGTATCGATTATGAGAAGACTAAGGTTGGAGATAAGTATGTATATGAGTGTATGTCTAAGAACGGTTACCGTCTTGGCGGTGAGCAGTCAGGACACATCATATTCAGCAAGTATGCGACAACAGGTGATGGTATCATAACAGCCCTTAAGATGATGGAGGTTATGATTGCAAAGAAGAAGACACTTGCACAGCTTGCAGCGCCTCTTCATATATATCCACAGGTGCTTAAGAATGTACGTGTATACGACAAGCCTACAGCACAGAATGATGAGGATGTTAAGGCAGCAGTAGCAAGGGTAGCAGAGGCACTTGGTGAGAATGGCCGTATTCTTGTAAGAGAGAGCGGAACAGAGCCAGTTATAAGAGTTATGGTTGAAGCCGGTACATGATGAGTGTGAAGCTTATGTCGATGAAGTAATCGAGGTTATTAAGAGTAAGGGCTATGTAGCAGGGTAACTATGATGTTGAGGTCAACCACCACATATGAGTAAACTCATATGGGTAAAATGACTTTGTGACACTGGTATCATAAATATGTATGAATAAACAATTCTCCTTGTTAATAAGATGATAGTAGTCTTATTAACAAGGGATTTTATGTCGCGAATATGTGGATATAGTACAGAAGAGCCATTAGTGTATGTGGATAAATGTGTATGCAATAAAGAGGAGGCTTTGGTGTATGCGGATAAATGTGTATGCCGTACACATGATACAGTAAGAAGAAAAAATGTGCCAATACGCCTGCCAGATATATTTATATACTGCCAGCCGTGTTATGCATTATCTTTCTAAGTATTATGACGATGACGGGCTGCAGTAAAATGAGTCAAAGGAGCACACAGTTATTGATTACACAGTGGTTGAGAATGAAGACCTCCCGGCAGAACTTAGGAAGCTCATAGATAACAAGAAGGAAAATACACTGCGGCTTACATACACAACAAAGGATTATACATATGTTGTAGCCGGCTTTGGAACAAAGGAAACGTCCGGTTACAGTATAAAAGTAAATGATGTGTATAAGAGTGGTGATGCAATATATGCAGATTTTGCCCTTATTGGGCCATCGGAAAATGAGGCTGTAAATGAGGTGGCTACAACACCTTATATAGTGCTCAAGTACGAAAAAGGGATGAGCCGGTAGTATTTAAGATGTAAGTATCAAAAGTATAAAAGTCGTTTATGCCGGCAGAAAAAGACTTTCTTACTGGGGACACTTACATTGAAATATAAAATAAAGTACTATCTGGAATTACTGGTTCATATACTACATAAAGGAAAAGTGCCTGATAAATATAAGGAGGTTTATAAGTTGGAGCTTAAGTATGACAATATTCACCAATACACTGTAAAGTGTTCAAATACTTCCCAGATAACTCTTGATGATGATTATAATGTGCCGGACAGCAAACCGGATATAGACAGTATAGTAAAAGATTTTGGTATGGTTGTGCTTGACAGTATAAGGGTCAATCAGGATAAGGCGCAGGTTGAGGGCAGTCTTAAGTATGCGATACTCTACATAGGAAAGGGACAGGAAGTTTTCTTCCTGTAAAGATGGAGGAAGCCTGCATTTCTGGAAAATATTAATCTGTCGTGTGATGCCTCTGATACGGAGGTGACCTGCAGGGCGCGTATAGAAGACCTCACCATCAAGTCGATTAATTCAAGGAAAATAAGCGTAAAGGCGATAGTGAGCCTTACTGTAGTGTGTGAGAGAAATCAATAATGTTGCCATATCATCGCAGATAACGGCAGATGAGGAGTGCAGCCACAGCTTCTCTATAAGGATTATGAGTATGCACAGATGGATGTAAATATGCGTGACAACTTAAGGATAAAGGAAAGTCTGTCACTTCTAACGGCAAGGCAGATGTGGCAGAGCTTGTGTGGGATGACGTGGATGTAAAGAATATGAGTACACGTATGACTGAGGATGGGCTTAGTGTCGGTGGTGAGCTTAGTGTATTTATTATGTATATAAGCAATGATGACGGTCAGTCAGTGCAGTGGTATGAAACTTCAGTGCCGTTTACGGGTGTTATAGATGTGAGTGGTGCCGACCCTGAAAGTATATGCTATGTAGGTTTTACTCTTACAGGTAAAATGTGGAGGTAAAGGCCAGACTATGACGGAAATAACAGGGAGATAGCGGTGGAGCTTGTGCTTGATATGGATATCAAGTCTTACAGGGACTGTAAAAGACTGCGCTTAAGGATGTATATGTTCCGGAAGTACTATGAATATAAAGCAGTCAGAGGTGAAGCTTAAGAAGCTGCTTATAAGAAATAATACCAAGTGCCGTGTAGCCGATAACATTAAGGTTGCTGATTATATAAATCTTATGCAGATAGTAAATGCCACGGCAGGGGTGCAGATAGATGACTACGAATATACTTCTGAGGGCATAGAGGTGTCGGGTGCTGTTATGGTAAATGTATGCTACATAACATCAGATGATAATGCACCTATGGGAAGTGTCAATGCTGTCATTCCATTTACAGGTGTAGTAGCCATAAAGGAGTATGATAAGGATAATATAGAGTATATGATAAGACCTTGTATAGAACAGCTGCAGGCATCAATGAACAGCAGCGCGCAGATAGAAGTCAAGGCAGTTGTTTCGCTTGATGCAATATGCTTTGAGCCGGTAGTGCTCTCAACGATAGAGGAGTGTGAGTATACACCGGGTGATGGGGAATATTATGCTTCACTTCCTTCTATGGTCGGTTACATATCGGATGGCAGATGTAATATGTGGGATATAGCAAAGAAGTATAATACGACCTGTGATGCAATAAGAAGGGATAATGCGCCTGTGCAGAGGCTTTCTGACAGTGATGATGTGCCAAGGGGACTAAGCTGCTGCTTATAAAGGAGTGCATGGTGGCAGAGTAGTTATAATTAGTTAAATAAAACGGGCTGCCACAAATATACTGTGTCAGTCCCGTATGTGTCATATTAAAGTTATATTAAAGCTTTAGGCATTAGTGCTATCTGTATTCTTTGAAGCGAAGTACTTATCGAACTTATCCATAACGGCACTGTATGTATCCTGTGATATATCAGGAAGAGTTCTGCCCCAGCTCTTAGTAGCTTCCTTGAAGCCTTTTTCTACGGCTTCCTTCATAGTCTTCATCTTTTCTTCATCATCACCGGCAAGAGCCTGTGCGAAGTCGAAAATTCTCTCAGATGTCTGCTTAACGCCCCAGTAGCCATCTTCTGATATGTCTTCTTTAGCCTTTGCGATAGTGTCTGCATCGGCAGTAAAGTTACCGCTTGCAAGTGCTTTCCACATATCATCAGCAGTTCCTATAGTAATACCCTGCTTCTTGAACATAGTAGTTACAAGTGACTGTAACTGCTGCATACGATTGTCAGAGTCAGCCTTGAGCTTTGCTACAAGTGCTGGATTGGCAGCATTACTTTTAACAGATGATGTTGAAGAGCTGCTTTTGTCTGAAGATGACTCATAAGTAGCTGCAACATCGCTTGTGTTTTAGAAGCTGTTGAGTTGTCGGTGTCTTTAACGGCAGTCTTCTTGTTAGAAGCCGCTTCGTAACTTGTGTAATAAGAATTAACTCCATTTAATTCCATATTATTATCCATTCTAACCATTATATAAGCTGGCTGTGTAATTAATAAGTGACATCTATGTATGCCCATTACTGTAGTAAGTTGAATATATGAAACATACACAGGAAAAAGCCATCCGTGGCTCTTAATATAATGTCCACAGTTATGTGTAATCTGATATACCACACTTGGACATTTGTTATATATCATATATCGGAGAGTTTTGTGGATAATTAACCCGTACTTAAAATTGGAGTGGATATCTGTAATCAGATACGATTCTGTCTGCAGGATAACTAAGCAGGCAGAATATCAAAAATTAATAAAATAAATCAGATACGCTCCTGATTACGCCTGTACTTATTAGGCGATACGCCCTTAGTCCGCCTGAAGGCATCACCAAAGTAGTTGCTGTCATTAAAGCCACATTCAAATGCAATCGTGGTTATTGACTTGTTGGTGTTAAGCAGCAGTTCGCAGGCGTGCTTAATGCGGACATTAATTATATACTCCTTAAAACCAAAGCCAGTCACACTTTTAAACTTCTTTGAAAGATATGAACGGCTTAAGTTAAACTGTTTTGCCATATCCTCAAGAACAAGCTTTTCATTGTAGTGGGTGTATATGTAAGTGGCAACCTCCTGCATAATCTGGTTATCCACGTCAATCTCTTTTATTACATTTTCTTCATACTTCTTACATCTTGCAATAAAAGAATAAGTTCTGCAAGTGCCACGCTTACAAAGCCCGGAGAGAGCGGGTCCTGCCCTCATTTTCAAACATGCTTATCAAGGATTTTCTCAATGTAATCCCTTCTCTTCTCAGGAATATTGATAACGCCGGTCTGCATAACCTCTGATACGATGTCGGTTCCCACGATACCGCTTAACCAGTCTGTAACCGGAGGTTTGAAGCTTATAACAATACGTTCATTGATACCTTTTCCGGTGTAGTCAGTCTTGTGTATAGTTCCGGCAGGAACGATGACGATATCGCCGCGGCTGAACTTATATATATTGTGGCTTATAAATGCGGTGCACTCCCCGCGGGCAAGATAAAACAGCTCATGAAACGGATGTGAGTGCGGTTCTTTCATCTTGAAGGCTGAACGCTTGATTTTTATCTCAAAGTCTTTCTGCATATCCTGTAACATAGTAATCCTCATTTCTGTGCCTCTTAATATTAGGCAGCTTTTAATTGTATATCAGATGTCTGGTCGTAGGTAAGTATCCTGCTGCTGACAGGCGTTGGTGTCCTGCCCTATTGGGGTGCAATTACGCAATTATCTACTTGATAGGCAGGTTAATAAGGATAACTGACCTTGTAATGCTGACATCACATAAGATTAAAAGGAAAAATATCTGTAGTTTCACGCTAATATAGATATAAATTAGTAGAAATTACTGCTTTTATGCTAACATATATATTGTAAAAATAAAGAGCGAATTAGTAAATATCAGAAAGTGAGTGAGAAAAATGGCAAAGCCAATAAGTGCAGGAAAAGAGAAATGATTTTAAATGGCAATCTGGTAAAGGCGATACTTACACTGGCAATACCTGTTATGCTTAACAGTTTTATACAGTCAATGTACAATCTTACAGATACATTCTGGCTTGGAAAGATAGGAACAACAAGTCAGGCAGCCATAACACTTGTTTCCCCATTCCAGAATATACTTATCAACTTCGGAGCCGGAATAACAACAGCCGGAGCTATACTTATATCACAGTACTTAGGTGCAAGGGAAGATAAGCAGGCCAACTCAATGGCAAATCATATATGTATAACCTCGCTTGGATTTTCAGTCATATGTGCCTGTATATGCTGGCTGTGTTCGTCAGGACTTGTCAGATGGCTTGGTGCAGAAGGCGATATATATAATTACGGACTTACATATATAAGAATAGTTGTAATGGACCTTCCATTCCTTTTATGATTAATCTGTTTTCATCTGTAAGGCAGGCGCAGGGCGATACAGTAAGACCGCTGCTTCTGAATATACTTGGTGTTACTATCAACCTTATACTTGACCCGCTGTTTCTTGTTGTATTTAACTGGGGTATCGGTGGAGCCGCATTTGCAACACTTATAGCGAAAATTCCAAGTGCCATCATAGGCTTTGTAATACTTACAGGAAAGAACCAGCTTGTAAGAATAAGCTTTAAGGGCTTCAGATTTGATAAGAATAAGGTTATGTCTATATTAAAGATAGGTCTGCCTACAGCAATCGGTGGAAGTACAATGCAGTTCGGTTTTCTTCTTATGTCTAGAAATGTTAATGTCTATGGGGCAACAGCTATGACAGCATATGGTATTGGAAACAAGATTAACAGTATTATAACTATGCCGGCAAGCGGAATTGGCTCTGCCATATCAACTATTGTCGGTCAGAATATGGGGCTGGCAATGTCAGAAGAACTGATAGGTCTTACCACATAGCATTGAGAATAGGTGCTGTTTTCCTTTTGTGTGTGGTATGATTTTATCAAGACGTTTTATAGCAGAACCTATGGTAAGGTTTTACATCCGATGAACAGGTTGTTCCACTTGCAACAGACTTCCTTTCTATTATGGCAATGTGCTGCTGGACCAATGCATTTTATAATGTAACACAGGGACTTTTCAGGGCTGTGGTCATACGATGATAACTATGGCAGTTGATGCGACACGTATCTGGATATTCAGATTTCTTACACTCTGGGTATGTGCCAATGTGCTTGGAATGGGCGTTGGGAGTGTGTGGTATGCCGTTGTTGTAAGTAATGCAACTTCTGCTTTGATACTCTATATACTGTACTGGACGGGTATATGGAAGAAGTCGACTATTAAGATTGAGAAGACGGAAAATGCAGTAGCACAAGCTTCTAAGACAAATGTCGCATAGTAAGTTTATAGGATTATATTATGTTAAGGTAAAAGGGTATTTTGCCAATAAATGATGTTTATGGATTATTTCATTGTTTTGCAATTCACATAATGCCAAGACACAATTTTATATCTTTATATCATTTCCCGATGCCGGCCTATACGTTCTGGCTTCGGGAATTTTTGATTTGTACTTGATTTTGTACAATGTGTTTTATATAATATTTGTGTATACAAAAACTGGAGATAAAAATATGGATTCAATTAGACTTAAGGCGAGAGCCAAGATTAATCTTGGACTGGATGTATTAGGCAAGAGGGAAAACGGATATCACGATGTAAAGATGGTTATGCAGACTGTTGGAATATATGACAGGCTTATCATAACAAGAATTCCTGAGGATGATATCAGGATTAATATCAATCTTAAGTTTCTTCCTGTCAATGAGAATAACCTGATATATAAGGCGTATAAGCTTATGAAGGATGAGTATGGCTTTAGTGGGGAATAGATGTAGACCTCAACAAGTTTATACCGATAGCAGCAGGTATGGCAGGTGGAAGTACAGATGCAGCATCAACTATGTTTGCAATTAACAAGCTTTTAATCTTGGATTATCCAATGCAGAACTTATGGAGCAGGGTGTAAAGATAGGAGCTGATGTTCCATACTGTATTATGAGAGGAACAGCACTTGCAGAGGGAATAGGGAGAAGCTTACCAAGCTTACACCGATGCCACACTGTTATATAGTAGTTGCAAAGCCGCCTATCAATGTTTCAACAAAGATGGTGTATGAGAGTCTTGACTCAGGTGCAATAACAAAGCATCCGGACATAGACGGAATTATAGAAGCTATCAATGAAGGTGATGTCAAGAAAGTTGCAGAGCGTATGGGCAATGTCCTTGAGGACGTTACGATACCGATGTATCCGGTTATCGCAAAGATTAAGAACGATATGCTGGCCAATGGCGCTTACAATGCTATGATGAGCGGAAGCGGTCCTACAGTGTTTGGAATATTTCCTGATGAGCAGACTGCGCTTAACTGTAAGGAATACTTAAAGTCGCAGGAAGATGCAAGACAGGTATATATCACGGAAACATTTTAGATAATAACAGACAATAAAACAGATATACATATGGAGGATTAGAAGATGAAGGGTGAATTAAAGATGGACGTTAATGAATACCTTCCATTAAGGGATGTTGTATTCAATACATTAAGACAGGCAATTCTTACAGGAGAGATGGAACCGGGCGAGAGACTTATGGAAATCCAGCTTGCCAATAAGCTTGGAGTAAGCCGTACACCTATAAGAGAGGCAATAAGAAAGCTTGAGCTTGAAGGTCTTGTTATTATGATTCCAAGAAAGGGAGCAGAGGTTGCACATATCACAGTTAAGGATATGAGAGATGTTTTAGAGGTGCGCTCAGCGCTTGAGGAACTTGCTGCAACACTTGCCTGCAAGAATGTTACACCAGAGCATATAGATGAGTTAAAGACAGCCAACAGAGTGTTTGAGGCAGCTATCGTATCAAAGGATGTAGTAGCCATAGTAAACGCTGATGTTACATTCCACAATATCATATATTCAATGACAGATAACCAGCGACTCATCCAGCTTATCAACAGCCTTAGTGAGCAGATGTACAGATATCGTCTTGAGTATGTAAAGGATGCAAGAACACATTCTATTCTTATAAGTGAGCATAACGATATCATCAGGCAGCTTGCCGACAAGGATGTTGAAAAGGCAAAGATTATAGTAAGACAGCACGTTAATAATCAGGAAAAGGGATTATAAGACTGCTTAATATCTAATAAAACTGATGGATAGATGAAATTAAGAATAGTGGCATCATATGTGTAAGTCATATGGTGCCGCTATTTTGGCTTTTATATTGTGTGTGTTGGTTACAGGATGTTTTGATATTAAATGTATGCCTCTGATATTATATTTTGTTATTTGTACAGGGTAATCGGATTATAATTAAATATAAAATTAACTTTTGTACGGGTTGTTAAAGTGTGGAAAGAGTTTTATTACTTAGTTGCAGATATGTATAAATTGCCATTATATGGGAACTATGTAAATGTAGTTAATAATTAGTTGGACATAGCGGAGGGATATAATGGGCATTGAAAATATAAGAAGAGAAGGCAGACGTACAGGTAATGCAAAAAAGAGCACAGCAGGAATTCTATTTATATTTTAGCAACAATTATGCTTGTAATTGCAGGCTATAGGCTGTATATTGATAACAGAGAAGTACATATACAAAAGGCATTGCATCAAACATTATCAGGTTTCATGTGAGGGCGGAAAGTGACTCAGATGAAGACCAGTGGATTAAAATGCAGGTTAAGGAAGCGGTGCTTGATTATATAAGTCCGATTCTTTCAAAGTCGCAGTCGGTAGATGAGTCAAGGGCAATTCTTACCGATGAAAGTGACGGTATAAGGGATGTTGCAGTTGATACACTTAGAAGTCTTGGCGATGAAAGTGATGTGAGCGTGTATTTTGAGAATTGTTATTTTCCGATGAAGACTTACGGGGATATGACATTTCCACCGGGAGAATACGAGGCATTCAGGGTCGATATAGGCGATGCCAAAGGCAGGAACTGGTGGTGTGCTGTATCCACCATTGTGTTTCGTGGATGCAGTGTATGGAGAGGTTCCAGAGGAGTCTAAGGAGGAACTTAAGGGCGTTCTCACAGAAGATGAATATAGGACAGTGTCGGGAGATAATGTCAGTTTCAGGTTTAAGTATCTGAAGTTTCTCAATAAGTATTTAGAATAAGAATAAAAAGTTCTGGTAATACGGACAAAATTATTAATTATAATACAGATGGAGTAATAATATATGAAGGATAAAGTGTATATTAAGATAAAAGGACTTGCATTGGAGGAACAGTCTGTTGATGGAAGTATCACAGAGGAGGCGGACAATGTTGAGGTTATAAGTGTGGGAAGGCACACAAGCCGCAACGGTAAGGAGTATATTAAGTTTGAGGAAGTATACGATGGTGCAAGTGAGAAGTCGCTCACTATTATAAAGATAACTGATGACAGTATTGAGGTGAGCAAAAAGGCGCTATAACAACATGTATGGAGTTTGCTAAGAACAAAAGAACACTAAGCTGTTATAATACGCCGTATGGAAGTATTGATATTGCTATATTTACAAGTGTTCTTGACATTAAAAGAGAAGAAGACAGGATAGATGCAGCCATAGAATATACTATGGAGGTTAATAATCAGCAGATGAATACTAACAGGGTTGAAATAGAGATTACAAGTAAGAGTATAGAACTGTAGAAGTGTGATGTAAGGTGAAACTATGTGTGTATCTGTCAGATTTTGTGGAAGTCATAAGCAGTCACCGGAGTACTACAGGAAACTGTCCGGATATACATCCTGAAGACTGGCTATTTAGCATCATAGAGAAACAGGAGATTAGATATCATGGAGAAAAATCTTACAACCGGAAGTGTACTTAAGACGATAATATATTTCGCACTTCCATATCTTTTATCATATTTTTACAGACCTTATATGGTATGGCAGACCTTTACATAACGGGCAGTTTAACGGCGTTGACTCTATAACGGCGGTGTCAAATGGAAGTCAGGTTATGCATATGATTACAGTTATAATTGTTGGTCTTGCTATGGGAACAACGGTTATAATAGGCAAACCATAGGCGGCAATAAGCGATAATGCAGGCAGGGCTATAGGTAATACAATAACATTATTTATGGGAATTGCCATAGTGATGACAATAGTGTTTCTTATAGCAGCAAAGCTGATAGTGCTGCTTATAGGAGTACCGCAGGATACTGTTGCCGGAACAGTAAGGTATCTTATAATATGTTTCATCGGAATTCCATTTATAACAGCTTATAATATAATAAGTTCCATATTCAGAGGACTTGGCGACTCTAAAAGTCCAATGTACTTTATAGGTATATCATGTGTAACAAATATAACACTTGATTATGTATTTATAGGATTATGTGACTTAGGACCATCAGGTGCGGCACTTGGAACAGTTCTTTCACAGACATTCAGTGTAATAGTTGCATTTATTTCAATAAGAAAGAGAAAACAGGAATAAAGCTTGTAAAGGAAAATTTCATACCAGACAGGAAGGTGCTGGGGAAATTCTTAAAGTCGGTATTCCGTTGCAGTTCAGGACGGATGTATACAGGTGGCATTTATTATAATCACAGTTATAGCTAACCACAGAGGACTTGACGATGCTGCGGCTGTTGGCATAGTTGAGAAAATGATAAGTGCAATATTCATAATTCCATCATCTATGCTTGCTACAGTGTCGGCGCTTTCAGCCCAGAATATAGGTGCAGGAAAGTATGACAGGGCGGCGAAGACACTTAAGTATGCAACTATGATTACAAGTGTGCATATTTATGGCAGTTATTATGCAGGTGCTTGCGGCACCACTTCTTGCATTATTTACAAAGGATGCGGCAGTTGTTGTTCTTGGAACACAGTATATGAAGGGATATATTATCGACAGCATATTTGCAGGAGTGCATTTCTGTTTCAGCGGCTACTTTGCAGCATATGGAAAGTCATATATCGGATTTATGCATAATATTATATCAATAACCTTTGTGCGTGTGCCGGGTTCATACCTTGCCTCGAAGCTGTTTGGTGATACGCTCTTTCCTATGGGACTGGCAGCACCAGCGGGCTCACTGTTGTCGGTTATTATATGTGTGTGCGCGTATATATATCTGAAGCGAAGCGGTAAATTGGAACCGGTGGCAGCGTAGATTAAGAAAAATAAATTATGATACAATGAGCGCAAAGAAAAGAAGCGGTTGCGAAGCAGACATTTACTTTTCTTGCGCTATTAATGAACAGTCACGCAAAGCAATTACGGCAGTTATCAGGGTAATCCTGATAGCTGCCTTTTAATACTTGACGGGCGTTGTATACTTTCTATGTATACAACAGTTGCGCAAAGCATTAATCAGAATATAATAAAGATAGACTAAAAGCTGTTATTTACTGGCAGATATTGGCAGAACTTTAGAAAAACGTGCGCAGAAATGGAGATTAATATGAATTCAACATTAAAAGAACATGGGCAGAAATAAATCTTAATGCTCTTGCTCATAATTATAATACATTAAGAGAAAGAATAGGCAGTAATGTAAAGTTCTTAGGAGTGGTTAAGGCGGATGCATATGGACATGGTTCAGTACAGGTAAGCAGGCTGCTTGAAAAGCTTGGTGCAGATTATCTTGCAGTGAGCAGTATAGATGAAGCGATAGAATTAAGGCATAATGGCATAACAATGCCAATACTTATACTCGGATATACTCCTAAGGAAGAGGTAGGAGAGCTTATAAAGAATAATATCACACAGGCTGTAACTTGTAAGGCAAAGGCGCTTGAATACAGCGAAGAGGCAGTTAAATGTAATGGCACATTAAAGATACATATCAAGGTTGATACAGGTATGTCACGACTTGGTTATCTTTGTGATGGTGATTACTTTGACAGCGGTGTTGAAGGAATATGTGAAGGCTGTGAGCTTCCGGGACTTATGCCTGAGGGTATATTTACACATTTTGCAGTGTCAGATGAACCGGGAGAAGAGTGCAGGGCTTATACAAAGCACCAGTTTGAGCTGTTTACAAGTGTGATAGATGCAGTAGAAAAGAAGCTTGGAAAGAAGTTTCAGATAAGACACTGTGCCAATACAGGTGCGGTTGCAAAGTATCCTGAGACATGGCTTGATATGGTAAGACCGGGACTTCTTCTGTATGGATATGGTGAGTTTGCAGAGGAACTTGGCTTAAAGCCGGTTATGTCACTTAAGACAACGGTAAGCACAATAAAGACATACCCTGCTGGAACTGCTATAAGCTATGGCGGAATATATAAGACAGACAAGAAGACAAGAATGGGTGTTGTTCCTTATGGATATGCCGATGGATTTTCAGATGCCTTTCTAACAGATATGAGCTTATGACAAGTGAGGGCTTAGTTCCACAGAGAGGCAAGATATGTATGGATATGTGTATGATAGACCTGACAGATAAGATGGGCGTTGATGTTGGAAGTGAAGTAGAGATATTTGGAGATAACAATCCTATTGAAAAGATGGCAGAGCTTGCGGGAACTATTCCTTATGAGCTGACATGCGCAGTAAGTAAGAGAGTTCCAAGAATATATATGCAGGATGGAAAGGTTGTTGAAAAGGAGTTAATGCTTCGCGGTTAGTGCGGGAGTGCACAGATGACAGAATAAACCAGAGAAAATGAACAGGAGAGAAGCTTATGAAACGAATAGCGGCGATGCTGCTTGCACTTGTTATGCTTGTTATGACAGGCTGCGGCGGTAAAAGCAAAACATAAGAGTAGGTGCGGCTGATATCGGTGGTGTGTATTATGCATATTCAAGCACATTTGCACAGATAGCACACGAAGATATGAGCGGTTATACTTTTGAAACCAAGACAACAGCAGGTTCGGTAGCGAACTTAAGGCTTATATCAGGTGGTTATATCGACCTTGGAATAGTTCAGGCAGATATGCTTAGTGATGCCTATAACAGCAGGGGCACCTTTGAAAATGGCGATTACCAGAAGGGGTATAAGGCACTTGCGGCACTGTATATAGAAGCATGTCAGATAGTCGTAAGAAAGGAGTCAGGTATCAGCTCTATAGATGACCTTGTCGGAAAGACAGTGAGCATAGGTGCAGCAGAGTCAGGAACAGAGAAAATGCTGAGGAGATACTTAAGGTAAGCGGCATAACAGAGGAGCTTGTAAAGACAGTCAATATGGACTATGCAGAGGCGGCAGAAAAGCTTGCTGACGGTCAGATAGATGCGATGTTTTGTACAGCCGGAATAAGAACGGGTATAATAGAACAGATATCAAAAGCTGTGACATAGATGTTATAAGTCTTGATGACAAATGTATTGAAAAGCTTCTGACAGCTTATCCTTTGTATGAAAATATACAATTCCTGCGGAAACATATCAGGGACAGAATGAGCCTGTAAGCACGATAGGCGTAAGGGCGGTGCTTATAGCATCTTCAAGCCTTTCAGACTCAACAACAGAACAGATAACAAGTCTGATATTCTCACACAGTTCAGACTTTAAAATGCAACTTCACTTGATGCTTTATTCGATGTCAAGGAAGGAGCAAATGGCATGGATATTCCATTTCATGCAGGAGCGGCGGCGTATTATGCTAAACAGGGTGTTAATGTTAAGACAGAATGACAGTAACCGTAACGGATATTGTCACCCTGACTGCTTATGGGTATAAGTATGATACTTATTAAAGGGCAGTAAAACCTGTTATATATAGCAGGTATAGTTAATACGTTTATGAAATGGAGATATATATGAAAATTCAGTTAGATATGTATCAGACAATGGCTGTTGCTGTAGTAGTTCTGATGTTAGGAAGTTATTTACGAAAGAGAATAAGCATACTTGAGAAGTTCTGTATACCAGCACCTGTAGTTGGCGGTTTTATTTGCAATATTAACATGCATATGCTATGCGACAGGAATTCTTGAATTCGAGTTTGATGATATATTAAAGAGGTATGTATGGTCTTTTCTTTACATCTGTAGGGTTTCAGGCCAATCTTAAGGTACTTAAGAAGGGCGGAAAGTCTATGGTAATATTTCTTGGACTTGTAATTGTGCTTATATTTACACAGAACCTTGTTGCCGTAGGACTTTCAAAGCTTCTTGGACTTAATTCACTTATAGGAATGTGTACAGGCTCTATACCTATGGTCGGAGGACATGGTACAGCGGGCGCATTTGGTCCTGTACTTGAGGATTTTAATGTACAGGGTGCTACAACCATATGTACAGCAGCCGCTACATTTGGACTTATATTCGGAAGTATCATAGGCGGACCTTTAGGTAAAAGACTTATAGATAAAAGGACCTTTAAAGACAGCTATTCTTGAGGATGACAGCCTTTTAGTCGAGGATGAGAAGAAACACGAACGTCATACACAGATGTATGCAGCGGCGGTATTCCAGCTCATCATAGCAATAGGAATAGGAACAATATTTTCATGGGCACTTACTAAGACAGGTATGACTTTCCCTATATATATAGGTGCGATGATTGCGGCAGCTCTTATGCGTAATATTGCGGAGTACTCAAGCAATGAGAATTTCGCTATACATATGGGTGAGATTAATGACCTTGGTGGTATAGCACTTTCGCTGTTCCTTGGTATGGCGATGATTACACTTAAGCTGTGGCAGCTTACAGCACTTGCACTTCCACTTGTTATACTGCTTTTGGCACAGGCGCTTGTAATAATGCTGTATACATATTTTGTAGTGTTCAATGTTATGGGAAGAGATTACGATGCGGCAGTGCTTGTTGCAGGAACATGCGGCTTCGGTATGGGTGCAACACCTAACGCTATGGCTAATATGCAGGCGCTTTGTGATAAGTATGTGCCATCTGTCAAGGCGTATCTTATAATTCCTCTTATAGGAAGTCTGTTTGCAGATTTCCTTAACAGCCTGATTATTACGTTATTTATTAATCTGCTGTAAAATGTGAGAGGCAAATGTAATGTTGGAATTAAGATTAATATGAGGATAATGCTATGTTTAATTTTTAAAGAAAATGCGTAATAAAGATAACACTCCTAAAAGGGTTACGACCTTCGTATGATAATCTGGCTATTCCGGAAATTCATATAAAGGGCAATGCAGATGTAAAGCCTGGTGGGAGTGATAACAAGGTAAACGGGCAGCAGGCAGAAGGTGCCGATGGCGCAGGTGATGTCAATGCACAGAATGTCAGAGCAGGCACAGCAGGCAATGAAGATATGGCAGCAGATAATGCTGACCACCACGCACATATGCATAAGAAGACACATGTTACTTATGACGGAGTTGCAGTTCCAGAGATACATTTTAAAGAAAATGATTAAAAAGGTGTTGTTAATTAAATTATCCCGTGGTACAATAACAACCAGCAAAAGCAAATAATTAAAAGCATTGACGGAAAAGTAGTATATGTGCGACATCCAGAGAGGGCTGTGTGTGGTGGAAGCAGCTTATGAAGCTATTATATGAAAACCATTCCCGAGCTGTGCGTAGAAGAAGCATATACGTGAGTATATACTTTGAAGCGTTACCGTGTGGTGTACGTTACAGACCATTAAAGTGAAATATAAGGTGGAACCGTGTGAAAGCACCCTTAGGCAGGCGAAAGTGTACCTACCTGAAGGTGCTTTCGTTGCATTTACACCAGAAGTATGCAGACAAGAGCATATGTGAATTCTGGCATTATTGAAAAATCGGACATTATTAGAAGGAGAAAACAATGGTTAATTTCAAAGAAGACGAACAGTTAAAGACATTAAATCATTCATGTGCGCATCTTATGGCACAGGCTATCAAGCACCTTTATCCACAGGCTAAGTTCTGGGTTGGACCAGTAGTAGCAGAAGGTTTCTACTATGATGTAGACCTTGGCGATGATGTTATAAGGGATGAAGATATTCCTAAGATTGAAAAGGAAATGAAAAGGTTGCAAAGAGCGGCAAGAGAATTGTCCGTAAGGAAATCTCAAAGGAAGAAGCTATGGAGATGTTCAAGGATGATGAATATAAGTTAGACCTTATCTCTAATCTTGAAGACAGAACAATCTCTTGTTATGAGCAGGGCGACTTTACTGACCTCTGTCGTGGACCTCACGTAGATAATGTTAAGTTATGTCGTAACTTTAAGTTACTCAGACATTCAGGTGCATACTGGAAGGGTGACAGCAAGAACAAGCTGCTTCAGAGAATCTACGGTGTATGTTTCCCAACACCAGAAGAACTTGAAGCACATCTTCAGGAGCTTGAAGAAGCAAAGGAAAGAGACCACAGAAAGATAGGTAAGGATATGCAGCTCTTTATGGTGGATGACCTTATCGGACGTGGACTTCCTATGTATCTTCCAAAGGGTTATATTATCTGGCAGGAGCTTGAAGATTATATAAAGGGTAAGGAAAGAAAGCTTGGTTACCAGCATGTTCTTACACCTTGTGTAGGTACAGTTGACCTTTACAAGACATCAGGACACTGGGATCATTATAAAGAAAATATGTTCCCAGCTATGCAGGTTGATGATGAAAGCTTTGTACTTCGTCCAATGAACTGTCCTCATCATATGATGATTTATGCTAACAGACTTCATTCTTACAAGGATCTTCCTATAAGAATTGGTGAGATTGCACATGACTTCAGATATGAGTCAAGTGGAACATTAAAGGGTATTGAAAGAGGAAGACATTTCTGTCAAAACGATGCTCATTTTTTGTAACACCAGAGCAGATTAAGGATGAAATATCAAGCGTAGTTGACCTTATATTCAGCACATATAAGGACTTTGGCATCACTAATTACCGTTGTGTACTTTCTCTTCGTGACCCAGAGAACAAGACAAAGTATCATGATGATGATGAAATGTGGAATAAAGCAGAAAATGCTCTTAGAGACGTTATGAACAGTCTTGGTATTGAATATACTGAAGAAATTGGTGAGGCTGCTTTCTATGGTCCGAAGCTTGATGTAAATGTAAAGCCAGCTGTTGGTAATGAGATTACACTTTCAACATGTCAGTTAGATTTCTGTCTTCCAGCTAAGTTTAATCTTTCATATGTTGACAAGGATGGAGAGAAGAAGACTCCTGTTGTGCTTCACAGAGCTATACTTGGTTCTCTTGACAGATTTATGGCTTATATACTTGAGGAAACAAAGGGTAATCTTCCAACATGGCTTGCACCAGTTCAGGTAAGAGTAATGCCTGTTAAGACTGATAATGAAGATATTATGAATTATGCCCATAAGATAGTAGATGCTCTTGCTGAAAAGGATGTAAGAGTAGAGCTTGATGACAGAGCAGAAAAGCTTGGTTATCGTATGCGTGAAGGCCAGATCCAGAAGGTTCCATATCTTCTTGTTATTGGCTTTAATGAGCAGGAAAATGAAACTGTATCTTACAGACTTCACGGTGAGCAGGATACTACAACACTTGCGCTGGATGAGTTTGTTAAGAAGATTGAAACAGATATAAAGAATAAGGTTAGATAATGGATGTTGTTGTCAGGTTATTAACGGACGGACGACATAATATAAGCGGATGTCTATAGTACAGGCATCCGCTTATATTATGTCTGACAGTGGCGGAATTCACGAAAGACAGCGTGTTTGAACTGTATTGTAGGGCAGTAGTATTAATACGCAAAATATAAGAAGCAGCACAACCGGCCTTCAAGTGTGTCCTACGCAATACTCGCGATAGCTATCCGTATCTTATATCTGTCTTTGGCAGAATATAATAATAAAAAGCGACAAAATATCCATATACTTTTAATAAATAAACAACATTGTTTTAATAAATGGTACTAATTTACCACGTTAAAGTATGTACATTATTATACAATATTGCTAATATAAGCGAGTAAGGCATCATATGTACAAGGAATATTGTACAAATAAATGTATTGGGAGCATAACATGAAAGCTAATATTAGCAGAAGTGCCCGCAAAGGATGGGCATGGATACTTGCAGCACTGATGGTTGTAAGTGTCATTATTCCAACAACTATATCTACCGCAAAGGCAGAGGTTGGAACAGTACAGTTTAACGGTACAGCAGAAGGCTGGCTTGAGTCAGCTTATGCAGAATGGGCGGTTGATAAAGGGGCAGACGGATATACAGCGTATATCAAAAGCTTCACAGTCAGATTCAGCATACGCAAGAATTGATAATGAACTCATAAGAAAGTATAAGAATTACTACAGAGTTGATGCTGTTGGTCTTGCGGCAGGTGACTATGTTATTAAGGTAGTGCCAGTAAAGAATGGTAAAGAGGTAACTGCCAAAGCTGAGGTGACAGATGTACTCAGCGTAAGCTCATATGACAGGTCTGGTTTTGCATTTTCTTCTGAATCAAGATATAAGACAGGTTCGGGAGCATATAACGAAGACGGAACACTTAAGAGTGATGCAATCGTTCTTTATGTAACTAATGATAATGCAAAGACTATAACAGCCGGCATTATGGAAGCAAAAGGCGAAAAGCAGTATACAGGTCTTCAGACAATTATCGATGCATATACAAAGAGTGCCAGCAAGGGTGTAGAAACAAGGGCACTTGATGTAAGGGTAATAGGATGTCTTACAGATGCAGGTATGGATAAGTTCTCAAGCTCATCTGAGGGTGTGCAGATAAAGGGAGCAAGTGCTTATTCTAATCTTAATATGACTTTGGAAGGAATAGGCGAGGATGCAAGTATAAGCGGATTCGGTTTCCTTTAAGAAATGCAGGAAATGTTGAGATGAGAAATCTTTCAATTCTTAACTTTATGGATGATGGAATTTCTCTTGATACAGCAAACTGCAATGTATGGATACATAATGTAGACCTTTACTACGGCAAGGTTGGCGGGGATGCTGACCAGGCAAAGGGTGATGGTTCTATCGATATAAAGGGTGATTCACAGTATATAACAGTTTCATATGTACATTTCTATGACTCAGGAAAATGTTCTTTATGTGGTATGAAGAGTGAGAGTGGTCCTAACTACATCACATATCATCATAACTGGTTTGACCATTCAGACTCAAGACATGCCAGAGTAAGAACAATGTCAGTACATATGTACAACAATTATTATGATGGAAATGCAAAGTATGGCGTAGGTTCAACTATGGGTTCTTCTATATATATAGAAAACAACTACTTTAGAAACTGCAAGTATCCTATGCTTTCATCTAATCAGGGTACAGATGCTTTAGGCGAAGGTACATTTTCAGGTGAGAATGGTGGTATTATCAAAGCTTATGGCAATGAGATAGTTGGTGCAACAGGTATCATATATGCCAATGCAGCATCAGTTACAGGGGAAGCTGCCAATTCTACAACATTTGATGCATATCTTGCTTCTTCTGCAAGTGAGAAAGTACCATCATCATACAAGACAGCAGCAGGTGGTACATCATATGATAACTTTGATACAACTAAGGACCTTGGAGTTAAGGCAGGAAGCCTTATAGCAGCAAAGGATGTTCCAGCACTTGTTACATCTTCAAAAGGAGCAGGAAGTCTTGGCGGTGGTGTTATCGACTGGAAGTTCAGCGATGAAGATGACACAGTATACGCTGTAGATAAAGATTTAAAGGCTGCAGTTACTAATTATAAGAATACAGAGCTTGTAGCAGTTGGCGGAACTAATGCCAGCTTAGTAACTCCAGAACCTTCAACAGATGAAACAACAAAAGCAACAGAGAGTACTACAAAGGCTACAGAGAAGGCAACAACTTCAAAGGCTACAGAAAAGGCTACAACTTCTAAGGCAACAGAAGCAACAAAGGAAACAGAAAAGGAAACTACAGGTTCAGATTCAGATACTAACAACAGTTATGATAAGACAAGCCTTGATTATTCAGGCGCTTATACTGACTTAAGTACAAAGAAAGATTCTGACTTTAAAAATGCAAAGTATGTTTCATCATCATCAGAAATTCTGTCAGCAATAAATAGTGCAAAGGCAGGAGATGTTATTATTGTCAAAGATGGAACTTATAAGTTCACAGACACAATAGTTATCAATAATGCTATGAATGGAAAGAATGGTGCTTACATAGTTGTTAAGGCAGCAGATGGTGCCAGTGTTAAGTTTGACTTTTCAGCACAGACACTTGATGGTGCAAACAGAGGTGTTGTTGTAGATGGTGATTACTGGTATTTCGAGGGAATTAACTTCTATGGAGCTGGTGATAACGGAGTATTACTTGCAGGTAACAATAACATTTTGAAAATGTGTATTTGAGGCAAACAGGGATTCAGGCCTTCAGATATCAAGATATGACACAACAGCAGCAACTAAGGATTTATGGCCATCAAACAACCTTATAATCAACTGTACAGCGTTTGATAACTGCGATTATCCAGACCAGGGTGGTACAGGTGAAAATGCTGATGGTTTCGCAGCAAAGCTTACATGCGGCGAAGGTAATGTATTTGATGGATGTATATCATACTGTAATTCAGATGATGGATGGGACCTTTTGCAAAGTCTGCTACAGGTCCTATCGGCGTAATAACTATAAGAAACTGTGTATCATTTGGTAACGGAACACTGTCTAATGGTGTTCATTATGCAAATGGTGATATGAATGGTTTCAAGCTTGGTGGTTCTGGTGTTGGTACACCTCATGTTGTACTTAATTGTCTTTCATTTAATAATGGAGCAACAGGATTTACTGATAACAACAACCCATCAGGTCTTACAATTATAAATGCTACAGCATGGGGTAATGGACAGTCAGCAAAGAAGGGTAACTTCTTGTGCTACAGAGCTTCAAGTGAAGCTGTATATGTTGGGCTTGTTTCAGCAAATGCTATAGACTCAGATAAGTTTACAGGTAATATGAGTGACTCTATATATTACAATTCAGGTAAGTATTTCAGACTGTCAGGTGTATTACCAACACCTGTTGTAAATGGTGACAAGAAGGGTACAGTTGTAGATAATCCGGCTACAGTAACTGGAATGTTTAAGAATACAGATAATTCCATTAATCTTAATGGTGATATAGATAAGCAGTTAAGAAATGTTGACGGAACTATCAATATGAACAACCTTTATGAAACACAGGGCAGTTATGCAACTCTTGGTGCACACTTTAATGCAGCTAACCAGATTATAAGCGTTACAGGAAAATCATCAGATGAGGTAAAGCCAACAGAGAAAGAAACAGAGTCTGTAACAGAAGCTACAACAAAGGCAACAGAAAAGACAACAGAAGCCACAAAGGCAACAGAGAAGACAACAGAAGCCACAACAAAGGCGACAGAAAAGACAACAGAAGCCACAACAAAGCAACAGAGAAGACAACAGAAAACACAACGAGTTCGGATGTAAGCGGTACTAAGCTTGTTCTTAATGCCAATGATGTAAGAACAGGAAAATTAAAGTCAACACTTACAGTAGACGGATTTAAGATTGTTGCAGGCAGTAAGTCTACAGTAACAGTAGATAAGAGCAGCAAAGAATATAAGGGTATAGACTTTACAAGAAGAATTAAGCTTTCTGGCAGTGGCAGCACAAGCGGCAGGGCTATTGCATTTAAGACAGCTGGTGAATCCAGGGTAAAGGTATATGCTACAAGTTCAAGCACAGATGACTCAAGACTTATCAAGATAATTGACAAGGATGGAAATGATATTACAAGTACATCAAAAATTCCAGGCAATTCTCTTAAGTCAGTTTCATTCAGGGTGCCGGATGCAGGTGAATATTATCTTATATCAGAGGATGGAGGAGTTAATATTTACTACGTTGAGGTATCTAATGGCGTTGCATATTAGAATTACTATCTGACATAATCTAATAATTGACGTTCACTAAATAGGAATGTTATAAGGGCGGAATTGAGCGGTTAAATTCAATTCCGCCCTTTGTTGTTATTATGAGGTTTTGACCAGGCGGTTATTTGTATTTGTATGTAATCTGCTTTCCATTAGACATCAGTCAAAAGTGTATAGAGTAGATAAATCCGGTTGCCTATATTATTGATTATTATTATAATGATACCAAGGTCAAAGGTCTAAACCCACATGAGTCTGCTCATAGGTGTGGGTGACCTTGTTATTAATAAAGAATATGGAGAAAATATTATGCAGATAAAATCAGTTGCAATATTAGGTGCCGGAGCAGTAGGCTCATATGTTATATGGGGACTTAACAGCGTGAAGGATATAAAGCTTGGAGTAATAGCGGAAGGTGAGCGTGCCAGCAGGTTAAAGAAAGAAGGCTGTCTTATAAATGATGAAGTCTACAGACCAGAGGTATGGACACCTCAGGAGGCACACGGAGTAGACCTTCTTATAGTTTCCTTAAAATATGGAGCACTTCATGCTGCGCTTGACAGTATCAAAGCGGCAGTAGGAGAAAATACTATTGTAATGAGCCTTATGAATGGTGTTGACAGTGAAGATATAATAGCTGAAAAGATAGGAATGTCACACATTGTTTATTCACTTATAAAGGTTGCTTCACATAAGGAGGGTGGATATTATTTTAATCCTGAAACAACAATAGGTATTATATTTGGCGAGGCAGATGAGCCTTATCAGAGTGAGAGAATACAGGCTATAGATGCACTTTTGGAGCAGGCAGAATTAATTACAGGATAACTGAACATATAAAAGAAGAAATATGGAGTAAGTTCAGACTGAATGTAAGCAATAATCTTCCACAGGCAGTACTTGGCGCAGGAGTCGGCTGTTATACAGACAGTGAACATATGAAGGCGATAAGTAATGGTCTGAGAAATGAGCTTGAAGCAATCGCCAAGGCTAAAGGAATTGATATGAGTGTTATTGAAAAGACATCAACACGTGGAAGTGCAGTGCCACCAACAGCCAGATATTCAACATTGCAGGATATTGATGCCAAGCGCCATACAGAGATAGATATGTTTTCAGGAGCACTTATGCGTATGGGAAAAGAACTGGGAATACCAACACCTTACAACGAATACACCTATCATATCATTAAGGCTATTGAAGAGAAGAATGATGGTCTGTTTGATTATGATGAGAATAACAGGGAGCTTACATATTCTAAGTAGAACTATATAAATGTGGCAGTATGAGACAGCATTTTCCTGTATCTGTTCGTTTATAGTATTGATAATAAATGTATTTTATATATGTATTTACATAGGAAATGTTAGGTAATTGCAAAATAGAGGCTCAAAGAAGTTAGGATTTATGCAGTTTGGAGAGTTTTATAAACGCCTAATAAGAAATGTGAAGAAATGGAGTGGAGATTACTATGCAGAAGATATTGATGAAGCACATTTCAAAGTTATAATGACATATTATTATCCACGAGGCGGACATCAGGAGCAGGAAGTTGGCATAGTGGAAGTAAGTTGTGTGGATTGAGATAAGTACACTGTTTTGATAGTTTTAGATTACAAACGATATTTTCATTTTTATCTAAAATATAAGATAAGTACATCTTTTAATAGGTAAATGCTGATAAATTACATTTGCAGATGTTATATAGGAGAAGGTTCATATGGAGTGGTGCAGGGAAATTAATATTGACGGAATAATAAAACGTATAGAAGTCAGGTGTTCTGATATTACAAAGGTTGATGAAACATATGACCTTCTGGTTTGTTCAGCATTTAAAAGAGCTTATAGTCCTTTTGATGGAACACTTATAAAGTCGCTTTACGATAATAAAAATATTTCTGTTGGAAAAGAGGCGGAAAGTCCTCTGATTGATTACAGGGATAAATGTAATTACTGGGTTTCTAGGGAAACAGACAGCAATTTTAAAAGGATAGCGGTAACATAAGATACAGGGCGGTACACAAGAATAGTAAGAAATCAGCCACAGACCTTATATTTATGGGAATAGGGCTGGCAATAGTGGCAGAACTGGGAGTTATTATAAGGAAGCTTGATAAATAAAATATGGTGATTAACATAAAACAAACGATTTATTTTTGTTATTTTTAAATTTTTATATTGAAATAGTTATGATGAAAAAATGGTTGTAAGGTGTTTTACAATTGTTATTATATCGGTTTTTATATACAGATATTGTTGCCGATATTATCTACAAGGCATTTTGCTACTGCCGTTATATTTATCAGAAACATGTAGAAATACATATCTTTTAAAATTTATTTGTCTAGGAATATTATAATATATTAAGAGTGAGCTATATTATAAGTTGATATACTAAATAAAGAAATGACTGGATAATTGTTAATTCCAATTATCCAGTCATTTTTAAGTAAGTATTAAAAATGTTTAATCAAGTTGTTTTAATGTTTATATAATTGCTAGAAATAAGATTTAAAGATTTACTTTTGGCTGCATCATAATATGTATTATCTATATATAAGCGGACAGTTATATTTAATGTTGTAGTTAAAATTATCTATCGTTCATGTTACCGCCAGGGCGTTGCCATTATAATTATCTGCCATTCATATTACCGCCAGGGACGCTGCCATTAGAATTGCCATTCATATTACCGCCAGGGCGTTGCCATTAGAATTGCCATTCATATTACCGCCAGGGCGTTGCCATTAGAATTGCCATTCATATTACCACCACGGTCGCCACTTATCCGAAACTGCCGCCAAAGCCGCCAGTATTGGTTGCGCCCATAGTGCCGCTTGTCTGTGTCCAGTTTGCAACGGAGTTACCATCGCAGTAAAGAGTATATTCTGTACCAGTTGTAAGAGCAGATGCACATATCCATCCGTTTGAATAGCTTTCAGTTAATGTAAAGCTAAGTACTTCATTGCCACTTGCATCCTTAAGCGAATAGCTTCCGGCATTAAATGATAATGAACTGAAAACATAAGCATTTGCTGAATTCTCAGGTGTTTCGCAGACACCACCTAAAGCTACACATATTCCACCAGTTACAGTGACTGTTCCATCAACATCGATAGAACCAGATACCTGACCTGAAGAGCTGCCGCCTTTTACAAGAACCATACCACCTGACTGTGTATAATTACCGTTAGAGTCAATACCGTCAGTATCACCGGAAGTTGTTGTAACATCTACATAGCCACCAGTGATATTAATAAGTGGAGTAGTAGAGCCATCACCAGTGCAGGCGTTAAGTCCGTCATCAGTAGCATATACATATACCTTTCCACCGCTTATATTAAGCATCATAGCTTCAAGACCTTCATAAGAAGTTACAACATTTATATATCCATCAGTTACATCAAGTTCCTTGTCAGCGTGGATACCATCATCACCAGTAGATATTGTGATAGAACCGCCAGATACAGTTATTATGCCCTTTCCGTCTTCGCCAGTTTCAAGCACACCTGAGTCTGAATTAGCGTGGATACCATCATCTGTTGAACTGATATTAATAGTTGCACTGGATATAGTTATTCCGCTGTCAGCCTTAATTCCCTTAGTAGAGTAAGACTTCTTGGTAGAATTGCCAGAGCTGTTATTCATATCACCCGGCTTATTGACGTTATTTCCGCCTCCAAAGCCGCCACCAAAACCTGAGTTATTATTGCTATCAGAACTATTCTGATTATTATTCATATCCGGAGAGTGCCCATGCTGCCGTCATTCTGATTATTGTTCATATCTGGAGGAGTGCCCATGCTGCCGTTATTCTGATTATTATTCATATCCGGAGGAGTACCCATATTACCATTGTTCTGGTTGTTAGTGTCTGCAGTCAGAGTAATGCCTGAACTGTTGTCACTGGAAGTATTTATAGTGTAAGCAGCAGATACATCAGAAGTTGATGTGCCATCTGTTGTGTATGACATCATACTTGCGCTGGCAGATGACTTTGATGAGCCAGAGCTGTTTGAAGAGCTGTTGCCTGAATTAGAAGAGCTTGTGTTTGTTGTTGAACTGTCTGTAACCTCTTCACTGTATTCAGAATAAGTATCTGTATAAATGTTAAGATTGCCGTCACCAGATACATCAACTCCATAAGCAGCATCAATACCATCGCACGCTGCGTATACATCTATATTGCCACCAGATATTGTGACAATTCCTTTCTGCTTGCCTTTGCTTGAAAGACTGCTGTTAGATGTCTTTATGCCATCACCCTTTTAGAGATAGCGATTATTTCGCCCGACTCAATATCAACAGCATCGTTACCCTTTATTGCATTATTAACAGCCGTAACTTTTATAGTTACATTTTTAATAGAAAGGTCATCCTTGCTCTGAATACCATTATTGTAGTTGCCAGTTACTGATAATGCGCCTTTTCCTACAAACTTAAGGTCGCATGTTGCATATATTGCAGCATTGCCGGCATCATCGGATGCATCGTCACTGGCTTCTTCTCTTGCATCAACAACGCAGTTGTAAGTATTTTCTTCAGATTTAATCTTTACATTATCTGCATTTTAATGTATATAGGTGAACCAGTTGAGCAGGTGATGGATGTGCCATTAAGTGTAATTGTTACTTCTGCATCATCGGCGGCATCAACAACAATCTGACCTTCTGATAAAAGCCCCGAAACAGTATATTCACCAGCCTGTGTTATTGTATACACAGAACCGTTCTGTGTTACTGAAGTACCATCGCCCGATGTAATAGTAAATGCTCCTGTTATTTCTGTTTTATAATTATCTGCATCATCTGCGTGAGTTACGTTTGTGTCCTCTGCTGTAATGCTTGAAGTGACTGTTGTACTGGCACTATTTCCAGTGCTGCTATTTGTATCTGCCTGTGAACCGCAGCCCGATGTCATAAGACACATCGCAAGTATAACTGCGGCAACGCACGATTTGTTTACCTTCTTTAAATTAATCATATTCATTCATCCTTTCTCTGGTTCTTTTGTTTAGTTGTTTTATTGATTATTTATAGTGTAGGGGAATGGTGAAGAAAATATGGTAAGAATGAGAACATTTTGTGTCTTGGGAGAGTTGGAAAAAGTAAAATTTTGAAATACAGATATTTTTATTTTTGCAAATATGGTTTATTATAAAAATATAGATACGATTATATAAAAATGTAATGGTTAAAGTAAATATTGATGTTAGGAGATAAAATTATGGCTGGTTATGTATGTAAGATAGTAATAGAAGATTCACATCCACCAATATGGAGAAGAGTGATAATTCCAGATAAGGTTACTTTTTGATGTCCATAGAATAATACAGATATTATTTGGCTGGGAAGATATGCATTTGCATGAATTTACGCTGCCATCAGAAAATATTGTGATTAGTGATGATGAAGATGTCTATGGATGGCGTGAATGGTATGATGAAAATCAGTTGCCATAGATGAATTTTTTAATAATTATAAGTGGATTCGCTATACATATGATTTTGGTGATGACTGGCGTCATAAGATAAATATAGAAAAATATGATGAAACATATAATGCTCGTTATGTAAAACTTTTAAAACTAAGGGAGATAATTTCGTAGAAGATTGTGGCGGAGTATGGTGTCAGTTCGAGGAATTATATGATGAATTGGATGATGCAGATAATATTGAAAGTGGCATAGAAGAATACTATAGGAGTGAGTTCAATAAAGAAATTGTAGAGAAAACTAGGATGTATGAGTATTCCAGTGTATGAAAATGAAAAAATAACATAAGAAAGGTCACGAGGAAGGCAATAAATTTGAATGTGTCATAGACAATAATCTGAAGATGTTTAAAGAAGCATTAAAGAAGCTTGCGGGTATGAATCCAGAAGTGCGTAATAATATTGTTGCAGAAGTATTGGACGAATATAATGGCAATGCATCTGATATGACAAAGAAGTTAATGCAATTAAGAACATTTATTGATAACTCAGAAGAGAATGGTACATATAAAGATAATAACCTGTGTATAGCAAGAAATATTAGCAGCCAGAAAGAACTGCTTATGTCATTAGGAGAAAAGGAAGCGGCAGATTATTATAAATATTTAGGATTGCCACAGGATAAATTATTATCAAAGGAAGAAAAGATATCAGCAATAACAAATGAATTAATAAATCATCCAGAATATATTATGTACATATATAATGAAAAACAATATGATGAACTTGTACAGCTTAATAGTAAGCCGTTAGGATACATGTGTAATCTGGGGCAATATGAAGAGACAATAGTGAAAACTATAAGTCTGGGACTTGGAAGTTTTCGGTTGAAGGGACTATGTGAGGATAGGATTGGCTTCGGATATTGATAAATATATTGAAAATATTGATAAAACGTAAAAAGAAAGTATATAAAGAGATAAATAAACTTGATGACAGGGTTGGAAGTATTGTGCTGGCCTACGGAATGCTTGAACTTGAAAGCTTATATGATATATATAGGAGCAGGTATTACAAAAATCAGAATAAAGAAGATTTTTATCGTTATGTATACTGGCATGCAAGATATAACAACCTGATTAATACATTTTCTAACGGTGATGGAAAGAGATATGTTTCGTCGAAGTATGTAACCAGTCCAGAGAATATAGTAAAAAATATGGATAAATATGTAAAAGATATGCCATATATAATTTATACAAGAGAACAGATAGTAGATTATGCAGACGATATTGGCAATTGGAGTGAGTGGATAGATATTCTGTATGATAGTCTTGTTAATATATTTAATATACCTGAGTATGAGGCAAATGATATACTCATAGAAACTTTAAGTAAGGTGATTAGTGGATATACGATTGACCAGATATTTGATGAGTTATTTAAAGATTATATGGATAATGAAAATATAGAGGCATGTATACAGATATGGGAGACTATTACAGGTCTGATGTTAGAAATTCAGCTGCCGATGCTTAAAGGAAGAAACCGAATAGAATATGCAGATGAAAAAATATATCAGCCTGGTCGTTAGATATGGTATCAGATAATAATTATCAGAAAATTGGTAATAAAGAATATAAACATATGTATGAATTTCCGGCTGATATACAATGTATGATGTACAGCATAGGTAATGAAAATGTAACAACTGATAGTGAAAAGAAGTTTATTAATTATGCAGATAAGCTTATGGAATATAAGAATAAAGAAAATATTTGTTCTGAGGAATATATATATGACTTGGCATTTAATTATCTGATGATTGAACAATATAAAGAGGCAGATGGTCTTATAAAGGAACTTGAGAAAATATCCAAATTAGGAAAAAGATGGCAAAAGAACTGAGGAAACATAAGCAAATAATCCTGCAGATGCCAGGTGCGTTAAAAGATGAAAAGTGGAATAATTCATTTGAAGATACAGAATTTGATGATATTATGTTTAACGATTATCCTTTTGATTATGAAGATTTTGGTTATCAGCAGCCATATGTAAGAGAGTATCTTAAGATAGGAAGAAATGATCCGTGTCCTTGTGGGTCAGGGAAAAATATAAGAAATGTTGTGGGAAAGATAAGTAATATATGTAATGATTTTGCCACAATATGTATTTAAGAGTATTTTAGATGCCTTTGGTGATGCATACGAGTACCTTAGACCATTATGCATCGAATGCCGGAAAATCTGGTGGAGAGTTCGATTCTGAACGTGATTTACAGGATTATCTTAGACACTATCAGGACTTACGTGATGAGTGGAAACGCAAGCGTCAGGAAAGCACGGATATTACAGATGATGTAGTGTTTGAGATTGAACTAATCCGACAGATAGAAATCAACATTGATTATATTCTCATGCAACCATCGAGCCCATTAAAGAAACTTCTGTCTGGATAGAAATAAATATTGACTATATCCTTATGCTCGTTAAGAAGTATCACGATACCCACTGTGAGGATAAGGAAGTGCTTATTACCATCAATAAGGCAATTGATGCCAGCCCGGAACTGCGTAGCAAGAAACAGCTCATTGAAACATTTATTGCAGGAATCAATGATGTGGATGATGTCATGAATGAATGGCATGAGTATGTGGTGGAACAGCGCGACCATGACCTTAATGTGATTATCACGGAGAAAAGTTGTCGATGGTAGCAGAACCAAAACACCGTATAAAAGCAAAGATTATGAAATACAATAAAAGCCTTGTAAAATCAACATTTTGAGACTTATGGAGGATTATAGAGATTATGATAAAAATACTATTCATCTGCCACGGCACTCCAGTTTTATGATAATGCATACCTTCGCAGACTGGGGCAGAGTACGGCATAATAGGGCGGAAAGCCTTGGAATTACTACGGTTTCGACTACTTAGGGATGTAATATGAATGACAAAAGCCACAATTGTTGGTAGGAAGAACTACTGAGATTGTGGCCATTTTGTTGCTTATAATCTGTTGCAATATAATCTGAAAGTGATATTATAAAATAACTCGACTGGGGAAAGGATAACGATTGATATCTAAAACCAAGCATCTATAAATTATTCAATGAGGACTGTAATGAGTTAATGAAACGAATGCCGTCTCAATCAGTAGATTTGATTTTAACAGATCCACCTTATAACATTTCACAGTATTCTACTGGAAACATTCCACGAGAAGGAAAAGCACATTAAATAACGATATTGCCGACTGGGATAAAACTATAATAAATCCAGTTGAGTATGTACGTGAATTTAAGCGTATTATTAAACCAAGAGGTAATATAATTATTTTTGCAGGTTACAATCAAATTGGCGATTGGCATAAAACTTTTGATCCAGAATTTGATACATTTCAAATATTTGTATGGCATAAGACAAATCCAGCTCGAAAGTGTACAAAACGGGGTTTTGTAATAGCTGTGAGTTTGTTATATTTCTATGGAATAAAGGTCATATTTGGAATTTCTCAACTCAAGATGAGATGCATAATTTTTCGAATGTCCTATTTGTTCATATCCTGAGCGTCTTAAATCTCCATTTCATCCTGCTCAAAACCCTTGAAATTAATTGATCATTTTATCGAAGTTGCTTCTAACCCAGGAGGTGTAATTTTGATCCATTTATGGGTGTAGGTACTACTGGAGTTTCTGCGATAAAAAGGCAGAAGATTTGTAGGAAGCGAACTTAATTGTGAATATCTTGCAGCTGCAGACCATCGAATAGCATTGTATATTTAAATGTTGCTTATAACCCGTTGCCTCAAAACCACAAAAATATAGAATTATTTTGTCGAAAAAGGAGGAAGCCTTAAATGATAGCCAAGCAACTTGGAGAAAGAATTAAAGAATTACGCAAAAACAGGTCTGAGTCAAGAAAAATTTGCGCTAAAATTGATATGGATAGAACTTATTTTGCGACTGTGGAATTAGGAAAGAGAAATATCTCTTTGCAAAATATTGAGAAAATTGCTAAAGGGCTTAATATTACAATTTCAGAATTATTTGATGGCATAGGAGAAGATTGCGATGACTAATACAGAAGATCAGATAAAGAATATTGTTTATGAGGAATTTTCCAAATTAATATTAAATATTGAAGGTGATTTTAAAACCAATTTTGTAAAGAAAGATATAATTTTTGCTAAATCAGCTTGATGAAAAGATTATTGCAAACATGGTATTTGTAAGTAGCTTTGAGTCTAAGAGTGGCTTCGCTATCGAGACATGTGCAAAAGAGTAGCGCGATTAAAATTTGGAGATGAAAATGTACCAACAATCGTAAATCCTAGAAATGTCAAACATAATATTAACCCCGCTTCAATAAGTGGACAGATTATTGTGACGGATATTGATACTGATAATGGAGCACTTCGTGGAGCAATATCTGAGTTCAGAGCATCAAATGTTGCAACAGGAAAAGGTAGTACGCGTTCGGAAAGTGGAGTTACTCAGAATAGTATAAAATCATTATTGCCAATGGCACAGAGATACAAAGCTCCTGGTTATCACACAAAGCCGGTTGACCTAGCATTTTGATGGAAAAGATTGGGTGGTTTTGGAACTTAAAGCAGGAGGAGATTTGGATAGTTCCAATGCACCCGCTAATGTTGAAAAACTTCTTACTATCTACGCGGGATTAAATATTTCTAATTCAAAAGCTTATTTTGCTACTCTATATAATAAAATGGTGAAGGAAATACATGGACTGGTGCTGTAAAAACATATGGCTTTTCCTGAGATGTTTTAATTGGAAAGAAATTTTGGAACACAATTCTCCCGGATGGTATTACATATGAGCGATTTACAGAACTGTACAAAATGGCACTAGAGGAACTTGACCTTAATTTAAGAATAAATTAGATGATAAGAAGGACAGTAAGATAGTGTTCAGGGAAGATTTGAAGCAGTTTATCGAGTGCCAATTAAATGAGATGGCAAAGAATGTGGTAAAAAATATGCAGGTAATATTACAAATAGAGCAAATAATCCTTTTAGTTTATTTGATGGTGATGAAGAAAATATATGGCTGTAGGGAGCTTCGATTCTCAACTAGGAAGGAGATTACAGAAGATTGCATTTTATTGTGCTCGATATCGATATGGATTTCTTAATGTTCCAAATATTGTTATAATGAGAGAAAATGGTGTAAGATTGGTTGTTGAAATTTTATCATACCCATTAGATAAAGGAATGACACAGCACTTATACTGGAGTGGTCATGTGGTAAATTATCCGAGTGTTTCATGTAAGCGTGCATATGTATATGAAATTAAAGTAGGTGGAAATTTGGATACAAAGAATAAAGGTGAAAATATGAATGAAGTTATTCGTCTTGAAAAGTATTTTCTATGTTTGGAAATAATAAATCAAAGTTTGCTGCTTGTTATAATAATAGGGGTGAGGGCAATTCCTGATGGAATCATTTTGGTATGTTAGATGCAGAGCACAAAGCAATTGGACGACTTTTGGGAGAAAATATTACCATTAGATGAAATGATATATGATGAATTTATTGTTATGTATTCTGAAGCATTTGAGAATAATGTTAGAGTGAGAGATATAATTGCAAATGGATATTAATTGTGTACTTGCTAACTGTGATTGCTTAGAATATATAAAAGGAATACCAGATAAATCGATTGATTTGATACTTACGGATCCACCTTATAATATTGCTCAATATTCTACAGGAAATATTTCATTACCAGGAAGAACTGCGGTTAATAATGATTTGGGAGAGTGGGATTTAAAAGAAATTAATCCGTTTGATTTTGTGGATGAGTTTAAGCGTATCTTAAAACCAGATGGAAATGTTTTTATTTTTACTAGTTATAATTTAATAGGTAAATGGCATGAAGCTTTTGATCCGGAATTTGATACATTTCAATATTTTATATGGCACAAAACAAATCCTATGCCAAAGATATTTAAAATGGATTCTAAATAGTTGTGAGATGATAGTTTGTTTATGGAATAAAAACATAAATGGAATTTTTAAGTCAAAATGAGATGCATAATTATTTTGAATGTCCGATATGTATGGGAAAGGAGCGTTTGAAAGAACCTAAACATCCATCTCAAAACCACTAAAATTGTTAAGACATTTAATAAAAATAGCTAGTAATGAAGGTGACCTGATTTTTGATCCTTTTATGGGGGTTGGTTCGACGGGCGTTGCTGCGAAGGAATTAAATAGAAATTATGTTGGATGTGAAATTGATCCTATTTTTTCGAGGCGGCTAAGAGCAGAATAGAAATGACAGAAGTAGTAACAAAGGAGGATAAAGAGAATGTCTAATTATGGAAAAATAGGAGAGCGAGATTTAGACTTTATTGTTTTGTATATTTTGGATAGACATCCCAATATTAATACAAGTGAATTAAAGAAGTACATCTGGTATTACACAGAACCAGATGGAGTTAATCTTGTACCATTAGTTGACAGGAACGATACGGCTATAGACCAGATTGTTAGAAATATTATTAGCCACAGAAATGATTCATCAAATAATATAATTAATAGAGGCTTAGTATCATATAGTAATGCAGGGTTGTTGAATATTACAACGTCAGGACAGGCAGTACTAGATAAATTTATTAAGCAGAAAGCATTGTAACGCATTAAGGAGCTCATCAATTATCTGAGGGGCTCCTTTGTGCTTAATAATTTGTTATAACTAAGTGTTCAACATCTTTATTATTACGATTCATAAAACTAACCATATATTTTTATCAAAGCTTGTTATATTAAAATGCTCATTATTGTACAAATTATATATGAAATCAGTATTTTTATTATTAATAGAATTTTGCAGGTGTTCTTTTAGACATTCGCATAGCCGTATTTGTTCTTCGTGGCCAAACTCATTTTGAGCATATGTTGAGAAGTCAGAATCGTATGGAGGTCTAAAAAATAAAGTCATCTTCAGTCAAATTTAAGTTTTCAATAAATGTCTCAAAATCTTCACAATGAATATCTGTATTGGCTAATTTGGAAATCATTTCATTAGAGAAGAGATAGTTAATCTTTTTGGAAATCCTTTCTGTTGTATGAAATTCCACCATATGGAACATTAAATTCGCCTTTGGCGTTGTATCTAAACATAGAAGAGTAGCAAAATTCTCTTATAAAGAAAAATACAGCAGCTTGTCTACCTTTACTTAATTCAGATAAATGGTTTTGCAAATATCGAATGTACATATAATAGGCAGACTTCATTGATGCTTCAATATTATCAAGCCTATCTTTATCAGAAATTGCTCCGTTTTCTTTTTCTAATTTTGCTGAGCGAAATATTTTGTTTGTGAGATTTTTCTTCAATTCTTTGAGAAAAATACTGGTATATCCTTCCGCTAATGATGAAAAGAATTCGTTGTAATTATTAATATATTCATCTATAGATATCTTCGAAAGGTATAGGTCTAATATTTCTGTGGTATGTTCATCAACAAAATAACCGAGAGAATTAAATTCATTTGCTTCCAATTGCAAATACTTTATTAATTCTTTGTTTTTTCCCTAACGCAAGTGTATAAATTGATTAGTTCTGTAGATTTGTCGTTTATACAACAGTGTTCAGTATGGGTATCAAAGAATACAGCTCCTCCACCGACAAAAGGTTCAATAAAGCGTCCGGAGTATATTGGGCTATATTTTCTAATAATAGGAAGCTCTTTTCTTTGCTCCAGGCCATTTAAGTATTGTTTTCATAAATATTATCCCTTCATAAAGAGTGCGATAATAGCATAACATAATTGTTGCTTAAAACAACAACCATTTATTTTTGTAGCTTTAAAAGGTAAATTTATTTTATAACCTGCCAATCTTCCAAATTCGTCTGTTTCCACATTTCTTATAAATTTAGGAAAGTTATCCACGTTGAATGATTACACTGATTCCTTATCTAAAAATGTGCATAAATTTGTATTTTCCTCTTCGTAAGCCTCACCTTCTTTGCTAAAATCAAATCTTTGACACTTTTAAGGTTAAAATCGCCGCAAATGCAGACAGTTACTACGTTTGCGGCGTTTATGATTTTTCGTGAAATATGTAATGTTTTACGTAATGCTTATAATCCTTTGGAACGTCTGATTATTCCAGCCATTGATTTAGGTGTTGTAAGTTCATTATCGGTTCTGAATCCTGCATTATCATGCAATGCATCTGTAAGTTCTGTTCTTGTATAGTTAGGTATATAGCCATATTCACCAACTTCCTGACATTCATTTTGCGCAGGGTGTTTATGATTTCCTCACATGTAAAGCTGTTATCAAGCTGTTTTTCAAGTATCCTGTAAATCATAAGCGATATGAAGCATGTGAGAAAATGTGCTTTTATGCGGTCATCCCTATGAAGATACACAGGTCTTGCATCGAATTCTGATTTCATGATACTGAAGGATTCTTCTATTTCCCATCTGTCATGATTTATCCTGGCTATTTCGGCAGGGTCATCATCAAGATTTGTACATACGGCATAAAAGCCATCATATTTTGCTTCTTCTTCAATAGCGTTTATATTTAACTCATAGGCAGCTTTTTCTGCAATTTCGCCATCCTTAGTGACAGGAGTTTTTGATAAATCTTTTGCAACAGTTACAGAGCGTTTATCATACTGTGCCGGATGCTGCAGATATTTCTTTGCTCTTTCAATCTGGCGTTCACGTATAGTCTGCTGGTACAGCTTGTACTTGAGAGAGTATGTGACAATAAGTGTCTGGTCAAATGCTATATCTCTTTCTTCATCATAACCTTCAATAAGCATCTGTTTATAAAAAATCTTGTTTCTGTTTTCAGGCGTGTCTTCGATTTCAGAAATATCATAAGATTTCTTACTTCCTCCAACTGCCAGCCTTTGCAGTCAAGACACCATTCTTTTAAGTCGCTTTTCAGCTTTTGATGGACTGTGTTGTTATAAAGCTTCTTTCACCAAAATTATTGAAACGGCGGTTGGCATCGGATGACAATCCGGCATCTGTACAAACAACAAACTTTGAAAGTTCAAAATCACGCATAATCTGCTGTTCAAGAGGTTTTAAAGATAACTGTTCATTCTGATTGCCGGGATTAATACAGAAGGCAAGAGGAATACCTGATTTATCCATAAATAATCCCATCTGTACAATCGGATTAGGTCTGTGTTCCTTGCTTGGACCATACTGCTTCAGACCATCTTCGAGTTCAAGCTCAAAAAGTAATTCGTACAGTTATAAAATAAAACACCGGTATTGCATTTAACAAGCTTTTAGAACGCTTGTAAAGCTCAGCCTGTATAAAATCAGAATTATCAGCAAGAACAGAAAGGGCGCGATAAATATGGTGCAGGTCAAACTCAGGCTGTTCTAAAAGTTCCTTTGACTGTTCATAGCACGACAGTTTTGAAGAAGGAAAAAGAATCCTGCCATAAACAAACCTTGAAAGGACAGCATTAAGGTCATAAGTGAAAGCATTATCCTTTTGATCTTTTGCAGATAGAAGGTAATCCAAGCTGATAGTAAATTCTTTGAAGAAAAAGGTAGCCGGTGTTAAATGACAACTGTTTGCCAGCAGGAATCAGTTCATTCGCGGAGAAACGCACAAAGTGTTCAACATCTTTGGCAGCCTTTTCAGCAGCATTTAACTCATTGACGTGTGAGCGTGCCCATGCTTCTGCATCATCAACACCATAAGTTTCTTTTATAAAAGTTTCAGTACCAAGTTTTTCTACAATTTCAGAAGTATTTTTACCATTTTTCTGAACGGATTTAATAACATAAAAGATTTAGCATTCTTTGATGGACTAATCATTAACCTCATAAAACAGACCTCCTAACCGTTAATACTATTATAACACAATACGACAATACGGTCTATGGGAAATTTAAAATTTACAAAAAATAAGGCTATTACTGGTCTGAGAGGGTTTTGGGGTGTCAAACTTCCGAGGGGAATGGTGAAGAAAATATGGTGATAATGAGAACATTTTGTGTCTTGGGGAGAGTTGGGAGATAATATATCGTCTGTTTTGAAAAAGAAATCTTGACAGTTAAAGTAAAAGTTGTATAATAAAACAACAGAACCCACCACGCCTCTGATTTTTATGCGCAACCCGGTGGGATTTTTTATTTATGGGGAGTCTTATGTATAAATATCCAAAACAAATATTAACAATATCCCAACAAGTACAATCATATATAGATGCAGGAATGGAGATTGGTAATCAATCAGATGTCGAAAAGGTATTAAAACAGTTGGCTATTATCGCTTACGTGGATATTCATTCCACTTATATGATAATAATACGAAAAATATGTTCCCGGAACTAAATTTGAAAACAGGTATTGGAAGTTCATATGCTATATTGGCAGATAATTACAAGTATAAATCGAATAAAGGAAATTTGGTGAAACCATCTAAGAAAAGGTTTGCTTCATGGCTACAGGGTGTTTCAGTATTGCGTAATATATGTGCTCATAATTCAAGAATATATAATTGAACAATACATACTGCACCTGAAATTTTATATGTAGATAAGGTTACACCACCGCCTGTACATAATGGTTTGTATCAAATCCTACTGGCGATGAAGTACCTGCGTTCATCCGATGTGGAGTGAACAGTATTTGTAAATGCTTTTGATAAGCTGATTCAAAATAATATTGGGGTAATCAGTCTTACAGTAATGAATCTTCCAACTGATTGGAAAGCACATTTAAGTGTATAAATTTGGTAGAAATGCAAAAATAGTAAAGCATTTTATGCTCAAATCGGTTAGGCTTTCGGCGGAGTGTTACGATAAGCACTTCGCCATTTTATGTGTGCCTTATGAGGGCAGGTTTCTTATGGGTAAATGTCAATAATTCGCCTCAGTAGTGGAAAGAGAATGCAATTGATAAATACGATGAAATAGAAGATGTTTAAGTGATTGATTTCATTGATACATTTCAAGCATTTAACAAAATAAGGAGAAGAAACAATGATAAAATATTATTCATCTGCCACGGCAACATCTGCCGCAGCACCATGGCAGAAAGCGTTATGACATATTTAGTTAAACAGGCAGGGCTGGAGAATGATTTTTATATTAATTCAGCAGCAACCAGCCGAGAGGAGATAGGTAATCCGCCACATCATGGAACTGTGGCGAAGCTAAGGGCAGAAGGCATCCCGGTTATTCCACACAGGGCAGTGCAGATGACACTGAATGATTATGAGGAATATGATTACCTTATAGGAATGGATACAGAAAATATCCGTAATATGCAGCGTATATCAGGTGGTGACCCTGATGAAAAATATATAAGCTGCTCACATTTACAGGTTCAGGCATGGATGTTGCAGACCCTTGGTATACAGGAGATTTCGAGGCAACCTACAGAGATGTAAAAGCTGGATGCGAGGGACTGTTAAATGTGCTTAGAGAAGAACTTGCGTAAGATAATATATAACAATTCTAAATATTTTGAGCATTTTTAAGTGGCTCAATTATAGTTGTAGAAGTTAAGTCGTACTATAAATGAGCAAATTTAAAATATTGCACAATTATGTCCGCGTCAGAAAAACAGATTTTTCATAATCTATTAAAATGTATCTGAGGTACAAACAAAAGCAAAGTGTTTTGTGCATTTTTGTATTTGCTCATTTATAAGTCGTAAATAAAAGATATATTTAATGCACTATATGTAATTTAGGTGTAAAATAATTATCAACCAATAAAGTAATCAGCAGCAGGCATTTAGCAGCAAAATTTTCGACTTAACATCTATTACATAATCAAATACAATCAAACAGAATATTTTCCCATTCCTGCATAAACTGTACAAACAGATATGCAGGGTTTTTATTTTGAAAACTTATATTGAAGAAAGGGTTATTGATATTGCCAATTACATAATAGATAACAATGCAACCGTAAGAAAGGCTGCAAAGCAGTTTGAGTCAGCAAGAGTACAGCGCATAAAGATGTTACCACAAGACTTTTAGAGATTAATCCAAAGCTTGCGGCGAGTGCGGAAAATACTTGATATTAACAAGCAGGAGCGTCATATACGTGGAGTATGGCGACTAAGGAAAAATACGCACATCATTTACAATAGCGATATATCACAACAAATCATCAGCAAAATATATATGCATTTAAGTATATTTTAATAATGTTCTGCCAACTATATAAATTAAAGGCATCAATAGTCAGAGTTATATTTTTAAATGTGTTTAATACATTTATTAATTGGTATCAGGTTGAGCCGGATGGACACTTGTCCAGTAATTGACAGGATAATACTACTTATGCAATATAATTCAGAAAACAATAGCAGCAGTTCGCAGCATAATTCACACAACACTACTGACAATAATTATAACGAAAATGTCTCTTCTAAGTACACGTCATCCAATTTTGCGGGAGGTGTGCCTATGAATGAGCCGATGGCAGAAAGATACTGTTCGCCAGCATCGGATGCTTATAGTGAGGGATAGTTGCGGGCTGTCTTGACAATCCGTGTATCCCTAAGGAGGGTTACAGCCCACAGACTTATGGAGCATAGAAAGCTGGAGATAAGAAAAGTTATAGGAAGGGAAATTCTTGACTCAAGAGGCAATCCTACTGTGGAGGCACAGGTGCTGCTTGCTGATGGAACAGTTGGACACGGAATGGTGCCAAGTGGAGCATCAACAGGCGCATTTGAAGCGGTTGAGTTAAGAGATATGAACCAGAAAAGGTATCTTGGCAGGGGCACGCTTAAGGCAGTCAACCATATAAATGTTGAACTTAATAATACAGTTCTTGCGATGGATGCCTCTGATACCTTCGGGATTGATAATGCGATGATAAAAGAGGATGGAACAAAGGATAAGTCAAGGCTTGGTGCCAATTCTATTCTTGCTGTGTCAATAGCATGTGCAAGGGCAGCGGCGGCATCACTTCATATGCCTCTGTACAAGTTTATAGGTGGAAATGCGGCAACAACTCTTCCAGTTCCTATGATGAATATCATCAATGGTGGAAGACATGCGGTTGGAAGTGACTTTCAGGAATATATGATAGTTCCGGCAGGTGCAAAATGTTTTCGTGAAGCACTCCGTATGGGAACAGAGGTGTTTCATTCGTTAAAGGATATATTATCAAGGAAAGGATATGCGGTTACTGTAGGTGATGAGGGTGGATTTGCGCCAGATGTGGCTGATGCATTTGAAGTATTTGAGCTTCTTATGGAGGCAGTCAGGGCGGCAGGTTATGAACCGGGAAAGGATATATACTTTGCGATGGATGCCGCAGCTTCAGAGCTTTACAATACAGAAAGCGGATTATATGAGTTTCCAAGAGAGTATCAGGCATCACATAACAGAAGCTTATGTTCGTGCAGGAATTCATCTGATAATGGTACAGAAAATGTAGATAAACCGGATAAGATAGTTTCTCCTGATTTTCCGGACACAGTCAATCCAACTGGCGATATTAAGCGTAATAGCAGGGAACTTGTCGATTATTACTATAAAATTGTCGACAAATATCCTCTGATATCAGTAGAAGACCCACTTAACGAGGAAGATTGGGAAGGATGGAAGTATATCACAGACAAACTTGGCAGCCGTATACAGCTTGTTGGTGATGACTTGTTTGTGACGAATACAGAAAGACTTAAGAGGGGTATAGAGTCAGGCTGTGCCAATTCTATTCTTATAAAGTTTAATCAGATAGGAACTCTTACGGAAACGATTGAAGCAGTTAAGATGGCACATCGTGCCGGTTACACAACCATATCAAGCCATCGTTCCGGAGAAACAGAGGATACAACAATAGCAGATATGGCGGTCGCCCTCAATATGGGGCAGATAAAGACAGGCGCACCATCAAGAGGAGAGCGTGTTGCGAAGTATAACAGGCTGTTACGAATAGAAGATGAGCTCGGAGCAGCAGCAGTATTTCCGGGGATAAGTGCGTTTGTGGGAATTAAGAATAGTTAAAATCTGCTTATATGCCAGAAGGTGTTTCAATGATAATGCGTTAAGCTTTATTTCCGAAACACCTTCTGGCATTAAAGTGTGTTAGTTATTTTTATTATCCGAAGCTATATTTTAAAATTATTGCTAAACTCATACCTTTATAACTACAAATGAGCAGGTACAGAAAATGCACAAAAATAATTTGCTTTTGTTTGTACTTAAGATACATTTCAATAGATTATAAAATCTGATTTTCTAACGCGGACATACTTGTTCAATATTTTAAATTTGCTCATATACAGTTTTATACTAAAAACACAATAAAAATCTGATTATCCGCTAAAATACAGTATCTATCAGCATTTTCAAGGAAACAAACACATCAATTTACTACTTATTTACTACTAACGAATGAGCCTTGATACGCAAGTTTTCCTAGATATGCAAAGATATGGTACAGCACATCAGTATTGAAACAAGAAAAAATTGAATATTTTATAGACTATGGAACGCCTAAAATGACGTTCCTTTTCTATTTTCAGCCGTTCTTATTGGACGGCTATTTTATCACCCAAAATGAAAGGAGCATTAGATTTATGAAAAAGATATGGAAACGATTGTGTACGGGCTTCTTAGCTCTTGCAACTGTCGTTACTGCTTTACCGACTACACCCGTCCATGCAGAAAGTAAGCAATACTGGACGGAAAGTGCCGAGCGTGTCGGTATCATTGAAAAAGTAATGAATGACGGTTCTATCGGTTCGACATTCAATGAGGGCTATATGAAAGTCGAGGGCGAAACTGCCTATTGTATTGACATCAATACAGATTTTAAGAATGGCTACAAGACTAGAGCTGACGCAAGCTCACGCATGAGTGCCGACCAGATTTCAGATGTGGCGTTATCTTTAGAGTATGTCAAACAGTATGGCGAAGCTCATAAGGAACTTAACTACAAGCAAATCTATCTGTTGGAACAATGTGTAGTCTGGCAGAGATTGAGCGTACATCTTGGCTGGCAATGTGATAACGTGCGAGCTTCTTATGATGAAATTCCAAAGGCAACGCAGGACGAAGTTTTCGCTGGTGCAAAAGCCTTTGTCAAAGAAAATAAAGGACGTTATGAATGTGGCGGTTATATCTACTCTGGCGAGGGGCAGGAATTGGGGCAATTCTGGGCGAAGTTAAATGTCGGAAATGCGAAACTTAAAAAGACTTCCAGTAATACCAGCATTACAGACGGTAACGGAAATTACTCTATCGCTGGTGCAACATACGGTGTCTTTTCTGATAAGGACTGCACAAAACAGCTTGCCACCCTTACGACTGATGAAAACGGAAATACAGATGTTGCAGAGGTAACGGCAGGCACAGTCTATATCAAGGAATTATCCGCACCAGCAGGACATAAAGTGGATAAAACTATATATTCCTTAAAGGTTGAAGCTGGAAAGACAGCGACTTTGAACGTATCTGATACACCGAAAGTAACGGACACTTTGATTGAGCTTTTCAAGATTGATATGGAAACACAGAAAGACAATCCGCAAGGGAACGCTTCTCTAGCAGGTGCGGAATTTACGTGGAAGTATTATGCTGGCTTCTACAATAAAGGAAATCTCCCTGCCGAAGCTACTCGTACATGGGTTACAAAGACAATCGCTGAAACAGACAGCGACGGGACAACCCACTACCTCACAAAATTAGCGGACGCATACAAGGTATCTGGCGACAGCTTCTATATGCAGGACGGTAAGGCGGTTCTTCCACTTGGAACGCTAACTGTTGAGGAAACGAAAGCTCCAAACGGCTACTTGTTAGAGGGTGCATATATGCAGGCTGGCGATAAGTCCGAACAGATAAAAGGTTTATATGTAACACAGATTACCGAGGACGGCGACCTTGCCGTACTATCTGGAAGTAACCAGTTTTCCGTATCAGACAAAGTTATCCGTGGCGGTGTCAAAATTCAGAAACGAGATTTAGAAACGGGCGATACAAAGCCACAAGGAAGTGCCACTTTGAAAGATACAGCTTTTGACATCATTTCCTTAAATGAAAATGCGGTATTGGTTGAGGGTAAGCTCTATAAGAAAAATGAAGTGGTAAAGACAATTCGTACCGATATTGAGGGTATCGCTTCTACTTCTGCTGACCTCTTACCTTATGGAAAATTCCGTATCGTTGAGAGTGAAGCTCCTGACGGATATTTGACTGACGGTGCAAAACCGATTGATTTTACAATCACAGAAAATGGAAAAATCGTGGACTTGACCGACAAAGCCCATTCTATCTACAACCAGATTAAGCGTGGCGATATTGAGGGTGTAAAAATCGGTGCAGGCACACACAAGCGTCTTGCTGATGTTCCCTTTCGGATCACAAGCAAGACGACGGGCGAAAATCATGTAGTGGTAACTGATGATAACGGGCAGTTCTCCACTTCTGCTGACTGGGCTTCTCATAAGCACAATACCAACGCAGGCAAGACTAGCGAGGACGGTGTATGGTTTGGTACATCTGAACCAGACGACAACAAGGGCGGTAAGTGCTGGCGGTATTTCGGGCGGTGTCGCTGGTGCGGTGGCTGGAAGTGCCGTTGCTGGCAAGAGGGCTGAAAGAAAAATACAGCTTCTAAAGAAAATCGGGGCAATATCACTTCCAGCATGGGACAGCGTGCAGGCTCAAAGGTGGGTGCTGTCTTAGATACGAAAAATAAAGTGAAAAACAAGGCAAATGCTGTCAAAGAGAATATCAAGGATATGCCGACACAGACCGCTTATGCGGTGTATTCCACAAAGGAAAAGGCAAAGTCCAGCGTGTCCGACTTCAAGCGTGGCATGGTGCAGGAACAGCAGTCCAGACAGTCGGGACGATTGGAAAGGCAGGCACAGCATAGACAGAGTATCGCTGACAAGCGTATTGAGCTTCAAAAGGCACAAGAAGCAAGGCAGGCACAGCGAAAGACGGACGGATCAGCGACAACGGGAGCTACCCGTCCCCATGAGCGACCAGCCACAGCTTCAACCATTCCAAAGCCGAGTGCGGAAAAAATGCAGGAAGTGAAACGCCCTGCCACAGCGACCACTTCAAAAGCAAGTGCGCCAGTCAAGACGAATGTTGTAAAAGAGCGTCCGTTATCTTCTGGTGCTTCTGATAGAAAAGCGACCCAGCCTGCACAGCCAGTACATAGGCAGAATGTAGAAAAAGTGGTATCGCAGGAAACACACCAGAATTACAAAGCAGAGCGTACTACAAAGAAACAGACCTTTGAACAATCAAAGCGTACAACGGAACATACCGAAAGAACCGTAACCTTGTAACGAAGAAAGGACAGAAGAAAAAATGAAACTGAAACATATCGCTCTTATCGGCAGTCTGTTTCCTATCCTCTTTTCTCTGGTGCTTTTCTTTGGGGTGCTGATTAGTGCGGACAGCGACGATGAGAACAGCAACTTTTCTTCTGGCATTACGGGTATGAACTTATCCGCAGAAGTCTTGAAACATCAGCCGATGGTAGAAAAATACGCCAGAGAAAAGCGGTATCTCGGAGTATGTCAATGTGCTACTTGCTATCATTCAAGTAGAAAGTGGCGGTACGGCAGAAGATGTTATGCAGAGTTCAGAAAGTCTTGGCTTACCGCCCAATTCTTTAGATACGGAAAGCTCAATCAAGCAGGGGTGTAAATATTTTGCGTCCCTGCTTTCTTCCTGCAAAAATCAAGGTATCGACGACTTGAATGTAGCAATACAGTCTTATAACTATGGTGGTGGCTATGTGGGTTATGTAGCTGGAAAAGGAAAGAAACACACTTTTAATCTTGCGGAAAATTTTGCCCGTGAGAAGTCGGGTGGAAAGAAGTAACCTACACCAACCCGATAGCCGTTGCTAAGAATGGGGGCTGGCGATATAATTACGGAAATATGTTCTACGTCGAGTTACTCAATCAGTATTTAGCAGTTCCGCAGGTATCGGGAGAACTGGCACAAAAGGTAATGAATGAAGCGTTGAAGTATCAAGGCTGGAAGTATGTATATGGTGGCAGTAACCCCAACACTTCTTTGATTGTTCGGGATTGACGCAATGGTGCTATGGAAAAGCTGGTATCTCTTTACCGAGAACGGCACAGGCACAGTATGACGCTACCCAGCATATCCCATTGTCACAGGCACAGGCTGGCGATTTGGTGTTTTTCCATTCTACCTATAACGCTGGTTCGTATGTAACCCACGTCGGTATTCTTGTTTCGCCGACACAGATGTACCATGCAGGCGACCCGATAGGATATGCAGACCTAAGTAGTAGTTACTGGCAACAGCACTTAATCGGTGCAGGACGAGTAAAACAATAGAAAGGACTTGAAAAATATGTTTAAGAAGAATAAGAAACAGACAGAAACTATCAAAGAACCAAAAGAAAAAAAGGTGCGTACTGTCAAGGTAGGCACACATAAGAAAACCGTGATTGCGTTGTGGGTGGTGCTTGTCGCAAGCGTGAGCTTTGGGGTGTATAAGAATTTTACGGCTATCGACCAGCACACCACCCATGAAAAAGAAATCATTGAACTTCGCTTGCAGGACACCAACGGGATAGAAAATTTCGTGAAGAATTTTGCGAAGTCCTATTACACATGGAATAACAGCAAAGAAGCGATTGAAGCAAGGACGCAGGCAATCAACGGTTATCTGACAAAGGAATTGCAGGGCTTGAATGTGGATACCATTAGAACCGATATACCAACCAGCTCCACGGTTACAGATGTGATTGTATGGAGTATCGAACAGTCGGGAACGGACACTTTTTCTGCTACCTACGAAGTAGATCAGCAGATAAAAGAGGGAGAACAGACAAGCAATGTGAAAGCAACCTATACTGTAAAAGTCTATGTGGACGCAGACGGGGATATGGTAATCGTTCAAAACCCTACCCTTGCACCAGCAGTTGAAAAATCAGACTATGAGCCTAAGACACCAGAAGCAGACGCAAGCGTGGACGCTGATACCGTAAATGACGCTACCGCTTTCTTGGAAACATTCTTTAAGCTGTATCCGACAGCTACGGAAAAAGAACTTGCTTACTATGTATTGGGAAATGTGATTGAACCTATCGGCAGGGACTACCTTTATTCTGAACTGGTAAACCCTATCTTTATAAAGGACGGCGACAATGTGAAAGTCAAGGTTGCGGTAAAATTCATTGATAATCAGACAAAAGCGACGCAGGTATCGCAGTATGAGCTTGTGCTACATAAGGATAGTAACTGGAAGATTGTAGGATAAATGATATAGCGTGCATTTCCTATCAGATTTGCACGCTTCACTTTCTGTACAAACACCATATAACACTTGACAACAGCGTTACTCTGTTATATACTGTTTATACAGAAAGGAGCTGTGAATGAAAATTATTATAAACCATTCTTCAATGATACCTATTTACGAGCAAATAGTAGAACAAGTTAAAGCTTTAATTCGGAATGGAAAATTAAAAGAAAATGATAATCTTCCGTCTGTTCGTTCTCTTGCAAAAGAATTAAAAATAAGTGCTCTAACTGTGAAAAAGCATATGATAGCTTGGAAAACGAGGGGTTTACGGTAACAATTCATGGAAAAGGAACATATGTTACTGCTACAAATACAGAGCTTTTATTAGAGGAACAGAAAAGGAATTAGAAAGTGATTTAGAACGAGTTATTCAAAAGGCAGATGTTACGGTATCAGTGATGAAGATATAAAAAAACTATTTGAGTTAATTTTGGAGGGTTAGATATGTTAAAAATTGAGCATTTGAAAAAAAGTTATGAAAACTTTTCGCTTGATTGTTCTCTTGAAGTAAAGAAAGGTCATGTAACTGGTTTGATTGGTCAAAATGGTGCAGGAAAAAGCACAACATTTAAAGCTATTTTAGGGCTAATTTCCTTTGATAGTGGAACTATCAATATTCTTGGAAAGTCATTACAAGATTTTACTGCAAAAGACAAGCAAGATTTGGGAGTAGTTCTTTCGGACTCTGGCTTTAGTGGATATTTAACAATCAATGATATTATTCCTATTATTGATAATTTATATCAAAATTTTGATAAATCATTTTTTATAGAACAAGTTAAAAAGTTTCAGCTTCCACGAAATAAAAGAATAAAAGATTTTTCAACTGGTATGAAAGCGAAAGTAAAAGTCTTAGTTGCTGTTTCACACAATGCAAAGTTGTTAATTCTTGATGAACCAACGGCGGGATTAGATGTAATAGCTAGAGATGAATTGTTAGAAATGCTAAGAGATTTTATAGAAAAAGACGAAGAACGCTCTATTTTAATTAGTTCTCACATTTCCAGTGATTTAGAAACTTTATGTGATGACCTTTATATGATACATCAAGGAAAAGTAATTATGCACGAAGATACTGATGTTTTACTAAGCGATTATGCACTACTTAAAGTTGATGAAGAAGAATATTCCAAATTAGATAGACAATATATTTTACGTACAAAAAAAGAAAGCTATGGATATAGTTGTTTAACTAATCAAAAACAATATTATGCTGAAAATTATCCTCAAATGGCGATTGAAAAAGGAAATATAGACGAAGTAATAACAATGATGATTAGAGGTGTTGAATAATGAAAGGTTTATTGATTAAAGATTTTAAATTGCTGAAAGGACAGAAAAACTTCTTTATGACTATTACTGCTATATCTATAATAATGATAATAGTATCTCCGGGGACTTCGTTTCCGATTGGTTTCTTAGGTTTTGTGGGGGCATTATTCTCATTGAGTTCAATTAGCTATGATGAATTTGATAATGGAAATGCTTTTTATTTTCTTTACCGATAACACGAAAAGATTATGTACTGGAAAAATATATTTTTGGATTGATTTCAGGAATAATGTTTTGTTGTTGGGAACTGTTATTAGTTTAGTTGTTATTGGTATTACAAAACAGGCAGTTTTAATGAAATTTTTTAACAGCAGGTTCTTTATTTCCTACTATTTTATTGATTTTATCAATCATGCTTCCTTTATCTTGAAATTTGGTGGAGAAAAAGGAAGAATTGCTATCATAGGTGTAATGGGATTTATATTTGTTATAGGACTGCTTCTTATAAAACTACTGAATATTTAGGAATAGATTTATATGTCTTAATAAATAAATTACCTAAATTTGAACCACTAGTATATATAATATTATTTTTATTGCTTTCAGTTGTTATTTTAGGTATCTCCTATCTTATTAGCTTAACAATACAAAAAAAAAAAGAGTTTTAGAAAAGAGAGGTGTGCTTATGGACTTGACTATTTTGGTAGTAGGATTGGTATTGGGCGTTGGTATTCCTTTAAGAAATAAGGCAATCAAAAAGCGTAGAGAAAATATGAAAGAGAAAGGAAATGAGGAAAAATGAAAAAATATGAATATTTAGAAATTGATTATACTGCGAAAGATGTTGTATTCCTTTGCACCGATAAACATAAGGAAGTTATAAATAGCTATGCAGAAAATGGGTATCGCTATGTTGGTTTTATACCTACAGAAATTGACGCAAAAGGTTGTATGCGAAAGATTGATTTAATTTTTGAAAAAGAAGATTAACTCATTTTAGGGAGTTGGTTCGAATGATAGGGTTAAAAAAACGAGATATTAAAAAAGCATTAAGGGCAGGTGCAAAGGCTGGCGGTATGTCATTAGCTGATGTACGGGAAAATATTGAAGCTACGATTGATGAAGCTATGAATAGCACCGACCCAGAGGTGCAGGCAAATTTCAAAAAGTATTTTGGGAATAAACGCCCTACACCAGAAGAATATATTTATATCATTACAAAAAAGACAAAGGTAAAATTATAATAAAAGGGTCGTGGAAATGCTTCACAAAATTGTGATCTGCATTATCACGGCTCTTTTACTCTCTGTTTACTTTCAAAACTGTAAGTGTACAAATATATTGCTTGTGGTTGAAGATAATGGTTGTGGAATAAAAGCGTCTGATTTATCCCGTGTATTTGAAAAAGGTTTTACGGGTTCAAATAGAAACAAGGCAAATGCAACGGGTATGGGACTGTATCTATCGAAAAAATTATGCGATAGGTTGGGCTTGAAATTGGATATTGCTTCTACGGAAAAAGAATATACAAGACTGACCATTACATTTCCAAAAGGAACAGTTCATAATTTTTCAGAGTAATTTGAAAACCATGCCAACATTGATACGGTGCTTTAAGGGGGCTTGTATTATGGAAAGCTTTAAGTACAATTATTTGCAATCAAATTCCACCTAATAGAACACTATTAAAAATTGAATATGTTTTAGCTTTAAAGGCTCGTACAGACTATACGTTTTGTGCGGGCTTTTTTCATACCCCGAAAAAAATTTAAAAAATTTTTCAAAAGAGGTCATTAAATCACACCTTTCATTCCCTATATGGTGCGGAAAGAGGGATAACCACTTTTCAAATCATAAAGGAAAGGGGGTGAGATTGATGAAACCGTCTGACTTCCAGAAAACAGTTCAATGCCGTTTTGAAAGTTGTTTGAAGAAAGTTGTCCGACATGTTGTTAAGGACTACCAACAAGGATTGAAACGACGTAAAAATAAGGAAATTCCATTCTGTGAACTTCCAGAAATTTTCGTTGAAAATTTTGCTGTGGGGACGACTACGAAACAGATTATACAATCTTTTCAGTATGTGGCATTGATATTCGTGTCCTTGATGATGAACTGGCAGAAGCCTTGAAAAAACTTCCAGAAAGAAAACGCAATACTCTGTTGATGTATTACTTCTTGGAAATGACAGAAAGTGAAATTGCTAACTTGCAGAAAATCACGCAAAGCGGTGTATTTAGAAATCGACATCACGCTTTGGAAACTATGAAAAAAATACTAAAGGAGAAGCAGTAAAATGAAGCAAACAATGAAGAAGCCGTCCTACTATTTGCTTTCGCAGGCAATGGACGGGGACGAAAAAGCGATTGAAAAGATACTGGCATTTTATGACCCGTACATATCAAAGTGCTGTCTGCGTCCACTCTATGATGAATACGGCAATGTTTATATTGTTGTAGATATGGAGTTAAAGGGACTCATCAGAGAAGCACTTATTAAAATGATTTTAGGGTTTGATATTGCCTTAGAAATCGAAGAAGAATAAGCAGTTTTTAGCGGAGCATGATTTAATGTCCCCCTCTTTCCTGCTCCGTCCACCTGCTTTTACATGAAAGCAACACGCTTTCGCCACAGCTCTTTGACAACTGAATAAAGCAGACAGATACGTTTGTGAGATAGCGAGCCACGGGGACTGTACGCCACGACCTTTTCAAAAGAAAGCGAGCGACCCACGCAGTGATCCGAGAGCGACTGTTGGAAAAGTCGTTTTGCCACGACCTATCCTCACAGAATAATGATACGTCCGCATGGTGCGGTTCTGCCCACAAGAATGGGAATAGTTGAGATACTAATGGAGCTTTCCAAAGCCGTCTGCCTGCTTGTAAAAAAGACACACAGTAAAGGGGGTGCATAGATTATGAACAATACTGATGTGCCTATCTGGGAAAAATATACGCTGACGATTGAAGAAGCGTCCAAATACTTCCGCATTGGCGAAAAAAGAAATTGCGTAAATTAGCCGAAGAAAATCTTGACGCTGGCTGGGTTATCGTGAACGGCAACCGTATTCAAATTAAGCGAAAACAATTTGAAAAAATCATAGATACATTGGACGAAATCTAATGTCATTGAGCCGTAGATATGGTATAATAAGACATAGCGTATCACGGCTCATTCCATGACGGAAAGGAGCTTTACACTATGTCTAATGTAAAACGAAAAGACAGTAAAAATCGCAATTTGCGTAATGGAGAGAGCCAGCGAAAAGACGGAAGATACGTTTATAAATATACCGATATATACGGAAAGCCACAATTTATCTATTCTTGGAAACTTGTACCGACAGACAAGACACCTGCTGGAAAACGTGACGACATATCGTTGAGGGAAAAAGAAGCACAGATAAAAAAAGACCTTAACGACGGTATCGACACAGTCGGCGGTAAAATGACAGTCTGCCAGCTCTACGACAAGAAGAACAGCCAAAGAAAGAACATCAAGAGGGCTACTGAAAAGGACGACAGTATCTTATGAACGCTCTGAAAAATGACCCGTTGGGTATGAGGGCGATTGATACCGTCAAGCAGTCGGACGCTAAAGAGTGGGCTATTAGAATGAGTGAAAAAGGATATGCCTATAAAACGATTGATAACTATAAGCGTTCCTTGAAAGCGTCATTTTATATGGCGATACAAGACGACTGTATCAGAAAGAACCCGTTTGAATTTAAGCTAAGTGATGTTCTGGAAGATGATACGGAGCAGAAAGTTATCCTTACACCAGAGCAGGAAGAACGCCTGCTTGCCTTTATGGAAAAGGACAAAATTTACAGTAAGTATTATGATGAGGTTGTACTTCTGCTGGAAACGGGACTTCGTATTTCTGAATTTTGCGGACTAACGACACATATTGATATGCAGAACAGAATACTCAATATAGACCACCAGTTATTGAAAGATAGTGAAATGGGCTACTATGTTGAAACGCCAAAGACCAAAAACGGAAAACGGGAACTTCCATTGACAGAACGGGCTTATCAAGCAATCCAAAGAATACTAAAGAACAGAGGAAAAGCACAACCGTTGATTATAGGTGGTTATAGCAATTTCCTATTCTTAAATCGTGAGGGCTTACCTAAAGTTGCAGGAAACTATGAGGGTATGGTGCGAGGGCTGATTAAGAAGTATAACAAGTATCACACGAACAAGTTACCGAACATCACGCCACATTCATTCCGACATACTTACTGTACGAATATGGCAAATAAAGGAATGAACCCAAACACTCTGCAATATCTCATGGGACACGCCAACATAACCATGACACTTGGTTATTACGCACACGGCACATTTCAATCTGCAAAGGCGGAACTGGAAAGACTGGCTTGTTAATATCGGAGCTTATATTTACTACTCATTTACTACTTTTGATTGCATTTTCATGCTGGTAAATGCCAGCTTATGCAAGGTATCTTCCAAAAAGAAAATACCGATAAAGCCCTAAAATACGGGATATATCGGCATTTACCAACTTATGAAAAGATAATCAGAAATTTAGTAAGTTTTAGTATAAAAATATGTAATATTCCGGGTTGACCATTAAATTATAATGTAACATAGAGCTAGATATCAGTTCCTAATTAACTTGTGTCACAGGTATTCTAAATTACACAATCAAAACGTCATTAAGCCCCAATATTTATAGTATATAAACAAAATACTATTCTCACGGCAATCTTAAATTACAAAAGCGAAACAATATTAAGTCCGCTTGTTTTAGAAAGGTCAACATATTCATTCACACACTGCACTATAGGCTGGTGGAGTGCGTTGTCATTGATAAGAACAACTTTTCCTGTGCGGCCATCGGATAACTTGACATTAGTTCCAATGTAAGAAGCTACTACATTTTAAGAAATGGAATGACATATACAGGGTCAAACTTAGTGAAAGCATCCTGATACATCATCTTAACAACTTCAAACGGGCATATAGATGCACGGTATACGCGTGTGGCAGTCATGGCATCATAAACATCTGCAATAGTAATAATCTTTGCAATAACAGGAATGTCGTCACTTTTGAGCCCAAAAGGATAACCGCTTCCATCACATTTTTCATGGTGCAAAGAACTGCTTCCTTAACAGGAAGTGGAAGGTCTTTATCCTTAATCTGCTCATACCCGAGATTAACGTGATGTTTCATAATCTCATATTCATTATCAGTGAGCGCACCGGGCTTATTAAGAATCTTATCAGGTACAAGAAGCTTGCCTATATCGTGAAGAAGTCCAGCAAGAGTAAGAATTTTAATATCTTCCTCACTAAAGTTAAGCCATTTACCAATGATAGAAGCTATGAAGGCGACATTGACTGAGTGGACATATGTAAGGTCATCTTTATTTCGCATAGCATGAAGCATATCAAACATCTGTAAAGAGTTGCGGGCTTCGGAAACTATGTTCATAGTATCCGATACCATTGAGTCAGTATCTATAGACTCATCCGATGTCAGAAATGAATTAAGGTTATATTTTACAGAGTCAACATTATGGTTGTATTCTGATTCAAAATGTTTGTATTCCTCAGAATTACGCACCTTTTCATAATAATTGGTATTTTCCTTATCAGCATTGATTGAAGCCGCATTTCTTTCTGCCTGCGAAGTGGAATCTTCTTCTTCATTATGAATGTTTATTTCAAGCACATGCAGACTTGATATCTTTGCAATAAGTGACGGTGTAAGTACAGTATCTTTAGGTGCAAGCATAGAGCCATCGCTTAGTATAATGTCCCGCGAAAGCTTCATTCCAGCCTGCGCATCAAATATAAATATAGTAATATCGTTCATAAAAGCCTCCGTTTTAGATACATACGACAAAAAGAAAATGCCCACCTGCTGTAAAAGTAAATAGTTTTAAAACATTTTTGTCTTTATGCCCTGTCAGTATCACGTTAAATTAAATATAAAATAATTATAAAATTAATAAAGTAAAAGTCAATTCTACTTGACGTAGAAGAATATATTGTGTAATATCTGTGGTAGATTACGGATGGTGTGATTATCTGACGGATTATCAGCTATATGGTATGTCAGATATTAAGGCGGTTAAGTGACATTTGAGGTATATTAATGTACGCAGATGAGTCTGGCTGTCAAAGGTTTGCCAGCGTAGTCATAAATGAATATATGATTATATCCCTTATTCAGAGTGGTGGAGATACATAGGATCTGTGAAGCCCGGCAACCCTTATAAGCGATGTGTGGATATGAATTCATGTTTATATCCGTATCACATTTATATATGAGAAAGGAAGGTGCCAACCTGAGCGAGATTATTCGAACAATGAGAGGATTTCGAAGCAGATTTCGGGTCCCTTCAAGGGACCTTTTTCTATCATAGATATATATAAATGTATGTAAAAACGGACATACAATTTAAATTATAATTATGCATCCATACGGAATTAGGATATAAGCATGTCGTATTATGCTTTGTGGTGTGTTATATCAGGCATAATCGGAGACACTTAGTAACATGGAAGTTTATTTTAAGAGAAGGAGAATGACTAACACAATGGAAAAAGATTATTCACATCAGAGTCCGTGACAGAAGGACATCCAGATAAAATCTGTGATCAGATATCAGATGCAGTACTTGATGCACTTTATGCGCAGGACCCATATTCAAGAGTTGCATGCGAAACACTTACAAATACAGGTTTCGTTATGGTCATGGGTGAGATTACAACAAATGCATATGTAGATATTCCACAGATTGTACGTGATACAGTTGTTGAGATAGGTTATGACAGTTCAGAAAAGGGATTTGATGGTAACACTTGTGCAGTTATGGTGGCACTTGACAAGCAGTCCACAGATATCGCTATGGGTGTTGACAAGGCTCTTGAAGCTAAGGAAGGCATTAATAAAGAAGATGACGACCTTGGTGCTGGAGATCAGGGAATGATGTTTGGATTTGCTACTAATGAAACAGAAGAGTACATGCCATACTCAGCAGCGCTTGCACAGAAGCTTTCTCAGCAGCTGACAAAGGTTCGTAAGGACGGCACTCTGAAATATTTAAGACCAGATGGTAAAACACAGGTTACTGTAGAGTATGATGAAAACAATAAGCCAATCCGTCTTGATGCAATCGTTGTATCATCACAGCATGCACCAGAAGTATCACAGGAACAGATTCACGAGGATATCAAGAAGTATGTTATTGATGCAATTGTTGACCCAGCTATGGTAGATGCTGATACTAAGATATTTATCAATCCGACCGGACGTTTCGTTATAGGTGGACCTAACGGAGATTCAGGGTTAACAGGAAGAAAGATCATCGTAGATACATACGGTGGATACGCACGCCATGGTGGTGGAGCTTTCTCTGGAAAGGATTGTACAAAAGTAGACCGTTCTGCAGCTTACGCAGCACGTTATGTAGCGAAGAACATTGTTGCAGCCGGTCTTGCTGACAAGTGTGAGATCCAGCTTTCCTATGCAATCGGTGTTGCGCATCCAACATCTATCTGCGTTGACACATTTGGCACAGGTAAGTTAAGCGATGAGAAGATTGTAGAAATCATCAGAGAACTTTGATTTAAGACCAAATGGAATTATTAAGATGCTCGACTTAAGAAGACCTATCTACAAGCAGACAGCAAGCTATGGTCACTTTGGACGTACAGATCTTAACCTTCCTTGGGAGAAGTTAGATAAGGTTGATGCACTTAAGAAGTATCTTTAAAATATAGGGGCGTTTAGTATACATTCATAATTATAATGTTGACGAACGGACGACTTAATAAAGCTACACGTAGCTGGTATACATCAACGATGCCAGCTACGTGTAGCTTTATTATCCGAAGTATTACCCGCAGCAGCCTCCCGCGTCTTATATCGTCCGTTAGTCACTTATCAATGCCATCCCTAAACACCAATATTTATAAAAATTATATTTTTCTCATTAGGTACTTTTAAAATTCCTTATTTATGTATATAATGTTGATTAGCTATGAAAAGTATTTTTATTGCTAATATATTAATGAGATATATTTATTTGCATATGTTTATATAATGATGCCAGGGTCAAAAGGTCTAAATCCACATGAGCTTGCTCATAGGTGGGTGAATGACCTTGTGACCCGACTATGAGCATAAAAGTGAGATGATAGTCCCACGATATGCGAATACTGGGATTGTGGGAGTGCAACGCACGGAACAATCCGTAGGCATCATAGTGGAATTATAATTAAGACAATATTAATATGCAGATTAGACATAATTGACGATAACAGAGATAGAAAGTTGAAGATTTAGGAGGAGAAAAGATGTTATCAACTGATATTGGAATCGATTTGGGTACTGCAAGTATTCTTGTATATATAAAGGGTAAGGGCGTTGTTTTAAAGGAACCTTCAGTTGTCGCATTTGACAGAGATACTAATAAGATTAAGGCTATCGGCGAGGAAGCCCGTCTGATGCTTGGTAGAACACCTGGTAATATCGTGGCGGTAAGACCGCTGCGCCAGGGCGTTATTTCCGATTATACCGTTACCGAGAAGATGCTTAAGTACTTCATCCAGAAGGCTATCGGAAGAAGAATGCTTAAGAAGCCTAGAATAAGTGTATGTGTGCCTTCTGGTGTTACAGAAGTAGAGAAGAAGGCAGTTGAGGATGCAACTCTTCAGGCAGGTGCAAGAGAGGTTGCTATTATTGAGGAACCTATAGCAGCAGCTATCGGTGCAGGTATTGATATATCAAGACCTTGCGGTAATATGATAGTTGATATTGGTGGTGGTACTACAGATATCGCTGTTATTTCACTTGGAGGTACAGTTGTAAGTACTTCTATCAAGATTGCAGGTGATGACTTTGATGAAGCACTTGTAAGATATATGAGAAAGAAGCATAATCTTCTTATCGGTGAAAGAACAGCAGAAGATATTAAGATAAAGATTGGTTCAGCTTATCCACGTCCAGAGGTTGTCAAGATGAATGTAAGAGGACGTAACCTTGTTACAGGTCTTCCAAAGACAGTTGAGGTAACTTCAGAAGAGACAGAGGAAGCTTTAAAGGAAGCTACATCACAGATAGTTGAGGCAGTTCACAGCGTGTTAGAGAAGACACCACCAGAACTTGCATCAGATATCGCAGACAGAGGTATCGTTCTTACAGGTGGCGGAAGTCTCCTTTCAGGATTAGAAGAACTTATAGAATCAAAGACAGGAATTAACACTATGACAGCAGAAGACCCTATGACAGCAGTTGCCATAGGAACAGGTAAGTTCATAGAATTCCTTGCAGGTTACAGAGAAGATTAGGAAAAGAGGTCAGGTATGGTAAGAGGTTTATATACTGCTTACACAGGATTAGTGAATCAGCAGAGACTTGATATAGTGTCGAATAATCTTGCAAATGCAACAACAACCGGATATAAGAAGGAAGGCGTTACAACACAGAGCTTTGATTCTGTATACGGAATTAAGATTAATGATGCTACAGTTGGCTATATGAATCAGAGTATAGGCAGCATGAGTCTTGGTGCAAAGATAGGAGAAACATACAGAAGCTGGGATCAGGGTTCCCTTAGAAACACAGACAGCGATTACGATTTCGCGCTTTCAGGACAGGGATTTTCTCTATCTCATTTACTAATAAAGCAGGTGAAACATCAACACTTTATACCAGGGATGGATCTTTCCAGATGAATCAGGAGGGTTATCTGGTTACCAAGGATGGTGATTATGTATTGGGTGAAGGCGGCAACCCTATACAACTTCCTACAGATGTATCGCAGCTTACAGTCGATTCGACAGGAGGTATATATGCGGATGGACAGTATGTAGATACATTTGGAATTGTTGATTTTGAAGATTATAACTACATAGAGGCTTATGGTGAGAATCTCTATAGGGCAGTTGACGGAGCAGTTACAACTGATTCCACGGCAGCAGTTAATCAGGGATATATTGAGGCATCTAATATTAATGTTGTGACAGAAATGGTCGATATGATTAATATATCCAGAGAGTATGAAAGTAATCAGAAGATTGTCAATGCCATAGATGAGATGTTAGGAAAGATGGTCGGCATATCTGAGTTGTAGATCCTGTTTATAATGGACAGCTTTATAATGCAGATTAATTCATAAATATCAGCCCAGGTAAGATTACATTTATGTGTAGCTGCAACAGGCTGTGTGTGGCGGAAGTGAATTGTGCCACGTATTTAAGTAGTTGTTGTGTTTTAGGTGAATTCCGGAAGGAAGAGATGAAGTTAAATTAAGCTTAAGATGTCATATATTAAAATGTTTATATATCATACAAAATATATATAAAGTATAATTGCTTTGTATGATAATCAGGAGGAATAAGCACTATGATGAGATCATTATGGACTGCTGCATCGGGTATGATGGCGCAGCAGACAAGTGTAGATACAATATCGAATAACCTTGCTAATGTTAATACAGTAGGTTATAAGTCAGAATCAACAGAATTCAAGTCATTGTTATATCAGAATCTTCAGGCGAAGACAACATCAGCCAATGGAGAAAATAAGCCAGTATCTGCACAGGTTGGACTTGGTTCAAGAGTAGTATCGGTTACATCACATTATACACAGGGCGCTATGAATGCGAGTGAAAGTTCAACAGACTTTGCTATTAATGGTGATGGCTTCTTTGCAGTACAGAATGAGAACGGAGATACAGTATACACACGTAATGGTAACTTTTATTTCTCAACAGCAACAGAAGGTATGATGTTATGTACGGCAGATGGCTATCCTGTATTAAGTACAGATGGACAGCCAATAGTACTTACAGATGATTATAATGCATCAAAGGTAAAGGTTGATAAGGAAGGTAATATCCAGTATCCGGGTGATGATGGTAATCTTGAGAATATCGGAATTAAGATAGGACTTTTCCAGTTCACTAACCCATCAGGTCTTGAGAAGCTTGGAGGCACTTATCTTGCAGAAACAGATGCATCTGGTATTCCACTTAATGAGGAAACAGATGATGTTGGCAAGAAGAGTGAGTTAAGACAGAATTATCTTGAGGCATCTAATGTTGAAGTTGCAACAGAGATGGTTAACCTTATAACAGCACAGAGAGCATACGAACTCTGCTCTAAGGCTATAACAACAACTGATACTATGATGGAGCAGGCAAACGCACTTAAGAGGTAATTAAGCCTATGCATTTGCAGGAATGGAGATTATTATGGATTATATGACAGGTATTAATACAAGTTATGCGGATACATATGATAAAACTTCATCAGACCTTACTGATAAGATAACAGGCACAGACTTTTCAAAGGCATCAGATGATGAGCTTATGAGTGTGTGCAAGGACTTTGAAAGTTACTTTGTAGAGCAGATGCTTAAGTCCATGGAAAAGATGGCTAAGATAGATTCAGACGATGATGACAGCAGCACATCACTGTTTAACAGTATGGCTTCTATAGGAGGATTCAGATTCTGCCATGAGCACACTTGGAAGCTACTTCGGTGATGAAATGATTAAGAATTATGCCCAGTTATTTACAGAAACTAACAATGGAAAGGGACTTGGCATAGCACAGACACTTTATGAGCAGATGAAACGTAACTATTCAGTGGACGAGGCATAGCTTATATAAAAGTTATAAAGAGAGGAAAAGCAGATTGGATTACGAGTCTGTTAAGTATGTAGAAGGTTTTGTAGAGAATATTATCTTTCGTAATGAGGATAATGGCTACACAGTTTTGAAATAAAATACAAAGGTGAAGATGTTACCTGTGTTGGCACTTTAAGCAGTGTTGACACAGGTGAATTCTAACTGCGGATGGAGATTTTGTAAAACATCCATCATACTATACAATGCAGTTTAAGATAACTTCTTATGAGTTCAAAACGCCTACGGATGCGGAGTCTGTAAAGCGTTATCTGAGTTCTGGTGCAATCAAGGGTATAGGCGCAAAGATGGCTGAACGAATAGTTAAAGAATTCGGTGAGCAGACATTTGAGGTGCTTGACAAAGAACCAGAACGTCTGGCAGGCATTAAAGGAATAAGTTATAACAAGGCGATGGATATAGCGCAGCAGTATGCTGGTAAGAGAGATACCAGAAAGGCTGTTATGTATCTTCAGGATTATGGCATCCAGATGAATCTTGCTAACAAAATATTCAAAAATACGGCAACAGCATATACACGATTATCACAGATAATCCATACAGGCTTGCAGATGATATTGAGGGTATAGGCTTTAAAAAGCAGATGCTATTGCAACGAAGGTCGGAATTAAAGGTAATTCGGACTTCAGAATAAAAGCGGTATGTTGTATTGTCTTAATCAGGCGACATTACAGGGCATACATACCTGCCATATGATATGTTAAAGACTCAGGCAGAGCAGCTTTTAGATGTTAAGATAGAAGATTATGAACATTTTATAAGTGACCTTGCCATAGATAAGAAGATTGTTATCAAGAAAAATGTGGCAGAGGATAATTCTGATACCACAGATGAGGATGAGCATAACCAGTGGAATGTATATTCGGCGATGTATTACCGTATGGAGCAGAATGTAGCGAAAATCTGCTTGAACTTAATATACAGTGTGATGAGAATGTTGAAAATGTATATGAAAGAATTGCTGACATTGAAAAACAGAAAATATAGAGCTTGACGATATACAAAAGCAGGCGGTTGTTGATGCTGCACTTAATGGACTTGTGATTATCACAGGTGGTCCCGGTACAGGAAAGACGACTACTATTAATGCCATAATCAAGTATTTTGAGATGGAAAGACTTGATATAAGGCTTGCTGCACCGACAGGAAGGGCGGCTAAGCGTATGACAGAAACCTGTGGTGTGGAGGCACAGACACTTCACAGACTTCTTGAGATAGCAGGTGGTGGGCTTGCAGAGCTTGATGGTGAAAAACGAAGTGCATCAGCGGGGCTTGGTATGCATTTTAACAGGGATCAGGAAAATCCTCTTGAGGCGGATGTCATCATAGTCGATGAGATGTCAATGGTTGATATTAATATTATGAATGCGCTTCTTAAGGCGGTTCCTGTAGGAACAAGACTTATACTTGTCGGGGACGTTGACCAGCTTCAAGTGTCGGTCCCGGAAATGTGTTAAAGGACATTATATATTCTGAGTGCTTTAATGTCGTAAAGCTCGAAAAATATTCAGACAGGCGGCAGAAAGTGAAATAATAACCAATGCGCACAGGATAAATAAAGGAGAACAGGTTACACTTAATAAGTACAGCAAGGACTTTCTTTTATACACAGACATGGTGCTGAGGCGATAATAGCTGCATTAAAGACTGTTGTGAAAGAGAAGCTTCCTAAGTATGTGGATGCGGACGTAAGTGAAATTCAGGTACTTACGCCATCAAGAAAGTCGGCGGTCGGGGTGGAGAGGCTTAACACAGTCCTTCAGGAATATCTTAATCCAGCAAGTGCGGCAAAGATGGAGAAAAAGCATGGCGATACGCTTTTCAGGGAAGGCGATAAGGTTATGCAGATAAAAACGATTATCAGCTTGACTGGATGAAAAGAAATAATAACGGAATTGTTATTGAACAGGGCAGTGGAGTATTTAACGGTGATACGGGAATAGTTAAGGAGATAGTTCCATTTAACAAAAGTATGACTGTCAGGTTTGAAGATGGAAGATATGTGGAGTACAGCTTTGATAATCTTGACGAGCTTGAACTTGCGTATGCGATAACTGTGCACAAGGCGCAGGGAAGTGAATATCCGGCAGTTATTATTCCTATGTATACAGGACCAAGGATGCTTATGAACCGCAATATTCTGTATACAGCCATCACAAGAGCCAGAAAGTGCGTGTGTATGATAGGCGAGGAGGATATATTTATGCAGATGGCAGCCAATGAGTCAGATGCCAGAAGATATACCTCACTTGATATGCGTATACGTGAGCTGGCACAGGGATGGAGTTTTAATAATTAATAGCATATTAGCAATGAGTATAACTTAATGGGGATTAATGAAAAATAAAGGGATATACTTAGTATTAAGGGAGATAGTGCATCGTATAAAGGTGCAGAAAATGTAATAAAAATATAATAAACGGCATAGAGGATGCTGTATTTCCACCTGCATGTCCGATTTGTTCAAAACCGAGAGTGATAAGAGGTGGAAAAAGACTGGATATATGTCCTTGGTGTTATGATAACATAAAGTATGTTAAGGAACCAACCTGTATAAAGTGCGGTAAGGCACTGGAGGATAATGACAGAGATTACTGCACTGACTGCACGAAAACAAGGCATTTATACGACCAGGCAATAAGCCTGTATGAGTATTCAGATGGCATAAAGCAGTCCATATACAGATTTAAGTACCGCAATAAAGGGAGTATGCAGATGTGTATGCTGCTGAGATTGCAAGGGAATGTGGCATAGTTATAAATATGTGGGAACCGGATGTTATTATTCCTGTTCCGATACACAAGGAAAGGTACAGGCAGAGAGGGTATAATCAGGCAGGGCTTATTGCATGCAGCCTTTCAAAGAGACTTCATATACCAGTCGATGAGAATTATATTATCCGTGTTAAGAAAACAACCCTATGAAGGAACTTAATAACATAGAAAGAGTTAAAATCTTCAAAATGCTTTTCAAATATATTATAATGGTATAAGATATAATAAAGTATTGATTGTTGACGACATATATACAACGGAGCGACTATAGATGCATGTGCAAAGTGTCTTAAAGAGTATGGTACAGACAATGTATATGCAATAACATTGTGTATAGGGAATGGTTTCTAGGGCTTACTGATTTTTGGATGTTGCAGACAGCGGGTTGTAGAATTAATGACAGCGGCTTTTATATAGGGTTATACATTTGTGGGAATTGATATTGTATACATATATGAATATAGACAGAAGAAGTGACAATATGCTGGATTGGAGGATATTATGGAAGTAAGAAACTGTAAAATGTGTGGAAGGTTATTTAATTTTGTAGGTGGATCAGGACCTTATCGTAATTTATGCCCTAATTGTGTGGAAAGAATGGAGGACAAGTTTCAGGATGTTAAGGAATATATAGATGAGCATCCGGCAGCAACTATCAACGAAGTATCAGAGGAATGTGATGTAAGTGCAAGGCAGATAGAACAGTGGATAAGACAGGAAAGACTTATGATAACTGAGGGTTCGTCTATCGGAATTACATGTGAGAGATGTGGAGTATCAATAAAATCAGGAAGATTTTGCGAAAGATGTAAGAATAAGATGGCTAATAACTTAGGCTCTATGTATGGGAGTCTAATGCTGCCGTAGAGAATATGGAAAAGAGAGCAAGAGCAGAAGCTAAGATGAGATATTTCGACTCATAATAGTGTGCATAAAACGAGTTGTATCAGAAAAAGATAACGAAAAGCTGAGTGTTTTGGCTTTAAGATTATAGGAAGAATGCCCGGAGGCTTAAGAAAGTGGAAGTGTTCTTAGGCCTGCAAGGCGGGGCTAAAGTCAATGCCTGATTATGCAAGCATAAACGGCTTTTCTGATATTTTGCTCCATTACATCATAATAATAAAATCAGGTTTTATATGAATTAAAATCAGTTGATAACTGATTAACAGTAGTAAATTTTTAACAATCTTAAATAATCCCAATATATATGAATAAGTAACAGAATAAGTGGAAAACATATTAACATCACAAGCAATGAGTGCATAAGTGTAGTGAGCAGCTTGGTTATTATATTGTGCATTATATGTGCAGAATGGAGGTTAATATGGATAAGCGTAAAAGAATACAGTAAAGATTGTGTCTACAGTTATTTCACTGGGAATAATTGCAGCGCTTATTATTGGTGTTGTTTCAGTCATAAAAGTGTCAATGCCAACAGAGGGGCAATAATAACATAGTCAATCTGAATGAAACAGAAGAGAATGTTGCGATAAAACAGAAGATATAACCGATGAGATAGATGAGCTGGGTACAGAAGAAATACTACAGGAGGCCAATGCAAGAGGCAGAATGGCAGAGGACAGCGATATATCTGCAACTGAAAGCACAACAGTTGCAGCTAAGGCTGATAAGGAAAATGTGACAGAAGAACCTACAGTTCCACCAACAATGTCATCAGAGGAGGTTATGGCGGAGGCTATGAAGAGCTTTTCTTTTGATGAGAGCAGCAATATTAGCTTGATTACAGTATGGATGAAACTGTGCTTTTAAGAGCTTGGTGTATACAAATGCAGTCCTGGAATTATTATAAGCTCAGAAGTAGGAACTAATGTAGGAGCTGCGGCTTCTGGAATAGTCACAGACGTTGCAGAACTTTCAGAGACTGGCACAACAGTGACAGTTTCAATCGGTAATGGATATGAAACAACAACAGGTCTTATAGAAAATGTTAATCTAAGAAAAGGTGATAAAGTTGTTGCAGGCCAGCTTATAGGTACCGTGGCAAGCCCTAGTGCATATTATATAGAAGAAGGTCCTGGAGTGTACTTTAAGCTCACACAATATGGAGAACCTGTCAATCCTGATGCATATTTTGTGGAGTAGAAAAACTAGCGCCTGCTTTAACATTATACGTTATAACAATAGCTGAAGTATCAGGAAGCTGCTGATATATGGTGTAATTCCTATCCCCGGTAACATGCCACAGGTCTGGCATAGCTATATTATCTATATACGGTATAGCAGGCGCTTTATATATAATTCTTTAATTGTAGGATTGTGTATCACGGAACAATCCGTAGGCATCATAGTTGGGGACTTTTGACACCCACATCATTGTATAATACCAGATAAAAATGTAACTTAAGAATGAAGAGAACACTGCTCTATAAGTTCCATAATTATAGGTATGGCATTGCTTTCTTTGCTCTTTGCCATATTGTTAATGTAAGAGTGTCTGTTTTCATACAGTTCATTAACAGCATTTAAAAGAGACTCAGGTGTAAGGTCTTCTTCAAATATAACACTTGAATATCCGTGTTCTTTAAAGGACTTTGCATTAAGTATCTGGTCGCCACGGCTTGCATTAGCAGATAGCGGAATTAAAAGATTAGGCTTCTTTAAAGCAAGCAGTTCACATATAGAGTTAGCGCCTGCCCTTGATATGACAATATCACTTATGGAGAAGAGGTCACGCATCTGCTCGCTGATATATTCAAACTGCACATAACCATTAATATTATTAAGTGAAGCATCTGTTTTGCCTTTTCCAAAAGGTGTACAACCTGAAACTTCTTTAAAAGTTCAGGAAGAATTTTTCTTACAGCTTCATTTACATGGACAGCACCAGTACTTCCGCCAACAACCATAATAATAGGTTTATCTGGTGTGAAGTTACATAATTCAAGTCCGGCGAGCTTGTTGCCAAGAAGAAGCTCCTGTCTTATAGGAGAACCTGTAAGGACGGCCTTATCTTTAGGAAGATACTTGATAGTTTCAGGAAAGTTGCAGCATATACGTGTTGCTTTTCTCATGGCTATCTTGTTGGCAAGTCCAGGTGTCATATCGGATTCATGTATTATAACGGGAATGTGCTTATGACCCGCTGCAAGTACAACAGGAACAGACACAAAGCCACCCTTTGAAAATACTATATCAGGCTTAATGCGGCGCATAAGCTTTCTTGCCTGAAAGTAACCTTTAATAACTCTGAAAGGGTCGGTAAGGTTCTTAAAGCTCTTATATCTTCTTAACTTTCCGGATGATATTCCATAGTAAGGTATATCAAGACTTTCAATCAGACTTTTTCAATTCCATTGTATGAACCAATATAGAATACTTCATATCCAGCCTCTTTAAGGCTTGGAAGCAGAGCTATATTAGGTGTTACATGACCAGCAGTTCCACCGCCGGTAAGTACTATTTTCTTCATTATTAATCCTCATTTCCGCGCACTCATATGAGGTGCTTACATTTTATGTGCAAATCTTTCCTTAAAGCTGCAATGCTTACATAAAGGCTCTACAGCGTATTTATTATGAAAACCTTTGATGAATTCGACACTTCGTTTACACTCAAGAATATCCTTAAGCGGGTGTCAAATATATTGCCGAGCTTCATAACACCGTTGCCATCAAGACAGCATGGAGTTACAGTGCCATCGCTTAGTATAGCGATATGTGTTCTAAGTCCTTGACAGAAGCCGCGCTCATTACAGTAAGTGCTGTTAAGCTCAGGCCATTCAAAAGGACTTTGGACATTGACATATAAATGTCTTTTATTGTACAGTTGCGCTTATTAAAAGTGTTGGTTCTTTTGGTATTCCATAGTCGCAGGGATATTTCGGTTTCTGTCTTTTCTAATATCTCTTCACAGGAATAAAAAGCTCATTAATATAGTTGTCCATATCTATGCAGTCGTTGTCATCAGCACTGTGCATAGATACATTTATCTGGTGTACAGGCTGCTTTATAAGTGTGTCAAGCTTCTTATAAAGCAGAGTTCCATTAGTCGTTAAGTTGACTGTCGTATTGGCATCACTGCACATTGAAAGAATAGTTTCAAGTTCAGGATGCAGCATAGGTTCACCTTTTACGTGCAGATAAATGTAATTCGTATACGGCTTGACTTCATCAAGAATATGTCCGAATTCTTCAATCGACATAAAGTGAGGTGGACGTTTTGTTTCCTGACAGAACGAACACTTCAGGTTGCAGGTGCTTGTAATTTCTATATATATTCTTTTGAAACGGCTTACTGAACCCATATTATCTCCATTCCGCAGGTATAATTAATTTATAGTAAAGTATTTAAGAGTAACTATTAATATGCAATCTATAAATGAGCAGATACACAAAAATGCACAAAAATAATTTGTTTTGTTTGTACCTTAGATATATTTCAATAGATTATGAAAAATCTGCTTTTAACACAGACATACTTGTGCAATATTTTAAATTTGCTCATTTATAGATGCAATTTCCAAATCAGCTTATGGTATATAAATAAATTTATTCAGGGTTAATTTGTAAGTTGCAAATTATATAAGTATTGCTGTACATATAATAGGTTACATTAGTTAGCTTTTGCAAGATACTGCTCAAGTGCATTGGCAAGCTGGTCAGGACATGATGTTGGCTTAAAACCGCACTTAATGCCTTTCATACGCTTGATAGCTTCGTTGACATCCATGCCTTCAACAAGAGCAGCAACGCCCTGTGTATTACCAGAACATCCTCCCTCAAACTTAACACCAGTAACTTTATTATCAACTACATCAAATTCTATAGAACGTGAGCACACGCCTTTTGTTGTATACTTCATAATTATATTCCGCCTTTCTGTATATTAGATATTAATTATTTACATCGTTATATATTAACATGATGTAAGGTGCAAAATGTCAAAAGTCTTTTGTGCTTGCACAATAAGACTTTGAACTTGAGACCTTACATCTTAACATTATAAAGGATAACATACAAGAGAGGATTATATGAATTGTAAAGCAGGAATTAAATAGAGGTGGGATTATTTAAGGGGCTGTCATATTAAAATTATTTATTGAATATATTAATAAATGTTTTTAAATGATTATAATATAATATATATTTTTATTACTATACTTCAGATATAATAAAATAAGGGTATATAATTTAAGAAGTTGAATAGAAAGATTTACTGTGTTAGTATAATAAGCGCAGAAAAATGAAGCAGGGATTTATTTTTGAGATGGTTTGACAAATGAATAATCATATTAGGCGCAATGTATAATAATGTTAGTGCGAATTTATGAGTATAGAGCCAGAAAAGAGTAAATCAGTACATAATATTTAAAGAAAAGGATGGTATAATCATGATAGGTATTATAGGAGCGATGGATGAAGAGGTAGCAGATCGTGGAAGTTATGCAGGTTGAGCGTGAAGAAAGCAAGGCTTGTATGACATTTAAGGCTGGAAAGCTTAATGGTAAGGATGTTGTAGTTGTAAGGAGCGGAATTGGTAAGGTTAATGCTGCTGTATGCACACAGATATTAGTAGATGACTTTAATGTGGATTATGTTATCAATACAGGAATTGCAGGTTCTTTAAAGGCAGAGATTAACATAGCAGATATTGTTATATCAAGTGATGTACTTCACCATGATATGGATGCAACAGGCTTTGGATATCCTTTAGGACAAATTCCAAGAATGGAAGTATTATCATTTGAAGCAGATAAGAAGCTTATAGAGCTTGCTGATAAAGCCTGCAAAAGGTTCTTCCAGAGATAGGAACACATATCGGGCGTATTGTCAGCGGCGACCAGTTTATATCAGATAAGACAGTTAAGGAAAGAATATCATCTAACTTTGACGGATACTGCACAGAGATGGAAGGCGCAGCCATAGCACAGGCAGCTTATCTTAATAAGGTTCCATTTGTAATCTTAAGAGCCATATCAGACAAGGCAGATGACAGCGCAACAATGGATTATCCTACATTTGAAAAGCAGGCTATAGCTAATTCGGTTAAGCTTATTAAGGAATTAGTAGCTACGATATAATGAGCGCAAAAGAAAAGAGTTAATTATAAAATAAGCGGGGTGCAGTATATGTACTCCGCTTATTCTATATCATCCGTTTGTCAATTTTAATTATATATTAAGTAACTCACTATATACCTTAAGTGCTCCGTCAGTATCATGTGCAAGAACACGTTTTGCAAGGACTTTACCAAGCTGAACGCCTTCCTGGTCAAAGCTGTTTACGTTCCATACGAATCCCTGGAACATAATCTTATTCTCAAAGTGTGCAAGAAGAGCACCAAGAGTTTCAGGAGTGAGGGCATCACCTGTTATTATGCTTGAAGGTCTGCCACCCTTGAAGTTCTTGTTAAGATTATCGTCGGACTTTCCGCAGGCAAATGCAACAATCTGGGCTGCTACATTGGCACATAACTTTGCTGGCTTGTGCTGTCCTGAATAGTAACATCATTTTCAAGCTGGCTGTTTCTAAAGCCGATGAACTGAAGCGGAACGATGTCAGTTCCCTGATGTAATAACTGGTAGAAGGAATGCTGGCCGTTAGTACCCGGTTCACCAAATATAATAGGACCTGTAGGATAATCAACCGGCTCACCGAAGCGGTTTACGGATTTACCGTTGGACTCCATATCAAGCTGCTGTAAATGAGCTGGAAATCTGCTTAAGCCCTGTGAATAAGGAAGTACTGCTGTACATTCATAACCGAGTACGTTGCGCTCATATACGCCGATGAGGGCATCAAGCATTTCTGGATTCTTGAGTGGGTCGCTGTTCATAGAAAGCTTGTCTTCCTTGGCAGCGCCATCAAGAAATGCTGCAAATACTTCCGGTCCGAATGCCAGGGATAATACAGCTCCGCCAACTGCTGATGTAGATGAGAAACGTCCGCCGATGTAATCATCCATAAAGAATGCATCAAGGTAATCAGAGCTCTTTGCAAGAGGTGAAGTTTCGCTTGTTACAGCAATCATATGCTTTGCCGGTTCAAGACCTGCCTTCTTTAAAGCATCCTTAACAAAAGATTCATTAGTAAGAGTTTCAAGAGTAGTACCTGACTTAGATACAAGTATAAATAATGAATGTGCAACGTCAATAGAAGCAAGTACTGCTGCTGCATCATCCGGGTCTACATTGCTGATGAATTTTGCTTCCATCTTGAAGGAGTTGTTCTTCTTAGCCCAGTTTTCAAGGGCTATGTACATCGCACGAGGACCTAAGTCACTTCCGCCGATACCTATCTGTACTACAGTTGTAAACTTTCACCGGCAGCATTGGCGATCTCACCGCTATGTACCTTATTGGCAAATTCAGCGATACGTTCCTGCTGTGTCTTATAGAAAGTTCTCTTGTCAACGCCGTCAGCCTCTACAGCTTCACCGAGCTGGCCGCGTGTCATATGGTGAAGAACAAGTCTTTTCTCACCAGTGTTTACAACTTCGCCGTTATAAAGAGCTGCAAACTTATCAGCAAGCTGTGCTTCATCAGCAAGCTTTACGAGCTTGTCTAATACATCTGAGTCTACCTGCTTGGCAGCATAATTGTAGTTAAGTCCCTCTGCCATAGGTATGTTAAAGCTCTTAACCCTGTCAGCGCCAGACTCTCCAGACATAGCAGATACAAGGTCTACAGCTTTAGTATCCTTAAGCTCCTTAAAAGACGCAAGTGTATCCAGATTGTTCCAATTAATCATAAATATATATCCTCCTTTTAATCGTACAAATATTATAATAATTATACTATTATTATTTGTCGAAAACAAGGAAAACACGCTATGTTATGTAAGAAAAATACGTTGAAAAATATATATTGTGGAAGTATAATGTTGATAGAAAAGTTTTGTAATACATATTACTAAAAGTTGAGGCTTTTAAGAAATGGAGGCAGCTTATGAAAATACTTATGTTAGACTCATCTACATATGGTGATGATGTCAATATTGACAAGTACTATGAACTTGGAGAGGTTAAGAGTTATTCCACAAGTACAAGAGAAGAGGCTCTTAAAAGAGTGAGTGAGTACAATCCGGAGGTTGTTATTATCAATAAGATAGTGGCTGATAAGGAATTTATTGATGCAGCGCCGGCACTTAAGATGATAGCAGAAACAGCAACAGGATATAACAATATTGATGTAGCTTATGCAAAGGAAAAGAATATAAGAGTAGCCAATGTTGCAGGTTATTCAACAGATTCAGTAGTCCAGCACACATTTGCGCTTGATTATATCTCATAGAAAAGATGAGTTATTATGATGATTATGTTAAGTCAGGTGAATATGCAAAATGTCCGATTTTTCACATTTTTCAAATGTATTCCACGAACTTACAGGAAAGACATGGGGTATCGTAGGACTTGGAACTATAGGCAAGGGTGTGGCTAAGATTGCAGCTGACTTTGGATGCAGGGTTATATATTATTCTGCGAGCGGCAGGACACAGGATGTTCCTTATGAAAGAAAAGAACTTGATGAATTTTTGAAAAAATCGGACATCGTGTCTATACATGCACCACTTAATGATAAGACTAATAATCTTTTCGACAGTGCAGCATTTGATAAGATGAAGACAAGTGCGATATTACTTAATCTTGGACGTGGTCCTATAGTTAATGATGCTGACCTTGCAGATGCGCTTGATGCCGGAAAGATAGCCGGTGCAGGACTTGACGTGCTTGAAAAGAGCCTATAGAAGCAGACAATCCACTTCTTAGAATAAAGGACAGCACTAAGCTTGTTATAACACCTCATGTTGCATGGGGAACAGTTGAGGCAAGAACAAGGCTTATGGATGAAGTGTATGAGAATATTGTTGCATTTACTAAGGGCGAGAAGAGAAATGCAGTAGAATAATCATGGCATAAGGTGTTTTAAACTTGTATGAATTACAGAGTAATGAAGCAGGATGAACATAATAAATGTAATTAAAATGTCTTAAAAACACTTAGAAATAATGGGCTTTAGAAGGAGAAGAATATGCAGATATTATCAGTGAATGATGATGAATTCAGAAAGTATGGACGTGTTGTAGATAATGTAGATTTTACAGCACTTATAGAAGAATTAAAGAGGACACCAGTTCCAGCAGGCGTTGTGTATGAACCAGCAGTAAAGGAGCTTGAAGCACTTCCGGTAAGACTTGATATATCACAGATTGTATACGGGGAAATGCCAGTTCAGATAGGTTACTGCAATGGACATAACAGCAAGCTTAATGCCCTTGAATATCACAGGGACTCAGAGATTAATATAGCTGCTACAGATATGATACTTATGCTTGGACTTCTGACAGACGTAAGTAAGGAGCATACTTACGATACAGCCAATGTAAAGGCATTTTTAGTGCCAGCAGGAACAGCAGTTGAGGTATATGCAACAACTCTTCATTATGCACCTTGTGGTGTGGATGGAAATGGTTTTCAGGTTGCAGTAGTGCTTCCTAAAGGAACTAATTATCCGCTTACATCAAAGCATACAAGAGTACATAACAACATTGCTGAAAGTGAAGATGCACTTCTTGCAGCTGCTAATAAGTGGCTTATAGGACATGCGGAAGGTGGACTTGATGATACTGCATTTATCGGGCTTAAGGGAGTAAACCTTGATATTAATGAATAAAGGGTTAGTCCTCTTCGATAACCTGTATCTCCATATATGAAAAATCAATATCGTCAATAAAGTTATCGCTTGTAAAGCGTACTTTAGAGTGGCGTTTGAAGTCTGCTATATTTGAATCGAACCACATAGGCTCGCTTAAGTCAAATTCATAGCAGGCTTCTTTTATGCCATCAAATATTTTTCTTGTTCTGTTAAGTTCGGGGTCGTCATTGACAGCGACCATATCTTTAATCATATGATTGGAATTATCGAATAATTTACACCATAATCTGAACATCGTTGTATTTCCTTTCTGCTAATAAAATGATGTTGGGGTCACAAGGTCATTCACCCACTTATGAGCAAGCTCGTGTGTGTTTAGACCTTTGACCCTGGTATCATAAAATAACTGTATCATAGTTGGGCCTTTGACCCTAACATCATAGCATTAATTAGTTACAAGCTAACATATTTTAAGTATTTTTGTAGGTAGCCACGCAGAGTTATTAAGCTGCATTATGTTACAAGCTAACATATTTTAAGTATTTTACAAGTTTCCTGCAAATTTTATGTATTAATATGAGTACAATGTGTGTTATAATCAATACATAAGTTTAACGTGAACAATATAAAATCATTTAGACAGAAATGTGGGCTTCATAAGTTCTGCTGGCGTAAAAGTAGCAGGGAATGAAGATTTACTATATTTATATCAGGAAAGGAAGGGCAACAGATATGATACGAAGGAAAAGATTAGTTTCATCTATCATGGCAGGTGTTATGTCGGGACTGCTTGTTGTTGGAAATATAGCAGCATTTCCGGGTAATATTATGGCGCAGGAGGATGATAGTATGCAGGTAAGAAGCATTTACACAGCAGTAAAGGATATTAACAGTGACGAGGATAATTATAAGTCACTTGACGAGAGTGACCCAATAGAGTTTGGTGGCACTTATATTAAGTATAATTCGCAGACTATAGAGTTGTCAGAAACGGCGATATATCTGGACGGTTCGCTTTCCGATGAGATTGCGGACAAGTATCCATATGTATACAACGATATCACAAAGACGCTGGGAAGTGAAAGCTTGAAGCAGGGAACAGAGGAGAGTCCGATGACAGTATATGTCGCACCTTATGTATACTGGATAGATGACCCGGCAGCGACAGATACCATGCAGCCTGATAAGACTTACGGAGTTCCTTATGGAATGATTATTGATAGTGATTATCTTACTATAGAGGACTTACAAAGACCCATATAATGTAGTGTTTGCAGGAAACAGAGGACAGTCACACGCTTCTAATGGTAACTATACGATGTTTAGGTTTAACTGTAAGGGTGCGCTCACAGTTAAGAATATTACCATAGGTAACTACTGCAGCGTTGACCTTAAGTATCCGCTTCTTTCAGAGTTAAATGTTGACAAGAGAACATCAACTATCACACAGGCACAGCTTGCAGATATGTCTGGTGATAAGATGTTTGCAGATAATTGTAACTTTATCAGCCGTCTTAATCTTGACCCTATAGGTGGCGCTTTACGAAGCCTTTACAATAACTGCCACTTTGAGAGCACAGATGATGCGATTAATGGTAATGCAGTGTTTGTCGGCTGCGACTTTGATTTCTATGGAAACAGACCTTTGTATTCATCATACAACACAGGTTCTACATTTTAGGATGTACATTTAACAGTGTCGTCTTAAATGTCGAGGCAGAGCCTATGCAGTATTTCACAAAGGAAGGCGGAACAATAACAGCAGTAGACTGCGCATATAAGAGCAACTTCAGTATTCCTTTCGAATTGCATGGACAAAGTATCCAGATAAGTCACTTAAGTGCTATCAGTACAATATAACGCACAATGGCGAAAGCATCATTATAGCAGGAAAAGATGCTGCTGAAACAGTTGATATGACCGGAAAACAGGTGCTTAACGCATATAGGATAGAAGATGGCGGCAAGGTATATTACAATACTTACAATCTGTTAAAAGGCAGTGATGACTGGGACCCACTTGATGTTAAGGATATAGCAGTAAAGAGTGGTGCGGACAGCATAGCTACACAGCTTAATATAACAAGTACAGCGGATACTATAGAGTCGGGAAGTGAAACAGCCACACTTACGGCAGATATCAAGTACTTCTATGGTGACACAGATACAAGCCAGAAGATTACTTACAGCGTTGCAGATGAATATAAAGCATATGTTTCAATAAAGGATAACAAGGATGGAAACTGTGTAGTAGAAGGTGTTAATAATGAGGATGAGGCTAAAGAGGTAATTATTGAAGCAGCTACAGAGAGTGGTTTGTGTGCAGCAACTGCCATAACAGTTAAGCCAAGCAAGCTTACGGCACCTTCATGGACAAAGCTTCCAGAGGTGATTAATAATGGTGATGGCACACTTAAGGCTGATTATAAGCAACCTTGGCAACAAGGCAGATATGTCCGTTATCAACTGGTACAGATGCAGTGATGCAAATGGAAGCGACCCTGTATTAGTGGCAGTGTCAACTATGGATAATCCTCAGTATACATACACGCTTACAGCAGGTGATATAGGATATTATATCTGTGCCACGGTTGCACCTAAGAATATAAGAAGTGACTTAGGCGATGCGATAAAGACGGTATATAGCGAGGCAATAAGTGCAAAGGATATTAAAACAAAGAACTATACAACAGATTTCTCAGACTTCCCAACAGTTAAACAGCCAGAGATTAAACCGGGCTTCTGGACCGTAGATACTTACAGGCCAGCCGATACAGAAAGCTTTGGAAGCTGGAAGGGTGAGGACACTGATACCCCTTGGGTACGGGTGAAACTGGTAATGGTTCAGTAGGTGCAGGAATATATCAGGGAACACAGGGCTCAAGACTTATGTATACACCAGTTGAAGGTGAATATGGTGATATGACTGTAAAGCTTGTTGCAGACCCAGCCAAAACAGCAGGTCAGGGCTTTGGTAGTGCAGGACAGTATATGGATGTATGCGTTAAGTTTGATACTTCTACACTTACAGGCTATGCATTAAGAATAGTAAGGACAAAGGCAGCTTCAAACGCAGTAACATTTGTACTTGTAAAATATGATAACGGCAATACATCTTATATATCAGATGAGGTTATAGCATCCTGCTTCCTTACTGGATGTGAGATAACCTTAAAGGCAGAGGGCGGTAAGCTTACAGCACACGTAGAAACACCTACAGCACAGCTTGTAGACCAGGCAGCAGCCGGATATGTACATGTGGTTGACTTAACAGCAGATATAGATGCCAATGCTTATGGAGGCGTTGCTATACAGCACACAGGAACAACAGGAACAGGAGGATGGCAGAATTCAACTATGCTTCACAGCTTAAGCATAGAGTGGGCTGGTGATACTAACCAGAATCCGGTTGTTAAAGAGGATGCGGATAATTCTGCTACAGATGGTACTACAGTTTCTGACTTGACAACAACAGGAAATGCTGATACAGACAGCACAGGTTCTACAGATAATTCCTCAGGTACTGTAAAGACAGGCGATACATTACATATGGGATTATATGCAGCACTGTCTGCGGTAAGTGCAGCAGTAGTTTTGGACTTGGATATGTGTGTATAAGAAAGAGAAGAGGCTGATTTTATGATACACATTCTTCCTTAGTTCTGGATTATATGTTATAATCACGAAAGATTAGCATTTATGGACAAAATAATTTTTGCTCCGTACATAATAATATATGCTAATGATTACACCAATGCAGCCATATATGTTATATGCAGAAAATGGAGGATAATATGAGTAATGATTATACAGATAATCCAGGTTCCCCTAAAAACATAAAAAGATTACATATAAGCTTTTAAGTATCAGTCCTGTTATAAGTATTGTTATAATAGCAGCACTTGTGATAGCTCTTATTTACACTAAAAAACGGCTTCAGTAAGTTATCAGACTGACGGAAAAGTAACACAGCTTGGTTTTGAAAATATTGGTGAGCTTGCCACACAGTCGGTTACAACGACTTCTGTGAGAGTTGAAACCAAGGATAGAAAGCTTTTGATATATCTATACCGTTTACTGAGTCGAAGTACATATATACATATAACACTAATATTAAAGCAGGTATTAACTTTAGTGATGTTGTGTGGAATTTTGGTGATACAGAAGATACTAAGAATACTATATATGTGCAGATTCAGAAGTTAAAGCACTTTCCTGTGAGCTTGACCTGGACTCATTTAAAGTGCTTCATGAGAGCACGAGCATATTTACACCTATTACACTTATAGAACATAACGATGCGGTTAAGCAGCTCACAGATGATGCATTAAGTGATGCTATAAGTAATGGACTTTATGATAAGGCGCTTGAGAATGCGAAGACATTATTATCTTCTTTTATATATCAGGTATGCCCGTCAGACCAGTACAGCATTGTGTTTTCAGAGGCTGCTAAAGAATAATGATATAGTTGAATCTGACATTTAATAAAATAATAGAAAATATTCCCTTGCTTATGATAAAGAAGCATGAAATTGGGAAATTTTATCTTTGACCTTATTCCTGACTAAAATAACTAGAAACCGCCCCATATCTGAATGGATGTCCAGATATGGGGCGGTTTCTATATATTACAATAAAATTATAGAAAAGTATAGGCGAGGTTATTATATGCTCTTAAGCATATAATCGTATACTAATCCATGTTTACATTAAGATGTCTTGGAAGACCATCAACCATGATTGGTGAAAGTTCAGCCTGAATCAATGGTCTGATATAGTGAATAAGGTCTTCTGTAACGAAATCATCCTCTGTAATCCACTCAAGTGGAACCTTCTTTTCGATGTTAGCAATCTGATGAACATCATGAGTTTCAGTAATGCACATATATGGGTCATCAGAAACTCTCTTAAGTACTACAACCTTACCGGTTTCACCTTCAAATGCAGCCTTAACAGCAGCACCACCAACGTTGAAAGCTTCTGTGATATCTGTACGTGATGTCATATGTGCTGCACAACGCTGAAGTGTAGATAATTCGATAGCTCTTGTCTTGATACCAAGTTCAGAACCCACTTTGTTAGCAAGGAACTTAGCAGAACCAGCTAACTGCTTATGACCGAAAGCATCAACAAACTCTACATGCTCTGAAAGTTCGAATACATATCTTCCGTCCATAACCTTGATACCTTCTGAAACAGCGATAACCATTGAACGACCCTTAGAAGCTATCTCCTTAACTCTTTCAAGGAAGTGGTCGATATCAAATACCTTCTCTGGAAGATAAATAAGGTCTACGCCTTCACAGTCTTCGCCTCTTGCAAGTGCAGAAGCTGCTGTAAGCCATCCGGCATTACGTCCCATAATCTCAACGATAGTAACTGTTGGATAATCATAAACAAGACCATCACGTATAATCTCTTTCATAGTAGCGGCAATAAACTTGGCAGCACTACCAAAGCCAGGAGTATGGTCTGTAACTGCAAGGTCGTTGTCGATAGTCTTAGGAACACCCATAAACTTTATGTCGCTTCCGATAAGGAGTGCATAATCAAAAGCTTCTTGATAGTATCCATTGAATCGTTACCACCAATATAGAAGAAGTAAGATATATTGAGTTCTCTAAGGATTTCGAAAATCTTCTCATAAGTTTCTCTGTCATCTGAGATTTCAGGAAGCTTGTAACGACAGGAACCTAAGTAAGAAGAAGGTGTTCTTTTAAAAGGTCAATATCGATATCAGTCTTAATCTTCTCTGAAAGGTCTACATACTGCTTATCAAGAAGTCCTTTAATTCCGTGAAGCATACCATATACCTTATTAGCTCCTCTGTCCTTTGCTGTCTTAAATACACCTGCAAGACTTGAATTGATTACGGAAGTTGGTCCACCAGACTGTCCTACGATAACATTTCCTAACATAAATGTCATCCAATTAAAATAATAAATAATAATAAAATATGAATCAGAATCCTCGTGACTTCCAATTCATTATGAATATTTTATTAAAATAATATTAACATAATTAAGCCAATGATACAACTGAAATGCGTTGATAAATTGAAGAAATTCATTAATTTGTTAAAGTTAAAGCACATATAAAATAATTTGAAGAATACTTCGATATATAGTAGAAACTTTCAAAAATTTGTAGTATACTGTGTGTAAGCCAAGCCGTGCCAGACGAAAGAAAGGAGCGCTTGTGGTGGCACAAAGCGCTTATTTATTCTTTCGTCTGATAGGGCGCAGCCCGAAAGCGACAGCTTTCTTGAACCTACGGCGAATTAGCGGAAGTTAAAAAGCTAGCAAAGCGCGAATATTGCAGAAGAAAGCCAATCAGACAAAACAATAAAAAGAAGACAAGGAGTAATACAATATGAGTAAACAGACATGGAAACCCGGAAATATGCTATACCCAGTTCCAGCAGTTATGGTAAGCTGCCAGATAGGTGACGAAAGCCCAATATTATAACAGTTGCGTGGGCAGGAACAATATGTTCCGACCCTGCGATGGTGTCAATATCGGTGAGAAAAGAAAGATACAGCCATAATATAATAAAAGAGTCAGGTGAATTTGTCATAAACCTCACAACTAAAAGACTGTGCCGTGCAACCGACTATTGCGGTGTGAGGTCAGGAAAGGACACAGATAAGTTTGCAGATATGCACCTGACACCGGAAAAGTCAGTCAAGATAAACGCACCGGCTATCAAAGAAAGCCCTGTCAATATCGAATGTAAAGTAAAGGACATCATAGAACTTGGAAGCCATGATATGTTTATAGCAGAGGTAGTGGCAGTTAATGTCGATGAATCACTGCTTGATAAGAAGGGAACTCTTCATCTTGAAAAGGCCGAACTTGTGTCATATTCACATGGTCAGTACTATGCATTGGGCGAACATCTTGGACGTTTCGGATACTCAGTAAAAAGAAATAATAGACTGAATATTTGTATTTATAAAATATATATAAAACCTTTTAAAGTACTGAAAAATGCTTTACAAATAAATGTATGCGTGGTAGTATAAATTTGTTACAAAATGTTACAGAATTATTACGGGGATTAATTCTGTTATTGATACAATATATTGGAGGAACGTATGACACGCATCACAAGATATGGTAGAAAGATAAGAACTACATTTATCTCAACTATGTTTGCGGCTTGTCTTGCAATCGTGGTTGGTATTCCATTTGTTTCCAAAAAGATGCTTAACAATGAGGTTGGATATTACAGCATATCTATTCAAGGTACACCTGTTGGGGCAGCCAATACAGAGGAAGAGGTTAATGTTGCGCTGGCGAATGCGAGATTACAGTTAAGTCAGCAGCTTGATGATTATGTATATATGGACTGCGATGTCCAGATTGACAAGGAAAACAGGGCGATAGCACAAAGAATGTCAGAAAAGGAGCTTGAGAGTTCTATATACAGCCAGCTATTTGATTGTATAGTTGATGTAGAAGACCAGCTTGCATACACCGTAAGAATAGGTGATTATACAGTCAATCTTTCATCCAAGCAGGAAGTAGAGGAGTTATTTACAAAGCTTATACAGCCATATAACAGGGCAAGTGAGTTTGAGCCTGTTATTAAGGCAGACCCGGCAGCAGACGGAACATATATGGTAGCTATAGAGAAGAATGAAGAGACTACAGTTCAGGATACACAGATAGTTGCCTCATTCTTTGAAGACAGTGAAAGTTCTAATGGTGAGAGCAAGAAGACACCTGACGAAATTCAGGCTATAGGTTTTGCACAGGATATATCAGTCAATGCAGTATATGCAGATAAAGTTGAATTATCAACAGTGCAGGATGCATATAATGATATAACAAAGGAAAGTCAGACTAATACTTATTATATTGTTAAAGAAGGAGATACTCTTTCACAGATAGCAAAAGACCATGATATGTCTTTAGATGACCTGTTAAAGCTCAATAAGGATTATGACGAGGATACAGTTGTAGTTCCAGGAAATGAGCTTGTTATAACAGTGCCCAAGTCAGATATAACAGTTATTACTACAAAGCAGCTTTCATATGAGGAAGATTATCAGGCAGAGCCGCAGTATATGGATGATAACAACAACTATAGAGGAACTAATTATGTACTTAGTGAGGGTACTACAGGTCATCGTTCAGTAGTTGCCACAGTTACTTATGAGAATGGCAAGGAAGTTGACAGACAGATAACTAAGGAAAATGTTACAGTAGAGTCTAAGCCGGCAAGAATAGCGGTAGGAACACTTACTCCCGCATATATTAAGCCAATTAATGGTGGAACATTTTCATCAGGATATGGTTTAAGGGATGGAGAAATGCATTATGGTGTGGACTGGTCATGCAGCATAGGAACTTCTGTAAAAGCAGCAAGAGATGGTGTTGTAACAAGAGCAGGATGGTATTCAGGTTATGGATATTGTGTAGATATACAACATGAGGATGGCAGTATCACAAGGTATGGGCATAACAGTCAGATTACTGTAAAATGAAGGACAGCAGGTAAAGCAAGGTGAACAGGTAGCTCTTAGTGGAAGTACAGGTGACAGTACAACGCCACATGTGCATTTTGAAATATGGATAGATGGCAGAAGAGTTAATCCACTTGATTATGTGAACAAGAATTAAGGATGCTTATGAATTAGGGGCGTGGATATGCAATCCATGCCCTGTTTTTAACTGAATATCGTTGACATAATAAAAGGTATGATATAATCATTAAGATATTGATTTGAATATCAACATTATTTAAAGTAATCAATTATGAGTATACATTGGTAATATATTTTGAGTATTGATGATTACTTATGATACATTTGGAATATAATGATATATATGATGTTGGTGCCAAAAGCCACCAGCTATGATGCAGTATATATAGCTGCTATGTATATAATATTTAATATAGACACTATATATGATATCAGCGGCAGAAGTTGTTTGGAATATATGATTGGACTTTGTGGCAGGATATCATAATATAATGTGAGTGCCAGAAGTGAATCTGGAGGCTCACATATAATAAGATTGAGAAACTAAAGTGATAGATATAATTAAGTAAGTGATAATTGAGGTGCGAAGTATGGAACAGTATGTTGTCAAAGGTGGAGTGCCACTTTGTGGAGAAGTGTCCATAGGTGGAGCTAAGAATGCAGCACTTGGTATTCTGGCAGCAGCGATTATGACAGATGAGACAGTAACAATAGAGAATGTGCCTAACGTAAGGGATACAAGAGTATTGCTTCAGGCAATTGAGGGAATAGGCGCAAAAGTAAAGTATGTATATAATAATACAGTTCAGATAAATGGTGGCTCTATATGTGACCTTAATGTAGAGTATGAGTATATAAGAAAAATAAGGGCTTCTTATTATCTTCTTGGAGCACTTCTTGGAAAGTATAACGAGTCCAATGTTGCACTTCCAGGTGGATGTAATATAGGAAGCAGACCGATAGACCAGCATCTTAAGGGATTTAAGGCTCTTGGTGCAAAGGTAGAGATAGACCACGGAGTTGTGAGTGCCAAGGCGGAAAAGCTTGTTGGCGGACACATATATTTTGATGTAGTAACAGTAGGTGCCACGATTAATCTTATGATGGCTTCATGTATGGCAGAGGGAGAAACTATCCTTGAAAATGCAGCTAAGGAGCCTCATATTGTTGACGTTGCCAACTTCCTTAATGCTATGGGCGCTAATATAAAAGGAGCTGGTACAGATGTTATAAGAATAAAGGGAGTACCAAGACTGCATGGATGTTCATATTCTATCATTCCTGACCAGATAGAGGCAGGTACATTTATGATGGCAGCAGCAGCTACACATGGCGATATTGTTATAAAGGATGTTATACCTAAGCATCTTGAGTCTATAACGGCAAAGCTTAATGAGATGGGATGCGAGCTTATAGAGGGTGACGACTGGATAAGAGTTATAGCACAGGAGAGGTTGGAAGTACTAATGTCAAGACACTTCCATACCCAGGTTTCCCAACGGATATGCAGCCACAGATAGCAGTTGCGCTTGCGCTTGCCAAGGGTTCAAGTATGGTAACTGAGAGCATATTTGAAAACAGATTCAAGTATGTAGATGAGCTTAACCGGATGGGAGCTAAGATTAAAGTTGAAGGTAATACAGCCTATATAGAGGGCGTGGAGCATTTTACATCAGCACAGCTTTCAGCTCCCGACTTAAGAGCTGGAGCAGCGTTAGTTATTGCAGCACTTGCGGCTGACGGTATATCAGAGATAGATGATATAGAGTATATCCAGAGAGGATATGAGGACTTTGAAGGTAAGCTTTCAGCACTTGGCGCGGTTATTGCAAAGGTTGACTCAGAAAGGGAGCTTCAAGTTTAAGTTAAAGATAGGCTAATGAATGTGCATCTATATGAGTTGCAAGATATAGCTATTAACAAGAATGTATATTAAAATGCATATTTAATAAGATAAGGACTGCGGAGATTATATATATTTAGTATTATGATTAAGGCTGGATGTTAGACAGCTTGCTTTATAATATTGAATATATAATGATTTTCGCAGTTTTTATATATTTTATCTTTTACAAATATTATGTTAAAATGTGTTAAAATTAAATAAGTTAACTGATATAAGTAAAGATGATTAAAGAGTCAAAATACCATTTGATCCTCATATCATATATATGTACAGAACAAGACATATTTTGGCATAGATGTATCAGAATAAGAAAAATTCAATAAAAAATATGTGAATACGCAGGAATGGAGAGTATATGAAGTTAAAAGATAAGCTGAAAGTTTCGTTCTGCGTTATGGTTGTACTTCCGGCGCTTATGCTTTGTGTGCTTGTTGTAGGTATATTTAAGATACAGTCAGACAGCATATGTAAGGCATATAACGTAGAGGGCGATACGGTACTGCTGTACTTTTACTCACCTATGACGTTGTTTGGAAGTATTACTGATGATGTGTATGAACAGATAAAAGAGCAGGCAGAGGATAATCCAACCTCATTTAACAACAGGGCATATCTTGAGTCTTTAGGTAACACTCTGGATGAAAGACTGTCAAAGCTTGTTGTAAGAAAGAATAATAATGTGACATATAACTCAACTCAGTATTCTAACACAGAACTTGCCAGAATTCTGCCAGAATATGAAACAGATGAGAATAATGTTACAGATGTTGCTACATATAAAGGTGGTGCATATCACAGTCTTATAAAGCAGGTTGATTTTTCTGATGATTTAGGTAACATTTACAGTGTATCGATTATTACATCGGTTAAGCAGAGCGTGCCACAGATAAAGCAGATGTTATGGCAGCTTGCTTTTATTATAATAGTGATACTTGTAGTTACAAGCCTTATACTGAACCTGTGGATATACAGTTCTATTATAAAGCCGGTTAATAAGCTGAAGCTTGCAACAGACAATATTAAAGAAGGTAACTTTGACTTTGAGATGCCGAAGGTTCCTAATAACGAGATTGGAGATGTATGTAAAGATTTTGAGGAAATGAGGCTTATCCTTAAGAAGTCTTCAGAGGATAAAATACAGTCCGATAAGGAAGAAAAAGAGCTTATAAGAAATATTTCGCACGACTTAAAGACGCCACTTACAGCTATTAAGGGTTATGTGGAGGCTTAAGGGACGGAGTTGCAGATACTCCGGAAAAGCAGGCAAAGTATGTTAAGACGATAGCTAACAAGGTTAATGACATGGATAAGCTTATTGATGAGCTTACGATATATTCAAGACTTGATGCCAACAGGATATTGTATACATTTATAAAGCTTAACATATCTGATTACTTTGATGACTGCTGTGATGAGATAGGAACAGAGCTTGATGCAGCAGGCATAGAGCTTAACTACAGAAACCACATAATAGAGCCGGCTATAATTGTAGCAGACCCTGAACAGTTAAAGAGAGTTATCAATAACATAATCAGTAATTCTGTCAAGTATATGGCAGAAGGAAGAAAGGAAAGATAGATATAGACCTTTATGATGAGGGTGATTACATCCATATTGTTATGGCGGATAACGGAAAGGGTATAGCGGGCAAGGATATTTCAAGAATATTTGAAAGATTTTACAGAACTGATGAATCCCGCAATTCTAAGCAGGGTGGTAGCGGAATAGGACTTGCCATAGTAAAGAAGATAGTAGAAGACCATAAAGGCAAGATATGGGCAGAGAGTGTCGAGGGCGAAGGAACCACGATGCATCTGAACTTCCTTAAGTATAAGGAAAATGAACATCAGAATTAAGTAAATATTAAAATAAAACCATGAAAGGGAAATGTATATGAGTAAAGTATTAATAGTTGAAGATGAAGAAGCAATCGCAGATATTGAAAAGGATTATCTTGAGTTAAGCGGTTTTACTGTAACTACATGTAAGGATGGAACAAGCGGTCTTGCAGAGGCACTTGACGGGGATTATGACATATATATTCTTGATGTTATGCTTCCTGGCATAGATGGCTTTGAGATATGCAAGAAAATAAGAGAAGTTAAGAACACACCTATTATTATGGTATCTGCAAAGAAAGATGATATCGATAAGATAAGAGGCCTTGGAGTTGGTGCTGATGATTATATGACAAAGCCATTCAGCCCGAGTGAGCTGGTGGCAAGAGTGAAGGCACACCTCTCAAGATATGAAAGACTTGTAAACAGCGCGCAGCCTGAAAATGATATTATTGAAATCCGTGGCATCAAGATAGACAAGACTGCAAGAAGAGTATTTGTAAATGGCGAGGAGAAAGTATTTACAACGAAGGAATTTGACCTTCTTACTTTCTTAGCAGAGCATCCTAATCATGTATACACAAAGGAAGAGCTGTTCAAGGAAATCTGGGATATGGATTCTATCGGTGACATAGCAACAGTTACAGTCCATATCAAGAAGATAAGAGAGAAGATTGAACTTGATACAAGCAAGCCTCAGTATATTGAAACGATATGGGGCGTTGGGTATCGGTTTAAGTTGTAAGATAGAGCATTTTGATAAAATATGAAAAATTATTGGAAGTAATGAAAGCTGACAAGTGGATGACTGCTATTGTGATAGTTACGCTTGTTATTATTATATTAGGTTGGTCAGGAATGCTTTGTTTAGGGCGTGTTCATGGTAATTCAATGATGCCTTCATTTCTTGATGGCGATTATATTATTTTATCTAAATGGGTTACACCTAAAGACAAAGATGTAATTATACTTGACACATCAAAGATACCTGAATTCGAGCATGATGTACCTGAAATAATTAAAAGATATTATGCTGACAAGTCAACAGATGGATATTATGTATTAGGTGATAATACTGATGCATCTTATGACAGCAGATATTTTGGCGAAACTCCTAAAGATGCTTTTGTAGGAGTAGTTTTATTTAAGTTCAGGATGTATCATTTTGGAAACCGTTAACTAACAGATAGTCATGTTCACGCGCGAGATTTGTGCCTGCGCACACTTGACACAAACCCGTTATGCGCGAAAAAGTGCGCAGAAATGAGGATTATTATGATTATAGAGAAGAAATATTTTGATGCAGAAGAAATTAAGAAAGCCAATGCAATGAATGACAAGACAATGGCACCATTAAGAAAGATACGTCTTGCAACAACAGACAGTAATAAGTATTATGCAAGAGCCGTGCTTGTGGCTGACAAAGAGAATATACTTACCGGAGAGCTTTTTCCGTCCTGATTATCAGGAGTCGGGCGAAGGACTTGCATATAGTGAGGTTGTTATTAAAGAAACAGCAGATGTAGAAGAATATTTCAAATGTCTTATTAAGTTTGAGGGTTATGAGGTACTTTCAGAAGAATATGGTGAAGACCGTATGATGATGCAGTATGAGCAGTTAAGCCTTCAGGCAAATAAGCTTCTTTTCTTGAAAGCAGGGATGGTAGATATGACAGATATGCAGGATGAGGTGTTTAAGACACCAGTAAACAAGATAAGGCTGTTTGAGCATGGGGCTCCGGGTTCGCAGAACCTTAAACTTACAAGAAAATATTATACTGAAGATATGCCTGATGGAAGAGTAAAGCATATAGTGCAGAATATTACAGATCCGGATATTATTCCTTATATACCTGATGGTATTGGTAACAGTACAGATGGAGAGAGGATCCGGCAGTATTGATTATTCCAGGAGGTGCGTTCAGGCGCCTTGTATACAACTTTGAAGGTGAAGATGTTGCAAAGTGGCTTAATAGTATGGGAATAGCTGCATTTGTTCTTGAATGCAGACTTCCATCAGATGAACATGATAATGCAGAGGATGTTCCACTTATAGATGCTATGCGCGCAATGAGAGTTATAAGAGGAAGGGCGCAGGAATTCGGTATAGATGAAGCTAAGATAGGCGTTATGGGCTTTTCAGCAGGAGGCTTTATAGCAGCGTTGTTATCAACAGCGTATGAAAGCGATGTGTATGCAGATTATAAGTATAAGGATGAATATGATGAACTATCAGCAAGACCAGATTTTGCTGTTTGTTCATATCCAGTTATAAGTATTGACGATTGTATTGAAGCAGGCAAAAGATATATGTCTGAGGAACAGGTGCTTGAAAGAATCAGTGACAGTAAGGCAAAGATACTGCATAAGTATAATCCGGATAAGCTTGTAAGACTAGATATGCCGCCAGTATTTATATGTGAAACAGATGATGACAGAACAACATTATCTGAGAACAGTGTGGGCTTTATATGGCAGCAAGAAAAGCCGGGGTAAGTGCTGAACTTCATATATTCAGAACAGGTGGACATGGTTATGGCTGCGGTGATGATTCTGCACAGACTGGTGAGTGGAAAGTGCTTTTACAAAGTGGATTAAGAGTATTGGAATTATTAGTTAAGATGGATATAGTATACGAGGATAAAGATAAGATTATATTAAACAAGCCGGCAGGACAGCTTTCACAGAGCGGAAAGTCGTTTGAGATGGATCTTGTAAGTGAAGTTCTTACATATAGAAAAAGCAAGGGTGAAGAAGCTTACGCAGCTATAATAAACAGACTTGACCGTCCTGTATCAGGGCTTGTGCTTATGGCTAAGAATAAAAAGGAAGCAGCAAGGCTGTCTTTGCTTATGCAAAAAGAAACACTTTGTAAACATTACCAGGTGCTTGTATGTGGAAAACCAGAGTCTGATGAGGGCGAGCTTGTGGATAATCTTATAAAAGATGCAAAGAATAATGAATCATCGGTAGTTCCAAAAGGAACGGAGGGTTCTAAGGAAGCAAGACTTAAGTACAGGCTTCTTTCTTATGATGAAGAAGCAGACATATCAAGGCTGGATATTCATCTTATAACAGGCAGACATCATCAGATACGTGTCCAGCTTGCTTCAAGAAACATGCCGGTCGCTGGTGATGGAAAGTATGGTGGAAATATGGCAGCCCAGGCAGCTGGAAGGATAAAAGGCGCACGTATTAAGCGTGGATGCATAGCGTTATGTGCGGTTAGTCTTAAGGTTGATGGCAAGTTATATGAAGTGAAACCAGGATTTTAGATACAGGTATAAGATAATCACCTCTGTGGAATACTTCTACAGAGGTGATTATTTATGCAGAGAGGAAAGAAATGTAAAAGAAAATAAAGAAGAGTATCAAAAAGAATATCAAGATAAAGAATATCACAGGAAACTGAAATATCTTGCCGGGATTGTAGTTATAACGTTTTCTGTATATGCGAGCTTTAAATATCTTCTTGTATATGTGTGGCCATTCGTGCTTGGTGTACTTGCTGCGCTGCTGCTTGAAAAGCCAGTAAACAGTATATATGTGTGGATATGCAAAAGGATAAGGCTGGATAAAAGAAAAGTACATGTACAAATAATTAAAGAACATCGCATAAAAGCATAATAGCCACAATAGTAATGTTAATCATATCTGTTGCTATAATAATATTGCTTGCTGCAGCAGTCATAACAGGAGCGGATGAGATAAGTGATTTTTAAAGAACTGGGATTATAATACGATAGGTATAAGGCAGCAGACTGCCAGGATATGCCTTGAAGCGGATGATTTTCTTGGGCTTGATGGTGGATGCTGTCTTGATACGCTTATAATGTGTGGACGCAGGCTGGCAGGTATAATGCCTGAAAAGATATTTCATATATCTGTGTCTGTTATAAAAATATAGTTATAGTGGCTGGAGGTCTGGTTGTTGGTTTCATATCAGTTATATATCTGTCAACAGATATGGATGAAATAAGGACACAGATACGTGACAGTGTGTTTGTGGAAGAGATAAGGATGCTGTGGCATGAGGTAAAGAGACTTATCAATGTATATTTTAAAGTTGAATTAAGAATCATGCTTATTAATTCAGCTATAAGCATGGCAGCATTTTTATAATAAAAGCCCATATGCAGTCATGCTTGGAATAATAGTTGGAGTTGTTGATGCGCTTCCGGTATTTGGAACAGGTACGATACTTATACCATGGATGCTGTTTAACCTGATTATGAAGGATTTCTTATCGGCAGGGTTGTGCTTGTGGCATATGTAATAACTTATTTTGTACGTGAGATTATGGAGTCAAAATGTATGGGAGACAAGCTTGGAATATCGCCTTTACAATGCTTGTTATTATATTTGTCGGGCTGCTTGTATATGGTATTCCAGGTTTCATAACCGGTCCTGTGAGCTTCGTTATAATAAAAGCACTGGTTTTAAGGCTTAGATGTGTTATGAAGATGGATGAAGCATAGAAAAAGGAATAAAAGAAAAACGGAATATATGAAAAGTGCCTTGAAATTAATCAGGTCAGATGTTAAACTAATACAGATTATGTGACACATTTAACAGATAGCGCAGATAGCGCAGGAATGAGGTATATTTATGGCAGAGGATAAGAAGTTAGTAGAAGCGATTACTCCATGGATGTAGATTTTGCACAGTGGTACACAGATGTATGTAAGAAAGCAGAGCTTATGTCATATTCAAGCGTTAAGGGATGTATGATATTCAAGCCGGCTGGATATGCGATCTGGGAGAATATAAAAATGAGATGGACAGAAGATTTAAGGAAACAGGAGTAGAGAATGTATATCTTCCTATGTTTATTCCGGAAAGTCTGCTTCAGAAAGAAGAAGATCATGTTGAAGGTTTTGCACCGGAAGTAGCATGGGTAACTTACGGCGGACTCAATCCACTTCAGGAGAGAATGTGTAAGACCTACATCTGAGACATTATTCTGTGACTTCTACAAGGATGAGATACAGTCTTACAGAGATTTACCAAAGGTATATAACCAGTGGTGTTCAGTTGTAAGATGGGAGAAAGAAACGAGACCGTTCCTTCGTTCCAGAGAGTTCTTCTGGCAGGAAGGACATACAGCACACGCAACAGCAGAAGAAGCAGAAGCACGTACGATCCAGATGCTGAATGTTTATGCAGATTTCTGTGAAGAGGTACTTGCTATTCCAGTTATCAAGGGACGTAAGACAGATAAGGAGAAGTTTGCAGGTGCAGAGGCTACTTATACTATAGAAGCACTTATGCATGATGGTAAGGCACTCCAGTCTGGAACAAGCCATAACTTTGGTGATGGATTTGCGAAAGCATTTGATATTCAGTATACAGATAAAGATAATAAACTTCAGTATGTACATCAGACATCATGGGGAACAACAACAAGACTTATCGGCGCTGTTATCATGACACACGGTGATAACTCAGGACTTGTACTTCCACCTAAGGTTGCACCAGTTCAGGTTGATATTATTCCTATTATGCAGAAGAAGGAAGGCGTTCTTGATAAGGCATACGAAGTAAGAGATGCTGTCAAGGCAGCCGGTCTTAGAGTTAAGGTTGATGATACTGACAAGAACCCAGGATGGAAGTTCTCAGAGCAGGAAATGCGTGGTATCCCGGTAAGAGTTGAGATGGGACCAAGAGATATCGAAGCTAATCAGGCTATTGTTGTACGCCGTGATACAAGAGAGAAGATTACAGTAGCTATAGATGAGCTTGCAGTTAAGCTTCCAGAGATACTTGATACTATCCAGAACGATATGCTTGAGAGAGCAAGAGCTCACAGAGATGCACATACATATGTTGCAACTAACTATGATGAGTTCAAGGAAACAGCAGCTAACAAGCCAGGATTTATTAAGGCTATGTGGTGTGGTGAGCAGGCTTGTGAGGACAAGATTAAGGAAGAAACAACTTGTACATCAAGATGTATGACATTTGCACAGGAGCAGTTGAGTGATGTGTGCGTATGCTGTGGCAAGCCAGCTAAGAAGATGGTTTACTGGGGTAAGGCATATTAATCTGAGTTGATGAGATGAGTTATAGCTATTTTATAATGGTGCTATAACGCAGAACTATAATATATAAGATAATGGCTTAAAAGCTGGATTAGGTTATAAATATTATAGATACAATAAAAGCAGAGAAATACACTGGATAAGGTGTGTTTTCTGCTTTTATTACGTTAATTCCCCATATTTCCACAATAAGGGTTAAGGAATATCCGTAAGCAACCGATACATTAATCATAAAGAAATAAAAGCAAAGAATAAAGTAATGATAAAAGCATAGCTTTATGATAGAAAGAGAGGCGGTTAGTATGCGTATAGATGCTTATAATGCTGTCAGCCAGGTGTATAAGACAAGTGCTTATGCCAAGGATAAAAGTATTGCAGTAAAGAAGACTGAGAAGGATAAGTACGAATTATCAGATACAGCCAAGGTATACAATACAGCCAGAACAGCAGTTAATGAAGCTTCAGATGTAAGACTTGATAAGGTCAACGACATCAAGGCACGTATGTCAGCCGGAACATATAATATAAGTTCAGAGGCAGTAGCGGATAAGATGCTTGAAAGCATTTCAACATTAACATTTTAATATAACAGGATATAGAAGATAAGAGATATACGATATAGGATGTATATTAACATTACACGCAGACGGAGGGCAGAATGGCAAGCTTAATAGATTGTTTAATCGAAGATCTTACTAATGAGAATGATGGATATGAGAAGCCCTTGACTTATCTAATGATAAGACATCTGCGATAGTCAGCGGAAATGTTGAGAAGCTTCAGGAGATATTCATAAGGGAGCAGAAGCTCATAGAAGAGATAGATGTATATGAAAATAAAAGACAGGAAGATGTCAGGGATATATGCAATGTGCTAAGACTTCCATATGAAGAGATAAGAGTTGAACATATAGTCCAGATACTTGAGAAAAAGCGAAAGAGCATGATGCTCTTCAGGACATATATCTTAAGCTTAAAAGAACACTTAACCAGCTGACGGCGGTTAATGAGAATAATAAGCTGTTACTTAAAGAGTCTATGGATATGATTCAGTTCGAATTAGATCTGGCTAAGAATGCGGTGTTAAAGCCACAGACAGGTAACTATGGAAGAACAGCTTATGAGGAAGCGGAGATTACTGGTGCAACGGGTTTTGATGCCAAGCAGTAGTTGATAAGCTTGAAAGAATAAGATAAGTGACATATGCAAGTGGTGTATATAGGATATATAGAGGCAGTTAAAAGCTTGCAGCAGAATATAAGCATAATCTGAGGAAAAGGATTGATACAGATTAAGGCTTGTAATACTAATAAAGGTAATAAGCTATATTTACATATGCTTTTGGAGCAGATTAAGAATAGCTATCAAATAAATAAAAGATAATATAAGAATCACATTTTCAAAGGAATGAATTGGGATACTTAAGCAATTATTGGAATTAATGTTTAGGATCGTTCTTTGAGGATGTGATTTTTAAAGTGGATAACTATGGCAAACGGAATGGCATCGCTGATGGTTGGCTCCTCAGGACTGAGGTCAGCACAGACAGCACTTAATACAACAGCACATAACCTTCCAATGTAAATACGCAAGGGTATACAAGACAACAGGTAACATTTACAGATACGACATATGCTAATGTATTCAGCAGCAGTATCGTGCCTGGCAAGTACGGACTTGGTGTAGATATAGGAGCAATAAGCCGTAAGGAATGATTTTATAGACAGGTCATATAGAACTGAGTATTCAAGACTGGGCTTTTATGAAAGTCAGGCAAATGCAGTGTATGAAGTGGAAGACTGGTTTGGTGAGATGCAGGGAGTTACATACCAGCAGCACATAACAGACCTTTATAACTCAATAAATGAGCTTACAAAACCCAACAAGTACAATAGCAAGATCCTCTTATACAGAATGCAACAGCATTTATAGACAGATCGCAGGCTATATATTCAGGACTTAAAGATTATCAGATAACGCTGAACACAGAAGTCAGCAGTATGGTAGATAAGATTAATGAACTTGGACAGAAGATATATAGTCTTAATAAAAGTATATCAAAGGTTGAGTCAGGAGGAGTTGAGCGTGCCAATGATCTTAGAGATACAAGAGACATTGCACTTGATGAACTGAGCCAGTACCTTGATATCGACTATTATGAAACAACAGATGGACAGATTATCATATCAGCTGAGAATATTCCGTTTGTATCAAAGAGCGAAGTAAATACTATGGATGTAAGACAGGAAGGTCAGTATGGACTGCTTATACCAGAGTGGCCAGCATATGAAAAGGATGTGTTCAGCTTTGAAAAGCAGCATCCAATGCCAACAATAATGATAAAGGAAAGCTTAAAGGACTTCTTGTTGCAAGAGGAACTATAGATGTGAATTATCAGGATGTTCCTGTTATGCCGGATAAGTCAGATTATGACCTTACAACAGCAGAGGGTATGGCGCAGTATAACAGTGCTATGGATGATTACCAGAAACAGCAGGATTACTACAATAAGTATATAGAGCCTTCAGCTATCCTTAGTGCAATAGCAGGCTTTGATAAGCTTGTAAATGGTATAGTGACAGCCCTGAATGATGTTTTATGTCCTGAAAAGGAAGTCGAAACAACAACAGAGATGACAGATGATGAGGGTAATCCTCTTCAGGCAGATAAGTATGTATATAATGCTTCACAGTATGGACGACTTTATGACAGATTCGGTAATGTTGTTGAGGGAACTGACAATGGAGATGGAACTTATAGTTATACATCGGGAGAAAAGCTGTATATAGATGAACAGCATACAACAGCAGAAGATATAGACAGCATGACATATCTTATTCTTGATATGGACAAGGCTGGCTTTGGTACAGATGAAGATGAAACTGTAGGTGTTGAACTTTTAAGAGAAAAGGTACAGAAAGATACATAAAGATTACAGGTGAAGATGGCACAACAACATATGTAAGAAATAACCTGAATGCAACAGGTTATGAAATAGATTATACACTTGGCAATCTTTTAGTTAATCCTGAAGCTTCACAGAATGTTGGAAAGATACCTCTTCAACTATTCATGGAAAAGAAGACTTTGCAAAGGCAAACGAACTTATAGATACATTCAGCAACAAGTTTATTCTCACTTAATCCACAGGACTATGCAAAGGCGGATTTTAATACTTTTATAATGATTTCATAGGTGAGTTTGCTACGATGGGCAGCGTACTTACAAAGTTCGTCAATAACCAGACAACTATGGTAAACGGCTATGATAATCAGAGATTACAGACATCAGGTGTATCATCAGATGAAGAACTTCAGAAGATGATTAAGTATCAGCATGCATATAATGCAGCATCAAGATATGTAAATGTTGTCAGTGAGATGATGGAGCATTTGTTAACATCATTAGGAGCCTGATGATAATATGTTGCAGAGGTAAAGGGTCAGAAGATCATTTTGTGTCTGCACGACAGACTTAACTGAAGAAGTAATAAAAGGCTATTATATATGAAAAGCTGCGAAAAACGGCAGAATGGAGAAAAAGATATGGCATCTACATTTTTGGCTTATCAATATCATACAAAGGATTACAGGCAGCGCAGACATCTATAACGACTGCGGCACATAACCTGTCTAATATAAATACTAATGGATATACAAAGCAGACAGCAGTTCTTCAGGCTTCAGATGCTTTAAGAACATTTTCAACATATGGAACTATAGGTTCTGGTGTTAACGTTGTTGAGATTAATCAGACAAGAGACAGTTACTACGACCAGAAGTACAGAAATAATATGTCTAATTATGGACAGTATGAATCTAAGAATAATTATATGACACAGATAGAAGATTATCTGAATGAATTCATACTTAATGGTTTCTCAAAGGAATACAGTAACTTCTTCTCAGCAGTAAACCAGCTTACTATAACACCAGGTGATGAGTCGGCAAAGAACCAGCTTATTAATAATGCAAAGAGTCTTACAGATTATTTTAATACTTTATCAACTAACTTAAGAAATGTGCAGACAGATGCTAACAATGAGATAAAGGATACTGTAGATCACATCAATACACTTGCACAGAATATAACAGCGCTTAACAAGCAGATTAATCAGATAGAAGCATGCTATGGTGATGCTAACGACTTAAGAGACCAGAGAAACGCACTTGTTGATGACCTTTCAAAGTATATTGATATAACAACAAGTGAGGAGCCAATAGAAAACGGACTTACATCATTCCAGATAACTGTAAATGGACAGTCACTTGTTCATAACTATAATTATAAGAAACTTCAGGTGGTTGCCAGAGAAACTCCTAGAAATGACAGTGATGCAGCTGGATTATATGATGTACAGTGGACAGATGGCAATCCATTTAATATATACAGTTCATCACTTGGTGGACAGCTTAAGGCTCTTGTTGATATAAGAGATGGTTGTAATGGCGAGATAGAGTCAGTGGCAACTAATGAAGATGGTTCCTATAAGCTTGATAAAGACGGCAATATTATTACAGAAACTAATCCTCAGGTTGAAGATAATGTTAATTACAAAGGTATTCCTTACTATCAGTCACAGCTGAATCAGTTTATACAGACATTTTCTGAAGCTGTTAACCAGATATTTAAGAGTGGATATGTGTCAGATGCCAGTACAGAGGATGAGGCTAATAAAGGTATTCCACTTTTGTTGTTGGTGGAAGCTCAGGAAAGCTTACAGCATCAACAGTAACAGTAAACAGTGAACTCCTTGAGGATTCTAATAAGCTTGCAACTAAGACAGAGGTAAGTGATGGAGAAGGTAATGCGAGCATTATGGAAAAGCTTAATGCACTACAGTCACAGAAAATATTTGATGGTGGTACAGGAGCTTACTTCCTTGAAAGTATTGTCAGCGATATGTCTATAGATGCAGGAAAAGCTAAGTCTTTTCTGTCTAACTACAACAATATGAAGACAACTATCCAGAACCAGAGACTTTCTGTAATGGGAGTTGATACGGATGAAGAAGCAATGGATATTATGAAGTTCCAGCAGGCATATAATCTTAACTCAAAGATGATGTCAGTTATGAACCAGATATATGACAAGCTTATCAACCAGACAGGATTATAATAAATGAAGCTGAGAGGATATATTCAGTAACAATGGACAGATACGCTATTATAACAGCTGTAAATATGGAGGCTGTGAGAAGTTATAGCGTAATAAACATGGTGTTTATTGCAGAATAGAATTATAAACTAACAGTATATCAACATGAGAGGTGGAATATATGAGAGTTACTAACCAGATGATGATAAACAGCTCTATAGCCAACATTCAGGCTAATAAGAGCCAGATTAATACTATGGATACACAGTTATCTACACAGAAGAAGATAAATAAGCCTTCTGACGACCCTATTATAGCTATACGAGCATTAAGATTAAGAAGCAGTCTTGACCAGGTAACACAGTATGTAGGAAAAATATACCTGATGCATCATCATGGCTTAGTGTTACACATGATGCACTTGACCAGGGCTATGATATAGTTTACCAGTTATATGGCTACTGCAATCAGGGCGCTTCAGATTCTTATTCATCTTCTGAACGTAATACTATTATAGAATCGCTTGATGAGTTAAAGAATTCTTATTATATACAGGGAGATGTCGACTACGCCGGAAGATATGTATTTACGGGGTATGCTACAGATAAGCCGCTTACATACCAGTCAGATGCGGCGGCAGCAGATGTGGATTATACTATTACACAGAAGTTTGACAGGGAAGGCATATCTGAAAAGAAGGTATACACTAATGCATATACTAATGAAGATATCATTAACCTTAATGTAAAAAGGATGCCAACGGCAACATAATAACACCTAATGTTACAACAGTTCACAGGGTGCAGCTTGCTTATTCAGAAGTGGATGAAGATGGAACATTTAAGATTACAGATGCAAGTGGCAATGTTGCAACAGTGACAAAGAATGATGATGGAACTGCTAATGTAAGTGTTGTTGACAGTCAGGGCAATGCGATAGCTTCGCTTGATGATGGAAGTGGTAATCCTGTTAATATAACATTTACATCTGATGACAACTATGTGCCGGGTGATGATGAGATAACTATCAATACACAGCTTGGAGAAGTGCTTCTTGGTGAAAATGTATACAACAATACATACACTAACAACTCATTTTCAGTACAGTATGATAAGTCTAACTTCAAGAAGGGCGATGTTAACCCAACTATGTACTTTGACTGTGTAGACAATGTTACTGGCATAGTATATCAGAAAAAGATGAAGATATTGAATACAATGTCAATTTTACACAGAAGTTAAAGGTTAATACACAGGCAAGTGAAAGCTTTAATATATATCTTGGAAGAAATGTGGATGATATTATGGCGGCTGTTCAGAATACCATAGACATTGAGAATCAGATTAAAAATTGAGAGCATGAAAAATGAGGAAAGATATTCTAGTACAGAAGACCAGAAGGCTCTCGATGACATACTTGAGGGACTTAACAAGCAGAACGACCTTGCAAAGGACCAGATGACAAAGGCATTTGAGAAGGGTATCGGACAGATGCAGGGCTATCAGGAACAGATATCGAATGCAAAGGCCGATGTAGGTAACAGAATACATAGACTTGACCTTACAAAGTCAAGACTTACAGAGCAGAAGACTAACTTTACAAGTCTTAAGTCAGAAAATGAAGATATCGACCTTGAGGAAGTAGTTGTAAACTATACAGCAGCACAGCTTGTATACAATGCAGCGCTTTCTGCGGCAAGTAAGGTTGTACAGCAGACATTGCTGGATTTTATAGGTTAAAATGTGTGTAAGCAACGAGCAGTGCCAGACAAAAGCCTGATAAAGAACAGCGCTTGCACAAAGTTATTTGTAAGGCTTTTGCCTGATAGGACGAACGACCGACAGTTAAAGAAAGCAGTTAGCTTTCTTTGACTTGTACGGCGGAGTAGAAAACTGTTTCAAAAACAAGGAGGCAAAATATACCTCTCCTCACCAGAGAGGTTCGGATTTTGCTTCGCAAAACAAAGGAAAATATACCTCTCCTCACCAGAGAGGTTCGGATTTTGCTTCGCAAAACAAGGATATATATGCAGGTTAACACTAAGTGGTTTGGGACTGTAGATATTGATGATAATAAGATAATTACATTTGACCTTGGAATAATAGGTTTCGAGTATTGTAAGCAATTCACACTGATATACGATGTGGATAAGGGGATGAGGCAGCTATTATGTGGCTTCAGTCAATTGACGAGGCGGCACTGGCACTTCCAGTTATGAAACCTGAGTATATCATGAAGGGATATGACCCTGTAGTTGAGGATGAAATTCTTAATAACCTTGGTGGAGATATTAAGAACGCTAACCTTGCAGTATTCTGCACAGTTACAGTACCAGAAGACCTTACTAAGATGACAATTAATCTTAAGGCACCTATTATAGTCAATGCGGACACATTAAAGGGTGTACAGCTTATAGCTGATAATGAAGATTATGCTGTCAAATATCCTATATACAATATACTTAAGGAAAGCAGGGTGAGTAGTATGCTGGCGTTATCAAGAAAAAGATGAAGCAATCATCATCAATGACGATATAGAGATTACCGTTATCGAGATAAAAGGTGATCAGGTAAAGTTTGGAATTACTGCTCCAAAGTCTGTTCCTATATATCGTAAAGAAGTATATGTACAGATAAAAGATGCTAACAAAGAAGCCGCCTCACAGAAGATAGATGTGGCAGCACTTAATAGTCTTTTAAAAGTAAATACAAATCCTTAACAGTGCGGGTAAGGGCAATTTCTGAGTATGGTATTATATTAATAATAGGCATATATTTAGGACTTGGGTGTTATTTTTTGCTTTGCCTTGCCGATATAGGGTTTAAGAACTGAAAAGCTGAAGGTATAGTTATGCGGTCGGGAGATACCTGTCAAAGATGATATATTAAAGTGATATATACATATGCGGGCAGATAGATACGAATATTTATAGCGGCTATATTATATAGAAAGAAAAGGACTCTCTAAGGCTTAAAGTTTAATATTAAAGATACATTGTTATACACGCACACGGAGGTGAAAGATAATGGGAATTGAAAAGATAAGTGGTCAGGCAGGATACCAGAGTCAGGCAGTGCAGGCAGCACAGGCAAGTAAGGTAAATGTCCAGCCATCATCAGAAACTAATAATTCGCAGGATTCAGTAAATAACTCAGCACATACAGCAGCAGTTATGCAGATAAGTTCTTCACAGAAGGCTAACACAGATGGAAGCAGCAATGGTGCCGATGTAAGTCCTAAGCAGCAGGAAGAACAGCAGCAGGCTTCTATTCAGAAGCTTAAGGATATTCAGAAGGTTATTAATCATAATACAGTGGCAGAGTTTGGATATAATGAACCTACTAACCGTATTACTATTAAGATTAAGGATAAAGATACCGATGAAGTAATTAAAGAGATACCGTCGGAGAAAGCATTGGAGATGCTTGCAAAAGCGTGGGAGCTTGCGGGTATTATGGTGGATGAGAAGAGATAGATAAGAGAGTATATTATGCAAGGTAGTTTGCAGAAATAAGAGATATTCACATAAAGATTGGAGTATAATAAATATGCCAATAAGATTATCAGGTATGGTTTCAGGTATGGATACAGATACACTTGTAACTGCACTTGTATCAGGATATCAGACAAAGAAGGATAATCTGGTAAAAGCACAGACAAAGCTTTCATGGAAGCAGGAAAAGTGGAAGACTATGAATACAAGTATATATAGCTTCTACAGTGGAAAGTTATCAGCTGCCAGAATGTCTAGTGCATACAGTCTTAAAAGTCAACAGTATCTAATTCAAGTGTGGCTACAGTTACGGCAAGTTCAAGTGCTGTTAGTGGAACACAGAAGCTTGTAGTAAATCAGCTTGCATCATCAGGTTATCTTACGGGTGGTACTATTTCATCAAGTGATGGTAGTAAGGTTACAGGATCAAGCAAGTTGTCAGATATTAAAGATTGTACAGCACAGGGCAGTATAACAGTGTCAGTTAATGGAAAGTCAAGTAATATTGATTTAACAGAAGATATGACAGTGAATCAGTTTGTAGCAAAGTTAAAGGATGCTGGAGTTCAGTCAAGTTTTGATGAAAATAACCAGAGATTTTTATTAGTTCCAAGACTTCTGGAGAGGCAGGTGATTTTAGTATTACTGTAAATGATTCAGATGGAAGAAATTCACTTAAGTCACTTGGATTACTTGCTAAGCCAGCTAAGGATTCTAAAGAAGCAAAAGAATATGAAAGGCTTGCTGGTTTACAAGAGGGAAATGCTGATTATAATGCTGAACTTGAATCTATGTATACTAAGGTTACAGCAGATGAAGTAGCTAAAAGCTATGCAGATAAATATAATGAAGCTAAAAAGCATTATTATTACTGACAGAAGATGATACAAGTGTTTGGACTTCAGCTGAAGATATGCAAAACAAAATAAATGAACTAGATGATAAGTTAAATAATGTTAATTCTAGTGCTAATAAGTATGTTGCATATTTAAAGAAAGATGACGAAGGCAATGTTGTAAAAGATTCTGATGGAAATCCTGTATATGATACCAATAAAATGAAAGAAGATGACGAAGCCTTATATAATGAATATATTTCGGATAACAAGAATTTGACAAGCTATAAGGCGATGCTATCTGATTATAATAAGTATACAGACGTTATGTCAAAACAGCAGATTATGTAACTATTGATGATGCAACAGGTGAAGCTGTGGCAGATGCTTCCAATGAAAAGTATTAGCAGAAGTAACAAGCACTAATGAGACTGCAAAGAATGATGCAGAGGTAAGACTTAAAAGTAAAATAGAAGCAGCTTCTTCATATGCATCAGATGGTTATTCTTCTGATGCAGTAAAATTGATGGTAAAGATGCTAAAATAAAGCTTAATGGAGCGGAGTTTACAAGTAACACAAGTACTTTTCCATTAATGGACTTACTATTCAGGCAACAGAAGTAACAGGAGATGATAATCCAGTTACGATTACAACAGATACGGATGTGGATGCCATATATAAATCTATTAAGGATATGTTTACAGAGTACAATAAGCTTATAAAGTCAATGGATGAGGCTTATAATGCTGACAGCTCGAAAGGATATGAACCTTTAACAGATGATGAAAAAGATGCTATGTCTGATACAGAGGTTGAGAAGTGGGAGACTAAGATAAAGGATTCACTTCTTAGAAAAGATAGTACTCTTAATAGTGTTATTAATACTTTGAAGAACGATATGGCATCTTCTTTTACTATTAATGGCAAGAGCTATTCGCTTGCAAGCTTTGGTATAGCTACACTTGGTTATTTTACAGCAGGCGAAAATGAAAAAGGTGTGTATCATATAGATGGTGATAAGGACGATACATCAACATCAGGTAATGATGATAAGTTAAGAGCAGCAATAGCAAGCGACCCTGAAACCGTAGTTTCATTCTTTTCACAGTTATGTACAAAGGTGTATACAGATCTTGGAAATAAGATGGCGGCATCATCAGTAAGCAGTATATACACGGTTTATAATGATAAGCAGATGAACACACAGTATTCTGAGTATAACACAAAGATAAGTGAAGCTGCCGATAAGGTTACAACCTGGGAGGACTATTATTACAGTAAGTTCTCAGCGATGGAGTCAGCACTTGCAAAGCTTAATTCGCAGTCATCATCTTTATCAGGTCTGTTTGGAAGCTGATAATACAGTTTATAATAATATTAATTATATTAGTGCTCTTATATAGGATATAGATATATGTATACAATTCTTGTATAAGATTTTAGTTGAATTAACTGGCAATTAATGTATAATATTATTTGGAATATTTATTTAGATGTTAGTCTGGTGTTGTACATATATATGGATGTATTTGTACAACACCAGAAGATTGAATACAAGGATGTAGAAGCATCAGGAGAGGATAAGTTATGATATATAATCAGAATATGGCTCAACAGTATAATCGCAATAAGGTATTAACTGCATCACCAGCAGAACTTACGCTTTTACTTTATGAGGGAGCTATTAAGTTTTGTAATATAGCAGCAGTTGCGATAGAGAAGAATGATATGGAAAAGGCTCACACGAATATTGTTAAGGCAGAGATGATTATAGAAGAATTTCAGGCAACACTTAACCATAAGTATCCTGTAGCAGAAGATTTTGATAAGCTTTATAAGTATATATATGGATTATTAGTTGATGCCAATATGAGAAAGGACTTAGAGATTCTGAACAGGCGACTAATGAGTTAAGAGGTATGCGTGATACCTGGAAAGAAGTTATGAAGCGTGCAGGAAGCAAGTAATTACAATGCTTATAACAGCAGTTACAGATTTCAAAGTTGAGGATGCATATGGAAACAAAGAATTATCTTCAGATAATGATAGATAGTCTTGAAAAGAAGAAGAAAGTCTTACAGGATATAGTTGATTATAATATTCAACAGGAGAATATTCTTCAGGAAAAGAATTTGATGGCGATATATTTCAGAAGAATATGGAAGAAAAGTCAGCGTGTATAGATATTCTGAATTCACTGGATGAAGGATTTCAGTCGGTATATGACAGAGTCAGGGACGATATCCAGATGTATAAGCAGAACTATAAGGATGACATACAAAGACTTCAGGAGCTTATCAGGAAGTATCATCATTAAGTGCAACTATACAGGCACAGGAATCAAGGAACAAGTTACAGATAGAAAGAAAGTTTCGTCAGCTCAGAGAGGAAACAAAGACTGCGAAGCGTAGTGTGAGTATGGCTAATAAGTATTATCAGAATATGAGCAGAGTAAGTAATGAACCTCAGTTTATGGATAAGAAAAATAGCCTGATGTTTTTATAAATTAGTTTATATTAGGACTAAAGTTAATGACGGAATGTCCGATATAATAAATAGCAGGAAATAATCCTGAAATAAATTAATGGGTGGCAAGGAAGCCACCAAGAATTCAAGGATAAATTATTATGGTAGTACAACACAATCTTTCAGCAATGAACACTAACAGACAGATGGGCACAATTACAAGCTCATTACAGAAGTCTACAGAGAAGTTATCATCAGGATATAAGATTAACAGAGCAGCAGATGATGCAGCAGGTCTTTCAATTTCAGAAAAGATGAGAAGCCAGATTAGAGGTCTTAATAAGGCATCTGATAATGCACAGGATGGTATCTCACTTATTCAGGTAGCTGAAGGTGCTCTTAATGAGACACATTCTATATTACAGAGAATGAATGAATTGGCAACACAGGCTGCTAATGATACTAACACATCAATTGATAGAACAGCTATCTCAGCAGAGATGGATCAGTTAACATCTGAAATCAACAGAATTCAGTCAACAACACAGTTCAATACAATGAATCTTCTTGATGGCTCATTCAAAGGTGATCTTCAGGTTGGATCATTAAAGGGACAGACAATCAGCATTTCTATATCAAAGATGAATGCTGGTTCAATTGGTGTATCAGGTCTTAAGGTATCTAGCAACAATGTAGCTGGTGAAGCTATGAGCAAGATTCAGAAGGCTATTGAATCAGTATCTAAGCAGAGATCAAAGCTTGGTGCTATCCAGAACAGACTTGAGCACACAATCAATAATCTTGATACTAACGCTGAGAATACACAGGCTGCAGAATCACGTATCCGTGATACAGATATGGCTGATGAGATGGTACAGTACAGCAAGAATAACATTCTTTCACAGGCTGGACAGTCTATGCTTACACAGGCTAATCAGCAGACACAGGGTGTACTTTCACTTCTCGGTTAATAATTATTACTACTATAATAAAAGAGCGGCTTGCCGCTCTTTTATTTGATATTTGGGCTCTTTGTGGTTCTTTGTCAAGGGGTGAGGGAAAGTTTAGAACCATTTGAGTTTTCTGACAATCATATTATAGATAATATAGTGTTTGTAATATCATTAAGAACATCCGGTTTGTTATATGGAAGAATAGCATTTCTACATTCTGTTGGATTAAAATCGGGAATGGAATGTAGAGCCATATAATTCAATATATCAGTAAGTTCATTCTGTGAGTCGTATAGATAGCCATTAGCGCCATTACATATGATATCGACAACTCCATCTACTTTGTGGATATAACAGGTATTCCACTGGCAAGTGCCTCATAACATACAAGAGAAAACCTTCATACTCTGAAGCTATAATCAGAGCAGCAGGTGATTGTACATAGTCCCATGGTCTGGGCTGCCATCCTGTAAAGTGGATTTGGTCTATAAGATTCAGTTTCTTTGTTAAATCTTCAAGAGAATTTCTTTCATTTCCATCGCCTATTATTGTAAGTTCCCATTTATCAGTTGTGTTAGAAATAGCATTAATAATTAATGATATATTCTTTTCCTGAGATAGTCTTCCTATATAATATAAATTCCTGCTTTTGTATTGTAATGAGAATAGAAATGTAAGGAATCAATATCAATCGGATTTTAACCAGCCTTATATTAATATCCGGATTAAATGAGTGTATTATATGATAATTCGACCTGCTTAGTACAAGTACAAGGTTGGCATAATTAAGACACTCTGGTCCACCAGCAGCATTATCATCATATGCTTTGATTGGAGCATGCAGCCAGCTTATTATTTTACTTGTCATATTAGTTTCTAACAGTGCTAGTTTTATAAACATTGTAAGCATAGGAAAAGGTGTGGCAATTATAATATCAGGTGCTCCCAATGATATAAGATATTGCTTGCAAAGAGGAATATATTCAGTAACATCATTTAAAGGTGCTTTGGGATATAGTATAGAATTCAATATCAGGATGAACCCAGCGGTTGCTGGCTTTGCTAAGCTGTATTACACGTACACGTATATTTTGTTGCAATAATGAAAGAGCAGTGTCATTAAGGACTGATTCTATGCCGCCATGTGAGCCATATGGAACAAGAAAATCAATAGTGTATGTATATTTAGTCGAACTATCATTCGTGTTATCAGTAGAAAGCTTCATTACAATATCCTCCGTGATTGCAATTTGTTAAAATATAGTATAAAATACACATGTAATTATAAAAATATGTAAGAAAATGCAAAAGCTTATTAATTAATTACAGAAGAATCCGATATAAAATAAAGAGGATTAAATTTTATATATTTATAGGATTACATAATCAAGGATGATTATAATATGGTTGTACAGCATAACCTTTCATCAATGAATACTAATAGACAGTTAGGTACAGTGACAGAGGCAATGTCCAAGTCAACAGAAAAACTGTCATCAGGTTATAAGATTAACAGAGCGGCTGACGATGCTGCTGGTTTATCAATATCAGAAAAGCTTAGAAGTCAGATTAGAGGACTTGATAAGGCAGCTTCTAATTCACAGGATGGTATATCTCTTATTCAGGTAGCAGAAGGTGCCCTTAATGAAACACATTCAATTCTGCAAAGAATGAATGAGCTTGCTACACAGGCAGCTAACGATACTAATACATCAGTAGATAGAACAGCTATATCGGCAGAGATGGATCAGCTCACATCAGAGATTAACAGAATTCAGTCGACAACACAGTTTAATACAATGAATCTTCTTGATGGAAGTTTCAAGGAAAGTATATTCAGGTAGGAGCTAATAAAGGACAGACACTTACTATATCAATTAGTCAGATGAATGCAGCATCAATAGGCGTAAGCAAGCTTGATGTAAAAGCAATTCAAAAGCTGGTGAAGCTATGAGTAAGATTCAGAAGGCTATAGAATCAGTTTCAGCTCAGAGAGCTAAGCTTGGTGCTATCCAGAACAGACTTGAGCACACAATCAATAATCTTGATACAACAAGTGAGAATACACCGGCTGCAGAATCACGTATCCGTGATACAGATATGGCAACAGAGATGGTTGAGTATAGCAAGAATAATATATTACAGCAGGCAGGTCAGTCTATGCTTGCACAGGCTAATCAGCAGACACAGGGTGTATTATCACTTTACAGTAATTGATTATATTATAAGATATTTTGGCCAATGATTGCAAAGTCAGTCATTGGCTTTTATTTTAGACAAATGTGTTTTAACAGGAGATTATGAATGAATTTGGATAAAAGTTACTTTGAGGATGAGGTAAGAGAAGGATTTTATGTAACTTCAGATATAAAGCATGCATGGGCTGCACAGCTTGAAGTGCTTAGTGATGTAGATGAGGTGTGCCGTAAGCATAATATACAATACTTTGCAGAATGGGGAACACTATTAGGTGCAGTACGTCATCATGGATATATTCCTTGGGATGACGATATGGATATATGTATGAAAAGACAGGATTATAACAGATTTTGCAGATTGCAGAAAAAGAGATGTCAGAGGGATACCAGTTATTTAATATTAATAGTGATAAAGAAAATGATAATATGCTTACAAGAATAATAAGCGGAAGGACTATAAGATTAGATAAAGCGTATCTTGAAAAATATAATGGATTTCCTTTTTCTGTAGGTTTAGATATATTTCCACTTGACTTTATAGCACCAACAAAAGAAGATGATGACTTTCAGTGTGAGCTTATAAAGATAGTAAATGATGTAGCACAGTTTGGACGTGAAGTAAATGCTATGGATACGGAGGCAACAAAGGAAATTCTGGATATATTTGAGGAGCATATTCAGAAAGTTGAACAGTTATGCGGAATTAATATAGATAGAAATAAAGATATTGTCCAACAGATGAATGTGCTTATAGACCGACTTAGTTCATTATATACAGAAGAAGAGTCAGAGTATATTACAATAATGGCAATATGGGTTGATAATAGAAGTTATAAGCTCCTAAAGAATATTATCAAAAATCAATAAGACTTCCTTTCGAGAATATAGATATACCAGTTCCATATGCTTATGACAGTATATTGAAGAAAAATATGGGGACTATATGAAACTGGTTCATACATGGGATTCACATAATTATCCATTCTATATAAGACAGGTTGATATATTAAAGACAGATACAGGGCTGGAACTGTGGGGATATCATGACACATATGTTGATTATAAGAATTATAAGAAGCTGATTAGTGACAGGAGAAATATTAACTGCATTAGAAAACAGATGTCAAAAATAATGGAGTTAAAAAGTGGTGTTTATGCCATATAAGGCAAGTCTGTGGTATATGATGGATGGTTTGTGGAATGAATATAATAAAAGCAGGATGTGGAAGTAAAGGTTGTGCCAGTGCCTTATTATTATAAAAATTATGATGGAAATGCGGAGGTATATAGATACTGATAGTTATCCGGATTATATAAATATAATCTCATACAAAGAATACGATTATAAAGAGGATATGCCAGACGAGATTATTATTCAGAATCCATATGATGGTAATAATATGGCAGGAACGGTTCATCCTGATTATTATGCGAAAACACTTGCGTTGTATACAGACAAGCTTACCTATATTCCTTACTTTAAGACTGATGAGATAGATGAAAATGATATGAGAGCATATCGAAGTATGTATGCATATGTAACAATGCCGGGAGTAATATATGCTGATGAAGTTATTGTACAGTCGGAGGCGATGAAAGAACTTTATGTAAAGAAATTAACAGACTTTTGGAGATGAATCTAAGGAAGAATGGAATTTGAAAATACAAGGTTATGGATATAAGTGGCTGGATGATATTAAAGTTGTAAGTAGTATATACAAGTTGTCAGATATATGGAAGGAAAGATTAAAAAGCCGGATGGAAGTTATAAAAGATAATATTGTACTATATAGGTATTAACGGCTTCTTGGAATATGGCATAGATATGGCATCTAAAATACATAGAGCTATGGATGTATTTATGGAAAATAAAGATAATGTTGTATGTATGCTTTCATTTGAAGGTGATATGAAAGATATTCTAAGCACAGAAGATGAGAGACTGCTGGTGGCTTATAAGGATATAGAAGATAAGTACAGGGATTATATTGTAGCAAATAACGAACTCCGCGTAGCAATAGAGGTGTGTGATGCATATTATGGTGATGCAAGTTCAGTTGCGCAAAGGTGCCGTAATGATAAGAAGCCGGTTATGATACAGGATGTTAGTATTTGACAGTGAGAGCCATTCGGGCCGTTATGGTTCGGATGGCTTGTCATTTATGGTTAATAAATATTATATATAGAGGATATGTTATGGATAATAAAGAATATAAAAAGAAATGCAGGATATTATAATAAATCTTTTAAAACAGGATAATTACACTGAGGCATATGATGCATTTGTAATGTATGGGAAGGTATATATATCAGATGAATTCATAGAAGAATACAAAGACATATTATATAATTATGGTCCGAAGGTGTCTGTTATATGTATGAATTGTGAAGATGAGGTAGTAGACAATTTTATTAAAAACAGAATTATAGCAATTATGAAATTGTCAGGACAACTAAAGAAGATAGTTATAAAGATATTATTGATTATATGAAGAATACAGACAGTAAATACATAACATTTCTTGAAAATAATGCTATATGCAGTCCATCTAAGATATCAAAGTCTGTGTGGAGGCAGGAATTGTATAAAGATATTCAGATAATAAATGCTTCATGGCAGTATATAAATTCTGATACTGTAATTGCTCATCCAGATATTGTGTATAAAAATATAATGAATGACAAATTTTACTCAGGATATAAAATAATAGAGCAGAGTATTATTTGTAATGACAATATATATGGTTCGTTATCAAGCATAATGGTGTCAACAGAATACATAAGAAATGTAGATGTGAAGGAACCTTGTTATAATTCAGACAGGATTAACAGATTGGCATTGTTATTCCAGTTATTAATGAATGCAAATATGGCATATATTAATGAGGATTATTATCATTACAAGTTGATTATGACAAACAAAAATATAATAAGGACAGAGAAGCTTTTATACATTAATACAGGATATTATGCCGGATGTGTATGAAGAGGTAGGCGAAAGGGTTAGAGGAGAAGTTTTGTCATCTAAGGAATTAAAGGAAGTATATAATAATAAAAATATAGCAAAGAGTATCACATTTATATATACAGATAAAGGTGAATATTATAATGTAAAACCTATTGGGGATGAAGCAGTAAAAGAGGATATTCAGTTAAATATACAGAAAATATTAAAGAAAAAGCAGAAATTGGAATATACTGCCAGCATGTGTGTTACCCAGAGAATTCCCGGTTTTCAATGATATTATTACATGATATGGCACAGGGACATAATAGATGGCCTAATATATGGGAAATAGAAAGATGGTCAAAGTTTGACGTAGGTATTCTGCCCGAGTATCATGGTCAGAACGTTTAAAACAATGTGCATGTATGGATTATGTCAATCCAAGAATAGGTGCATATGAACTTGGTTATCCCAAAAGTGATATTGTATATGATGAAGGAATAAAGCAAAGAACACAAGAGCTTAGGAAAAAGTTTAATATGAAATATGATTATACGATTTTGTATGCACCTTCATGGGAGTATTTTAACAAGGAGGATGATTTTATTAAGGCATTGTCCTCTTAAGGTTAATCTTGTTGTAAAGCAGGCATCATGGCCGGAGTCTTATAGCTGGGTAACGGATAGCATCAATGAAATGAGGAAAATGCATGAAGGTATATTAGATAATCTTTATTATATTGAAAGTGAAGAAAGTATCATGGTTGCACTTGGGATGTGTGATATGGTAGTGTCCGATGAATCAAATGTAATGGCAGAGGCTCTTATGTTTGGAAAACCAAGTGTTGCAGTAACTGACTGGCTGATACCTGATAAAAATCCACCGAGATGTGCTGATGTCACTATGGATTATGTAATAAAATGCAGGAAAGCTGAACTTAGGGAGACAGTTGAAAATGTAATGAATAATCCAGATAAATATAAGTCTGTTATGGATAATGGTAAAAAATTATATAGTAATCAGGGAAATGTATGTAAGGATATAATGGATTTAATAGATTACTATACACAGAATGGTGATAGTGATTCATTTATGGATAAAAAGATAACGGTTGATTATAGCAGGTGTGGGTTGTGGATTTGAGGTGATAAGCTGATATATTGATTTGATAATGCGTATTACGCTGTATAAATAATATATAATAATACATATAATATACAGGCCATTCGAATCGTTAGGATTCGGGTGGTTTTTGGCGTTTTATGAGAAGAGTTGTGTTTAAAAGTTCACTGTAAAATATTGAATGGATATAAAATGTCCCATAATATTGACTTTGTCCCAAAATATAATATCATAATGAATATAAGCATATTAAATTTATCTGTAATATAGAAAGGAACCCCGTAATATGAAAAAGCAAAATGTTTTAAATCTGATTAAATATCATGTTGAAAGGAATGAAAATGGTTTTAGAAATGAAGCTATTAATATTGCAAGATATTTTGATAGTATTGGGGATGACCAGCTTGCTGAGTATATTATGAGCTTGATTGCCGAATCCAATCTATACACACCACAGGGAGAGATTTTGAAAGTGAATATTTAAAACAAATAGAAACAAGCACAGTTCAGCCGTTGTATCTGCCATCGGCAATATCAGATGACATAAAAGGAATCATTAATGCAGTGAATCATAATATTGGTATTAATAAATTTTTATTTGAAGGAATGCCAGGAAGTGGAAAAACAGAAGCTGTTAAACAGGTTGCAAGATTACTTGACAGAACATTGTTTTATGTAGATTTTGAAAATCTTATTGATAGCAAGCTTGGGCAGACTAATAAGAATATTGCAGCACTTTTCAATGAAATAAATATGCTTCCACAGCCAGATAAAGTGGTTGTATTATTTGATGAAATTGATGTTATAGCATTAGATCGTATAAATAGTAATGATGTGCGTGAAATGGGAAGGGCAACATCGGTTATTTTAAAGGAATTAGATCGTTTGACAGATTTGAATAAAGAGATTGTTATCATTGCAACAACCAACTTATTTTCCAGTTTTGATAAAGCTTTAGTTAGAAGATTTGATGCGGTTATTAATTTTGACCGCTATACTAAAGAAGACTTAATAGAGGTTGCAGAATATTATTTTACTTCATTTGTTAAGAATTTCAAAGGAATATCAAAGGATATACGTTTGTTTAGAAAAATAATGAATGTGGCAGAGAAAATACCATATCCTGGAGAACTCAAAAATATAATAAAACTTCACTTGCATTTAGTGATGTGAATTCAGAAAATGATTATCTTAGAAGGCTGTTTAATAGTATGATAGGTAATGTTGATGAAATAGATGTTTCACAGCTGCATAAAATGGGTTTTCTGTGCGTGAAATAGAAAAACTTAAGGGAGAGTCTAAAAGTAGTGTGTCGAGAAAGCTAAATGAATAAATTAATTAAAACATGTGGCAATAGAAATTGATATTATTGAAAAATTTGCTTACATTGGGAGGAGAAATGGAATGAATAATGTATTAGAATTAAAGGGAAAACGTTTTGAACAGGCTGCAAAGACTGGTGGAGGTGGCGGTGCTGCCATGAATAGCAAGATAACAGTTACAAGTGAGCATATTTTGCGACTGATAGAAAGACTGAATCAACTAAAGAACTTCTGGCAAAACGAAAATCAGCCATTTAATGGGGCATTAATTAGTGTGTACTATAACAAGATAGTAGCTAAAACAAACAGAATTGCAGGAATATTCAAAGGGGAAAAATCAAATTATGCGATCGTTGGTGCTAAATTCAATTCAGATAAAACAAAGCATATTATAACATATTTTTAGATTTATCTGATATAGATAAGAGCATTGCTTTATTATACAAGACCGAGAATGTTTTAAGATTATACTTTGAAGGTGTGATTTCTAAGGAAATATTTGATAATTGTAAAACATTTGATTCAATAGATTATAAAGAATTAAATCTGAGTAAGTCGCTGTTAAGACGGATTATAGCAGATGTATCATATATTGAAGATTTTGATGTTGAATTGGCTAATAAGCACGATAAAGAAAGCATTATTACAATATACGATACAGGTGTAGATATTAAAAAATATTTAAAAGTATTGGAATTGATATCTTATCAGCCAGAGTGCTAGATAATAGAACAGTTTATCTGGATGTAAATCAATTGAATCTGTTATATGAAAAAGCACCATATCTTGTTGCAATGTCAACTGAAAATCTTTCAGAGTTATCGCCAGAAGATTTTATTGACAGGTATGAAGAACAGCAGGTAACGATTCCAGCCCGGAATATGAACCTGTTATAGGAGTTATTGATACACTATTTGATGAAAGAGTATATTTTGGCGAATGGGTTGAATACCACCAAATGATAGATGACAGACTTCCAGTTTCTTCAGATGATTATCGTCATGGAACAGCTGTATCATCAATCATAGTAGATGGACCAAAGCTGAATCCATGGCTTGATGATGGATGTGGGCGGTTCAGGGTCAGACATTTTGGTGTGGCAGCTGGTGCCCAATTCTCTTCATTCAGAATTATAAAATTTATAAAAAGTATTGTTGAGAAAAATAAAGATATAAAAGTATGGAATATTTCATTAGGAAGTAATCAGGAAATAAATGATAATTTTATTTCAGCAGAGGGAGCTGTTCTAGATCAGATACAATATGAAAATGATGTTATATTCGTAGTGGCAGGAACCAATAAGCCTAATACTGATGTTGTAAAAATAGGTTCACCAGCTGATTCTATTAACAGCATGGTTGTAAATGCGGTAACAAAGAGTGGTTTATCTACACGATATTCAAGAAAAGGTCTGGCACTTTCTTTTGCAAAACCGGATGTAAGTTATTATGGTGGCAGTGAGGAACAGTATATACGTGTATGCGAACCACTCGGAGAGGCTAATGTTGCAGGAACGTCCTTTGCAGCACCATGGATTGCAAGAAAGCTATCATATCTGATAGATATATTAGGGTTAAACAGGGAACTTGCAAAAGCTTTGATTATAGATGCTGCAAGGGGTGGAATGAAGCACCTGGACCTGAAGAGGTAGCGCTTTATGGACATGGTATTGTACCTATAAGAATTGAAGATATTGTCCAGACGAAGGATGATGAGATTAAATTTCTGGTAACAGATGTCAGTGAAAAATGGAATACATATAATTACTATTTTCCAATACCACTTAAGGATAATTATTATCCGTATTTTACAAGGGCAACAATGTGTTATTTTCCAATATGTGACCGTGCACAGGGGTTGATTACACAAATACAGAACTTAACCTTCATTTTGGCAGAATAAAAGATAATGGCATGCTCAATGAGATTAATTCAGATAAGCAGAATCTGGATGAAACATTGGACGGAGAGAAAAACTTTATTCTTGAGGGTGAGGCACGAGAAAGATCCGTAAATGGGATAATGTGAAATATATATCTGAGGTTATTAATAAAAAAGAATTCCCAAGAGATCATATAGAAATAAAACTGGGAATGGAGATTAAAACCAACAACAGATTGGACTACAAAGATGGTGTGGGACTGCGTTTTGGCGTTGTTGTGACATTAAAGGAAATGTATGGTGTCAACCGGATAGAAGAATTTATCAGAAACTGTCATCTGAATGGCTGGCTTGTGAATAAAATAGATGTTCAAAATAGGATTAATCTTCATGAAAAGGTTAATGAGGAGATTGAGTTTGAGGGTGAAACTTTAATTAAACAAATATGTATAGTTCAGAAGGATAACTGAGCAGAAAGGAAAAGGTATAAAAATATATGTCAATATATAATACTATAAAAGAAATATATAATGATACATCGAAAATTACTGGTAATGTAAATGCCGATTGGAAAAATTGTTGGTTTATTAAAAAATATCCATTATTTTGTATGTGCTATATATTTATTGAAAAATGTAATTTTAAAAGTGTACTTACTAACTGTGATAAAATACAAATTTTATTTCCAAGTGAGTTAAGTAACTTTTATCTTCATTTACGCATATAATTATTATAATATATATTTTATATTCTGTTATAATTAGAAATTTTATTTATATAGTATTAGATGAAATAAATTATATAAAAGAAAAAGATTGGTTTCCAGTTTGGTACACAATTGATGTAATTGTAGAAATATTATTTTATAGTGTTATAAATTTAAAACTTATACAAGATATTTTATTATGTTTAAAGGGCAAAATGTTATACAAGATGTGAATGTATATATATATTTATTTGTTATTGCAGTAAGTTTATGGAATTTTGTTGAAACAATATATATAAAGAATGAGAATAGATGTGAATCCAATAAGATTAAATATACCCAATATTTTGATTCAAATGGAAACAGAATAGCCGTGAGCGATCAGGTTGTATATAAAAATAAAATATACAAAATTTATATGGTTAATGGAGAATGGTATTTGAGTGACGGAAATAAAAAGAGGACATAAAACTTGAGGAAGCAGTATGTGATGTCAGTAGAAGGATTAAAGTATATTCGTGGAAATGGGTAGAAGAGGATATAGCAATAATACATAAATTGAAAAATATTGAGAATATTCTTTATAAGAAAATATTCTTCTGTTATTACATAAGCAATATATAATTATAGATACAGGATACAAGCCATTCGAATCGTTAGGATTCGGGTGGCTTGCTGCTTTTATAATATGATTTGGTAGTTTAAAGTTTACTATACAAAAGGGTAGTGTTTGACACTATCAAATGAAGTATTGCAAATGTCAATATAAAAATGTAGCTTTATATCATACATCTGCCATCCACAAAAGGTGACACATCAAATATTTTCCCAGGTGTTGTAAAATCTGTCCTGTAATAGAACGAGAAGATTTACCAAATATATCAGAAAAGACATCATCCAGTTTTAGGTTAGAAACAGTAAGACAGTTATGAGCACGATTCTTCTCACCGATAATCATACAAGTGAGTTTGAAACGGTATCTTACCAAATCTCTTAATTCACGGATGTCAGCAGGTGGAATAAAGGAAGGTTTTACCATTACACACATATATAGATCACAAATCCATTTAGCATCTTTGCGGTCAGTCTTGTTGCCTTTTGAGGTTTGGTATATTTGGGGTGGGAAAGAGTAACCTAGATGTTATTCTTTTCTAGAACATTAAAACAGGGATCCAGTACTTACCAGTAGATTCCATGCAGTTGTATTTAGAAAGCCAGTCACACAGCTCATTCAGACCTTTGGTAAAGGAAGAAAAGCGAGCTTCTTTATACTCGGTACGTTTCAGGGAATCTGTTATGCCGATACAGGCATAAATCCAGGTTTTGTGGACATCAAGCCCACAACAGTTATTTTGAGAATTTTAAACGACAATAAAAGTAATCTCCTGATGATTGTAAGTTTAAAACTGACAGTGACTGGTCATCCGGCAAAATCGAGTCGACTTTGAAGAGATAAGTTTACGGGCTACGTTATGCGCCAATCATTGATGCCTTAACGGATGACCGACAACAAATAAATATACGAAGTCGCCGCTATACAGCCCCGCCACTCACCTCCACGTGTTCTGTAGTGTGTCAATCTTATAAAAGAATTATATCAAGAGAAATGTAAATCAGAAAAGCGAAAATCAGCTAAGGTATTTCATGCCGTATTGGTGGCTTTCGCAAAAGGCGGATTATAAAATATGATAATCAAATTATAGAATTAGAGGATGAAAAATACAATTAAAACTTGTAAAATATAGTCTTTTTGTAAAACATAGTCTTTTTGCAGACGTTATTGTTATAGGATTATGTTAGTGATACATTATATTTAACATAACTTAAGACATTTTATATACTATAAATGAGCAAAATTGAAAAATTGTACAAAATTATGCTATAAGCTTTTAAATAAATTAAAGTCATTATATTCTTTTGTACATTGAAATATATACTAATATTTTTGTGTCTGATAGCTGTCGAGCGCAAACTTATTTTCGCGTTGTCTGAAAAATCTTTTAACTGACATCTACATACATAATAGATTTAGTATATTATTAACAATAAAGAAAATAGCTTTTAGGTGCATTATGATTCTAGATAAATAATTTCAATGATAGGTTTTAAGTGTATCAGAAAGCGAAGGGCATCCCATTTACCATTATTTAGAAAATGAGCGATGATGGTTCGGCGACAGGAGCTGTTTTAGCAAAGTCTGTGGTAATTGAGGTGAGATTATATGTAAAAATGGTAAATTATAATAGAAATTCTGGCCTATGTATTATATACGGAGGTTTAGAAAAGATAATGTTAGATACAAATATAATAGTTTTTAGATAAAATGGAGGTGCATGATGAATAGTGTAGTAAAAGAAATTGCAGGAGGAAAATGGTGGAAGGTGGATTTTCATGTTCATACGCCAGCTTCAATGGATTATGGTAAGGGAGTATGGAGCCAGAGAAGGAAAAGCAAGTTACGCCTAAAGAGTTTTGTTAAAGGCAATAGAGAAGAATATAGATTGCCTTGTTATTAGTGATCATAACTCTTTTGAATGGATAGATAGATTAAGAGAGGCTATGGATGAATTGATTCAAGATAATCCTAATATTGAACCAGTAATAATTTTTCCCGCAGTTGAGATAAATGTTATGGGAAATATTCATCTGCTGGCGATTTTAATATTGATGTAGAGGTAAGGAGTTTAGAAAGAATATTTGGACAACTTGGTTTTGATGAAAACATGTTATCCACAACAAAATCTATGCCGGAAGTTATGGAAATAGTTATAAAGAATAAGGGAATCGCAATACCTGCTCATGTGGATTGTTCAAGTGGATTATTTGAAAACAATAGTGCTTCTGAAATAAAAGGGTTTTAAATGTGGATGAATTATTGGCTTTTGAAGTTATTGGTTCAGAAATTAATAATCAAATATATAAAGATTCAAAAAGAAAAATATCGTATGTGGCAGGAAGTGATTCTCATTGTATTGATACAATTGGCTCAAGATATACTTGGGTGAAAATGGGAAAACCTTCAATAGAGGCGATGAGACTAGCACTATTTGATAATATAGATGGAGTATTAAGAAGTGATTTTTATGAAGGAATCCTAATGACTTAAATAATAGAATGTTTTAAAATATGTGGAAGTAAAGCAAGCGAAGTATGCTGGAAGGAGGCACCATTACATATTGATTTTAGTCCTTGGATGACATCAATAATCGGTGGACGAGGAACAGGAAAATCAAGTATAATACAGTTTATTAGATTGATATTGGATAAAAGAGGAATTACCGAAAGCATTGCAAAAGGAATTTGATGATTTTGTAAATATTTCTAAGAATAGAACAGAATTAGGTATGCTTACTGATAATACAGAAATTCTAGCGTGTATAGTAAAAGATGGATTAGAGCATAATTTTATGTGGAAAAATGATAAACTGTATGAAATGATAGGAGGAGAACTAGAGGAAGCTACAGATTTATTAGAGAGGTTTCCGATTCGGATATTTAGTCAAAACAGTTATTTGAAATGACAAAGGATGCACAGCTTTTATTACAATATATTGATAGTCAGTGGGATTCAATTGGTTGGAGAAAATCCTTAGATTCAATCAAAAATAAATATTTTGACTGTATGATTCGAATAAACAATAACAATATTAAACTTAATGAGAAAAAGAAAAGAAATATCATTAAGAGAAATAGAAAACAAGATTAAAGTGTTTGAAACTGAGGCAACTAAAAAGGTATTAGATTCACAAAAAGAAATTTTAATTGAAGAACAACAGGCAAAGTCAGTATATAGAAAATATGAGGATGTTATTGATAAGTCAATAGAGTTATATAAAAGTGTTCTTGAACTTAGCGCAAATCCATTAAATACAGATAGACTTGATAAAGAGTCAAAGAAAGAAATATGTCAATGGGAATCAGAAATAAATGCATTTATTTTAAATTATAAGGAGGCATATGAAAGGAACCAAGTAAGTTTGTGTCAGTTAGACGTTTGGTTTTCAAAATTAAAAGTATCTAAAAATAAAAAGAAAATCAAATTGAAATGAACAATGTTATTAATGAATTAAAAGAACAAGGTGTAGACGATATTGAGATTTATCCTGTTTTATTGAAACAAAAGGATGATTTATTAAAGGAATTAGAAGAGTATATAAATGTTGAAAAAGTTGATAAAGAATTGAAACAGGAGAGGTTGGCTATTCTAGAAGAATACTATATGTTAATTCAGCAGAGATATGAAAATCGAGAAAGAACAGTGTCATTGTGGAATGAAGCTGGAAATCTTAGAATTACATTATTGCCAATGGGAAACATGGAGAAAAATGAGGAGGTACTTAGAAATATAATTAATAAACAGGGAACAACATTCTCTTCCGATATATTGGAGCGGAACAAAGAAGAAGAGTATTCAGGAGGCATAGTTTTTAGACTTGCAAATCCTGAAAATGGAGATTATTTGGAAAATTATAAAACAATATGTGAAGAACTTACGAATCCCAATTCAAATACTTATAGCAAAAATTCCGTACACATTTAAATAATTTATTTGAAAGTGATTATAGTGTTGAAAATAAAATATATATGTGGCTTCCAGAAGATTTAGTGAGATTGGAGTTAAAACAGGACGTAATAAATATATTTCTATTGATGCAGGGTCAGCAGGACAGAGAACTTCTGCAATATTGACGTTATTATTGCAAATAAGTAAAGAACCTATTATTATTGATCAACCTGAGGATGACTTGGACACAAAAATATTACTGATTTTATTGTAAAAGGAATTAATGAAAAGAAACAAAGTCAGCAAATTATTGTGGTAACACATAATCCCAATATTGTTGTGAATACAAATTCTGAACAAGTGATTCATATGGAATTTGCAGGTGGAGAAATAAATGCATCTCATTCGGGTGCTTTACAAGATGTTGAGATAAGAGATGCTATATGTGATGTAATGGAAGGCGGAAGAGAGGCTTTGGAGAGTAGATATTATAGAATTACTAAAGCTCTTGAATAGGAGTTACTGTTCACACGTCAGCTTGTGTACAGAAAACTGATGTTATTCCATATATCTGTTCTGTGGTACGCGGTGTGACAGGATAAAGATTCTTTAAAAGAACCTGATGGGATAACGCTTCTTTATAAGCGTCTTGATGTGAAAGGAAGATACAGATGGCCAAGGAATTCATCTGAGGTAAAGCCTATTACCTGGCGCCAGTTTGACTGGCTGATGTCCGGGATTGATATTGAGCAGCCTAAGGCTATAGGAAATGTAAAATAGCATGTCTTTGTATGCGTAAAAATGCAGCTGAATCCTTGATTTTGCTGCATTTTTCACGTATTTATGGTATACTTTAAATATCATAAATCAGGAGAAAAAATCATGTCAGAGTCTGCAAAAGATATCCAGCTTTTGGAATTAAAAGATACCATTGCCCAACTGAATAATCTTATTAAAACCAGTCTGAAATAATAGCCGGTCTGCAGAAGACGATAGATAATCTCCGTCTTGAACTCAGCAATAAACAGTCTGAACTTGATTATTGTAAAGCAAAGCTGTTTGGAGCATCAAGTGAGAAATCAAAGACACCTTTTCCGGGACAACTGAACATTTTGGGAGATATGGAAGATGACAGAACTCCTGAACTTATAGAGGCTGAAGATATAGAAGTTACAGCCCATAAAAGAACACGCAAGAAAAAGCAACCTATGAAGAAATGTTTGGTTCTCTTCCTGTCAGGCAGGTAAAACTGGATAACCTTAAGCCGGAAGAACTGATTTGTCCTAACTGTGGCGATAAGATGGCAGCTATAGGAACAGAAGTCATACGTACAGAGGTTGTATTCCATCCCGCAACACTTGAACGGGTTGAATACATAGCAACTACTTATGAATGTCCATCATGTAAGCTGACAGAAAATCCGTATTTTATAAAAGATAATAATGCAAATCCACTGGTTCCACATAGTTATGTATCTGCCAGTCTTGCAACATATGTTATGTATTCCAAATTTATAAATGCAATGCCCTACCACAGACAGGAAAAAGATTTTTTATACAGTATGGTATTAAGATAAGCAGAGGGACAATGGCACACTGGACTATATTCTGTGCCCAGAATTACTTTGCACCGGTACTGGATTACTTCCATAGATGTCTGTCAAAAGGAAGTATCTGTGTGCAGATGAGACACCTATACAGGTTCTTAAAGAAAAGACAGGCGGCCACAGACCAAGTCATATATATGACTGTTCAGGTCTGGTGATGATGGAATGGCTCCCATCATTATTTATAAGTATCATCCTACACGCAATGGTGATGCAGCTGCTGATTTCTTTAAGAATAATCCTGATGGCTCTTATATCATGGCAGATGGATATGCCGGATATAATAAGTTGAAAGATTTCAACAGGTGTTGCTACTACGCACATCAGGAGATATTTTATAGAGGCAATTCAAAAGGGCATGAAAAGATTTCACCAATCCGGCAGTCAGGGAATGCTCTACTGTAACAAACTGTTTGAGTATGAACGCAGTTACAGGGAGAAGGGATTATCATATAAACAGATATATAACCGTCGGCAAAGGGATCAGAAACCTGTTGTTGAGGCTTTTTGTCATGGATAAATAATGCTCCAACCACAAAGGTACAAAGATTTGACAGAGCAATAACTTATGCAAAAATCAAAGTGCATATATGATGATGTACCTTGAAGACAGCCATTGCAGTATATCAAATAACATGAGTGAGAATTCAATCAGACCTGTAACAGTAGGCCGGAAAAACTGGCTGTTCTGCGATACAACTGATGGTGCAGATGCAAGCATGATGGTATTCTCATTATTAGAAACAGCAAGGGCTAATGGAATTAATCCATACAAATATCTTGAGTTCCTGTTTGGAATCAAGACCAAATGAGAAAATGACAGATGAACAATTGGAAAGTCTTTCGCCATGGAACTAAAATGTAAAGCAAATTTGCAAGATCAACTCATAGTAAAACAGTCGGGTTACTGCAAAAATGTCATAGCAAAAATTCGCGTTATGGCAAATAACTCATAGTAAAAATACGATAAAAATATGCAATCATGCGAGAGTTCTCGTAGATTGCATTTATCAACTTCTATTTTAGCGGTTACAGTCTATCATTTATAGAGTTGTAAACTGGTGGCTTACATATATAACAGAAAATGTTACTGGGTTAATGAGACCGGAAGAGTAAGGCAAATATGTCGCAGCATATATGGAGAACTTGATATATGTATAATGCAACTAATGATGAATTGAATTCTAATGAAAAGATTCAATTCTAGTTAATAAAGTAGCAGAATTGGAGAGATATGTAGAGACGTTTGAAAAATAGGATATATTTTAATATCAATAGAACTGAAACATATAAGGTTAAGAAAACAGCTATGCCATCCGATATAATAAAATATAAATTGGATTTATAAGTCAGGCATATATTAATTAGTGGTTAATATATGTTTGTGTGCGAATGGAGTCGCTGAATGAATATATCGGAATAATTGTCGTACATAACTTGTTAAGTGTGACGATTGGTGTATGAAGCCCTGCATTTGTATGCAGGGCTTTGATTTTGAAGATAGATTAAATATTAAATCTGTAATAGAATTAATCATGGTTCATAATTGACGTTTAATTAAATTTTTGGAGGATTTAATTATGAAGATGAAATTTATTTAAGAATATATTAAATTTTTATAGGATATAACTGATATAATATGTAGATTAGGGAAGAATTAGCATGGATTTTAATATTGCATGGAGCGAGATATTATAAAAATTGTATTTGATTATCTGGAGTAATTAGATTCGGATGTTTTTGCTTGTTTAGTAGCATAATCTATAACGGAATAAAGGTAAATGTTATAATCTATGTACTTATAAATGATTCCCCAATTTGATATTACAATAATAATCTAGTTGCATAAAATGATATTATTTTTATTGATTGTATAATTTGTAATAAACGGATTAATTTTATGGCACACTCTTTTAAATTTAATGAAAAGAAGATAAGATTGCTATATATAGAAAGAGTTTTTGCAGTATGATAGAATTTATAATGTTTAACAGCCATAAAAGTATTTGTAAAAGGTAAATTAAGATTCAAAACCGTTTGATGATATACCATATAAAGTGTGTAAGGGAATTGGAAAACGGATAATATTTACGAAGATTAGTAACAATAAATTTGGTAGTCGGCATGGCTTTTGCAGTTAACAGGTGACATAAGTTTTATCAAGTCGAAAAATATCTTACAAGTGAAGGCACGGAGCACTCATTTTGGTACATTTGTCAAGTTTTTGACAAAAAAGAAAAATGAATTTGAAAGCCATATATATGCTGACTTGGACATTTTGAGAGATTATAATATTACAGTGGAGGAAAATGCTTATAGATGAAAAAATAGTTATTAAAGATTATGATGTTGTTAAGTGTATGTCCCAGCATAAAATAGTAATTTATGGCGCTGGAACTGATGCTAAGTTATTTTATGAAAAATATAGCGGAATGTTGGATATTGATTTCTTTATAGCTAAAGATAAAAATATTTCTATAGATGACAAGAAAATATATAGTGTAGATAAATGTTTAAGCTGTTTTGGAAATAGAAAAATAATTATTTGTAGTAGAAAATATGCACCTGAAATGATTGAAACACTTAAAGAATATGGACTAAAAGAAAATGAAAATTTTTATGTTTGGGATGCGGATTATACACAATCAGTAAAAGAATATATAGATTTCAATAACACAAATATTAGGATTGAAGTTTCAAATAATAACAATGTAGTACTTGTACCAATTGAAGGATGTCATGATGGTACGACTATAGTATATAGTTATTTTGCACCATATTATGCAAATAAATGTAATGCAAATATAGTTGGGTATATTAGGCAAGGTGGAAATGAATTTGAATCAGTTATTTACCCATCAATGGTAGATATTTATAAATCATTTGGTATGAGAGAAATTATTAAGGTTTCTTTGCAAAAGCAAGATGAAGAGTCTGTTGAAAGCATTTATGATTCTATTATTAAAAATATACGATCATATGATGATTGGAGTAATATAGTTGTTAATGGGAGAAATATAGGAATATCTTTTTAAGGGATTATTTGAGAAAGTATCAATTGAGTTTTGATCCACGTAATGAACATATATTTAAATGTTTAAGATATGCAATAAAGACAATTATATTTTGGGATACTTATTTTGAAGAGAAGAGTGTTAAGACAGTTATTCTTTGGGATGGAGTACATAATGAATCTTATTTACGAGACATTGCTATTGAAAATGGAGCTAAAACATATATTATTCATCCTTTTGGTATTCATAAAGCATTTATTAATTTTAGCTTTGGTGAAAGTTTTGAATATTTAAATGATTTTTACGAACGCTTAACATTAGAAGAAAAACAATAGGACTTGCATGGGCCAAAAGGCTGTTGATAAAATATTGAGTGGAAAAAAGGAAAATTTTTAAAATATAGAATTAGTGATAATGTTTTTAGCTATGAATCTGGTGGAATAAATGCTGCAATAAAAAGAAAACAAGAGTCATGATATGCCCACATATTTTCGATGAGGATCAATGGCTTAATGGAAGACAATTGTGTGGAGAAAATTATATTTCATGGCTCCTGTTTATAGGTGATATTTCGCAAAAACTGATTATGAGTGGTTTATTAAATTACATCCAGATGAAACTGATAGAGGAAATCAGTTTATTTTGGAGTATCTTAAATTGTATCCTAATATATCATTAATAAGTGCAAATTTATCACCATATGATTTAAAGAAGGCCGGTATTGATTATGCTCTGACTATAGGGGATCAATAGGTCATGAATACCCGTTGCTAGGAATTAATGTTATTAATGCAGGAAATAATCCTCATATGTCATTTGCATTTAATATATTGCCCCAAAGTAAAGAAGAATACGAAAAAATATTAATGAACATAACATCGAATTCAGTGTTAGAGAATGTTGATGAAATATACAAGTTTTATTGTATTTTTATCTTTATTATAAAAGAAATGACTATTCAAAGGAAATACAAGACGTTTTTAATATGATAAATTTTAATCATAGAGATATTAATAATACTATTTATTATGATTTTATGAATGAATTTTCGATTGAAATAGACAGGAATATAAAAACAGATCAAAATGATTGACAAAATTCTCGAATCAAGACAGTTAGATGGTTTTATATGAATAGTAAAAAGATATTAAAGAAATGCTACTTAGTGTAGAATAGGAGTTTATATGGAAGAAATGGCATGGACATCGCATCAAACAGAAGTAAGTAATGATAATTTATGGTATGTAAATAATTATGGGACATTACTTTGCTGTTTTTCTTTAAAAGAAAAAGAATTATTCAAGTTGAAAATATACCATATAGTGGTAATAGAAGTGAATTATTATATTCAAATATATTAGCAGTTGATAATTATTTAATCCTAGTACCCGCCAATGCATTTTATGTTATATTATATAATATTAATTCTAGAGAATTTATAACGATAGGGTTGAATTTGAACCCCAAATCATACAACATGTTTTGCGGATGTGAAAGATGGGAAAATAAACTATTTTTAATCCCTTATAACGTTAATTTTGTGATATCAATCGACTTGAATACATTAGAATTGAAAAAAGAGTGTGATTTAGCGGCTGAACTATGTGAGGACGGTTTTAATACAGTATTTCGAGGCTGTTACGCACTATCGTGTAATAGAATTTATTTTCTTTCAAATTATGAAAATAGAGTGTGGTGCTATAATATGGAAGAAAATAAAATTTCAAGTGAATTGATATGTGAAAAAAATAAAGTGTACTGCAATAGCTACAAATAATGACAAAATTTTTATTATTGATGAAAATTCGGATGTACATATTTTGGGATTAAATCTAGAGTATAAAGGAAAAACGAAGAATAAGTATAAGAAGAGAGAAATGTTTAATTTTATAGATGGAATAAGAATAAATGATAATATATATTTTTTCCAAGCAGAAGGAGATAAGATAATCAAGTACAATTATATAAAACAGATAATATTGGAACAAAATATTGGCTTAGTGATGAGAGTTTCTCTGCTGAATAGTAGTGGTGATAATATATATGGTTTTGATATATCAAGAAAAAGACTATTTGAGTATAATTGTAATAAAGCTAGCTTTAAATATTATAATACAGCTTTGAAACTTAATGAAAACGAGGCTGTTTTATATATGCAAAATAATTTAAATACTTATAATGTTGTAAAAGAATGCGAACATGGTTTTGATACATTGAACATTTTATAAAATCAATAACAGGGAGCGTAATGAAAAGCTATGATATATTTATCAGTCATTGTTCCAATTTATAATTCTGAAAAATACTTAAAAGATGTGTTGACAGTATAGTTAACCAGGAATTGAAAGAAATAGAAATTATTCTAGTAAATGACGGTTCGACAGATTCAAGTGGTTCAATATGTGATGAGTATGCAAAAATTGATGATAGAATAAAGGTAATACATAAAGAAAATGAGGGAAAGCTTATGGCTCGTTATTCAGGAGTTAAAGAGGCTCAATGTGAATATATCACGTTTGTAGATTCTGACGATTGGATAGAGGCGAATTGTTATAATTTGTTTGTGAAACAAATGAATGCACATATAGATATGATTGCATATGGAAAAAAGTTGATACGGAAAAATCAGGAATTACTCTCCCTAAATTCACATATAGTGAAGGATTATACAATTCTAACTGTATAAGAGATGTTATTTATAAGAATATGTTGTGGGATAATCAGAATTATCAATCAGGTATATCACATTCTTTGTGTGACAAAATTTTTAAGAGCAGTCTGCTTAAAAAGTTATAATATAATAAATGAAAAAAAGTATGTTAACATGGGCGAGGATGCGATGATTCTATTTCCTATATTTCAATGGATTAATAGTCTTTATATATCACATGAGTCACCACTGCATTATACTCATCAGATAAATAAGATTCCTGTTTATATGTCTGATGCTGGTTATTTTAGAAATCTATATAAATGGAGGAGTATTTAATTGCTAATACAAAAGGAATTGCTGGAGTTGAAAAACAGATTGACTATATGTATATGTACATGGTAAATCTAAAAAGAATGTTATGGTGATTATACTCATAATGATGAATATATATTTCCGTTTCAAAAGAGTTATGTGGTAAAAAATTATTATTTATGGCGCGGGACGTGTTGGGTGTACATATATTAATCAAATCAGGAGATCCGAATATTGTGATGTTGTTGCATGGGTTGATAAAAATTATGAGAAATACTCTGGAAGAGAAATAAAAATCCGAAAGAAATAATGGAATTGCAATTTGATTATATTGTAGTAGCCATTGAATCAAGGGATATCAAAAGATGTAATTGAATGGTTTCAAAAATAGGCATAAAAAGGATAAAATCATAAATTAAAATATAAGGCAGGTGTACTAAATGAAAAATACTAAGCGTAAACTATATGTTGTACATTGTGTTGACACAGAAGGACCACTTTATGAAGAAAAAGTGTACCATTTGATATGATAAAGAATATTTTCGGATTGGAATTAGAACAATCCGAAGAGAATTTAAGAAAATTGCGGAACTGTGAGCTGGATTTAAATGGATTAGAGCAAGAAGTTTCAAAGGTTGTTGATATACATCGAATAACAACAAGGGGCAGTTGGAAAGAGATAGATAAAATGCTCAATGCAGTTACATCCACAGAATTTAGGAATGATTTATTGGATAGCAATGGTAATGGGTGGATTTTTAACTGGTTTTGCATGGCACATGAGGGATTTACAGGAGCTAATCCAAGAAGAAGAGTAAAAGGATATCATGCTGTTTTGATCATTATCGTGAATTAATAAAGAAGCAAAATTCAAAAGATTTTATAGGATTTCATTATCATCCGTTGCCTATATCAGGCAATTACAATGATTCAGGAACGGCATATTGGGGAGAAGCTAATCTTAATGAAATCTTATGTCATGCGGTTATTGACAGAGGATGGTTTCCAGCAGCATTTCGACCTGGATTTCACACAGAAAGACCGGATGCAAACTGGTTTTAGAGCAATGGATTCCTTTGACTATGCTAATCAGGCGATGAAAGACAATGAGGAAGGCCAACGTGACTTGGCAAATGGAAGATTTGGCGACTGGAGATTTGCTCCACTGGAATGGCGGCCATATCATCCTGATCATGATGATTATCAGAAAAAAGGCAGTTGTAGAAGGTGGATTACACGTTGCCTAAATATGTATGCCAGAACCAGACAGATTTCTCAAGAGGATGTTGAGGAAGCATTTTCAGATGCGTTAAAATATGGTAAAGCAATTTTGGCGTTTACTGATCATGATTACAAAGATATGGAGTACGAAATAACCCGTGTCAGGAATATTATTAAAACGTATCGGAGAAATATTCCGATGTTGAGTTTATATATAGCAATGCGGTTGATGCAATTAGAAATTGCATGGATATAAAATACGAGCAATTTACTATGAATGCTGAGATTATTAATGATGGAACAAAGAAATATTTAGATATAAAAGTTGATAATGATATATTTGGCCCGCAACCCTTTCTTGCAATTAAGACAAAAGACAATAGGTATATATGGGAAAATCTAGACTTTACAATTCCGGGAGAGAGTGGACATACACATTTGATAATAATACAATCTTACTGGATGCTATTGAAGCAATAGGTGTTGCTGCAAATAATAAGTATGGATTTACAAAAATTATTGTTATTGGGAATGATGGACACAAAAGGATTTGTGCTATAACTAAGGTAAAGGAGTATTTATCAATGGATAGAAAAAATATTGGAATGAAGAGTATACAAAATATTGGAAAAATGTTACGAACGATGCAAATGAAAAGGGGAGATAAAACAAAAATAATAAAATCCACCTCGGGAGATTATAAAAGTGTCGGTGAGCAGGTAGCGGATTTATTGTTTGCAGAGATGAATTATGATAAGAAAGAAAAATTACTTGATTATGGATGTGGATTTGGAAGATTTTTCATCTTTTTAATAATAAGACAGATTACTATGGGATTGATATATCGGAAGATATGATTTCCGAATGTAAGACAACATATCCTACAGCAGCAGAAAAATTTATTGTTGCAGAGGGAGAAAAGAGCCCATTTGAAGATGGATTTTTAGTAAAATAATTTGTTTTGGTGTATTTGATGCATGCTATCAGGAACAGGCACTATTTGAAATGATGCGCATGACAAAGATTGGCGGAAGAATATTGATAACGGGAAAAATAATAAATATCTTCATGATGATGAACAGGCATATATAGCAGAGGAAGCAGCTAGAAAGAAAGGACATCCCAACTATTTTACTGATGTTAAAAATATGTTGGAGCAACTTTCGGATGTAGCAACAATAGAACTTCAGAGATATTTTATACATCGTGGAGATTTTGGTAAAACTTATATGTAACGGATATTCCTGAAAAATTTTATGAATACGCATTCATTATTAAGAAAAATAATAATTGTGAACATAGTTTTGAAAGGTTTTCAGATGCTTACTCTACTACATGGAAAGAAATAAATAATTAAAACTAATGGAGAACAAGTTTGAGATATAGTGTTGAGCATCAGAGAAATATAGCATATGATTTGTTGTATTTTAGAAGAAAAGAAATTGATATATCTGAGTATTTTGAGAAAAACGAACCTGTAATAATATATGGATTTGATTTTATAGGAAAAGAAATATACCATGCGATAAAAAACAGGTAAATGTACTTTTATCCTTGACAGAGAACATGATAATGAGTGTTATGATAACACTGCGATTTATTCTCTAGACAATGAGTGTATTAATTATATAACAGATAAATATGGTAAAATAAAACTTATTATTTCAATATTGTCCGATGAAAAAATATTTTAAGAGATACAAAAACAGAATCAATAATATTGAGTACACATCAATATATACGGTTTTGGCAGAATGCAGGATTAAAAGGATAATGAGTTTAGAGAGTTGAAGAATAAAAGGACTCTCAGTCTGCTTGAGAATATTTTGCAGAACAGAAAAACTGAGCTTAAATATATAGTATTGGTGGGTACGGCATATACGGAACTACTTAGTTTATTATATTTAGGTGATGTTAAAATACATTGTTTATAATGGAGAGTATATAGCACCAGAGGTAAATGAGACAATGGTGCAGATGAACATGTATTGCTTATACGAGAAAACACCTGTTGAATATTATGATTTGACGTATGTTATTGCAGATTATGCACGGAGGTATAATATTCCGTGTACGGTCATGATCACATGCGTTTATCAAGGGCATTTATAAACAATAAAATAAAAGTAATTGAAGATGGTTTAGCTAATTATGATTTCAAATATTCTCAAAATTATAATTGTTACCTAGATAATGGAAGACAGTATTTCCCATTTGGCTATGATGAAATTGTTGAAAAGTTGTTCTTACTGAACAGTTTGATATACCTGAACAGCTTTTAAAAAAGTGGAAATTATACAACCTTCAAAGTTATGGGATGAATTATCTTATGAAAAAAAATATTTATGGCAAATATTTTGGCTTTCCGTATGAAGAAGTCAGAGAAAGAATAAAACAAAAAGTGTATAATTTTATTAACAGAGCCAACGATTTCAGACGGAGAGAAGATAAAAGCTGTGATGAACAGATAAAGATGTATAGGAGTATACTGAGTAATTATTCATCATCGAATATAATGATTAAGCCACATCCGGCGGATATTATTGACTATTCTGTATACTTTAAAGACAAATTTATTCTTAATAGATATTTTCCTATACAGATGCTGGATTGGTTTGGCTTGCCGGTAGACAGATATATTGTTATGAAAGAATCATCATGCTGCAATATCTTTAAAGGAAAATATAATGTGGACATATATGATGGAGAAAAGTTGATTGGAGTGACCTTTATGAAGCCGGAAGAATTTGAATTGTATTTAACAAATAGGAAAGCGTCAGTAGTAGATGCACTTCAGAAGATAGATAAAAATTCAAAAGGCCTGCTATTTGTTATTAATGAAGAATTTATTTTAGAGGGTGTCATAACTGATGGTGATATAAGAAGGTGGCTTATCCGAACAGGTGAGCTTCATGGAGCAGTAGAAAATTTCATGAATACGCAGCCTTGTGTAATGCATAATAAGAATATTGACGATGCTATTAAGATAATGGATGAAAAAGATCACAGCGCTACCAGTTGTGGATGATGATGGAAAATTATATGATATAATATTCTACAATAAACCATCTAAACCCAAGACGATTAATCAGGACGTATTAAAGAATGTTCCAGTAGTAATTATGGCAGGGGAAAGGAACACGTCTTTATCCATATACAAAAATACTTCCCAAACCTTTAATTCCTATAGGTGACATACCGATTATGGAACGGATTATTACCAGATTTAATGATGCCGGGATAACGGAGTTCTATGCTACAGTCAATTATAGGGCAAATATGATTAAATCATATTTTTCCGAATTGCAGAAGAACTATAGATTGAATTATGTGGATGAGGAGCAGCCTTTGGGAACAGCGGGAAGTCTTAGGCTCATAAATAAGTTATTTGAAAGTCCTATAATTGTGACAAATTGTGATATACTTATTAATGCAGATTATAGTGATATATATAATTATCATTTAGAATCAGGGAATGAATTGACAATAGTGTCTGCATTAAAAATATAACAGTTCCATACGGTGTACTATCTTCTGGTAAAATGGCAATGTGGAACGGATAGATGAAAAACCTCAATTGTCATACTTTATAAATACCGGAATGTATTTGTTGAATTCACAATTGATTAAAGAAATACCTGAGAATAAATTTTTCATATGACAGATTTGATAGATAGACTGATGAAGGAAGGAAGAACAGTGGGAATGTATCCAATTAGTGAAGATCTGTTTTGGATATGGGTGAGTTTGAGGAAATGCATCGTATGGAACAAAAATTAAATTTAAAATCGGAGTAAAATATGTTTGAACTTGAGTCTTTTATCAAAAATATGTAACAAAACGTGCGAAGAGTATGTTTGTGGATGATATTAACAATAATTATAATAAAATCTCAGAAAAATATTCAACAAATCAGTGTTGGTAATTGGTGGAGCTGGCTCAATAGGCTCATCGTTTATTAAGGCCATTTTGACATTTAGACCTGCAGAATTGGTTGTGGTAGATATTAATGAGAATGCTTTTAGCAGAGCTGACACGAGATTTACGTTCAACGAAGGGAATGTATATTCCAAATAAGTATATTACATATCCTATGGATTTCTCACCTGTGTTTGAAAAATGTTTAAAAACATGGTGAATTTGATATAGTTGGAAATTTTTCCGCACATAAACATGTACGTTCAGAAAAAGACATTTATTCTGTTGAAGCATTACTTCAGAATAATGTAATTCATGCAAAGCGTTTATTAGATTTACTGTCCGCATATCCTCCGGATAATATTTCTGCGTATCGACTGATAAAGCGGCTAATCCTGTAAATATTATGGGAGCAAGCAAACGGATTATGGATAATTTGATTTTTCATATTCGGATAGATTTCCAGTTAAAACAGCAAGATTTGCAAATGTGGCGTTTTCAAATGGATCATTGCCGGCCGGCTTTTGGCAAGGATGCAGAAACTTCAGCCGATAAGTGCACCATCAGATGTTAAAAGATATTTTGTGTCTCCTGAAGAGAGTGGACAGATATGTATGCTGGCATGTATGATTGGAGAAAATAGAGAAATATTTTTCCGAAGCTTGATGAAGAAGAGATGATGACATTTGATAAGATTGCAACCGCCTTGATAAATGAAAATGGATATGAAGTGTTAGAATGTAGTAGTGATGATGAGGCAATAGCTGAATCGGATAAGCTTAGATGCGGATAGGAGATATCCCGTTCATTACTCATCTTCAGATACATCAGGTGAGAAAGCTTATGAGGAGTTTTATACTACTTCTGAACGGGTTGATATGTCAAGGATGCAGGCACTTGGTGTAGTAATAAATAAGAATATTCCATCAAAAATCGTAAATACTTTAATAGATGATTTGAGTGAGTTATTCATGAAAGATGAAGTCTCTAAAGAGGATGTTATTGCAGTTTTGAAAGCGTATCTTCCAAATTTTAAACATATTGAGACAGGAAAATCTTTGGATAGTAAAATGTAATTTAACTTTGGGAGGTTATTATGGGGAGGCTTGTACCTTTATCTATTCCTAATTTCGAAGGAAATGAAAAAAATATGTAGATAATGCCGTGGAGCAAGGTTGGGTATCTACCGGTGGTGCGTATATTAATAAGCTTGAGGGTATGCTTACTGATTTCCTGCATACGACTAAAGTAGCAGCTTGTCAAAGCGGTACAGCTGCTTTACATTTGGCACTGGTTGATGCAGGTGTTGGTCCGGAAGATGTGGTTATTGTACCTACAATCACGTTTATTGCTGCTGTTAATCCTGTTAAATATCAATTTGCACAGCCGGTTTTCATGGATTGTGATGATAGCTTGTGCATGGATCCTATAAAACTCAGACAATTTTGTGAGGAAGAATGTAATTTTGCAAATGGAACATTATTTTATAATGTCAAGCCGGTTAAAGCACTTATTGTCGTGCATGTTTTGGTAACCTTGCAGACATGGAAGCGATTATGGATATATGTAACAAATATAACATTAAAGTTATAGAGGATGCGACAGAAGCGTTGGGGTCTAAATACATAACGGGCAAATATGCAGGTAAGTATGCAGGCACTATTGGAAATTATGGGGCTTATTCGTTTAACGGAAATAAGATTATAACCACAGGTGGTGGAGGGCTATTACTGCCAATTCATTGGAGAGGATAAATCATATTAAATATTTATCAACTCAGGCAAAGGATGATGAGCATTACTATATTCATAATGAGATAGGCTATAATTATAGAATGACCAATTTGCAGGCAGCACTAGGAGTGGCACAGCTGGAAGAATTGCCAGAGTTTATCAGGCGTAAGAGAGAAAACTATATTTATTATAAAAGGTTATTTGCAGGAAATGATTTTGTAAGATTATTGGAATTTAGGAATGGTACAGAATCAAATCAATGGTTCTATTCATTGGAAATTAACAGGGATAAGATTAAAGCAACAATGAGAGAAATTATTACAGCACTGGATAGTTATGGTGTACAAACGAGAGCTATATGGGGACTTGTAAATGAGCAGCTCCCATATAAAAATGATATTGCATATAAGGTAGAAAAATCCCTGTATTATGCTGATAGAATTTTGAATATTCCATCAAGCACGCAGATAACAGCTGATGATATAGAATATGTGTCAAAGACAGTTAAAGCTGTACTTGAAACTTTCAGTAATGGAGGGATGTAATTTGGAAGATATTGTTCTAATTGGTTTTGGCGGGCATGCAAAAGTGTTGCAGATTGTATAAAAAGGCAAGGAAAATATAGAATAGCGGGTTATACGGATATGTCAATTCATGAAACGGAATATGAATATCTTGGTTCAGACAATCAATTAGAGCATATTTATATGTCGGGTATAAAGAATGCATTTGTATGTATTGGTTATCTTGGAAAAGGTTGTTTAAGGGAAAATTTATATATACAACTAAAAAATTGGCTTTTATTTGCCTATTATTGCCGATCCGAGTGCAATAATAGCTGAGAGTGCAACAATAGGTGAGGGACATTTATTGGGAAAAACGCTGTTATAAATTCAGAAGCTGATATAGGAAGAATGGCTATTATAAATACCATGGCGTTAATTGAGCATGAATGTGTTGTGGGTGATTTTGCACATATTGCCGTTGCTGCGGTTTTATGTGGACAGGTAGAAGTTGGAAATGCAGCATTTGTTGGGGCTAATGCTACTGTAATTCAAAATATGGTAGTTAATTCTAATCAAATAGTACCAGCAGGCGCAACGATAAGATAGACAAGTAGGAGAAAAATAATGAATCATGTGTGTGTAATTGCGGAAGCAGGAGTTAATCATAATGGAAATATTGAAATTGCCAAAAGATGATTGATGTAGCAAAAGAAGCAGGAGCAGATTATGTGAAATTTCAGACTTTTATTCCGGAAAAATTGGTTTCAAAATATGCTGAAAAAGCTGAATATCAAAAAGAATACAGATTCAGGTGAAAGTCAACTTCAAATGTTAAAAACTTGCATTAACATATATGGATTTTACTGATTTAAAGAAATATTGTGAACAAGTGGGGATAGGTTTTATTTCAACGCCTTTCGATTTAGATAGCATTAACTTTTTAAATACTTTAGATATGGATTTTGGAAAATTCCATCGGGAGAAATAACAAATTTACCATATCTTGAAGCTATTGCAAAAACGGGACGAAAAATAATTATGTCTACAGGAATGTCAGATATGAAGGAAATAAATGAAGCAGTAGCTGTACTTGAAAAGTTTGGATCAAGGGATATTGTTCTTTTGCATTGTAACACTCAGTATCCTACACCTTATGAAGATGTCAATTTGAATGCAATGATAACTATTAAAAATGCTACCGGAAAAATGGTAGGATATTCGGATCATACACAAGGAATAGAAATTCCAATAGCAGCTGTTGCAATGGGAGCACATGTGATAGAAAAACATTTTACACTTGACAAATGTATGGATGGACCGGATCATAAAGCAAGTCTTAACCCTATTGAACTTAAAGAAATGGTGAGTGCAATCAGGCACATAGAGAAGGCTTTGGGAAATGGCGAAAAGACTATTACTTTTTCTGAATCAGTTAATAGAGATGTTGTGAGAAAAGCATAGTTGCTAAGCGTGATATTAAACAAGGTGAAACTTTATCATGGGATAATATGACAGTGAAAAGACCTGGAAACGGAATCTCTCCGATGAAATGGTATGATCTTTTAGGAACAAAGGTTAATAAAATGTATAAGGAAGATGAGCAGATAACGTAACAATTCAGCCTTATAGCTGAATTGAATGAAAAGTCGCTTTTACATTTCTGATAAAATAATGCTATCATAATAATTTAATAGGAGGATTTGAACATGAAAAAAAATTGGTATATTAACAGCGACAAGAGCTGAGTTCGGGCTTCTTAAACCTCTTATTTTGAGATTACAAAAAGAGGATTTTGTGATATTAGAGTTCTGGTTACGGGTATGCATCTTTCCTCGGCATTTGGTAATACATATAAGGAGATAGAAGAAGCGGGAATACATATTGCAGAGAAGATAGAATGCATTACAGAGGGGATACGTCTAGGGATATTTCAAACAATATGGCTATGGCAATGATCGGCTTTGGAAATTATTTCGTCAATAACAAGCTGGATTTGTTGATAGTATTAGGAGATCGATATGAGACTTTAGCAGTATGTATTGCAGCGATGAATGCGGAGATTCCTATTGCACATATTCATGGTGGAGAAGCTACAGAAGGTCTTATAGATGAAGCAATACGGCATTCTATTACAAAAATGAGTCAACTCCATTTTGCCAGTACAGAAGTATATAGAAAAGAATCATACAAATGGGTGAGCAACCAGACCGAGTATTTAATGTTGGAGCATTAGCTGTCGAGAATATCAAGAATACAGAATTTGATTCCAAGGAAGATTTGGGAAAAGATATCGGTATTGATCTATTTGGTGAATATGTAGTTGTAACGTTTCATCCTATTACTTTGGAGAAAAATAGCGGAGTGGAGCAAATTTATCAGCTGATGGATGCGATGGATGCATTTCCAAATCTGAAATATATAATAACAAAGGCCAACGCAGATGCAGGTGGAAGATATATTAATGGTTGCATAGATGAATATGCTAAAAAGAGACAATGTTGTTGCTGTAACATCACTAGGGGTTAAGAGATACTTGAGTGCAGTAAAGGAAAGTTGCATCGTTTTAGGAAATTCATCAAGTGGTATCACAGAGGCACCTTGCCTGCATGTTCCAACCGTAAATATTGGGGATAGACAAAAGGGTAGGCTTATGCCTGACAGTGTTATATGTTGCGAGCCTAAGAGTGAAGCAATCATTGAGGCTATGAAGAAAGCATTTGATGTTGATTTTCGTGAAAAGTTAAAACGATGACAAATCCTTTTGGAAATGGAGATACATCTGAAAAAATTACACAAATTATAAAACTACGTTTGAAAAATACGGTGAAATTGGCATTATGAAAGACTTTTATGATATAGAGGTGAACGAGTGAAAAATACGATTTTTGTAGGGTGTGTTGAGAGCTCATATGTTATTTTAAAGCACATGATAGAAAATGGAATGATTGTGTCAGGAATTATAACTATGGATAGTTCTGCTGTTAATGCGGATTTTCATTCTTTAGCACCTTTGGCTGAGGAATATGGAATCAATTGCTTTATCACAAATAATATTAACGATGCGGAGACAATGGGATTTGTCAGATCAAAGGCACCAGAAGTTATTTACTGCTTTGGATGGTCTCGATTGATTGGTAAGGAGCTTCTTTCGCTACCAAAGTATGGAGTTATAGGGTTTCATCCTGCGGCAATTCCGTATAATCGTGGACGACATCCACTTATTTGGGCGCTTGCTCTTGGATTAAATAAGACAGCATCAACTTTTTGTGATGGATGAAGGAGCAGATACGGGAGACATAATTAGTCAAAAAAATAATCATTGATTATGAGGATGATGCTCAGTCGTTATATGAAAAGTTCTTCAGACTGCTAAAGACCAGGTAATAGAGTTTACAAACCAGATTAGTGACGGAGTATTATCACGAATACCACAGAATCAGGAATGTGGTAACACGTGGCGCAAGAGAAGTCGTATGGATGGACAAATTGATTGGCGTATGTCTTGTGATGGAATATATAATCTTGTAAGAGCGTTGACGCACCCATATGTTGGGGCTCATTTCATGTATGGGGAGACAGAAATAAAAGTTTGGAAATGCAAGGTTGAGAAGTCAGAAGTTTTAGAAATATTGAACCAGGAAAGGTGTTAAAATTCAACTCTGAAACAGATTTTGTGATAAAGGCTTATGATGGAATGATTCATGTTTTAGATTGTGATAAAGTAAATTTAAGTGAAGGAGAATATCTTAGATGAATGTGTTGGTTATTTCACCACATCCAGATGATGAAACGCTGGGCGCTGGTGGAACGTTATTAAAATTTAAGGATAAAGGTCATAAACTGTATTGGCTCAACGTTACTAATATGAAGACAGAGTATGGCTATAAGCAGGAAAGAGTTGATGAGAGAAATTCTGAAATTGAATCTGTAAGAGCTGCGTATTCTTTTGATGGATTTTGGAATTTGGAACTTGAACCTGCAAGTGTTGACAAGTACGAGACAGAGGAACTTGTTTCAAAGTTTAAGGAAATTTTTGAAAAGGTGAAACCTGAGTTGCTTCTTATTCCGTATCGGTTTGATGTACATTCGGATCATCGTGTGATATTTGATTCGGTTTATTCGTGTACTAAATCATTTCGAGCTCCTTATTTAAAACTGTTTTGAGCATGGAGATATTATCGGAAACAGATCAAGCACAGCAAGGAAGTGGATTTGTTCCAAATGTTTTTATTAATATTGATGGATATGTGGAACGTAAAATAGAAATAATGAAAATATATAAAAGCGAGATAGATATGGCCCCATTCCTAGAAATGAGAATGCAATCAAGGGACTGGCTGCATACAGAGGGCAACTGGTTATTATAATAACAGTGAAGCATTTTATCTTGTTAAGAGTCGAATGGACTGATGAAATATGTTTTTCAACAGGAGTGGATTTTTATTCTTTACCTTTGGTTTTGAGACTTTATTTTATGTGGATATACTGCGTTAGTCAGGTTCTTGTTAGAAGATAACCAGAGCCGTCTATGAAAGTTGTAAAAGGTATCAATGCCAGGAGTATTATCAACATAAAAGCCGGAAATAATTGTGTGAAGATGATTCTTTTCAAATCAGAAGATAACTTTGTGTATGAAGTTAAATCAAAAAGTCTGCTTCGGCTAAATTGAAACGATATTGATAATTAATTAAGAGGCGTGAAACACCGCTTTTTAGAGGTGAATGTTAATGACTTTTGAAAAAATAAAAATGAAATCTAGAGGTCGCAGCAATACAGGTTTAGAGATTTCGAGTGATTATTAATAGTTAAAGAGGAAAAAGTATGAAAATTCTAGTTGCAGGTCTAGGTTCTATGGGAAAAGAAGAATAAGATTATTGAAAAAATTGATTTTTCAATTCAAATTATTGGTGTTGATAAGTCAGCAGACAGATGTAATACAGCAGAAAAGAGTTTGGTATTACCACGCGGCAGGATTTGATAGCTGCACTTGATGAATGCAAACCGGAAGCAGCTATTGTCTCGACGTCACCAGCATCTCATGCAGATATAATACAGATTTGTCTAAAATCAAAATGTCATGTATTTACTGAACTAAATCTAATAGATGATGGTTATTGCGAAAACATATCGCTTGCTGAAAAAATAATCTCGTGTTGTTTCTTTCATCTACTTTTTATATAGAGACGAAATTGAATATATTCGAAATGAAGTAAATGCTGTAAAAGGAAGTGTTAATTATACGTATCATGTCGGACAATATCTTCCTGATTGGCATCCATGGGAGAAAATTGAAAACTATTTTGTAAGTGATGCAAAGACAAATGGCTGCAGAGAATTGATGGCTATAGAACTTCCGTGGATAACAAAACTTTTGGAAATGTCAAAACATTTAATGTTTTAGCTAATAAGAAAACTGCCTTAAATGTTAATTATAATGATAATTATATTATTTTGTTTGAACATGAAAATGAAAATTTTGGTTCTTTAGCAATAGATGTTATGTCCAGAAAACCTGTAAGAAATTTGGAAATTTTGGAGAAAATATTTATTTATCATGGAATGGTACTCAGATGGTTTGAAAAGATATAATTATGCAGATAAGAAAGAAGAAAATATATCTTTATACAATGAAATAAATAAGAATTCAGATTATGCCTCATTTATTATCGAAAACGCATACGAAAGTGAGCTTAGAACTTTTCTTGATCAGATATATGGGAAAGATAAATCAAGATATACATTCGGTGATGATTTAAAAGTTATCAGTCTGATAAATCAAATTGAGAAAAATTAGAAAATATTGTCACAAAGTGGAGGCGTAGCAACCATATATGAAAAAACTTAAGATTTGTTTTGCGGGAATTGGTTCAATAGCAAGAAGACACATTAAAAATATGACAAATATATGTGGTGAGAGAAATATAGAATTGCAAATAGATGCAGTTAGAAGAAAGGAATCTGTAGCCACTGATGTAGACAATCTTATAACAAATATTTATTACACTATTCAAGATATACCATCAGACTATGATGTTGCTTTTATAACTAATCCTACAGAATATCATTTGGAAACGATAAAGGCTTTTAAGGGAAAAACAAAGCATTTTTATAGAAAAACCATTGGTAACGACGGGACAGCTTGATAGAGTAAATGAAATCAATATTGAAAACGGTTCAGTATATTATGTGGCATGTCCACTTAGGTATAATGCTGTAATCCAATATTTAAAACAAAATATTAATACTAATTCTGTTTTATCTGTAAAAGCATTTCATCAAGTTATTTGCCGGAATGGAGACCGGGAACTGATTATAGAAATACATATAGTGCACATAAAATCTTGGTGGTGGTGTGGCAATAGATTTAATACATGAATGGGATTATTTATCATTTTGTTTGGTATACCACAAAAGATATACTGCTTAACAGGAAAAATATCTGATTTGGAGATAGATAGCGAGGATTATGCAATATATATTGCAAAATATAAGGATAAGATTGCAGAACTTCACTTAGACTATTTTGGAAGGAAAAATATAAGAGAGATACAGATTTTTCTAAAGAAGATACCATAATAGGAGATATTGCTAATTGCAAAATAAATTTTCAAAAAGTGGAAAAACATTGAATTTAATGAAGAGAGAGATGATTTTCAGAAAGAGAGCTTATACATTTTTAGATATACTTGATAGAAATGTTGAATCTGATAGTGATATTGACAATGCTATTCAAGTTTTAAAATGACTAAAGGAGTGATATAGAGATGGATGTTTTATTCACAATATGCGGAAGGGCTGGTTCGAAGGGAATAAAAAAAAAATATAAAGAATTTTTGCGGAAAACCATTGCCATATTATACAATCTCAGCAATAGACCTTTTTAAAAGTACAAAGAGAAATATAATAGCAGATATTGTAGTAAGTACGGATAGTATTGAGCTTATAAAATTATGTCTGATAATACTATGAGAAAGGTGGATATTATTGAAAGAGATGAAAAATTGAGCGGAGACAGTGTCGGAAAAATTGCTGTAATTGAAGATTGTGTAGAACAGATGCAAAGAGAATGGGCAAGAAATATGATGTGGTTATGGACTTAGATATTACATCTCCGTTAAGAAGGGTAATAGATATAGAAAATGTTATTGATAGACATATTACCACAAATGCAGATGTGACAACAACAGTAGCTTCAGCGAGAAGAAATCCGTATTTTAACCAGGTCAAGAAATGTGAACAGGGATTTAAAAGAGTGATTGATTCTAATTTTACAGCTCGTCAGCAGGCACCGGACATATATGATATGAACGCATCAATATATGCATATTCTCCGGCTTATCTTTCAACTGGCAAAGGAGTACTTGGTGGGTATTGTGAATGTGTGGAAATGTATGATACAGGTATACTTGACTTGGATCATGAGAACGATTTTGAATTAATGCAGGTAATAGCAAATTATCTTTATAAAAATAATAGTGAATTTAGAGTTGTAGCCGACAATATATAGATTGTATTTAAATTGGTGGAGAAATTTTAATCAAAATAATAAAATTAGGAAATTTATAAATATAGTAGGAGATTAAGATAAAATGCCACATGTTTATATTGCAGGAGCTCATTCCAGAGCTCAGACATTAAAAGAATATATTACATATCTTTATCCGCAGACCGATATTATTGCATTCCTTGTTGATGACATGCAGGATAATAAAGAATATGTTGAAAATATTCCTGTGAAGTTAATAGATACAGGTTTAGATACTTCATGTCAGGTGTATATTGCAACACGTGGCGTAAATCATGCCAAGCTTGAAACTGAATTAAGACAAGCAGGATTTACTAATATTATTCCAGTAACTGTACAGTTAGACATCGAGTTAAGAAATGCTTATGTTAAGAAACGTTTTGAATCACAAGGAAGAAAGTATGAACTTATCAATGATCTTACTGTAGCTGATGAGAATAATTGCACTAAGCAGTTAAAATATAATGACATTTCTGCAACGATATATGTGGCTAATTCAATATTTGACAAAGAATTGCAGAGTGTTTATACGATACCACCATATGAGAAAATAATTCAGGTGGGTGCAGCTCTTACAGATAAAAGAGTATCAGAGAACGTGCTTGTTGACTGCGAAGGGATAATATATCCGATAGAAATCAGCAGTATTGTGAATTAACAGGCATTTATTGGTTATGGAAACATGCAAATGATGATTATATTGGATTGGCACATTATCGGAGACATTTTGAATTGCCAGATGATTGGATTTCTAAACTGATATCAAACGATGTTGATGTTGTACTGCCAGTACCACTGTATATAGGACCTAATATTGCGGAAAATTATAGGGAGAGACATATTGCAGAAGATTGGGATTATTTAATGGAGTATTTTAAGAATAATTTACCATATGAATATGATAATGCAAAAAATATTTGCAGGAAATTTATTTAATCCATGTAATATGTTTATTATGAAGAAAAATGTACTAAATGATATGTGTACATGGTTATTTCCAATATTAGATGCAGTTTGGAAACATGGTGGTGTTAAGGATGACAAATATATGAACAGGTATCCAGGGTTTATCTCTGAAAGACTTATTACGTATTTTTTAAATCAAGAAAAGAAAGTTATAGAGTTGTGTATGCTAATAAAAATTTCTTAAAGTGAATGGTAAAGAACCGCTTCAACGTTTACGAAAATATGAAGCAAGATGAAGCATTTAATAAATGAAGAATATAATTGTTAATTGTCAATATGCTTGTTGTAGAAGTAAAGCCTTTAGGGTATAATATCCCTAAAGGCTTTAAAAAAAGAATATATTATATAATACGTTTATTAATAAGATGGAAAATATCAATGTATGATAATTGGGGCTTGATTATGGCAATTCATATAACAGAGTTAAATATTGAAACATATAGAGGAATTAAATCGTTAAAACTTAATAACCTTGCGCCTATCAATATAATAACAGGTGACAATAATTGTGGAAAAACAAGTGTTTTAGAAGTTTTGCGTAGTATTGAGAATCCATCTGACTTCAGGCTTTGGAGGACTCTAATTAGAAGGAATTCTAATGATATAAGAGATGGGATATCATATTTTGAAGGTTTTGCGATTTGTTTGACATTGATCAGATAGATAAATCAATAAAGTATGATGTTAAATATAAAGATAAAAAGTATGAAGTCGTTATGAATGCAGAAGTATCTGAAGAAGAATTACTTGAAGATGAATATTTAAAATTAATAGGATTGTCTCATATTGAAAGAGTAGGTGAAAAGATGGTATTCCAGACTATATTGTAAATACGAAAAAATACTTCTTGATATTATTGTAAATGGAATAAAAATGTCTGAAAATAGTGTGTATGAAGGTCAGTTCAGATTCAAGCCGGATTTAAAACATATAGATTCTAATGCTAATCAAGATAAAATTGTATATATAACTCCAGAAAGACATACAACAGGTGGGGTATATCTTAATGCTGTTCTAAATAATTCTGATATGTATGAGCAGATGTTAACTGTACTTAAAGAATATGACGAGGATATTATAAGTATTAATTATGATAATTCTTATGTGGAGAGTACAACATCTAGAGGTATATACAAGATACTGACGAAATCTCATAAGAAGGCTTTACCACTTAATGTGTATGGTGACGGAATGAAAAAGGCAGTATTATTAATGAGTGCTGCAATAGCAGCCAAAGACGGAGTACTTTTAATTGATGAATTCGAAACTGCAATTCATACGTCAGCAATGGACAGAACGTTTGCATGGATAATAGAGATGTGTATAAAGTTGAATGTTCAGGTATTTATGACATCTCACAGTAAGGAGGCAATAGATAAGCTATTAAAATGTTCGCCTCAATATACAAATATGATTGCGGTATATACATTGAATAAACGTGAAAATAAAACTGTAGTAAGAAGACTTGATGGACATAAAGCTATAGAGGTTCAGGATAATATGGGATTGGAGCTTAGATAGATGAGAAGTGTTATTTTATGCGAAGGTTCAACGGATTTTATTTTGTTACAGCACTATATGAGGAAAGTGAATGGATGGGAGTATAAGAGTAACAAACCAATTAGAATAAATGATGTAAAAGTAGGAGTGTGTGAACTTGTTAAAGGTGATGATAAGCTTAGTATAATTGGTTGTGGTGGTTGCAGCCGTATAATTGAAACCTTAGATTATGTTCTTGATCTTAATAGTGTTTCTGCACCTGGCGAGTGTATTGATAATATAGTTATTATAACAGATAGAGATGAAGTATCTACAGAAGTGGAATTTTCTAATAATATAGAAGAAAAATGAATACATATGTTGTTAAATCTCAGGATATAATGCTTAGTAATAATATGTGGAAGAATTATATATATCAGAACGGTTATGGTGATGAACAACAGGTTAAGTTACTGTTGTTAGTTATACCATTTGAGGATACAGGAGCAATGGAAACATTTTACTAAATGCTATTGCTAATAATGATGAATATGATGCTAAGATTATTTCTAAATGTAATTCATTTGTTGATTGTGTGGATGAACAAAAGATATCTTAATAAGCGTCGATACGTTACAAAGGCTAAATTTGATGTCTACTTTTCAATTAGGACATCGGCTGAACAATTTAATGAAAGACGAGATATCCTTAAAAGTGTACCTTGGGAGAATTACACATTTATACAAAGCAGCTTAGCAAAATTAGGAGAACTATAATATAAATTAGGCATCAAGAGTATTTTAACATTGCAGGAAAAGACTCTTTTTGAACACTAACATCATTATTATAGTTTGCATAGCATATAGGATATGCCAATAAAACGTAAGGAGACGATTACATATGTACACAGAACTAACAGCATCTATGATGTGTGCCAATTTTGGCAATCTCGAGAAAGAAGTTAAAGATTTAGAAAAGGCGGGTATTGATTCATTCCATATTGATATTATGGATGGACGATACGTGCCTAATTTTACTATGTCTTTGAATGATTTAAGATATATAAGATCAGCTACGGATAAGCCGATGGATGTACATCTTATGATTGAGCATCAAGTACACATATTAATCTGTTTCTTAAGTCACTTAAGAAGGGTGATACTGTATATATTCATCCAGAGGCAGAGTACCATCCATCAACTACATTGCAGAAGATTATAGATGCAGGTCTTGTGCCAGGGATTGCGATTAATCCGGGGACAAGTATAGAAACTGTTATAGAGATGTTACAGATAGTTGACAAGGTACTTGTTATGTCGGTTAATCCCGGTAATGCTGGACAGATGTATCTTCCTTATGTAGGTAAAAGATAGAAAGACTTCTTAAGATACGCGAAGAGATGAAATTTGAAGTGTACTGGGATGGTGCATGTGGTATGGATAAGATACAAACATTTGCCCTATATGGGTTAAAGGCTTTGTGTTAGGTACAACAGTACTTTTGGTAAGAACAGCTCTTATGCAGATATTCTTAAGGAGATACGAAGTATAGTCAGGTAAATGTATTATATAGGTATACTATGTTAGTACATTATATTGGTTTAGATAGGAAAATAGGAGAGTCTCATAAGATGAATACAGCACTTGTATTAGCCGGTGGAACAGGAACAAGATTGGGAGCTGATATACCCAAGCAGTATATACAAGTAAATGGCAGAATGGTTATCGATTATTGTCTTAGGACATTGAATGAGTCAGATTATATAGATGCTATATGGATAGTAGCTGAGCCAGTATGGCAGGATAAGATTAAGGTGCCGGAAAAGTTTATAAGTTTTCAAGACCGGGAAAGAACAGACAGTTGTCTATATATAATGGACTTAAAGACATACAGGAGTATATATTAAATGTTTCTATACACAACAACAATAAAACATATATAAGGATAAAGTCGCTGCAAAGACGGAGATAAACAGTATAAATACAGTATTAATTCATGATGCTGCAAGGCCGTTACTTAAAGAAGATACTATAAGTCTATGTATGGATGCTATATATAAGGATGGATATGATGGTGCTATGCCGGTTCTCCCAATGAAGGATACTATATATGTAAGTAATGATGGTAGGAAAGTAGATAGTCTTATAGACAGGGATACTGTATATGCTGGTCAGGCTCCTGAGCTGTTTATTCTGGATAAATATATAGATGCTAATATAGCATTGTTTCCGGATAGAATATTAAGTATTAATGGTTCAAGTGAGCCAGCGGTTATGGCAGGGATGAATATAGCATTAATAAAAGGCGATGAGGGGAATTATAAGATAACAACTAAGGCAGATTTGGAAAGATTTATAGCAGGTAAGTAGGAGATTGTCACAATGAAAGCACAGGTTTTACATAATATAGCAGATATCAGATATGATGGTGCAGCCAAGCCACGGCTTAAAAAGGCTGGGTGCTTGTGAAGGTGATGGCAGCAGGTGTGTGCGGTTCTGATATACCAAGAATATACAAAACAGGAGCGCATGTTCATCCGCTCATTCCAGGGCATGAGTTCTCCGGTCATGTTGTAGAGGTATATGATGATACAGCATCAAGGTGGATTGGAAAGAGAGTAGGAGTGTTTCCGCTTATTCCATGTGGAGAGTGTGAGTGTTGTCAGAAAAACAATATGAGATGTGCAGCCATTATAATTATCTTGGTTCAAGGTGTGATGGCGGTTTTGCGGAATATGTAGCAGTCCCGGTGGAATCTTATAGAGCTTCAGATAATGTGACGTATGAGCAGGCAGCTATGATGGAGCCTATGGCGGTGGCAGTGCATGCCTTAAGGCAGTTTGATATAAGCAGGAATATTAATGTGTGTTATAGGTCTTGGGACTATAGGATTATTACTTACCATGTTTTTAAAGGAAATGGGGATAAAACATGTAAGTGTGATATGCAACAAAGAAAAGCAGAAAGTAAACGCCATGAAGCTTGGTATATATGAAGATGATATATATATGGTTTCGGGTAATGGCAGCAATAATTTTATGATATCATCGGGTATAAATGGTAATGTTGCAAGTGATAAAATTATAATTATAAATATGATTATATATATGAGTGTGTGGGACGTAATGAAACAATACAGACAGCCATACAGCTTGCAGCACCAGCAGCACATATTGTTCTGGTTGGCAATCCATATTCTGATATGACATTGGATAAGGATGTATATTGGAATATATTGAGAAAGCAGATTAAACTAAGTGGAACATGGAATTCTTCATATTATGGAAATATTGAATGTGGCGCAGGTGATAATAAAGAAGTATGCATAGATGACTGGCATTATGTTCTTAACAGGCTTGCAGGTGAGCGTATTCATCCGGAATGGTTTATAACACATAAGTATAAGCTGTCAGAGCTTCAGAAAGGCATGGAAATTATGAGGGATAAGACAGAAGATTATGTAAAGATTATGTATGTTAACAATGAGCAATAAAAATAAGATATAATGTTATAATACGCCCCGTGTGTACTTGGATGAGAGATATTCAGGTACATACGGGGTTGATAATTGTTGACTTAGTTATTAAGCATAGTTTTATATTCTTTCATAAATATATCACGGGTTTTATAGTAGCTTGAAAGTTCTATAACCCTTCATCGTGAAAACACCATGGAGTTGTCATAGGAGGGACTATAACATTATAACCGGCTTTTCTGAATTCAAAGCTTTGAGATACATCATAAAAGTCCCATCCTGTAAATATATCTTCACGCCACGGTATATCATACTGGGTTGCCATAAGCAGACCATCTATTGCCTCAACATTAGTCGGTGTGTCAATATCACCGATAGTAGCATTGGTTGTGCGATATATACAGCTTGATATAAGCTTGCCTACGTTCGCCAAGCCACATAACGCATGTTTTAGCTAACCGTGGTGTACCGACAACGCCAATCATCCCTGTGGCTGGATTACTAAAAGTCTTAATAAATCAGTAAGAAATTTTTGTTTATTATAAATGTGTCATGGTGCAGATATATTTTATATCTGGCATCAGAAGAATTCATACCGCGGTTATAACCTTCTGTCATAGAGGCAGCATCTCTTATGACCTTTATATCCAGTTCATATCCTTCAGGAATTAGAAGGTTATTAATATACTTTATACATTCCTGTTCGTATTGTGTATCATTGGAACACATTATAAAGCAGAATTTCTTAGAGTTCATAGTTGTTTCTCCATATTTTTATAAGTTGAGTATAGCATAGTGGCGTTTTCTGACATATCAGCGGTATTCAGTGCTTTAATAATAGTGTCAATAACAAGAGCTTTATTGACAGCTATATTAAAATTAACCTTGCAAGTGCTGTTACAGATATATACTGGTCATTAATAGCTTTTATTATGTTATCAATAGCGTTATTTCGGTCAACGTCATATTCTATATTAAGAATAAAGAAATCTGCAACACTGAAGCTTATGTATGAGATTATCTATGTTTAAAGTATTATACATAAACTTGGGTGTCTGACTATGCATATTAAATTCATAAGCTGTCATATCAGCAGCAAGAATACAGTAAGCTATATCCGATACACCAAGAAATGTTGTTATTATAGTTTTGTCATTAAGAAATGTACAAAGTGTATAGATAGAGTTTTCTGTATTCGTTGACAGAAACTGGTTGATGGATGCTCTAAGTGATATTAATTCATCAGCGTGCATATTGTTCCATTCATTCATTTCTGTTATACAGGTTGTACATATTGTTCATTATCATTATTAAGCATAATAATCTCCTAAGTGGTAAGTGTATATTATAGCATTAAAGTACAGTTGATATATCTTTATAACATTTCACAGCAAGGCTAAGCTGCATTTGTTCATTCTCATTAGCGTTAAAGTATTTAACGATAAACTTAGGAATGTCTGGAATATCTTTTAGTATAATGTCATCAGTAAGTGTATTGACATAGCTTACAAGTTCATCTATGGTTCCATTGTTTAATATATTATTAATAGCCTTTTCTGTTTCAGATATATTATTTTGGTTATTAATAAGATTATTGTGGAGCATTACAATATTATTTTCTACATTTTATAATCAAAGTCTGACAATTGCCAATAGTTAAAGGTTGAATATTTGTTTTGGACAGTATTAAGTATTATATTTTTAACATTAAAGTAACATGTTGATTTGTTGAGCAGGTTGTAGTGCTCGAAAATCTCTCTTACAGTTATATATGAGCCAAGCCAGGCATTAGAATAGTATAATTCCACGATGTTATGAAACAGTATATAGCTGGCAGGTATATTGTCGAAGCACCATTCTGATCTATCCATACATAGTTATCGTCTTTATCTACAAAACAATTTTTATGTATCATATCTACGAAACCTTTAGCAAGCAGTTTGTCATTTTTATCAAGAGCATCTAATGTTAATTCATTAGAGCTGTTGAATATAAATTAAGAGTGTCAGAGGAGTCTGAGCTTTTTAATTTCATCATACAATTTGTCTAATATGTGATATACATTATCTTTAACTCTTGATTTAAATGCATCAAGAAGCAGTTGGGTTAAAGATTTACCAGTTATGGTTTCAGTGGTAAGTGTGTTACCATTAATATTAGTTTACAAGTATGTAAGCCTCTTAAAGCAAGAGTTTTGTGATTAGAATCAATCGTGTGGAGTAAGTCAATGCTTTTATCAGTGGCGGTTTTACAGAAGCCGTTCTTACATGAATGAGTTGTTATAATATTAAATTCAGCGTCCCTGAATGGTGATGAAACAGCGTAATCTACTTCTCCCAGTTTATTATTGTTAATCGAACATTCAACAAGAAATGAGTTGGCAAAGAATTCAAATACATTATTGTCTGAAATGTCATTATAAAGGCGTTTTCATCAGATACCATTGAATTATTATTTATAGAGTAATAAGGAATCCAGCTATCTAAAGAGCCATTTTTGGAAGGTATTTTTCTGAATATATGACCTGAGGCATTTTATAATCAGGGAGTGGGTAATAAAATATGTATTTTAAAACCACTTGTCTTTATTATAGAATTCAGTTCAGCTTTGGAAAATGTACGTGCTATATTGCTGAACTTGTAATTGTTAATTCCATCAAATGGTATTCCGCTATGGTCTTCTGGAGCACCACACCAGTATTTTAATCCATATTTGTTTTCTATAGCAATAAGAAGCTTGCCATCAGGTTTTAAGAGATTTCTTATTGTATTTAGAAAGTCAACAAAAGGATTGTCAGAATTAGTAAAATTATTCTGATATTCAAGAACACCTATTAATGTAATATAATCATACTTTTGCTGAATTGTATATCATTAAGATTGCCTACAATTATTTCAAGATTATCATAATTGCGGCATCTTAAATATGTAGCAGTAGCTCTTTTTAGATAATTCAACAGCAGTAACATTTTTAGATTTTTGCATAGTAATTCTGTTATTGCACCCATACCGCATCCTATTTCAAGGACATCAGAATTCTTATCTATAGGATACCAGTTAAGAAGATTCTGACGTATGCGTGTAAGGTGATAGAATACAGGCCATGAGAAATTATGGCTGATAACTTCTTCATAATCGGTGTCTGGTTTCTGTGCAATAAGACTGATTATTTTATCTTCAATGTCGCCATCAGAGTAAAGGTCTTCTCCTGAATAAAAATTTGTATTAAATACAGGTTTAGGTGTTTCACCGGTGTAATTATATTTTGTTAAGTCTGGCATATAAAAGTAACCCATGTTTATGTAGTAAGTGTAATTCTGACTAGGTAATTAAGTATTCATATATTAACACTTTCATAGTATAATACCTTTGTATAATTATATCATAGCATTAGTAGAAAGATAAACTATAGTAAGAGGTTTTATTATATGAACTTTGAACATGAATTTTTGAGGATGAGGTCAGAGATGGCTTTTTGTGCCAGCGGAAATTAAGCATGCGTGGGCAGCAGAATTAGAGGTATTATCAGAAGTTGATAGGATTTGTAAAAGTATAATATTAATTATTATGCAGACTGGGGAACATTACTGGCAACTGTAAGGCATGAAGGTTTCATACCATGGGATGACGACCTTGATATAGTTATGAAGAGAGAGGATTATAAAAATTCTTAGAGGTTGCACCAGATGAGATGCTACCGGGGTATTTAGTTTATAATTACAGTAATCATGATGACTTCTGGTTGTTTTAGCAAGAGTTGTTGGTAAACAGAGAATATGTTTTGAGGATGATCATCTTAGAAGGTTTCATGAGTTTCCATATATTGCAGGAGTTGATATATTTGTTCTTGATTATGTGTCTCGTGATGAAGAGGCAGAAAGTGAAAGAGATAATCTGGCATTATATATTATTGCACTTGCAGATCATATAGGAGATGACAGGTGTGAGGATAAAGTTGTTCGTAACTGGCTTCATATACTTGAACAGAAGTGTAATATATTTGTTCCGTATATGGAAAACAGAAGTGAACTAAGAAGACATTTGTATGGTGTGGCTGAATTGCTTTTGCAAGATTTAGCAATGAGGAATCAGATTCACTTAGTCAGTTGTTTCCGTTTGGATTGAAAAACAAGAATTCAAAGGTTCCGAAAAAATATTATGAGGAGGCGATAGAGCTTTCTTATGAAAATACTACTATTCCGGTGCCTTTAAGATATTGTGAAATGCTTGGTAAAAATATGGTGACTATATGAAGCTCGTGCGTAATGTAGGTGGACATGATTATCCATTTTTGAAAGTCAGAAAAACAACTACAGTCAGTGCTTGATTTCGATATGCCAGCGTATAAGTTTGACTATAGCCAGCTAAGACATGGTGAGCAGGAATTGTATTATGGATATAAGGCACAGATATATAAGAGGCTGAATGATATATTATCTAAGTATGAGAAACTTTGTGATGAATATAATTGTACAGATAAAAGTGTAAATGCTGACAATGTAAATCTTATATTACAGGAATCACAGCAGGCAGCAATAGATATGGGAACAGTAATTGAATATATGAAGGAGAAGATTCATATATTGTAAAAAGATAGAGGACTACTGTGAATTATTATATGAGCAGTCTACGGATATTAGTAGAACAGATATTATTAATAAGCTTGGAGAATCAGTACATCACATAGAAGAGTCAGTAAGAAAAGATATTTTAGACCGAAAAGAAGCCGTATTTGTTGTTTATAAAGAAAATCAGTTAAAGTATATACGAAAAGTGTATGATGAATATAAAAGTATGTATGATACAGACTGTTATATTCTTGTTGTACCATATTATTATAAGAGGTATGATGGTTCGTATATTTGCGAAGAATATGAGTTAAATAAAATTAAAAATTCTTATAACTTAAGCAGCATAGCTGAATATAATACATTTGATATACAACTACATCATCCGGATGTCATATATATTCAAAATCCTTATGATGAGTGGAATGCAACGATAACCTTGCCAAAAGAATATTACAGTAGAAATTTAAGAGATTGCACTAGAAAACTGGTATATATACCGCCATTTGTTCTTGAGGAGTTCACGAAGGAAAGTGAAAGGAATATTATAATATGCAGTATTACTGTACCGTGCCAGGAGTTGTATATTCAGATGAAGTATATGTACAATCTGATAATATGAGAGAGCTATATATTGAGAAGTTATGTGAATTTGCAGGTGAGACTACAAGGCATATATGGTTGTCTAAAATAATGGTGGATGAAGGTATATATAATACTGCATTAGAGGCTGATAATAATAAAAGTGTTTTAAATATTAATTCAAAGAAAAAGAAAATTGCTTTTATATACAGGTTGGAATACTTGTTCAGTATGATAGTGATATGCTTGATAAAATGCAAAGGGTTATGTCAGTTTTGAAGCATATAAAGACAGCATAGAGATTGTGTGGATACTTGATGATGTTCAGGAGAAATATTTAAATAATGCAGCTTCTTATAAAGTATTATGTGATGGATATATGAGGATAAAAGAGCAATATAATAATATGAATATAGGTAAAACAGTAAGAAAAAAAGATATAAGTATTGGAGAAATAGTAAAAGAATGTGATGCTTATTATGGATGTGAAAGTCATATTGCACTTGAATTCAGTCAGAAAAGAAGCCTGTTATGATTTTATCTGTAGATTGTTAGGTATCAGGATTTTAATAATCATATGGATAGTTTATTAGGGACTGTCACATGAAACATTATTCATACAATATGTAGATAATAAGTGTGTTATTAATATCTGCATATTGTATAGATTATACTTAATGTGACAGCCCCTTGTTCAGATTAAATATTAGTTAAGAGTATTTTTATCACACCATAATAAAGTTCCATTCTTTTAAGACTTGTTCTGGCAAGATTTAAGAATTCATTTTTGATTATCAGAGTAATCTGATACATCATTAAATATAATATAATCGAAGTATTCATTATAATCTGAATAATTAAAGTCAAGATAGTTCATATATTTAATATGAGCTTCTTTAATATCAACATTTGAGTAGTTAATATTTCCTTCAATTCCTATATAACTAATATTAGGACATATATATTTTAGGTGCGCGTAATTGGCACCTGCATGTGCGTTTATTTCTAATACATGCATATCGGAATTGGTTGGTTTTATTGTGTCGTAAACTTTATTTCCAACTCTGTTGCCTACACTATCAAAGTGCCATTTATTATACATAAAGGTTCGGTTCTTTTGCTTATTTCAAGCAGGTAATCAGTATCTACTTTTGAAAGCTCTGGCTGCCTGCGTGGTATATAAAGCTGTTATGGCATACATATAAAGAATAGCCTGCTGATTTTAACTGGAAACTGATATCATCATCATCAAAATAGCCGGGTGACAGTTCCTCTGATAAAAGTGTTGTTTTATTGAGGGCAGAGCGTTTTATAAGCATTGCAAAGCCGCATAATATAGTGTTTCTTCTAATGGATTATCCATAATCTGATTATTAAGATATCCAAAACGCTGATAATCATCTATAGAAGTGTAGAAAACATCTATTAACTGGGTAGTTCCGGTATAGTTGCTTACAGCACCTGTAGCTCCTGCTGTATCATTTGTGTAAAGTCCCATTCTGAGCCAGAATAAAGCGTTAGGAGTAATACGGGTATCATTATTCAGAAGAAATATATCATTATTAGGAACACTTGCGTTAATTCCAACATTACAGCCTTTTGGAAAACCAAGATTAACATCACTCTTTATAAGTTTAATATCGGGTTGCATTTCCAGCCATGAAGTTACGCCATCGGTTGAAGCATTATCGACAACTATTATTTCATAAGAGTCACTTAACAGATTAGAGCGCAGGCTTTCAATACATTTTGAGTCAGATACATATTATTATAAGATATTATTACAATGCTGACTGGTTTTACAATACAAAGTGGAGAACTTTTAATAGCTTTAAGTGTATTATACAGGTTATCTTTAACAGAGGCTTCTTTACAATGGTAGTATGCATTTTCTATGCAAAGATAATATTGGTTAATGTTGTTATCTTTATATTGTTCTGACAGATTAAGGTATGTAAGATATTGGTCATCCGGATTAATATTATCTGGAAGTTCTATATTATTAGAAGATATATTGTCCACTGAAGTAGAGTAATTAATCATAGTATCTAAAATGTTATTGCATCTGAAATGCTTGTGAATGTTGCAGCAGTTCTATTGCAGTATTGTGCCAGATTATCGTATTCAGAAGAATTTTCTCCAAAACTTATAGAATATTCAGCTTTTATGGCTTCCTTGATATCTTCAACCGGAAGGTCATTGAGAGGTAAAGCTTGGTTTATTGTAGCATCTTTTAATTTAATTAGTATATCTTTGGTGTTGCTCATATGTTTTGTTAATCCTTTCTATCGAATATAATTTTTAATAATTGAAAACATTGTCAGTTATATATGTCGTAAAATACATATTTATATATGAATGAATTCATAGTATAATATTTTATATTATAACACAGTATTGTAAGACATAAGTATAATAAATGAATAAGAAAGTGAATAGTGCATGATGGATACAAAGATATATGATGCGATAGTAATAGTAACACCTGCTGATTTTAAGCGTGTTGAGTGTAATAATCAAAGAATAGTAAAATATTTACCAGTAAGAAAAGTGTTGTTTGTTGGAAGTGAAGAACTTAAAGAGCTTGTTAGGCAGTCTAATCTTGGTGATAAGGCTGGCTTTGTCAATGAAAATGACCTTATACCATTTCAGGATGTTTATAACTGCATGAAAGATGTTATGGCAGATATTCTTCTTGGCAGAGAACTCCCAAGAGGGCTTGTTGGATGGTATTACCAGCAGTTTCTTAAGATGAAGTATTCAGCATTGTGTGATGACGAATATTATATGAGCTGGGATGGAGATACAGTTCCTTGTAAGGATTTTTCAATGTTTGATAGTGAAAGAAGACCTTACTTTGATATGAAGCATGAATATCATGAGGAATATTTTATAACTATGGAAACAATCCTGCCGTTTGTTAAAAGATTGTTGATAAGTCTTTTATATCGGAACATATGATATTTAACAGCAGATATATGAAAGAGATGATAGAAGCTATAGAGTCTAATGAAAATATTAAAGGTACAACATTCTGGGAGAAAATTCTTAATTCAATAAGGCTTGAGCATATACAGGAGAACAGCTTTAGTGAATTTGAAACATATGGTACATATATGATGACAAAACATCCAGAGGTATATGCTTACAGAAACTGGCATTCATTCAGATATGGTGGTTATTATTTCCATCCAGAACAGATGACAGAGCATGATTATGAGTGGATGGGACGTGATTTTATGCAATATCTTTGAGAAGTTTCATACAGTCAGAGAGGACCTTGAAAATCTTTTAATAATCCCAGATATCAGGATAAGCTTACGGCACGTCAGATGGTTGAGATAATGCAGGATAATCAGAGGGTATAATGAGGTATGGGATGAGGATGACGTAGTTAATTAATTTTAACTAAGATATTAATGAGATAAAAATATCAGATAAAAATAAATAGGCAGGTAAAGTTATGGTAAGAGATAAGAATATAATGTACATATTTTGTGAAGTTATTAATCAGCTTGAACCAGAGAGTATATTAGATATTGGGATGTTTTAAATCAATAGGAGGGTATCAAGGCAGATACTTGGTATTGAAATATCGGATAGTATATATATAACTGGAGTGGATACAGATAAAACTAACGGACTTAATGTATATAGCAGAGTATATAATAAGATTATAAGTAAAAATGGGATATGCGAGGATAAACAGAGATGTTATCAAGATATTAATCAGCAAGTTAAAAGTATGACCTTGCTATATTATTAAGTGATTTAGTGGGGAATGGTGATAAAGAACAATTAATCAAAAATATTGAGGATAAAGCCAGATATATGCTTATGTATAATGAAGATATTAAGTATCTGGCATATAATCATAATAGTGTGGATATTGGTTTGGATGATGTAAAGTGCAAACTGGTGTTGTTGGATTGAGATAAAAATAATAAAATATCAAAAGAGAAGGAGATTGATAAGATATGAATATATTATTAGTGATTAATTCTAAATATGTGAAATGTGGAATTAACATGCTCAGGTCTTTGATGGAAAGTAATGACGAAAAAATCAGAGTTTTTCTGGCATATAGGATTTAAAAGAGGAAGAAATAGAAGATGTAAGGAAATGTCTTGGCGATAATGAACTTGAGTTGTTATATATTGATAAAGATAAACTTAATGGTTTAAAGGATAATGACAGACTTCCATTAGAAACATATTTTAGAATAATTGCATTGGATATGTTACCTGAAAATGTTAATAAAGTTTTATATCTGGATGCAGATATGATTATAAAAAATCATTGAAGGACTTATATAATATTAATATAGATAAATTATCAGCAATTGCATGCAAATATATATATGGGTATATATATGGTGTGGGGAATAAGAGTGAGGAGCGTCTTGGGTTAAAGAATAAGGGACGGTATTTCAATGCTGGAATGATGTTATTTAATATCAAATATTGCAGGGAACATAATATATGTCAAAAACTATTGATTTTATAAAAGAACATTCAGATATTATAATATGGCAGGATCAGGATGCATTAAATGTAATACTTGAAGAAAGTGTTGGACTTGTTCAATGGGAGATGTTTAATTGTACACCTTGTATGTACATATGTAAAAAGTCTGATATAGAGCAGGGAATTGTACAACCAATAAAAGCAGATGAAACAACGCAGGTTAATGAGCATATCAGTGACTATGTGGATATGACAATGGCTATATATGACAATGCGAGCATAATACATTATATAGGAGAAACAAAGCCATGGGATAGCAAAAGACCGGATAGTTATTGTTATGGTATATTTGATAAAGCATATAATATGTATAAATAAAAGGTATTGTTTATATGTGGTGTTTTAATTCAAAGTGTCAGGAGATTATTAAAAATTAAGTTGATACATAATATAATTGTTTATGGATTAAAAAGAGGAAAAATATATGAAAACAGAAATATGGGTTGTTACACATAAAAAGTATAAAGAAATAGATGATGATTTACATAAAACAATACAGGTTGGAAAAAGTTTAGGTACGGATTTGGGATATGTAGGAGATGATACAGGAGATAATATATCATATAAAATCCTTTCTATTGTGAACTGACAGGTATGTATTGGTTATGGAAGAATTATAAATGTGACATTATAGGTATATGTCATTATCGAAGATTTTTTGAAAATACAGAGCTGATTACTAAAGATTATATAGAAAACATTTTAAAAGATTATGATATTATTATTCCTAATAATCAACTGGTACCACAGAATTCTGTAAAGGAACAGTATTATTGTAAGCATAGTGCAGAAGACTGGGAAGTATGCAAACAGGTTGTTATAGAAAAGTACCCTGAATATACAGAAGCATTTGAATGGATGGAAAATTCAGTACTATAAATATATGTAATATGCTTATAACAAGAAAAATATATATGACAGCTATTGCCAATGGTTATTTGATATATTATTTGAGGTGGAAAAAGAATTAATATACAGGATAAAGATGATTATCAGAAGAGGGTAATGGGTTTCTTATCAGAGATTACTGAAGGTGTGGATATTAGCTAATAAATATAAAGTTAAAGAGCAAAGTATGGTAATCATGGGAGCTGATGGAATAAGCGGATATGTTGAAGGTGCGGAATTAAAAAGAAAATTATTTAAAAATTAACAGCCTCAGTAGTTGACAGTTATATTAATGGAAAAACACCACAATTAGATAAAACAATATATGAATTAAAATGTAATACAGATTTGAATATAAATAATAGTAAAGAAAATAAAAGGTATTAGTATGGACATGGTGTTGTGAGGGAGAGAATAATGCCTCAAAAGCTGTAAAAATGTATAGCCAATATAAAAACAATATTGATATATCTAAAGCGGAATTGCATATTATAACATTAGATAATTGTATGGAATATGTAAATTTATCACAAATAATTATTGATAAATTTAACGAGGGTAAAATACCAGAAAAATATTATCACAACGAATAATGATGGAATTATTGTATAGATACGGTGGATTATGGATTGATTCACAATGTTGCGTGGTGGATGATAGAATAAATGCTATTTTAGAAAAGGATTTTATACTATAAAGTCAGATAGAATAAGTTGGGACGATTTAGTTGTTAAAGGAAGATGGAATACCGATGTTGTAAAAGGTAATGCTGGTTTTCATTATTTGGTATGGTTATGGAGTCTTTTGATGCATACTACAGTTATACGGACACTATAATAGACCCAGATATGGCTGATTATTTTATTGAGATAGCTTATGAAGATTTATCTGATGTACGTGAATGTATAGATAAATGTGAATATAGTAATGAAAATATGTCTTACATTATATCTAATGGTAACAAGATATTTAGATGTGATGCATGGGAAAATATTTTAAATGATACATATATTTTTAAACTTAAAATGATAATAATATGGAAAAAATATAATAGGACAGACAACGTATTATGGATATTTAATAAATAATATATAAATATTACGAATGGATTATTTATTGTATTTACATATTTAAAGATTAAATTATTGCAAAGACGAGGGAGAAATTATGAGCGCCAGAGTTATATTAATGACAGGATTGTATGATACATTGGATATATTTACTTATGAATTGAAATATGAGTTTATAAATATGGGCTTGGAGGTTATGGAATTTAATACAAAGGATATGAAAGAATCCCTGTATTCTCTAATGAAATTTATAGAAAAACCTGTTAATGCAGTTGTGACTTTTAATAATCTTGGGTTTAATATGGAATTGAAAAAAGGAGAAAATATATGGGAGAGTCTGGGAATTCCCTGTATTAATATATTGATGGATCACCCAATGTTTCATAAAGCTGCATTAGATATTCAGATCAGTAGGCTTCTTCCTCATGGTGGAAAGAGAAAAAGATTGCAATATAAACCTATTAAAGACAGGACTATAGATGTATTGTATGCAGGTGGAATATCGTATAAATTCATAGAACAGATAAAGCCCGATGTTAAAGAATTCGTTTGATATTGAGTTGATTGCAAAGCAGTCATATGATGAGCTTTTAATACATCCTTATAGGACAACAGAAGAGGTTATAGAAGAAAAGTTAGAGAATGGAATAAAATTAAATGACAAACAATTATTATATGTAATAGAAAAATTAAGATATGTTGATATGTTAGCTGTATCTTATTATAGGGAAAGTTATTAAAACTCTTGTTGAATCAGGAATTAAAGTAACATTATATGGTACAGGCTGGGAAGTATGCGATTGATTGATAATGAAAATCTTGATTACAGAGGACGAATTGCAGCAGATGATGTGATAGATGTTATGAATGACAGTAAAATAGTTCTTAATACAATGACATGGTTTAAGGATGGAACGCATGACAGGGTATTTAATGGAATGCTTGCAAAAGCAGTAGCGGTAACGGATTCTTCTATTTATATGAAAGAGAATTTTCTGATGATGAACTCATAATGTTTGAACTTGAAGAAATAAATGACTTGCCAGCCAAAATAAAAGATTTATTAAATGATGATAATAAAATGCAGTTTATAGCAGAGAAGGGATATGATACAGCATTGAAAAATCATACATGGAAAGTAAGGGCGCATGAGTTGTATGATGATTTGATTAGTCAGTTATAAATTACTGAGGGTAGTGTATGCAGGATTATAATAATAAAAATATAAAAATAATATACTATGAAATGACTAATGAGCAGATGAACAATCCACAATATAAAAAATTATCTGCTAAAGTCTTGTAAGTCAGAATACATAGTGTTTATTAATTCCAAATATACCAATGGTGAGGAAATAGAACAGGTTATTGCTGAAAATGAGTTTCTTATGAATTATGATATGGTTATGTTTGGAGAAAATGTATTGCAGGGTGATATACATTTTAATATGCTTATTAATTGCCTTAATGTGAAGCCATATGCAGTGATAATTAAAAGGTCTGTTTTGAGCATAACGGGGTGTTTTAATGAGCAGTTAGAGTGTAAGGATATATATGAACTGGCGCTGAGGGTGGCGTATGAACATTATGAAGATACTTTGTGTGGTGTATATGGGGTAGAGTGTCAGGAAGATATAAAGCAAGAGGCAGCAGACTTTACTCAGGAAGAAGCATGGCAGGAAGTAATAGATCTCAGTGGGAATAATACAAGACCTGATGTAGCAGATAGGAGTTTAAAATATGTTAATCCAGAAGTATCAGATGGTGGATTAAGCAGTATAAAGTATCAAATATCCCATAATAGCGAGTGTAAATTATCTGACACAGAGAAAAATAATAAAATAGTACTAACATATGCATATGTTATAAGAAAATATATGCAGCCTCTTAAGAAGAGTGGACTGTTAGAAAAGTATTAAACAATATGACCGAGTATGCAATAAAGGCAGGTTGTGCAGATATATTTAATTCATATGTTATGGATTTTTAAACAATAGTGAATTGTATCAAAGGATAGAAACAGATACAGCCCCTTTATATAATAATGGGTGATGATATCTGTTATGGTGTGCTCAAAAGATTTGCAATATGTCTGACAGAACAGCTTATAAATAATGGACGGGCTGTTATTACATCAGATGGCTTATATGGAAAAAATTCAGAACTTCAGGAGATTGAAAAACAGGCATTAAAGGGAATAATAGGTTTTCAGGCACCTGTTTTATTCAAGGAATATTTTAAGAATATTGCATGTCCTAAGTATGTGTATTGGTTTGACCATCCGGTGTATTTTAAAGATATGTTGGAAAGAACAGATGATAATTATTATCTGCTGTGTCAGGATGAGTATTATGCAGAATTTATGAGAAAATATTATCATATACATAATGCAATCCAGTTCCAGCTGGCGAGGATGCAGGTTTTATAAGTAATAAGGATAGGAGTATGATGTTGTATTTATAGGTTCATATCATGTGCTGGGTGATTGGGTTATACAGGATGAGTTTCAGCAGGAATATTATGATTATATGATATGTAATCCTGAATATACATTTGAACAGGGACTTGAAAATATTTTAAAGCCAGGAACATAATTGTTGAAAAAGACAGATCGTAGACATATTGTGTTCACTACAGAATGTATGCAGAAAAATAGTATATGATTACAGGATTAAGGTTATTGAAGTAATTATTAAATCAGGTATAAAGATAGATGTTTTGGTGATACGTGGAAGGAGTACAAAGGCATTTATAAAGATAATCTGATAATTCATAACGCAGTGTCGGTAAAAGAAGCTCTTAATGTATGGGGACATTCTAAGATAGGACTTAATATTATGACGTGGCATAAGGCTGGAATGACAGAGCGAGTAGCTAATATATGCTTGTCAGGGGCAGTATGTCTTACGGATTCATCAAAGTATTTGCAGAGAAATTTCAGTAATAATGAGAATATTATCATGTATGAATTGAGCAGGCTTGAGGAATTGCCAGAGATTATTAATGAAGTGCTTTGTAATGACAGATACAGGGAGAATATAGCGGACAATGCATATATGCTGGCAAAGGATAAGCATACATGGGAAGTAAGGGGATGGAGTTTATGGAGTTGGTAGGATAGTAATTATTTTGGAAAATCGGATGTATATATACATAATTAAGGGAGGGCATAGATAATGGGAACATATCTTAATCCGGGAAATGATGAATTTTACAATGCAGTTAAAAATCTAAAATATATGTTGATAAGACGGAATTGTTAAAATTCACTAATTCTGTTTTGTGTGGTGAACAAAAGGATATATGTGTAAGCCGTCCACGTAGGTTTGGAAAATCTATGACTGCAAATATGCTTGTTGCATATTATAGTAAAGGTTGTGAGTCAAAGGAATTATTTGATGGTCTTAAATTAGCAGAAGAACAAGACTACGAAGAACATCTTAATAAATACAATGTAATTCACATTAATATGATTGATTTTCTTAGCAGAGTCAATGGATGGTTTAATAGATTATATGCAAAGAAGATTGTTGTGGGATATTAAGAAAGAATACTCAGACGTTGACTGCTTTGACTGGAATGACCTTGTAGATGTCCTTGAAACAATATATAGTAAAAAACAATCATTCGTCATAATCATAGACGAGTGGGATTGTATATTTAGAAAATATCCTGATAATATTCTTGTTGGGGTTAATTATGCCGTTGGGAAAGATGGGGATGGAGAGTTTAAGAGACATAAGTGCAGAATTGAGAAGATGAGTGTGTAGATAAAATGAGTGCAGATTTAATAGCTGTTAATTTTGTTTATGTATGTTTAACAAGATGTGGCTTATATTTATCAAAATGCATTTTGGAAGGTAGAATATAATTAATACTATTAAAATATGGTCTTTTGCATTTTATAGTCTTTTGCAAACGTTATTGTTATAAAGTTATGTTAGTGATACATTATATCTAACATAACATATGTTATGACATTTTAGGACATGTTAGAACACCATAAGTTAGTGTATAATTAAAAGCAGTAAAAGATATGATTATCATATTAAATATTAAGGATATGAGGTAAGTAAGGTTGAAGATAGCCGTATGTGATGATGAAAAAGTTGCTGCTGAATATATTGGTGGAGTGCTGGATACTTATTTTAAAGATAAACCATTGGAGTGTAGTGTTGAATTATACAATTCAGGTGAAGCCATGATGACACTTCAGGATGAGATACTGACTTATGATGTTGTGTTTTTAGATGTCGATATGCCAGATGCAGATGGTTTTGAAGTTGCTGGCTGGATAAGAATGTTTTCAGACAAAATAATTATAGCGTTCATAACAGCTATGATTAGTTACTCCTTAAAAGGATATAATTATAATGCGATAAGGTATATACCGAAAAATACTAATCAGCTGGAACAATCAATATATGAATGTATGGATGCAGTCTTATACAGGATGAATTATTTGATGCAGACAGGAAAGTATTCGTATGCAATCAGCAGAAAAAGAGATTATACTTAATAATGTTATGTACATAGAAAGCAGCGCATAAAGTCAAGTTCCACATAGTGGGAAAAGAGATGAATAACTATATTATTAACGATAAGCTTAATAATATAGAAAAGGAATTAGGTGACTATAATTATTTTATAAGGGTACATCAGAGCTATATAGTTAACATGATGTATGTCAGGAAAATCAGCAGTTATCATATATTGCTGGATAATGGTGTCGACATTGAGTGCCTAAGGCAAGGTATAAGGAAGTAAAGAAAGCAATATTAGAGTTTAAAGCCAAGTTATAAGTTAATGGATAAAAAATGAGTGATTTAAAGGTAAATGTACTTAAAACAGTGAATAAGGCAACTAAGAAAATGGTCGAGAGAAAAAATCAAACATGGCCACCAGAATGTATTGCTATTTTGCATCAGCCTAAAAGACCAAGTGTAAAAGATAATAAGTAATATTGTGCAAAGTAGTTGGATATTGGAATATATTACCGATGTAATAGTTTTAATTATTGAAATTGTATCTTGTTATTCTTTTGATATATTTGCAATAAAAGGAAAAGAAATAAAAGTCAAGTAGTTTTATCAGTTTTAATGTTAATAGTATTGTCACGATTATGCATACATTTTTGAAAAAATATACTATTATTAAAATGTTGCTAATGATTGTTATGATAATATTAGCAATGTGGTTTTATATGAAATCAGTTTTATAAAAACATTGATATTAGTGTTTTTATCGAAAGCATAATAACAATTACAGATTATATAGTAATTATGATATTAGCAAAAATTATGGAGATATAACCACATTGGGATAAGGCTTCAAGTTTAATTGGAAGGCTTATTCTTATTCTAAGCAGGTTAATACTATTTGCGATACTTATTGTTATAAGCAGGATTAGTTCTAAGAAAAGGAACAATGTTACTGCTGATATGAGTAATAAAGAGTGGATTCAATTCCTGATATTTCCTATATTTACGATATGTGCAGTTATGCTTATGGTGAATTCGGTAATGAAATCGTATCATAGTGATATAGTTCCTGTTTATTATATTATAGCTATTGGGCTTATTGTTCTTAATCTTGTTGTGTTCCATCTTATCAGTGAAATTCTTGAGCATTCACGTAAGATGAAGGACAGATTTTAAGGCAGCAGTCCATAGGTCAAGTTGGGCTGTATAATTCTATGCGTGAGAATTATAATATACAAAGACAAAGAACACATGAGTACAAAAATCAGATTGTATGTATGGATATGCTTATGAAGAAAAAGATTATAGTAAGCTTGAAGACTACATAGGTAATATATCAGACGGACTGGATGCGCAGTTAGACATGGTTGATACAAACAATGATGTCGTAAATGCAATTCTTAATGCAAAGTATTACGAAGCTATAAAGAATGATGTTTTATTTGTGCTTAAGATAAATGACTTGTCGGATATTAAGGTATCAGATGAGGATATTGTTACTATATTGTCTAATCTTCTTGATAATGCAATAGAGGCAGCAAAGCAGTGTAACGTAGGAAAAAGGACAGTAAAGATAAAGCTGTTAAGTGAGGATGATGTGCTTACCATAGCCGTATCTAATACATATAAAACAGAACCTATGCTCACTGAAGACGGATATATACGCACAACTAAGAATAATAAGGAAGAGCATGGATGGGGATACGAAATATAGTCGCAACGTTGGAAAAATATGATGCAGAATATATTATTGATTATAAAAATGGAGAGTTTGTATTTTCAATAATGATGTAGGCGGGTAAAACCAGATGTGTGAGGGCATCTGGTTTTGCCATGTATGAATAAGACAATAATTAAATAATAAATATAGAAAAGTCTGATATTGTTTTAATTAGATAAATTATAAAAGCCCGCACATCTCAAATATTTCTTCAAGCCGTATCCTGTAATTATGGAACTGCTGCACTTTTGTGTCCATTTTCTGCGATTGTCATTCTTTCGTCATCGTGCTTTAAGTAGTAATCACATTTGTTTATAAGGTCATCCTTAGATTCAAAGTAAACATAATCAACATCAGGTGTAAAGTGGTTGAGAAAGTCCACTTGGAAGTTAGTCATAAGGAAACCGCCAGCCCCATAATATCCATACAGCGCAGAGGGATACCATTTTGATGCTTCTAAGTGTTATATTGAGATTGATTTTGCTGCATTTGAATACATATGGCATATTGTCATAGAAGTCAATAGCGCCCTGATTGATGACGTGTGGCATATCAGGTGTTTTATTGTGTGTATATAACTTAGTTGTAAAATGTTCTGATACCGCCGATAGTAGTGCGGTACGCTCATTTTGAGCTACTTTTCTTGCAAGGAAATAATTGGCATATGTATATGCAGGAGTTTCTATGCCATCTGCGTTGGGGTGTATGGTTCAACACGCATAAGCTCTCCAAGAATTCTGTTTGTATCAGGTGTGCCTGAGAGCATATTCTCAAGAAAGTTCATTCCATATACATTCTGCTGTGCAGCTATTATGGCGTCAAGGTAGCCCCTTGCCCATGGTGCAAGCTTGTCGTATATTCTGTCGTAGAAGTTTCCCTTTTCATTATACATTGAGCCGACAAATGATATGTCACTGTCAAATATATGATGAATATTTTCGTTAAGTGTCAGTTTGTCAAGTCTGTCAGTATTGGCAGCAAGCGGCATATAGTACACTGTGTCAATTATCCATTTTAAGTTCGAGATATTGTGCGCTGTCGAACAGGAAAATGTGATTGCAGGGTTGGTAATTGTGTATGAGTAAAGAGTCATAAGCGGGCTGTCATATACCCAAGCAATATAAGGAATATTATGTCGGTTGCAGCATTTTGATACAACAACGCTGTAATTAAATGTAAATACAGCATCATAGTTACATTTGCTAATAGCCTTATCAAATAACTGGTCAAATTCATCGCTGGTTCGTTCTAATATAAGTGGAGTTGATATAACTGTAAGCTTGTGTCCCATAGTGGGAAGTATCTCTTTTAAGTCTTCAACCCCAAAGTGTTTGTTCTCAAATTCAAGAATGTTCATATGTTTATGTGGTATTCCTTTCTGCTTATAGTATTATTATAAAATGTTAAATATATTTAATGATTTTAATATTGTTATACTGCACTCATAAATGTATGGTTAAAATATCCATTGTCAATAATATCCGGCTATTTTAGATATTATAATTTACTTAGAATAAACTTCATACTATAAATGAGCAAATACAGAAAATGCACAAAAATAATCTGCTTTTGTTTGTATCTCAGATACATTTTAAAAGATTATGAAAAATCTGTTTTTCTGACATGGACATAATTGTGCAATATTTTAAATTTGCTCATTTATAACTTCATATCTTGTATGACAGATTAATAAATATACAAAGAAATTGCAGTTATATTTTTAAAATGGATTGCAGACGTAATATTAATTATAGCAAATAAGTATATTAAAATTGTAATGAAATTCACATTACTTCACAGCCGGAAATGCCATATCTATCATCTGGATAAGCCGTGTATCATATGTATGAAATTTTTACCGTTTCATATCCGTGGGCGGCAATTTCCATTCGTTCGTCATCATGCTTTAAGTAATAGTCACATTTGTACTTAAGGTCTTCCATACTTTCATAGGCGACAAGGTCTTTTCCTAATTCGAAAAATTCTGGAAGTTCAGCCTGATAGTTGGTTATGAGAAAACCACCGCAGCCGAGCACGTCAAATATACGTAGTGAAAGTCCAGAGCGGATGGACTTTGCGGTAATATTCAGGTTGATTTTGCTGTTGTTAAATATAATAGGCATTTCTTCAAGTGATTTTGCAAAGCCTCTGTTGTGTATGTGAGGCATGGAAGAAGTATCGCTTCCGGTATATATATCAACATTGAAAAATCGGACAACATTTTAAGTATTCTTAACCTTTCCTGTTCGGCAACTTTGACACTTATATAATGTTGTGCAACAAGTGCCCTGTTGTTGCAACGGGAACCTTCTGGAAATACATATGTGCCAAGATTTTCTTTTAGAAATCTATCAGCGAATTCATCGGATATGACATCTTCTATGAAGTTGTAACCATATATTTTAAGCTGTGCTTCGATAAGTCCATTGACGTATCCAGTGTCATATTCGTTGAGTTTTATTTTGTTGAAATCGCATTTTTCCTGATAAGTTGAACCAATAAATGATATGTCGCTTTGAAAATGCTTACGCTTACTGGCAGTTGCTTCATTTATAACTTTATCTGTTCGTGTGACATTGGTTGCAAGAGGAACATGAAAAATATGTTCCGGATTGTAAGGCGCAAATTCCTTGTAAAGCAGCTTATCAAAAAGAAATACACGGTTGCAAGGGTTTGACAGTGATTTTGAATATAATTCAAGCACAGGACTGTCAACGATAAGGCTTATATAAACAACTTTTGCAATGTTGCACACATCTGAAAGCCATGGGAAGAAGTTGATGGAAAATACAAATGAGTAGCCGCCATCTAAAATGTCTTTGGAAGTATGAGCTACACATTCGGATGGTGTGAGATTTTGTTGAACATTTCCATACACTCTTCGTGGACTTCAAGCTCCAGTCTTTTAAAGGAATCTATTACGTCAGGCTCACAGATACTGCCGTAACGGTATATGTATATTTTCATATGAATAATTGAAACTGACATGTTAAACATAAACTATACAATATAGAACTGCTGTAAATATGCTGTGTTTATATATTAGACACATATAAAATATGTCTTCTGTGTCAGCTTCATCTCCTTTCCAATTCTGTCATAAGTAATATAATGTAAGTGCTGAAAAACACTTTTAATACCTATATCATAATATAAATGTATTTATATTATAAAGCAATATTGAATGTTTTGTGACAAATATGTATGTGAAATTTCTCTCCACAATAATATGATGAAAAACAGAATTATAAAAATTTTAATATTTATTTTTAATATTTATTTTGAGGGAATATTACAATTAGGCTTGTATAAAATCAATTATTAACTTACAATAATGCTAGTTTATAAAACAGAGATGACATTATAGGATGTATTTTATCATAAGAGGAGGTAAGGTGTACAGAGTATGGAAAAGCTTAATTCATTTTATAAAATGCTTAAAGATAATGCAGAGAAGTATCCGGATAAGGAAGCAATCGTGTATGATACGATGACGATAACTTATAGTAAACTTTTGAGGATGTATGCAGGAAGGCGCTTCATCTTATGAGGTTTGAGGGCAGCAGGATTGCCTTATATGGTCCGGCTTCTTACAGATGGATAGTTAATATGTTTGGTACAATTCTTGCGGGTAAGGATGTTATGCTTGTCGACTTTTCCTTCCACAGAACACAAGAAATGCTATTCTTGAAAAGGTTGGCGTCGATTATGTGCTCACTTCTACAAACCAGTATATTCTTGCAAATAGTGATGCGATTATGATACCGGATGCTGAGAAGGATGATGTTGATGGTCTTGTATATGAGGCTGACAGCGTTAATGAGGGCAATATACTTATGCTCACAGCAGTTCCACAGGAGTGTGATAAGGCGGTCGTGCTGACAGTTGCCAATATTCTTAATACTGTAAATGAGCTTAATGAGTACTGCATATGTGAACCGGATGATAAGGTGCTTGCACAGATTGCGCTTCATCATATATTTGGATATATATACAGTCTTATACTTCCACTCCACAATGGTGCGTGCGTGTGCATAGGAAGAGGCTTAAGACATATAGATGCGGACACATATTATTATAATCCTACTATTCTTCCGGGCTCACCTTCGATGGTTGATTACTTAAAGAGGATAAAGGCATTTAACAGCCAGTTAAAAACTATTATTATTGGTGGTGCAAGTTGTCCGTTCAGACTGTTTGAGGCTCTTAAGGACAGGGACTTAAAGGTATATAATGTCTATGGAATGACGGAGACATCAGGCTGTATAGGTATAAATGATACGATGGATGGAACATACAGGCTTTTGATGAATCACGGGTTACAATAGCTCAAGATGGAGAAATTCTTATCAGCGGAGACTGTGTTATGAAGGGTTATGATAAGGATGAGGAATATACAAAGCGTGTTGTAAGGGATGGAAAGTATCACACAGGCGACCTTGGAAGAATTAATGAAAGGGGACGTCTGGTGCTTCTTCTTCGTAATCCTGAGATTATTCTTCTTCCTACAGGAGAGAAGATAAGCCGTACAGTTACTATAAGGGAGATTACAGCGCTTGACGGAGTGGCAGAAAGTTATGTTACACTTCACGATGACAAGCTTACAGCGATAATAGTTCCTATTGATAAGGAAGCAAGGGAAGACAGATTTGTAAGACTTATCAACAGATATAATGAGAGAAAAGGCTTCAGATGGGAAATCCAGAAGATAAAGTTTGTAAGGGAGCCACTTCCAAGACTTGCCAATGGCGATATAGATACAGAAGCGATAGACGAACTGCTTGAAGACAATTGATATGCGAATGTAAAAGATAAAGATTAGATAAAAATAAAAGCATAAAGAAAAGAAGCTGCAATCGTTATACAATGTACAACAGGAACAGGGTTAAGTATATGTGCGATGTACCGATATACTTATTATAGGCTATTAGTCAGATGGTGCAGGCAGCATGGCTGTGTCTGCATTTTCTGAATTATATTACAAAGTTTACAGGATGAGAGGTAATTATCATGGAGGATATGAAAAGCAGCAGTTAGAAGTATTAGAAGAGGCTAAGGATTATTGCCAGAAGGTACTTCATTGCATAGATACTGTTATTCCAGAGCTTAAGGGAGATAAGAAGGATGATACTGATGAGTATCTCAGAATGACAGTTGATGCTGTTAACAATACATTAGAGATGTATAACGCAACACGTTCACTTGTTCAGGAACATTCTGATATAGATGAGGCAGAGGTTAATGCGGCTGTAAGTACACTTGGTACAGCACTTAAGAGTGGCGTAGATGATGCCAAGGCAGATGCGCTTGATGGTATGAAGAAGTTCATACAGGCTTATGGTGAGGCAGCTAAGAATATCACTGCTGCGTAACTATGTATGTAATGATGGTTTATGTTTGTCTTTTGTGTCTTTTTATTCCGTTTTATGTATTAGGCGGGGCTAAAAGTCAAAGTCTTTTGGCATTACATAATAATATGATAATAACCAAAAGGCTTGGTGCTTTACTGTAATTGGTAAAGTGCCAGGCCTTTTATTATCAATTAAATATATCCATTAAACATCATTCCTGTATAAGCTGAAAGGTTATACGGGTCATTATATGTACGTGTAGGGTTCTTGTAAGCAATAATCTTGTTATTTACATAATCCATAGGATTAAGTGCTATATTTTCTGCCTTTGTTTTGATAGAATCCTTGAAGGAATTAAGACTTTCAAAGACACTGCTTAACTGATTGCTCTCGGCAGCTTCGCTTATTACTTCCTTGTTCGTGCTTATAGTTCCGTCTTTGTTAAGTGTAAGTCCGTTGTTCTCAAGCTGGTTCTTGTGAGAGCGTGCTATCGCGGTTATTTCCTTATATAAACGCTCTGTTCCCTGAAACTTGCTGTTATCCTTATCGCCAGCCACTGATATAAGGTTATTATATCCTGACACAAGTTCGCTGATACTTTCGGCTATTGAGTCGGCATCCGCTTTAAGGCTTATAGTCACCGGCTTGTCGGTAGTATCAGAAAGCTCAAGTGCATATGACTTATTGATAGTAATAGAGTTGCTCATTGAAGCTCGTTCTTCATCATTCACATCAAATATGGCATTGGATGGGTACTGTGAAACTCTGTCCAATCCAAGAGTATTAATGAGTGAAGCATTTCTTGCGACAAAAGCGTTATTATCAATGCTTTTAGTATCACTCAAATAACTGTCGTCAGATGAGTTGTTGTTAGATAAGCTGCTTGGCTCAATCTTAAATATAACAGGTTCTGAACCGCTGATACCGGTCGCTTCTGACTCTATGTTAATAGCTGTATTGCCAAGATTATCTTCCTTAATGTTGGCAGTAAGTCCGATATTGGAACGGTTGATAAGCCTTGCAAGCTTGTTCTGTATGTTGTTGACAGTTTCATTATTCTCTACAGCAAACTGAAACTCATAAGTTACATTATTAATAGACAGGTCGAAAGAATAATCGCCCGGCTGTATCATCTTAGAACAAGGCTGTAAGTAATTACCTGTATTAATCTGTGTTGAAGCTAACTGCTTAACATCAATGTCAAATGTTTCATCATCGGCAGCAAGACTTGAATCACCAATATAACTTGCTGATACAACATCCGGGTCGCTTGAAACGGCTGACTTCTTAAATGTCATCTCGCCGCTTGAGCTGTCAGATAAATCCTGTGTTATATTCTCGAGGGCACGCGCATTTTCCTTTAAATCAATGGCATACTTCTGCGCAGCACTTGATAAGTCAAGCTTGTATACAGGAGTCTGGCTGTTAATCTTGACTACCTTGCTGTATGTGTTTTAAGCTGTGATTTGGTATGGGTATCATACTTTGAATTCGTTCTATGTCCGTACTGGGACAGGTAGTAGCTATATACACTACTGATCATAACAGTCACCTTGTCTGTATAATCAATCTGTACAATTATCTATTGTAGGTATGTGAAGTGCATCACATAATATTTATCGGCATATGCAAGACAGCGCATAATAACAGGAAGTCCATTTCCTGAAATGATATGTGAGCCAAATATATATCAATAATACATCGTGTCCAATAAATGTCTATTCTTATTTTATAAGTATAATGTTGATTTTGCAATCCCTTTATGCTGAAATTTTATAACAAAAATTTGTTGAAGTAATACATAAGAATTGGTTATATTTATGTATTAATGTAAGGGTTACAAAGTCATGCGTGTCTGTGCGATAAGACTTTGAACTTGTGAACCTTACATCTATTATGATATGATGGTCAAAGGTATTTTGCTCCGCATTCCGTAATCTGACTCCACCTCGAAATCCGCTAATTTACTAGCTTCGCATAGTAAATTGCTACTTTCTTGGTGTAGTGCAGGTCACTAAGGTATACATCGAATTGCATGCAAGCATGCATCAATGATACCTTTGACCCTTTAATCATATTATAAAAGAAATAAAAGTTATAAAATTAATAATAAATGGGTTGACGAAATGTCTTCATATGTGATATATTAGGCTGGCTATGGAAGCGGTCTTTTATGCCCTGATTTGACCCAACAGTTCAGAGTGTAGGAAAACCAATTGGTGTTAATAACACCTGCAAAATAAATAATTGGAGGTGGGAAGTTGTGCGAGTAAAGATAACATTGGCATGTACAGAGTGTAAACAGCGCAATTACAACATGACTAAGGAAAAGAAAGCCCATCCAGACAGAATGGAAACTAAGAAGTATTGCAAGTTCTGTAAGTCACACACATTACACAAGGAAACCAAGTAATTTGGAGCAGTGAGGTATAAAGATGGGTGAAACTGTTAAAACAAAAAAACAGAAAAAGAGCTGGTTCAAGGGACTTAAGGCAGAGTTTTCTAAGATTATTTGGCCAGACCAGAAATCACTTACTAAGGAAACCATCGCTGTATTGGTTGTATCCGTATTATTAGGTGTAATTATTTCAGTTGTGGACTTGATTGTTCGCTTTGGAATTGAATTCATTGTAAAGTAAGGAAAAGGTGATCAGATGGACGAAGCAAAATGGTATGTTGTCCATACTTATTCCGGTTATGAGAATAATGTAAGGGTTAATATCTTAAAGACAGTTGAGAACAGAAATCTTCAAGACCAGATCTTGACGTGCTTGTTCCCGTTGAAACAGTAGTTGAAGTTAATAACGGCAAGCCAAAGACGGTTGAGAGAAAGATATTCCCAGGTTATGTCTTTGTAAAGATGGTTATGAACGATGACAGCTGGTATGTTGTCCGCAATACCAGAGGTGTAACGGGGTTCGTTGGTCCTGGATCAAAGCCAGTGCCATTATCTCCAGCTGAGGTAAGATCATTCGGCATCGATGATGAGAATGGTTCAGTTGAAGAAACTAAGCCAGTAGTAGAATTTGCTGGTAAGGTTGGTGATCAGATACAGATTCTTTCAGGAGCATGGGAGAATACAGTTGGTCAGATCACAAGCATTAATGAGGGCAAGCAGTGTGTCACTATTAATGTTGAAATGTTCGGCCGTGAAACACCGGTCGAAGTTGACTTCACAGATGTGAAGGTACTGTAATCAAGGTAATGTATTTCCGTTACCTGTGGAGGCTTAATAGCCGCCATAAACCACATTTATAATTAGGAGGTGCCACAATGGCGAAAGTAACAGGTTATATTAAATTACAGATTCCTGCTGGAAAGGCAACACCGGCTCCACCAGTTGGTCCGGCACGGTCAGCATGGTGTTAACATTGTAGAATTTACAAAGCAGTTTAATGCAAAGACAGCAGATCAGGGTGACTTAATCATCCCGGTTGTTATCACAGTTTACGCTGACAGAAGCTTCAGCTTCGTAACAAAGACTCCACCTGTTGCAGTTCTTCTTAAGAAGGCTTGCAACATTAAGTCCGGTTCCGGCGTTCCGAACAAGACCAAAGTAGCTACAATCAAGAGAGCTGAAGTTCAGAAGATTGCTGAACTTAAGATGCCAGATCTTAATGCAGCTTCTATCGAAGCAGCTACATCTATGATCGAAGGTACTGCTAAGAGTATGGGTATTGTTGAGAAGACTAGTTCTTACGTATCCATAAAGACTGTAATTGATTTTATATTAATTACTTTCATTCATTGATTATTAAAGATTTCATAGAAGAACATGCGGAAGATTAATCCTATGATTATCCGGGATTGTTCAATATGTGGGATAAAGATAGAATCCTTCCGATAATACCACTAGGAGGTTTATAATGAAAAGAGGAAAGATACGTAGAGGCAGCCAAGAATATTGACCGCCAGACATTATATGAAGCAGCTGAAGCAGTTTCTTTAGTAAAGAAGAGCGCAGTTGCAAAGTTTGACGAGACAATCGAGGCTCATATCAGAACAGGTTGTGACGGACGTCACGCTGATCAGCAGATCCGTGGTGCTGTAGTTCTTCCACACGGAACAGGTAAGACTGTTAAGGTTTTAGTTTTCGCTAAGGGTGCTAAGGCTGAAGAAGCTGAAGCAGCTGGTGCAGATTTCGTTGGTGGCGAGGAACTTATTCCTAGAATCCAGAACGATAACTGGTTAGATTTTGATGTAGTAGTTGCTACACCGGATATGATGGGTGTTGTTGGACGTCTTGGACGTGTACTCGGACCTAAGGGACTTATGCCAAACCCGAAGGCTGGTACAGTAACAATGGACGTTACAAAAGCTATCAACGATATCAAAGCCGGTAAGATTGAGTACAGACTGGATAAGACCAATATTATCCACGTGCCAATTGGTAAGGCTTCATTTACTGAGTTAGCGGACAACTTCCAGGCTATTATGGATGCAATCGTTAAGGCAAAGCCATCTTCACTTAAGGGTCAGTATTTAAAGAGTGTTGTTCTTACAGCAACTATGGGTCCTGGTGTTAAGGTTAGCACAGCTAAGTATGTTGGCTAATATTTTTGTTGTGTGTTGAATAGACTGATATTTAAGTTCGGCATTTTATGCTGTAATAAATGTTGGTTAAACAAATTTTATTTTTCAACATATTTTGTGAAAACGGTTGACAACCTATATATTATGATAGTATACTATCAGCTGTGTGTGGCTTTTCACACATGAAGTGAAAGTGATATTTCACATTTTGCCTAAGACAGCAGGTCCCGAAAGGGTTAAAGGTAATACGCCTACCGAGGACAGACTTATATTTTAAGGTGTACCGGTTTGAAAGCGCAAGCTAATGACTATGTTACATTTTAAGATATGTTTATCAGTTTATTCAGTCCTTCTGTCGTAGCGGCAGGAGGGCTTTTGATAACCTGATACATTGTACGTCTGGGCAGAATATTATCTGGAAACAGATATTAATCTAACAGGAGGTAAATATTCATGGCAAAAGTAGAACTTAAGCAGCCTATCGTAGACGAAATCAAATCATACTTAGAAGGCGCTCAGGGCGTTGTTGTTGTTGATTATCGTGGCTTAACTGTTGAGCAGGATACTCAGCTTCGTAAGCAGTTAAGAGAAGCTGGTGTCGTTTACAAGGTTTATAAGAATACTTTAGTAAAGAGAGCAATCGCAGGTACAGAATTCGAGCCAATGGCAGAAGTTCTTGAAGGACCTAACGCTATTGCAATCTGCAAGGACGATGCTACAGCTCCAGCAAGAGTTTTAGCTAACTTTGCTAAGACAGCAGATGCACTTGAACTTAAGGGTGGTGTAGTTGAAGGTACTTACTACGATGCTACAGGAATCGCAGCTATCGCAAGCATCCCATCAAGAGACGAATTACTTGCGAAATTCCTTGGAAGCATTCAGTCCCCAATTACAAACTTTGCTCGTGTTATCAAACAGATCGCTGAGAAGAACGAAGAGGTTGCATAATTACGCGGCGTAAACAAAGATTTTAGAATATTAAAAGGAGATTATAATAATGACAACTCAGGAAATTATTGAAGTTATCAAAGGTTTATCAGTATTAGAATTAAACGAATTAGTAAAAGCTTGTGAAGAAGAATTTGGAGTATCTGCAGCAGCAGGTGTTGTAGTAGCAGCAGGAGCAGCTGGAGAAGCAGCAGAAGAAAAGACTGAATTTGATGTTGAGTTAACAGAAGTTGGTGCTAACAAAGTTAAAGTTATCAAAGTTGTTCGTGAGATCACAGGATTAGGATTAAAAGAAGCTAAGGAAGTTGTTGATGGCGCACCTAAGGTTGTTAAGGAAGCTGCTTCTAAGGAAGAAGCTGAAGAAATCCAGAAGAAGCTTGAAGCTGAAGGCGCTAAGGTTACACTTAAGTAATTATAGCAATATGTTGGAAATCGCTTGATTTTTAAGATATATTTGGTATATTATGATAAATGTGAAAAAGTTCCGGTTGTTGTATTGACAATCGGGACTTTTTGTTACTATGAATAATGCACTATTATGGTATGGTGTGCATAGTATTTGCACTCATATCTATAATGTAATAAATTAATGTAAAGAAAACTAAGGGGTGAAATGTCAATGGAGAAAAACAGAATACGTCCAGTAAAGTCAGGCAAAGCGATGCGTATGAGTTATTCCAGACAGAAAGAGGTTCTTGAGATGCCTAACCTTATTGAGGTACAAAAGATTCTTACCAGTGGTTTTAAATGAAGGCTTAAAAGAGGTCTTTAACGACATCTCTCCAATTGCAGATTACAACGGTAGACTCAGTCTTGAATTCGTTGATTTTGCATTATGTGAAGAAGAGAAAGTACTCTATAGAAGAGTGTAAGGAAAGAGATGCTACATATGCAGCTCCACTCAAGGTACGTGTAAGACTTCATAATAAAGAGAATGATGAGATCAACGAACATGAAATCTTCATGGGTGACCTTCCTTTGATGACCAAGACGGGTACATTTGTTATCAACGGTGCAGAGCGAGTAATCGTCAGCCAGCTGGTACGTTCTCCTGGTATTTACTATGATATACAGAAAGATAAGTATGGTAAGATATTCCTGTACAGTTCTACAGTTATTCCTAACAGAGGTGCATGGTTAGAGTATGAAACAGATGCTAACGATGTTTTCTATGTTAAGGTTGACCGTAACAAGAAGGTTCCTATCACAGTTCTTATAAGAGCTCTTGGCTTCGGAACTAATGCAGAGATTATTGACATATTTGGCGAGGAGCCTAAGCTTCTTGCGACAATGGAGAAGGATACATCCACTAACTATCAGGAAGGTGTACTTGAACTTTATAAGAAGTTAAGACCAGGAGAACCTTTATCAGTAGATAGTGCTGAAGCACTTATCTCAGGTATGTTCTTCGACCCAAGAAGATATGACCTTGCAAGAGTAGGTCGTTATAAGTTTAATAAGAAGCTTTCTTTCAGAAACAGAATTGCCGGACACGTTCTTGCTGAGGATGTTGTTGATGGCAATGGCGAAGTTATCGCTAAGGCTGGTGACAAGCTCACAAGAGAGACAGCAGATATGATTCAGAACGCTGCTGTTCCTGCTGTATTCTTAAAGGCTGAGTTAAAGTCTTCTGATGGTACAGTTCGTGAAAGAGTAGTTAAGATATTATCTAACCTTTCAGTAGATATTACTAAGTGGGTAGATATTACAGAGGATGAAGCTAAGGAACTTGGTGTAAATGAAGCAGTTTACTATCCAGTTCTTTCAGATATTAGCTGATAATGAGTCACTTGATGATATCAAGGATGCTATAGAAAAGAATGTGGCTGACCTTATTCCAAAGCATATCACAGTTGAAGATATCCTTGCATCTATCAACTATAACATGCATCTTGAGTATGGTATTGGTACTAAGGATGATATCGACCACCTCGGAAACAGACGTATCCGTGCGGTAGGAGAACTTCTTCAGAACCAGTACAGAATCGGTCTGTCCAGATTGGAAAGAGTTGTTCGTGAGAGAATGACAACACAGGATTTAAGCGGTATTTCACCACAGTCATTGATCAACATTAAACCAGTAACAGCAGCTATCAAGGAATTCTTTGGTTCTTCTCAGCTGTCTCAGTTCATGGATCAGAACAATCCATTATCTGAGATTACACATAAGAGACGTCTCTCCGCACTTGGTCCTGGAGGTCTGTCAAGAGACCGTGCAGGATTCGAGGTCCGCGACGTTCACTACTCTCACTATGGAAGAATGTGTCCGATCGAGACTCCTGAAGGACCTAACATCGGTCTGATCAACTCGCTTGCTACTTATGCAGAATTAATGAGTATGGTTTCGTAGAAGCGCCTTATCGTATTATTGATAAGACTGATCCTAGAGAATCCAAGAGTAACAGATGAAGTGCGTTACTTTACAGCCGATGAGGAGGATAATTACCATGTAGCACAGGCTAATGCCGAGATAGATGAGAACGGATACTTTGTTAAGAATTCAGTATCAGGACGTTTCAGAGAAGAAACATCTGAATTTGATAAGAGTATGATTGACCTTATGGACGTATCTCCAAAGATGGTATTCTCAGTAGCTACATCCATGATTCCTTTCCTGGAGAACGATGACTGTACACGAGCTCTGATGGGATCTAACATGCAGCGTCAGGCAGTACCGCTTCTTACAACAGAGGCTCCAGTTATCGGTACAGGTATAGAGAATAAGACAGCATGTGACTCAGGTGTGTGTGTTGTTGCAGAAGAAGATGGTGTTGTTCTTTCATCAGAGTCTAACAGAATTCTTGTGAAAGAAACAAGCGGTAAGGTTCATGAGTACAAGCTTACTAAGTTCTCAAGAAGTAACCAGAGCAACTGCTACAACCAGAGACCAATTGTATTCCAGGGTGATGAGGTTAAGGCAGGAGATGTTATCGCTGATGGTCCATCAACATCTAACGGAGAGATGGCTCTTGGTAAGAACCCATTGATCGGATTCATGACATGGGAAGGATATAACTACGAGGATGCTGTTCTTTTAAGTGAAAGATTAGTAAGAGATGATGTATATACATCTGTTCATATCGAAGAATATGAAGCAGAAGCCAGAGATACAAAACTGGGACCAGAGGAGATCACAAGAGATCTTCCTTCAACAGGTTCTGAGGCAGTTAAGGACCTTGATGATAACGGTATCATCCGTATCGGTGCAGAAGTACGTGCCGGTGACATCCTGGTAGGAAAAGTTACTCCTAAGGGAGAAACAGAATTAACTGCAGAAGAGAGACTTCTCCGTGCAATCTTTGGTGAGAAAGCAAGAGAAGTCAGAGATACTTCACTTAAGGTTCCACATGGTGCTTATGGTATCGTAGTAGGTGTTAAGGTATTTACAAGGGAAAATGGTGATGAATTAGCTCCTGGTGTTAACAAGAATGTCCGTATCTATATCGCACAGAAGAGAAAAATTTCTGTAGGAGATAAGATGGCTGGTCGACATGGTAACAAGGGTGTTGTCTCCCGTGTGCTTCCGGTAGAAGATATGCCATTCCTTCGAATGGACGTCCTCTGGATATCGTGCTGAATCCTCTGGGTGTGCCTTCCCGAATGAACATCGGGCAGGTGCTGGAGATTCACTTAAGCCTTGCTGCCAAGGTATTAGGCTTTAACGTAGCAACACCTATCTTCGATGGTGCGAACGAGAAAGATATTATGGATACACTTGATATGGCTAATGCATATGCTAACCATCCATTTGATGATGAAGAGCTTGCAAAAGAAAAGGCTGATGCAGAGGCTAACGGTGAAGAATATCAAGAAGATATGACAACATTTACAGCTGAATACAAGGATCTCTTAAGAGATGATGTATTCCAGTTCCTTCAGATAACAGAGACCACAGAGCGGAGTGGAAGGGCGTACCTATCGGAAGAGACGGTAAGGTAAGACTTCGTGACGGTAGAACAGGAGAGTACTTTGATAGTCCTGTTACTATCGGATTCATGCACTACTTAAAGCTCCATCACCTTGTTGATGATAAGATCCATGCACGTTCAACAGGTCCTTACTCACTGGTAACACAGCAGCCGCTGGGTGGTAAAGCTCAGTTCGGTGGACAGAGATTCGGTGAAATGGAAGTTTGGGCTCTTGAGGCGTATGGTGCTTCATACACACTTCAGGAAATCCTTACAGTTAAGTCTGATGATGTTGTGGGACGTGTCAAGACATACGAAGCAATCATCAAAGGAGAGAACATTCCGGAACCAGGTATTCCTGAGTCCTTCAAGGTTCTTCTTAAGGAACTTCAGTCTCTTGCACTTGATGTAAGAGTTCTTGATCAGGACAATAACGAAGTTCAGCTTCTTGAAAGTTCAGAGTACGAAGTTACAGACTTCAAGAAGGTTCTTGATGATGGTGGTTATAAGAGAAACAGCCGTGATGAGGAAAATGAGTTAAAGAACGCTGGATATCATGCTGAAAAGCAGGGTGATGATGGCGAGGCAACAATGGAAGAACTCGGATCAGAAGATGACGACGATTTCGACTTTGACGATTTCGAGGATGACTTCGATGATTACGGTGACGGAAATAGAGAAGAATAATAGAAGGAGCACTATAATGGCAGAAGAGATTAAGTCAAATAAGTCAATGAAATTTGATAAAATTCAGATTAAGCTTGCTTCTCCTGAGAGTATTTTAGAGTGGTCTCACGGCGAGGTAACAAAGCCGGAGACCATCAACTACAGGACTTTGAAGCCAGAAAGAGATGGTCTGTTCTGCGAGAGAATCTTCGGACCAAGCAAAGACTGGGAGTGTCACTGCGGTAAATATAAGAAGATTAAGGATAAAGGTATCGTATGTGATAAGTGTGGCGTTGAGGTTACTAAGGCAAGTGTACGCCGTGAGCGTATGGGACATATCGAGCTGGCAGCTCCGGTATCTCATATCTGGTACTTTAAGGAATTCCTAGCCGTATGGATCTTATCCTTGATATAGGACCTAGAATCTTGAAAAGGTTCTTTACTTCGCTTCTTATATCGTAATTGACCCAGGCGAAACAGATATTCCATTCAAGAAAATTCTTACTGAAACAGAGTATAGAGATCTTTACGACCAGTATGGTAACACATTCAGGGTTGGAATGGGTGCTGAAGCTATTTTAGAGCTTCTTAGCAGTGTTAATCTTGAAGAAGAAGTAGCAAAGCTTAAGGAAGAGCTTGCTACTACTACTTCACAGAAAGCTGCAAGACTTATTAAGAGAATAGAAGTTATGGATGCATTCATCGCTGCTGGTACTAAGCCAGAATGGATGATTCTACAGAAATTCCAGTTATCCTCCAGATTTAAGACCAATGGTTCAACTTGATGGTGGTAGATTTGCAACTTCTGACTTAAATGATTTATACAGAAGAGTCATAAACAGAAACAACCGTCTTGCAAGACTTATGGAACTTGGAGCACCTGAGATTATCGTTCGTAACGAGAAGAGAATGCTGCAGGAGGCTGTTGATGCACTTATAGATAATGGACGTAGAAATGGCCGTCCGGTTACAGGACCTGGAAATAGACCACTCAAGTCTTTATCAGACTTGTTAAAAGGTAAACAGGGACGTTTCCGTCAAAACTTGCTTGGTAAACGTGTTGACTATTCAGGACGTTCTGTTATAGTCGTTGGACCAGAACTGAAATTTTATCAATGTGGTCTTCCAAAAAAGATGGCACTCGAATTATTCAAACCATTTGTTATGAGAGAATTAGTAAGACGTGGTCTTGCTGAGAATATAAAGAAAGCTAAGAAGAGCGTAGAGCATCTTGAAACAGAAGTATGGGATGTTTTAGAAGATGTAATAAAGAGCATCCGGTTATGCTGAACCGTGCCCCCACTCTGCATCGACTGGGTATCCAGGCGTTCGAGCCGATCCTTGTAGAAGGTAAGGCAATCAAGCTGCATCCATTGGTATGTACAGCTTACAATGCCGATTTCGATGGAGACCAGATGGCCGTACATCTTCCATTGTCTGTAGAGGCTCAGGCAGAGTGTAGATTCATGCTTCTTTCACCAAACAACTTACTGAAGCCTTCCGATGGTGGACCGGTAGCCGTTCCTTCTCAGGATATGGTCCTTGGTATTTACTACCTGACACAGGAAAGACCTGGTGTTAAGGGTGAGGGCAAGATATTCAAGAGTGTTAATGAAGCACTCTTAGCATATGAGAATGGTGTTATTACACTTCATTCTAAGATTAAAGTTAAGGTATCTAAGAAAAATGCTGATGGAGAAGAGATTTCAGGTGTTGTAGAATCTACACTTGGACGTTTCCTGTTTAACGAGATTCTTCCACAGGATCTTGGATTTGTGGACAGAAGCAAGGAAGAAAACTTCTTAAAGCTTGAAGTTGACTTCCATGTAGGTAAGAAGCAGTTAAAGGATATCTTACAGCACGTTATTAATACTCATGGTACAACAAGAACTGCTGAGGTTCTTGATGCGATCAAAGCTACAGGTTACAAGTATTCCACACGTGCAGCCATGACAGTTTCTATATCAGAAATGACTGTGCTCCAGTTAAGAAGCAGCTTATTGCAGAAGCTGAGCAGAAGGTTGAGAGAATCAACATGAACTACAACAGAGGCCGTTCAACTGATGAAGAAAGATATAAGAACGTTATCAGAGTATGGCAGGAAACAGATAAGACATTGCTTAAGGCGCTTCTTGATGGTCTTGATAAATACAACAACATCTTCATGATGGCCGATTCAGGTGCCCGTGGTTCTAACCAGCAGATTAAGCAGCTTGCAGGTATGCGAGGTCTTATGGCAGATACTTCAGGTCACACTATCGAACTTCCAATCAAGTCAAACTTCCGTGAAGGTCTTGACGTACTGGAATATTTCATTTCAGCTCATGGTGCCCGTAAGGGTCTTTCTGATACAGCGCTTAGAACAGCCGATTCAGGATACCTTACAAGAAGACTTGTTGATGTTTCTCAAGACCTTATCGTCAGAGAGACAGATTGTAGTGTTGGCAAGGCTATACCTGGTATGTATGTTTACTCATTTGTCAATGACAGAGCAACTAACTCAAGTGATGCCAAGGAAGATATTCTTGAGCCATTACAGGAGAGAATTACAGGAAGATATCTTGCTGAAGATATCAAGGACCCGGCTACAGGCGAGATTATCGTTGCAGCTAACCACCTTGTAACTCCTAAGAGAGCAGAAGCTATTATCAAGACAGGTGTTAATCAGGTTAAGATTAGAACAATCCTTACATGCCGTTCACATATCGGTGTTTGTGCTAAGTGTTATGGTTCTAACCTTGCAACAGGCCAGACAGTTCAGATTGGTGAAGCAGTTGGTATTATCGCTGCCCAGTCTATCGGTGAGCCTGGTACACAGCTTACTATGAGAACTTTCCATACTGGTGGTGTTGCCGGTGATAACATTACACAGGGTCTTCCTAGAGTAGAAGAACTTTCGAGGCAAGAAAGCCAAAGAGTCTTGCTGTCCTTGCAGAGTTCGGTGGAACTGTAAGCTTCTCTAAGACTGAGAAGAAGACAGATATCGTTATTACTGATGATGAGGGCAACTCAAAGGCATATCCTGTATCAAGGGATACACGAGTTAAGGTTCAGGAAGGACAGGTTGTTGCTAAGGGTGAAGAAATCACAGAAGGTTCAGAGAACCCACATGATATCGTAAGAATTCTTGGTGTAAGAGCTGTTCAGGATTATATGCTCCGTGAAGTTCAGAAGGTTTACCGTCAGCAGGGTGTAGATATCAATGATAAGCATATCGAACTTATTGTTAGACAGATGCTTAAGAAGATAGTTATTGATTCTGCTGGAGATTCAGAGTTCTTACCTGGTTCACAGGTTGATACTCTTGAGTTCACAGAGGTTAATGAAAGCTTGAGGAAGAGGGTAAGATGAAGGCTACAGGTACCCAATTATCCTTGGTATTACAAAGGCTTCACTTGCTTCAACATCATTTATGTCAGCAGCCTCATTCCAGGAAACTACAAAGGTTCTTACTGATGCAGCTATCAATGGAAAGATTGACCCACTTATCGGTCTTAAGGAAAATGTTATCATAGGTAAGCTTATTCCAGCTGGTACTGGTATGAAGAGATATCAGAGTGTAGAGCTTGATACAGCTACAGCTTATGATGATATAGAAGAAGATGAAGTATTAAGCTTCACAGAAGACGGAGAGGAAACTCTTGAATTTACTGAAAATGCAGATGTAGCAGAAACTCTTGACGATGCAGATGACTTCGCTGAGGTTGATGATACAGAGGCAGATGAGAATACAGAGGAGTAATCCTTTGGGTTTTCAATAGTCAGGTTAATATAATTATTTATAATCAGCTATAGAAAATGACTGTCACATTAACAAGATTTATATAAAATATAGAATTAATATAAAATTAGCTCTATATTTTGTATGGGTTTGGTTGGTGTGGCAGTCTTTTATAAAATAAAGTAAATTTTAAATAAACCCCTTGACGAATTATGAATTAAAATATATACTAATTAAGCGTGCGAAAAGGCGAACGCTTTATTTAGCACGTTGAGATATAGATTGAGCGGACGATTACAGTCAGCTCACGCATTTCTTAGTTATTATACTAAGTGCAACCATTCATTATTCTAATTCCGGGAGAAAAAGGAATGCCAACATTTAACCAGTTAGTAAGACAGGGAAGAAAGTCAACAGTTAAGAAGTCTACAGCACCAGCTCTTCAGAAGGGATATAACTCACTTCAGAAGAAGGCTACAAATGTATCAGCACCACAGAAGAGGTGTTTGTACTGCAGTTAAGACAGCCACTCCTAAAAAGCCTAACTCTGCTCTGAGAAAGATCGCCAGAGTGCGTCTGTCCAACGGAATCGAAGTTACTTCATATATTCCAGGTGAAGGCCACAATCTTCAGGAACATAGCGTTGTTCTTATAAGAGGTGGTAGAGTTAAGGATTTACCAGGTACAAGATATCATATCATCAGAGGTACTCTTGATACAGCAGGTGTTGCTAACAGAAGACAGGCTCGTTCCAAATACGGCGCTAAGAGACCAAAAGACGCTAAATAATTCATAAAGAATTAAGCATCATAAGTCTGTGATTGATTTACAAGGTGAATCAGAATATTTGCAGATTATTGCATACAATAATTTACGAACAATTAAATTAAAAGTGCCGGAGTTAGATTAATCCGAAGGTTGCAGGTTTAAGATATACGGCCCGAACACAATTTAATTTGTGAGTACCTATGAATTAATGAAACGTCGTGATTGTTTACAGACTGGTGAGGTCTTAAGACGTTCATTAGTGCAGACAATAACGACAATACAATGTTAAGGAGGAAGGACCGTGCCACGTAAAGGACATACTCAGAAGAGAGATGTATTAGCGGATCCGTTATACAACAATAAAGTTGTTACCAAACTTATCAATAACATCATGCTTGATGGTAAGAAAGGCGTAGCACAGAAGATTGTATACGGAGCATTTGAAAGAGTTGAAGCAAAAGCTGAAAAACCGGCGATCGAAGTATTCGAAGAGGCTATGAACAACATGATGCCAGTTCTTGAAGTTAAAGCAAGACGTATCGGTGGAGCAACATACCAGGTACCGATCGAGGTTAAGCCGGAGAGAAGACAGGCATTAGCGCTTCGTTGGATGACTACATTCTCTAGAGCAAGAGGCGAGAAGACACAGGAAGAAAGACTGGCAAACGAGATTCTTGATGCAGCTAACAACACAGGTGGAGCTGTAAAGAGAAAAGAAGATATGCACAAGATGGCAGAAGCAAACAAGGCGTTTGCTCATTACAGATTCTAATTATAATTATAGGAGGTTTTATCCATGGCTGGAAGAGAATATCCATTAGAGAGAACCAGAAATATCGGTATTATGGCTCATATTGATGCTGGTAAGACTACACTGACAGAGCGTATTCTTTACTATACCGGTGTTAACTATAAGATTGGTGATACTCACGAAGGTACTGCTACTATGGACTGGATGGAACAGGAGCAGGAGAGAGGTATCACAATTACTTCAGCCGCTACAACATGTCATTGGACACCTGAGAAAGAGGGTAAGCCAGATAAGACACAGCCAGAGTACCGTATCAACATCATTGATACCCCGGGTCACGTAGACTTCACAGTTGAAGTTGAGCGTTCCCTTCGTGTACTTGATGGTGCTGTAGGTGTATTCGATGCACAGAACGGTGTTGAGCCGCAGTCAGAAAACGTATGGCGTCAGGCAGACACATACAACGTACCGCGTATGGCATTCATGAACAAGATGGATAAGATGGGTGCTGATTTCTTCGATCATGCAACCAGCTTATTACAAAGCTTGAAAGAATCCTGTACTTGTACAGATTCCTATCGGTAAGGAAGACGAGTTCAAGGGTATCATCGACTTATTTGAAATGAAGGCTTATATCTTCAATGGCGATAAGGGTGATGATATTGAAGTTGGTGAAATTCCAGCTGATTTAAAGGATCAGGCAGAAGAATACCATGATAAGCTTATCGAGCAGTGTGCTGAACTTGATGAGGACCTTATGGAGAAGTTCTTTAATGATGAGGAGCTTACAGTTCCAGAGTTAAAGGCTGCTTTAAGAAAGGGTACTATCGAGGGTACAGCTATTCCTTGTCTTTGCGGTACAGCTTATAAGAACAAGGGTGTTCAGAAGCTTCTTGATGCTGTTATCGAGTACATGCCAGCTCCTACAGATATCCCAGATATCACAGGTGTTGACGAAGATGGAAACGAAGTAGTTAGAAAGTCATCTGATGATGAACCTTTCTCAGCTCTTGCATTCAAGATTATGACTGATCCATTCGTTGGTAAGTTAGCATTCTTCAGAGTTTACTCAGGTACATTAAACGGTGGTTCATATGTACTTAACTCTAATAAGAATAAGAAAGAAAGAGTTGGCCGTATCCTTCAGATGCACGCTAACAAGCGCGAAGAACTTGATAAAGTTTATTCAGGAGATATCGCAGCTGCAGTAGGTCTTAAGATAACAGTTACAGGTGATACAATCTGTGACGAGCAGCATCCGGTTATCTTAGAGTCCATGGAATTCCCAGAGCCAGTTATCGAGCTCGCTATTGAGCCAAAGACTAAGAATGACCAGGGTAAGATGGGTGAAGCTTTAGCAAAGCTTGCAGAAGAAGATCCGACATTCCGTGCGCATACAGATCAGGAAACTGGTCAGACAATCATTGCTGGTATGGGTGAGCTTCACCTTGAGATCATCGTAGACAGACTTCTGCGTGAATTCAAAGTAGAAGCAAACGTAGGTGCTCCACAGGTTGCTTACAGAGAGTCCATCACAAAGCCAGTTGATATTGACAGCAAGTATGCGAAACAGTCTGGTGGACGTGGACAGTATGGTCACTGTAAGGTTCGTTTCTCACCACTTGAAGCTAACGTTGATAAGTTCGATGTTGAAACAAAGAATACAGTATTAATCTATGCCTCCGGTACTTTTCTGTGAATCATCAGTAGTTGGTGGTGCTATTCTAAGGAATACATCCCTTCAGTTGCTGATGGTATCAGAGAAGCTGCTAACTCAGGTATCTTAGCTGGATTCCCAGTTCTTGGACTTAGAGCAGATATCTACGATGGTTCTTATCATGAGGTCGATTCATCTGAGATGGCATTCCACATTGCAGGTTCTCTTGCATTCAAGGAAGCTATGCAGAAAGCAGCTCCGGTTCTTCTTGAGCCTATCATGAAGGTAGAAGTAACAATGCCTGAAGAATACATGGGAGATGTTATCGGTGACCTGAACTCCCGTCGTGGACGTATTGAAGGTATGGATGACCTTGGTGGTGGTAAGATGGTTAAGGCTTTCGTTCCGCTTTCCGAAATGTTCGGATACGCTACAGACCTTCGTTCCAGAACTCAGGGACGTGGTAACTACTCCATGTTCTTTGAGAAATATGAGCAGGCTCAAAGTCTGTTCAGGACAAGGTTATCGCTTCAAGAGCTAAGTAATTAGTTTTTAAGTGATAGATGATAGTTAAAAGTGTCTGGCGTATGTCAGAAAACCGATAATTATCTTAATTATATAATGTACTGCGGAATATAGGTCACTATATTTCGCAGTGGTATATAGATGACAGATTTATACAAATATGTAAATATGTCACATTCTTCGTATAAAAGTAGTAGTTTATAATGCTTTTATATAAAATATGGTTGAAATATTCTTGAAAAGATAATATAATAGATTTCAGCTATGAGAAGTCTGCTTTGCAGACAATTATTCTATTTAATCAATTAGGAGGATTTTAAACAATGGCAAAGGCTAAATTTGAAAGAACAAAACCGCATTGTAATAACGGTACTATCGGTCACGTTGACCACGGTAAAACAACTCTTACAGCTGCTATCACAAAGACTCTTCATGAGAGACTTGGTACAGGTGAAGCTGTTGCATTCGAAAATATCGATAAGGCTCCAGAAGAAAGAGAGCGTGGAATCACAATCTCTACAGCTCACGTTGAGTACGAGACAGAGAAACGTCACTATGCACACGTTGACTGTCCAGGACATGCTGATTATGTAAAGAACATGATCACAGGTGCGGCTCAAATGGATGCTGGTATCCTCGTTGTTGCTGCTACTGATGGTGTTATGGCTCAGACAAGAGAGCACATCCTGCTTTCTCGTCAAGTAGGTGTTCCTGCAATCGTTGTATTCTTGAACAAGTGTGATATGGTAGATGATGAAGAACTCCTTGAATTAGTAGAAATGGAAATCACAGAACTTCTTAACGAGTACGGATTCCCGGGAGATGACACTCCGATCATCCAGGGATCAGCTCTTAAGGCTCTTGAAGATCCTAACAGCGAATGGGGTGACAAGATTCTTGAACTTATGCACACAATCGATGAGTATGTTCCAGATCCACAGAGATACAGATAAGCCATTCCTTATGCCAGTCGAAGACGTATTCTCTATCACAGGTCGTGGTACAGTTGCTACAGGCCGTGTAGAAAGAGGTGTTCTTAAGGTTAACGAGGAAGTTGAAATCGTTGGTATTCATGAAGACATCCGTAAGGTTGTTGTTACTGGTATTGAAATGTTCAGAAAGCTTCTTGATGAGGCAGAACCAGGTGATAACATTGGTGCACTTCTTAGAGGTGTTCAGAGAGACGAAATCGAAAGAGGACAGGTTCTCTGCAAGCCAGGTTCAATCACACCACACCACAAGTTTACAGCTCAGGTTTACGTACTGACAAAAGACGAAGGTGGACGTCATACTCCATTCTTCAACAACTACAGACCACAGTTCTACTTCAGAACAACTGATGTTACTGGTGTTTGTGAGCTTCCAGCTGGTACAGAAATGTGCATGCCTGGAGATCACGTAACAATGACAGTTGAACTGATCCACCCAGTAGCTATGGAAGAGGGTCTTGGATTCGCTATCCGTGAGGGTGGTAGAACCGTTGGTTCTGGTGCTGTTGCAACAATCATTGAATAATTATCGCGAAAGCAATCGAATAGCTGCCTGAAAAGGCGATGATAATAAAGGGACTTACGTGCTTGCACGTAGGTCCCTTTGATTCTTTGTCAAGGGTGGGGGTAAAATCGGTTCTTTGCTCTTATAATTGAAGATAGAGAATAGGAATGTTATAATATACATATACGGTATTGTGAAATTATATTATAAGGAGAGTTATATGCATAAGCTTATTATACTAAGAGGTAATTCGGGAAGTGGCAAGACGACAGTTTCAAAGGAATTACAGAAAAGTTTGGCAAAATACTATGTACATATCTCAGGATATGGTAAGAAGACAAATTCTTATGGTCGATGATGGAAATGATACACTGGCTTTGCCTCTTATGAAAGAAATGCTGTCATATGGAAGCAGGAATAGTGAGGTTGTTATATTAGAGGGCATAATGTATGCTGATTGGTATAGAACTTTATTTGTGCAGGCAAAGGAACTGTATCGGGATAATATATATGCATATTATTTTGATATTCCATTTGAAGAAACAGTGAGGCGGCATCAAATGAGAGATAAATGTAATGAATTTGGTGCTGAAGCTATGAGAAAATGGTGGCGGGAGAAGGATTATTCGGATGTGCTGGATGAAAGAATTATTGGGCAGGAATATGATAAAGATAGTATAGTCAATAAAATATATTGTGATGTGATGGGAGTGTAACGATTGATGAAATTAGGAAAGTATCATTTTATTATAGTAGGTTCGGGCTGGCGTTCACTTTATTATGTAAGGATAGCCAAAGCAATGCCGAATGTATTCTGTCTTGATGCAATGTACTGCCGTACACAGGAGAAAGCTGATAAAATGGCAAAGGAATATGATATACATACGACCACCTCAATAGAGGAATGTGTTGCTTATAAACCGGATTTTGCTGTTATAGCAGTCAATAAAGCTAGCATATGTGATGTTTCAATAGAGTGGATGGACAGAGGGATAACGGTGCTTTCGGAAACACCAGCGGCAATAGATATAGAGTCACTTAAGAAACTGTACAGATACCATATGACGGACAATTATAAAGTCAATAAGCCAGAAAATAAATCGGCAAGTGAATGTTTGGATAAGCAGATAGGTAAAATAAATAATAAATCTTTAGAGATATATAATAATACAAAGAAAAAGCAGGTGGTTGCTGAACAATACAGGAGGTATCCATCTAACAGTGCAATGCTTAAGCTTGTGGACAGCGGACTGATAGGCGATGTAAGCTGCGTAAATATATCGCTGGCTCACGAATATCATGGATTTAGCCTTATTCGAGCTTATCTTGGCATAAAACCTGATGAAAACTATATTGTGTCAGGTAAAATTTATGAATTCCCGACAACTCAGACATTTACCAGATATGATAAGCTCTTGGACGGTCGGATATCCGATAAAAGAGGTGTGTTGCGACATTTGAATTTGAGAGCGGTAAAGTGGCATGGTATGATTTTGACTCTGAACAGTACAGGTCTTCTATCAGAAAAACACCATAAAGGTGCAGGGTGTAATAGGTGAGCTTATAGACGATACGGTGTATTACCTTGATAACAATAATGAAGGTCAGTGTCAGAAAATAGTGACAGATGTGAATATAATGCACACCAAAGATACTAATCTAATCTGTCGACTGTGCGTGAAGTAAAGAAAATATCATTTGGTGAGAATGTACTGTATGAGCCGGAATCAGGGCTGCGTGGGTTGTCAGAGGATGAAACTGCCATAGCTGCTCTTATGATAGATACGGCAAAGTATAGCAGAGGTGAGGAGAACCACCATATAGCATGGAGGACGCATTTGCAGATGCTTACGCTGCCATACTGCTTAATGAAGCGGTAAGAACTGGAAAGAAAGTAAGGAGTTGCGACATAAATGGTCTTACGTAATATGGTAAATCAGCTTGTTTATAGATGATAGGATAAAATAATATAATGCAAATAAAAGCTGGTAACTATAACTGAGCAGATTAAAATTATGCGAATATCAGGAGAGTGCTATGTGGCAGTGGTACCTGTTTAGCATGGACCGAAGCGGATTGTAGACGTGGGAGTGCGGAGCACGGAACAATCTGTAGGTATCAAAGTTGGAGCTTTGCCCCGACATCATATAATGGGTTATAAAATTTATATATCTAATACTTAAGAAAGGACATCATCTTATATGCAGAACAATATATTAAAACAGCCCTTATAGGGGTAGGTAATATGGGAGTATGCGGAAATGATAACAGCGGGTGAGGTGCCACATATGAAGCTGACGGCGGTTGTTATCAGGAGGATGAGCTTATGGAGTGGGGTAAGTCGCTTGTGAATACAGATGGAGAAAAGTAAAGATATTCAGAAGTGCAGAAGAACTGTTTGCTGCTGAGGCAGAAAATATAAATGTAAATATTATTGGTAATTATATTCAGAAATTAAATGATAAGAAGCCAGAAAAAGTAGCGATAATTGCAAAGGAAATGAAGAAAATACAAATGATTATAAAAATAATAAAGAAGATAATTATAAAATACATACAACTTCGTTATTCGATGCGGTTATAATAGCAACACCACATAAAACTCATAAAGAGCTTGCATTAAAAGCGTTTGCACTTAAAAAGATGTACTGTGTGACAAGCCGGCAGCGGCGGATATAGGTGAAGCACTTGAAATGAATGAGGCTGCCAGTAAGAGTAACAGAATATATGGGATGGTATTTCACCAGAGATTATATCCTAAGTACGTAAAGATTAAGGAAATGATTGATAATAATGAACTTGGAGAGTTAGTGAGAGTGAACCTTATCAATTCAAGGTACTTAAGGACAACGCATTACCATAAGTCAGGTTCGTGGAGAAGCAGCTTTGCAGGCGAGGGCGGAGGTGCGCTTATTAATCAGGGACAGCATATTCTTGATATGTTCCAGTATCTGTTTGGGATGCCACAGAGAATATTTGCGGTAATTCCATTTGGAAAGTACAATAATTTCGCGGTTGATGATGAAGACACAATTATTATGAGTTATGATAATGGGATGACGGCATCATTTGTGCTTACAACAGGCGAGGCGTGTTATGAGGAAAGACTGGAGGTTATAGGAACAAAGGCAAAGCTTCTGCTTGAAGATAACACACTTACTATCACAAGGCATCAGGATGTAAGGGAATATATAAAGACCGAAAATGTTAATTCAAGGGAGAATATGCATTTTACACAGGAAATAATAGAATATGAAAAGAGCCAGAGCCATATACAAGACTGCTTGAAGGCTTTGCAAAGGCATCGCTTGAACAAAATTCGGACTATCTGGTAGCAAGGGGAGAAGAGGGATTAACTCACTTATGCTGTGCGCAGGAGCGTATTATTCTGCATGCAGGGGCATACAGGTTGAGCTGCCGTTGGATGCGGATGAATATAGGAAGCTTATGGATGAGCTGATATCTAAGGAACAATAGTTGTTTATTAAGGAATTAGCGTTTTCAACAATTTCATCCTGTACAACCAGAGTAAAATCAGGTGATGCAGCTTCTTGGGTAACTATAATAAAAAGCTGGATGTGTATTATAATACATGTCCAGCTTTTTAAATTAAATATAAATGAACGAATAAAGAAAAATGTACAAAGTAAGTTACCTTTATTTGTGTATAGATACATTTCAATAGATTACACAAAAATATGTCTTTGTAGCGCAGACATAATTGTACAATATTTTAAATTCTCTCATTTATAGTTTATTAATACTTTGAATTGTGCGCATACGTCAACAAGCTGATTAACATAATCAGAAATTTTTAGTTTATTAATACTCTGAACCATACGCATACGCCAATAAGTTAATTAACATAATCGACAGGTTCTTAATTTATTAATACTCCGAACCGCACCATCTTCCAGAAGCTCCGCAAGGAAGCACAAGTCCGTTGGATGATACAGGAAGTCCGACTTCATTAGAACTGCAATATCCGTCAAAGTCTTTAAGTTCAGTACTTAACATATATGTAAGAACTGCTGGCTGGAGACCTGTTGTGTATGAGTTGATGAGGAAGAATACTGTCACAAGAAGCTTTGTACAAAGCTTTACAAGTGGATGGATAGCCTCTTCTATCTTCCATATCTCACTTAGGACCTCTGCCGTATGATGGAGGTCCATGATAATAGCATCATAGTGGTTGCCACGTCTTATTTCTCTCAACAAACTTAACACAGTCGTCAACTATCCAGCGGATTGGTTTGTCGATAAGACCGGATGATGTAGCATTTTCCTTGGCCCATGCAATTATACCTTTAGAGGCATCTACATGCGTAACATGGGCACCGGCAGCAGCACATGCAAGAGTTGCGCCGCCTGTGTATGCAAAAGGTTGAGAACCTTTATCTGTCTTTCATGGTCATTTTCTTTGGCTTTCTTTATAATTCCAGAGAACCAGTCCCAGTTAGCAGCCTGTTCTGGGAATATACCAGTGTGCTTGAAGCTGAATGGCTTTAAGTTAAATGTGAGAGGTACATCAAGGGAAGGACTCTGATAGTTGATAGTCCAGCTCTGTGGAAGGTCAAAGAATTCCCATTCACCGCCGCCTTTAGAACTTCTGTGATAGTGACCGTTCATATGCTTCCATCCTTTATCGTCTCGTTGTATCTTTCCTCTATAGCCTTTAACTGCTTGTCAAAGTTCTTACCTGCTTCTGCTTGCTCTGCATATGCTTATAAAACATATCTGTAACTTTTGTATCCTCTGGAAATCTCTTTCCGGTGCTGAGGAACAACGAATCTTCTGCTCTCTTCTGCTCTTATTATGTTTCAACCTTCTTAAACTGTTCTGCACTTGCAAGTGAACTTCCACCGAACTTAACTACTTTTACCATTACTTTTACCTTTCCTCATATTTATTGTTATTTTATTAACTAAGCTTAGTATCATCTATTCTTATTCTTGAGATAACATTTACCTTAGCTGCTGCCTCTGCAAACTTTCCTTCTGTCATAATGCCTGTCACAAAGCCATACTCGTTATCAAGACCGTCTGCCTTAACTACATTGACATCGCCGAAAGCTCTTTAACTGTAGCTTCTGTCACATCAGCAGGAACTCTTACGAAAAATCTTCTCTCTTCCTCGCTTGTATCTGCAAGTGTGAGCTTCTCATCATCCCAGATTACCATAACATTAGTTCCTTTATGCTTAACGCAGTCGATTATATCGCCGACTACCGCACTTGCTGTAGGAAGCTTTCCTGCTCCTGCACCAAAGAACATAACGTCACCAACCATATTACCATTAACATATATTCCGTTAAGAACTCCATTGACATTATACAATGGATGTGTTGTATCAATAAGGAATGGTGAAGTTATTGCATACACCTTTCCGTCTTTTCTGTAGCTTGTAGCTAAAAGCTTGATAACACAGCCCATCTTTTCTGCATACTTGAAGTCTTCGTTTGATATCTTTGTGATACCCTCTGTTGTAATCTCTTCAAAGTTCACAGTCTTGCCGCCTGCAAGTGATGTAAGAATAGCTATCTTTCTGCATGCATCATATCCTTCAACATCTGCCTCAGGATTACGCTCTGCATATCCAAGCTCCTGCGCTTCCTTTAACACTTCCTGATATGAACTTCCCTCATTGCTCATCTTTGTGAGAATGTAGTTAGTTGTTCCGTTCATAATACCTGTAATCTTAGTAATCTCATCTGCTGTAAGAGCCTGATTAAGTGGTCTGATAATAGGAATTCCGCCGCCTACAGATGCCTCAAACATAAAGTTTAAGCTGCGCTCCTTTGCCATGGCAAGAAGCTCTGCTCCGTGTGCTGCAACAAGTGCCTTGTTAGAAGTACATACGCTCTTTCCTGCTTCAAGCGCTCTTTTAACAAATGTAAATGCCGGTTCAACACCTCCCATAACCTCAACAACAACATCTATCTCATCATCATTTATAATAAGGTCTATATCGTGTACTATCTTTTCCTGAACAGGGTCACCCGGAAAATCTCTTAAGTCTAATACACTCTTAACCTCTATAGACTTACCTGCTTTTTAATATTGATTCTGCGTTAGTGTTAAGTATCTCAACAACGCCAGAACCGACAGTTCCATAACCTAATACTGCTACTTTTGCCATATTATCCTCCATGTATTTTATTATTAGGATGTATACAGACTTCTGCATTGCGTTGCAATCCATATCATCTACAATTTACATCATATTACAGTGATGCATCACTGCTTAATATCTTTAAGTATCTTACTCCTGAAAGCTGTTCTATCTCTTCTATCATCATTGATGCATCACCAGTAGTTGGAAGTATCTCAACACTTAAAGTAAGTGATGCAATACCATTTACAGGGATAGTCTGATGAATAGTAAGTATATTGGCCTTGAATTCAGCTACTTTATTAAGCACAACCGATAAAAGTCCAGGCTCATCATCCATTGACAGTACAAATGTAATCGTCTTACCCTTGGAATTATCCCTGAACGGAAATATATCATCCTTATACTTGTAATATGAGCTTCTGCTTATACCAACTTTTCTGTTGCATCGGCTATAGATATATTCTTATTCTCTATAAGCCTGTTTGCTTCTGCTACCTTTAAAAGCACCTCTGGCAGGGCTTTCTGCTTAACAACATAATATTTAATATTATCTTTCATTCTATTATGCCTTTCCGGACACTTAATGTAACCAGGTATATTCAAGTCTTTTGTGTGTTTCACAGGAAGACAGTTGTACTCGGTACAAAGAATGGTAGCACATATCTGATATAAAAGCAAGTTATTTTCTACGCATATAATAGGCAATATTATGTTGGGAAAAGGTACTGAAATATGTAAATATATAAGCAGCAATATAGCACTATATACATATATTGAAGAAACTACACTAAGAGTATCTTGGAAAATTTAACATACACCTGATACTTTCATCATAATAAAGAAAACCCCGCACAACGGAGAGGAATGCGGGGTTCATATATAAAACAATGCCTCAGTGCACTGTCTTTATCATATTTAATTATCAGAGCCTTTCGCTCTGTATTTAATACTACATCAATCTATGTCACAACGTAAATAGTGCTTTAGTACCATAAAGTCATATCATTTCCTTTCACGGTCGAAAACGCTGGCTAAATATTTCATAGCATTAAGATGGTCCCAGTTCAGCTGTCCCTTCTTCATACGCCACTTCCAGTTGTTTCCAAGGCTGGAAGGGAAGTTCATACGTGCTGCATTGTCAAGCTTTAATATATCCTGCACTGCAAATATAGTAATAACAGCAACACTTGAGTAAGCTGCCCTGAATACCATATCAACCATGCGGTGCTTATCCCTTGTATCAAGATAATCATAGGCAAAACCTAACTCGCCGTCATTTCTTTCGTTAAAGAAACCAAGAAGCGTTTCGTTGTCGTGGGTTCCGCCATAACATATGCAGTTACGTGTGTAGTTATATGGAAGGTGAGGATTTTTCCTATCACCGCCGAAAGCAAACTCGAGTACCTTCATACCCGGATAATTATTGTGTTCAAGCACCTGCTCAACCTCCGGAATACTTACTCCGAGGTCTTCGGCTATAATCTTCTTATCACCAATAGACTCATTGATTGCATCTAAAAGCTTCTGACCCGGTCCCTGTTCATATGAGCCCTGTCTTGCATCCGGCATATCATAAGGAATAGTGTAATACTTTATAATTCCAAGGAAATGGTCTATTCTTATAACATCATATAATCTGGCAGAGTTCTTCATACGCTTTCTCCACCATAAGAAGCCATCAGACTCCATCTTATCCCAGTCATACAGAGGGTTGCCCCACTTCTGACCCTTATCTGAAAATGCATCTGGTGGAACACCTGCAACCTTTACCGGCGTAAGGTTTTCATCAAGCTGGAATTCACCCTGATTAGCCCACACGTCAACGCTGTCATAACCCATATATATAGGAATATCGCCGATTATCTCTATACCATTGGAATTAGCATACTCTTTAAGGCGGTTCCACTGTGTGTAGAACTCATACTGTATAAAGTTCCAGTAACCTATGTCATCTGCAAGTTCCTGTTCGTACTTCTTCATAGCATCCGCACGTCTGAACTTGATGTCATCATCCCACTCACCCCATGACTTCTGGTCAAAATTAGCCTTTAATGACATAAACATAGAGTAGTCCTTAAGCCAGTCAGCATTATCCTTTACAAAGTTATCAAACTTCTTGTATATCGGAAGCCCCTTATCAAGCACCGACTTTGCCTTAACGCACTGCTCTTTAAATCTTTCATACGCTTTTCTTAATATGGCAAATCTTCCATTATACATTTTCTCATAGCTTACATAGCGGTCATCACCAAGATAGCCGTCATAGTTTACTGGAAATCTGTTGTTAAGTGCATCATCCTCGGATACATTTACAGGAATAAAACCGTCACCCCAGTCAACTGCTAATACCTCAGACTTAAGAAGAAGTCCGTCCTCAATAAGCACATCAAGGTCTACAAAATATGGATTACCTGCAAATGCTGAATATGGCTGGTATGGACTGTCACCATAGGTTGTAGGACCGACCGGAAGCACCTGCCAGTACTTGTGGTTGGTATCCCTCACAAAATTAACAAAATCATAGGCATCTTTTCCAAGCGTTCCTATTCCATATGGTGATGGAAGAGAACTTATTGCCATCAATATTCCCGCATTTCTTTTAAAAGTATTACCACTTCCCATATAATCTCCATTCCACAGATATCTGACACTCTGACACAGTATCTGTATTATATTTAATTACTCTTCATCTGTTCAGCGAATTCTTTAATTCCTTCTGCTTCCTCTTCTGATAATATCTTGTTAATATCAAGAAGGATAACAAGCTTGTTATCAATGCTTGCAACTCTGTCTAAGTACTCTGTATCGTCTGACTTTGCAAGATTAGGCATAGGTGATATCTTTTCTGGGTCTAACTCACCTATCTCGATAACCTCATCAACCTCAAGTGCTATCTTCATATCTGGAAGATTTACTATAACTGTATTATTGCCCTTTGTTCTGTCCTCCATATTAAACTTTTCCTTAAGGCACATAACAGGAATAACCTCTCCTCTTAAGTTGACGATACCACTTATGTATCTCATTGAATTAGGAACTGGTACAACATCTACCTGCTTTTCAATAGACTGTACAAGATTAATATCCACTCCGAACTCCTGTTCACCAAGTCTAAATACGACTGGTCTGATATAATCTGTCATAACTTCTCCTTTCGCATATATGCATAAACATAAATAATTATTCTTCTTTTCTGCCCGTTGATATCCAGTTAAGATATGCATTGATAAATGGATCTATATTACCATCAAGGACACTTGCTGCATTACCTACATCCTTGTTAGTTCTGTGGTCTTTAACCATAGTATATGGCTGAAGCACATAGCTTCTTATCTGGTTGCCAAAGTTAATATCCTTGACATCACCTCTTATGTCGGATGACTTCTGTGCATTTTCTTCCTGCTTCATCATATAAAGCTTTGCCTTTAACATCTGCATAGCCTTATCCTTGTTCTGATGCTGTGACCTTTCATTCTGGCACTGCACCACAATTCCTGTCGGAAGATGTGTGATTCGGATTGCTGATGACGTCTTGTTGATATGCTGTCCGCCGGCACCACTTGACCTATAGGTATCTATTCTTAAGTCATCATCATTAATCTGTACATCCACATCTTCATCTATATCCGGCATAACATCACATGATACAAATGATGTCTGTCTTTTCCTGCCGCATTGAATGGCGATATTCTTACAAGTCTGTGAACACCATGCTCTGACTTTAAGTGTCCGTATGCGTTCTCTCCTGATATTTCAATCGTTACCGACTTAATACCAGCCTCATCACCTTCAAGATAATCAATAGTTTCTGTTGTATAGCCGTGCTTTTCTGCCCATCTTGTATACATACGTAAAAGCATCTGGCACCAGTCACAGCTTTCTGTTCCACCTGCCCCTGCATGTAGTGTAAGTATCGCATTACATTTGTCATACTCACCTGAAAGAAGTGTATCTATCCTTATCGATTCTATCTTTCTTCAAATGTAGTAATCTCTTCTTCTATCTCCGGAATAAGTGATTCATCGTCTGCCTCATCTGCCATCTCTATAAGAACATTGATATCCTCAAGTCCTGACTTAAGTGAGTCGTACCCTTCAAATGAGTCCTTAAGTCCCTTAAGCTCTTTCATAGCCTTCTGCGACTTATCAGGGTCATCCCAGAAGCCGGGTGCCTCCATATCTGCCTCAAGTTCCTCTATACGCTTCTTCTTGCTGTCAAGGTCAAGTGACTTCTTAATATCGTCTAACTGCTTATCATAGCCTGATATCCTGTATCTGAACTGATCTAATTCTACCACAATATACCTCTTTATTAATTACTTTTAGTTAGTTATTTAAGGAAACTATATTAAAGCTTTCCTATAACTGTTACACATAAATAAGAGGATGTCCACTCTTATCTTTCAATCAATGATACTATCATATCACATAATTGAAAAATTTCATAGTATGACATCCCCTGTCTTTTAAATATCGTATTACTCTTATGCCTTTCTTCCGCAGCAGTTCTTATACTTCTTACCACTTCCACAAGGACATAAGTCGTTAGGATATATCTTCTTGTCTGTACGCTTAACAGGTCCTTTCACAGATGATCCTTCATCCTTGTTAGTTCCTGTAACCTTGGCTACCTGCTCTCTTTCGACCTTCTCTTCTACCTGGATATGCATAAGAAGTCTTACAGTATCCTCAGTAATAGCCTGTGTCATCTCATCAAACATATCATAACCCATCATCTTGTACTGTACAACCGGGTCTCTCTGTCCATATGCCTGAAGTCCTATACCCTGCTTAAGCTGATCCATATCATCAATATGATCCATCCACTTTCTGTCTATAACCTTAAGAAGAACAACTCGTTCTATCTCTCTTATAGTTTCTGGCTCTGGGAACATAGCTTCCTTATCTTCATATAACTTTACAGCCTTTTCCTTAAGTACATGAGTAAGTTCATTCTTATTCTTGACATTCTCATCATATACAACTGGCTCTACAGGAATAGTTGGAAGAAGAAGCTCGTTAATCTCATCATAATTCCACTCGTCAGCGCTCTTGTCATCACTTACACAACGGTTTACAACACCTTCAACAAAGTCAGTAATCATCTTCATGATAGAAGAACGCATACTTTCACCATCAAGTACTCTTCTCTCAGCATACATAATCTCTCTGCTCGTTCATTACCTGATCGTACTCAAGAAGATGGCATCTGATACCAAAGTTGTTATTCTCAATCTTCTTCTGTGCTGTTTCTATAGCATTGCTTAAAAGCTTATGCTCTATCTGGTCATTCTCACCAACACCTAACTTGTTAAATGTGTTCATAAGTGTTTCCTGTGCGAATAATCTCATAAGATTATCCTCAAGTGAGATATAGAAACGTGACTCTCCTGGATCTCCCTGACGTCCAGCACGACCACGTAACTGGTTATCGATACGTCTGGATTCATGACGTTCTGTACCGATGATTTTAAGTCCGCCGGCTTCTCTTGACTCATCATCCAGCTTGATATCAGTACCACGGCCAGCCATATTAGTAGCAATAGTAACTGCACCATGCTTACCAGCCTCAGCAACTATCTCAGCCTCAAGCTCATGATACTTTGCATTCAGTACATTATGAGGAATACCTCTTCTAAGCATATCGCTTAAAAGCTCTGATGTATCAATATTAATAGTACCAACAAGTACTGGCTGTCCTTTTCGTGTGATGCTACAACTTCTTCTACTACTGCATTGAACTTGCCCTTCATAGTCTTGAATACAGCATCATTGTGGTCTATTCTTGCAACTGGTCTGTTAGTAGGAACTTCTACAACGTCCATATTGTAAATTCCTCTGAACTCCTTCTCTTCTGTAAGTGCCGTACCTGTCATACCTGCTTTCTTGTCATATTTATTGAAGAAGTTCTGGAACGTGATGGTTGCCAGAGTCTTGCTCTCTCTTTTAACCTTTACATGTTCCTTAGCTTCTATAGCCTGATGAAGACCATCAGAGTAACGACGCCCCGGCATGATACGGCCGGTAAACTCATCTACAATAAGTACTTCATCATCCTTAATAACATAATCCTTGTCCCTGAACATAAGATAATGCGCCCTTAAAGCAAGAGTAACATTATGCTGTATTTCAAGGTTCTCTATATCAGCATAGTTATCAATGTGGAAGAACTGCTCAACCTTATGGATACCCTGTTCTGTAAGATTGACAACCTTATCCTTTTCATTAACTATAAAGTCGCCATCTTCTTCTATCTCTTCCTGCATCATAACCTGCATCTTTGTACGTTCACCATGGTAAGTACCCTTTACAAGCTGTCTTGCAAGTACATCACACAATTCATATAACTTAGTAGACTTACCACTCTGTCCGGAAATAATCAAAGGTGTTCTTGCCTCATCGATCAAAACGGAATCGACCTCATCGATGATACAGTAATGAAGGTCTCTTAAAACAAGCTGCTCCTTATATATAGCCATATTATCACGAAGATAATCGAAACCAAGCTCATTGTTTGTAATATAAGTAATATCACAAGCATAAGCTGCTCTTCTCTCATCATCCTTCATATCGTGAAGAACTATACCTACTGAAAGACCTAAGAAGTTATGAATCTGTCCCATCCACTCGGCATCACGCTTTGCCAGATAATCATTGACAGTTACAACAAGTACTTTTCTTCAAGTGCATTAAGATAAGCTGGAAGTGTACATACAAGAGTCTTACCTTCACCAGTTCTCATCTCTGCGATACGTCCCTGATGCAGGATGATACCACCGATAATCTGCACTCTGTAGTGTTCCATGCCAAGTACACGCTTACCTGCTTCCCTTACAGTAGCATATGCCTCTGGAGTATATCATCAAGAGTTTCACCCTTTGCTAATCTTTCCTTGAATTCTTTAGTCTTAGCCTTAAGCTGCTCATCTGTAAGCTTACTATATTCTTCTCTATAGCTTTCTACCTTATCAGCAATCGGATTGATTCTTTTCAACTCGTGCTGACTGTGTGTTCCGAATATTTTCTGAACTAAACCCATCATATATCTCCTTAATTAACCAGCTATCCCTTATAAATAAGCTGAAATTATCTAAATTGTAACACTGTTTGTATATTTAGGCAAGCTACAGTTATAACGTCAATAGTTAAATTTTACTAAACAGACTTTTCCATATTCATTCTTGACAGCTGGATTTACTTTTTATACCTATAACATCATAAATGTTATCAGCTTACAATTATTCTTTTAACGTATTCGCTTGCAAGTCCTATCCTCGTTTCTTTTACTGCAACCACAAAGTTACCTTCTATCTGTGATATAACGCTTATATCTGAACCAACAACAATACCCAAGTAAAAGTACAACAAAAGAACCGCTACTTTAACTTTTACATTAAAGCAGCAGCTCTTCTTAGGATGTAAACTATGTATTACAAACCTTCTTGGAAAGATTATTGTTATTAATCAAGTTCTGGTTCTATAAGTCCGTATGTATTTCCTTTTCTCTTGTAAACTACATTAACTTCTTCTGTTTCTGAATTGAAGAATACATAGAAGTTATGTCCTAAAAGTTCCATCTGAACACATGCCTCTTCAGGATCCATAGGCTTAATGCCAAATCTCTTTGTTCTTATAATCTTAACATCATCATCAGGGTCATAGTCATTCTCTATGAATTCCTTGGCAAATGCTGCCTCATTCTGATGCTTATCAACTATCTTATTCTTATACTTCTTAAGCTGTCTTTCGATAACTTCTTCAACAAGGTCAATAGATACATACATATCGCTGCTGACCTGTTCGCTTCTGATAATATTACCCTTGACTGGGATTGTAACTTCTATCTTCTGTCTTCCCTTCTGAACACTTAAAGTTACGTGAACTTCTGTCTCTGGAGCAAAGAATCTATCCAGCTTTCCTAACTTTTCTCCACTGCTGATCTTAAACCTTCTGTTACATCAATATTTCTTCCTGTAATAATAAAACGCATGATGTCCAACTCCTTCTATCACTTTATTATCGTGTTGCCTACCGTTAAGGATTATATAAGGAATATAGCCAACTAAATGTGCCTCACGATTTTTGATAATGTTATTATACCACAATTTTGCATTTAGACAAGTATGTTCACACAATTTACGTAATTTTTATAAAGTTATTTTACATTTCACGATAATCTTATTCTGTCAAGTAAGAATATACATTTTTTAATATTTTTGGCATTTTCAGACATTTAAACAAAACATATATTCTGTTTCAGCTTATAAATCCACAGCGACTTTTATACATTTTCATTGTGGATAATGTGGATAACTTAGTGCATAACTCAAAATGCTACCAGAATACGCATGTTTATATGTGGATAACATCTTGATTATATGTCAATTACTGTCGGATAACTTTTGAAAGTTCATGTATCCATTTTATATTTGTTAATGATGCACAACAGGCGAAAAGTCAAGGTTGTTTTATGTATTTTTGATATATAATCTGGTCAAATGTTGATTTATGGCTTTATTATAAAATATGCGTGACATCATACTGTTTATATGCTGTTAAGTTTGTGTCTATTCATATTTGATGCAAATCAGTTAAGAATAATTATGATGTATAATACATTTTCTTTATATTCATAATTGATATAAACCTGCTATATAAAAATGTATACAGAAATGAGGATTAATATGATTAATAATTACAATATAATAGATAATTCAGAGAATACTGATGATTGCAATGTAATGGATAATTCAGAGAATACTGATAATTGCGATGTAATAGATAATTCAGCTGATATTAATAATTGCGGTGTAATAAATAATTCAGTTAATGCTGATAATTGCAGTGTAATGGATAATACTACCATAATAATAACTGGGCATCCGTGGAATTGGCAGGGCTATTGCCATCGCCCTTGCTTCACCTTCCACTAATCTTGTAATAAGCTGCTCTAAAAGTGAGGCTGAATTGCAGGAAACTTACGATGCTGTTGTTAAAAGGGCGCGCACTGTACAGCTTATGTCGGTGATATGGGGAATTATTCCAATGTTTTAGAAATGTTTGACCTGGCTCTAAGCCATTATGGAAAAACTGATATACTTATCAACAATGCCGGAATTGCATCAATAGGACTTTTTCAGGATATGACACCTGATATGTGGAATACTATAATGTCTGTTAATCTTAATTCCGTTTACAACTGCTGCCACTTTGCAGTTAATGATATGCTGCGCCGCCACAGCGGAAAGATAATCAACATATCTTCTGTGTGGGGACTGTACGGCGCAAGCTGTGAAGTTGCATACTCTGCTTCCAAGGGCTGTCAACTCCTTTACAAAGGCTCTTGCCAAAGAACTGGCACCAAGCCATATACAGGTAAATGCCATAGCCTGTGGAGCCATTGACACGTCTATGAACGGACACTTAAGTAAAGAAGAACTAGATGAACTTGCTGTGAAATTCCTGCCGGGACACTGGGAAAACCAGAAGGGGTTGCAAGACTTGTCAAGCTGATGCTTGAGTCTGATGACTACCTCACAGGACAAGTTATACAATATGATGGTGGATATAAAATAAAGGTATGTATAAACATTATAACTTTGTTTTATACATACCTTTGTTTTATCATAGCTTTATTTTATTATAGTTTTATATGCGGCATGCTCCAAACACGCCATCAAACTCGTTGAAATAAGTTTCTTCCAGCTTCTTTAAAAATACTGATGCGTATTTATCACGATATGAAAGTGATACATAAAGATTACCGACTGCCGAATCAATTATCTGTATTTTTATAAGCAGATTGTTATCCGCCTTCCATGCTCCTGAAGCAACGCATCTGAAATTGTATACAGGAAATACTGATTCTATATTGTATCCAAAGCCGAATTTTATGCTGTGCTTTCCTGTATTGTTAGTATATGTGAGTATGCCATATCTGCTATCTTCATCAACAATCTCAACGCATATATCCTTCATATTACATTCGTTATCATCGCATCTATATGTAATACCATTTATTATATTCTCATATGATGATGTAATGTCTGTAGAAAGCGCGAAAAGCTTCCTGCTTTCAAGATATTCCGCGTACTGTTTCTTATCCTCCTGTGTTTCAGGCTGGACTGTTGTGCTATCGTCAAGCTTGTTATATATTTCTTCCCAGAATGCATCATATATACACTGTACACCACCCTGGCGTCCCTGTGTATCTGCTGTTGTCACCATATATATATCTTTATCCGGCACATATAATGCAAGCTGGCCTGCCATTCCGTAAAGGGCATAACCACCATTTCTTGTCATCCATATCTTATATCCATATCCCTGCATTTCCTCAATAGTACCACTCTTGCCATATGGATCACTCTGCTTTGTATGTGCTTTTCTTATATAATCTGCTGGTATAAGCTGCTTTCCGTTCCATGCACCATCCTTTGATATAAGATATATTACTTTAAGCATATCTGATGGACGTGCACATAAACCAGAACCACCCATAGGTACTCCATATGGATCATCTATTATAAATGCCTCCTTTGAAAATCCAATCTCATCAAGGAAGCTTTTCTTAGATACTCTAACAGATTCATTCCTGAAAGCCTTTCTATAAGTGCTCCAAGAACATGTGTAGATGATGTATCATATGAAAACTGTGTACCAGGTGCATGAACTGGTTTTGTTGTAAAGAATGAACCAACCCAGTCAGTCACTCCCTCACCTTTATATGTTGTCTTGTCATGACACGTGCGCATAGTAAGCATATCTCTTATGGTAAGCATACTTGTATATTCATATGCCCTTCTTTTGGAAGCTTGTCCTTAAAGTAATCAACTATATGGTCATCCAGGGTTAATTTCCCTCTCCATACAGCTTTCCTATGCCGAGTGATACAAGTGTCTTTGTCATAGAGAACATACGATGCAAAGTATCTTTTTCATATGGTGCATAATAAGTTTCCATACATATCTTGTCACCTCTCATGATTGTAAGACTATGCATAGGTATATCCTGATTCTCCAGACGTTTTGCAAAGTTCATAAGATTGTGATAGTCTATGTTACATTCCGATGGTGCCACGTGCTTAAAAATCGCTCATAATTACTCTCCTATCCTGTCATAATATGATACCAGGGTCAAAGGTCTAAACCCACATGAGCTCGCTCATATGTGGGTGAAAGACAGGGACCCAATATGAGCATAAAAGTGGGATGATAATCCCACGATATGCGAATATTGGTAGGATTGTGAGTGCGTAGCACGGAACAATCCGTAGGTATCAAAGTCGGGGCTTTGACCCCGACATCATAATATAATATTTACTATATCCTTTATACTACAGCTTCAATACGAAAGTATCTACTTAAAATTATATTCAATAATAATCTTATTACATATTTTCACACTGCTTTTCTGTGGTTACGACATTTTACCAATTACATCTAATATATATTCTACCCTGTTTATGTAGCTGTGCTTCTTACTTACAAGTTCATGTCCTTTAGCAGCAATCTGCCTTCGTTTATCTTCGTGTAAAGATAATACTCGGCTTTTTACAGCAGTCATACATATCCTCATAATACACAATACTTTCTTCATTTTAAAATAATCTGTAAGTTCTATCTGATAATTAGTAAGAAGAAACCTCCTGCACCAAGTATATCCCATACACGCAGTGGTATGCCAGTACGGATATTTCTTATCGTCATATTAAGGTTAATGGATGAATTATTAAACACCTTGGGCATATCATCCATGTAGTCAACCGTCCCTTTAAAATCCACGTTTATAAGTGAGGCATCCTGCTCATCTGTATATAGGGCAACTTTGTTTTCTTTGCCAGAAGATTAAGCGTTTTTACACGTTCTATATTAGCAAGCTTAAAGCCAAGAAATGTAGACTCAAAACCAGCCTTATATCAGAAAACGCCCTATTATCCTGCCTGAAATCCACAAACTCTGATAACTGCTTTAATATATCCACTGTCAACAGCTCATCAATTATATTATCTCCGTATATATTAAGCTGTGCAAGCATAGCTGCATCAAAATATCCCCTTAAATATGGAGGAAGCTTATCTTTTATATCATCATATGAATTCTTATGATACATACTCCCTACAAACGATATATCAGCACTGAATCTGTCCTTTTCTTCCTGGTCTGGCTGTTAAGCTGGCTGCTGAGCCTGTCTGTATTCACAGCCAGCGGAAGATAGTATATATTCTTAACTCCCAGCTGCTTTAATTCATAATAAAAACTTATCAAATATAAATATATTGTTGCAACTGTTAAATACAGACTGATGATAAAGCGATATAAGCGGACTATCCACTGTCCATGCCACATATTTTCTTCCTGTCTGTTCACATATATCAGAAACATGAGGAAAGTAATTAAGTGAAAATATCACATCATATTCCCTGAACACATCCGCAAGCAGTACATAATCATGTTCCTTTATGCCTGTTATGCTGTCACTTGACAGCGGCTTTTCTTCATACATATCTACTGAATGTCCGAAATATTCAAAAGCTGACTTAACATCTGCCTGATTAAACACCTTCCACTTGTATATAAGAATATTCATAATAATTCCCAGTTCCTTAACCAATAAATAATATGAAGTCAAAGATGAATTTGAATTTAATCAAACAACTTTCCCTACTCTCTTGTTGCAGCTTCAAGTACCTCAAAATAATTCTCAAATGTTTTGCACAACACTCGTAATCATCTATTATGATGCCATCCACCTTAAGTCCAATAAGTGCAAATGCCATAGCCATTCTATGATCTGAATATGTCTTAACTACACCAGGCTTTACCTTTCCTGGTAAAATCTCGATTCTGTCCCTGCCCTTTTGATATCTATGCAAAGACTGTTAAGCTCATTAGCAACAGCCTCGATTCTGTCAGATTCCTGATATCTGATATGTTCGATATTTCTTATGATAGTCGGAGTCTTTGCAAATGGTGCAATAGCTGCCAGTGTCATGGTCTGATCAGAAAAATCGTTCATATCAACATCCACGCCATCATATTCACCTTCTGCTGGTCCCGTAACACTTATACCTTCACGCTCTTCTGTAACTGTACAGCCAAGCTGCTTTAATACATCAAGAAACTTCATATCTCCCTGCATAGATGTTCTTCTTACATTCTTTACAAGGCAATATCCACCTGTAAGAGCCGCTGCTGCATAAAAATAACATGCTGCTGATACATCCGGTTCTATCTGATATGTTCCTGCAACATAACTGTCATCTGCAGGTATCACATATTCAGCTCCCTCATGGTCTACTTCACAGCCAAACTGTCTCATCATATTGGATGTTATTCTTATATATGAACCATCTGTCTTTTTACTTGTTATATTAATCTTTAAGCCACTTTCAAGCATAGGTGCTGTCATCATAAGTGCACTTAAGAACTGTGTACTTTCACTTATGTCTATAGACACCTCTGACTTAGGCTTTCTGCCACCATAAGCTGCTCCTGTAACCCTTACTGGAAGATGTCCGTTTTTTCAATAAATTCAAAGCTTGCTCCCCATATCAGTAAGTGCTTCAAACAATGGAAGCATAGGTCTTTTCTTCATCTGCTCTGATGCATCTATTGTGTACTTTCCATCTGATAATCCAAGCATAGCAGTAAGAAATCTTGCTGCAGTTCCGGCACTTCCTACATTGATAGTACCTCCTTCTTAGGAAGATTACCACCATGACCCTCAATAATTACATACTTTTCAACTTCATTCACCTGTATTATGTATCCAAGTGATATAAGACTTGTAAGAAAATGTCTTGAATCATCACTGAACAACACTCCATTAAGTCTGCACTCTCCATCAGATAATGCTGCCATAAGAAGAGCTCTGTTAGTGATACTTTTAGACCCTGGCACCTCTACAACGCAGTTGATTGGCTTGTTTAACTTTCTTACCTTATACTGTGACATTTTGATTATTACCTCTATTATTATCTTATTAGCAGCTTTATAAACGTTGCAATATATGTAATGATTCATACCTACAAGTATTGTACAAAGCAACTCTTATACTGGCTGCTGCTTCTTTCTGCTATAGTATAACACCACTACTGTACAGCTTAACAATAAATATTGCTGTCATATAATTTTCTTATGTTGTAAATATCGATTCAATTATACTTAATATTTTTAAGTGTAATTGAATATCTGCTATTATTATTAATATGGCAAAATTGTACCACACTGAATATTTCCCTGATACAGCCCTGTTTTACTTTCTTTCTTCCATCTTAGGATAATCTCTATGCCATCCAACATATTTATAAGCTGGACGTATAATCTTACCGGCATTGACAAGCTCTTCAAGACGGTGTGCGCACCAGCCTGATATACGTGAGGTTGCAAACATAGGTGTAAACATTTCTTCTGGTATTCCAAGCATAGAATATACGAAACCACTGTAGAAATCGACATTGGCACATACTGGCTTAAACATTTTCTCTTCTGCATAATAAGCTGTCCTGCCTCTTTTCTACTGTTTCATAAAGTGCATATTCATTCTGCATACCCTTCTCGTCTGAAAGCTTCTTTGCAAATCCCTTAAGTATAACCTCTCTTGGGTCAGAATTAGTGTATACAGCATGTCCCATACCATATATAAGGCCTGCATGGTCAAATGCTTCCTTATCAAGAATTTTGTTAAGATAACCGCATATTTCTTCCTTATTATCCCAGTCACTGCAGTGTTCCTTGATATCTGCAAACATTTCCTGAACCTTTAAGTTAGCACCACCATGCTTAGGTCCTTTAAGTGATGCGATAGAAGCTGCCATAGCTGAGTATGTATCTGTACCTGATGATGTTACAACGTGGTTTGTAAATGTTGAGTTATTACCACCACCGTGCTCTGCGTGAAGCACAAGACAGATATCAAGTACTTTTGCCTCAAGCTCTGTAAACTGTCCGTCATCACGTAACATATAAAGAATATTTTCTGCTGTTGAATATCCCTTCTTTGGATTTTTATCATAAGAGTTCCATCAAGCTTAAAATGTCTGTATGACTGATATGCGTACACTGTAAGAAGTGGCATCTTTGCAATAAGCTGAAGTGACTGTCTTAACACATTTGGAATAGATATATCATCTGGATTTTCATCATATGAATAAAGGCTTAATATACTCTTCATAAGTGAATTCATAAGATTAGTACTTGTTGCCTTCATAATAACATCACGGATAAATGCGCCTGAAAGCTCCTGAAGGTCTGTAAGTATGCGCAGGAAACTGTCCAACTGCTCCTGTGTTGGAAGATTACCAAATAAAAGAAGATATGTTGTTTCTTCAAATCTAAATCTGTCTCTTGTACAGCCCTTTATTATATCCTCTACATTATAACCCTGAAAATACAACTGACCATCGACAGGAATTTTTCTACCATTGACATTTTCATTACCACAGACATCTGATATTTCTGTAAGACCTGTAAGTACACCATTACCGTTACTATCTCTTAAGCCTCTCTTAACATCGTAGTCTATGTATAAATTCTGGTCAATAGAGCCTGACCTTCTACATTCTTTAACAAGCTGTTCAAATTCGCTCTTATCAACTGTTGTCAGTTCCATCATTTCCTGATTATTCATTGTAATCCTCCGTTCCTGTATCTGTGTGTAAATGTTTTATCATAATGTTGTGTGCATAAATTCTGCAATTCTTTGGTAGACAGCTTGTTTCTGCCTGTTTATATTACAAAGTTGTAATTACAACTTGTATATATAATATCTGCCAATTATTAGTACTTGCACTATCACAATTCTGCACGTCATTTCTATATTGCAGAATTATTGTTATCTATACCCGGTAAACATATATACAGATACAACATGTATTATTTTATATTGGATATGCGATGTCTTTGTATATTTATGCATGCGCATATTAGCTATTATGCACTTTATTACTATATCTTGTCAATTCATACTTAATTACTATTATGACAGCCCAAGTATACTCATCCCTTAAATTCTGTTGATTTTTCTCTAACAGGCTGTACCTTATACACTTTTTATTGACATTATACAAGCGGACAAATTAATCTCAATGAAACACCACATTTGCATCAACAAACGTATCTCCAAAGAAATCACGGTATACCGTATCCGTTATATTATCAAGCTCTGACTTGTCCTCTATGATATCACCTGCATAAAATATTCTGTATTCATTCTCAAGGAAGTAACAGCTTGTATCGCTTAAGTTCATCCCGTTTTTCTTATAGAAGCCTATTCTTTTTAACATATAATCCTTAGCTGCTCCCTCATCTGCATAATCGGGATTTTCGACTTCAAGCATAAGAAGCTTTCCATCATCCTTTGCAAGCTGCTTTAACTGTCCTAAGAAATGTGTACCAAGGTGCTTTGAACGCTTGTCCTTAACAATAGCAAGATAATCAAGCAGATACACATCCATATTTCTGCACTTTATAAAGTATGCATAACCCGAAAGCTCCTCCTGAGGTGCTCCATCATCATCTGTATTGCTCTCAAACAAGCCATAGACAAAATACTGCCCATTCTCTCTTTTCCAGCATCTGCTTTAAAGGCTTGACCTCAGATGCCGGAAAGTCAGTAACTATATGTTCATTGTATATGCTTTTAATCTCCTCTGTGTCCAGAAGTCTTATATTATATTCATCATTCATATATAAAGTATACCTTTCAGTCTTCATTTTTATCCTCATGCTCTGCATCCGCATCATCCCTAAGTGCCATAACCGCTGTCGCAAGCTCTTTTAAGTCTTTCTGCGTTCCTTCTGTGAAGCTGTCCTTATTGATGACAAGGCAGTTATGTGCTGCCACGAAAAGATATATATTGTCCTTGTCCTCATTCCACTTAATCACATCATCCCATCTGAAGCTGTCGCTGTCGTCCTCTTCATCTGTAACAATAATTCCGTCTGCATCAATTTCATATGTAAATGTTATTCCGACCATTCTTGAATATGTATTGTAGTATCTGCGCTTGTTGCTTCTGTCCATTCCAACCATACCTATATATAAAAATATGGCAGCAGCACAGCCGTAAAATACCACCATAAACCAGTCAGCCTCGTCACTTCCAATAGCCTGAAACACAAGGTATCTCACCAGACCCATACCAAATAATAAGCCAAACATATTGTATACAATCTTAAAAACTTATACTTATTATCATCAAAGTTACCTGCACGCATAGCTGCCTCAACATACTCCTTCTGGAATAACGTCTTATTTTTAATTACCATATATCCTGACCATACCTTTCCAATCTTGCTTTGACCACCGTCTGCGTATATGCTATCATTATACTATAAATCTTTAACATTGTAATGCACAAAATAACGAAATATATAAGACTTAATATAAGGAGGTTCCTATGAAAAACGTACCGCTTGTATAACAGGAGCAAGCTCTGGCATAGGTCGTGAAATGGCTAAAAGCTGAGTGCTCTTGGTTATAATCTTATTCTTGTATCAAGAAATACTAAGGCTTTAAAAGAGCTTGCACAGACACTTGATACTGACTGTGAAATATACGCCTGCGACTTATCGGACGGCAAGAGCTGCATAAAGCTTGGAAGAAAGCTGTCAAAAGAAATGATATATTTGTATTTATAAATAATGCAGGTTTTGGCGATATCGGTGACTTTGAGAGAACAAGTCTTTCAAAGGATATATCTATGCTCAATGTAAATGTGCGCGCTACCCATATTCTCACCAAATATATGCTCCGCTCATTTAAGAAAATGAACCGTGGATATATTATGAATGTAGCTTCAAGCGCCGGACTTCTCCCGGGTGGTCCATATATGGCAACCTACTATGCTACTAAAAGCTACGTTACAAGCCTGACAAACATCTATCAACGGAGAGCTTAAGGCAGCACACAGCAACGTACACATATGTATGCTCTGCCCCGGCCCTGTTGATACCAACTTTAACAATACGGCTGGCGTAACATTTGCACTTCCGGGAATATCTGCCGAGTACTGTGCTTCATACGCACTGCTTCAGATGTTTAAGGAAAAGTAACTATTGTACCTACATTTACAATGAAAGCTGCTGTAATAGCCTCAAAGCTTGCACCACGCGAGCTTGCCGCCGCTATCACCGCAAAGCAGCAGATGAAAAGAAAGGATAACAAGCACTGATGAAAGTATATATGGCACCTATGGAGGGATTGACTGATTATATGTTCCGCAACGCATATGATGAGTTTTGGCAGAGGAAAGATTGATAAGTACTTTATGCCATTTATATCGCCTAACCAGACCGAGAAGTTTCTTGCCAAAGAAATGAGGGACATTTCCGCGATAATAACCATATCAATTCTATCCCACAGGTTATGACGAATAATTCCTCTGATTTTATATGGACTGCACGTATGCTTTATGACCAGTTCGGCTACGATGAGATTAACTTAAATGCCGGATGCCCTTCCGGAACTGTTGTTTCAAGGACAAGGGCTCTGGTATGCTTAAAATCCTGACACCCTTGAACGCATATTGTATGAGATATTATCCGATAATTATATAATTGATAATCATATCAAAGTATCAGTTAAGACAAGAATTGGTGTTGAAGCACCAGACGAATGGGAGAGAATTCTTGCAGTATATAATAAGTTTACGCTTGAAGATCTTATCATTCATCCAAGAGTGAGAACTGATTATTACAGAGGTGATATTAACAAGGCTTTTACACTGGCACTTAAGGAAAGCCATAATCCGGTATGCTACAATGGCGATATATTTACACGCCGCGACCTCCTTAATGTCATAGACGACTTTAATCCGGATTGTATTATGGCTGGAAGAGGACTTGTAGCTGACCCCGGTCTTATAAATGTGCTTGTAAGCGATAATCCTGCGGATTATGTGAGAAATCTTGACGAGGACAGAAGAAATATGAAGCTGCTTCATAACAGAGTGTATGAAGAAAGGCTTAAGATAATGTCGGGCGATAAGCACGCCATCCACCGTATGAAAGAAATGTGGTGCTATATGGAATATGCATTTGCCGACTGCAGGAAAGAAGTGAAGGCAATCAAAAGCCCAGAATATGAACGCTTATAAAGATGCTGTAAATGTGTTCTTCACAAACTGTAAGCTTGAAGAAAAACCTTACATAACATTTTCTAAGAAGTTCTAATCTGAGCCTGTATATTATCTTTTATAGAATTCACTCAATGCCGCTATCATATAACCTGTATCCTTTACACCTGCTGTTTCGTATGCAGAATGCATAGCAAGCTGCGCAAGTCCTATGTCTACTGTATTGATGGATATATGCGAATTTGATATATTGCCAAGCGTTGAACCGCCTGCTATATCTGAGCGGTTCGCATATGTCTGGTATGGCACGCCCGCCTTTCTGCATATATTTTTAAATACTGCGTAGGAAACAGCATCTGTAGTATACTTCTGGTTTCCGTTGAACTTAATAACTATTCCGCCATTCATATATGGCTTATTGGTAGGGTCTGCCTTCTCCTGATGATTAGGATGTACTGCGTGTGCATTGTCAGCAGATATCATAAATGATGATGACAGTGACATAAGATATGCCTCCCTGTCCATACCAGCAGCTATACTTATTCTCTCAAGCACGTCTGACAGAAATGTAGAGTCTGCGCCCTGTCTTGTTGTACTTCCCACTTCCTCATTGTTAAATATGCAGCATACATTTACATATGGAGTACACTGATTATTACCTGCTCTTACAAATGCTTCGACAGACGAGTAGGCACACTGTATATCATCAAGCCTTGGTGCTGATATGAATTCATCATTATATCCCCAGATAGTACCTCTCTCCTGTTGTAAAGAAAAGCTCTGTTGTAACATCCGCACCATTATCTATATTGGCAGACTGTGTACCTGATACCGCACTAATCTGGCTTCTTATATAATCATCAAATTTATCTTTAGCATTTTCATCACCAAATACCGGATCATATCCTTTTGCGCATTAAATGTGTTGCCATCGTTTATATTTCTGTTCATATGTATGGCAAGATTAGGTATTACAACGAGGTCTTTATCAGCATTGACAAGATACTCCTTAACGCCATCATCATCTGCCACAACAGCCCTTCCTGCCACGGAAAGCGGACGGTCAAGCCATGTCGACATAATCATTCCGCCATACTTTTCAACATTCAGGCTTACATAGTGGCTATCACCCGGCATCTGTGGGTTTTCCTTTATCTTAAAGGATGGCGAATCACTATGGCTTGCCACAATATTATAGCCCTTATATTCTGATGTCTGTGGCATCGTAAATGCTATTATTGACGACATTCCACGAACCACATAATAGCTGTGGCCTGCCTCAAGCTTCCACCTTCCGCCCTCACTTAACTCTGTCATATTATTATATGAAAGCAGTGACCTCACATTATCTATGACGTGATATGGACTTGGGCTTTGGCTATAAAGTCTATAAGCGCTTCTGACTCTTTGCGAAAATCTAAATCTTTATTACTTTTTTATTTTCTTCTATAATATGCGTGGTTTCTTTTCTATATTGCTCATCCTATATCCTCAATTCTGCACATTTTGGTGACATTTATAATCTATTTTCTACTTATCTGATCTGCGTCTTATATGCCTTGTTATAAAGTAATATAATCCGACTGCCACTATTATGACTACTACTATAATAATAACTCTTGCAGTGTCGCTCAGACCTGCAAAACTCTGTTTTTAAGCCTGAACTTTCATCCATTCTTATATTATCATTAACACCTTCTATAAGCTCACCTGACTCTGTATCACTGCTGCCAGTATCCGCAGAAATGCTGCTCTCATATGGATTGTCTACAGTATAAGTATTTCTTACGTAATTTTCCGGCTTAAGTGTCTGTGTGTAATCAAAAACTTCATTTCGCATGAAATTATCTGTGTTATCTCTTGAGGTTGTATACAGGTTCATACGCTCACCTGCGAGTGCCTTGCAGTAAGCCCTTCTGTCCTCATTATCCTCATAAAATGTTATCTTTCCATTTATTGTATTGCCTGCTATATCGGCAACGTAACTTCCTGATACAGGATAAAGTATATAAAGACCTGCTATTCCACCAGAATGTACATATCCTCTTTCTGATATGTAGCCATCTATCGTTACCTCGCAGTCCTTTACATCAATATATCCGTCTGCATAGATACCACCCATAAACTGCTCATCTTTATCGGCATCGTCCGGGTCTGCATCTGTACATACAAGCGTTACATCCGATACCGTGTTTTCTATAAGACCGTTTCCAAAGCCTGCAACTCCGGCTGTTCCCCACATTTTAGAAGTGGATTAAGACTTACATAGCCTTCTACACTGCACCCTGTTATCGTTGTGTTATTCATATAACCTGCAAGAATAGCTGCAAATATGCTTTTAGATGACATATCTGCCTGCTGCCCTAACTCAATATACGCACCTGCAATATTAAGATTACTTATAACCGCACCATCTGTTATGCCAAAGAACCCTGCAAAATATGTGTCATATTCCTTAAGGTTTCCGTCATAAGTCTTTGCAGTTATATCTGTTGTAGCCTTTGTATTCATATTGTATAAAGTGTGTCCATTACCATCAAATGTACCATTGAAGTTCCATGGCTTCCAGCCCTCTTCGCCTGCCTTAGACATATCTATATCTGCCATAAGAATATAGCTTCCATCTACATTTGCTGCTGCCGCTGCCAAGTCACTGTACGTCTTTATCTCAACCTTTTCACTGCTGTTATCAGGTGAAGCTGGCTCCTGTGCCGCATACACTTCTCTGGCTGGCAATACTGACAGCAATATGCCACTGCTTAACACACCTGCACATACAAGCACAACTGCCACAAAGCTGCCATTACACTTATTACTTTGTTGACTGACCTTGATATCATATTTTTATTTTCCTTTCCTGCTTTATACACAAAGAAGTGCTTTGCACATGCTCCGCACTTCTTTGCACTCTTATCTGATATTGTTACGGGGCATCCCCGCCCGTAATGCCTGTTGACTGCTTAACTCTCCAAGGCTTAACCAATATTGTACTTCTTCTCAAACTCATCTACCGGTATAGGCTTAGAGAAGTAATATCCCTGAAACATCTTACAGCCCATATCATAAAGCATATCAACCTGTGTTTTCTTCTCAACACCTTCTGTGATTACCCTCATACCAAGCTTATTGGCAAGACCTATGATACTTTCAAGGATGTCCTGTCCTTTGACCTCATTTTCAGAAGCACGAAGAAAGCCCATATCAATCTTAAGAACATCTGCACTTATATCCTTTAACATATTGAGTGATGAGTAGCCACTTCCAAAGTCATCTATCTCTATGTCAAAACCATACTTCTGTAATCTTTTATAATAACCATATTCTTGTTAAAGTCTGACATAAGTGCTGTTTCTGTAATCTCAAGCTTTAAAAGCTTAGGGTCAATATCATACTTTTCAACAAGTCCGACAAATGTTTCATACACATCAATAAGATAGAAGTCCTTAGTTGATATATTGACTGATATATGATAGTCATTAATTCCTCGTTTCTTCCACTCAGCAAGCTGCTTTACCGCTTTATCCCACATATATCTGTCAAGCCTGTATACAAAACCTGTCTTTTCAAGCACATCTATAAATACCCGGGTGCTAACAGTCCCTTATCAGGATGCTGCCATCTTACAAGCGCTTCTGAACCGAAAGGCTTTCCTGACACATCAACCTGTGGCTGTAAGAACATAACAAATTCTTCATTATCCAGCGCCCTGTCGAACTCGCCTATTATCTTTCTTTCCTCAATAGACTTCTCAAGAAGATGCTCTGTATAGTAAGCAACACTGCTCTTATACTCATTCTTGATAGTTTCACTGGCAAGATTCGCCTTATCGCACATAATGCTTACACGTTCTTCAACATCATGTATATCATAAACACCTACAAATATGTGCATATGGAAAGAACTGTTCTTAAATGCCTCCTGTATTCCAGTTATGGCTTCATTAATAAGATCCTCATCAAACCTTATCCTTGGCATACATAGCGAAACGATCTGCGTGAAGTCTTGCCGCAAGTGAGTCTTCTCCTATAAAGTTCTTCATATATTCTGCCTGCTTCTTTAGTATCTCATTGCCTTTTCAATACCAAACAGCTCATTGACAAACTTAAAGTCCTTTATGTTACTGCACACAAGACAATACTTTACATCCCTGTTTTCCTTAATAAGTTTCGCTGTTTCTATGTAAAACTGTTCCTTATTAAGAAGTCCTGTAAGTATATCGTGCGATGCCCTGTACTTCTCATGCTCAAGTGACACGACATCCTCTGTCCTGTCGTTGAATATAAAATAGTCGCACACCTGATTTTGTTTATCATCGTAAGTACGTTTATACACAATCTCGTAATACTTCTTTGCCATTCTGATATATAGAAGTCTCCATCTTCATACTGTCTTTTCTGTTCTCTTCTATAGACTGTATCCACTTCCTATATTCCTTTTCCATCTCTTCATAGTCATGACCGATACCATAAAGTTCCCTTTAAAATGTCGTTGCAGTATATACATCTGCCATGAATATCAAAGCATACGATACCACTGTTCATATCCTTTATGATAAGAGATAACGTATTCTCTATAAGCTCATTAGGTACATAACTTAATGTAAGATAATATATAATCATAGACATAAATCCATATATCGGTGTCGACAGGTCATATATCGACTGCGAGCTTACAGTTGCAAGGTCAAGCACAAATCCGAAAACAGTGCAATAAATATAACTTGATACCTGAAGCTGTAAAATCTTGATGACTTTGCAATCATAAATATAAACGAAATAAGTATAACTATAATAACAACGTAGTTATATATAAAATGCGCCTGATAGAAAAAGCTTGTCTTTACATAATCTACTACTATCTCACCCTTAGTTATCTCTGATATAGTAAAACATTATGTGTCCATGTATTCGCTATCATAACAAATGAATCTATTGCAGAATACAGCATCATAGTTATCTTTACAGCCCAGACACCTTTAAAAGTCCTGTATAATACTGGGTATAGTACATAAGCAGTATAACAAGCCAGTCATAACATGCAAATGTAACACCTTTACAGAAGGTTGTTATATTAATACCGGAACATACGTATATATCCAGAAAAATACTCCGGCGATAAATGCAACTGCCTCATAATATAATACAATCTTTGCAAGCTTTCCTTTTATTAATCGACTTAACCGCACAAATTCCCAAAAGTACAATTTCTATTATAATCAAAAGACTATACATCAATCTCATACTGTCCTCTCCCTATGTAAAAATATTAAGTCCGTATCTATTGGTATAATTATACATAGGTATAGGATGTTTTGCAAACCTTAATTTCCATAAAGCACTAAATTTTACAGTTATTTTGCGGTTAACTTAACAATAGTTATCTACTGAACGCTCCCAGTTGCTTTTGGCTATATCTCCGGCTTTTTGCATCCTTATTCTTTATTGCCTCTATTATCTGCTTATGTTCAAGCACCGACTCTTCCGACAATATAATCTCGTTTTAAAGAATAATCTCCTGACGTGAGCCTGAAGCACATTGATAGATGACTCAAGATATGCATTATCACATATCTTCACTATTTTTCCGTGAAAATGTTCATCCTGCTTTAACGCTGCAAAGTAATCCTTGTTCTTTATTGCCTTTTCAAATACTTTATTATAGGACTGTAATTCTTTTATGTCATTTTCATCTGCCATATCAGCCGCTGTCTGTGCGGCAAGTGCCTGTAACACACTAAGCGGTGGCAGTATCTTTCCCATGGCACCATCTTCAAGCTCTGTAACATATGTAGACACTCCTGGTTTCATAGCCACAAGCCCCTGTAATGCAAGAAGCTGTAATGCCTCTCTTACTGGAGTTCTGCTTATTCCAAGTGCATTTGCAAGCTGTGCATCATTTATCTTTCATTGGGAACAAGTGTCCCATCAACTATCCATTCCTGTATCTGATTATAAGCCCTGTCCTTAGCCGACAGCTTGACAGGCGCTGAGTAATTCTGTGGTATTGGCATAATCATCCTCTCTTTCTTCAATCTAATGTGTTATAGGATTACGTGAATTGCTAAGCAATAGAGTAATCCGTAGGCATCAGTTAGGGCAAAATACTTTTGACCATAACATCATAATATAATCATATTTATTTTTCAATATGCAGTATATTGCATTTCTCTATATAATGTGCCATCATCCTATATATGCAATATATTGCATACACTTGTAATTATTCTACGATACATATAAAGGAGTTTTAAAGTTATGGAAATTAATAATATAAAGTGCGTTATGATATTTGATGAATCTCTCCCTGTAGGTGTTATAGCCAACACTGCCGCTATTATTGAGCTTCTCTTGGAAAAGCTGACCCTGATGTTGTCGGCATAACTCCTGTGGATATGGATGGAAACGAACATTCAGGTCTTATCCAGTTCCCTGTTCCTATATTAAAGTCTGACTCCGACACTATCCAGGATATCAGAAAGAAGGCTATTAACAAGCTGACTGGTAATCTTTCTTTGCTTAGATAAAGGTATATTTTAAATATCATATGGGTCATAAGCTCAATTCCCTTATTACTGTATGAAGTGGTAAACTAATTTTGGACACAGAGGGGTCAATTTCTAGACATAAATGAGTTATAATTCAAACAAGGAATTCTCATATTTAGTCTTAATTGATTTCGTATTTAACAGGAGGTTACCATGAAATACACTTTAGAACAACGGTTGGACATTGGGCGCCGTATTTATGAAGGCGAACTAACAAGATTTCAAGCAGCTGAGGAGTATGGTATCAATGACAATACGGCTCGCAATTATATGTGGCTATATCGAGATACCAACCATCTTCCACCTAAAATGTCGGAAGGAAAAGAACAACGTATGTTTCCAAAACTCCACAAACAATCGAAGCAAAACAACCTGATTTTGAATCATATGAAGCTATGACAAAGGAAGAATTAATTCAAGCGCTTATCCAGGCACGTATCACAGAGGCACGATTAAAAAGGTTACGAAGTGAAGGGGATGGTTCGGTAATTCATTACAGCAGCAAGAATATCAAGTGATTTTGGAACTCTCAGGAGAGTTTCCGGTCAATCTTCTTTGTGATGCTATGGGTATCAATAGAAGCAGCTTCTATTATTGGAAGAAGATGCTCAGCAATCCAGCTCCAAGAACAAGGGCATTGATTGAAAATATCCAGTTATTCCAGGAATACCATTTAAAATATCCATCTCATGGATACAGATGGTTAAATGCTAAAATTCGTCTGGATAAAGGAATAGAGATGTCTGATCCTTATGCACATAAATGTTGCAAGTCTGCTGGTATCAAGAGTAAAGCTAAACATTATAAATACAAGAAACCTGGTGCTCCGTTTAAGATTTTTCCAAATCTTCTTATGTCAGAGATTCAGATTGATGGTCCACTTCAATGTATTGTAAGTGATATGACTGCATTTTGGGTAAAAGGTATCTATTATGAACTTACCTTATATATGGATCTTTGGAATAATGAAATCCTAAGTCATTCTCTATCATCAAAACGTGGTGATCGAATGACTTATATAAGTGGTCTGGAAAATCTCCTTGAAATAAAGAAGCAGCATCCAGAATACCAAATGATTCTTCATTCAGATCAAGGATCCGTCTATGCTTCAAAGGCATACAATGATCTTCTTCCTATGTATGTGGTAAGATCCATGTCCAGAGCTGGAACACCTACTGATAATAGTGCGATGGAATCTATCAACGGATGGATCAAAGCAGAATTATTTATGGATTTTCATGTCACAGGTGAACGACCAGTTTACGAAGAAGTGAATGAATATATAAAATTTTTCAATGAGGAGCGCCCTGCTTATGCGCTCAGTTATCTTACACCGAAACAATACCGTGAGAAATATGCAGTATTATAATCTGTTCATGAGTTCATACCGTCGGTGAAAGCCGACCAGCGTTTTCGGGAGCGATGTCAAGGATGGCGTACGGCTTGTACAACCTTACGCTGTAACTGAATAATTTTATAATTTTGTGTCCAAAATATGTTGACTAGTGCATGTACAGTCATAAACGGCATTTTGACCTTTGACCCTGACATTTTATAATGTGTTATTTCTGCATATTAAATAAATTGGTTACCGCACAAAAGCAGAACTCAAATATCAATACCTTATCAGCTCATTAAATATTTCTATCGCATATCTGTCTGTCATTCCGGATATGTAATCTATGATTGCCTGCGCATATATTTTCTTTGTTTCAAGCAGCCCGTATATTTTCCTGTTCTTATATTTTTCAGTAAGCTCATTTGCAAGCTCTTCCTTGGAAGCCGCATCATTTAAGGCATATGGATAAAGGCTCAGATATACATCAGTATATATATCAGAAGGCGTTTCTGAATATATGAGCAGGTGCTTTACAAAGTTGCTTATAAGATTAGGATATGTCTTCTTCCTTTCCATAAGCTTATATATCGTGTTTAAGCCATCTTTCTCATCATATGACTCCATGAGTGTATCGTATATACTTCTTATTATTAAAGCTGCATAGCTGCGGTACACATTAAATTTTGGATTTTTATATATAGTCCTGTAGTTAAAGTCCTTGATAGCATTAAGCATTGCATTATGCTCATCACTAAGCCTTATTCCTGCCTCGGACTGCTGTTTTCGCATATGCTTGTTATAAAGTTATGTATTATGACTGTAGTGTTAATGGTCTTTTTCTTTATACAGGCGGGATATCTCCATAAGCTCTTTTATGTCCGACTCCTCTATGAATTCCATTCTTACGGCATCTTCTATATCTCTTCCAAGATAGGCTATCTTATCAGCTATTTTTACGACACAGCCTCCCACGTATATGCCTGATACTGTCCTGATGTTTCAAATGTATCAAGGTCTATCTTTTCCTTACGTGGCATTATTCCATTTTCATCGACCTCGCCGCAGTGCGATATTATGCCATCTCTCACCGCATATGTAAGATTGAGGTTCTGATAATTCTTATTGTTATCCTCTAAAAGCTCTATATCCTCTATTATTCTTAAGCTGTTTCTCTCATGCCAGAAAGCATCCATTCCCAGCTCTTTTCTTATCTTTGTAAGCTCAACTTCTCCTTCGTGTCCAAATGGTGCATGACCTAAGTCGTGCCCCATCGCAATAGCCCTTGTGAGGTCGGTATTAAGTCCAAGATACTTTGCTATCGTACAGCTTACCGACTCAACATGCTGCACATGCTCCATACGTGTGCATATATGGTCATTATCTATGTTGAAAACACCTGTGTCTTATGCTTTAATCTCCTGTATGCAAGTGAATGAAGTATACGTGTATAATCACGCTCATATTCTGAACGTATATCATTCTTCCTTGTATAAAGCGGTGTTCTTCTTTCTATATGATACTCCCAGTCAGGATTATTCTCACCTGACGCATATTCCTTGAATAAATCTCTTACCATAGGCATCCTTTTATATTTTATGAAACATTTATGCTGAATTCACATCTTTATTTGTGCTTACTTCCATTTAATACATATATTCAGCACATACATTTAATATATATATAATATTTTCTCTATTATTGTAACAATACTTTTATTATATATCTGTTATATTATGACAATATTAAAAGTTATTTATACTTGCACCATAAAACTTTTAGCCTTTATCTCTCACATCTAATGACTAAAAATATAACTATATTAATAATATAATTATTTTAATCATATGTCAAAGTAAATTTGAAATATTTTATATAAATCATATATTTATTCTTGCAATACAAATAAAATTTTCCAATATAAGCTTTCCCTCATTATTGGCAAAACTATAATATAAAACTGAAAGACACATGTCATTCTGTAAATCTGATATAACCTGACAATAGCTCTTATACCCCACCCCTTGACAAAGAACCCTTAAATACAAAACCCGCCATATATCAGTCATTCAACTGATATATGACAGGTTTATTAAAATCATTTTATATAAGCATAGATTTTTATATGCATTTACTTGTATAAAACATTTATATCTATATTAATTCAAACATCTATCCAAACAGACTCATAATATTAGCAACTATAAGTCCGCCACCTGTTCCTATGACATAGCCTAACAGCGCCATAATAATACCTACTGGTACGAGGGCTGTTGAGTATGCGCCTGCAAGAACTGGTGCTGTGGCTGTACCACCTATGTTGGCAAGTGATGCAACGCAGCATGTGAATATATCCATCTTTAATACCTTTGCAAGAATAATCATAATAACTACGTGGATAACAAGTATTACAAAACCTGCAAGCAGCCATATTGGTGCATTACCAACTGCACTTAAGTCAGCTCTTGAAGCAATAAGTGCGATAACGATATATAACATAACATTAGATATTTCCTCTGTTCCCTTAATCTTACCAAATGGTGTAAGGGCGAATAATATACCAAGAACTGTGACTACAAGTACCGTCCATGTTGAGCTGTCAAATACTGGCATAAGCTTGTTAAGAGGTGTACCTAACTCCATAGATAAAGCTGATACTAAAAGTCCGGCACCAAGTAATAATATGATGTTCTGCCATACTAATGGCTTAGTATTAGCCTTTGCTTCCTCTTCGAGTGCAGCTCCAACGCCATCGATAATGCTTGTGTCTGCCTTTGTCCATGCATTGAACTTCTTGTGTTCTCCAATAGCCCATAAAGGAACATTACGTATAATGTTGCACATATAGAGTCCATAACAAGCGCATATGCCATAGTAGCCTCATCTACGCCGATAGCTGCCTGAATAGCAAGCATATTACCGCCGCCGCCCATCCAGCTTCCGCAAAGCGCGCCGAGGGCTTTCCATGACCCCTCACCAAGCCACTGGTGGAATATCGCATATGAAACAACAAAACCAAGACCTATTGATAATGTAGCGGCAAAGAAACCTATAAGCATCTTAGGACCTAACTTAGCTATCTTCTTAAGGTCACAACGTAATAACATTAAGAATAACATCGCATATAATACCGGGTTTTAACTGACTTATATACAGCACTTGTTGCGCTTAAGTCCCATACCTTTAAGGTACAAAGGAGCATAAGTCCAAGGTATATAAGTACGATAGGTGGTGCAAAGTTAAAAAGACCTGAGCCTTTTACCTTTGAATATCTTAGGTAAATTAACTAATATAGCCGCAGCAAATATAAGTGCAGCCAGATATAGAAATCCATCTTTAATCATAAATTAACCCTTTCTTAACTTAATAATAACATCATGGTCAAAGTCTTAATCCATAGCCTGTTGATTAATGGATGAACGACCTTGGAACCTGCCCGGTATAAGCCTTAATGCATGATAATATTCATACAATGTGCGAATAACGGGTAAATTCCACGTCTATCATAGTTGGGGCTTTAGACCACAACATCATATAATGTCAGAAGCAAAAGCCTTATATATTTCTTAAAACTTCAAGAAGATAATTCCAGCTTCTCTTAACCGATGCAACATCCATATACTCATCTGGTGTATGGACGTCAACAAGTGTAGGTCCGAAAGATATCATATCAACTCCCGGCATCTTGCCTGAAAGTATGCCACATTCAAGACCTGCGTGTATAGATGTGACCTCCGCCTCTCTTCCGTATACTGACTTAAAGCTTTCTATCATAACATTTCTTAATCTTGAGTCACTGCTGTACTCCCACGCCGGATAATCCGATGTAGTCACAGCCTTTCCACCTGCAAACTCTGCAAATGCTGACACTTTATCAAGCACAAGTCTCTTGCCGCTTGCTGTGTTGCTTCTTATAAGATACCTGTATACAAGCTTATCATCCTTTATAAATACAGTTCCAAGATTAAGTGATGTTTCAACCATTCCCTGTATCTGCGTGCTCATCCTGCACACGCCGTCTATGGCCTGTCCAAGTAAATATATGATATTCTTAGAAGCCTCAAGTGAATAAATATCAGCGGCTATATCCTTTTCTCAAGACATATGGCAATATCCGGCTCTACAGCCTTATATTCCTGCTGAAGAATAGCTGTATATTCCCTGAACTTCTTTACAAATGCTGGCGACTCATCACTGTTTATAGCTATAAATGCTGTTGCCTCTTTAGGTATTGCATTTTCCTTGCCGCCGCCTATTATATCTGATACGCATATATCACATTCTCTCTGTATACCTGTGAGCAGTGAACCTAATACCTTGATTGCATTGGCATGCTGCTTGTGTATCTCCACACCTGAATGTCCACCCTGAAGTCCGCCTACTGTTATCTCGTATACAGTATGCACATTCTTTGATGATGCCCCCTGCTTCCAAGCTCTATCTCACACTGTGCCCTCACACCGCCTGCACAGCTTACAAAAAGTACACCCTCTGTTTCTGAGTCTATATTTATAAGCCTTCTTGCTGTAATATCGCTTGTATCAAGTGCCTGCGCACCAAGCATGCCTATCTCTTCATCACTTGTAAGCACTGCCTGAATAGGTGGATGTTCAATCGTATCTGATGCCAGTATAGCAAGTATATATGCGACCGCTATTCCATCATCTCCTCCAAGTGTTGTTCCGTCTGCCCATACTCTTTCGCCATCTGTACATAAGTCGATACTCTCAAGCTCCATATTCTTATGGCAGTCAGCACTCTTCTCACACACCATATCTATATGTCCCTGAAGTATAAGCGGCTCCTTGTCTTCATAGCCCTTAGAACCATCCTTAAATATAACAACATTATCAGCCTCATCCCTTCTTACTAAAAGATTGTGGCTGTTGGCAAAATCAACGCAGTACTGCGCTATTCTGTCTGTATTTCCTGAACCTCTTGAATATCTGATATTTCTTTAAAATAAGAGAACACCTCTTTAGGTGATAAATCACTTACTAGCATAGTTCCTCCTGTTTTAATTCTTACTAATATACAATTATTATCTGATAGACTTTACTATAGTATTATATTAAATCATTTAAATAATTGTCTATATGTATAAGAATGAAATATTTTCATAATTATCCAATTCTATCCAAACCTTATCATAAATCGTCAGTTTTATACTTTTTGTTCACATTATTACATATGATAAACATTTTTATCATATGTAAAAGCTTTCCATTGTGATTTTTGTAATATATATTATCATAGTACCATTGCTGTGTAATGCGTATTAAATAATAAATGCGGCTATTATACGGAATTCACATTAAACATTTACACATTAAGGAGAAACATTTTTATGAAAAAGGTTCTATTTTTCACAGCCTGCCCTTCAAGCTTCTGGTGGGCGTTATAGCCGGTGTCGTATTCGACTTCTGTTTTCTGCCACTGATAGTAACAGGTTCACTGGCGCTGCTTTTAAATATTGTTGTTACATTAAAGTATGTTATCAACCAGATAATAAACTTTATCATCCCACTTATTATTATTGCATTTATTGCGCCTTCTATAACACAGCTTGGCAAAATGCTTCAAAACTGCTTCTATCGCAGTTTCGATAGCTTATGCATCATCTGTAGGTGCGGCTTTTTCTCAACTGCTGCCGGATATGTGCTTATACCACATTTATCAATATCACCTACTGTAGATGGTCTTAAGTCCATACCTGATGCAGTGTTTGAGTTATCTATACCTCAGATTATGCCTGTTATGAGTGCGCTTGTATTCTCAGTTATGATTGGACTTGCTGCTGCATGGACTAAGGCAGAACTCATTTCAAATATACTGATTGAGTTCCAGAAGATTGTGCTTGCTATTGTAACAAGAATTATGATTCCTATTCTTCCACTTTTATAGGACTTACTTTCTGCACACTCTCTTATGAGGGTTCTATCACAAAGCAGGCACCTGTATTCCTTAAGATTATTATTATTGTATTACTTGGACATTATATATGGATGGCTCTTTTATATACTATCGCAGGAATATACTCAAAGAAAAATCCTCTCGATGTTATCAAGTGCTACGGACCAGCTTATCTTACAGCTATCGGTACTATGTCATCTGCCGCTACTCTTGCAGTTGCACTCCAGTGTGCCGGCAAAGCAAAGCCACTCCGTAAAGATATGGTTTCCTTCGGAATTCCTCTTTCTCAAACATCCACCTGTGTGGCTCTGTATTGACTGAGGTATTCTTCTGTATGACAGTTTCCAAAATTCTTTACGGCTCTGTACCGACTGTTGGAACTATGGTTTTATTCTGTGTTCTTCTTGGAATATTTGCAATAGGTGCGCCCGGAGTTCCCGGCGGAACTGTTATGGCTTCACTCGGTCTTATAACAAGTGTTCTTGGCTTTGGCGATACTGGTACAGCCCTTATGCTTACAATATTCGCCCTTCAGGACAGCTTCGGTACAGCCTGCAACGTAACCGGTGACGGCGCGCTTACTCTTATTCTTACTGGTTATGCTGAAAGACATAATATTAAAGAAGGCGCTGAAAATTAGACATCTTCAAAAGTAATTATTAACAAATTATAAACTTTATCACTCACCTGTTGACAGCGCTAACAATTAGGACTATAACATAGTCAGAACAAAGGAAGAGGAGTTAAGAAAAGGAAATAGCTTAACAAACCAACCTGAGTTTACAAAGAAACAAGGTAATAGTTCAGATGAATATGTAATCCGCAATGAACGAAATGTTCAGCCGAACAGACAGTTTATTAAAAAGGAGCGATGACTTATGTTAATGCCTAGTATTTTTGGAGGAAACTTATTTAATGATGATTGGATGAACTTTGATTTCCTGAAGTTGACAAAGCTTTATATGGCAAGCATGCCGCACACGAAATGAAGACTGATGTCAGGGAGACTGACTCAGGTTATGAAGTTGATATCGACTTACCTGGATTTAAGAAGGATGAAATAGATGTACAGCTTGATAATGGCTATCTTTCAATAAGTGCCGCTAAGGGACTTGATAAGGAAGAGAAGGATAAGGAAGGCAAATATATCAGAAAAGAGCGTTATGCCGGTTCTATGAGCAGAAGCTTCTATGTTGGCGATGCCATCACTGAGGATGATATCAAGGCTAAGTATGAAAGTGGTATCTTAAGACTTTCTATTCCTAAGAAAGAAGCTAAACAGGTTGAAACTACTAAGAGAATTGCTATTGAAGGATAATGTCATAGCAGACTACTATAATGATTAATAAAATAACCGCCGCCCTAAACAATGTCTATATAATATGTAGTCAAATGTTGCTACCATCTGCTGCTTATTATATAGAGTATGTTTAGGGCGGCGGTTTTTATTCTGATATACTCACATTTTCAAACTAAGCTCTGCGCTTCTTTCCTGCTGCAAATATAACTAATCCGCTGGCCAATAATAATCCTGCCATTATAGCTGCAACTCGCATCATAGTATCACCTGTCTGAGGTGTGCTTACATTACTATTACTATTACTATTGCTATTGCTATCGCTGTTAGTATTAGTATTTTCTGATGCATCTGTTGCTGTTGTTGTATCCTCAGTGCTGTTGTTAGCTGAAGCCTTTACCATAACCTTAACTACTGTCTTGTTACCTGCTTCATCCTCTGCAACAACAACCTGCTGTCCATCACTTACTGTAAGAGTATACTTTCCATCTTCTGCTGTTAATGCCTCTCCGTTCACAGTTACGCTCTTAAGATTAGCATCTTCAACTGTAAATGTTACTGAGTCTGTGTACTCAGCACCATCTTCAATACCACTGATAACTGGCGCTTCCTTGTCTGCATTAAGTGAAATAGCGTCTAATGGAATTCTTGTATATTCTACATATTCCTTACTTGTTGCATATGAAATATAAAGATAATCGCCTATAACAACTGACTTAGGGTAATGGAAACCTAATCTCTTGGCTTTACCTGTATACTTTAACTCTGGGAACTCATCATGAGTACGGAGTACATATGCTGTATCAAATGTCTTGCCATCTGAGCTTAATGTGATTGTCAAAGGCCATCTGCCTTTATTATTAACTGAACATCCAACAAGGTAAGCTGTTCCATCTGGAAGATTACCTGCACTCTGCTTTGCACGGCAGTCCGGCATATTAGTACTTACTGTTTCGCTCCATGTTTCACCCTGGTCCGTACTTATTGCTGCAAGTCTTACAAAAGAGCTGTTCTGGTCTCTGAAAGTCATAACAATAGTTCCATCTTCATTGACAAATAAGCTTGGTTCCATCTCTCTTGAAGTTGTTGCACCTTCGCCCTGTTCCATGCAGGTATACTGTGCCTTAACCCAGCCTTTAGTACCTGATGGGTCATCTGTATATATTGGATATGCAAAAGTCCTGGCTGGAAATGAGCTGCATTAACTATTCTTCCACTTGCAAGTACATGTGGGTCCTGTTCTATAATACCTTCCATAGGTGTTCCATCTTTCATTAATACCGGCTTCATCTCTGACCAGTGTTCACCATCTGTTGACTCTACATAATATGCAAAACCACCTCTTGGTGTAGTATCTGAATACCATACATTAATATATGATACAAGTGTATCACCACTTACAAACCATCCACCTGATGAACAATATCCATTATCTATTGTAGGAACAAGCACTTTAGGTTCGCTCCATGTAGCTCCATTATCATCACTTACGCTATATGCAACCCATGTATCTTCTGCATCTTCATCCTTTGCTGAACTCTGCCACTGTGTATACAGCTTTCCCTTGAATTCAGTCATAACAACACCATTGCAGTAATGGTCTGTATCATCTGTTGCTGTAAATACTGTAACAGTTTCTGCTCCTTCAATCTTAGAAAGTCCTAAATCTGACTCTGTCTTAGCCTGGTCAAATAAACCATCTGTAACAACAAATGGCTGTTTGGCAGTACCTGGGACTGTACTCTGCTCACCTGCAAATACAGAACCAATGCCTGATTCATCGAAACAATAAGTGATAACGCACTTATTGCAGCTACTATTGACTTCTTTCATAATATTTCTCCTATAGTTCATTAATTAAACTAATCTTAAAGTTATAAATGTTAACTGGTTATTTATAAAACTGTGCACACGTTCTTATCTGTATTGTACTTATTTCAATACATTCAGTCATTAGATATTAACTCTTTAGAGGCATAATGTCAACCATATTGCAATAAGTTTACTAAAAATATTTTATAAAAGTCCCATAGCCGTCACTTTTAACTATATATTATTATTTCTTCTTCAACGAATAATCATCCCCACACCAAATCTCACAATATTGATATTATCTTTTCTTGCAACGACAACATCAAACAGTGCCTCAGTCGCGGTACCCTTCTGTCTTCCTGAGTCCATATAGTAGCCTTTGTCCTGCATCCAGCCACGGCTCTGCACTGAAAACATCGAAGTCTGTGTATTAAGCAGTGGAAGTCCTCCTGTTTCGCTGTCGAACACAGCTCTTTCCATATGAAGATGTCCACTGTGGTACAGAAGCACATTTCCACTCCAGTTAGTGAAATCCTTTGCAAATGAATTAGCTGCAAACGGAGTATGCGTGTAAGCTGCTGCCATTATTGCACGGAGTGTATCCCTGTTAGACTCTGTAGAATAGCCTTCCGGATAATCAAATGCATCGTGGCATAGGAATATATAGTTACAGTTATCCCTGCTCATCGCATCATTAAGAAGCCAGTTTATCTGCTCATTCTGATAACCATAAAGTACATTCCCATCTGGTTCTGCTTACCATCTGTCACAGTATCATCACTATCACTCATATTAAGACAGACTACTCTTGTATTCTTGCCCGGAATATCATAGTAATAATATCCGTTCTGATAATCTGTTGCATACTGGCTGAAATGCTTCATAGTAATCGAATACCACTCTTCCCTGTTGATGATATGGTCGGCATCAAACAGAAGGTCTTCATTAATCTGGGCTGAAAAGCTGTTGTCATCGTGATTACCTTTAAGTATGAATACTGGCTTATTACAAAGCTCAAGTATCTTGGAAATCGACTCTATCGTATCCATCGCAATGACTTTTCCGTTCGGGTCTGCATATCTTCCATTGTACATATCACCGCCCACGCACACAAAGTCAATATCGCTGTTGTTGGCTATGTCGACTATTGCATAAAGCTGGTTGTAGGCAACCTCCCTTGTTTCCTCGGAAGTATCTATATGCATATCTGTTATAAATATATATGAAATACTATCGTTTGTTTCATCATTTTCCACAGTTCTAATAGTCTTCATTATCTCGTCTTTATATGCTTCGGGATAATTCGCTGACTGTGTTAATGTTACACTCGTACTGCTCCTGCCATTTTTCTTATTATCTGATGCAGCATTTGTCTGTGAGTTATTATAATCTACATACTTCATTATCACTACAAATAAAGTACACAATAAAAGCATTACTGCTGACACCTTTAATATGAGTCTGTTTCTTGCTCTCTCTTTTCGCCTTCCGCCTGGCGGCACTTTTTTATTATTCGCTGAATATGCAGGTTCGCTGCTTGTCCTTTTCATATTTTTCTCCTTTCCCCGGTTATATTATCACATATCACAATAAGATATCAGGGTCAAAATGTATTCTGACCCTGACCGATACCTGCGGATTACTCCACTTTTCTCAATTAATGTAATCCTATAATAATAGTGTAGCAATTAGAGTTTACTCTAACCAAGGAAATATTTCTCAATTTTTCTTAATTTATCTTAAGAATGGTACCGCCTTTATATGCAGTGTACTCATAATCAGACTTTAAATTATATACTTTTAATACTTATTAAAAATATTTTTCTAATAACATTCTTACTTATATCTGTCAGGAATTTTCTTTCTTCAACAAAATCAGGCTCTGTTCCGTCACATATCAGTTCAATCATTTTAACAATATGACTGCACAAAGGCAAATCTTTTGGTATAAAGAGGCTTCATATTCCAATGCGAACAGACCTTTTCGATGTGCAATACGTGCTAATTTCATAATCCAGTCATAGGTCTCTTTGATTTTTTTATTTTTTCCAATAACATCATCAGTTACTTTAAATAAACACCTTTTCCATTACCCCATTCTCCATATCATCAATACTATAAACCGTATCCATAACTTCAAATGTTTCTCTCAAATTGCCTCTTGCACTCTTCCAGCCAGTTCCATCTGTAAACCATACAAATGTAAAACCATCTATAGTATCTGCTTCCTGCGAAAGCATTTTATAGCTTCTTGCAGTTTCATTGAGCTTCGAACCACCACTAGCATAAAAGTTTGTTTCAATGGCATAAATCATCTTATCAGTCTTAATTACATAGTCAAATCTCTTTGCAGCTTTACCCTGATTGGAAAGCTGACAAATCTATATTCCACTTTGACTCAATGTCTTTTAAATACATTTCCTTAAAGTAATTCTCATTCTTCTTAAAACCTGCTGCCACAATGTACTTCTCAACTAAATCTTCCATCTGATGTCCACCGCGGTTTTGCGCCCATTAGAATCAAGTCCTGTTTCAATTCCTAATGCATAATCAACCAGATTATTCACAATATGATTCTTAATCATGTCAAACAAACCTGTTTTTCTCATAAATACTTTGTATTGCTCTACATTGTAATTCATTGTTTTAAAATCATACAGAAATGCGCCATCTTCATCCTGCGCATAAATTTCATTTCCCTTACTGCTAATAAAAGCGGGATACATTTTAATGTTTCCGGATACTTTGTCACTATCTTTTCAAAGTCATCCTCTATATTTTTGAACCTATAAGCGCATTAAGAATATTGAGTTCAACCTTAATTTCATCAACATTTTTAACAACCTTTTCAAAATCTATGTAATAATCATAACCTGAAATACTTGGTCTGAACTTATTTAACCATTCGTCAAAATTTCTATTTGTCATCTGCTGCTTTCTCCAATCTTCGTTTAGATATATCAATATATTCTTCGCTTATGTCTATTCCTATGAACTTCCGCCCATACCTCACTGCCTCCACTCCTGTAGTTCCTGAGCCACAAAATGGGTCTAATACAATCTGTCCTTCTTCTGTCGATGCAAGTATAATTCTTTCAAGAAGATATTCCGGTTTCTGTGTGGGATGCTTTCCTTCTGTCTTCTCTGATGGCTTTGTCAATGAGCCTGTCCATACATCTTTCATCTGCCTGCCGCCATTCATTTCTTTCATTTTCTGATAATTAAAAATGCCGTGACTTCCTATCATTCTTTTCGCCCATAAAATGGTTTCTGTAGAATGTGTGAAGCACCGACATGCTAAGTTTGGCGGCGGATTGGTTTTCTGCCATATTATGTTATTAATTATCTTAAAGCCTTCCTGCTCCAATGCCATACCAACCGAATATATATTATGCAACGTTCCAGATATCCATATTGTACCATCCGGCTTTAATACCTTTTACATAGTTTAATCCATTTTCTGTTAAACTTATGTTTTCTTCGACACTACTTCCATTTTCTGAAAGCTTATCCCACGAACCTTTATTTACTGAAACCATCTTTCCGCCATTGCAGGTAATCCCATCATTACTTAAAAATATGGTGGATCAGCAAATATCATATCTACCGACTCTGGTTTCATTCTAGTCAGAACCTTGAAAGAATCACCTACGATTAGCTGTGAGTCATCCGTGTCATAATATAATGGCACTTTCTTTATAAATAAATTATCCTTCATATATCTCCTTATTTTCCGGAAAAATGTTAATTTCTGTTAACAGCGGATATTAACTCCATCTAATAATTGCATATTATTCTTTCCCAACCCTGTTAGATGCATCAGAATTAATCATACGCTTAACACTTACAACATCTATTTTATAACCTTTATTTCCATATAACTCATTTATCAGCTCTGTATTATGATTAGTGAGCATACAATAGCAGCCTCTGGCCGTTAATTCATCATAAAGCTTTGCAACTCTTTTATGACTTTCTATATCAAAACCTTCTTTCGTGTATGACTCAAAAGATGTTGGATTAAGAGGTGCATATGGACTGTCAATAAATACAAAATCACCCTTCTTTGCATCCTTGCAGGCTTCTTCGAAATCACCATTAATAATTTTTACATCTTTAAGATACTTTGAAACTTCTCTTATAACATTTTCATCGGCTGAAGTTCTACGGCTGTTATTATATGGTACATTAAATAAACCTTTTCCATTTACACGATATAAGCCATTAAAACAGTGTTTATTAATAAATACAAACAATGCTGCCAATTCAACATCATATTCTGACTTCATAAGCTTATCATTATAATGCTCCTGACCGAATAATAATATTTCTTTCCATCTTCCCACATTTCTTCATCCAGCCTGTTTACGGCTTCTAAAATGCATCCGCTTCATTACATATGATATTGTAAGTATTTATCAGCGCTTTATTTATATCATTAATCAGTGCATTTGCCGGCTGCAATTCAAATAATACTGCTCCTCCGCCAACAAACGGCTCATAATAATTGTTATATTTTTCAGGCATTCTTTCTCTTATCTGTGGAATTAACTGGCGCTTTCCACCAGCCCACTTCACAAATGGAGCAACACTTGAATTAGTCATCTAAAATCCTCTTCTCTATGTCAAACAGACAATATTCTATTTGCTTATTATACTTTGAAACCAATAAAATAACAACAGTAGCTTTCACCCTTAGTGAATGGAAAATTTCATTTTGAAACACTAATATATATTCACGTGCCCACAGCAAAATAATTATTATAATTATACCAATATTCTATTAAACGACAATTGTAACAGGACACCTCAAAATCAAAACTTTCTTTATAAATGAATACTTGTACAGAACATTATGAGATTTTTTGATATCTGGCAGTCATCATGCATACATTTCCGTGAAAATTGGGTAGTATTTCATTAGGTCAATAGAATTATTGCATATAAAACACCTCGGAACCGAAATTCCGAGGTGTAATAAATCGTATTGAAAAGTGTTCCAAGATACAATATAATCCTATCTCTTTGAGAACTGAAATTAACGTTTGCGTAACTGGGAACGCTTGATTTTACTGGGTTCTTGAATGTGATGTTGCAAACGCGTTACAAATGCAGGGCTTCTTGTTACTCCTCATCACACCTCAAATCATACTAAAAATTCTTCTAAATCCGGATAATCCTTAATATGTTTTCTTACATAGTTTCTTTTAAATGCTGAAAATATGCTGCTTCTACTCAATGTTGCCTTTAGGGTTCTCTTACAACGTTGCATTTCTGGATCTTTTATGCTTTTCCAACGTTTTATATAAGAAATTCATCTCCTCTGCCAAACGAGCAATTCTGTGTTGACATGCCGCTTCTCGAATCCCAGTATTTCGTTTTTCAAAACATTCTTGTATGAGGTCAGCAGTCATAATCGCCCGTTCTTCATTCACAATATTATGTACATTTACATGTCCCTCTTCATAACACTGCTCTAACATTTTTCTGGATCTTCTTCGCAACAATCTATAATTTTATCATCATATTTTGACTCTTTCTTTATATTGTTACAATGAGGACATACATAAAATAAATTATTCCAATCAAAAACTCTCTCTGGTATTGTACGCCCATGATGGGGTTTTAAATGTTCCACTTCTGGATCAGATAAACCTCCCAATTCACAAATATAGCACTTATCATGCAATCTTCTTTTTAATCTCAGTATTACATCTGACTTATTATAAACCCCTGTCGCTTTTGTTTTTCAACAGCCAATGATGGCGGTGGAACAGGATTTCTCTCTATCTTAACCACTGTTCTACCCCCTATTTGAGAATTCCAATTTCAATCTACTATATTCTGATGTTAATTCTTTTGCAAGATAATCCGGAATTTCATCCAAATAGAATTCCAGTTTATCTATTTCTTCATATTCTTTGTCAGACAACTCTTCCTTAAAACCAACTCCTTATATCTTTCAAATTTTTCTCGTAGTTCTTCTGATAATGTATCAACTTTAAAATATCCCTCCACAATCCCTCATATGGCAAATTCCTTAATCCATTTTCTACCAATGTCTTATTTTCAAGATCATAAATAACTGCATTATCCAAAGAACTTAAAATAAACGGCGAATGCGTTGTAATTATAAACTGTATATTCGGAAAAATTTTTGTTAAAATAGGTAATATCTCTTTCTGCAATTCAAGATGTAAATGTGTTTCAATCTCATCTACTAAAACTATACCTCCATATCAAATTCCGTTCGTAATCCAGACTGTGCTTCCATTCTTATAATTAAATCATTAATAATATCAAATACCGCCGCATAGCCACTGGACATTGTATTAAAATCAAATGGTTCTCTATCTGTCTCACAAATAGAAAACTGAAATGTTTCATCATCAAATTTTAATTGGAGATTTTTATCTTCAAAAATTTTCTTTAAAATATCCTCGAATCCCTGAAACCATTTATCTATCTTTTCGGATTTTTCCTATCCTTTGTAAAGCCTGAGTAGCTTTCAAATCCACGAGGTATTTTGTAAATTTTATACCTGGATTTTCAGCAATACTATACTTATCCTGAAATTTTATTTTTCAATATTTTTGTATTCTTCCACTTGAAATTCTCTGTCAGCTTTATAATATGCAAAATAAAATTCCCATTTTGATATTTTTCTTTCAACATAGTATTAGAAGTATTCTTTAAAACCACTCCTGAATCTAAACTTTTTAACTTCCTTTCCCATAAATCAAGTGTATTCTTAGCATCAAAAGCTTTTTTCTATTTTTTTCTGAATCTTCTAACAAATTAATTTTGTTAATCTCATTTAATGAATGCTCATACATCATTTTTACATGATCTAATGGTGTACCATGTTCCCCAAAAGCTTTGAATATATTTTACTACAGCTTCCAATACACTTGTTTTTCCACTTCCATTTTACCCGTTAAAATCAAATGTTTTCTTTCATTTTTATCTAAAGGAATTGAAATATTCTCCAAATGACGAACTTTTCTTATTTCTATATCCGTCAAAAGTTTGTTCCATGATTCACCTCCAATATTTTGTAATACAGTTATTTTATCACATTTTCCTTTAAAATATACATAAAACTCCCCAGAACCAAAGTCCTGAGGAGTTGAAAATTCTTTGAAATTGTACGTTCCAAAACGTATGATTATCGTTTGCGTAACTTGAAAGGCTTAATTTTACTGGATTCTTGGAATATGGTGTTGCAAACACGTTACAAACGCAGGACTTCTCATTGCTCCTCACCACACCTCTGAGTTATCAAAGTGGGGATGAATCAAGCAAATGTGTGTCTCCCTCTTTTCTCGCAACATCATTCAAACTCAACAATCACTAATCAATTTTGTTTAGAGATTATTTGTTGCCATGTTCGTTTTCTTTCAATTACTTGATTTATCCATATTATCCTGCCTATACGAGCTAATGTTATCAGTTTGTTATCGGTATTGATAACACTACTCCGTAACTGTGAATAATAGCAATATGTTTTGATTCAAATTATAAGCGAGCTTGTTTAGGAAATCAACATCTTCATTGAATATAATAGAGAAAATTTTTATATGTAATTTCGACAAACAAAACATTACACAAAGTTGACTCTACACTTTATATTTTCTTTTTCATTTATAATATTATAAATCAAATTGTGTATTTTCTTTTATCATATCTGATATATCCAGTGGTATTTGATAAATAGAAAAATTATATCATCTAAAGACGTTTGTATAGTTTTAATATGTACAGAAATTTCTGAAATTTGTTTTTCCGTTCGTCAAATAATGGCAATAACTCCATTTGCTGAGAAGCTGTTAATTTTACTTTTGCTTTTTAATTCAACGCAAAATCCTTAAATGAATTATCATAAAAATGATCCAACTGTTCAGATATTTTCGAGGTTCATAAGCATTTATAATAAATGTTATAAATTCTTGTTTTGTCAAATATCGCCTTGAACATAACTCCATTAACTCTTTTACATAAACTTCCACACTCTCCATAATCACAATATCCGCAGTCGCAACAGGTAATTTGCGAATATATATCCCCTTAACTTCTGCCATTTGTTTTCCAACTTCGAGATAATTAACGATTTTATAGTACCAATTCAAAAGTTTTGAGTTTATAACTCCTAACAAATAATATAAGCTAACTGATTCATTTGTATCTAACGGATATATTGAATGTAACGTATTATTGCTGACATTTCCCTTGTCGTAAGTAGCTATTAAACTATCTCCGGTTTGACGAATAAATAACTTTTCTCCCATAAAACTTCTTCCGAGCGAGGTTCAGCTAACCATTCCCCATATTTTATATACTCTCCATAGCTATTCCATGAGTTGAAATATCGCTCAACAACCCTTCCTCTCATATATGGCTTCCATGTATCATCGATTTTTCAAATCCCGTAAAAGGTTTTGCTTTCACAATTTCTTTAGTCTGCGGATATCCCTTTTCCTACTTGGTATGGTTTTGCTCCTGTCATAACATTAAATAAAGTATCAAGTCTTGGGAAGCGCTTCATTTCTTCGCAAACCGCTTGCTCACTTTTGAATTTCGATAATTAAAATATACTGCTCATCTTTCTTCAAATCTGATTGTTCAAAACAGCTTCTATTCCATCATTCAAAACGTAGATGTTAATTTAGTTTTCTTGGAACACATATAGAAGTAAATTCTTCATCTAATGGTTTTTCTTTTAAATACAGTTATAACAGGTTCTACGACTGCTGTTGGAAATACATTATAGACTTCTACAATTTGTAATAGGGTATTGTTATCAAACAAGAATTTTCTTAGCTTATTTGCCCCTAATTCCATTGTAAAAATGTATTCGGCGTAATATATCCCAAATACCCGTTTTCGTGTAATAAAGTAAATCCCAATTCAAAAACGTCTTATATACAATTCTTCACAAGTTGCGGCATACAAACTCAACTCTTTGCCATCTGCATCCGTAATCCTGGTTCTGTAATACTGGATTCCTTTCAATGTAATGGTCCCGTACTTCGGGATCTGTGTTTTCTTTTTTCTATCTTTTTTCGTCCTTTCTTGATAATGTGTAGTCTCCGTATCTACACTCTCTTTTATCAGAAAGCCTCGATTTAATCAAAGATACGGCCAAGGAAAAACTAAGAGCGAGACATCCTTGCCTCGCTCCTGCTTCATTTCTATTTGTTATTACTGTGCTGCATCCCAGCTTGCAAACGCACAGTTCATTGATCTGACCAGCTCATCTGGTCTGTTGTATTTGACCTTTGCGTAAATGTCCATCGTGATTTTGCTGCTTTCATGACCTGCCAGGTATTGAACCGTTTTGGGATCTACCGATGCATGAATGAGATTGGTAATGTAAGTATGCCGCAGCTGATGGGGTGTTACTTCAAAGTCCAGACTGTAAACCACTTTTCCGTTATGAGCAGCCTTTTCTCCTAAGACAGGTGTGACAGTATGCTTTACTCTTTTCCATCTTCATACCGATAATAGCTCCGCTCCTTGACCGTCCTCGTAACAATATACTGCCAAAGTCGCTTAAACTGTGTGTAGGACAGCGGTTCGCCATCCCGGTTTGAAACCACATACTCCGAAGTCGAAGTTTCCTTTGCTGCTTTCAAACACTCAGCCAAGCAAACAGGAAGGGGATATTTCTCTCCGCAGCCTTGGTTTTCAATTCATCCGAAATCACCGGTCTGTTATGTTCGGTGTGCCATGCCCGTCTTACCGTCAGATATGGAGTATCTGTATCCAGATATACTGAATCCCATTGCAGAGCAAGAATTTCTTCCCGGCGTAGCCCTGAATATAAACCAATCATGACAAAGACATAAGGCGGCAAATCTCGGATAGCATCCAAAGCGCGCTGCCTGTTCATCTGTCAAAGCCTGACGATCCTCTTGTGGAACACCGCCACCTTTGTTGTCAGATAAATCGTTGGGTTATGGTCAATAATCCTGCTTTCCATCGCTGCGCGAAAGATAGATTTGTAAAGGATCACCACAGATTTATAAACCGATGCAGATTTTTGGAAACCGGAACAAGGGCAAGTTGAATATCATCCAGACTAACCTCACCCATCCGTTTATCTCCCAATTCCGCTATAATATGCCGCCTAACCTTTGAGGTGTAATCCGTCAAGGTAGTGGCTCGTACATGAACCGACTGCATCAGCAGCCACTTTTCACAATACTCTGCAACTGTGGGCGTTTTCCGATGAAAATGGCATTCTCAATCTGTTCCAACGCAAGCGTTTCTTTGTTGTATAGTTCTTCAGGTGTTTTGCGTAGATAGCTACGAGCTTACCATTCGTGTCTTTGATTCTGGTCCTATAATATAGGACACCTCTTTTCATAACTGTGCCATATTGAGGAAGAATTATTTTCCTATTTGCCAATTCCCACCTCCTAAGAATATACTCCAGCGCTGTATCTATGTTTTATCAAACCATTCCGATTCCGGCAAGGATACGGACCGGCTCATACTCCAGCTCTGCGAGGTTTACGATAAGTTGCGTTCTTTTCTGCTGGCTTTGCTCTGTGGGTGCATTTTGCGATATACTCCTGAAGGCCCGCTGAAGTAAAGTACACACAGCCATTCTGCACATATTGCACATAAGAAATAAGGCCATTGTTACGGGCCGCGTCCAGCGTTGCAATGCTGATACCCAAAATTTCTGCTGCTTCTTTTCGCGTAATAAGTTTTTCCATAAAGCATATTTCCTCCAATCCGTCAAGTTTGTCATCGTGTTTGTTCAAAATCACATGAATACGCTGGCAGCCGAAACTGCCAGCGCATGGTATCTGATTTTGAATAGAAAGCGGCAAACGCTTCCTATTTATATTTCTCAGCTTTCGTCACATTTGCCACGCCCCTGACGATGGGAACACAATAGGTCTCCGCTGGCGCGGATGTCATAACTCCGCAGCATCGTTCGTAACGTGTGCCGCAGGGTTCCCCAAGTCTTTGGCGGGCCGTGAGGAAGTATCTTTAAGCCCCCATGCAGTCATCGCGCCGAATCTGCCACAATCCTTTTATGAAATCGTAGATCGCTCCGAAGAAGTCTTTTCATCACCTCCTGACTGCTCCATCTTCGCGGCGTTTCATATTCGCTCGTACATGGGTTTATGTACCTGTTGTGCTGTCTATTCGATTGTCAATGTGCAGATGAAGGAGGAAAACTTGTCCTTCTTATTAACACTGACAAAAGGCAAAACAGGCGCATCAAATGAAACTTTATCAAAAATATTTTCCGAGCTGCTTTAAGCCACGGCGGATACTGTCTCGAACACGGCTTGGATCTACACCTTCTACCCCGGCAATTTCATTTACCGTCATTCCCAGGTAATATCGGGCATAAATCCTCTTTGCCTGTTTTCCGGTAAATTCATCACAGCAGAATAGACCTGCTCCTGAAGCTGCTTTTATCCAGAAGCATCTCCGGTGTTTTCGGCTTCAACAGCACCGCATTTTCAATGCCATTCTCACAATCCAGAGAATACTGTGCTTTATAACGATACATCTTTCGCTCATACGCAGCCTCCGCACGTTCAGCTGCCCGAATAGTCTCCATTACTTCCTCTGTCACATCTACAAAAGTCTGTTGTATAAACATCACGATAAAGTTCCCGAAGGTTAATTTTCTTCATTATGTACCTCCATTTCGATTCACGGGTGATTGACGAGTGAATCGAATGGATGAGGAACGACACCGGTATACAGCCGGATTATCTCCGAAAAGGCAACAAAACGCCAGATTTCCGCGATGGAAAACTGGCGCGCCAAGACAGTCATTATTATGCCGAATCACATGGAACGATAGTGCCGATGCAATGGTATACTTGCCCGGAGGAGGGCTTTTTAATTGATGTAGATCATGCGAGCTTTGAAAAGCAAACGAGACACGACAAAATAACCTCCAATCGGCTACCGTGTCCCTGCAAGTCGTCATAGGTTTGTACAAACGCAAAGAAACGGCGGCTCTGAAATTGTCCTTCAAAACCGCCGATTGAGTTCAAACCTTAAAATAGCGCACGAAATTATCTGCCCCAGTCAACGGTTTTCTTTCCCCGGACGGGGCAGATAACTTATTATGCAGAGCAGAGCGGAGCCGATGTGCGCTAATCGGTTCCTTGTACTTTCTCCTTCAGCTTTCGGAAAGATGTATCACTGATGGCGTGTTCAATCCGGCAGGCGTCTTGTTCCGCTGTTTCCTGATCGACGCCAGCAGCGATAAACTGCTCCATAAAACAAATGGCGTTCATAGATTTTCTCGGCAATCTCCCGACCTATGACGGTCAGATGAAGGAACCCATCATCATCCACGGTCAGAAAACCTCCATTTTTCAAAACGCCTACCGCATGGCTGATACTCGGTTTGCTAAAGCCCATGTGCCGGGCAAGGTCAATGGAGCGGACCATGCCCTGTTTCCTTTGAAGAACCAACACGGCCTCTAAGTAATCCTCGCCTGACGCATATAGTTTCATTGCCTCCTCCTTCCACGGCTATTTTAGTTTCCATCCAATCGCTTTCTTACGAATACCAATGAAATCTGCATAAATACCAGGCTGCCTTATCAAATCCTCATGTTTGCCTGTCTGAACAATGTGACCACCTGACAATACAAAAATCTGATCCGCATTTCTGACTGTTTTTAGCCGATGAGCTATCATAATAACCGTTTTATTCTTCGTCAGCTCTGAAATAGCGCCCATCAGAAGATTTTCATTCTCTGGATCAACACTTGATGTAGCTTCGTCTAAAATGATGATAGGAGCGTCTTTCAAGATTGCTCTGGCAATCGAAATCCGTTGTTTTTCACCGCCGGACAATGTAGCGCCTCCCTCACCAATAACGGTGTCGTAGCCATCAGGCAGACTCATAATAAAATCATGGCAGCACGCCTTTTGAGCTGCTTTTACAACTTCGTTATGGGAAGCCGCTGGATTGCCGAATTTGATATTATTTTCTATGGTATCAGCAAAAAGATATACCTTCTGGAATACCTCACTGATATTGGTGAGCAGACTGTCCAGTGTGTAATCTCGAACATCTATACCGCCGATTGTAATTTTTCCATCGTCAACATCCCAGAATCGAGCGATTAGGTTACAAAGCGTACTTTTTCCGGCACCGGACGGACCAACAATAGCCGTTACGGTTTTTTCGGGAATAGAGAGGCTCACATGATCCAGAATCTTGTGTTCTCCATAGGAAAAAGAAACATCATCAAAAACAATATTATAATTTGGGGGATTGATAGGTTTACCATGTTCGTCCATAACGGGCGTGTTATCAATTTCGTTTACCTTGTCAATCGAAACATCCAGTAACCGCAGGAGAGAGGAAGTATTCCCCGCCGACTGAAGCTGACTAAAGAGCATAAATGATGCTACTGTCATAAGCAGGCAAATGGAAAGCGCCATCGTTCCATTCAGGTAAAAGTACAACCCCTCCACTATAACAAGAATACTTGTTCCGTAGAGAATGATTTGTTGCAGCATATTGTAAGGGACGAATGTACGCTCTAATTTCAGATTTTTATCCTTGCTGTCCAGAATTGCCTGTCTCATTTTGCTATTGGAATTTTGACCGAGATTAAAGGATTTTACAATCAGCATCCCTTGAACGTATTCCAGTACATTAGAAACGAGAGTCTCCTGGGCCTGCTGTCTTTGTGGCGAAACCGTTTCCGATTTTTTCTGTAACCGGCCGATGCACCATGTAAAAAGCAGAATCCCGCACAAAATCGTCAGTCCGATCCGCCAGTCGATACAGAGCATAACAATAGTAATAATCGCTGCATGGATATAGCCGCCTAATATGTTGGTTAGCACCATGGACGCATTATTTTCAATATCGCCCATAGTCGTAGTGACGACAGAAGTCAAATTCCCCAAATTGTGATCGTTGAAATACCCCATCGGCATATATTTCATGCGATCTCCAATATGAATCCGTTTCTCCGCGCACATAAAATATCCAATTTGCACCTTGCCGAAATCTGAAATGTAGCTGCAATAAATTTTAAGCAGCATACTTGCCAGGGTGATTCCAAATATCATCCAGATCATAGACGTAGTAAAACCGTCTGTTAAACCCGAAAAAAACATGGCTAATGCTCCAAAGGACATCATATCAAAAAGGGAGTGCAGGACAGAAAAAAGGATAGCTTTTTTCATTGTCCCCTGCATTTTCCCTGAAAACTGATAAATCTTGCTTAATGTCTTTATCATCTTCGCACCTCCTACGCCACATCTTTTGTGTCCATGTGCGCTTTCCACATTTCCTGATAGAGCGTACAGGAAGTCAATAAGTTTTCATGTGTTCCTTCGTCAATAATCTGCCCATCTTTTATGACAACAATTTTATCTGCATCGGTAATCGTAGAAAGACGGTGCGCAATCATCAGAACGGTTTTCCCGGCAATCACTTTTGCCATTGCCTCTTGAATTAAGGCTTCATTCTCGGCGTCAATGTAAGCGGTTGCCTCGTCAAGAATAACAATCGGCGCATTTTTCAGTACAGCGCGGGCAATCGCAATTCTCTGGCGCTCACCGCCCGACAAGTGACCTCCTGCACCTCCGACAACTGTATGGAATCCATTTTCCAGATTCAGAATGAAATCATAGCAGCCACAATCTCTGGCAGCCTGATATACTTCTTCATCCGTTGCGGATGGTTTTCCCATACGGATATTTTCTAAAACAGTTTCGTCAAAGAGATAGTTGTCCTGTGAAATATAAGCGATGTTATCCATAAGCTGTGACAACGGAATTTTGCGAATATCTGTTCCGTCTAACTTGACAGTTCCGTTTGTTACATCCCAAAATCCCGCAATCAGCTTCGTAATGGTAGACTTGCCGCCGCCACTGGGACCGACAAAAGCGGTAATGCTGTTTTCTGGAATAGAAAGGTTGATATTTTTTAGCAACGGCTTTTCGCTTTCATACGAAAAGCTGACGTTTTCTAACACAATATTGGAAGAATGAATAGACACCGGCGTTTCCGGGCGATCCAGTTCTTTTTCATCCAATACGGCGCACAATTCCTCGACTACTGATTTCATTTGAGAAATGCTGTCCGTAAAGTTCATGGCATTTAAAATTGGTGTGATAATACCCAATGACAGCACGATACAGGTAACAAATGCCGGAACGCTCAGGCTCCCGTTCCGGTACAGGACACAGCCAATAGGAAGAACACACACTAACACACTGGGCCAGATTGTAACAAGCATGGATTTGTAAAGCTGCACGCTTTTCATCCAGTTCACAGCATAGGCCGCATTATCTTCAACGGCATCTGAATATTTCTGGTAAGAATTAGCAGACTGATTAAACGCCTTAATGACTTCTATTCCGCCGATATACTCAACCACAGTGCTGGTCATTTTACGCACGCGCATAATAAGACCCTGGAATTTTTCTTCATATCCATTTGCCATTCCCTTATAGCACAACATACCAATCGGCAGGGTAATCAATGCAGCCAGCGCCATTCTCCAATCCAAAAACAGTAGGTAAATCAGAATACAAATCGGAATACAGAGATTCGCTGTCAGCTCCGGTACTAAATGCGCAAGGGTCGTTTCCATTCCCTCCACACGATCTACCAAGACATTTTTTAATTCTCCCGATGGGGTGTTAATCATATAGCCCATCGGAACCCTGGTAAGTTTATCTGCTAGTTTCAGGCGGATCTCCGCCAGAGTTGCGAAAGTGGCCGTATGGGAAACTAAAGTAGAGAAATTTGCAAAGCATACTTTCCCAAGGAAACCAATTCCCGCAATCAGACACCACTCCATATAGACGGACACAGATGTCTCTCCATCCATCAAGAGAATCACAATTTTTGAAACTGCAAAAAACGGTAGCAATCCGGCGGCAACACCCAGGATTGCCAAAATCACTGAAAGAACATATTCACCCTTATATGGAGCGGCAAGTTCCATCAGTCTGGACATGGGATTATCTTTCTTGTCCATTTCACATACGCTCCTTTTCATAAAAATAGAGATTGGTTAAACACTTCTAACCAACCTCTATTATATCTATTCGGCTATTTTCTGCCACTCTGATAGGGCGTTAAACACTCCATTTAGACATTGGATTATATTTATTCCGCAGGCTGTACGTTATCGATCTCAAAGAACTGTGGCACGCTGGAGAAAGTATATCCGGCGATTTTGGAGGAATTATATACAACCAGATCCTTAGAATAGGAGATCGGAAGGTCAATCACATTGTCGTTGGAAACATTCAGTGCAGTAGCAATCGCACTCTGAACCACTTCGGGATCAGCAGAGGTGGAGAACGCATTTACCGCATCCGAATAGCTCTGGAAATCCTCAAGTGCCTGCAAGGAAATAGCATGAGGATCAGCACCGAGGGATTCCTGCAGGAACTTGTGCGGTTCAGTATAAGACCCTTCTGTATTCCATGTTGTAATGTCATAATTTCCTGCAACGCCTTCGGTCCACCAGGTCATCTGATCCTGGCCGGTAGTGGTTACGTCAATACCAACCTCTGCAAGCTGGGTCTTAATTGCAAGAGCCATGTCCTGTGCAAGAGAAAGATCAGTCCAATAGGTGTAATTCAGGGAAAGCTGCTGTCCATCTTTTTCACGGATACCAGTGCTTTCATTCATCACCCATCCAGCTTCATCCAGAAGTGCATTTGCTTTATCCAGATCATAGCTCCATGTGCTGTTATAAGTAATGTCTGTGTAGGGTGCTCCGGGTGCAAACAGGCTGGTGGCCGGAGTTTCGTATCCATAGGTCAGGCCCTTGGTGATTTCTTCCTTATTGACAGCGTATGCAATCGCCTGGCGAACCTTAAGATCGCTCAAAATTTCGCTGGACGCATTCAGAACCAGGTTCCGGGTCAGGGTATTTCCATCATTGATTGCGCCCTCGATTCCATCCAGAGAAAGAGCCTGATTATAGTCATCATAGCTGAGAAGGTCAGCACCGTAAATCAGGTCAACCTCACCAGTCTGTAATGCTTGAAGTCTGGAAGATGCCTCCGGGATATACTTTATGACAACTTCATCATAGTAAGGAGCTTCGCCCCAATAGTTTTCATTTCTGACAAAACGGGTGCAGTCACCGGAAATCATTTCTTCGCGGATGTATGGACCGGTGCCGACAACATCTGTGAATGTCTGGAAGTTTTCAGCTTCAAACACATTCGGGGACATCATGCCGGCAACATTCTGGAAGCAGAAGTCATTGATATAAGAGAAGCAGGGAGCGGCATAATGAACAGCCACCGTGTACTCGTCAACAACCTCTACGCTTTCAATGTTGTAAATGCCTTTGATACCGCTAAAATTAGGGTTGGAGCGGTCAAAATCCAGAATTGCCTTTACGCTCTCCGCATTAAAAGCGGCTCCATCTGTAAAAGAAACATCCTGACGGAGTTTAAAGGTAAGGACAGTATTTGTGTCATCCCATCCCCATTCCTCGGCCAGTTCGGGAACAATTTCCCCGTCCTCGTAGGCAACCAAAGTCTCATAGACCAGGCCACAGGCAATATTGTTTTCCTTGTTCATGGTCAGTGTCGTAAGGTTGTCCAGTTCCTTTGCTGTGACGATTGTCAGCACCTTCGCTTCGTTTTCATTAGCCGCTTGCGTCTGCTCGCTGTCAGTCTGCGTCTGCTCGGAGGTATCGCTCTGACCGCAGCCAACCATGGACAGAAGCATACTCACGCCCAATGCAGCGGCGAGAAGTTTCTTGTAAATCTGTTTCATGTTATCCTTGTCCTTTCTGGTTTGATAATTGATCTATTAGATAACCTTGCTCGGCGATCCGTCCCTCCTGCATGATGATAATCCGATTCGCAATACGCATTGCATCCTTTCTGCTATGCGTAATGAAAATGCAGGAGCTGTCGGATAGCTTCACAAAGTTCTCTACTAAAGTAAGTACGGCGTCTGCCGAAATCAGGTCAAGCCCGCTGGTCACTTCATCCATGATTAAGTAATCAGGTTCCACGGCAATCGCCCGAAGCAAAGAGAGCCGCCTCTGTTCGCCGCCCGAAAGCTGACGGACAGGCGTTTCCAAAAGCCCATAATCCATGTGTACGGCATCCATCAAATCTAAAATATGTTTTTTTCTTTCGGCTCTTTTCTTATCAGTTAAGTTCACCAGTGCTTCTTCTACATTTGCGTATGCAGACCTGGCAGGATTTAAAGTGCCGGAAGAATCCTGAAAAACAGCCTGTATTTTTTTACGGTGCTGTTTCCATGTTCGATAATTCCAACAGGTTATATCTTCACCATCCAGTAATATTTTGCCAGAAGTTGGTTTCTCAATGCCGATCAGAAGTCTTGCCAGCGTGCTTTTTCCCGATCCGCTTTCTCCCTCAATAGCAAGACTTTCACCTTTACAAAGGTGGAGGTTGATGTCCGAAAGCGCATTAAAATCTCCCTGATTCGCATTATGATATACCTGATTTACATTCTGGATTACAATTTCTCCCATTTCCATTCACCCCGACTTTCCCTATGGCTCAACGCGGAAAATTGTTTCATCCAGTCTGTCTGCGGACTTGACAAGAGTTTATCCATCGTTCCATGCTCAATAATTTTTCCAGCTCCCAGAACATAAACGTTCTGACATAAGTTTTTAAGTGCGGCCACATCATGGGATACAAATAATATGCCTTTGTCCTTCATTTGCTCCTGCATGATGAGAAGCAATAAATCCCTGTTTTCTTCATCCAATGCAGCGGTTGGTTCATCGGCTAAAACATAATCCGGCGACATTCCCAATAAGATTGCCGCAGCTACTCGTTGTAGCATTCCGCCTGATAGTTCAGACGGATACGCACCCAAAATCCGATCCGTGTCTTTTAGATTTACGGAAACCAGTTTCTCTTTCGCCAGGTCAGTTGCTTCACTTGTATTCAAATGCAAACGATTGACAAAGGTTTCCCGCATCTGATAACCGATTTTTAATCGGCTGTCAAAAGCCGTCATAGGGTTCTGGGGGATAAATCCAAGCTTCTTCCCACAAAGCTCACGATGTGACTTGCGGGAAAGATGTGATAAATCTATATCGTCCAACAAAATTTTCCCGGCATCAATATGACAGCTTGTGTGAAGCATTCCCAAAATGCTCCGCAGCAAAGTTGTTTTTCCAGAGCCGCTTTTACCTGTAAGTCCAATCACACGGCCTGCAGGAATTTCCATAGATATGTCTTTCAGAAGGTAGCGGCCTGACCGTTCCTTGACATCTAACTGTTCAATTTTTAACATCACTCTGCCTCCTTCGTTGTCAACTGCCTGCCAATGACGTTAAAGCAGAGTGTCGATAAAATTACCGCCCCTATTGGATAGAGAATCATGGTCGGGTGAAGAACCAAAGCACCCCTTGCGTCTAAAATCATACTTCCCCAATCTACTACATTATCACCAAGCCCTAATCCAATAAAGGAAAATCCGGTAATAGCCAGAATCATATCCGCACAGGAAAGGCACAGAAAGCGAATCATTTCGGCAATCAAATTCGGGAAAATATGAATCAGCATGATTCTGAGCTTTGAAGCGCCGGAAGCGATTGCACACATGACATAGGCTTTTCCCATTTCCATGTCGGTACGGGTACGAACCAGTTTTATGTATCTCAAAATGTAAGACACAGTGAGCGCGACAAGAGTAGTTTTCGCTCCGCTGCCCCAGGCTCCAATAAACACAATTAAATACGCAATCGGGGGGGAATGGCTGTAACAGCGTTAATCAGGCCATCAATAAGTGCATTTTCTTTCATAACGGCCCGGCTTGTCACCATTCCGATAACAGTGCCAAGCAGAAAAACAATAAGAGAGCCTCCTAATACAATCCCCAGCGTTGTCCAGCCACCATAAAGAATCCGTGACAGAATGCAGCGCCCTAAAGCATCCGTACCAAACGGATATTCTGCGCTGGGATCAGCATATCTCTCCAACAAGTTTGATTTCATTGGATCGTTGGGTGCAAATAAAAATCCGGCAAAAAAGAAAATAATCACAAGGGTTGGAATGAAAATCGCACACCATTTCCGAAAACGCTTCGTTTTCATTTACGCCACCCCCTTTTTACGCCCGATTGCCCACTGCACCAAGTCAGCGGCAATGTTGCAAAGAGCAATCGCCAGCGCCAGAAAAAACACCTCAGCGTGTATCATGGGAGTATCGCGATCAAGCACATGGTTTACAATCAGATAACCAAATCCCGGAATTGAAAAAATGGATTCAATCACCGTTGCGTTAGCCAGTGCCAAACCAATGCTTTGTAAAAAGTTTGGAACTAAACCCATCGCTGCCCGCGGAAAAAAATGGCACAGCAAAAGCCTTTTTTCCGAAAGCCCACGGCAACGGGCATAAAATGCGTAATCCTCGTTGCTTTCATGCTCCAGAGCATCCATCAGAAGCGGCGTATAGAAAGAAGCCCCGAATACGCCAATGCAGATTGCCGGAGATATGTAGCTGAGTAGGGTTGTATTTCCTGCCACAGAAATTAATGACTTTTGAACAGCAAAATAATCCAGATAAACGGTTGCCAAATAGAAAGAGGGTATGGACACACCCAAAATGCACAAAAGCCTGACTGCCTTTTTCGGAAGTTTCCAGGGAAGTAAAAAGGCAATACAACTAACGATTACAATGAAAACAACCTGAAAGATAGATGCCAGAGCTACAATTCCAAGCGTTTTCGGAAAAGCTGTGGCAATATCCGTCCAAACATCATGTCCATTTGCCAAAGAAACGCCTAAATCAAAATGCAGTAAGTCCCATACCCAACGGCCATACTGGACAAGCAATGGTTTATCAAACCCCAACTGAATCCGAATCTTTTCAATCTGTTCCGCTGTGGGGTTTCCGATCATCCTCTTTGCATAAGCTGTGGCTGGATCAACGGATGACAGTCTCATCAGCAAGAAAGACAGTAGAGTTACAAACAATAAAGTAAATATCAGCTCAACCAGTTTCCGTAGGATATATTTTCTCATATCCCGTTTCATAATACCGACTCCTTCGCGAGTTAGAATAATCTAACCCCTATTCAAAAAAAAGAGCGTCTGCACGACGCTCTTAAATCATCTGCTAGTACAGATGATAGTATATTGTATCTGGTATTTTGCCGCCACTCTAAAAAGACCAAACATCCTCTATTTGGACAACTTTTTTCGGAACTCGGAAGGCAGTTCTCCAAATTCCTTTTTGAATACTTCGGAAAATTTACTTGGATTATCGTATCCCATTTTAGCCGCAATTTCTGTTATGCTGTCAGAAGTATCCCGAAGCAAGATCGTGGCAGCCTGCATACGATAGGATTTCATATAAGCATAAATAGAACACCCATAAACGCCCTTGAAGCAAACCTTCATTGAGGTAAGAGGAATTTCAAATTTTTCTGATAACTCCTGCAAAGTATAATGGTTGCGAAGATCAGCCGTCATATATTCCTGCATTTTCTTTATTGTTTGTACTTGATTTCTTGCAAAATATCTTCGTTCTTCCTGGTAATCCTGAAGCGAAACCTGATTCAGAAACATCAGCAATTCCAACACTTTCACTTTTAAATAGTAAACGATCATCCGAGGCTCCACCCGATAAAGTTCCGAAAAAATATGTTCAATTTCGCTTTGAGTTCTTAATACAATGCAGGTATCATTCTTGCAAAACTTATCTGCAATCGAAAAGACATCTATATTCAGACCTCCAATCACACTTTCTATCCGCTTCATAGTTTGATCTGCCGTAGGCAGATCAATGGTAATAGAAATGCCGTGATAATGCGACAACGGAAAGTAAGTTGATGTAGTTTCGTTTGTCAGGCGGTTAATTGCAAGATCGCCAGCACCGACATACTGATAATCTCCATTAGCAAATTCGCATTCAAAACGTCCCTCCCGGCAATGATTGATTTCAAGTACATCAGAGTGCGGAAGCTTGTTTTGATTCTGTCCATCGCTCATGTGAAAATCATTATAAAATAATTCAATACCCGGAAGAATTTCATAGCGAGTGATAACACCCTCTCCAGTTACATTTTTCATTCTGTAAATGGAGCAGCCATCTTCGCTGACAATTTTTTGAATTTCCGGGTCAAAAAAGTCTGTAAATTGCTGTTCGCTCATTTGTATTTTCTCCCTGATTAGCATAAGTAAACCACAGTTAGTATAGCATATTTTCATGGCCGCAGTCCATGGATGTTTTTTGAATTTTGAAGTATGCGTGTTGTTTATGTTACTGTTCAGGTGCGAACTTGATTAAGAAAAGCCGGTGGTGTAAACTGTAATCAGTCAAAACCACTGGCTCTTCTTAATCCAGAATCCTGGATACTCTATCAAAGAGGTTACTTTCATTTTGTCGCATCACAACCAGCATGCTCATGCTTTTACAGAGATAATCGTGGCTTTGGTTACTCCGGAAGGACACGACCTGCTTTTGCTTTCTTTTATAGTTGCGAAGCTGTCTCTCGGCTTCATTATTACTTGTCGGAACCCTTCTGTCATGCAGGAACATGAGATGGTTTTTCATCAGTTTGTCCATGCGTAGGTACAGGTTGTATCTGGTGTTAGCATATAAGTCCGGACAAGTGGCTCCGAAGAAATCGGAGTAATCATTCTCCTTATTGTATTGATTCACCTAATTATTTCGGATACTATTTCTCTGTAATCATATTTACTAACTTCTGAATATTGTTTACATCAGTAAAACATGTAAGATGATTTCCAGGAATCATAATAACAGTAACATCACCAATGCAATTTTCTCTCCAAAAATTTATAACTTCTTCACTTCGATGGAATACAATTTTCTCTGTATCTTCTGCTATAAATAAACGAATATCACCTAAATATGGTATAGGTTTATATATAGCTCCATTTGTACTTTGTTTGAATATATCAAATAAATAGACAAACATTTGAATTGGCATATTTTTCGATACACTGTTTATATACAGTCTTATTCTTTCCTCTTTCTCAATCTCCCGAAGACCATTTATGTATTCTTCTACTTTATTTTTAGATTTCTGTTCTATTCCTGTATATTTTCCAAATTTCTCATCCATATATTCATATAATTCCCGCTCATTTAATTGATATTCCGCCAACACAGGATACGTTATATTTACCATAGGTAAAAACATTAGTTCCATTACTACCTCATCCTCAATACTATATTTCCCTGGTATACTATCAATCAGAGAGACATCAATAACATCAACTCCCTTATCCATCATATTTTTTGCAACCTCAAAAGCTATCATTCCGCCAACACAATGTCCAATAAGTTGTATTTTATCATAGCCTAAGTCAAGTATAATTTTTGTATATTTATCAGCAACACTCTCATATAAATGCCCTGCATAAAAATCTAAATATTGCTTTACATTATTTAATGCTATACTAACAATAGTCCCCTTTTCTTCATTACATAGACCTTGTATAAATGGTAAAAATTCATCAATCGATCCCAAGCCAGCGTGGAAAATCACAACTAATTTATCTTCTTTCCCTTTTTTATGAATTTTTAGCTTGCCAAGTTCTTCCTCATTTACCTCAGCATCTTCATATCTGCTATTCACTTCTTTTTTTAAAATAATTTGATCTATGTATGAAACTATCTCACTCAAAGTCGGGGAATTAATCGTCTGTTTCAGCAATATATCAAACGGTACATCACATTGACTCCCACTTTCTTTTAAAAAATTTCGTATTTTTCCAACTGCTTGTGCCATAATCAAAGAATCTGCTCCAAAACTACGCAAATCCGAATCTGGTCTAATATCGCTTCTCTGTAGCAATTTACACCATATCTCTTTTATCGGAAAATAAGTAGATGAATCACTATTTATTGTGTTTTTCGTATCTGCCTCTTTTTTGTCCTCTACAATTTCTATATTTTTAAGATATTTTCTGTCAATTTTACCATTAGATGTTAATGGCAATTTCATTACACGTATATTGTATGGAATCATATATGCCGGAAGCATTCGTTTTAACTCATTTAATACATATAGGCTAAAATCTTCCGTAAATTCAGATGGCTGCGGTTCAACATATGCAATTACTCTTTTTTCTCGTCCCTTTTCTCTACACAAAACTGCAGCATATTTAACGGATTTAATTTTTTCTATATTAGCCTCGATTTCTCCTAACTCAACCCTAAATCCATTCAATTTTACTTGAGTATCACGCCGACCTAAAAATTCAATATTTCCATCTTCTAAATATTTTCCTTTATCACCTGTATCATACATTCTTTCTCCATTTACCATAATAAATGCTTTCTCGGTTAGTAGCGGTTCATTTAAATACCCTTTTGCCAATCCTATACCAGAAATGAAAATATCTCCAACAGCACCCAACGGGCATATTTCTTTTTTACTATCCAATACATAAACTTCTTGATTTGGAAGAGCTTTTCCATATGGTATACTTTTCCATTCATCAAAAAGGTATTCATATTCATAATATATTGACCAAATTGCTGCTTCTGTTGCTCCACCTAAACTAATTACCCGTGTTTTTTCCATACAAGCAGAGATTAATCTTTCTGGCAAAGTGAGCGGTATCCAATCACCAGACAGCAATGAGCACCTTATGTTAAACTGTTCCGTTCTTTTTTCATTTTCTCTGTATTCCAGAATCATCTGCATTATGGCTGGAACAGAATTCCATACAGTAATTTTTTGTTTCACTATCGTCTCAAATAAATAAGAAGGATCTGCAATTCTGTTTTCATCAGGTAAGAACAATTTTCCTCCTGCCGACAAAATTCCAAATATGTCATAAACTGATAAGTCAAAACTTAATCGAGATACTCCAAAAACTATATCATTAGTGGAAATATTCAGCATTTTATTTACATAATATATTGTATTCAATGCAGACAAATGAGAAATAGCAACCCCCTTAGGTTTTCCCGTACTCCCAGATGTAAAAATAACATACGCTATGCTGCTATTGGGGACTTGCGGAATTTGTTTTGTAATTATTTCATTGTTTTGTTTGTCTGCATAAATGTACTTAACATCTAAAAACATTAACTCTATCTTGCTACAACTACTTATCAAAACATATTTTATTCCCGCCTGTTCAATAATTTCATTTATGCGTTTCTTAGGTTGTTGAATATCTATCGGTACATATGTGCATCCGTTCATTAAAACGCCAAGAACACTTGCTATTTGATAGTTTGATTTTGGCATAAAAATCCCCACAAGATCTCCTGGAATGCACCCTTCCTGTTGAAGTTTATTTTGAACGAACCAGCTTTTTCTTACTAATTTACTGAAAGACCATATTTCATTTTCATCTTGAACTGCTTCTTTTTCGGGACATAATTCTGCCATTTCCAAAATAGAAGAATACAACAAGCCACTCGGCAAATCATATTTTTTCTTACTAATTTTAATGTTTTTATTTAATATAGCAGTCACCTTTTCTACATTCCAATTTTCTGCGTCAATCAAAAAATTGCAAATTAAATCTTGAAACATTAAAAACATTTCATCTATAACCTCAGGCAAAAAAATTCCTTCTCGCACATCCCAATTTATTAATAACTCATCGTCCTGATCAAACACTTGACAATCAATAAACACCTGTGGAGTTTGAGAAATACCATTTTGATAATATTTACCATGGTAACCTTCTTTCTTAGTATTCCGGATCACTCCAATTCCACTAGTAAATACATATGGCATGATAATATTCTCTTTGCCTTGAGACAATTCACGTAATACTTCAACACCAGAAAAAAACTTATGTTCCATATCTGTTAATAATTGTTGCTGAATTTGTTTCACGTATTCTCTAAAACTCTTCTGAATTGAGAAATCAACTGCCAACAAATTTATTGAAGTAAAATCCCCAACAATATTATTTACTTTGCTTTCATAACTGTTTCTATTTAAAGTCGTTAAATTCATAACAAATTTTTTGTTGGTACTCCATTTTGAAATAACCATAGCGTATGCAGATAAAATAACAGCAGAACTTGTCAATCCCATCTTACTAGAAATCAATTGTATAGTTTTCCACTTGTTTTTTTCAACAACAAATTTGTATCTTTTAAATATAACATTTTTATCAATATTCTCAACAGCATTAATAATAGGGAGATCCGGTTTTTCAGGAAACTCAGCTAAGCGTTCTATCCAATATTCACGATCAGAAAAATATTTTGGTGTATACTTCTTTACTTTTTCACAGTATATATAATCACTAAAATTGTATTCAATTCTAGGTAATGAAGCCGTTGGATTTTGATATAACTTTTCAAATTCGTCTATTAATATCCATATGCTTGCCCAATCCGCTATCATAAAATCGATAGAAATACCCAGAATAGCCTTATTGTGACCAGATACACACCCTATATCAAACATAGGCCATTTTGAAGCATCATATATTTTATGTCCTAATTCAGTTTGCAAAGTTTCTTGCGTATATGTTATGTTGCGATTTGTATACAACGTATACCAAGGAGTATCTCTTAAAATTTTTTGAATTCCTGTATCACTAAAGATTACTCGCAGCATAGGATGTCGATTAATTAGAATATTCCACACTTCCTCTACACGCTGAGAATCCAATTCAGAATACTCAACCTCCATATAAATGTGGCACGCTGCATTTCCATATTGAAAAATATTTTTTCTTCCAATCAAATACGCAGACTGTACATCTGTTAATGGAAAACTGTCTCCTTGCTTTCCTTTCCATAGTTTTTCTGGATGCTCGGTACAATTAATAATTGTCAGAAGTTCATTTTTACATTTTCTTATTTCCTCTATGACTTCATTTGTCATAATTCCTGACGGCGCTCTATATTTTATTTTTCCATCAACATTACTAAGTTTTACTTTCTTATCCTGCAATTTTACAAAAAGTTCAAAAGCCTTTTTTAAATTATTTGCATCCATAGCGTATTATTCCTTCCTTATAATAAATAACTTTTGATTTAATGGTGCTAATGGACTAGTATCACTTGGCACTACCACTAACTCTCTTTCACTTATTCCGCAACCCCAAAAAACTTCTTTCCATTCCTCCATTTTCAAAAAAGTTTCATTACATACTTCCCTTGCATCTGTTGGCCGGCTCATCATAAATGATTGTGATAACATTAACTCATAATTCTCTCCCACTGGCTCAGCAATAAGAGCAATACCGCCATGTACTAAGCTGCATATGATTTGTCTCATAGAATAATCCGTATTGACAGCATTATTCATCATTCCAGCAGCTATGACAATGTCCACACTCTCTTCAGCAATTCCCTGGTCACTTAAGTTAGAATCAATATTTATCACCTTATACTCTAATTCTTCTTTTCCCTGGTACTTTTGAGCAGCAAAATTGAGAAAATATTTTGTAATATCAGAATAAATATATGCTATTTTTTTAGTTGAATTTTCAAGAACCTTTAATATTCTGTCTGTTGTTGCTCCTGTTCCTGCTCCCAATTCTAATATCCTAATTTTATCTTTTTTAGTATGTTCTATAGCGAATGAAAGAATCTTTTCTATACAATATGCAAGATATTTTTCCATTAAATTTTCTCTATAGAAACAATTAGCTAACTCTATTGTTCCTTCCGGAAACAATAATAACGCAGCATTCATTTCTCCTGATAACAAAGCTTCCATTTTTTCAATATGTTTTAAATAATAATTAATGACATGTTCTCCTGATAATTTTCCAACCCACTTATCAGACACAATTTTCCAATTGTCTTTCTCACATATACTTGTATTTTTCTTTTTCCATTTAATTTTCCCAGCATTACATTCTATATATCCATTTTCACTTAAAGCATTAAGCCACCTTTGTAAAATATGCATATTTGAATCTGCCACCTTTAAGCAACTTACAATTTCTGTTATTGATATATTCTCCTTCTCCCCAGTCGCCTCGTACAGTTTGTATGAAATAGACTCCAAACATGCGATATTCATTATATGTTTTGCTTCTTCAACATAACCATATGTAATATCTGGTTCCAAATAAAAGTCAATATTGTTTGCAGTTTTTTTGATTTCTAGTGAATCATTTAAAAAGGTGTTTTTTTCTTCAAAAAAATCTAAAACATAGTTATTTAAATCAACTGCATGATTTGCATTTTGATACAATCTTGGGTAGCCAATCTTTTGAGTTATAAGCCCCCATATACTGGGAATTACAATTTCACTTTGAATTTTCCGACGATATTCCGTCATTTTTTCAAAATAAATATTATCTATAAATTCTTTAATTTCTTTTTTTATAGCATCTATCCATTTTTTGCAAAAAATATCTTTATAGCTCAACTCACTTTCTGACTCATACCAGTACATTTTACTGTCAAATATCCTCTGATCTAATTCATCCCCCTTCTTGATAAATAAGTCATGAGCAGCTCGAAATTGCGGTTTCCAAATAATCGGTCCATTAACATCAACCATGAAAAGCATTCCTTCCGATGTATAAATATTTATCTGTTGTAAATAATAGCAATAACTATCAGAATCGACTGTATTTACAGAATTATATACTTTAATACTCAACGGTATATCGTTAATACTACCTGAAGCAATAAAAAAATCTTGATTTTGTATCCAAAAATTTTCAATCGAAAATCTTGCCTTTTCCCTGAAAATTCTCAAAATATTGTCCAGTAGACTATATATAACTTGATTAGCACAAGCACATTCTATTGACAATATTTCATTTTTCCTCAACAGCCCTTTAGAGCACTCAATGTATTTATGAACAGTGTCCATGTACTTATAAAAATTTGCTACATGAAAAAATACCCCCTTCTCAATTGAACATTTTACACATTTTTTCATCTCGTCTATATGAATAGGCTGTTCAATGAATACATGAATACCTTTAGACAAAAATTTTAATGCCAGTTCACTTCCATCACCTCCCATTACACCCGTTCTGACAGCAATAAATACAATGTCTATATCCTCTGGGATTTTATCTATCGATGTATATAAATTAACATTATATTTTTCAGCACATAGCCTTGATCGTTCACTTCCATTAGAAAAAATGCCTATGAATTCCACGCACTCTTTCATCTTACTAATAGCATCTATATAAAATTGTCCAAACTTACTACCACATACAAGTGACTTTAATTTTCTCATTTTCTCACCTTCTCAATAAAATAGGGACAAGTTACACTCCTCAATATCTAATACTCGTAATTTGCCCCTAAAAATGCGAGCTATTTTTCATTATGAAATATACTAAAAAACAGATTTGACAATGTTAAATTTCTCCACACTCCATCTCGATATCTTCCATAATGACATTTTGTCTTACTAAATCTATCTTTTGAGCCAATAATTTTATCGTAACATTTTCAAAAATATCACTAATCATAATTTTACAGCCAAATTCTTTCTGAATATCTGAAATCAATTTGGTTGCTATTAATGAATCACCACCTAAAACAAAATAATTATCTTCAGTCCCTAAATTTTCATAACCAAACATTCGTTTCCAAATATCCAAAAGTTTTTCTTCTGTCTCCGTTACTGCTTTTGAAAATCTGATAACCGAAGTTTCTTCTTTAAAATCTTCCCGTAATTTTTTCCGGTTAATCTTTCCATTGGACAATGTTGGAAGCTGTGCCATAAAATGATAGTTTTGGGGAACCATATACTCCGGCAGCTTTTCCGACAGATATTCCCTAAGTGCTCCATCATAATAGGACAAGACAGATGCCTGCTGCCTACTGCAGCATATACATCTCCCATATTCTTCTGTTACAACAATGTCCTGGCCTAATCCTGCCTCTGATAAGCATTCTCTCCACAGCAGACAATCTGGGGTAACCATCCCCGCTTCTTTTCTCTTGTCCCGAATATCTGCGAAACCATTTTCCAAAAAAGTTGCTGTAAGCTCCTGAAGATATGTCCTTACCACAAGATCTGTCATTAACAATATCCCATTTGGCTTCAGTAATTCCGCTACTTTCTTTACCGCATCCACAGCGTCAATATTTCTATGCAAAGCATTTACCGATATCACGACATCATAACTATGCAGAGCCATCTGCTGCTTGTCCATGCTTTCTTCCAGATTCAGCATTTCAAACTCGACTCTTTCATATCCCGCAAGCTCTTTCTCCGCTTCCTGCAGAAAATATTTTGAAGAATCCACATATGTATACGCCACACTTACATCTTCCAGCACATTTAAAATCTGTCTTGTAATTGCAGCATCCCTTGTCCCAATCTCTATAATCTGGAGTGGTTCTTTCCTGCGCCCTTCTATCAGAAGTTTTAATTCCTGCACCAGTCTTTCCACGGTCTCCTCGTAACCCGGAATCCTCCGAAGCAACATATTCGGAGCCAGCGCCGAATCTTTCTGGTAAAATACATCCAGCGGAACTTCATTCCCAGTAACCATATGCTTCAGATACGGCTTCAGTTTCTTAAAATACGTTTCCGCATCTCCAGCTTTTTCCGGTACAGCTACTTCCTTCCCGGTACGCGATAGTCTGCCGTCCTCTTCTCTCAGGATTCCTTCCTTCTTTAAAATTTCCAACCATCTTGCCACAGTATTCTTCTGTGTTTCCGTAATGCTCCCTTTTTCAAAAATTTCCTTCTGCGAAAGAACTTCCTTCTCTGATACAAAAACGCCTAACTCTATGAGTGTCTCCAGCATAAGCTGTACACATCTCTGGTCTGCATAGGCAAGGAAATTTTTGTATGCTGTCTTCCGTTCCTGCTGCATCTGCCAATTGCTGACATCATCCTTCAGTTCTTTCCAGCCCCCGCCAAAGATATCTGTGCCGTACAAATACGTTGTAACTTTAGAATCTTCCTGCAGCGGCGCTCCGATATAAGCAGCCAGCGTTTTATTGCCATGACCATCACTAACTGTATCAACAACTGCATGAGCCACACCCGGAAACTCCTGAATAGCATGTTCAATTTCTCCCAATTCAATCCTGTGTCCACGGATCTTTACCTGATGGTCTTTTCTTCCCAAAAATTCAATTGTCTCATCATCCCAGATTCTTCCGAGATCACCGGTCCGATACCATCTTCCATACTGATCTGTGATAAATTTCTGCCCCGTAAGCGCAGAATCTCCCCTATATCCTTTTGCTACACCAAAACCGCCAATCCAGAGTTCGCCTTCTGCCCAGTAAGGGCAATCCCTTCCATACTCATCCACAACACGATATGCCTGATATCTGAGTGGCTTTCCATAAGGAATAGATTTCCAGTTTTTCGGCATCGGCAGGGTAACATTCTGATAATTGGACCAGATACTTGCCTCTGTAGCTCCTCCCATAGCGACAAACTGGCAATCCTCTGTCCATGCCGCAACCCTCTGCGGGAGATCCATCCCAATCCAATCTCCGGAAAGCATAACCGCCCTGATCGGCAGTTTCTGTTTCATGGATTCCGCCCGTATCAAAAGCATATCCAGAAGCACCGGCACTGAATTCCAAACGGTAATCTGATATTTCAACACTTGTTCCAGCCAGTAATCCGCATTCCTTCTCTCCTGCTCTGGAAGCAATACCAATGTTCCTCCTGCGCCTAGAATTCCAAAAACATCATATACCGACAGGTCAAAATCCATAGCTGATACAGCCAGCGCCCGATCTGCACTTGTCACATGGTACTTTTCATTAATATCCTGAACCGTATTCCATGCGCTTTCATGCGCAATCTCTACACCCTTCGGAACACCTGTAGAGCCTGACGTCATGATGATATAGGCGCTGTCCTTCGGCGACACCTCTGGCAGTCTCACATTTTTCTGTCCCTCTTCCATACCTTCCATCACAAGGATTTCCGTACCTTCCGGCCAGTCCAGTTTTTCGGATAATTCCCGATTCGTGACCACATAGCGGACTCCCGTCTTCTCATGGATTAACGCTCTCCGATCTTTAGGCTGGCTTAAGCTGACCGGAAGGTATGAATTTCCGGAAAGCAAAATTCCTAATGCCGTCTCGATCTGTTCTATCCCGCGCGGCAGGGTAAGTGCAACCGGGACTCCCTTAATATCCTTTTCTGAAATCCCTGCCGCCACTGCTGTCGCCCGTGCTTTTAATTCCCCATAGGAAACCGATCTTCCGCTTCCCGCATCAATAAGCGCAATATCTTCCGGGCAAACTTCCGCATGGTTCATAACAGCCCAATGCAGGCATTCCACACGCTCCGGCACTCTTGTACGCGCTGTATCTTCAATTTCTCTTTTTCTTTTTTCAGGAAGCACATCAAATCGCTGATTCCAGTCCTTCTTTCCCAATTCATGCAGAAGATTCTCAAAACACTCCAGCATATCCGGGATCATATTCTCCGGGAATAACTTATCCACGCTGTCCCATGTAAGCTGTACGCCATTTTCATCTTCATAACTCTGGAAGTCATTCCACACCTGCGGCGTTTGGGAAATCATATAGGAAAACTGCCCCAGTTCTTTCCGGAACGTATCATTTACCAACGGCGTTCCCAGATTGCAGGCAAAAACAACCGGCGCCACTGCCGATGCGTCTCCATACATCTGTGCAAGGTCTCTCTGGACTTGCACGCCGGAATATGCCGTATACTTCATATCCTCATGGAGCTGCTTCTGAATCCTGTCTAGCAATTCTGCAAACGTCGGATTCCCTTCGCAGTCAATCTCCAGCAATAACAGTGTAGTGAAATCTGCTATCACGTCTTCCAATCCCTGCTGCTCTGTTTTCCGGTTAAAAAATGGAATATTAATAAGGAAACGATGATTCCTGCTCCACCGTTCCAAAACCGTCGCATATGCAGTAAGAAGAACCATTGCCGGAGTTGTCTGGTATTCCTTTGCCCGTACTTGCAGATGAGCCCACTCTTCCTTGCCAATCCTTACAATCCTGCGGTTGAATACAGTCTTTGTCACTTCCTGCGGCCGTTTTGCCAGTGGCAGGCCTGGCCCTTTCGGCAAATGCTCCAAGCGTTTTTTCCAGTATCCTTCTGCATTGTTTCTCTCTTCCTTATCTTCCTCTTTCTGCCGTTCCAGATAAGAAGCAAAATTCCACCCTTTTGATTCTGCCGGAAGGCTTTCTCCGCGATAGGCAGCCGCCAAATCCCTCAATAAGATCTGCAAACTCTGTACATCGGCAACCAAAAGTGCCATATCCACGTGCATGCGTGCCCTATTTTCAGGAAAAAGCGTAAGCTCTATTCCTGCCACTTCGCCTTCCTCGATCTTTAGCTTCCGATGGGATAAACGTTCTCTGACAGATACTGCCATTGCCTCTGCTTCCTCAGATGACATCCGTGAAAAATCATGAACCTTTATTTTTTCACAATACGGCTTATCCAGGATTTTCTGTGTCCCATCTTCCAAAAAGCAGGCACGCAGCATGGGATGATGATACTGCAGCACATTCCATGCTTTTTCCAGACGCTCCGGATCTATATTTCCCCCATCAAACTCTAAATACGCATGACAGTCTATTCCTCCAAGAGCCTGTTCTTCATCCCTGCCAACCCAATATGCATACTGTACGTCTGTTAAAGGAAACGGCTGTTTCATATCCTTTTCCGGCGTTATCTTAGATTTTTGCGCCCGTTTTTTGCCCGCTTTTTTCTTCATGCTGCGCTGGATCAGCGCCCACCAGCCTTCAAGGGTAGGATTTTCCATCAATGAACCGAATGAAACCTTAACCCCCTGTTTTCTCCACTGGTTTACCAGACGCATGATCGTCAGGGATGAAAGCCCAAGCTCCAGCAGATTTTCGGAATCCCCCAAATCTCTGGCTACCGGCAGCTTTTGTTTGATCTGTTCCTTTATCTCTATATATTCCATGATTCTGTCTCCTTCTATTTTTCCTGCGCCATCCGTTCTAATGCTTTCTTATCTATTTTTCCTACGCTGGTCAGCGGCCATGTCTCTACCCGTTCTATCTGATCCGGCATTTTATACGCCGCAACGCCTATTTCCCGCAGGAACCTGTGGATTTCCTGCAAATCGATCCCGGCTTCATCATCGGTCACAAGGAATGCACATATCCGGTTTCCAAGGGTTTCATCCGGAACGCCGACAACGGCTGCCTCTTTGATTTTCGAATGCCTGCAAAGGTAAGCTTCAATCTCTGAAGGCATGATCTTTTCTCCGGCGCGGTTAATCTGCTCTTTGATTCTCCCGCCCAAACGTAACCTTCTGTCTTTCGTCCACATAGCTTTATCGCCCGTCCGGTAAAACCCGTCCGGCGTAAAGCTCTTTTTATTTGCTTCCTCCGCCATATAATAACCATCAATCGTATACGGGCCTCTGGATAATAATTCCCCAAAAACTCCTTCCGGTACGGCCTTATCTTCTTCATCCACAATCTTCACTTCATCCGCAGGAGACACCGGAGTTCCCTGACATCTTGCGATCAGGGAACCTTCATCCTCCGGGCTAGTAAAGGACAGTAGCCCCTCCGCCGTACCAAATACCTGCATCAGTTTACACGGCCATTCTTCAATGATCTTATCCGCAAGGGAATCTTCCAGCATTGCGCCGCCCACCTGCAAAATCCGCAGGCTGGATATATCATAATCTTCATCCCATTCCAGCATTTCCATGCACACAGTAACCATAGCAGGAACCAATGCCGTTATCGTGACACCTTCCTCTGTAATTGCGTCAAGGATATCATCCGGGCTGGTCGCAGACGCAAGCACAACTTTTCCTCCCACGTCCAGCGTGCCTAAAAGCCCCGGGCAGCATAATGGGAAATTATGAGCTACCGGAAGAGACGCCAGATAAACGTCACTGCTATCCAAGCGGCATCTCTTCGCGGACATGCGGGCATTATACATATAATCCGTATGGGTGCGCGGAATTAGTTTCGGAACCCCTGTCGTCCCGCCGGACAGCAAAAGCACCGCCGTTTCATACCCATCCACAGCCGGAAATGCTCCATTTTCTCCACACGTTTCCGCAATCATTCCACTGATATCCCCGGATTCGCTATCTACAAATATATGCCGGATACATGAATATTTCTCTTTCATCGCATTTGCCATCGGCACATATGAAAATCCCAGATATTTCTCCACCACAATATAAGCGGCCGGCTTTGCCAGTTCAATAGTTCCTTCCAGTTCCGCCTCCCTGTGGGCCGGCAGCATCATGATTGGCACCGCCCCAATCTTGGAAAGAGCAAAAAACACGATCACAAAAGAAATCCTATTCGGAAGCTGCACAAGCACTTTGTCTCCCTTTAAAATCCCTTTACGCAGAAAAGCTGCCGCAAGACAATCTGCTTTTTGCTTTAATTCCATATAACTGATCTCGTCTTCGCTGTCCGTGACCGCAGTTCTTTCTCCATATTTTTCCGCCCACTTATCAAGCTGCTCTCCAAAGCCGCATCGTTCCCATCCTTCCAGATGCTCGTATTTGCTCATATCCTTCTTATAACTCATTTGATTTGTCTCCTTTCTTATGCGCCGCCACATACGCAGCATATCCCTCAATCTTTACTGGATACAAATGCCATCCCTGGCCTTTCCTGCCTTTTTCTGTAATTTCCCCGTTTCTGACAGAGAAGAAATCCATTCCTCTTCCCAATCCAATACCGATCGCTTTTACATACGCTTCTTTCGCCGCCCAATACTGGAAAAACAGTTCCGGTCCCTCATTTATTACATCTTCCGCTTCTTCTGCCGTATAGAAATTCCCGGCTATCTCCCTGTAATCCGGGCATCCTGCCATTTCCTGCACATCCACTCCGATATCCATTCCGACAGCGAATCCCTCCAGTATGAATTCCCCCGAATGCGAAATATTAAAATTGACTGTCTGCTTTCCTGCGATTTCTTTATGATAAGGCTTACCCAGTTCATTGACAGAAAAATCAACTGTTTCCACATCTAAGTATCTTTTCAAGAGAATTCGCACGATAAGTTTCCCGGCAATATAACGCATCCTGTCTTCAGGAAAGCGGAACTTTCCGGCTTGCTCCGACTCCTGCTCACTCAGGATATATTCATGATTCTTCCAGAAATCTGTCATTTCCGGCCAACAGATGCACCATATATGTATCTCATTTTCACGGATACGAAGTTTGTCTGCTGACAGAAATTCCTTCTCCCCGCATCGTTTAACCTCCATTTTTCATTCCCTGAAGCCGTCTCTCAACCTCACTTATTACTTCGTCTTCGTAATCCCGCAGATAAAAATGCCCTCCCGGAAATATTCGGTAGTCAAAATCATTATCCGTATACTTTCCCCATTCACAGATTGCACTCTCATCCGCTTCACCGTCCTTTTCTCCGCCAAATGCAGAGATAGGTGTATGCAGCACTACTCCCGCTTTATCATAATACGTTTCATCCATGGTAAAATCCGCCCGCAGCATAGGCAGAAAGAAATCCAACAATTCCTGATTCTCTAGTATCTCTTTTGGCGTCCCTTCAAATCTTCCCAGTTCCCTCTTAAACGCTTCATCCGGAAGATGATAGATTGGCTTCGGTTCCGGAATGCTGGGAATCCGGCTGCCGGAAATAAACAGGTATTTCGCTCTATATCCCTCTGCCTCCAATCGCTTTTCCAGCTCATAGGAGATCTTCCCGCCCATACTGTGCCCCCATAAGGCATACGGTCCGTCCACAACCTCTCTTACAGCCTCTTCCAGATCATCTAACATAACCGGCATATCTATATACGGTTTCTCCATGATCCGTTCTTCCCTTCCCGGAAGCTGGACTGGACATACCGTTACTTTTCCCTGCATCTTTTTCGCCCACTGATTATAAGCAGACGCGCCGCCTCCTGCAAACGGCAGGCAGAACAAGGTTATTTTCTCTTTGTTGATATTTTCTGTATTTTTTATCAATTTCAAATTCACTTTTATATTCCTCTTGTATCATGTTCTTTTTGTTCTGTTTATCATCCTTTTGCAATACGCTTTTCCCAGGTATTTCTTATTCCTATCATGGATTAGTTCACTCTAACTCTTTATCAAAAAAAATTTTGGTCCATCCTAATATTAAACCAGACGCCAAAACAATATGCGCTACCATAATCCCGTTTACGATCAGGGAATATCCAATCACAGAAAAAACACCTGCTATCGCGCATTCAATAACTAAAATTACCCTCGCGCGCATCCCATAAACTTTTTTCTCTTTCGCATCCAACTTCTTGCTGCTGGCATCTACCGGCGCCATGATAAATATAACGCCAACCGCGACAAACCATATGATCCGCATTTGCCATATTACAGCCGGAGCAGACGCCAGATACAGACTGCATAGAAGGACAAGGATACCGGAAACAGCCATGCAGCCCCCTGCCTTTTCCAAATGAATCCCTCCGGCATACTGCCTTAAAACAGTAAAGGGCAATAAAAAGACTATCATCTCCATCCAATTCCCCGTTATGATGCCAAGTATGACGATGATAAGGTATATTACCACCCTGCCCAGCAGTACGCCGTAAGCATATTCATACAGCCTGCGGTCTTTCTCTTCAAGAATCCCATTCCTGCTTTGTAGTTCAAAAAGCCGACCAGCCATTTTTTTCCACACTAGAATTTCCTCATTTTCTTAACTTCTTCCGGCTCATCTTCCTGATAGTACAGCCAGTTGCACGCCAGATTTGCCGTATACGCCGTCAAGCAGAGTGCAAGACAGTTTACAGCTCCAAGCAGTTTGATTCCCAGGTTTTTTCTGATTATTTTTTTCATAGTTACAAAGCCTCCTTTTTTCCGAAAGTTTACACAAAAATCGCCCTCTTTTCAATTACCGCGGCAAAAAACTCGCGACACGTCCATTCTTGAAAGGAGAACAGAAACGTCCCTGATTGTACAGCTCAACCAGTAATCAACCGTCAGCTCCGATCTCCACGCGCACCTTTCAACCAGCTTTCCCTGAGCGGTCCCGTGCCCGCGCGTCCTGGCGCCATGTACCCAGCACTACAGCCCACCTCATACCCTTCCAAAATTACCATGCCAAAACTCAAAGGAATCTCCTTCGAGACTGCATTATTACATCCCGCAGACAGCGTAAAGCTCTTATTGAAACCTCCACGATCTGTCCCGTGGAGTCTGAGGATTACCCAAGGTAATCCTTCTACCATCCTTGAGTCTGCAAGAAATTTTCTTTCACATAGGATGCTGTTCAAGTCATCAATATACACTTTTGAAGATCTCTGAACTAATTTGAAAATGTTCCATTAATTGCCTCTTGATTCTCTCCTTCTTCTATCAAGCCGGCTACTGTACAGATAAATTTATTTATATCGTGTAAGAATGCTCTGTTATCCTCATTAACCTTATTCATATACTGCAGATTGGCAATCTCCGCCCTGCTTTTCTGGTATAGCCGGTCCATCTTCTTCACTTCTTCTGATTTTTCTACAAACCTGTCAAATACTGTGAAAATGAAGATATTCGTCATTAACAGAAGCGAAGCTCCTACCGGAACCATGACCCTGTTCATTCCTTCAAAAGAAGTGTGCGAATAAAACATACATCCTAACATAACGATCGTTGCGGTTGGCAGCATGAGCAGCACTGTAAATGTTTTATTTTCAATCGTCAGATAATCGTGCGGTTGGCAGACTGTAATGTAATTTTCAATCGTCAGTCATGGTTTCCTTGTTACAATGCATTTATAAGTCATGTCTGAAGCCCTGGAGTGCACCAGTCACGCCATATGCATTCGTAAGTGCCGCAAAGAGAAATTCGGGAATAATTGCCAGCACATAATAGCAGCATACCGTAACCAGCTTCTTCCATATATTTCCCCGGAACACAACCATAGACGCGATCATATAGATTACCGGAATCATTACCATATTAAGTATTGAGGATTCCAGGCGGTTGGTTCCGAACATTGCCAGTGCTGCGATACAATATACGAGAAATTTTTCCCAGAATCTTTCTCTTCTGTATGGGAGTATGTTCTTTTCCAAGTCCTCCAACAGACACATCTGAAGAAGACAAATCAAATAATCTCTTATTATCATACCATGCCGTTCCTTTCCCCAAGAAATGTTATCAGTGCGTCGGCAAACTGTCCTTTTCTCGACCTCGAAACATTCAACTGGATTCCAAACGACAGCAACGCAACGTTCTTTTCCAATCCTTCCACTTTTGCCAAATTCACAATATAGCTGTTGTGTGCATACTCAAATCCCCTTCCGGCCAGACACTCATACAGATCACTTAAAGATTCCTTGCAATGCATCTCTTCTATCTTTCCCTGTCTGGCAATGTATATCGTACAGCCCCTTTTCGCCAGACAGATATATAAAATGTCTTCCGTATGGATGCGCATTATCCTTCCCGCTGATGTAACTGTCACGGAAGAATCTCCACAGTGCAATTTTACTTTTGATAAAATCATAGGTATTTCCTTTTTCAGACTTCTGTCATGCAGATCCTTCATGATGTACCGGAACGGTTGTCCAACATTAATGCTGTCAGGAGTCGGTTCAAAGTATCCGGAGCAGAACACCAATATCGCTGCCCTATTGTATTCCCTCAGCTTCAGTACCGATTTATTCCCATCCAATCCGGGCATACGCATATCCATAAAGACCAGATCATGCAAAATATCAGCATTTTTCAATAGTTCTTTTCCTGATTCATATTCATAAAACCGTATCTCATTCGAAGACAGAATCCCTTCCGTTTTCTATGACCGTCTCTATTTTCTCCCTGTAATTTTTATCATCATCGCAAATTGCTATTTTACACATATTCATCCTCCAGTGTTAGTTTCTTCTAACCCTTTCCCATAAAAAAACCATCTTGCAGAATCTGAATCCTAAGATTATTTGCCTGTTCCTATAACTCCGGTTCCAAATCTGCGAAGATGGGATCTTCAAAAAATTCCTGTATTGTAATATCCAATCCATCGCATATCTTTTTAATTGTAACTACGCCAGCATTCCTGCTTTGTCCATACAAAATATTTTTCAGTGTTGAAGGCGGGACGCCTGAGCGCACCGCCGCTTCATTCACTGTGATATCTTTCTGCTTAATCAGATCGTTTAACCGATATATGACCGCTGTTTTTATATCCACGGAATCAACCACCTTTTTTTCTTCTATTTTATATAAACCGTCTTTAAAAGGTCGCCCATATATAGTCTTTTTGATCTATGTATGATATTTTTTGACAGTTTTCCTGTTTTTAGAGAAATCCGCAAAAAACCTGTCTTTATCAGACGCAGAAAAGCCCCACGAGAACACATCCGGTCCTGCGCAGGGCTTTTCACTTATCATACTATTTTCCATATTTTTTATTTTCCAATGTGCCGGGCCGGAGCCTCCGTTCTTCTTTCCCACTGTTGCCAGTCATCGTTTTGCCTTTTTCATACTTTTATTTTTCTCATTCTTTCCTGATAAAATCATTATTGTTACGTCTATGAAATAACACCGTAAAAAAACACTGCCAAACAGACAGTGCACCTCATTTTATGCATCTGGCTGCCATTTTACAGGCCCTGTAGCTTTGCGTCCCAGACTTTCATCTGGTTTGCCGATTTCCTTATTATAGCTCTAATCTTATGCAAAAAATTGATTTTATTATACTTTAACGCTCAACTATACACAAGAAAAATTTATCGTTTTAACGCCCGAAAAACAAAAAAGAACAGCCGATACATATACCCGAACTGTTCTTCTACTTCCGAAGTCCACGCAGCATTGACATTACTGTTTCCTGCTCATTTGTACTCAGATCGTTCCATATTCCTAGAACTTCTTTCTGTTTTTCTGTCAGATTCTCTGAATTATCTTCCTGAAAAAACTACGATAATGTCACGCCCAAAGCTGTACATATTTTTCAAGTGTGATCAGCGACGGCAGGTTTTCCTGCGCCATGATTCTTCCCAGTGACGACTGGGAAATTCCCGACAGTTGCGATAATCTGCATTTACTGATATCACGCTTTTCACATAGAGATGTTATTTTATCCGCAATATACTTCTCTATCTACAAGTAACTATTCCTCATTTCCGCTATTACATGTTCTTATTGCACCTGTAATAGCAGAAAAATATTAGTTATCAACTTTGCAAGTATTCATTTCCACAATAGGAAGCATACACATAAAAAAATAAAGATACTTTCCTTTCCGCAAAAGTCATTTTCGCTTATATCATTTTTATAATATCACAGCAAGTTACGTTTATCACATAAAAGTTTGAAGCATAATCATTCAAAACAAAAAGCCGAAAGCCACATTGTTATCTGTGACCTCCGACTCCATTCTATCTTATACTACACCATCCTTACACTCAAATCAGCTCCTCTCTCCGGCTCATCTTTTCCCTGTTTTTCCTGGATGATTCTCTTATTGATTTCCAAGCGTTCATGGATCGACGGTTTCTTCTCTTTTCCTGTTATTTCCTTTCTTTCAGCTTTCCCCGCATCCTTAACTGCTATATTTGCTTCACCGCCAGTTCTTGGCACAGCTTCTCTGCTCTCATTTTTCTCTGCTACCTGCTGTTCTCGTCTCTCCTTCACACCTTTTTCTTCCAGGCTGCAAAAGCTCTGCAGATACGGCAGTACATGATTCTGCATATCTGTCAGATCTTCCATATACTTCTGATACTCTTCATTGCCTTTTCCTTGCTGGTAGCTGATCCAGCTTTCATCTGTCAATTTCATTTCATTCTGCATCTTTAACTGACTGATGATACCGCCGTTTCCGGTACCAATATCTATCTTACCTTGAAAATGATGCAGCATCTTGTCGCCCTTCTCAGCATAATATACTGTAAAAAACATCTGTGCTGTCGTTTTTGGTTCGTTAGTCTTTGGATCACGATCAGCATACCAGACTTTGTCCTGTTCTATGGTTTTGGAATCCAAATCAGATAACTTCTGGCATCTTGGATTCCCCAGTTCACTTTTCTCACAATAATTCACATACACCATTGGTTGCATATCTTTTGGAAGTTCCGGTTCATAGGCTTTCAGTCTTTCAATCAATACTCCTGCACGAACAGACAGATCGCATTCTTCGTCTACAATATCCTTCAGATATGAAATATAGGAATGAATATTTCCACTTCTCAAATCCAGCATTACTTCCTGCACCGTATTTTCTCCCCTCTCCACATTATCTCGATACTCATACGGATCAAAAGCTTCTGCAATCTCATCCAGTGCCTCTGCCAGCTGTTCTGTGGTCATTTTCTCAGGATACATTGCTTCTCGAACATCCCTCATCGGTACATACTTGTAGTCCGGCAATGCTTCATGAATTTTCTCGATCCCTTCCCGTACCAGTGCAAGTTCTCCATAAAATCGAACATCATCCATCAGATTTCCGAATACGGTATTCCCTTTAACGATCGCAAATTCGGCTTCATCATAGTAACTGTCTTCCGGATCACGATAAATAATTCCCATTGAGCATCCCAGATACGCAGTTTTAGGATTCTCCCTATATTTTTCATAGACCGCAGCAATCTGATTAACATCGGTACTTTTTTCATAAGCTCCCATATCATGGAACTCATCACATTCTGTGGCGAAATATTCCAGATAAGGCTCTTTCTTCGGTGGCATATTATTAAGGACGTTATCAATCATGTTATAATTCGCCTCTTCCAGTTCCTCCACCTTTGCCAATGGCTTATATTCGCCCTGGCTTTTCTGAATCTCTGCCATTACAACTTCATCCATTTCTTCTACTTTTTCCATCAACTGATCATAATCCCCACGGATGCGTTCTCCAGTCCAGCCTTCGTCTTCCAAAAGTTCCTCTGCCGCTTCTTCAATAGAAATTTCATCATTTTCATAGACGCCACCATCCATCAGGCGGAAATCTTCATCGTAAAACGAATAATCATATCCTTCTTCTGTTCTCTGAATAGCAAAGTAACGTTCTCCTACCTCATATGCCAGTTCACTAAGAACCTGTTCTTCCAGATTCAGGAAAGAATCCAGCTGTTCAAAACTGATACTGTCTACAAAATGAGCAGTTACCTTTTTCCCCGTCATTCAGAACTATGATATCACTGACAGACAGGGAATGCCCACGGAAGTCTTCCGGTCTGTCAATGTTGAACTTTTCAAAAATATCATCCAGTGACATATTTCCTGATAATTCTCCAACATAGACCAGCTTATAATCTTCTTTTTTTATCTGCATACCATGACTTTCAATAAAGCGCATATTCATAAATGCATAGTTTTCGCCCGGTGAATCGTCCTTGATCTGATAAATACCAAAGGTTCGCCTTGTTCCTAACAACAGGTTTGCCTCTTTCAAAGACTGAATCTGCGGATATTTCTGCATTTCCCATTCCAGGTTACGGAAACGCTCCAGTTCTGTCATAGACATCTGATAATGCTCCGGTCCTCGTTCAATTTCCATGCGTTCTGTGACATACATTGGTGATGAAAAATTAGTGATCAGATAGATATCTGCTCCGGCATCGTATAATTTCAGTGCTTCTTCCTGCTCAATGACACTCATAGGCTCCTGAAATGCTCCAAAATCTTCATCGGCATAATCCAGGTCATTCTCCTCTATCCGTTCCCACATCTGCGATTCCATGCCAAACAGACCTTCATGTGCCTGTATCATTTCTTTACTTGCATACTCTCCCTTGCTGCCATCACTGCCCAGGCAATAAATCTTAGAACCCATTCTGTGATAATCCAAAGCTGCTTCTTTTCTAAGCGGCACCATGTCTTCTGCTGTATATCCATAATCACGTAATTCCAGCTTACCTATGGTTGGATCTGGTAGATCCTGAATATCCATTCTTGCATCATCCAGTAGATCCTCTACCCCTTCTTCATCTGCCTGGATCACTGCATCTGCTAGATTTCTTACCAGAGTCCTAACTTTCTCTTCCTCGCCGATCAGATTCGCATATTCAAAAAGCTGTTCTTTTACATCTGTTGATATTTCTATACCTCTACTCTCTGCCTGATTGATCTGTTCCTGCGTGTATTCCTGCATTTTCTGTGTTTCTCTACCCGTTATCCTGTTTCTTGCCATATAAATTCCTCCTGTGTTCTAAAAAATGGCATAACCGACAGAACCTTCTTCTACCAAATTATGCCATCTTTCCTCTTTATTCCAGACCGAAGTCCCGTTTTCTGGTTTCCTTGCCAGTTTCACTTTCCCGCTGACTCTTTTCCTTATAAATCTGCAGTTTCTCATGGATAGAACCTCGTGCCGGTCTTTCTTCTTTCTCTTTTGATTCCGACTGCTCTGTTTCTGTATCTTCCCGCTCATCCATATTGAGAAGTGCATTTAGCTCTGACAGTCGCTCCAGTTTTCTGGTTCAACTCCTCTTCTTTTGGAAATGGCTTTCCGACTTCCTCTTTGGCATTTGCCATCTGCTCCTGTACCGTTTCCAGCCGTTGTTCTGCTTCTGCCAGTTTCTCCGGATAACTTTCTAAAAGATTATTGATACGAGTGATATTTCCCAGGGCATCGGCTCCCAACCGAACTTTAGCTACCGATTCATGCTTTACAGACAGGATAAACTCTTTGCTCCAGCTGTCGAATTGGATTCTCATGTTAAATCCCTGATAACTTCCAATGTCCATAGCTGCATCTACAGACTTAATGTCTTTGCAGACCGCCAGAAGTGCCATACCTGCCTCTTTCTTTTCTGTGAACACTTTGCCACTGATTTCCATAGAAAACTGCTCTGGATCTGTGATTTTATGCTCAGAAAAATGAGCGATATCTGCCTTATAGCTGTCAATAATCTCCGTCAGTTTTGCAATCTGTTGCGGGAAATTCCTCGCAATGTCATCTTCCAAACGGTACTGATTATTCATGTGGTTGGCTTTTAAAAGTTTCAACTTTGCCACGTCCACATCCAATGCCATCTTCTCTTTTACTGCCGGATTTCCGGTTGCAAGTGCTTTGACCTCTGCATAGGACAGTGCCGCTTCATCCACATCTTCACAACTTCTGACCGGTGCTTTGCTCGTCATAATCTGGGAGATGAATTTCTGCTTGTTCTCGATCAACTGCCACATATAACTGTCGAATGTGGATTCTGTTACATACCGGAAGATATGAACCTTTTTATTATGGTTTCCCTGACGGATAATACGTCCTTCCCTCTGTTCCAAGTCAGATGGTTTCCAACCAATATCCAGATGATGCAGGGCAATCAAACGATCCTGCACATTGGTTCCTGCACCCATCTTTGCTGTTGAGCCAATCAAAAAACGAACCTGCCCGGATTTCACTTTTCCAAACAGCTCCGTCTTTTTTGCTTCTGTATTTGCATCATGAATAAAAGCAATCTCTTTTTCCGGTACACCTTTTCTCCATTAGTTTCTGCTTCAAGTCATCATAAACATTAAAACTGCCATCGCCTTTCGGTGTGCTCAAGTCACAGAAAATCAACTGTGCGGATTTCTGTGCTGCTGTGTCTTTCCATATTTCATAGCTTTTCTCTGCACAAACTGATATTTTACTTTCTGGATTATCTGGCAATAATTCATTCACCAAACGCTGGTCCAATGCTAACTTCCTTCCGTCATTGGTGATTTTTAGCATATTATCGACCGAGGCATCTACCCCTCCGTTTCTGACAACTTCTGCACGTTCTCCAAGGCTTTCTACGATTTCTTTCTGCTGTTCCGTTGGTTTCAGCACCACTGTTTCATATTCCGCTTCCGGCACTGGAAGCTTTAACTGATCGGAAGTCTTGATATCTGCAATCTCCTTGAACATATTCATCAGTTCCGGGATATTATAAAATCTTGCAAATCTGGATTTTGCACGATATCCTGTTCCTTCGGGAGCAAGTTCGATGCTCGTGACAACTTCTCCAAAAGGTGGAAGCCCAGGAATCAAACAGTCCAAGTCCCATATTTTGTAATTTGCTGTTCTGCAGATACCGCTGCATAACATATAATTCCGTCATGCTGTTGCTGATTGGTGTGCCTGTAGCAAAAGTAATGCCTTTTCCTCCGGTAATCTCGTCCAGATACTGACATTTATTGAACATATCTGCGGATTTCTGTGCTTCGTTCTGTGCAATCCCGGCTACATTTCTCATTTTTGTATAAAGAAACGCATTTTTATAGCTGTGTGCTTCATCTACATACAAATGATCCACGCCCAGTTCTTCAAACGTAACTACCTGATCTTTTTCTTCTCTTTCTGATTCAGTTTTTCCAGCCTTGTCTGCAGTGTCTTTCTGGTCTTTTCAATCTGTTTGACGGTATAACGCCCACCGTCCTGTTCATACCTTGCACTCTGGATTGCCATTTCCAGATCATCAATCTGCTTCCGCAGCATAGCTTCCTGCCTCTCATCAGAGATTGGAATACGCTCAAACTGGGAATGTCCAATGATAATGGCATCATAATTCCCCATAGCAATTCTGGCACAGAATTTTTTTCCGGTTTGCTGGTTCAAAATCTTTCTTGGTTGCAACCAGGATATTGGCTCCCGGATATAACTGTAGGAACTCGGCACCCCACTGCTCTGTCAGATGGTTTGGCACGACAAAGAGATTCTTCTGTGATAATCCCAGACGTTTGCTCTCCATTGCCGCCGCTACCATTTCGTAGGTCTTCCCAGCTCCTACTACATGTGCCAGAAGCACATTGTCTCCGTAAAGCTGGTGTGCAACTGCATTTTTCTGGTGCGGACGAAGTTCTATTTCCGGATTCATTCCTGGGAAAGTCAGATGACTGCCATCGTATTCACGGGGACGGATGCTATTAAACCGTTCATTGTACACCCTTACCAGTCGTTCACGCCTCTGCTGATCTTTAAAAATCCAGTCTTTAAATGCTGCTTTCATGGCATCCTGCTTCTGCGATGCCAGCATGGTTTCTTTCTTATTGAGGACACGGATTTCATCACCATTCTCATTGACACTCTTATCATAGATGCGTACATCTTTCAGATTCAGGGTATCTTCCAGAATCCGGTAGGCATTTGCTCTCTCGGTTCCATACGTTGCATAGGCAAACGCATTTCTTGGACTGTCGGCATTTCTTTCCTGTAATCCTCCACTCACCATTTACCTCAGAGAATTTTACCTGTATTTCCTTCTGTGCAAGATACCATGGCGTATGAAGCAGTTCTACCATAAAATCCTGATAATCCGAAGGTTCAATCCAGGTGGCTCCAACACGTACCTCAATCTCAGATGCTTCCAGATCTCTCGGCTGAACCGCCTCCAATGCACGGACATTCGGTGTAAATTCCGGGTGACTCTCGGCAAAGGTTCTCGCAGTGTTTAATTTATCTCTGACGTTTCCAGACAGATATTCATCTCCGCTTTCCCACTGGTCTGTCAGTGGATTTTTGAAGATAACTCCAACCAGCTCTTCTGTGATTTTCTCTTCGGTCTTTCCGGTCAACTGTGCCATATATGGAAGATCTACTTTAGCCTTTTCATTTAGGGACAGAGCAAGTGCTTCTGTGGCTGTCTCCACACTTGTCACAGCGACCGCCTTTTTAATGGTTCGTTTGGTGAACATGTCCGCTTTCCGCTTCAATGTTCCATCTTCATTCAAGTCTTCCAGGGAACACAGCAGACAATAAGAAGAGTCATCAGAAAATGCACGTTTGTTAGCATTACTTCCAATAACTCCATACTTTGCTGTGTAGGTATCATACACCTGATTCAGTTTTTTCTGCTGTTTCTGGATTTCTTCATCTGTGACGTTTTCCTCCATCTGCAAAGCGATCAGCTCTCGGACAGTATCACGGATTGCAACCATCCCTTTTACACGTTCTGCAGTAGCGGCAGGCATTTTCACCTGATTCATCAAAGAGTTGACACGGTAATATACCTGATCATCTACCACCGTATAACTGTAATTTCGCACATTTGGATCTGCTGGAATACTCTCTGGCATCTCATCCAGTTCTGTCTCCACATCTACTGCCGGTGCCATGCTTCCCTTGATGTGTTTTACAGCTTCTTGTAACTGTAATTCCAAATCAGCTCCTTCCATTGGAGCACATGTTGTTTCCATACCATACGGACCGGACACTTCTTTCATCTCACCCAGAATCATTTCCGGATGCTGAACAAAATACTTATTAATGCTAATTCCATTTGCATCACTCTCCAAATCTATCCAGTCTGGCATCTCTTTTGTGAAACTCTCACGCTTCTGGAAAAACAAGATATCAGCACTGACTTCTGTTCCCGCATTTGCCTTAAAAGCTGTGTTCGGCAGTCGGATTGCCTCCCAACAGATCTGCCCGCTCTGCCAGATATTTCCGGACTTCCGGTGACGCCTTATCCATAGTTCCCTTTGTTGTGATTAGTGCCGCCACACCACCTGGACGTAACTGATCTATCGTCTTGGCGAGAAAGTAATCATGGATCATGAAATTGTAGCGATCATACTGACGGTCATTGACCTTGTATGCACCAAATGGCACATTTCCAATCGCCACATCAAAAAAATCATTAGGATAATCTGTCTTCTCAAAACCTTTGATCTGAATATTGGCATCTGGATAGAGTAGCTTTGCAATTCTACCGCTGATACTGTCCAGTTCCACACCATAGAGTTTGGACTGATTTAGATTTTCTGGAAGCATTCCAAAGAAGTTCCCGACTCCCATAGACGGCTCCAGGATATTTCCTTTTGTAAATCCCAGATTCTCCAACACCTGATACATACTTTCAATCACAATCGGCTGTGTATAATGAGCATTTAACGTGGAAGCTCTGGCTGCAGCATATTCCTCTGGTGTAAGAACCGTCTTTAATTCCAGATATTCTGTCTCCCATGCAGCTTTTGTCTCATCAAATGCATCTGCAAGACCTCCCCAGCCGACGTACCTGGATAAGATTTTCTGTTCCTCTGATGTCGCATTGCGGTTCTCATCCTCACATTTCTTTAACAACTGGATAGCCATGATATTGGCTCGGAATTTCTCCTTCGGTGTTCCCTGTCCAAGTTCATCATCTGTGATACGGAAGTTCGTTGCTTGAATCGGTTCTGCTATTCCGTTAATCTCTTCCAAAGATTCTTTTTCTTCCGATACCTCAGCTTCTCCCGATAATTCTTTTTCTTTTTTATCATAATCTGTCCACACACGTTGAGAAATAGCAGTAAAATACGAGGACTCTTCCTCCATAATTTCTTCCCTGATTTCCCGTAATTCATCTAAGGTATCCGCATTTACAGTTTTGTTGTGATAATGATAATAAAGTACTTCTTGTCCGAGTTTTACATCCAGACGTTCCAATTCTTGTGTTGACATTCGATTCCAAATATCATCTTTTTCCGTATGAATCGTGAAACCTTCTCCATCATCATGATATTCTAATGTGTATTGAAGTCGATTCACTTCTCCCTTAACTTTGCAATCAAAATCATGGATTCTTGTTCTGGTACCGGACATATATTCTGAATCAACTAATCTCAAATCAGTTATATCTTCCGCTGTCAAAGTATCCTGCTCCAGCTGTTCTCCTAACATCTGCTGTGCTTCTTCCAAATCTGCCAGTCTCTGTGCTTCCTGCCGCTCTTCATACTTTTCCAATTCTTCCGGTGATAAGAAATCATCGGTGCGGATCAGCTGACGGACACGTTCTGCAACCTTATTCCATTTTAATAGAATTTCTACTTCTGGACTGCCAATCTTTCCTTTCGCAAGTTTTAATCCTTTTGCATCATGGGATGCGTCGGAAGCATCTGCTCCTAGTATTCCGGGTGAAAAACCACCTGTTCCATACTCATTTTTCAGGAACTCAGCTGCATCTTTCATATCATGATGTTCCATGAAATACTCATAGATTCGGTTACGTCCTCCTGCAGTAATGCCGCCTCTTCTTAACACTGCGTCAATTTCATCCTGTGTGATAAAGGATAGTGCCGGTCGCTCTACCTTGAATTGCTGATCCACCCAGGAAAAATCTCTCTGGAGGTCACGAAAACGCTGAAAATACACTGGATTGTGCTGAATTTCCCAACGATGATAATTACTCGGATTTTCATTCATATCCGCTTGTAACCATTCAAACTGCTGATAGATTTCTTTTTGTCCTTCTGGATCTGGCCAGGCATTCCGAATGATATCCTGCCAATCCGTATAAGACCGGTATTCTTCCGTATTTCTATTTGTATCACGGAAATGGAGTGCCAGAAGATCTGTCATTTCTTTCTGTTCCTGCTCGATAGCATTATTGGAGATAAGATTATCAACATAATTTCCTTCCTCATACATATCCTGGATCCTGTCAGCAGCTTCTTCCCACGTAACGATACGGTCAAAATTTCTTCTTGCTGAGTCGCCTCGTCGGATACGGATACCATCGTTGTCGTACCAGATACTGATTTTCTGCCCATCTATGGTAAATCCTTTTCCTCCAGTGCCATATTCCTCTTTCAGGAAGCTTTGCATTTCTTCATTATCCAGACCTTCGATCAATCTTGCAGTAATGTGAAACAGTGTATTTTTCTGTCCGCTTCCTGTTCTGAGAATATCGTCTACCACTTCATCCGAAATAAGAAAAGCGGCTGGCTGTTCTAATGCAGCTGCCGCTTTCCTTATTTCTCCTAACTGTTCCTCTTCTGTTGGGAACAGGCTTAACTGTAAATAATCTCCCGAATTACCAGTTCCTCTGCCTGTGCCTTGATCTGGTTCATGTGTCTGGTCCACGCCATTGTGTCTGCCATCTTGTCCGGTGCCGGATCTTTCTCCAAGAAGTTCGTTCATCAGGTTGTCTACTCTCTGCCTTGCCTGACTGTCGATCTCCATCAGATGACTGTCCAGACGGTTCTGCAGTGTCAGAATATTGAACCTGGCTACCTTGTGGTTTCTCAGATACTCTTTCCTCATCATTCCATATTTCCCGATCGTTCCTCTCGTCTCTTCCAGGCTGATATCTGGAATCTGATACTCTCCGTTCTGGCTGTAACTGATCTCTCTCATAGTCTGTTTCCTCCTTTTTTTCTTCTCTATCTTCTGTATTATCTGTGTTACTTTCACGAATTAACGTGTTAAACTCATTATAAGCTACTTCTTTTTCTTTTGCAACCGTTTTCAGGTCATTTTCCAGATCATTCAGAACATATCGTCCAATCTGCATCAGGACTGGTCTGCTGATCTCGTTGACTGCACTTCCCAGATGTCCTAACACTTTCAACTGATTGAAGTCCGTTATATGCCGAAAATCCTCTGCATCCAGATATTCCTGTACATCCAGTCCACACCTGTTTAGTAATACACACCAGACACTATTGGTCATCAGTTCTCGGAATTCTACTTCCTGATTCTGTTCGTCCAGTTCTTCCAAAAATGTCCCTGTCACATCCAGTCTCAGTTCTTCCAATGCATCTGGAAGCCATTCCTGCATACTCTCCTTCGCTGCCTGATGCAGACTTTCAGCAAGTCCTCCTTCTGTATCTTCCAGTGATAACTGCTCCTGCAGATAATCTGCCACCAGATGTTCTCCTTCTACTGGAAAATTCCATAACTGAGGATCCTTTCCAAGATTCCGCACTTTATAAGTGTCCTGCACATCAAATACATACCGAAGTTTTGTTTTCGGTCCGGAAGTATTGTCAATCAAGGCAATCCCCTTAGATCCCTTTTTGATCCATCGGTACATCTTCTGATTCCAGATTTCCATGGATGCTACGGCAGTTGCTTCCGGCCGCTGTGCATAAATTAAAAGCTGTTCTGGAAAAGTGTATTTGTACAGTCTGGATGCAGTGTTTAGGAACCGCATCCATTCCTGCGGACTGGCAGCTACATCTTTTGCCACCTCTTCCGTCAGCTGTTCCATTACATATAATTTATTTGCCATGTGCTACTCCTTTTCATAAAATCAGGGACTGCTTAGCACAGTCCCCTTAAAATCATCGTTGCTTCTCTTTATAATGCTGTGGCAAGATCTTTTGACTTATTCTTCGGCACTTTCTCTGCTTCTTTTGCCTTGATCTCTGCCTTGGCTTTCTCCAGCTTTCCGTGGATTCCACCTTTTACTTCTGCTTTTTCAGCTGCTTTTTCTTTTTCCAGACGTGCTTCCCTACGTTCAGCATTTTCCATGACTGCTGTCTTTTCCATCACAGAACTGAACCTTATCTGACAGCTGTTCCTCTCTTTCTACCTGTGTCTCATTGACTTCTTTTACCATCGCATTTAATTCCGGGACCTGAAAAATTCCGTTATCAGGGATAATCAGCACTTCATGAATGGAAGATGGGATGACAAAGTAATCACTTCCCAGGCATTCCCCAATCTGTTTACGAATATCTTCCTGCAGTAACAGGGAAGCTCCATTCATCTTAGCTTTGTTTGTCAGACAGAACATTGGGTTTTCCATGGCTTCCATATCCATTTTTTCATTCAGCAGGTTTTCTGGTTCTTCACCAAAAATCATAGATTTGATAATCTCATTCATATCCATAAGTGTGACACCACGTTTTCGGTCTGCCGTCATTGCATCCGCTTGAATCTGTTCGGCAGATACTCCCCACTCGTTCATCAGAGAAACAGTTACCGGAATACTGCCGACTTCCTCTTCATTTTCTTTCAGATTTACTGCATAATAAGCTGCAAAATCTCCGTGTTCTGTGACTACTTTATCTGCAAGAAGATCGGTATTCCATTCCTTATCACAAATTCTCATCTGTAATTTGTCTTTCATCTTTTCATAATCCAGAATATCCGGAACTCCCATATCAAAAAATTCTGCTTTTCCCTGTGCCTCAATACGCATATCAGCCACATCGCCAACACAAGAATCCACATCTTTTCCATGGATATATTCCAGGTAGAAGGAATCCAGATAGACTCTCGGTACAATTCTTTGATCTCCATTTGGAATTGTAATGCCAGTAAGCTTCAATCCATTATTTTTTTCTACTTCCTGAAGTGTAATTTCTGCGTCCTTGTAAGACTCTGGCAGATACTCCTTTACATTGTCTTTGACATATTCATAAAATTCTTTTCTGTTCATCATACGCTTTTACCCCTTTCTGATCATGTGATGGTTCATTCTTTTTCTGCTGACCATCTGCTCGGCTTTCTTCTGATAAGCCATCATTCTCTTTAAAGTTTTCTCCTGGTTTCTTTTTTGCTTCCTGTCTTTTTTCCATTGTTTTCATCATAGTTTTCTGTTCCTTTCTGTGATTTTTTTGTATGAAAAAGGGAGCCTCACATAGAAGCTCCCAATCATAACCGTTGGTTTTAGTTTCCTTATTTGCTTTTCCTTTTCCGGCTGATATAAAGTCCTGCCATACCTCCTGTGGAGATTACCAGAAGAAGGATCGGCAGCCAGATATTTGTGCTGTCACCTGTTTTCGGTGCGTTTGATACCTTCGTCTCTTCATGGGACTGTGGTGTCTCCGGTGTGTTCGGTGTTTCTGGAACTTCCGGTTTCTCATTTGTCAGATTAAAAGTGACTTCTACAACCGGCGTACTGTCATCTGCATAGGCAAATGTCACTTCATGCTTGGTCTGATCCAGTGTGTATCCATCCAGTGTTTTTGTTTCCACCAGATAATACTTGATAGCGGTATCATATTTGCCATTCTTAAATGTGGCAATCTCATACAGCTTGCTTTCTGCATGACCGGCAGCATCTGTCTTTAAGGTTTCCAGAACTTTTCCTTTACTGTCACGGAGTTCAAATTCTACCCCTTTCAGCGGTTCTCCTGATGATTTATCTGTCTTATTGAGAATCACTTTTCCCTTGGCAGTATCATCTTTCATAGCCACTTTCTGGATTTCTCCGTTATCTTTCACCTCAAATGTCACATCGGCTGTCAGAAGATATCCTTTCGGTGCCTGCTCTTCACGTAAGGTATATTTACCGATTGGCAGTTTTTCGATATAGTGTGCTTCCTCTGTGGAAGTCCAGCTCTCTACTACCTGATCATCCTTATCGAGAATCGTCAGTTTCGCACCTGGAATCTCAGTTTCTCCTGTGATATCAGTCTTACTGATCTCTACTTTTGTCACATCATCTTTCATCTCATGCTTCTGAACCTCTGCTGTATTCTCTACTGTGAAAGTAATACTTTCTGCAGTGACATATCCATCTGCCGGTTTTGTCTCTGTCATGGTGTATTTCTTACCAACAACCAGTTCTTTGATCACATGGGATTCTTCCGTAGAAGTCCATTCATCTACTGTATTGCCATCTGAATCCGTTACTTTCAGGTGTGCACCTGGAAGTTCTTTACCTGTTGTCAGGTCTGTTTTGGACAGCTCCACTGTGGTTGGCTGATTTTCAAAAGTAAAGTCGTAGCTTACTTCTGCCTGGTCTTCTCCGGCATATTCAAAGGTAAATTCCTGTACTTCTTCTGTTGTAACAAATCCGTCCGGCGCAAAGATTTCTTTCACATAGTATTTTCCATCTACCGGAAGATCTGCCGTAAAAGTAATCTGTCCTTTTTCATCCGTTACTCGCTGCTCGATCAGACTGTCTTTCTCAAGGAGTACCTCGCCCTTTACATTTTTGATATCTTCACTGGTATAAAGACCGAAGACACCACCTGCAAGAACACGGTCTGTATCTTTTTCTTTCTTCACAACCGTAACCTTTACTTTCTGACGGGCATTCTGCCATTTCTCATCATAAGTAATGACTGGTGTGTCCTGATCACGGTAGGAAAGATCAACATATCTCGGCTCTCCGTCCAGCATATAACCATGGGCAGTTTTTAACTTCCTTCACATAGTACTTGCCAGCCGGTAGATCTCCCATCTGTGCAATACCATTGGAATCCGTAGTAATGGTTCCCACTTTTTCATCTGCTTTGAAATAATCTTCGCTGACACCATCTGCCGCTTTGATATCTTCCGCAGCAAATACATCGAAAGTTACATTTGAAAGGCTTCCGGTTACATACTCAAAGAGATGCTCCACAGTACCTTTTACATTGTCCAGAAGTGTCACTTTATCCAAAAACTCTCCATTTTTGTTAATGATCAGAAGTCCTGTTGGAACTTCATCTTTCATCTCTACTTTCTGAATCTCTGCGGTATCTTCCAGCGTGAACTTCACATCCGTTGCTTTCAAATAACCATAAGGTGCCATTTCCTCACGAAGGGTGTATTCCTCACCAACTGTCAGTCGTTTGATCACATGTGGCTGATCTTTTACAGAAGTCCACTGATCCACAGCATTTCCTTCTTTATCGAGAACGGTGAGTTTTGCCCCATCCAGTTCCACACCTGTTGTTACATCTGATTTTGTAATTTCAACTGTTGTTGGCTGGTTCTTTTTCACAGTTTTCAGTTTTACTGTCTTCACATCCTGTCCCCGATAATAAGCATCCAGATTCAGCACTTCATCAGAGGATACAAATCCAGCCGGTGCTTTTAACTCTTTCACATAATACTGTCCAAGTGGCAGATCCAGCGTACATACTGCAAGACCATCATTATCAGAAGTCATTTTCTGTAAGAGTGTATCTGCTTTCACAATCACTTTTCCATCTGCCTTGATATCCTCTTTGTTATAGATACCAAAGACAGCCTCCTGCTACGGTTGCACCATTCTCTGCATCCTGTTTTTCTACCTGGATTGCAACTTTCTGTCGGTCATCGCCAACAGTCACTTCCTGTTCGATCACAGGTGTATCCTGATCTGCATAGACAAATGCGACATCCGATCTGTCATGGTTCAGAACAAATCCTTCCGGTGCAATCTTTTCTACCACATAGTACGAACCAAGCGGCAGATTATCTGCAACTGCTTTTCCGTCTTCCCCGGTCGTAACAGTTGTTACCAGTGCATCCTTCGCATAGATCAGCTGCCTGTTTCCGTTTTCATCTTTCTGATAATCCGGTGTATAGATATTTTCAGCTGCATAGACATTAAATTCCGCACCCTTCAGGTATCTTTCTTCATAAACAAAATCCTTTTTAAATCCGGTCAGCATCTCACCTTTTTTATAGATTTTCAGCTTTCCTTTTACTGGATGGTTCTCGTAATCTACCGTAATAATGGCATCTCCGCTCTCAGAATCCATCTGGTATGCTGTGTTTGCATCCACTGTAATCTCTACATAGTTCTTGTTGATTGTGTACCCTTCCGGTGCGTTGACTTCCTCAATCCGGTAATGTCCGATTTTCAGATTCTTCGGCATGATCAGATATCCCTGACTGTCCGTAAAATAGGACTTGTGAGTGGTTGTCACTGGGTAAGTTGTTACCTGCTCCACGTACTTTTTGTTGTCCAGGTCATATACCTTGAATTCTGTTCCTGCAATCAGGACGGATTTTTTTGTTTCATCGTCTTTTTTCACGATTTTCAGTTTTGCCTTAAACTCTTCATCCAGAAGCACACGCCAGATCTGCGGCTCATTTGGATGATGCTCCGTGATATTCACTTCAAAATCATCGATCGGCTTGTAATTGTGCGGTGTTGTAGTTTCACGCACGATATAGCTTCCAAATGGTAATGGAATACTGCAGGCATAACCTTTGTCATCTGTGAAAATCTCAGTTGCTCCATTTTCTCCACTCACTACTGGTTTGGCAGAATCAAAATCATAGCTTCCATCTGCTTTCTTTGTAAGGGAAGATTTCAGATAAACTGTAAATCCAGCTCCGGATAACAGATCTGCATCTGTCTTTCCATTGTTGGCTGCTTTGATGATCTGGAATGGCTGCTTGATGACCTGCTCACTGGAAGTGCACTCTCTTTTTACTTCTGCTGTCATATCTCCTTCATAACTGCAGGTAAGATCATGCTCTTCTGTATCTGCCAGGTATCCGGTCGGCGGTGTGATCTCTTTGACGTAATATTTGCCAAGATATAAGCCATTTACAGAAGCCTGTCCTTTTTCATCTGTTGTAAGAGAAGCCACCTGTTCTCCTGCTTTATAAATAGTTCCAGTTGCTCCATCCGGATGCACGATATCTTCACGGGCATACAGACCATAAACTGCACCTTTCAGTGTGGCATCTCCCTGTGGTACTGCTTTTCCTGTTTCTTTATCAACTTTGAATAAATTGATCTTTGCTGTCACACGGTCATTGCTGAAGGTATGGGCAAATGATACGGTTGCTTCTTTATCATTGGTGTAAGAAAACTTGAACGTATACACATCTTCTGTATTTCTTACATAGCCTTCCGGCGCCTGATCTTCTTTTACAGAATAGGAATATCCAATCGGAAGATCTGCTGTGAATTTTGCAGTTCCATCTGCTCCAGTAGTTGCTTTCTCAATCAGTGTTCCTTTTTTCACAACAACGGTTCCGTCTGCATTTCTAATATCATCGGATGCATACAGAGCAAAAATACCGCCTTTCAGTGGTTTCTTGGTGTCTTTATCCTGTTTTACTACGGAAACATCTGCTTTTCTGTCTCTCGTTGTTAAAAGTCACATCTGCAAATACAACTTCTTTGTTCTGACCAGCATAAGTTAGAGTCACTGACTTTTCTTCGCTGCCGTTATAGAAATTGTCCGGTGCTTTTGTTTCTTTTACCACGTAGGTTCCAAGATGCAGGTTCTTCAGTGTAACAGAACCATTCTCACCTGTTGTCAGATTTTCTTTTACAAGGTCACCTTTGCTGTACACTTTTGTGCCATAAGCAGTTACGATATCTGCCCCGGCATACACGTTATACACTGCATTTTTTTGTCTGCGGTTTTCATACTGGAATACCGTTCCATTCTCACTGACATCTGCTCCGGTCAGAACCTGTCCTTCTTTGTAAATGGTAAGCTCTGCCAGCTGTTCCTTATTTTCCACGGTTACAGCTGAGGTCTTACTTGCTACCAGTTTTACATTTGTTGCCGTTGCATTTACTACATATCCCTGTGGTGCTGTGATTTCTTTCAGATAAACGGTATCCTGTGTCTTGATGATCGTAACAGAAGATTTTCCATTTCTTATCCGTTGCCGGCATCTGAGTGATCAGCTTTGTACAAGCCTCATCGCTGTATACACCGAATACTGCACCTGCAAGATTGACATCCGCTGTATCGTCTTTCTTTACGATTTCGATCGTAGCCTGTTCAATCCAGGACACCTTTAAGCTTACATATTTTTCATCAGCAACACCTTCTCCAAATACAAATGCCAAATCCTGAACACTTGCATTCGTAGTCAGTTTATATGCTGAGTAATCTTTTGTAATACTTCCCTTCATTTTTGCAGAAAAAGTAGCATTTACATCTTTTGTCTGTGTCAGAGGCGCAGAAAGATAAAACGTGGTTCCTCCTCCAATTGTTACGCTTGCACCTGCCGCACTTACGGTTCCAGTAGATACATTATGGAGCTTTACTCCTTTTGGTAAGTCCATTGTGATTTTCTGCTGGGAAGATGCGTTGAACTGAATGTTCTCCGTTCTCTGAACATTTCCATCTACATAAGCTTTTACATCCGGCTTTGAAAATGACATCGCTACATCTGGTATTTCCGGCTTATTCACACAATAATTATAGAGTTCTTTTGCCAAAGCCTCTCCTGTAGCATTTGTTCCGTAAAATGCATCACTACTTCCGTTGGCATATGATGCAGCCATGTGAATAATGATGAATCTTTTTCCTTCTGAAAAATCCGTGTGTTTATTCGCAAAAAAGCTTTCACTTCCTGCGGCATCTGTACCGTAATAACACACTTTTGCTAACGCCTGATTGTCTCCAATCTTTGTAATTGTATAATTTCCAGATCCAGGTCCTGGCTTTGCTGGCTGTACACAATACGCAATTGCTCTGACGCTTCCGTAGCTGATATAGTACGGCTCTGTCAGATAGGTTCCAAGATTATAATCTGCATATCTATACAGTGGTCCTTTTTCAATTGTTACCTGCTGTGTACTTCTTGCTGAATAAGCCGAAACTGCTTCAAATGTTGCAATCTCTCCCTCTTCCATAGCATCAAGATCCACACCTTCGTCTCCTGCCTGTTCCAAAACATCATGAAGCTCTAACCCTGATTCTTCATCATAGGTATCCTGATTCTGTGCCTGCTCTACCAAATCATCAAATTCATCAGCGTCAATATCGGTAACCTCCGAGTCTGCTTCGGAATCCTCCGCTTCCTCTGTCTGCTGTTCACTTACAGCTGTTTCGGATTCGGTCACTGCTTCACTCCCTGCCACCTCTGTCTGAGCTTCTGTTGCTTTCTCACGCACAATCAGTTTTCGGCTGATCTGGTACTTCGGATGCTCCTGATTTACCGGTTCCACATAATAGACCGCTTTGTAAGTGTCCGCATGATCTGTCGTAAAATCCTCATCCTTGTCATTCTTTGCTTCCTCAAATGTGACTTTGACCTTGTTATCATCCTTGATTTCCAGTCCTGTGTAATCTGATTTCACATCAAATACACTGCCTGTTTCGATTTCATAATCTTTGGCAGTCACCACCTCATCTTCATCCAGAAGGTCTTTCACTTCCTCATAAAGTGGCGGTTTTTCCTCTGGCTGGATCTCCGCTGCATATGCTGTCATCGGAGATAACACTGTACTAAGCATTGTCATGCCTGCCAGCAAGCCAGATACTACTTTTCTAAAATTACCTTTTTTCTTCATGCTAAGGTCCTCTCTTTCATATATTTGTATTAAAACAGACAGTCCTTAGACTGCCTGCAATACACTACTTATCGTTGTGGAAAAATCAGATTGAACTGTACATTTCCCTCTCCGGGATCGACCATCTCCACAGTTGCTTCATACTGTCTCCCTGTTTTTCTTGATACCAGATCCTTATAATGGATTTTTCCTTTAGACAGGAACTTCTTTGCTGCCGCCTTATCCATCTTTTTTCCTTGGCTTGCAAGAAATTTATCATTCTTCCATAAGGTAAAAGCACAGTTCCGGTCAGAACAGTAAAAGTTTACTTTTCCTTCCCTGACATCTGCTCCACAGCGGGGACATTTGCCAATGACTTCTCCTTTTGCCTTTCCCTGAAACTGATTTTTCTTCTCTTCTGAAATCCCCTGATATCTGGCAACCAGTTCCTGCATCAGCTCTGTAATCCCATTTAGGAATTCATCTGCTGTCTCTGTATTCTGGGCAATATGATTCAATGCCATTTCCCACTCTGCGGTCATCTTCGGAGATTTAATCTCATCCGGTAGAACCGTAATCAGCACATTTCCATCATCTGTCGGCACCAGATTTTTCTTTTCCCTTTTCACAAAGCCAGACTGAATCAGTTTTTCAATGATTGCTGCCCTTGTTGCAGGAGTACCAAGTCCTTTCTTTTCTGTATCTTCGGTCAGCTCTTCATTCCCTGCACGTTCCATCGCAGAAAGCAGGGTATCTTCTGTGTACTGTTTCGGTGGCTGTGTAAAATGCTCCGATACAAAAGAATCACAGGGACCATAATGCTTGCCTGCCCAGATATCCAGCTCCGGCTCTTCTTTCTCAATCTTTACGCCAAAGAACTGTTTCAATTTATTTTCGATCGCCTTGAATCCTTCCTGCTTTGTTTTCTTTGCCGTGAGATAAAACGTATGATAATTGCAGGTAATCTGGCATTTATGGCTTTCATAAATATAAGGCTCTGCAGTTGCTGTCAGAACCCTGGCACTGATCAAATACAAAATCTTGCGGCTTCGTTCTTTCAGTTCACCAATATCTGCTTTGGCTACTTCCATGGTTGGGATAATCGCATGGTGATCGGATACTTTCTTTGAATTTAATACCTTACTCACGTCCGGTTGATATTCCAGACCTTCAGCATAAGGCATTTTCCCAAATAACATCTGAATCAGAGTTTCTGTGCTTTCTCCCATCTCATCTGTCAGATACTGGCTGTCTGTTCTCGGATAAGTGACAAGCTTCTGCTCATACATCTCCTGCACAGCATCCAATGTCTGCTGTGCGGTATAGCCAAACATTCTGTTAGCTTCCCTCTGCAGGGTGGTCAGATCATAGAGTTTTGGAGGGCGGACCGTTTTTCTCTTTCACATCATCCTTCTCCACTTCGCACATACGCTCCTGACACTCTGCAGCCACTTTATCTGCATCTTCTTTTTTCTGAAAATGCTCTGTGACCGCATCCATATCGTCAAACTTGATATGAGCCATATAATATTTTTCTTTGGTAAATTCCTTGATCTTCTGATTTCGATCCACGATCATGGCAAGTGTTGGTGTCTGTACTCTTCCAACTTTCAGATTCTGGTTATACAGAACGGAAAAAAGACGGCTCGCATTGATTCCCACCAGCCAGTCTGCCTTTGCCCTGCAAAGTGCTGACTGATAGAGACTGTCATAACACGAACCGTCTTTTAATGACGAAAATCCATCTTTAATTGCCTGTTCTTCCATGGAAGAGATCCAGAGTCGCTTCATCGGCTTTTTACATCCTGCCTGCTCATACACCAGACGGAAGATCAGCTCACCTTCACGTCCTGCATCAGTTGCACAGATCACTTCATCTACTTTGGAATCTCTCATCAGTTTTCTTTAAGATTCCGAACTGCTTTTTCGTGCCTTCCAATACCTTGTGTTTCCAACATTCCGGCACAATCGGCAGATCTTCATATCTCCATTTTTTATATTTTTCATCGTATTCCGATGCATCACATAATCCAACCAGATGTCCTACGCACCAGGAAACGATATAACCGTTTCCCTCCACGTAGCCATCTTTTCTTGTTCTGGCTCCAAGCACGGAAGCCAGTGCCATCGCAACCGATGGCTTTTCTGCAATCACTAATTTCATTTACTCCTGCTCCTCTTCTTCATCTTCCAGCACATCATCATCAAAATCTTCATCTCTCAGGATTTCCGGTTCTGTACTTTCTTCCTGCTCATCTGCATCGTCTACTTCCCGCTTTTCAGACTCTGAATCTTCGGATTCATCTTCATCCTCTTCCATCTCATCCTCGTCATCATATTCATGCTTCGGTTTATAGACTTTGAAGTAATATCCTCCTGCCGCAGCTCCGACTGCTACCAGTGCAATCAGAAGATACGTTCCAAATGGACTTTTATCTTCCGGCATCTGAATATCATCCTCTACCTTATCTTTCTCGGCTGTCTCTGTCGTTTCCGTCTTTTCTTCCTCCGCTTTTTTCTCTGGTTCTGCATAAACAGTATCTACTTCCGGAAGTGTCACTGAATCAGAAAGTGTGAAGTTCATCAGATCTTTCTCACTGACTTCGGTAAGGAAATACACATTATCCTGAGATTTTGAATTGTCAATAATCAGATAAGAAAATCTTACCACTCTTAGTTGAAATGGTATAAAACTCTTTTGTGCCTTCCGTAGCTGTTTTAGTAACAGAATCTGCTGTCTCGCCTTCTTTATTAAGCTGTTCCTCAATACCTGTCACTGTCCGATCATCCACGGTTCCTTTTGCATCTGTTGGCTCAGAAGCCTGTGCATCCTGCGGAAGTGGTGAAGTCGTTGTTTTTCTCAGTCCCAGTTGCATCTGCACTGGTCGTAGTTGCCATTGCACCATTGCTGTCACTGGAAGTTTTCTGTTTCTCTGCCTGCTTCTTTGCCCATTCATAATAAGGATTCTGCAACACATACTTTTCAGAAGTATTTCCGGCACCATCCGTTACCGTGATTTCAATCTGTTTTGTTGTAAAATCTTTCTGTGTCAGTTGCACTCTCAGCATTCCATCCTTCAGATCTGTATAAGTGGTGCCATTGACTGTTACTGCAGTAATCCCGGATACTGTATCATTCCCCTGAATCGTCAGCACACCATCTGTCAGGGAAGCAGAGAGTGTCGGCTTTTCCGTGTCATAACACTTAATAGAGCGATTCTGCTCATAGACCTTCCCCTCACCATCTGTCACACGCACATACACTGTCTGATTTCCAGTGATCGTGATACTTCCGCTTCCTGTTACATCCTGCCAGCTTCCATCTTTTCCTGCTTTTGCTTCAATCTTTGCTATTGAGAAACCTTCCGGCATATGGCTGGCATCTACCGTAACAGCAATGGTTGTTTCTCCCTGTTTCCAGCCATCCGGCTTCTCAATCGTGATTGCAGGTGTGGTATTCTCAGCTGCATAAGCAGTCTGTGTCTGGAGCAAAGGTGTTGTCAGGCAAAGAAATGTCGTTGCTGCAAGCAAGCTCTTTTTTACCCTGCTTTTAGTAATTGTTCTCTTCTTCTGTTTCATTTTTTCCAGATTCATCATCGGCTTTTGTTTCCTCCTTCTGTATTTCTACCCTGCCGGGCAGTTCATTTTTCATTCTCTTTTTGAAAGCTTCCAATTCCGGAATGCTCATATCCATTGCACGGATAATTCTTACAATTTCCAGATTTTCCGCTTCTGTTTTTGCAATCTCCGCAGCCTTGAACCGCTTTAAATCTGCTTCATATCTGGCTTTGGATGCTTCCATTTTTTCCTTGGCTTTCTCATAATCTGCCGTTGCTTTTTCAAGACTTTTCATCGGTTCTCCTTTCCGGACGGCTGTTACACCGCCCTTTTCCTTACCATCGTCCGAATCCATAGAAATGACTCTGCCAGTATGGGGAATTGATGGACGTATACTGCACCGGATGTCCACAATGGATCATCTGACCATTGCCTACATAGATTCCGATATGCGTTACCGGCTCCCCTGCGTCGTAAGTTCCAGTAAAGAAAATCAAATCTCCCGGCTGTGCCTCCGACTGGGATACTGGTGTACAAATGTTGTACAGTCCCTGTGCAGTCAGCCTTCCCGTATTTCTTACCCCGGAATGAACCAGACAGTAGCTTACAAATCCGGAACAATCGAATCCACTTGGGGAATATCCACCCCACACATACGGTGTTCCGAGATATTTTGCAGCCTCTTCCAGTAAACGTTGCGCTGCTTCACTGGTATATTCATTACCACCAAAGCCTGTCCCTTCTCCTGTTTCCAGATAAAAGATCGGGTTCAACCGCTCTCCATTTTTCAAAAGTTCAATATGAAGATGGCTTCCTGTCGAATTTCCAGTATTTCCTACAAGACCTATCTCATCACCTTTCGTGACGGATGCTCCTGCAGATACACTCCGGCTGCTTAAATGTGCATACCGCAGTTCATAGCCTTTACTGTCCTTGATTACAACATAATTGCCATAGCTGTCGTTATAAGCAGAAGTTGTAACAGTTCCGGTCAGTCCTGCCATCACTTTTGTTCCTTCCGGTGCACCGATATCCATACCATTATGAAGCTGATTTGCTCCTGATATTGGATGAATCCTGTATCCATAATAGCTGGTCACACTGGAATACCAGTTAAAATCAACCGGTGTTGCAAACATCTGCAAGTTGCCTTTTGTATCGTTGTAGGCACTGAACAGTTCTTTCTGGAAAAATCCCAGCCTGTCCTGACAGATTGACATCAGGTTTCCACTGGTCAATGTTACATTCAGCGTGTCCACATCTCTGATTCTGGTCACTTCCACTTCATTGCTTCCATTATCATCTGCCAGATAACATTCCCATGTCTGATGTCCATGTGCAGATGCTGCCGCATGACTGTCATAATAGACATCAAACTGTACACCGTATCTTGCGAAAGCTCCGGTATCTTCTACCGTATATTCGACACCATTCATTACCACCTTTGTCCCCATTGGAACAAACGGATTGGAAGCATCTACTGCTAAGGTATGATTGGCTGTTGGATATGCTCCACTGGCAGTCGGTCCTCCGCTCCAAATACCACAACAGATCGGACAGTTACAATATCCACTGGTCACTACTTGTCCCAAAGATTCTCCAACTCTTACAGTTGCTGTCTCTGTCACAGTCTCATTGACTGCTTCAGTAGTTAGATGATATTGCTCTGCAAACAATGCATCCAGTTCCGGCTTGACCTGTTCAAAAGGTAAACTCTTCATACTTTGCTGACAGATAACTGATCAGGATAAACGGATCATGCTCAATAGGTCCGATGTTATATCGATATTCCTCATGTCCCGGTTCTTCAGATTCCATGTTGTTGATCCGCTCCTGCAGATTAGCTTCCAGCTGTGTATAATACAATTCTGCTTCCCTAATTGCCTGATCCGATGACAGATAACTGGTTCCCGTGTAAGTGATCACATTTTGTAAAAACACCGCAGAGCATGATGTGATATTTGTTATGATTAGAAACATCAATCCGATCAGAACTGCTACACTGATATACACCTTCCGGTTTTCTTTAAAAGAAGTTAGTGACTTTGCCGCCAATCTTCTTAATATAATCAATCGTACCTTTTGCAGCTGTTCCTACTATCTGTTCACTTCGCTTCGCTTTGGCATAATCCCGTTTGATCTGTTGCTTCTGAATCTGTTTTTTTAGTTTCTTCTGCTCCTGACGGGCTGCCGCCTGTGTCTGTTTCTCTTTCTGTCTCTCCAGTCTGCTTCTTCTTTCTGGATGCCCTCTGTTTCCTGCGTCTGGCACTTCTCTGTTCCAGCCGGTAAATACCTTCGCCGCCTTCTTCCAACTTATGGGCACCTTCCACTGCCGCATTGTCGTCTTCATTTTTACTGATCTCACGATGCAATGCTGCGGAAGTTGCACTTCCTGCTTTCTTGACAACAAAAGTTTTTTCTGTTTTTACAGATTCCCCTTCGCCAAACTTCAGGCGGGATTTCTTCTTTCCAGGAGTTTCCCCTTCATTTGCCCGATAGACCTGTGCCTTCTTGGAATGCTGCTTAGCTTCCTTTTTCTTTTTCTTTGGCTTCCTCATAAGAAAACTTTTTGGCTTTTTCCTTCTGTTTTTGATGGCGGAAATTGACTCCATCCGTATCCATCTGGTTCAATTTCTCCATATTTTTGTCATTTTTCACAGAAGCACCAGTTTCCTCATAAGCAAACTTCAAACGCTGTTTTTGTTTTGGCTTTTTGCTGCCGCCGGTCTGATTTCTCCGGCTGTCTCCTCGGTTTTCTGATAGATCAACACATTTTTCTTTCAGTCTCCCTAACTGTCCGGATTCATATTTTTCTGCAAGTCTGGATTCTTTTCCGACTTCAGCACGAATCCTTTTTCCGGTTTTGCTGCTTTCTATTTTGTCCAAAATCCTCACTTTGCTTCTCTGTCCGTATCAGTTCCGGTGCATCTCTGGATTTTTGCACAGAGGGACGAATATTTTTCCCACTCCGTTCAGACTGGCGGGAAGACTTATCCACAAGGCTTAATTCTTTTTCCCCCTGTTTTCCTCCCATCTGCACATCACTGGCACGGTTACTGACACGAACAGAAGATTTATCCGTCAGGTTTTCTTCCACCAGACCATCCTTGGTCATCTTTTGGACTTTCTTGTCCCTGACTTTCATTCTCTGTTCTGCCACTACTTACTCCTCCTTCTTCGGATACCCTTTCCCTGCCTGTAATAAGCAGAGAAAAGCGATGCCAAAAACAGCACCGCCACTAAAAGTTAATACATATGAAATTGCTCGTAACATTGTTTTACTCCTCCTGTATTACCCTGCTTCAGAAGTTTCCTCCAAGCGGGTTGTCATGATTTTATAGAGGGAATTCTTCGGGAATCTGTCTACGAATGGGATAATGACATTTCCATAGAACAGAAGTCCTTCCCCCTCATTACTGTTGGTTACATAGGACAGCTGGGTTGGTGAGATATTCAGCTGTTTTGCCAGAATCTGCCTGTCTCCGGAAGCCTGGTTCAGCATATAAATAAAATCAGAGTTTTCAAAATATATTCTCGATTTCCCTGGAAGCTAAAAGATCCTTAATGTTCTGGGTAATTCCTGTCGGAATACCACCCCATTTACGGAATCTCTTCCAAATTTCCACACTGTAAGCTGCAGTCTGCTCTTCTTTTAATAGAAGATGGAACTCATCCACATAGTAACGGGTAGATTTATGAGCGGAACGATTGATAGTCACTCGGTTCCATACCTGGTCCTGCACAATCAACATCCCGATCTTTTTCAGCTGTTTTCCAAGCTCTTTGATATCAAAACAAACGATACGATTGTTGATATCTACATTTGTGCGATGATTAAATACATTCAGGGAGCCTGTAACATAAATCTCCAATGAAGTTGCAAGACGCTGTGCTTCCGGCTCTTCCTGTTTTCTCAGAAGGTTATATAAATCCTCCAGGATTGGCATCTTCTCCGGTACTGGATCGGCAAGATATTCCTGATATACTAACCGCACACAACGGTCAATGATGGTCTTTTCTACCGGCTCCAGTCCATTCTTTCCTCCAACAATCAGCTCACACAAAGACAGAATAAAATCTGCTTTCAATGACAGTGGATTATCTTCCTCGGAATAGTTCAGGTTCAGATCCATTGGATTGATATACTGGTCAGATACCGGAGAAACCCGTACCACCTGTCCGTGCAGTGCCTGCACAAGTGCCGAATATTCGGCTTCTGGATCACAAATAATAATATCGTCCTCCGTAATCAGGAAGCAGTTTGTAATTTCTCTCTTTTTGCTGAGAAGGACTTACCGGAACCTGGTGTACCAAGAATCAGTCCATTCGGGTTCTTCAGACGTTTCCGATCAACCATAATCATGTTGTTGGATAATGCATTCAGTCCATAATAAAGAGCCTCCCCTTCCTGAAACAGTTCCTGTGTCGTAAACGGCACGAAGATCGCTGTTGAAGATGTGGTAAGCCCTCTTTGAATTTCAATCCGATTGACTCCCAGCGGAATACAGGACATGAGTGCTGCTTCCTGCTGATAATCCAGCTGTTTTAAGGAACAGTTATATTTTCTGTGCGATTCCCTGCACCTGGAAGAATCCGATCCTGGTTGAACACATGATACAGAATCTCCAGCCTTTTCCAAACCATTCAAGGAATGTGCCTGTGCTCCCAGGACCTTAAAGTTATTTAAGATATCTGTTTCGATTCTTTCAAGCCTTGGCCTTGCCGCCTTCAGGCTTTCTGCTTCGATTCCAAAAGTAATATACTTTGTTCTTCACCAGACCATTATTTCCTTTGGAAAGCTGATTTTTTCAGCATAGTACGATACTCTTCACGAATGGCATTGAAGTCATCGTTCTGATCCGGAATATCAATACTTTTTTCAAATTCTGCCACATCCACCTGCTGATTGATAAAGGACAGCTGCACACTGATGGAAGAATCAAAGTAATTTAAAGAAATCACAGTAATTTTCAAATATCGTGGTCTTATCCTCATTTAAAGCAAGCTGATAGTTGATGTCATAAAACTGAATCGTCTTAGAGAAAAAGGTCTTTGTCACCTGGCAGATACCATCCTGCAGCATCCGAATATACGGAATACTCTGCTGTGCAGTTGTAGGAATGTTTTTCTGTTTCCTGCGATCCCGTTCCTGCTTCTTCCTACGCTTTTCCTGTTCTCTTTCTTTTCTGCTTTTTTTGTTTCTTCTTTCCTGACGGTTTCTTTTTTCCGCCAGGGACAGACGCTCCTGCTGAGCCTCCTGCTTTGTCTTTTTTGCCATCCGGCACACCCTCCTTTTTTACAAGGGTGGAAATCTCCTGATAAAAATTTTCTGTCTTATATGGTCTTACCGCCGGACAGATAAACTTCTGTCGAATGATATTTGCCACCACTTTTTCAAATGGAAGCCCGTCTTTTTCATACATTGCCATGAAGAAAAATGGAAGCATGATCGTTACCATCAGGATGGCTGCGATACTGGAACCAATTGGTTTTCTCATGAACAGATAAAACGGAATTCCCACAACTGCGGCAAGTGAAAAGAAAATCAGCTGCCGCTTTGTCAGATTTAACGCTACTTTTGTTTTGACCTTGGTAAGGTCTTTTGGTACTGGTACATACGCCATGGTATGCGCTCCTTTCCTGCCCGTTAGTGGGCATTAAATATCGATTTGCTAAGGCTTCCGGTCTTGAATAATGAAAATGCAAGAATCACGGTATAAGCCGCTACTGAAAACATTGCTGCATGAAGGTCACTGGATATGGTCATTGCATTTACTAAAACTGCATAAATTCCCACACAAACCATCATGAAGAATCCCTGAAATGCCAGTGCGAACAAGCCTTTTAAATAGTTGTTTCCGATATTACCCCATTCCTTATTGGTCATGGTGGCAAACGGAATTGGTGCTATGGAAGTATAAAGGTAAATTTCTATCATTCTTCCGTACAAGATTACCGTAATGATAATTGACAGAATGTGCATGGTAACACTGATTAACATCGTTTCCATGGATAGCAGGAACAAATCCCCCTAACTCCATATCCTCCAGGGCATCCACAATCCTTGTGATTGCTTCCGATGCGTCCACTGCTGTGTTTCCGGAAATTACTCCGGCGGCATTGTTGACCACATGCTGGCCAACATCAAAGACCGCCATCGTGATATTGAACGTATTTGTCACCAGATAAATGGCTACATACGCTTTGAAGATCCAGAGGAAAATGTTATAAGTCTCAAATTCATGGAAATTGTTTTTTTGTGTTACCATCGTGATCAATTCATAGCACAGGACAAAGGTGATGATCAGTCCCGCAATGGGGACAATCACCGTTTGGGATATATTCTGAATCAGATTAAAAATCCCTGCATTCCATCCCTGCGGTGTCTGCCCCACCTGCCCGGCTATGGTTCCCACCTGCTCATTGACAGACGTGAACATGTTATCCAAACTTGACTTGATAAGCCCGATCAGGATATCCTTTATCGCTTCCGTAATTCTCTCAATGATGGTGTTCATCTACCACTCCTCTTAAGAGAACAATGTTGCCAGCTGTGGAATCAGGGTAGTTCCCAGCAGCATGATTCCGGCACCAGCCATCAGCTGTTTGATGCCCTGGCTCTTAGCGCCGGGATTGTCATTTCCATATCCTTCCAGAAGGTTTACGACACCCCACACGCCAAGACCTGCGCCGATTGCGACTACAAGAGTTTTTAAAGTTGTAATTGCACTGCTAAAAAATGCCATATACATTCACCAAAACTGACCTTCTTTCAGGTGTTTACGGGAATGAAAAAACACCGACTAAAAAGCCGGCGCACCTAATGTCAGTTATTCCTTTCCTCATTATTTTTCGTTCATTCCCATGGTTACTCCGACAGCTCCACCTGAATTACCTCCACCTCTTCTTCGGGTTTCGGTGTGTACTGCGGGTTTAACTCTTTTTCTACTTTGTATCGGTTTTTCTCATTTTCATCTGCAAGAAACCGATAATTTTTGTGTTTCGTGATATCATATTTGTCTGAGAAAAATGGTCTGGCACCACGAATCTGCAGGATACATTTTCCTCCATCCATGACTGCAATCTCATCTTCTGTCATCAGCTGTTTGCCTGTTTTCTGGTAATTCAATCCAAAGGACTTCTGATTGCTCCTCGTTTCCGAAGTGTTATACAGATCAATGGTTTCCTTACCCAGAAGTTCACTCATTTCCTTTAAGGTAGTTTTCTCTTTTCCACCAAGAAATAGTGTAGTATCACAGTTACCCAGAATGGTATCTGCACTATCCTTATACATTGCCTTTAGCTGACTCTGTGACTGCAAAATAATAGAAGCAGAAATTTCCCTGCTTCGGATAGTTGCAATCAGCTTGTCAAACTGAGGAATTTGCCCGATGTTAGCAAACTCATCAGCGATGACACGCACATGCACCGGAAGTCTTCCTCCATATACATCGTCTGCCTTATCACAAAGCAGATTGAAAAGCTGTGACTGCAGCATCGCAATCACAAAGTTGAAGGTTGTATCTGTATCGGACATAATCAGAAACAAGGCTGTTTTCCTGTCACCGATCTTATCCAGTTCCATTTCATCATAAGACATGATCTCACGAAGCTCTGCGATGTCAAATGGGGCAAGTCTGGCTCCACAGGAAATCAAAATCGATTTTGCAGTTTTGCCGGCGGCCATTTTGTATTTTTTATACTGTCTGACCGCAAAGTGCTGCGGATCTCTTTCTTCCAGTTCCTGAAACATCATATCCACTGGATTCTGGTAAGTTTCATCCTCTTCACGGGTTTCGCTTTCATTCAAAAGATCCAGAAGGGTATTCAGATTTTTTTCCTCTTCATCACCTTCATACCAGATAAAAGCAATCAGTGCTGTGTAGAGCAATTTCTCTGCTTTCACCCAAAAATCTTCGGAAGCTTTTTCCCCTTCACCTTTGGTATTAACAATGATTGTCGTTACCAGCTTCAGGATATCCTTTTTCAGACCGTATATAAGCAAATGGATTGTAATGAAGGGACTTGGAAAAATTGATGGTATTCAGAACCTTAATCACATATGGCTCATGTACAACTTTTCCAGATTTATCTTTCATGATATTTCCATCTTTATCTCTCTTAGGCGGTCCCTTTGCTAACATCTTCCCGCACTCTTCAATCAAAGTGCCTTTCGGATCTGTAATGACCATGGAACAGTTCATCTGCATGACCGATGGTTTTACGAAAAAACGTGTCTTACCGGAACCACTGCCGCCGATGACCACTATATTTTTATTTCTTGCATACTTCGGCTGCTTCGGTCTGCTCTCCATGGTCAGTGCTTCTGTTGCTGTCAATGGAATGTTCATCCATGGATCTTCCGACATATAAGGCTTGATATCCTCTGCGGTTCCCCATCTGGCTGAACCATACTCGATGCCTTTCCGTAATTTCTTTGCGTCTGCCTGTTTCTGCCAAACCAATAGTTTCAAAATAACTGCGACAGTAACTCCAACCAATAGATCTCTCAGGTCAAAGCTCAACAGAATCCCTGTAAAGATCCGATCTGCATGTTCCATCGCATATAAAAGTTTGTTCCCCATATCTTCTCCCGGACTTCTCCTGTATAAGCAGGATGCCCGGTCCGCATAAAAAGCGGTCAGAACATAGGGAAGATTCGTAAGAACCAGTTTCTTTTTATCCAGGGCGGACAGCCTGACCCCAGCTTTATTCTTCCACTTCTGCATCAGCTTATTGCCGTGTTGTTTCTTCATCGACTCTGCTCCTGATGCCGGTTCTTTACTTTGTCCTTCGTCTTCTTTGGCATCATTGCCCGGTAAGCTGCAAGACGCTTATGAATGGAAGGCTTATTCGCTTTTTGAATCTGTTTCTGGGAAAACTCACGGAAAGCAGCATTGAGGGCATCCTGATCACGTCCCTTGAAAAATACCAGATAAACCGGAGGATCTTTGCTCTTGTCTTTTTTCAGAGCATAATTGATCCCGTATTTTCTTGCATACCGTTCAAAGGACTTGATATTTTTGTCCGTGATCTCGATATTGACCATCCCGGCATTCTGTTTTGCCAGCTCTTTTACCGTGACCTTTCCCTGTTTCGGCTGATTTTTTTGTGCTTTCTTCTCTACTGATTTCTGCTTCTGATGACGCAGATACGCAACAAGAACCTTTTTCAACAGGTCAGCCGTAATCTTAGTAGCCCGAATACAGAACGTGACCGTTTTCTGAGTTACCTCTTCCTGCATGACTTTTCCCTCCTTTCAGCGATTCAACTGCTGTCCATATCTGTAATCATGGCAATCACCCCCCTTTAATAAAAAAAACAGATTAACCGGTAATCAGGTTCTGCACCTGTACGAGTTTTTCTGTCCCTTCTTCTTTTCTCTTATCTTCTCCACCACAATAGATGGGAACACACAGTTCAAGTATTCTGCTGTAAATACGCTGATGGGCAGTATCTAAATCTGCCGATTTCATTTCATTCAGTCCCAGATTCGTTGTTACGATCAGCGGAAGCATTTTACAATAGCGGCTGTCTATCACATTATAGACCTGCTCCAAAGCAAACTCAGAATTTCGTTCTATTCCTAAATCATCAATAATCAGCAACGGATAATCCACAAGATTTTGTATGATCTGGTTCTTATTTGCCTGATAGCTGGTCATTTCATTTAAGATCCTGGAAAAATTCGTCATCATGACACGTTCTCCCCGTTCCAAAAGTGCATTTGCAATACAGCCTGCAAAAAAACTCTTCCCGGTTCCAACTGGTCCCATCAGAAGCAGTCCTACATTTTTTCTCTTCATATCTGTCCAGTTTTCTACATACTGCCTGGCAATTAGTATCTTCTGGTTGCTTCCATTGTCATTTTCAAATTTCCATTCCCAGAATCTTCTTTCCCGAAGTCCGACGGATTTTCTCTGATAAAGCTGCCGCTGTGCTTCTTCCCGCTGCATCTTCTCATCAAGTTCCTGCCTGGCTTTTACCTCGCATTCACACAAACAGGACACTACATGCTCAAATCCCATCAGACTAACTTTCATCTGTTTTCTTTTTCCACAGATACCACAATGAAGACATCCCTCTTCGTCCACATAATCTTCAACCACTTTATTTTCCATCACAGGCTTTCTCCTTCCTGAAATTCATATTTATCCATTCCTGCCCTGGCTCCATCTCGTTCTGCCCAAAGACAGATTGTTGCAAAATGATTCTGATACTCTTTTCCACTGGATTTCATATAAACAGAAAGATGATCTATCCGTTTCTGGTAATCCCATGGAAATAACGTCATCAACTCCTGCAGTTCGGCTTCTGACAGGACAACATTTTTAAATCTACCATACTGACTGAATTTTTCTTCCAGAGCAGGAGTATTGCCCTTACTCTTATCAGTATGATTCTTTTCAGTCTTATTTATCTTAGTATTACTTCCATCCAGATTCTTGCAGTCCGGACTTCTATTTTTTTGCGTTCCGGACTTCCAGTTTCTTGCAATCCGGATTTCCAATTCCTTGCAGTCCAGATTTCCAGTTTCTGGCGTTCCAGAAGCAAAGTATCTTACTGGCTTTCCTCTAATCCGTTTCACAAAATTTTTCACGTATATGACAGAAGGACGATTATTCCCCTGCCGATACCGTTCAATCAATCCAATCCCATGCACACTGTCAAGCTCATAAAGAAGCTTTGTCACTGTCGTATGCGACATTCGCAATAGTTCCTGCAATTCTGCGATCGTGTAAATGATATAGACATAACCATCACTATCTATCCATCCATTTTTCTTGGATAGGCTGATTCGATCAAGCAGAATTCCGTAAAGGAGCTTTGCGTCTGTGGACAGGCTTGCAAACTCTTTTTCTGTGAACAGAGCTTTTGGTATCCGAAAAAGAAAGAAAACTGGTCAGATTCTTCTGCTCTGAAATATTCAAAATCTGCCATAACTTATTTCCTATTCTTCGGCTTCGTTTTCTTCATAACGTGAATCATACAAAGCATAATCGAATCCCTCCATAAAATCCTCCAGATACATTTTTTTTAACTTCTTATCTGCCATGCTCAAGTCATAAATAAAACTCTTATCATAATCAATAGCGTAAGCAAGTGCTTCCAGGATAATGCTATATCTCTTTCTTGAACAGTCTTTATACTGTCTGTGAAGATATTGCTGAAGTCTTCTTACTCTTTTAAAATCTTCTTCATTTTCATGCAGATATTTAAATGCAAGGTTCATTCCAAACTCAAAACCAGACGTTGGGAAATCCTCTTCTTCCAGATCCTCAAAATCCTCCTGTTCTTCACCTTCCATTGGTTCTGAATCATACTCATCCAGATATCCCATATCTGCAATTGTTTCCAGAATATCTCTGGATGCTGCCACCATCTTGTCCATAATGATTTCTCTTTCTTCCATCGGCATATTTGCCATAATGCTGTCTAATGTCATCATTGATTCTTCCTCCATCTCATTTTCATAAATATCGTTGATATAAAAGTGGTTTGCCTTTCCATTGTTCGGAATGATGCGCACCAGATTTCCAATCTCCACCAGTTCCTGTACTGCCTGATCTACCCCATATCGGGTCGTATTCAGGTCTTTCTTCATTTCACTTTTTGGATAGATAACAAACAGATCCCCCTTATGATCTACCCAACCATTCTGCACCGCAAATTTCAAACGATCCAGAAATAAGCTGTATAAAATCTTTGCTGTATTTGACAGATTTTTGTATTTTTCCATCTGGAACAGCACCTTCGGCACCTGCAGACAATCTACCGGCATATACTCCATCTTATTCATTGATTGTTTCCTCCTTCTGTTTGTACAGCACTTCGGCTGAATTAATATTGATTTCCAACATCCCTACAAATACCTGATAGTACAGAAGGCATATCTGTTCATCCTCTCTTGCCAGATACAATCCTTCCAGTTCATCGGACGGATGTTTCATTCCATATACTGCCTGACAGATATCATGGATTTTCTCACATTCCACACTTCTAAGATGCAGCTCCAAGGTGTGGTTAAATCTCTGCCAGTCTTCCAATTTCTGATTTACTGACATCATGCACTGGAACAGTTCCGCTGCTTCACATGCTGCTGACAGCACTACATTTTTGTTATTGATACTTCCATCGGCATTTTTCATATGCCCTACCATATACGCCTGATCTACTGAAACCATCTTTTATCCTCCTCTATCTAAACGGCATTTCTTCTTCCATGCCCTCTGGGATCTCTAAGAACCCTTCCGCATCTTCTGGAAATGGTGGTCTGTCAACCATTTTTGCACCTGCGAATTCAATCCGGTTTGCATACACTTCGGTGGTATAGATCTTTTTCCCGGTATCCTTATCTTCATAATTACCTGTGACAATCTCGCCTTCCACCATGACCTTCGTTCCCTGCATCAGATAATCTCTGGCAAATTCTGCTTTCTTTGCAAAAGCCTTTACCGGAATGAAACTGACTTCATCAGAATAATTTCTTCTGACTGCCAGAACAAACTTGGCAATCTTATGAAGTCCTTTTTCATTCTCCACTTCATTGTATCCGGGATTTCTTACCAATCGCCCGGAAATAATTGTTGTATTCATTGGCTTACCCCTCCTATGCTTTCATTGATTTGTAACAGATACCGATACATGGTCCACATTTTCCATAGGCACATCCGTAACATTCATCTTTTTCCAACTCTTCCTGCCTCATTTCATCGGCAAACATTCCTAACAGGGTTGTATAAATCTTTTTCATTGCCAGGAACTTTTCTTCTGCTTTTTCCATTTTCTCTTTGTAAAACGGAATCAGTTCACGAAGAACTGGATGGAAACGCTCTTTTTCATCATCCCAGGCACAATTTTTCATCATGCATCGTGGTTGTTTCTCATAGCTTCCCAGATAATATGGGCAGAACGTACAACCTCTTTCTTTGATAATCTCAACCGGAATCACTGGCATCTGACTTTTGATTTCTTTTGTTACATGCTTGCTTTCAATTCGCTCTCTCATAATGAAATCCTCCAAAATTTATATTTGCAAAAGGGATTTACCCTGAATTGCCTGTTTTTAGGCACAAAAAAAGAGGCAGACTTGCGATTTTTGTTTTCGCAAGCCTGCCTCTTATCAAACTTATTTTCTATCTTTCAATGATATACCGTATAAAAACGTATATCGCTCTGATCACATACACTGGAATCATGATACTTCCGATCAATGCTCCAATGATGACACTTAATGCAGCCATACCAAGTGTTGCTGTGGTATCCATTCCTCTTGGGATTAGAATCAACCGCATTTTATGTATTCCAAATGGTAATCCGGCAATAAATATCCACCAGAACCAATCCGTCTGTCCGCTGACTTTCATAATTGTTTTTGTCATCCAAAACCAGAATACCATAAATATCAGTGGCAGAATTGATTTTTTAATTACATCTCCAATCGTCACCTTTTTTCTCCTTCTGTCTGATTCCTTCCGTCACCTCCCGATTGAGGTTTGCCAATATTTCTCTAACCACAGGAGAATCCAATCGAAAGGTTTCCAGATCTTTCTCCGTAAGCTCCCTTCCGTTCGCATCATATCTTCGTACATTTTTTAAAGCCATACTTTCACTTTCTTCCTGCTGATAATCTTAATGTTTTCAACAAATGTTTAAACTTCTCTCTTTTCATCTGTTTAACACGTATCTTTTCTATCTTTTTCCTATAGACTTGTATTCTACTTGCCATATCTTCATTGCTCATTCTTCACCCTCTCTTTCTGCCCACGATGCCAGAAGCATAAATATAATTTCTTCCATCTGAGTCTTTGTATATGTCTCTGGAAAATATTGTTTCAACTTTTTCGCCGGAATCTGCACTTGAACTTTTTCAGTACTTTCATTCATGCAAATCTGGTCAATCTCTGAATATGTCAACATCCGTTCTTTTGAAATCTGTTTCAATTCCTTTGCCTGCTTCATGGACGGTACCATATTGTGATTACTCATATACTGAAGTAACACCTGTTGTTCTTCATTTCTCAAATATGAAATTTCAACAGCCGTGTTAAAAGGAAGTTTCTTATCATCTGCCATTTCCAACAGTTCGGGAAGTAACAATGTCAAATGAATATATCTTAATATTTGTCTGGAACTATCTTCAGTATTCTGACTGACTTCCTCTGCCGCCAACTTCTTGCCAACTTGGCAAGAAGTTAAATCGGATCTCTTACCCTGTCGTTTCAATGCCTCATATTTCATTTTATAAGCAAAAGCTTTTTCACTGATTAAGAGTTCTTCTCTTTGAATATTGGAATCTACCATAATCACCGTTGATTCATCATCCGTAAGATCTTTGATGATAACCGGCATTTTCTCTAATCCTGCAAGTTCACATGCTCGTTTTCGCCGATGACCTGCTACCAACTCATAACCCCCAGACTCTCTCAATCGCACAATGCCAGGAACCAATACGCCATATTGTGTAATGCTTTCTGATAATTCTTCCATTTTCTTATCATCTTTTACTTGAAACGGGTGATTTGGAAATGGATGAAGACTTCCGATTGCTATCTCACTAATTCCATTGATTGACTCTTCGTTTGTTCCAAACAATGCATCAAGCGGCTGTAAGGAAATGGGAGTTGCTCTTTTTTTAGATGGCATCTTTCAGCACCTCCTCCGTCACTCTCCGATAAGCCTCTGTAGCTTTGCTTTTCGGATCATAAGAGAAAATACTCTGTCCTTCTCTGACTGCTTCCTTCATTCTTACAGAAAATGGAATATAATTATCAAAGATATGGATTTGACTTCCATATACATTTCTGAGAAGCTCCATATTATTTCTGGCATCATTCGTATGAGCATCGACCATCGTAAACAAAATACCTCCTACTTGCAGCTTCGGATTGATCTGCTTACGGACCTTGCCGATTGTTTTTAACAGTTGCTGCAATCCTTTGATTGGTAGGTAGGACGCTTCAACCGGAATGAGAACTTCATCTGATGCAGCCAGCGCATTAATCGTAATCATTCCCAATGATGGCATACAATCAATGATGACTGCATCATATTGATCCTTGATACCATATAAAATCTGTTTCAATACATATTCTCTACTCATTGCATTTACCAACTGTACTTCCGTACCTGCCAGTCCAATGTTAGAACAGATAATGTCTATCCCCTCTGCCTGATGTCTGATATAACAGTCGGAAGGAATATCTTCATCTTTCATTACTGCATCCATAAGAACTGTAAGTGTTTCATTACTGTCATCACAATCACGATATCCAAATCCTGCGGATACATCAGACTGTGGATCGGCATCAACGATTAACACTTTCATATTTTCTTTTGTGCTAATCCTACTGCTAAATTAGCTGTACATGCGGACTTTCCAGTTCCCCCTTTTTGGTTTACAATAGAAATAATTCTAGCCATTTTTTCATCACCTTTCAATCAATAAAAATGACCGAATCAGCTAAACAGATTTTCATCCATTACGAGCTAATTCGGTCCTGTTTTCGCTATTAAATTGTAATATCATCACTTTCGTGATACAGTAAAAGCATCTCAGATAAAAGCGAATATTTTCTTTCATCTGAATAAGGTTTTTATAAAAGATAGGCCTTTCCTTCATAAATTTGTTGATTCGTTGCAAGTTTTTTTCAGGACCAAATCGCCTCAACCCCTTGTATTTACTGGGTTTCCGTTGATTTAGTCTTATTTTATCATCATCATCTCCCATACGGACTCCACACCAATATAGAATTTCAAATGCATAAAAGGAGATTGGCTTGTCAGCCACCTGCTCAATAAATGCCTGATACTCCTCCTAAGTCCAAAACATAATTTCCTTCGACTCTTCTTTCCCCATAGAACCGGCTTTTCGAGCCACATTATCCTTCAAATCATAGAAATTAACTGCATGATTCAAAATCGCACTCAGCTGATTGTGTATGGTTTTAAATACGTCGGCGAATATGCTTCTCCGTTGTCCTTCTTGAGCTTCATAATCTCATTCTGCCATTGAATCACATCCGCCGGACGAATCTCATTCAACTTTCTGTGTCCAAAGTATGGCAAAATCTTTGTTTCAATAATGTGCTTCTTCGTCAGAAACGAGTTGTACTTAATTCTAGGCTGAATATCCGAAAGGTACAATTCCGCGAAATCCTTGAATTTCATATTGATATTCATTTCATCCTTCAGCTTAAAAGCACGTTCCCATTCCTGGGCCTCGCTCTTCTTAGCGAAGCCCCTCTTGGTTTTTTGCCTTCGTGTGCCGGTCCAGTCCTTATAATAAGTCCTGACCTCCCACATTCCGGTCTTTTGGTTTTTAATAACTGCCATCAAACCACCTCTTTCTTATCTGTTGTTCCATAGATTCGTTCATCAAAATACTGTCTGCTGACTCGTCCCTTGATTGTCACAAATCCATCTGCTGCTCGCTCTGTGTTTAATTCGCGTATGAGCTTATATGCATATGATGTCGAGACTCCAAGCTCTTCCACCACATCCTGCACATTGATAAATCTTTTGTTCTCCATACACTGCTACCTCCTCTCTCGTTTTTATTATTCAGTTCATTTCTGAACGGTTATGCTGTGTGTATTATATTAACAGTTCATTTTTGTACTGTCAATACCATTTAACAAAAAACATTTCATTTTTGCACTGTTAGTGTTATACTATACATAGTTTGAAAAGAAGGAGCTTTTGTAATGGGCGATAAATTTACCAGCCGAGTAGGCGTTTTAATCAGAAACTTCCGAATCGCAGCCGAACTTACCCAAAAGGAATTAGCTGAGCGATGCGGACTTAATGAGTCCACAATCCGAAACTACGAATTAGGAAATCGTTATCCAGACGAGGCAACTTTGCTTAATATTGCAAACCATCTTAATGTCAGTTTCTTTGCATTGTCAGATCCGGATGTGGCAAATATCTTCAGTGCACTCCATGTGTTATTTGATATGGAATGGGCATACGGATTGCGACCTACCATAAAGGATGGCGAAGTAGTATTAAAATTTGAAGAACGACTTCCTAGTGCCGGACCTCGTCCGCAGGAGGATTTAGATTCATTCAAAAAATGGTTGAGTACTGGGCAAGATTAAGAGACAAACTCGATGACGGAGAAATCACCGAAAGTGATTACTACAAGAAAGAAATCCGCTTCCCTGCAAACCCGATAGATAGTGATGCATCTTACTCCGTATCTCTTGATTTAGCAGATGATGACCAGATGATGGTTCAGGAGATGCTTGAAAATGAAGAAGTTGCAGAAGCATTGAAAGACTTGTTTCCGGATTTCTCTTATGTGAAGAGGAAGAGGAAACCGAAGAAAGAGTAAAAAGCCCGTTTTCGAAATATTATACAAAAACTTATAAATTCCAAAGAAAAGGAGATAAAATGTCCAAACTATTTTTATATGTTGCAGAAACATATCATACTAAGGATACCGATGCTGAAATCACAATAAAAGATGAAATAACGCAAGAAGAACTTGCAAAACTAAATGAAGCCTTTAAAGTATGTAATCTCTATCACAGTATTACACAAATCAAGGATATTGTAATAGAAAATGGTGAAAGTTATAAACGCTATATGAGCAAACAGAACTTACAAGAAATCAGTAGACACCATATTCCTCCAGAACGTGCTGTAACCCTTGCCAATAAAGCTGTCTTAAATTACGCTTCATCTATTAAAACATATATTGATATGGAAACTCGGATTTTAAGAAAAAAAGCATCTCAAACTGCATTAGATTCCTTTAATAATATATGCCATACCTTTTATGACAAACACATAGAATACCGATTTTGGTCTAATTTTAGAAATTATATAGTGCACTGCGAATTCCCATATACGATATTTCAAGGTTCTATTGAAACAGGATGTAAAATCATATGTACTAAAGAACACTTGCTTCAATTTGACAATTGGAAACACTCTAAAGAGGACATTATAAAATGGACGAACCAGTAGATTTGCCTGCCCTTGTAGATAATATGAGCAGTCTTATATATGCTCTATATATTGATTTTTTCAGTTATTTTGCAACCGATATCATTAAAGGTATAGAAACATATGGCGACTTTTGCAGAAGATACGATGTCAAAAATCCTGTTATATTCAAGACAGAAAATAAGGATAAACTGATAGGAAATCATATGCAGCCCTTACCCATCAAAGAACTTAAGGCTTCATTTGATATTCTAAAAAGCAATCCTAACATCAGTATTAGTATAAAATAATTTCCATAATTATTGTCATTCTATTGTCACACAACAAAAAACGAGCCAAGAAACGCCGTAAATTCAACGTTTCTTGGCTCTTGTGTATTATTCAAACTCAATAGTTCCCGGTGGCTTACTGGTCAAATCATAGAATACTCTATTGACTCCCTTTACCTCATTTATAATTCTGCTCATCACTGTCTGAAGTACCTCAAACGGTATCTCGGCTGCTTCGGCTGTCATGAAGTCCACAGTGCGGACTGCACGTACTGCAACGGCATAATCATATGTTCTCTCATCACCCATGACACCAACTGAACGCATGTTGGTAAGGGCTGCAAAGTACTGGTTTGGCATCCAGGATGGTTCCTCGCCGTGGGCCTCTTTGTACTCTTTGCTGCCTTTTCCACTTCGCTTCTGTAAATCCAGTCTGCATCCTGGACAATGCGTACTTTTTCCGCTGTTACTTCGCCGATGATACGTACGCCAAGTCCCGGTCCCGGGAATGGCTGACGGAATACGAGATAATCGTAATCCGAGCTCTAGTCCTACCTTGCGGACCTCGTCCTTGAAGAGGTTTCTGAGTGGCTCCACGATGTCCTTGAAATCGACATGCTCCGGGAGACCTCCTACGTTGTGGTGTGATTTAATGACTGCAGATTCTCCGCCGAGTCCACTCTCCACTACGTCCGGATAGATGGTTCCCTGCGCAAGGAAGTCAACCTTTCCGATTTTCTTAGCTTCTTCCTCGAAGACACGGATGAATTCTTCACCGATGATTTTACGCTTGCGCTCAGGCTCTGTGACGCCTGCAAGCTTGCTGTAGTAGCGCTCCTGTGCGTTGACGCGGACAAAGTTGATGTCGAACGAACCGCCTTTGCCGAATACGCCCTCTACCTCATCGCCCTCGTTCTTGCGGAGAAGTCCGTGGTCTACGAATACGCAGGTGAGCTGCTTGCCGATTGCCTTGGCAAGGAGTGCTGCGAGCACTGATGAGTCTACTCCACCAGAAAGTGCAAGGAGCACTTTGCCGTCACCGACCTGCTCTCTGATTTCGTCGATTGTGTTTTTGACGAATGAATCCATCTTCCATGTGCCTGCACATCCACATACGCCACGGACGAAATTGTAAATCATCTGTGTTCCGTTCTTGGTGTGAAGTACCTCCGGATGGAACTGTACTGCATATAATTTCTTCTCAACATTCTGTGTTGCAGCTATTGGACAGTCTGCAGTGTGCGCAACTACCTCAAAGCCCGGTGCAGCCTCTGCAATTCTGTCGAAATGACTCATCCAGCATACTGATTCTGATGGCAGATCCTTGAACATCACGCCATTTGCAGAATATGTGATTTCTGTCTTTCCATACTCTCCAACCTCCGGTGTGATTACCTTTCCGCCTAATTTATGCATCATAAGCTGTGCACCGTAGCAGATGCCAAGCACCGGTATTCCCAGCTCAAACAGCTCTTTCCGGTATGATGGAGAATTCTCTTCATAACAGCTGTTTGGACCTCCTGTTAAGATGATGCCCTTTGGATTCATTTCTTTGATTTTCTCAATGTCTATTTTGTATGAGTAAATCTCACAGTACACGTTGCACTCGCGGACACGGCGCGCAACAAGCTGATTGTACTGACCACCAAAGTCTATGACTATGACCTTTTCCTGATCCATGTTTTCCTCCTAATTGTTTATTCGCTATGCTGCTGTTTTACAATCTTTGAAACGTCACGTAATTGCTGTTTGCCACACTGTGGTGTAAACAATAACAAAACATAACATATGTTATCTGCTGCCATCTCATTGATTACGTAAAAGCAACATGTTTTCTTATGTCATTATAGATTACGGAGTGCTTATCTGCAAGCGATTTTGTTAAATTTCTGTTTTGATTTTATGTGCAATTACGTTATAATGAGTTATAAACACTTTTATAGGCTGGGAGGTTTCATCATGAGTTTTAAAATAATCACTATAAGCCGAGAGTTTGGCAGTGGCGGTCGCTTTATCGGCGAGCAGATTGCTCAAAAATGCGGCATTGAGTTTTACGATAAAAAAATAATTGAGCATGTGGCAAAGGAGCTCGGTATCTCTGAGCAGATTGTCGCAAACCAGGGCGAATATGCACCTGCCGGAAGCATTTTTTCATATGCATTTGTGGGGCGCGACATCACAGGAGTTTCTCTTTCCGACCAGATTTTCAATATCCAGCAGAAGCTCATCAAGGATATTGCGCAAAAAGAGCCATGCGTTATTGTGGGACGTTGCGCAGACTACATTCTTTCTGACAGGGATGATGTGCTGAATGTTTTTATAGAGGGAAATAAGCCTGAGAAGGCTGCAAGAATAAAAAAGCTCTACCATAAGAGCGATGACGAGGTCAAAAAGCTGCTAAAGGATGTCGATAAGAAGCGCTCGGTAAATTACCGCTACTTTACCGACAAGGAGTGGGGCAGCAGGAAAAATTATGACCTGGTGCTAAACAGCTCTGTGCTTGGATACGATAAATGTATTGAGCTCATAACTGCTGCATACGCTTAACATACTTAATACACTTAATATATTTAATGAGCTTAATATGATCAGGCAGCGCAACTTTTGCACCAATGCAATACGGAAAATTGATATTATTATTACTATTAAGAAACCGTTTTCTTATTTTATTACGAAAAACGTAAATAGAATTACAACCTGTGTGTAATATTAAAAATACTCCTGCATAAACTGTAACAACAGAATATGCAGGAGTATTTTTTGAAATCATATATTGAGACAAGGGCGGTGGAAATCGCCAACTACATAGTTGAAAACAATGCCACGGTGCGTCAGGCTGCAAAGCAGTTTGGCATCAGCAAATCCACTGTGCACAAGGATATCACGGATACTGACAGGCTGCTTCGCATTGACCCGGAGCTTGCCGCAAAAGCGCGTCACATTCTCGATATCAACAAGTCCGAGCGCCATATCCGCGGCGGACTTGCCACCAGAGAGAAGTATCTGCATCTGCCTCATGTGCATGCCGGCTGAGTGCATGGATGCTTCTATCCCTGCATTGCCATGTGCACAGCTTTCGCGCATCTGAGGCTTTCGCCAATTCAAGACCTGTGTCACATAATCAGCAGCTCGTCATACAGCCGATTACCTCCGGATACTTTCATGTTCCGGATGTTTACTGTGTCACATGACTTGTGAGCACACCGTACAGCCACTTGCCCTCATCACTTAGATCCTCATAGGTGAAGCCGCTTGTCTTATCGCAGGCAGGTGTTAGAAGCGCTGATTTTTCGTCCTTATTGGACAGATTCCAGCACACATAGCTGATGCCGTAGCTGTCGAGCAGGCTGATCCAGCTGTTTGCGGAATCTATGTCCACCTGACCGTTTCCGTCGGCGCTGCAGATGCCAAACTCTGATACAAATATCGGCAGTCCGGCGTCTGCCGCCGATTTTAGCTTGTTTTGCAAGTCCTCCTTGTGGGTCGCGGCATAGAAATGTAATGTATACATGATATTATCATAGCCTGTGACAGGGTCCTTGACTGCCTCATCCACATCCTGGCTCCAGTTAGGTGTGCCTATCAGTATGACTGCATCCTTGTCGTAGCTTCTGATTGACGGAATGACCTCGCTGGCATAAAACTTCACATCTCCCCAGGTCGCACCTTTGCACGGCTCATTACAAATCTCGTAAATCACGTTGTTGTATGAAGCATACTGCTGTGCCATTTTGGCAAAAAATGTCTTTGCCACATCACTGTAGCGGTTTGATTGCCCTCGTTTAGCACATGCCAGTCGATGATGACATACATGTCGTTGTTGAACGCGTACTGCACTCCGTTTTGCACAAGTGTCTCAAGCTGCTGCCTGTCACCATCTGTGCAGTAGCCACCGCTTTCGTAGGTGTACATGGCGAGCCTCACCACGTTTACTCCAAAGCTTTTCAGTGTGGCAAAGCAATCATTGGTCACATACTGTGGATACCACGCAAGACCGTGTGTGCTGACTCCGCGAAGCTGAACCTCGTTGTTATTTTGATCAACGAGCTTGCTTCCCTCCACATGCAGCTTACCGTTTACTGATGGACAGGCAAGAACTGAGCTCTCCTGTCCGTTTTCTGTGGTGAGCTGCTCTGTATCAGCCACATTCTGATTTTCTGTACTGCTTTGCGTACTGTCCTCAGTATTATTTTCTGCAGAATTCACCGACTCAGTGGCTTTCTCATCTGTCTGTGATTCTGTCTCTTTGTTGCCCTTGTTACCACATCCTGTAAAATCCCAAGCACCAGCACTGCAGCCAATACCAATGCTATATATTTCTTCATATTGTTATACTGTCTGACTGATTACTGAATTGATGTAACCTTGTAGTCCTCAGCCTCTACAGTCTCCTTTAATTTCTCATCGGAAATGTCAGAGCTTAATGTCACTACTGCAGTTCCGCTCTCATGGCTTACTGCTGCCTCACTTACTGCATCAAGCGCCTCGAGTGCCTTCTTTACTCTTGCCTCGCAGTGGCCGCACATCATTCCTTCGATATTCATTGTCTTTGTCATTGATTTTTCCTCACTTTCATTTGGTTTATCTGCTTTGTCTTTTCTATCTGGTTTTGCTTTTCTGTCATGCTTAGGATCATACACCCTGCACAGATTCAGCCGCAGGGCATTGGTAACAACGCAGAAGCTCGACAGGCTCATTGCCGCCGCTCCGAACATCGGATTGAGCTTCCATCCTAATAAAGGATACCACAAACCGGCCGCAAGTGGAATTCCTATCGCATTATAGAAAAATGCCCAGAACAGATTTTCGTGTATATTTGTCAATGTAGCACGGCTTAACCGCACTGCTGCCGGTACATCTATCAGGCGGCTCTTCATCAGGACAACATCCGCCGCATCTATTGCCACATCACTTCCCGCGCCGATTGCAATTCCCATATCCGCACGTGTGAGCGCCGGTGCATCGTTGATTCCGTCACCGACCATGGCTACCCTGCCCTTTTTTAGCTTCCTTATGACAGCCTCCTTACCATCCGGAAGCACACCTGCGATGACTTCGTCCACTCCCGCCTGCTTTCCAATGGCATTGGCAGTCTGCTCGTTGTCACCGGTGAGCATAACAACTCTGATACCCATATTTTTAGCTGTCTGACAGCTTCCGGACTGTCCTCCTTTATAGTATCCGCAACGGCTATGATACCGCAAAGCCTGTCATCTGCGGCAAAGAACAGAGGAGTTTTTCCTTCCTTTGAAAATTCGACAGCTTTCGCGCGCATATCATCTGAGACTTTTACAAATTTGCTGACAAAAGCAAGATTTCCTGCTTTTATCATTTTGCCTGCAAGTATTGCAGTCAGACCATTTCCTACAACAGCGCTAAAATCCGTCACCTCTGCAACAGCGATTTCATCCGTTTTAGCGCGCTCCATAATGGCTTTTGCAAGCGGATGCTCGCTCTTGGCCTCGACTGATGCAGCTATTGCAAGAAGCTTTCCGGCATTATTGCCGGTTTCCTCAAAATGTCTCATCCGGCACGATATCCGTCACCTTCGGCTCACCGCTTGTTATGGTGCCTGTCTTATCAAGAGCCACAATCTGTGTACGTCCTGTTGCCTCAAGGCTTGCCGCTGTCTTGAAGAGTATACCGCTCTTTGCGCCCTTGCCATTTCCTACAATTATCGCAACAGGAGTTGCCAGTCCAAGTGCACACGGACAGCTTATCACGAGCACCGAAATGCCTCTGGCAAGCGCAAAGCCCACGGTCTCACCGGCTATAAGCCATGCTATTATTGTAATGATTGCAATTGTTATAACCGCCGGCACAAATACTCCCGATACCCTGTCAGCGATTTTGCAATAGGTGCCTTTGTCGCTGCGGCATCAGAAACCATCTGTATAATCTGTGAGAGTGTGGTGTCTTCGCCCACTCTCGTTGCGCGGCATTTTATAAAGCCTGACTGGTTCACTGTGGCAGCGCTTACTGCATCTTTCGGCTGCTTATCCACAGGGATGCTCTCTCCTGTGAGTGCCGATTCGTTGACAGCGGTTGTTCCATCTATTATTTCACCATCTACAGGGATATTTTGCCCGGGTCTGACCACGAAAATATCGCCCTTTTTCACTGCATCCACAGAGATTTCCTGCTCCACGCCATCCCTTACAACAGTTGCTGTCTTTGGGGCAAGCTGCATCAGGCTCTTTAAAGCGTCTGTTGTCTTTCCCTTTGAATGCGCTTCAAGCATCTTTCCGACTGTGATCAACGTTAAAATCATTGCTGCTGATTCAAAATAAAATTCATGCATATATGACATGACCGTATCCATATCGCCATTCACCTGCGCAGCTGTCATGGCAAAAAGTGCATACACGCTGTACCCAAACGATGCCACAGAGCCAAGCGCAACAAGCGTATCCATGTTGGGAGCGCTGTGAATCAAGCCCTTAAAGCCACTGATAAAAAACTTCTGGTTTATGACCATTACCGCCACTGTAAGCAGAAGCTGCAAAAGCCCCATAGCCACATGGTTTCCATTGAAAAACTCAGGCAACGGCCAGCCCCACATCATATGCCCCATGGAAAAATACATGAGAACAACTAAGAATATGAGCGATGCTATAAGCCTGTTTACAAGCTTCGGTGTCTCCCTGTCTACAAGCGCATCCTGCGCTGCCTTTAGCTGCTCTAAGCTGTTATTCGTTTTGTCATTTTCTGATTCTGTTGCTGTGCCTTTGGGACTCGCTCCATAGCCCGCCTGCTCTACTGCCTCCACTATCTGCGCATCTGTCGCGCTTCCCTCGACTCCCATCGAGTTGGTCAAAAGGCTGACAGAGCAGCTCGTCACACCATCAACCTTAGAGACCGCCTTTTCCACTCTGGCAGAGCATGCCGCACAGCTCATTCCTGTAACTGTATATTGCTTCATACTGTCTGTATTTCCTTCTTTCTACTATTCGAATCTAACTATTCAGAAGCCTTTTCTAAAATCTCTCAATTCCTGTCACCTTGAAATCCAGTCTTTCGATGGCAAATGTGATTTCCTCATCGCTTAGCTCTCTGGTTGCCTCAACATGTGCCACGCCATGCTTTAAATCCACATCTGCCGATACTCCGCTCATCTTCTGAAGTGAGCGTGTGACTGAGTTCTTGCAGTTCATGCAGTGCATTCCGTCTATGTGCCATCTGCTCTCGTGACTATCTCGCCTGTAAGCTGTACTGTGGCTTCCTCGTCCTCCTTCATGGCTCCACCGCCACAGCAGGCGCCCTCGCCCTTTGAATGCTTTATAGTCTCCTTTAAGCCCACAATTACCAGAGCGGCAATTATTGCTATTATTAATATTGTGATTATTGTACTCATTTTTATACCTGCCTTCTTATAATACTACTTCATAAGCTTCTGCAGTGTGTTCAAAAGCTCATCTATTGTCTCATCCTTGCCGGCTCTTATGTCATCTGCCACACACGTCTTTATATGATTGGCCAAAAGGACTTTATTGAAGCTGTTGAGCGCAGCATTTGCGGCCGCCACCTGTGTGATGATGTCAGGGCAGTAGCAATCCTCATCCAGCATACGCTTGATTCCACGGATCTGTCCCTCTATACGGCTGAGTCTGTTGATGAGATCCTTATATTCCTTCTCTGACCGCTCTTTTTGCGGTTGCAGCAACAGCATTGGGTTTCTTTTTCTGTCATGGCTACCTCCATTTGTTCTTTGTTCCGCATTATGCATTTGTTTTACATGTCTAACTATACCCCTTATGGGTATCTGTCTTCAAGAGTATTATATACCCCAGTGGGTATATTGCAAGGGCAGATTTCCTTATTGAGATATTTTCATGTTATACCATACTTTTATAGTAAAAGCATGCAAGCTGTGTCCTGTCCCTCAGCTGCAGCTGCTCATAAATAGCTCTGCCTCATATATGAATATATACAACGAAAAAGCCGGTACATTCATGCTTCCATGAATGTACCGGCTTTAAATACTTAGCAGTCCGTACGGGAATCGAACCCGTGTTTCCGCCGTGAGAGGGCGGCGTCTTAACCGCTTGACCAACGAACCGTGTATTATAATATCATGGTCAAACGAATAATGCAAGTACTTTTTTAAATTTTTTTAAAAATTTTTTCCGATCTCTTTACCTTTAACATTATCCCTTTAAATGCTTCTGGCTTTAATTCCATTTTCGTCCCTATGTATGCTCTGTGATAATCTATTATATTCCGGCTCCTTATCTCAAAGCACGCGTTCTTATCCTCATATTTTATTTATACGTTTTCCTCTTGAATAAGATTATACACCTCTTTGGTCACACAACGGTCACACGGAGCTCTTTTCCACGGATTTTGTAAAAAGTATACATTGAAAATGCCGAAAACTGTATAATTTTAGACAATTTTCGGCATTTACGTATTTTTTGTTCGTTATAATCAACTATTATTTATTATATTTTTTGTATATCTTTTCAAAAGCAGGCATGGAGCGTTTTATCATTTCCCACAAAATCTATCAGGGCTGTTTTGGAAATTTTCCCTCATAATAATATTCTTCATTTTTTCTACATTAGCTTTAATGTTTTTTATGATTCCATACGTTCTACACCTATATAACTCTCACCGTAATTTCTATTGCAACTCTAACATTATCGTTATCATTACTGCCCCTTCACTATGAGGTGCTAATATACCGTATTTAATCTGAGACCAGTGGTATCCTTACCTTACTGACCTCATCCTCGAATATATAATATGCATCACCCGGTTCGATTTTCTTTTGATTCTTTCTCTTTATAGCCAGCGGTATATCCACTATCTTGCAATTATCCAGGTTATCAAAAAACAGTATGCTTTTAGTCTCCTTCATCATTTTATATATATCAGGCGAACCATATGCTATCTGCGCATTTGGTACTGCCCCAAACAGGAGATACACATTTAATACCTTATATTTGCCCATAATATTTTTAAGAGCATTAAGAGCATCCTTGCTATCTGATATCGCTGTATATACCTCCTGACTGTTTATTATGATCAGGGTGATTTCTTTTTCGGATTTTCCGATGGATGAGTTTCTTATATTTTTCCTCTAAGAGAACCTCTATCATTATTATTTTCTGTATAAATTCATCCGGATCCAGATCATAGCTTACATTTTCGACCGATATCAGACAGCTTGCGCCTGAAATCATCAGCTATATATATATGAGTATCTATTTCGCTGTTTAACATCTGCAACGCAAAATATTTTATAAAATTTGTTCTGCCCATATTATCAGCTCCGGAGATAGTTATGATATTGCATTTATTATGATCTGTGTAAACCGGGGCGACTGTGTCGTATGCAATTCCTATAATATTCTCATCATTTTTCTTCTGAATGTGTGATCCACATAGTCCGGTGTGAGCAATTCAGAATTTCCGGTATCTTGTCAGCAGTGATATCCCCATATACAGCATTTATCTGATCTACAAATGCATGCATATTATTAACACGTTCAATTTCCTTAGTTCCCTCAAACGCTAAAAATGTCTGGCACTCGTATATTTCCCCATCAATTTCTGTCGCACCTGCCAGCAGTCTCATCCGGTCTGAGTTTACAGCTTCCATAAAGAGTCATATACTCACTTGATTCATTACAAAACATAGCTATTCTGCCGGAAAAGTTTGCCAGATACTTATATCCCAGTCCTGTTGTCTGTAAATTTGAAATAATGAAACTTATTCCTACAGAGCCACCTTCTCTGCACAGATTGAGCAGTATGTCACTATCCTGCAGATACAGTTCTTTTAATGCAGTATAATTGTCTATGAGTACCACTATCTGAGGTATATCTGTAAATCCCGCCTCGCGATATGATGTGTATGAGCTTACTCCCGCTTCAAGCAGTCTTTCACGCCTTTCTTCTATCTGTTCACTCAGATATTTAAACAGATTCTTCAACCTTTCATCGTCAGATGGGCATACTACACCTCCTACATGAGCCAGCTTCTCAAAATTTTTAAGTACCATTGATGCAAAATCAATAATATATATGCTAAGCTCTTCCGGTGAATAGTTTTCTGCCAGATTCCTCACTATCAATTCGAGAAGATTGGTCTTGCCAAACTGCGATGCTCCTATGATAATAGTATTTTTGTTACCTATCTCTATTACTGTCCGCCCCTGTCTCTGCCTGTCCGGATCGTCGTATATTCCTATTACAGCAGTCATGGAAAGAGGTATCATTATGTGCCAGTTCAGCATCATATACTATCACTTCTTCCAGCGCAGGCAGACATATATCCGGCAGTTTTTTTACTCCATCGGCTTTACAGTATTTATCTACATATTCGACAACCGCCTCCAATTGTGACCTTGACTGCTCTGAATTCTCGAGCTTATGCTTATATACCAATTCTTTTTTCCCGAAAAATCAAGTTCATATATATCAAACGGTGTATCATCTTCACCATTTATGCTATCGGGGCTGCCGGAATATCCCGACTGAAACAATTCAAATATCTCATTATTTCCGACCTGCAAATAAGCCCGGCCCGGTTCTTTTATTTCTGCTGCTAAAGGAGATTTCAAGACTTCATTACTATCCTCCTGCGTCTGTACTTTAAGACACAATTTGAACTTGGAATTACTCCAAATCTGGTCATTAACCTGTCCTGCCGGTTTTTGTGTTGCCAGTATCAGGTGAACTCCCAGACTTCGTCCTATTCTGGCTGCACTAATCAGCTCCTTCATAAATTCCGGCTGCTCTGCCTTTAACTCAGCAAACTCATCTACAATAATGACAAGGTGTGGTAATGCCACTTTTGCTTGTCCCTCTTTATATGCCTTTATATATTTATCTATATGATTAACATTGAGCTGTGCAAACAGATTCTGTCTTTTCAGCAGTTCAGCCTTTATTGACCTGAGTGATCTGTCTATTGCCTTTCCATCAATGTTTGTTATGGCACCAATCAAATGAGGCAGCTTTCTAAACTGATTAACCATTCCTCCACCCTTAAAATCAATTATGACAAAACCTATTTCATACGGATGAAATAACGTTGCTGCCCAAGTATAAACGTCTGCAAAATCTCACTTTTTCCTGAGCCTGTTGTTCCGGCCACAAGTCCATGCGGACCGTGAAATTTCTCATGCAGATTTAGATAAACAATCTCATCCTTCACATTTACTCCCAACGGAACTGCCATTGTTTCATATATTTTTGATGAATTCCATCTCTCCTTCAAATTCAATGCCTGCACCGAGTTGATTCCAAGCAGCTCAAACAAAGATATGTTCTTACGCAAAGAGCCTGCCAGGCTTATTTCTTCACACTCCACCGGTTCCAAAATGCTGACCGCCTTCTGTACACGCCAATCGTATATTCTCATACTCAAAATATTTCTTTTGCGTCTTATTGACCGAATCATATATCATAGCACTCTCATTGTCGAATATATCAATTATTCTGCTACAATATAATGGCAGCAAAGACGTCTTTGATTCAAAAAATATAAAAACAGTATCGAGCTCTGATGCATGCTCTATAAATTTTGAAATAGGATGACTCTTTATGCCATAGTCCTGCATTACAATTATTATATTAAATCTGCCATGTACTTTTTCATCTTTTCGTATAGAAAGCTCTTTATACAAATTTTCAAATACTCTGTTTTGCTTTCGATCGCAAACTATATTTCTATTGCCATTCGAGCTATTCAAAGCTTTTATTCCCTAAGCCAATTATACTTTCCGATATTATCATCAAGTAATGCATATATACAGATATCACCATAATACTGTCTGCTGATAATATCCATAATCATATTCTTCATCATCGAATACAACGAATCCGCATCTCCGACAACCCCCACCGCATTAGCATCCTTCAGACTCATCACAACCGGCGCCTTTTCAATATCCATATATTCTCCTGCCACATGCTCAGGCAGACTGCTAAGATCATCTCCAACCTCAAGTTTCTCTTGTTTTTTATAGTCTACCTGCCGCAATGACTCAACGTTTCCCCTCCCCAGATACACTTCAAGGAAATCTTCATCTGTAGATATACGATCAAATAATACCGGATCAAAATTCTCTATATGTTCAATATCCTGCTCTATGCTATAATACTGAGCGTTTAGACAATCTAACTCCTCTCTTCTTGCAGCTTCTATCTCATTACGTTTTTTTGCTATGTATTCAAGATATGTGTCTCTTCGTTTTACAAGGTCTTTCTTATACTTCTTTTGTTTATTTATAATACCAAATATGGATGTAAAGACTCCAACCCCATGGAACATATACTAAATGCAACAAAGCTCCATTTGACTTGCTCATCACTCCTCTAAGCAGCACTACCAGAGCAAACATAATAATCGAAGGCATCAATGAAGTAACCAGATTGAGTTCCGGTTTTGTGGGAATAGTACCCGGATCCAATATTTCTATTGGAGTTTTATCTCTTTTGCCTGTATTCGCGTATTACGAATAAAGACAGGATATGTTGTATGTATATCCAAGCTCTCCGGTCTGACCTCAACTCCATTTGTTCTGATAGCTCCATAATCAAAGAAAATTTTTCCATTATTGTAATATGCAGTAAAATCTCCTATTGATATGAAATCATGATTTTTTACTGTTGCAATCCTTTGAATACTTTTTCCATTTACTAATGTGTTGTATGACGAACTATATTCCGATAACATAGCACATGATATATCATCTTTCACCTGCAATCCTACTCTCACAGCTCTACCATATGCACTGTCAAGCTGTATATGTGCATCGTGCATTCCTATTATCAGAACATATCCCGGATTTAATTCTATTGACCATCCATAATTTTCCATTTTCATTTTCTCCCAAATATAATTGTCGAACCATTCCTAACACCAAAATCCTCAAGCATCCTGTTTCCTTTCAAAAATGCAATTGGCTGCTCACAGGCCATATAACATTCATTCTCATTGGCTTCATCAATTTGCAGATTATATGCTTTGTTTAATGCAGTCACCAGAGCTTTGGCTGTTATATTCAAGGGGATTTCCAATTCATGCCTTTTTCCATTATTTTCATTCACAAAATTAACAATAACCTTTTCACTATCTTCCATTACTATGCTCCTCTCAGTTGTTTCTTTTTTAACTTAATGTTTCTTCATAATAAATTTTGCTTTCCGTATGCGTTGCATTCATGCCTATTTATTGTTATCTCCATATCCATGCCGAAATAATTGGCAGCTACTATCATGTCCTGACTGAAAATTAGTAACTACATCCTTGAATGGGTTCGAACTGCCCTTTTCGTCATTATCGTTCTGTATTTGTTCCCATAATTTTCCAATCGCTTCATCAGAGGCTATATACTGCTCTAACGAATTATTCAATACCTCATATGTATTATTAAATAAATCCTCCACGGCAAATGAAATCGTTGTCAGAAAAGTATTTATGCTCTCTATTTCCGGCACGCTGTCTCCTTTGCTGTATATCCGGGTTCCCTGTGTTTCAACTATCTTATTAGTCAGCTCATTTCCTGATTTTAAACTCTCCATTCTCCCCAGCGCATAGCTAAATTCCTTAAGTCTTATTTCTTTACTGTCTCTGCTTTTATCATGATCTTCCTTCCTCCTGTTAATGTATAAAATTATGGTCTTATTTTAAAAGCAGCTCTGCTGCTCTTGAAATAAAGCCACAATACAAATACAATACAATTCCACACCACAGCCTGTGGTGTGGAATCGGCATTGAATGAATTTTACATGCTGAACTGATTTGCTATCTGTGTATCGGTTGACTCTACTGCCTCTGCAGTCTTGTCAAGTGCCATTGCGATATCATCAATCAGCTCTTTTCCTTTTACAAATGAAGGTCTGAGCTCTGCAAACTTGTTGGCATATGCCTCTGATGCTGCACCTTCCCACTCTGTGAGCAGTGTGTCCAGTAATCTGTCCATCTTGTCGATTACATTCTGTACATTCTCTGCTTCTGTCCTGTACTCTCCAGCCCTTCCTCTCATTGTGTCAGGTGTCATTCTGATCTGTCGATGCCATTTTCATGTTCCTCCTTTAGGTAAAATTTTATATACAAAAAGGCTGCAGCGTCCGATATTACCGGATGTTGCAGCCGATCTGTCATTACATAAATGTTACTCCGTGTTAGACTCTAGCTTTGCGACCTTACGTTTCCATAAGTGTGCCCTTTTATACACAATATTTTATCGTATTTGCATTTTTATGTCAATTTTTAGGTTAGTAATGTTTTATCATATATTTTCCTTATATGGTGTCCACTTCTGAACAATACAATCTACATCTTTTAATTCTACATACTTATATTGCTATTTTTCCTAATGTTTTCATTTTATTACCTTCTATTCATCATTTTTCAAGTTTTCCCGTGCAGTATGCATTATTTTGATTCAATCATACTTCTATTTTCTTTTTTTCTTGAACTACTTCTATTTTATCCTTGGCAATTTCTTTCTCATACAAGTACTTATCTGTTCTATTCAATCCAAGTATATCAGCAATTTTTCTATCACCTGTACCTACAAAAAAAGTATCTTTCAACTCTTTCCTAATACTAACCTTATAACCATTAATCAAACCATAAGTTCTACACTCATATGCTTCTTGAATTTCATTTGGCGAAATTATTTTACTATATACTCCGCTATTATATTCATCAACAAACGTTGCATCTATTATTTCGCGATTTGTTGTAATTATTATTAAGTTTCCATCATTATCCTCATTTAATTCGTACTCATTTCCATTATATACACAAAATTCACCATTTTTTATCATTTTCTATTTTCCTTTCACTTCTACAAAATGTTTACCATCAAATATTGCAACAACAGTATCTTTTCCATTAACAACTTTATGTAATTCCGCACCTTTCTTAGGTTTTACATATTCACCACTTAAAGACCACTCGGGTATAATTTGCCCATTCCTTGCACCTGTAAATCCATTTAATGTACAAGGAGGACCATCTGTATTTGTTCCACCGAATATTTCCCCATATGGTGTCTTTATTTTTTCTGCATCTGTTGTCTTGAATTTAATATATGCATAAGTATCTCCACCTTCGGATACGGTCTTACTCCATCACCTGTTACATAATCAAGTCGCGACGACTCCACAACATTATCATATCCTTTTATGTGTGATACATCATCATATCTTGCCACATAACCGCCAATTGTAGACCAGCCATCTTCTCCTATATACTTGTCTATATCCGAAGCCGGTATTGTCTTTTGAATATAAGTGTTAGCATCTATCTTTGGAACTGCCTCGCGTATTGCCTTCATCTGTGCGATTTGCTCCTTTGTTAAATCCTTTACATCCGTCAATCTTAACTTATTAAATTCTTCTAATGTTAATCCCTGCTGTTTTAACACTTCTCCCAAATTTTTATTTGCAAAGCTAGAATTTGTTGTTTCATCCAACACATCCCCGATTTTTTTAACCTCAGCATCGCTCAGCGTCTTCGACCCAATCTCTATCCCATCTGCATTTTTAAATAACAGCTTATTTCCCGAAATACTTACCGTGATTCCTGCTGCAAGACTCAGCATCATTGTTATAGGCACCGGCCAGTCAAAGGTTTCTCCCAGTGCTCCCACACCACAGGCTGCTGTATTTCCCGCAAAGTCTATCAGGGCTGTTTTTCCAAATGCCTTAAGTCCTTCTTTTAATCCCATTTCCGAGAACTTTGTTGCTGCAATGGCTCCTCCAAGTGTAACCAAATCCACCACTGCAAAAACCACTTTAAGTCCACGTTCCATGTCTGTCAGGTCTTCTCCGGTTATCAAATCTTCTCCGGTACATGCCTCTATGATAGGTTTGATAATTGTGATATCAATACGGACGAAACAAAGTTTAAAATGGGTTACTGCTATCATGGGTAAATTCTCCCTGCCTATAAAACTGCTCCAAAAATTCCTGTTGGGTAAGATTATTGTCTTCTCCTAAAGCTCCAGATGCTTTCATTGCCTCATACTGTGCTGCAAAAATACTTGCAAAATCCTCTACACTTCCATTGGTATACGATATATGAAGCCCATTTCCATCCGCCTTTCCGTCAGAAGTTCCGATAAAATCCGCAAAAGTCAGCTCCGTTCCAAGACTAAAATATGTTGTATCTCCTGCCTTAACAGTATATGCACCTGGACCTGGAATTGAAAAATCTTTAGTACCATCTGCCCTTATAGTTGGTTCATACTTTCCTAAGGTCATCATATCCGAATCTATATTATGCACACTATCAACTCGATATTTTTCATACTCTGCTAGTGGTATTTTCCCATCCACTTTCCCATCTATTATACTTAAACCATTAATAGTTTTACTACCACTCTCCCCACATCTTCTACACTGTCTTCTGTTGTTTTTCTTACTACTTCAACATCAGACTTTACCGTCTCATTTCGTATCCTTAATATCCCATTATAATCTATCTTATTCGACTGAATAAGTTCTTCTATCTTCCGCACTGCTCTAAGTTCTGCCTCTGTCATTCCCGCAGTACTTCCACTTTCCAGAAAATGCAGATACACCTCTGCTTCTTTGCCGATACCAAATCTGTTAAATTTGAATAATTCCCTTCCTCTATCGTCTGACCAATCCTCTTAAGCTCATCATTATTCAGTGTCCTACTCCCTATCTCTATCCCCTCTGCATTTTTAAGTAACAGCTTATTCCCGGAAATACTTACCGTACATGATTCATTAGCATTAATAGAAATCTATCTTCTTTGCCATCTCCTATTCAATAATATTAAAGTCGTACTTCTTGCAATAGTAATTATTAAAATTTTCAATATTTTTCCATGGATTCTTTTTTGTCATTCCATTCTTATATGTAACACTTTCCTGCAATTGTTCCTTTTTTTCATTTAGTGCTGTTCTTATCTTCTCTGCAATTATTTTTCTATCTAATGTAAAAGTAGCTTTATTTCTTTCTTCCTGAAAAATACAAGCATCAAAGTATAACACTGCTATATAAACATCACTGGCATCTCCTAATAATAATTTTTCAAGTCCTGTTGTAAAAATCTTTTCAATATTTTCAATCTTTTTAATCTGCTTATAAAAACACTCTACTAACACAGATGTGATATCTGTTGGAAAAATATCTGGTGAAAATTCTGACACTATAACTTCATATTCCTTTTCTCCACGTAATAACTGTAAAACCTCATTTTTTTCAATTGCAGTATTAATTAAAACATCATAGTTCATATTTTTCCTCCTTAATTAATATCAATTCTCGTAACATGTGTCCTATCCAGCGGTATTGTATCTGTAATTGCCTCTGGAACTCCACCAGATGTATACCCTCCCGGTATCCACAAATCATTTGCAGTTGCTTCATTACCACTTGGAACACGAATATTTAAATCCGAAACATTATCCACATCAATTCTTACCAACCCACCTCCATTTTAAAATATCCTTTAGGAAATCCTAACTCTTCCTCTATTATTGAAATATCTCCATTTGCTTTCTGAATGACACTATCACAGTATTCCTTAGGTAATACAAATAATGTATTGTCATCGGGTACTCCAACAAACCCATTAGTTTCTGAATATCTTCCGTAAGCCCACTCTGTTTGTATAACTGAAACCCCATTTTCAAACTTCGCCAAATGCCCATCAATATACTCGACTTAGATATGTTGTAGGGTCTGGTCTTTCTCCTTTTGGTATAGATGTTATACTATCATACCAATATTTATCATATCTAGCCGCTTCTTCTGGTGACATTAAATCTCTGAAGCTCTCCCACTCCCTTTCATTCAGCGTCTTCGACCCAATCTCTATCCCATCTGCATTTTTAAATAACAACTTATTTCCCGAAATACTTACCGTGATTCCTGCTGCAAGACTCAGCATCATTGTTATAGGCACCGGCCAGTCAAAGGTTTCTCCCAGTGCTCCCACACCACAGGCTGCTGTATTTCCCGCAAAATCTATCAGAGCTGTTTTTCCAAATGCCTTAAGTCCTTCTTTTAACCCCATTTCCGAGAACTTTGTTGCTGCAATGGCTCCTCCAAGCGTAACAAGATCTACCATTGCAAAGACCACCTTAAGTCCACGTTCCATGTCTGTCGTCTTCTCCGGTTATCAAATCTTCTCCGGTACATGCCTCTATGACAGGTTTGATAATTGTGATATCAATACGGACGAAACAAAGTTTAAAAATGGGTTACTGCTGTCATGGGTAAATTCTCCCTGCCTATAAAACTGCTCCAAAAATTCCTGTTGGGTAAGATTATTGTCTTCTCCCAAAGCTCCGGATGCTTTCATTGCCTCATACTGTGCTGCAAAGATACTTGCAAAATCCTCTACACTTCCATTGGTATATGCCATATGAAGCCCATTTCCATCCGCCTTTCCGTCAGAAGTTCCAATAAAATCTGCAAAAGTCAGCTTTGCTTTTTCCTGTTCTACCATGGTTCCGGCATATCCCATTCCGCCGGTTATGTAATTGTTTTCTGTCAGTCCCAGTGTATTATCTACCTCAAAGTCTTCCAGATGGATTCGGCTGATTGTTTCTGTAGCATTTTTCTTGAAATCTTTCTTTAAAGGCTGATCCAGCTTATCATCCACGTAACAATTTAAGACATCAATATAACGGTGAAGGGTTCCATGCCCCTCTAAAAGCCTGTCAATATCCTTTTCCCTAGATGTATAGTCAATTCCCAGGTCAATTTCATCTAAAATGGTATCACAGGTCTGCAGTGCCTCGTCCACATCCATCATTATATCATACACACACATACAATTTAAATAGCTTACACCTTTTTCACTCCAATCCATGTATGCTTTTTTTATTTCTTCTTCCATAACTTTTATTCATTTCCTCCAATTTGTCCAATGACCCATTCCACAACCTGCTGTTCATTATAATACATAGTATTATAAGCATTTTGAATGTACGTTCCTGCCGCCTGATACAAAATGTCATTTTCTGCATATTACTGGCTAGGGATTTAAAAAATGCAAGCATCTCCTCTCTGGCCTCCCCCTGATATGTATCCTCTGATTCTATATTTTGTACACACTGTTCACTATAGGTATATGCCTCCAAAATCTTTGCCTGGATATTTCCCAATTCACTTATATAATCCAAAACACCGGCACCTATTTTTATTTCTTCTGAGGATCCGCTGCAGGCCGTATCTACGCTACTACGCATAATTTTTTACCTCCTCATCAATTGCCAGAAGTCTCAGTAATTCTCTTCTTACCTGTACTGCATCCACTTCTCTTTTTATCTGCCGATTCAGGTCATACTCAAATATCTGATTATTCTTCCAATAATAAAGCCATTCTTTTGTTAATGCATTATCCTGAAATTCTCCTATCATGATATTCTCTTTGCAGTCTTTTACTTCTCTTAAAAAAGAATCAATGTCTTGCAGCTGTAAAAGCTCCTTTTCTGATACTGTTCCAGTCTGTAATACCGGATATATTTTCAATAATAAATATAAGACAGCGACTCTCGGCAGCCGTAACATCTCATATTCTCTATTTTTCAAGGGAATGATCACAATTGCCTCTCTTTGTTCCAAAAGTGCAATATGTAAATAATTTATAATAACATGATTCCGGCTTTCCTTATAACATTCCAATGCTCTTGCCGGCAAAAATCCCATTTTCGTCAATTCTGTTTCAGATGCAAGCACACCCTTTTCTATTAATCCATTTATAGTTTTTTTAACTTCCTCTTCGTGACTTTTCTGTGTCCGGAATTTTAATGGAATTCCAAATACATCATTTCCTTTTGTAATACTATTAAAAACACCATTTCATGCTCTGTAAATTTCATTGCATGTCCTCCATATCCTTATACTCCTGAAATTCATCATAAAAATCATCTACTCTGTCACCATGAGATTTTAATGCATCGATTGCCTGCTGCACCGGATTGTCACCGTTAGCCTTTGAAAACTTTTATGATATTGTTGCATCAGCCCCATATATGCCATAAAAGTAGTTTTCTCTTTTCCCTTCCACAATTCATCACTCTCAATACGCAACATAAGCCGGGTCAATTCATCGTAGGAATCATCTATTCTTTCCTTTATTGCTTTCATGTTAGTCAGCAGTTCATTCATATTGCTTCCTGACATTTTAAAATCCTGCATACATTCTCCTTTCCCATAACTAACTAATCAACCTATGACGCTTCTCTTTTTCGCCTTGCCTCTTCCTCCGCAGCTTCTCTTCTTAATCTCTCTTCCTCTTCATAATATTGCTGCTGATATATCTTCATTTCATCATCTTCACGTTTTGCTTCGTCACACCAGTAATTATATTCATTTCTTGCAAACTCCAATTTTGATTTTACTTCTGCAATTATTTCTTTAAAATCAGCCCCCAGTTTTTCTACTGCCTCGCGATTTTCACTTTCCTTTGTTACAAAAGTGTCGCTGAGTTTTCCCTGAGCAGAATCGGATTCATCTCCATTGTATTGTAATCTGTTGCTAATTGAGCCATAACATCACTTAAATTGTCTGTTTTCTTTAACTCTTTTTCCAAATTCCTTACTACTTTTTTATATTTATCTCTCTGAGATTCTGCATAGGTTTTCTTTCCAAAAATATCTTCTATTATATATTTTAATCGTTCTAACAGACTTGCCATATTGCTTCTCCTCTTGTTCTGATAAACTTTTACAAATAAAGGTCTGAGCTCTGCAAACTTGTTGGCATAAGCAATCATACCGTATTTAATCTGCAGCCTGTGAGCTTTCCGCTTTTTTACTGCCTGGGAAAACTATCATCTGCTCCAGCTCTTCTTGGGGAACCGCCTGGTATTTTTGAGGTAATCCACTGTATTGACTGTGTTTTCTCTGTTCCCGGAGTGTCATATACAACTGTCTTGTTCTCCGTGAATTTATTGTCCGGAATTATATAATACTCTATCAAATCCAGATTATCCCTTACGCAGAATGTCATGTATGTTTTTCCATCCAGCTTTATCCTCTCAAATGTTCCAAATGATACTATATCTAGACTGTCCTCTTTCTCTGTCTGGTTCCATTCTTTACTTCCAGCATCCCTGCTATAAAGAGTTCCCTTTGAATACGAATACAGTGTCTCCAGCTGGGCATTCTTTCCCGAATCATCTGTAGTGATTTCGCGCTGTACATAGCCTTCTTCTTCCACATATTTTTCATCTCCAAACTCATTATCATATCTTTTCCAGTTTCCACCATATGCGCCTATATTATATGTTGAATAATCCACTTTATTATGTATTATGTCACCAAGTCTGGTCTCCCTCTGCGATTAGAGCTATTTCTATAACCGATAAGTTCTTTCCCATCATACGATATAATATTTACGTTTGAATCCTCTGTTATTTCCAAAGGAGTCTCTGAAAGACCAATTAACATCGTATATATCATTATCTTTCCTTCCTCTTTAATCCTCTGATCTATCATCTCTGATATCGTGATTTCACCTTCCGGCTCTGTGGTCACAAGCTCTGCTGCCGTGCAATCTGTTTCTGTTGCCTGAGCCGCTGATGTGTCATTTTCCTTTTTATCCTTTTTTTCACATGCTGTCACCATACATAACATACATGCTGCTATCATAAGAACTGATATTGCTTTCTTCATAATAAATTTTCCTTTCTGTATGCGTTGCATTCATGCCTATTTATTGTTATCTCAATTTTCCAAAATGTACTTCATATATGCCTTTACTCTGTTGCACAAAGCCCTAAACAATCTCATCATGATGTAATTTCTCCGGATTATTTTTTCAATTTAACGTCACCTAATATCTCATTTAATCTATAATCATGTCCTGACTGAAAATTAATAACTACATCCTTGAATGGGTCCGAACTGTCCTTTTCGTCATTATCGTTCTGTATTTGTTCCCATAATTTTCCAATCGCTTCATCAGAAGCTATATACTGCTCTAACGAATTATTCAATACCTCATATGTATTATTAAATAAATCCTCCACGGCAAATGAAATCGTTGTCAGAAAAGTATTTATGCTCTCTATTTCCGGCACGCTGTCTCCTTTGCTGTGTATCTGGGTTCCCTGTATTTCAACTATCTTATTAGTCAGCTCATTTCGATTTTAAACTCTCCATTCTCTCCAGCGCATAGCTAAATTCCTTAAGTCTTATTTCTTTACTGTCTCCGCTTTTTATCATGACTTTTCTGTCCTCCTGTTAATGTATAAAATTATGGTCTTATTTTAAAAGCAGCTCTGCTGCTCTTGAAATAAAGCCACAATACAAATACAATACAATTCCACACCACAGCCTGTGGTGTGGAATCCGGCATTGAATGAATTTTACATGCTGAACTGATTTGCTATCTGTGTATCGGTTGACTCTACTGCCTCTGCAGTCTTGTCAAGTGCCATTGCGATATCATCGATCAGCTCTTTTCCTTTTACAAATGAAGGTCTGAGCTCTGCAAACTTGTTGGCATATGCCTCTGATGCTGAGCCCTCCCACTCTGTGAGCAGGGTTTCAAGTAATCTGTCCATCTTGTCGATTACGCTCTGTACATTATCTGCTTCTGTCCTGTACTCTCCTGCCCTTTCTCTCATTGTGTCAGGTGTCATTCTGATCTGTCCTGATGCCATTTTCATGTACTCCTTAAAATAATTTTTATATATAATTGCATAAGCAATCATACCGTATTTAATCTGCAGCCTGTGAGCTTTCCGCTTTTTTACTGCCCGGGAAAACTATCATCTGCTCCAGTTCTTCTTTGGGAACCGCCTGGTATTCTTTGAGGTAATCCACTGTATTGACTGTGGTTTTCTCTGTTCCCGGAGTGTCATATACAACTGTCTTGTTCTCTGTGAATTTATTGTCCGGAATAATATCATACTCTATCAGATTCAAATTATCTCTTACGCAGAATGTCATGTATGTTTTTCCATCCAGCTTTATCCTCTCAAATGTTCCAAATGATACTATATCTAGACTGTCCTCTTTCTCTGTCTGGTTCCATTCTTTACTTCCAGCATCCCTGCTATAAAGAGTTCCCTTTGAATACGAATACAGTGTCTCCAGCTGGGCATTATTTCCCGAATCATCTGTAGTGATTTCGCGCTGTACATAGCCTTCTTCTTCCACATATTTTTCATCTCCAAACTCATTATCATATCTTTTCCAGTTTCCACCATATGCGCCTATATTATATGTTGAATAATCCACTTTATTATGTATTATGTCACCAAGTCTGGTCTCCCCTCTGCGATTAGAGCTATTTCTATAACCGATAAGTTCTTTCCCATCATACGATATAATATTTACGTTTAAATCCTCTGTTATTTCCAAAGGAGTCTTTGACGGGCCAAAACGCATCCTATATATCATTATCTTTCCTTCCTCTTTAATCCTCTGATCTATCATCTCTGATATCGTGATTTCACCTTCCGGCTCTGTGGTCACACGCTCTGCTGCCGTGCAATCTGTTTCTGTTGCCTGAACTGCTGATGTATCATTTTCCTTTTTATTTTTTTTTCACATGCTGTCACCATACATAACATACATGCAGCTACCATAAGAACTGATATTGCTTTCTTCATAATAAATTTTCCTTTCCGTCTGCGTTGCATTCATGCCTATTTATTGTTATCTCAATTTTCTATAACGTAATCAATATATTTTGACACTCTGTCGCACAAATCATTATAACTTTCGTCATCCTCTCTCTGATTTTTATTACCTGCTCCCCTGGCATAGTCTTTTAAGTCCTTAATACTTACCTGCTGTTTCGGCTTTGCCTGTGCATTATATGCATCCACCATCTTCGTCACTTTCTCCACATCCGTCGTGATATTCTCACAGATATAGGTGTCACCTACCCTGGTTATCTCCATATCCATGCCGAAATAATTGGCATCTTCTATCATGTCCTGACATGTAAAGTCTGTTTCTGTCAGTCTGTCTTTTGCCTCATCAATTTCTGCATTATTTTGTACATTTTCATTATTTTCATCATATGCTGCATTTAAGTCATTCAAATAATTTATTGCTGCGTTAGCCTTGTTAATCTTATCTCCTACGGTTTCATTTATTATTACCGCTGAAAGGCCTATAGCTTCATCAATAATCTTACCTTTTAAAGTATTACTTGTTACATCAAAAAATACTCTGCATTCAGTCTTTTCCTCTTCCTTTTGATTTTCAAGATTCTGCTTTGTATTCTCAATCATGCCGTGTGGAAGTACATGGCTTACAATCTGATTATCTACCATTCCATACGCATCTATCTGATTGACCTTCTCATTTTCTTTTCCTACTTTTTTTTAATAGTTCCATTTGTTACCTTGACGTTATAATATTTGTCCAATATCTCCCTGTCATTGCTGTCTGTAATCTTGCATATGCTTACATCAAACGGCAGCTCTTTCAGGCATACGGATACGGTCACATTTTTCTCTCTATCGGAATGTATTGTAAATCCATCGTTTTTTCCATTATATGCAACTCCTATTGTCGGGTAGCTATCAACCATTGCTTTAAACAGGGATGACACTCTGTACTGCTCTTTCATCTCTTCAAGCGCTTCATCACTAATCTCGTCGTTTCTGTATGCACATTTTTCGCTGTAATAGTCAATTATATCCATACTTGTCTTATATATATCCACCGCCCTCTTAAATGTATTCGTGACACTCACACTGTAATACTTAGGGTCTTCCAGATCTGCATTATCTATCCACTCATCATCCTTGGCGTTTCCATAACCTGCGCGCAGCATGTTCTCTATATTTGCTATGGTTTCTTCCTCATCCTCTGTGGACAGCTTTGGAAATACTGATACAAGTGCCTGCAGCTCTGCATCTGGTACAAATTCCTTCCGCATCTCATAGTTTATTTCGTCCCAGTTCATAACTGTCTTTCCATTAGAATCCACTGAATAGAATCGCTCTTTATAATACTCTGTTATCTTCGAGTCCACTTTTGCCTGTATAGTACCAGCTTTTGTTTTCAATGTCTGGCAATCCATCGTATATATATTCTCAACGGATCTTACATTAATCAGAGCTGCCAGTTCTTTAATTGCAGTGCTGAATCTTTCCAAGTCCATATATTCGTCCCGAAACCTGGCTGCATATAGATCATCCACTCCATTTACATTATCAAACATCCTTCTTACACTATTGCTTGCCTCTTCATTTTGTCTCTGATATTCTGTTGCCGCGTTTCTTAGCTGTGATTCATAATCATATTGAAATATACCTTTGGTTTCCACTACACCGTAGGTTTTGTTTATTTCCTCCCACTGTTCTTCTCCTCCCATATAGCTTTGTATGTCATCGTATACTTCCTGCGTAAAATCCTTAAATTTCATTATGCGTCACCCCTCCTTCTAATACGCTTCATATGTTCCTATACCATATATATCTCCATCTGCCTCATCTACATCTCTCACAAATTCATTAAGTTTTTTTGACATTTCCCTAAAGGATTCTCCCAGTATACTCTGATATGTATGAACAGCATCCTCGTACACTTCCAGCTTATCGTGCAATTCACCGCTTATAACCGCATTTGTGTTTATAATATCAAGTATCATCTGATATTCGTTCATCTGTCTATCTGCAATCTTTGCAAGTTCTGAGTATAAACGCACAAGTTCTGTAAATTCCTCCTGCTCAAACCTTAAATTATACTGTCCCATTACTTACTCTCCATTCTTCTTTTTTATTCTCAGCTGCTCTATATTGTCCTCATATGTACACAGCTGCTGATTTATTTCATATATCCTGTCATTTCTGCTCGATTGCATTCTCTACATCTCTCAGCATTGAATCTATAGCATTCATCGCATTGGCTACATACGATTTTCCATCATTTAATGAATTAATACTCTTAAGTCTGCCCTTCAGATTTGTTATATTACGACTGCTATATCTGTCCATGCCGGCTATATTATCAACTCTGCATTTAAACCGGTTTTGCGCCTGCCATTTATATTCCTTTATTTTCAATGCTTCCTGATCCAAAGCATCTATTTCATTAAGCAGCCTGTTTTTCTCAAGCTGCAGATTTTCTACATTTGCCCGGTACCTTGATATTCTGCGACTTAATTCTTTTAGTTCCATAATAGTATTATTCTCCTCACCTTTTATATTTAAAGCTATTCATTAAATATAAATTCCTCATTAGCTAACATCAGACAGTCTCCCGGTAATATCTCTGTTTCCTGCCCCGCCTTTATTATCCTTCCATTGATAAATGTGCCATTGGTAGAATTTTGGTCCATTACATAATAACGTCCGTTTCGCGTGGTTATCACTGCATGCACCCTGCTGATATTCGTATTGTCTGCTACCGCATAATCTGACTTTTCCGGATTCTTTCCCAGCACAAACGATGGTTTGCCAAGCTCTATCTTTTCACCTGTTACCTGCCTTGTAAGACTTGCAAAATGATAGTTCACCGGTTGCATCTGCTGTATCTGCTGTACGGATATGCCATCATCTGACAACACTGTAGTTCCATCCATGCTGCCCTGCATTACCTGCTGCATTATCTGTTGCTGCATTATCTGTTGCTGCATTGTCTGCTGCATTGTCACTGCTTTGTTTTTCAGCACGTTCACAACTGCACGCTCTTCGCGTGAGATATATTTTTCTATTGCATTGCCGTTGAAGCCATGGAAGCTTCTGACATAATACATAAATCTGGATATATAATTCGTATCCTCATTGATAACAGGTGTCATTGTATAAATTATGTTTTCTATAAACCCAACAATATCTGCACTTTCCTGTCCTCCTACTATCGGAAAATATATAAAATACATCTCTTTTGTCATTTCGTTTATGTATACGTCATCCATATTAAAACGAACACTGTTTACGTTCAGTCCGTTATTGTATACATCCTCAACCATTATTACTATCTGCTCAATCATGAAAAAGAAATCATATTTGCTTATGGCTTTTTTCAATCTATCGGTAAGATTTATATTTGCAGGGCACGTATATATGACACTGTCTTTTTTTGTTTTTGTCACATGCATGATTCCACATGGTTTTATTCTGGCTAGCTGGCTTAGTTCGGTTTCATTTATTCTTTCCTTTCGTCCTGCCTTCATCATGGCAGTAACGGTCGATTTTTTATGCTTACTTTTAATTTAGACATTCGCTATTTTCCATTCCTTATGAGATACATTCTGTCGTATGTAAAAATTCTATTTTCTTTGTTACTTCGAACCTGATATTGGTTTTCTGCAGCTTTTCGGTTATATCTTCCAATACTGTGGTTTCATCCTGCAATACTTCTGTCGGTGCATCCAGCACAGTAGTTTCATCTATATTTTGTGTATATCCGGCTTTTTCTTATTCTCCCCTGCCAGGTTATATGACGGTGCTATCGGACCGGACGATGTTATGTCAATATGTCCCGCTGTCTGCTTTTGTACAATTGCTGCAATTCCTTTCCGGGCAGATTTTCCGGTAAGTGCACCTATGACCTTAGGTATTTCAAGCACTATAAGTATGACTATTGAAGCTATAAGCATTATGGCAAATGCGGTGAAGGATACGTAAAATATCATCCTGTACTGATTATAAGTCATCTTTGTTTTCCTCCTTCACGCTCTGTGCCTTCTCAATTGTTTTGTCTATATTATCCTGCAATCCTGTTATTTGCTCGCGCATTATGGATTTATCCAGCTTTTCTGTTTTGTCCTTTATCGTATGTAATAAATCCATAACTTTATCCTTATCTGTCACTGCTATAAATGATGTGATATTTGTGTCAACTATATCATCTATCTCATTCCATACGAATCTTTGCGTCTACGCTGTCAAAATCCTCTGATTTTGCATATAGCTCATTTATTTGCTTCCATAGCTTTTGTATTCTTCATATGTTTTTTCTGTCTGTTGTATCTTTGCTCCATCATACTGGCTAATCAATGTCAGACAATCTGATATCTCACAGTATATTCCTGCCTCCGGATGATTCTCCTTCGCTTCCTTGAACCACTGCGCCGCACTGGAGTATCTGTCTTTTTCCACATTGATTTCGTAGTAGAATAAAAGCTTTCACCAATCTTATAGCATACATCCTCATATACCTTTGGATTTTTTTCTTTCAGCTTTGCCATGACATCATATGTATGCACCCGGCCATTGTGGTCCTTGCAATCTATACCTACCATCAGCCTGTTCAATATCTGCGCCTCATCCCTGTCCAGCACAAAATCGTCTGTCAGTTTGTCATTCAGCTTAAGATATGCCTCCGTCCTTGTCGGGTCGGTGACTATAGCCGTGTAATATCCATTGTCATAATTGTCATAGGTATCCGCTTCTTTTAATATGCTATTATAGTTTTCATTTTTTTTGTGTTCTGCCGCACAATAGCTTAATACTGTGCTTGTTCCAAGCAGCATCGTCAAAACTGATGTGGTGATAAATACCGCAAGCTTTCTCTTTAGATTCTTCCTATACATGTCATCAATCTCTGTATAGTGCTCAAGGTCATACATCAGCTCAGCTGCGCTCTGATATCTGTTGTTTGATCCGGCTGTGTACACTTTGTAATAATACGTTCAAGACCACCTGACAATGTTGGGTCAATTTCTCTGATCGGCCTTATTTCGTAAGGTGGCTCACAGGGATTCATTCCCGTAACAAGATGATACATTGTGGCTCCCAGACAATATATATCTGTTCTCGCGTCTGTCTGCCCCATTCCACCAAACTGTTCCGGTGCAGCATATCCCATCGTGCCAAGACATGTTGTATCCTCTATGTTATTTTCCTTATATTCCCTTGCTGTTCCAAAATCTATAAGTACCACATTCCCATCAGGCTTTAGCATTATGTTTGCCGGCTTCATATCACGATATATGATTGGCGGGTTCTGTGAGTGCAGATATCCAAGAACATCGCATAGCTGTTTGGCCCACTTTATCACATTTTTCTGCGACTGGGCTCCGTACTCCTGCAATGCTGTCTTGAGAGAATTTCCCTCTATATAATCCATTACGATAAGGAATCTGTCATCCTCATCTATGACATCGACAATATCGGAAGACTGGGATGGCTCAGTTTTTTGAGCATATTGGTCTCCGCAACAAGACTTTGCTTTACCACCTCAAAATCCTTTACTCCATCCTTTCTGACCTCTTTTATTGCCCACTGTTTGTTTGCCCTTTCATTCATAGCCAGGTACACAACGCTCATTCCGCCGTGTCCAACTTCGTTTAGTATCTTGTATTTTCCGTCAATTAAAGAGCCTATTTCAAGCATCTGTTCCTCCTACTGTGCCTTTATGAGCGCTGCTGTTATATTATCGCGCTCTCCTCTTTGCATGCTTAGTCTGATGAGCTGCTCCAGTCTGTCGTGCATATTCTGCCCATCTACAGCTGCTGCCGGTTTCAGCATCTCATAGATTTCCTGTTCTGATACCTCATGCCTGAAGCCATCTGAACAAAGCAGAAGTGACATTCCATTTTTCATTGCCCCGGTCCTGTACTCCGGCTTTACCTCTGCTGATGCCCCGACACACTGCAGCAGTACATTCCTTCGCGGGTCTTTCATAGCCTGCTCCTGTGTCATATTTCCATTCATAATTTCCCGCTGTACATATGTCTGGTCTGTCGTAAGCCTTTCTATATGGTCTGAAAGGCTATATATTCTGGAATCGCCCACGTTTATAATGTAGTAGGCTTTTTGCGTGACAAGCAGCGCTACCACTGTTGTTCCCATGTTTACTGCATGTGCTTTGCCATATGCTTTTATTTTTTTGTTCTGCTGCTGTATTACTTCATCCCACTGTCTTTCCAGAATCAGACTGTCAATATCCGGGTTCGACGATTTGCAAAGCTCAGGCAGCTGCTCGTCACTCCATCTGTCAAATGCTCTGACTACAGTGGCACTGGCCAGCTCACCCTTCGATAAGCCGCCCATGCCGTCACATAATACTGCAAATGCCATGTCTCCTTTGCATGTTGAGAAGCACTTTACCAGCAGACTATCCTGATTAGTTTCTTTTACGATTCCTCTGTCCGTGTCAGCTGCTATTTCAAATCTCATACACCCTCCTCCCAGAATTCAAAATCTTCGTTGCCCAGTCTGCCTTGAAGGGCATGCGCTTTCGCGCATGCCACAGACATTGTTGTTTTTCCCACACCACCACATAGTGATGTAAATACATAGGTAATTATCTTATTGCTCATCATTGTCTTTCTTTTCTTTCATCTTTTTTCTCATATAATAAACGATTATCAATATCGCAATTATAAGTACAAATAATAATATTGCTCCAATTATATATACTGCCTTATCATTATTTGTTTCTACTGATTTGACATCTGACGAATTTGATTCCATAGGTACATCATCTTCGGCAATCTCTGTATCTGCTTCTGTATCCTTACCATATATTTTTTTCACTTTATTGGTCTTTCCACCTTCGTCAACAGAACAGTCTGCACACTCTACCATAAGCCTTGAATCACCGTCTTTTGCAGAGAGCACCTCCTTAGGTACTTCAAACTCTATCTTTCCGTCATGCTTGTCCAGATAGTCAAGCATATCGTCTCCCGACATTTCCTTGATAACCTTTTTTTCTTTGTCATCCTTGCCCACTACAGTAATCTTTACACGTCCAAGCTTTCCGCCATCATCCTTCGGCATCAATACTGCATTCTTTGAGCCAATATAGTTTTCATTGTTTTTATCTACACCTGTCAATGTATATGTAGGTGCTGTCTTGTCCACAATAAATTCAATATTTACACTCTTCACATCACTGTAGGCAACTGAATCTGCTTTGTCCTTTGTCTCCACAACGATATTGTACTGACCCTCTTTTTCAAATACCGCATTTGATATCACATATTCGTACTTATGCCAGCCATCGCTTTCACTTACATTATTCACACTGAAGTCTGTTCCCTGCTTAAGTGCTTTTCCATTTACTTTGACAGTACAGCTGGTAACTTCATCCGGATTTATCTCTCTGACTACCACATCATGGTATACCTTCTGCACATAGTAATCCTTTACAAGCTTCATCGTATTGTCATCCAGCGAGAAGATTGAACCGCCTTTGTTTATGGAGAAATCCAACAATTTTCCTCCCTGCCCTGCAGTCTCTGTCACCTGCTTTCCGCCTGCATCTATAATATTGACTGTTTCATAAGAATTTCCGGCCTTATCCTGTGCATGGCATGTCAGTGAATACACTCCATCCTCATTGAGATTTCTAAACTCTACACGTTGTCCGTTTGAAATTGATATCACATTTCCGGTAATCGTTTTTCTTACGAATCTGCTATTTTCATATACCTCAACTGTAAGCACCGGTGAAAAGGATTCAAGATTAGTATCTGTGCACTCTATTACAAATGACATATTTCCTGAATTATTGTTTACTGAGCCCGGGGTTACTCCGTTGATTGTTACAACAGGCTTTGTCGTATCTATGCAGAACTCCTGCTTTGCAAGGTCTTTTGCCTTATTGCCGGCTTTGTCTGTATATGCAAGTGACCATGTATATGTGGCATCCGCATCAAAGCTTAATGTTGCCGTATGTATATCACCATTATCTGACCAGCTTCCAAATGCCGGTGCTGCTACTGATTTTCCTGCATCCTGCGCAGTCATGCTCAGTGCTATTCTGCTTGTATCAAAATTGTGCTCTGTGATTGTCACAGTTGCTGTTCTCTTGTTATTATAATAGTTTCCGTTTGATGCACTGTTGTTATCATATACTACCGAAATAACAGGTGCTGTCGTATCAATTGTAAATTTTGTCGGTGCAAGCGAATTTGCATAATCCACTCCTGCTGCGGCATTTCCCGCAATGTCTTTTACTCCGATTCCAAATGTGTAATCGTCATCATGTCCGTAATATATTGTGGCAACATGTACTGTATCATCACCGTTACCGCTTCCACCTTCTGTGCTCCAGTTTGAAAGAGCAGGTGCCTTACCTGCTGCGGCTTTTATTTCCGCTGCTACCTTTGATGCATCAAAGTTACGCTCTGTTACTTTTACGGTTGCTGTTCGCGGTGCTTTGAAGTATGCTGTGTCTCCAAATGATGTATCTGCACTGTTATTGTCATAGCTTACCTGCACTGTTGGTGCTGTTGTATCTATTTTTATGTATTTTGTTACTGTGTATGCCGTTCCTGCATTGTCTGTTGCGGTAACATCTATACGCACTTCATTACTGTTGTTTGAAGCCGCGCTTATGTCAAATTGCTCTGTTACATGATTTTCCAGATCTTTTAAGCCCGCTGCTGTCTTATCATAGCTATATAATGTTCCATCCTGTGTCGGCTGTCCCATATTTGTTACCGTATAGTTTACGCTCTTTATTCCTGATGCAACTCCTGTGGCATTCTCATCTGATACCTCTATACTTACCGGCACATCTGCACTGTACACTCCTGATGCTGTCTCAGGTGTGATGACTGATATTGCCGGTGCGCATGTATCAACTACCAATCCATTTGTGCTGATATATGAAACATTACCGCTTAAATCTGTAACCGACATATACCACGCAGTTTTGTTCTCGCATTCTATCGGTTCACTGAAGGTGCCATCCTCATTGAGGCTGTCAAGTGTCTTCCAGTCAGCCTCCAATACTGTCTACGTCAATTATTGCATCCTCTGCTGAAACGAAATACTCTGCTGACTTGATGCCGCCATGCTCATCTCTAAGCTGTCCGGCAATATTGACCTTCTTGGCAGCAAATCTTGAAATCTCATATTTGTCTTTTGGCAGCAATAAATCCCACACGGTATCCATGCCTGTTGAAAGTCCGTCAAACCTGATATTTCCTGTCGGCGACTGTACGTCAATTACAAACTCTGCTGATTTGTCTCCTTCTATCTCAAATCCATTATCTGAATTACCACACAAATCTTTTGCACTGACACTCAGCTCATACTTGTGTCCTGCATTGAATACAAGCTGCTTACTGTAAACAGCTTCTGCTCCCTCGCCTGTCTTTACCCAGTATGACTTTTCAGACCACGCATCTGACTGTATCTGTTCATTTCCATCAACCTTTACATTGATTTTTGTTTCATCTGGGTCAAAGAAAAGCTCATTCTCTTTTACCGAAATGGTTGCAATCCTGTTTTCCTGTAATACTCAGTGCCTTTTACACTGCTGATGCACTGTGGATCCGCTGCTCGGGTGTACCATATGTCACTGTTATTGCAGGCGCTGCCTTGTGAATATAAAATGGCTGGCTGCCGCTTGCTGTCAAATCCGCTACAGTCACGTTTCCTGCCTCATCAACAGCTTTAACATATACATCTGTCTTTTTATCCAGATAAGCCTCAGCCGATACATTTATGATTCCTGATTCATCAAGCTCATTCCATGCACCTTCATCATCCGATACTGACTGATCATCTGTCACTATCTGGTATTTTGCTGATACAACACCTGAAATGCTGTCAGCTACACTTGTTTTTATACGGACATCATCATTGAAATATTTTCTGTTTTTGCCCGCTTCTGGCTCTATACTGACATCAGGTGACTGACTGTCCATGCTGAACTTGAAGCTGTCACCTTTAACCTCTGTCTTAAGACCGGCATAATCAGTTGCCTTTACTGAAAGCATCAGATCAATTCCGTTAAACTGCTCTGTTGCCGGAATGGTTATCCTTCCTTCCCCGCTTGCGTCAAGCTCAACAGTCTGTCCTGATACAATTTTCCTTTTCCCATCAAATACAGTGTATTCAACACTCTTAATTCCTGATAAGCTGTCATCAGCCTTAACGATATAGCTTATATCATCCTTATGCCAGCCTTTTTCATCGGCTGCTGTCATGGTATCCTGGGACACTGTAAGCTCCGGTGGCAGGGTATCAACAACCAGCTTCGATGTGGAGAAAAATGCTGTCTCGCCATTACAATTGTCGAGCCTTTACATATACGTTATATGAGTATCCTTCAGATCAGATGTATTAATCTTGTACTTATATCGTGCATCATATGTATCCTCAATAAGCTCTAACGGCTTCCATGCTGAATCATCAAGCGCTTTTACCTGCTCATCATTTAAAATACTGCCACTTTCATCTGATTTATTCACATAGTAGAATGCCTGCTTTATTCCGCTGATATCCTCCAGCTGTCCATATACATTTGATGCCTGCTGACTGACCATATTCTGCTCGTCTATTAAATCAGCATCATATCAATAGTACACGAAAGGCGCTCCACATAAAACGGCTGCTCTATTGAGCTTGTATCATTACACTCATGCTCCGCCTGATCCTTCGCATACATTCCGATTATCTGATATTTGTGTTCCTCATCCGCTTTTGTACCAAATGTGATGCAGCTGCTATAATCAGCCCCTGTCACGATCCACTCACTATACTCTATTCCTGCATCAATCAGCTTCTGGGCATTATCGACATCAAATACATCGAATTCTTCCCGGTCATCAACCTTTACCCAAAGCTGTGTGGAACCATCATCCAAAGAGACATCGTGGATATTCATGTCTACTTTTCTGACATTTCCATAATAATCCACAGCATCCTTTGTGAAAGCAGGTTTATCATCCTCCTTTGGATTCAATGTTATCTTTGGAGGCTGTGTATCATATTTGTAGTCGAGCCGCAGACTTCCAATATCTGTGATAGCTCCGCTTTCCTTGTCCTTACGTGCTATTACAAGAGTCTGTCTGTTATCACCCTGCTGTGGCATAAGCTGATATTTATCAGCTTCAATCCATTCATCACCTTTTCTAACCACATATACCGCCTGATTGTCACTTGCCAGCGATAATGTAGGTGCTTCTACATAAAACTGTGTACCCTGCAGCATTGTCCCTGTCAGGCTGTTATTCATACTGCTGTAATCATATTCTTTGATGGTAACAGTATATTCTGCCTCTGCTGACTTATATTTGTCATCTTCTGCTTTTGTCACCTTTATCCTTACAGTTCCGGTATCCTTTGCTGTCCATATACCGTTTGATGCAAAGTCTGTATCCTTTTCAATCAGATTTTTGCCTTCTACAACAGTGTATTTTAAATTGTCAACGGCTGCATCCGCCCTGTCGGATTTTACCACCGGAACAACTTTGTTCCCCACATAAATATCATCCGCCGGTGTATACTCTACCGTCAGCTGCTGTGGCTGTTTTTCCTCGGTGGCATTATTATCCGAATCCTGTTCATCTGGAATTTTACTGTCAGATATATCATCCGAAACTGCGTCGTTAGATATATCATACTCTGAAGAGGGTGTATCAGCACTTACCTGTGTTGCCGGAAGCGATGTCGCACCCATTACAGAAGCTAGCATGATTGCTAGTAACCTGTTAAGTTTTTTATTAAACACTCTCATATCTCCTTTTCTATAGTATTTTTTGTAACTATTCCGTTACGATTTTATTTATATTCCCACTCTTCATTCCATTATACAAAACAATGGTCACACAACGGTCACACGGAGACAACTTTGTGAAAACTGCATAATAAAAGCGCCGAAAATTACATATTTTTTAGACAATTTTCGACGCTTTTTCGGATTATTTTTTTATAACTATTATTTATTATATTTCTTGTATATCTTTTCAAACGCAGGCATAGAGTGCTTTATCATTTCCCTGTCCACACAGTATGATATTCTCACCCAGCCCGGACAGCCGAAGCCGTCTGCTGCTACTATGAGCACATCCTCCTCCTTTGCCTTCTCGCAGAATGCATTGCTGTCATCCTCGAGTGCCTTTACAAACATATAAAAGGCTCCGTCCGGCTTGAAGCAGTGATAGCCTATCCTTGTGAGTCCCTCGTACAGAAGGTCTCTGTTTTCTTTGTAGGCATTGATATCACCGGTTGCCCCCTGGCATTTTACTATCATCTTCTGGAACAGGCTTGGTGCACACACGTAGCCGAGTGCTCTTCCCGCACCACAGACTGCTGCATACAGCTCAGCCTTATCGTACACCTCATCAGGCACGAGGACGTATCCTATTCTCTCCCGGCAGCGAAAGTGACTTGCTGTATGAGTAGCATACCAGTGTGTTGTCGTAATATTTGGTCACAAACGGTACCTTGATTCCGTCGTAAACTATCTCCCTGTACGGCTCATCTGCGATAATGAATATCGGTCTTCCTATCTCCTTAGACTTTTCTCAAGGAGGTCTGAGAGCTTTTTGATGGTCTCCTCAGAATAGACTGTGCCGGATGGGTTGTTTGGTGAATTGATTATGACACCTCTGGTGTGCGCATTGATTCTCTCCTCAAGAGCCTCAAAATCTATCTGAAAATGCTCTGTATCTGCAGGCACCTCTACAAGCCTTGCTCCTGCTGCATTCACAAATACCTTGTACTCCGGGAAATATGGCGCTATGGTAATAAACTCATCATATGCGTCGCTTGTCAACGCACGAAAGCAGATTGACAGCGATGCCGCTGCTCCCATTGTCATGTAAAGGTTGTCCGCATTAAAATGTGTGCCATGTGTGTTGTTCAAAAACTCAGCTATCGCCGCTCTCGTTTCCACGTCTCCCTGTGCTGACGTGTAGCCGTGCAACGCAACAGAATCATAATCTGTCACAAGCTCCTTTATTGTGTCGTTTACTATCTGCGGAGCCGGTATGCTCGGGTTTCCTATTGAGAAATCATATACATTTTCCTTACCTACAATTGCTGCTCTTTTTACCATACTCGAAAAGCTCCCGATTGCTGAGCGCACGCTTCCGAGCTGGTACATGATTTCGTTTACTACCATTTTCTTGTCTCCTTATCTCTGATGTTCTTGCATATTTACCATTATAATATCTCTGCTTATTACATACAAATGTCTTTATACACATATTGTTACCATTCATGACCGTTTATCCTGATATGAATGCCTCCATTCCGGCACGCTTCGTCATCTCAATATGCTCCTTAAGCTCGCGGGCTGACATTCGCAGTGCCCCAGGCTCATGACCGTCTGCTGCTCCAGTCCGTCAGAGGTTGCCACTGTTACCTTGTACCTGTCACGTATGCCAAACACAGTCTTTTCGATAAATGCATCGGCTGTCTCGTCCTGCTTTGTATACACAACCTCTATGTTGTGGAAGGTCTCTCTCTTTCCGGCATTGCCCTTCACCTTGTACGCATCAAACACCAGCAGCAGATGACAGCCCTTATAGCCCTGGTAATCCGATAAAACATCCTTCAGCGCATCTCTCGCCGAATCAATGTTTATGCGTGAAAGCTCCTTTAAATCCTCCCATGCAAATATTATATTATATCCATCAACTATCGTACTCTTCCCCGGGGATTTCTTCGGATAAATCGGATTGCCGTGCTTATCATGCTTTACGGTGCGCGGTTTACCACTTAGACCTTCATACTCATTTTTCTTTTTACCTGACCATTTGCGCCTCTGATCCTCTGCGATATCGTTTTTGCCCATGCCAAACTCCCTGGCATAAACATCTGCAAGCTGCGCATCAAGCTCCACTGATGACATACCTGAAACAGCTTTCTCAAAGCTCGTCCTGCGGCGGTTTCCGGCAAGCGCCTGCGCATCCTCCGCTGAAAATGCATTCTGCGTGCGGGCACTCGCTGCAAGTGCCTCCTCAGACTCATCCCCGTGATAGACATACGGCAGATGCATATGCTCCGGTACCTCATCCCACGGCACCACGTAGCCTGAGCCGTGCGCACAAAATACCGAGCCTGTCGGATTGCGGAAATCCTCCTCGCTGTCATAGTGCATCTGCGCAATCACCTCCGCAGGATTGTGACACTCATCATAACCCCACAGCTCCAGTGTCAGGTGCCCGAGCCCCTTTGTATACGCATGCACCAGACTCACATAATCCTGCATTGTCGCAACCGGTGCCTTTCCTGTAATTGTTGCCATCTCCCTCGCAGCGGTTGTGGCAAACTGCGGGCTCTCGGCTCTTGCAAATCTCTGCTCCAGATCTGTCATTGCACGGCCGACATACTCCATCGGCACCTGTAGGATAAAGCTGTAGTATGGCTCCAGCAGCACGCTCTCTGTGGATTTAAGCCCCTGGCGGATTGCTCTGTATGTAGCCTGGCGGAAATCGCCTCCCTCCGTGTGCTTTACATGTGCTCTTCCTGTAAGAATAGTGACCTTCACATCGGTAAGCGCTGAGCCTGTGAGCACACCCTGTGCTCCTTTTCCTCAACGTGTGACTATGAGGCGCTGCCAGTTTTTGTCAAGCACATCCTCACTGCAGGTGGATGTAACTGTGATTCCGCTGCCACGCTCCGCCGGCGACAAAAGCAGATGCACCTCTGCATAGTGGCGCAACGGCTCAAAATGTCCTACTCCCTCGACAGCCCTCGCTATCGTTTCCTTATATACAATGCTGCCCGGTCCGAACGTGACAACAACACCAAACCTGTCCTTTATGAGACGCACAAGCACCTCCATCTGCACCTGTCCCATGAGCTGCACATGGATTTCCTTAAACTCCTCCACCCACACTATGTAAAGCTGTGGGTCTTCCTCCTCAAGCTGCTTTAGCTTTTCCATAAATGCCGCCGGATTTACATCATCCGGCAGAATCATCCTATAGTTTAGTACCGGTTCAAGGATTGGCATATTGGACTGCTGCTCAAACCCGAGCCCCTGCCCCGGAAATGTCGAACTAAGACCTGTGACAGCAACTATCTCACCCGCCTCTGCCACATCAGCTATCTCATATTTTTCACCGGAATACTTTCTTATCTGATCGATTTTCTCAATCAGAGGGCCTTTCGCCTCGTCACCGCCATGCGCTTTGTACTCTATTTTGTCCCTGACTCTAAGACAGCCTCCGGTAACCTTTAAAAATGTCAGCCTGCTGCCTCTGTCATCCCTGCCTATCTTGTATACGCGGGCAGAAAATTCGTCAGGGTAATTTCTTTCACACATAAACCTCGAAAGTCCCTGAATCAGCGTATCCACTCTGTCAAGCTTAAGTGCCGAACCGTAAAAGCATGGGAACACCTCCCTTTGAGCCACCGCCTGCGCAATATGCGCATCTGTAAGCTCTCCCGATTCCATAAATTCATCTAAAAGAGGCTCGCTACACATGGCAAGCTCATCAAATAAATCCTGTGAAGAAAAATCCACGCAGCCATCGCTCAGCTCGCTCCTTAGCTCTGCCTGCACTTTCTCCGCATCCGTGCCCTGCATATCCATCTTGTTTACAAAAATAAATGTCGGCACGTTATAGTGCTTTAAAAGCCTCCACAGTGTGCGCGTGTGTCCCTGCACTCCATCAGTTGCGCTGATTACAAGTATTGCATAGTCGAGCACCTGAAGGGTACGCTCCATCTCTGCCGAAAAATCCACGTGCCCCGGTGTATCAAGCATGACTACATGCCATGTACGAGCTGTATCTGCCGCATTTGCTGTGCGTGTTACATCTGCAGTATCTGCCGCATTTGTATCACGCGAAATATCAAGCCTTGCCTGCTTTGAAAAAATGGTTATTCCACGCTCACGCTCCTGCGCATCGTTGTCCAAATATGCGTCCTGATGGTCCACGCGCCCGAGTGAGCGAATCTGCCCGGTGCTGTAAAGCATGGCCTCAGACAGGGTTGTCTTTCCCGCATCTACATGTGCGAGAATACCGATTGTAATGTGATTGTTTGTCATGTTCTGCTCCATTTATGCCTCAATCCAAGAACAGAGACACCTGTGGATGTCTCTGTGTCAGCCTTTATATCATAATCCGTCGATTTCCTAAATTATAGCATTTTGTGGTTGGTCTGTCATCTTTTTTCTTGATTGACAGCGGGACATAAAAGGCGCCGCTCAATTGACAAATATTTATTCCATACATATAATGTGATTACGGAAATTTTGAATGGTATGAAAATAATGCGAGGATAATATGAACAAAAAAGAAGTATTGGAACTAAAACGAAGATTAAAAAAAGACCAGGCAACCTTCAGTCGTCTGGTCGGCTGCTACGTGGACTGCAACCATGAAAAGGTCTGCAAATTCGGTGGCAAATTTCTCACTCTGGAGGAGGATGAATACTACAAATATCTGGAGATTTCAAACAAGGTGCTTTCCGGCACTCTCGGAAACAACCTGCTCAATCTGCAGTTTCCGCTTGAGGAGGAAGAGGTCGGAGGCCGCCAGCAGATTCTCATGGCGCTTCGCGACAGCGAGCTTAATGATGAGACTCTGCTCGATACATACTATGATCTGGTCATCGACACCTACGATGAGGCCGGGAACTATCTGATTCTTTTGTATCTCGACAGCTACGATGTCATGACACGCACAAAGGACAACATCAACGTGGATGAGTCCGAGGAGGTGTACAAATACATGCTCTGCGCCATCTGCCCTGTCACACTTTCAAAGCCGGGCCTTGGCTATCTGGAAAAGGAGCAGCGTATCGGAGCCCGCATAAGGGACTGGGTGGTCGGCGCTCCTGAGACAGGCTTTTTATTCCCTGCTTTCAATGATAGGAGCACTGACATACACTCTACTCTTTTCTATACGAAAAATACCAAGGAGCCTCACTCTGAGTTTATGACAAACGGCCTCGGCTGCGGTGTGGAGCGCACAGCTACTGAGCAGAAGATGGCTTTTCATTCAATCGTCAGAAACGTGCTAGGTGCCGAGGACGAGAGCACTGATGACAAGCTGCTTGATATCCAGCAGAATCTGTCCGAGATGGCTGATGACTACGCTGAGACTCACGATGATGACGACGATCCGTTCATTCTCGACAGCGAGGCTATGAACAAGGTGCTTAGTGACTGCCATGTCTCTGAGGAAAAGATTTCACGCATTGAAAAATCCGTCAATGAGGCCTTCGGTAACAAGCCGCCTATCGCAGCCAATGTCATTGATTCAAAGGCTCTTGCAGCTAATGAAATCCGTGTGGAAAAACTTGCTCTTGAGAGCCAGGTCGGCGATTTAACTCTCGAGCTCAATGAGAAAATGCGCAGCTTGAGGAGAAGGATTCTGTTATTCAGGAGAAAAATAATCAGATTGAGGAGCGCACCTCACAGCTTCTTGAGAAGCAGGAAGAGATTGATAATTACACTGCCCAAATTAAGACTTATGATGTGGTGCTTCATGTAAAGCCGGAGAAGGCTTCACAGATTCATGCGCAGGTCATCAATGGGGAGAAGTGTCTCGTCATTCCTATGAGGGAGAATGAGAATGCGACCATAAATGGGGTGAATACAAATCTGTAGGGACGCCATCGCTTATGTGGCTTCGCATATTTAGGCTGTGAAGACCGGCATAGCATGCAGTATATTCCTCAGAAAAATATAAAATCAGCCACGGCATCATTTGCAGATAGTTTATTGATAGTTTGCTATGAATTGTCGTATCCACATTTTATGGAACGCCGTGGCAGTTTATATTTTTCTTCGGAACACACCGCATACTCTCCGGTAAATTTAGGGTACTTATGCGAAGCAATCTACTATGAGTTTATAAGCCATGTCCGTGGATGCAGAAATGCTCTCCGAAGCTAACGCTTCACTTACTAGATTCTGTATGGGATTATAAAGGGCGTGTGAAAACCTTCGTTTTCACACGCCCTTTATAATTTTATTGCCTATGAAATAATGTCCTTTATAAAGGCACTCTCGTAATACTTACCAGTTTACCAGCTCAGCACCTCATGGCCATCCTCTGTGACGAGTACCATGATTTCCCACTGGGCTGATGGAAGTCCGTCGTCAGTGTATACTTCCCAGTTGTTCTTGTCATCTACGTAGATATCGGCCTTGCCCATGTTGACCATTGGCTCGATGGTAAATATCATGCCAGGTGCCATGACCATGTCGGTGCCGCGCTTGGTGTTGTAGCCTACCCATGGATCCTCGTGAAATTCAAGTCCCACTCCGTGTCCACCGATTTCACGCACTACTGTGTAACCGTTTGCAAATGCATGGTCGTGCACCGCCTGTCCCATATCTCCGAGGAAGCCCCACGGCTTTACCTCTTTGAGTCCAAGCTCCACACACTCCTTTGTGACTTCAACGAGCTTTTTCTTCTCAGGGCTTACATTTCCGATACAGTACATTCTTGATGAATCCGAAAAATATCCGTTTAAAATTGTAGAACAGTCTACATTTATGATGTCACCATCCTTTAAGATGACGTCCTTTGAAGGAAATCCGTGACAAACCTGCTCATTTACCGATGTACATACGCTGTAAGGATAACCCTCATAGTTAAGCGGTGCAGGGATGCCACCCATGCTGGTGGTCATATCATAGACTATTTTATCAATCTCTGCTGTGTTCATACCCTCGTGGATATGTTCTCCTATGTAGTCGAGCACTGCGACATTTATCTTGGCGCTCTCCTTGATTCCCGCTATCTGGTCAGGTGTCTTGATGATTGAATGGCTCGGTATCTTATGATGTGCCTCAGCAAGCTTTTCAAGCTTCATATCAAATGCCGCATGACAGGTCTTATATTTCTTTCCGCTGCCACACCAGCAAGGGTCATTTCTTCCAATTTTTGTTGACATAAAATCTTCTTTCTAGTGATCAAGAGTAACGTTTCCCATATCGACTCTTTTCCACACTTTTTCTTTTATTTTATAGTTATTTTTCTCCAGCAGCTTCTCATATCTGCCTCCCGAGAAATCATAATCCGTTATATCTGCATTGTCAAGCCCTGCATATATTTCCTGATATTTCCGGGCTATTGCAGACTTTTCCATGGACGAATAAATATCCTTTTTTTCGACTCCAAGCTTCTTTGCACCATCTATATCAGACAAATCATACCAGAAGTCCTTCTCGGAATTTTTCAAAGCTGCTTTCTCGTCGTCAGTAAGTGTAATGCTCTCTTTTTTGGCCATCTCATAAAAAATCTCATCGTGAATGGCCATGGACATAGCTGCTTTACGCGCTGCAACACGGACAAATTCACCGTTTGTGTGGATATTCCAATACTTGTTTGGATTATCGGAATCATACACAAGAGCCTGCTTCTCGACATTCATCTCCTCATATGCCACATAAAATGCCATATCGCGCAATGTCAGCTCTTTCCCATTCACGGTAACAGCCACGTCTTCCAGATGCTCATTGTATACAATATTCTGCTTCATATCATGATAATTATATGCATACACGCCGGCTATGACAGCCAGCACTGCAAGTATAATTGTTGTGATGTGTTTTCTTATTTTGCGCAAAGCTTTGCAACCACCTGATTTATGACCTTTCCGTCAGCCTTGCCCTTGAAATGCGGCATGACTGCCTTCATTATCTGTCCTTTGTTTCCTGTTGCGATTACATCCGAAAACTGCTCTGTGAGCTCCTTTTCTACCTCTTCTGCCGACATCATTGCAGGAGCGTACTCCTCAAAGATTGCATATCTGGTATTGTACTCATCAAGCAGATCTGTTCTTGTTGCAGGGCATGTGTCAATCTGCTCCTTCACAGACTTCATTTCCTTAAGGATGACCTTGTTGACAAGCTCCTCCGGTATATTGTCTCTGCAGCCCTCATCTATTGCCGCCTTTTTGGCTGCCGATACAAGTGAGGATATAGCATCCTTTCTTACCTTGTCTCTTGCTTTCATTGCTGCAATCATGTCTTTTTGTAATTGTTCCATCTGCATGGCTTGTTCCTCCTGCTTTTCTTACTTTATTTACAGGCTTGCTAGTTCGTTTTGTGCGAATTGGTGCCGTCTATCTCTATAATACACCTTATGGTTGGAAATTGCTATTATTTATTACAATGAGTTTGTTGCCGGTTACTAACATTGGTTCGTGGCGTAAGACACGGACATGCCTCCAGATGCAAGGGGCTCTCAATGCGCTAACGCTATGCTGTCAAGAGGCTGTACGAATTATGCCTGTATGGTTTTCTATGCTCGACGAAACCGGCTTTTATGCGCCGTCCATGGCGCATAACACCTTGCCCTGCCGTCCATGGCAGGACATTTCTGTGTTCCATGTGCATAATTCTACAGACTCTAAACAGCTCCGCTAGTCGCTTATTGAGAGCCCTTGCATCTGAGGCATGTCCGCGTCTTACGCCCCTTACTTTATTGGTAACCATTCAGCTCTTTGTGATAAAAAAAAGAGCCGGTAAGTATAATAAATATACTTATCGGCTCCTAACCATCCTATACAAGACGCCGTATAGCAAGTATTGTATGACACTGTACGCTTCTGTTTGCTGTGATTCCTGCCTTTGTGGACTGTGCCTCCACTATAACACCACCACCTGCATATATAGCTACATGTCCCGGATATACCACTACGTCTCCCGGCTGTATATTATCGAAGGATACGGCCTGTCCCACAGACTTAAATGCCTGTGAATATCTCGGTGTGCTGATACCAAAATGTGCATATACCTCATGTACAAAGCCTGAACAGTCTACACCGTTTGTAAGACTGTTTCCACCCCATACATATGGATTGCCCACAAACTGCATAGCGTATGATACTACAGAGCTTCCTGAAACTCCTGTTGAAGCACCCGGGTTCTTTCCACCGCCTGCTGCATAGTCACTGGCAATACTTCCGCCCTTACCGGCTCCACCACCATCATAGCTTGGACTGCTTGATGAGCTGTTCGCTCTGGCAGCGGCTGCGGCTGCAGCTGCTGCCGCTGCTTCCTGCTCCTGAATGATTTTGCCCTGTGCCGTAATGATATTCTGATAATTATCTGCCTGCTGCTGTGCCTGAGCTATCTGGCTTGCATACTGCTCCTTCTGGTTTTCAAGAGCTACTATAGCCGCCTCGACATCTGCCTGCTGCTTCTCATAGTCATCCTGCATGGCTGTGAGCTCATTCATGTCGTTGTCAAGCTTAGTACCAATCTCCTTCACCTGCTCAACTGCTGCCTGATAAGAATCCATAAGAGCACGATCCGAATCATATACATCTGACACGTACTCTATACGATTGAGCATATCTGTGATACCATTTGACTCAATAATTGCTGTCCAGATATTGTCCTCAGCGCTATTTTCATACATGAACTGTATACGCTTCTTCATGGCGTCATACTGCTCCTGCTGCTTTTCCTGAGCAGCTGCAAGATCCTTCTGATTCTGCTCTATCTCTGCCTGTTTATTTGTGATATCTGTCTGAAGCTTCTTTTGTGCTGCAAGAATCTCATCAAGCTTTGCAGATTTATTCTTTATATCATCAGCAGTAGTCTGCTGCTGATCCTTTAGACCATTAATCTCATTCTTCTTATCCTTGAGATCCTTCTCAGCCTGTGACTTCTTCTTCTCTGCATCCTTCTGCTTCTGTGTCTTGGCATATACCTTCTCAAGTCCACTGTTTATGTATCCGCTAAATGTAGTGCCCTCTACTGCCGGTCCTGTAAAAACGAGTGCCGATGTTAACACAGTACATATAGCACGTGTCCATTTCTGATTCATTTTATTCCTCCTGTAATACGACGGTCAGATTGACCTTTCCTTCCACAATTTACGTTCAATATACATTCGGATATATTATCGCACAAAATGAATCTTTTTTCCACATCTTTTTGTAAATTTACAGAATTTTCCACATTTTATATAATGATATGATTAAAAAGTCAAAAGGTATCTTGCCCCTAATTTATGATTCACATACGCGCTATTATAAGTCTATCATCAGGTTTGATGCTATCTGATGTCAGAGCATTTATTTCCATTATGTTTTCAACAGTGGTGCGGTATCTTTTTGCAATGTCCCACATTTTATCATCCTTCTGCACTATATAGCCAACCAGAGCTGCTTCCTCTTCAGTATCAGACGCTGTTTTTTCCTGCTCCACCGATATTATGACTGACACTTCATCCTGCTGCAGGGCAATAGCGTTTATGCTGACAACACCCTTAATTTCATATTCGCTGTTGTCGAGCAGATTGACCTGCACCTGGTCTACCTGCAGATTTACCTCGCAGCAGGTGTTGGCATCCATGCCGGGTATCTCAACAAACTGTTCAAACGGCACAGAGTCTGTATGCATCTCTATCGGACAGCCATCATCCTCCACAATATTCACACAGTTCACCTGCAATACGCCTGACACAATAATTCCTGTGTCAGCATTTTTATCTGTGCAATAGCGGCCTGAGTCTTTGTACCGCAGATTCTTAAAATTCTCTTTTGCTGTTTTCTCTGTACAACTGCTCCAAAATACGGCATTTTGTGTCATTTTTCATAAGAAGGCTGCATACCTTCATATTTTCAAATACAGGTTTTACCGGACATGATACGCTGTACATGTCATTGAGCACCTCTACTGTTTCCTCACTCCAGACCTTTCCATCCACCGCAAGCGCTGCCTCAATCGAAAGCTGCCTGAGCTCTCCGTCGTAATCATTTTCCGCCTCAACCGATGCATGGCAGGCTGTGTGCGAAGCCAGGCAATATTTCCGCATTATCACCCTCGCAGCGTATTTCATTTGAAAATCCCTCCTGCACCTCAAAGCAACAAATTTCCTGTTCTTCACTCAGATACACTATACACGCATGGCACTCGCCTGTCAGTGTAATATGGTCACGCTCGTATGTATACTCCAGATTTCTCATATCAACAAGACTTGATATGAGCTTGCATATATTCGGCTTGGTCTTTGGCAAAGTGACGACATTTTTAATTCTGACAATATCCCTTACAACACTGTCAAGCTTAAGCACCTTCATCTGCCCCATAAGCTGCTCCACATCCTTGTCATCAATCCTTTGTGCAACCTCAAGATTTTCTTCCCTCTCTCCATAAAGCTCCACGCTTATAATGCCTCTGACCGAGAGCTTTCGCGAATTGATAACCCCAACCGTAAGCTCATCAAGCCCGGTATACACACGAACTGTATCCTTCTCGCAGACTCCTTGAAGCACAAGCTTCTCGAAACGGTATTGCATCCTTTATATGCTCCACTCTGTTTCCGCCGATATTTTCCTCCGGCTCATCGCCTTCAAAACTTCCTCTCTCGTATACAGCACTTCAAATTCAATGCTTCCACTCAGCCAGATATTCTCGCCTGACGCTTTTATCTCGTCAAGCTTTACCTGCCCGTTCTGACAAACCACTTTGGAAACATCAGGCTTATTGTCCTTTATGACATAATCCCTGTCGAAGCCAACCTGCGACATATCCTTTACCTTTTCTATGCATTGTCTGATTTTTGTGTAATTAACTCCATAAAAATACCCACTTCAAATATGTATATAAAATACATATTCAAGATGGAGTAACTTTATGCAGATGCAAATATTTAAATTCATGATCATTATAATAAAGATGCAACATCTTTACTTCATGATACTAGCAAAGCTGCATCCTTATATCTTTTGTAATCACATCAGTGTAGGTGAAAGATAAGAGCTGTGGCGGATTCTGCTCAAACTCATCATCTATCAGAACCGTAAACACACTTGGGTATGCCTGCTGAATAACACCCTCCTGAATGTCAACCTTGTTGCGGCCGAGATCCTGCTGGATTTTACCCTGTTGCCACACTGCTGGTGAATCGATGCTCTGACTTTTCTAATTTCTGTCTGTTCCATTTTAAGCCTCCTTATTGTGGATATGCCCACTGGCACATAACTATAGTCCTCATGGTAACCAGTATTGTAACGACGGTGTCATATATATGAAATCAATCTCTGTATAAATATAAAACAGGTCAAATTAATCAACAATTATATCAATCAATATATTTGAATATATAAATATGTCACCACAATATCTAGTAACTTTACTATAGCAAAGTATCGCAGTGATAGCAATAGGGCATTAGTACTGATTGTCAGTTTTTTCGCAACTTTTAACACAATTTACGAAATTTTCACTCAAACACAACAGGCATTTCACTCAATTCCGTCTTTATTACTATATACGGATAACTCGCCTGATTGCTGACCTTCTCGCCCTTATCCGGGGCTATCAGACGCGTATCAAAATACATTGCCTTATCCTTAACATAAAACTGGTTAACCGTAATACTGTAGCCACCTGTCTCCTTTGTGCCAAAGCCTTCCGCTATGTATAAATATTCATCATCCTTGTACGTCAGCTTCATCGCCTTTGCCTTGTTTTCATTTAGCTGCTTTTAAACTCCTCCGGGATTTCATCCCCGCAGATCACCGTGTACTCAACCATCCTGTCACTCTCCGTGCCTGAAATATTTGCGCGGCAGCCCGAAATCACTGTCGTTTCCAATATAACAAGCACACCTGCAGCCATCACCAGAATTTTTTTCAATTTTTCTGACATTTTTTCCTCTCTTTCTTATCATATCGCTTATGATATGATATAATATCAAATATTGAACTACAATTTATATAGAGTATGAAAAAGAGAGGTCAAATATGCGTTCAGTTTTAATCGTAATATTCGTATTTTTCTATCTGCTGCTCGGTCTTCCGGTGCTCGGAGCCATGTGGATAATACACAAATTTGCCCCGGCATGGGCCGATATGGCACAGCTTCGCCTGGTACAGTGGGCTTTCCGTGTCATCATATTCCTAAGCGGAGCAGACATTGAATTTATAGGGGAGGAAAATGTGCCAAAGGACGAGGCTGTACTATATATAGGAAATCACCGTAGTTTCTTTGACATCATAATCACCTACTCCAGATGTCCACGCGACCGGCTACATCTCAAAGCAGAGCATCACAAAAATACCGGTGCTGGGTCTTTGGATGAAGCGCCTGCACTGCCTGTTTTGGACCGGGATGACATCAAGCAGGGACTAAAGGTTGTGCTTGCAGCCATAGATCAGGTCAAATCCGGCATCAGCATATGTGTATTTCCTGAGGGCACACGCTGCAAAAACAAAGATGACCTGACAGATGTACAGTCTTTCAAAGAAGGTACTTTCAAGATTGCCACAAAGAGCAAATGCAAGATAGTGCCAATGGCAATCATGGGAACAAATGAAATATTCGAGGATCACCTTCCATGGGTCAAAAGAGGCATGTGGTTATCCGCTATGGCACTCCTATTGATCCGGAAACACTCAGCAAAGAGGAACAAAAGCATCTCGGAGCTCATTGCAGAGAAGTGATTGTGGATATGCTTCATGAAATGGTATAGCTGAAAAACCGCCCAGTCGGGCGGTTTTCATATTTCTTCTTCAAATTCCTTTAAACTATTAAATTTTATTCTCATCAAATATAGTTTACTTCAAAACAAGCACCGAATACGCTGGCAGCTTTGCCGTTCCATCCTTATATGATGGTGCTTTCTTTGTAGTCTGAAGCATTGCAACAGCATCATTTACTCCAAGCGATGACACATCCACACTTGCTTCATCCTTTGATGGATTAAATATAAGCACTGCTTTTTCACCATTGTACTCTCTTGTGAATATACACACATTATCATTTGACAGATCCTTTTCAAAGGTATTTGTACCTCGTGCTATCTCCGGGAAAGCATTTCTTATTGATATTGTCTGCTTCACAAAGTTGTAAATAGAGTATGGATCCTCCATCTGCTTATCAAGGGTATCATATGTCTGCTCGGTTTCTTCTGCATTCTGAGGTCCCACACACATTCCCTTAGCTTTTGAATCCCGCTCCATCTCATGGCAAGACGCTTCGTCTCATCATTGGCTGTGCCTCTCATGCCGATTTCCTCTCCATAATACAGAAAAGCATTTCCGGGCATAAGAAGATTCATGGCCTGCGCCATCTTGGTTTTCTCCTCGGCATTATCTCCGTTGTAATATCCTGCGCTGCGTCCCATATCATGATTTGTATAAAAAGGTGCATCAATGTATGAGTCTGTATACTTCTTTATCTCATTTTCCACATCAACCAAAGCATTGCCGTATGTGCTGGCACCATGATTTGCTGCACCATTTAACACCTTTCCAATATATCCATCCTGCTGTGAAAAATCAAAGTTGAACATACTGTCAATTCCACTCTTATAGTACTTCGCATACTCTCTGTATGTAGTCCAGCCCTCACCAACCATATAAGCATCGGCCTTTTTGCTCTTCACATTGTTTACAAGCCATGTGAGGTCATCTATAGTCTCGGTCTGGTTATTATTATTGTAATAAATCACAGCATCCAGTCTAAAGCCATCTACGCCGCGGTCAAGCCAGAAGGATGTAACCTTGTCAATCTCCCCTCTTACAGCTTCGCTCTGCAGGTTAAGGTCAGGCATGCTGTCTACAAACTGTGACTCGTAATACCAATTCGTGCCCGGCAGCTGGTTGTAGCCTCCGGTATTGGTTTTGCTAAAATTATAGTAATCAACATAAGGACATTCCGAAGAATCCGGCTCTGCCCCATCAGGAAGCGACTTGATATAATCAGCAGCCGCCTTAAACCACGGATGCTCGTTAGATGTGTGATTTATTACAAAGTCAATAATCACATTGATGTTTCGCTTGTGACACTCCGTAATAAGCGCATCAAAATCATCCAGAGTACCATACTGCTTCTCAATATTCATATAATCCGTAATATCATACTTGTGGTATGAAGGAGAAGGCATAATAGGCATCATCCAGATTTCATTGCAGCCAAGTCCCTCGATATAGTCAAGCTTCTCTGTAAGTCCCTTTAAATCCCCAATGCCATCACCGTCACTGTCAAAAAAGCTGTATACGAACACCTCATAGCAGGTCCTGTAATTGTCCTGAATCACATTAGGATCATTTTTCGCATTCATCTGCTCCATAGCAGAAGGCTTGTACTCCTTCTTTGCTGCCGTCTCGGTATTCTTTCCACCCGCAGCACATCCCACAAGCATTGACACCGCCATAGCTGCCGTCAATGCCACAGCAGTCAACCTGCCCGCCAATCTATTCACAGCCCTGCCGACCATATTGCGGCCGCCTATTTTATTATTAATCATACGCACTCCTTTTCTTAACTAAATTCTGAGCAAATTTGTATCTACAAAATCACTACACATATTCGCTAAAACATACGATTCTCTTGCTTTGTCCACACTCCATTTCAATACGCACTGAACAATCGTCCACCGGATATTTTGCGACGCTGCAACGCAGCCAGCATTACTCATAAGTATGTAGTTAACTCAATTCTCACATCTTTCATAAGGTAGCAACAAACTTAGCACACGGTACCCTACGGCCGGAGGGTACACAGTGTGTTCCGAAGAAAAATATGAACTGCCACGGGGTACCATGCCCCCACAAACAAGCCACACACCTCATCCCTCCAAATACAAGCATCGAAGAAAGCCCGTGGCTGACTTCATATTTTCCTGAGGAATATACTGTGTGCCATGCCGGCACCACACAACCTGAAAGTGCTAAGTTTGCCACACACCCCAAAATTTGCCATCTATATAAACCAAAAGCCGCCGCACAAAAGTGCAGCGGCCCAAATAAAACCAAATTAGCCTTTGACAGCTCCTGTAAGTCCATCCACGTAGAATCTCTGCATGATGACGAAAAGTATTGAGATAGGTATTGATACAATAACTGCAGCAGCAGCCCATCTTGTGAACCATCCGTTTATAAACTCTTTCTCAAGCATGTTGTAAAGAAGAAGCGATACTGTCCAATACTTGTCGTTTGGACCAACGATAACCTTTACAAATACGAAATCGAGCCATGGAGCAAGGAATGCTGTAAGCACTGTATATACTACGATTGGCTTACTGAGTGGCAGGATTACCTTGTGAAATACCTGAAACTGTGTACATCCGTCAAGGATGGCAGCCTCTGTAAGAGACTTAGGCACAGTATCAAAGAATCCCTTTGCGATATAGAAGCCTACTCCCGATCCTGCTGAGTATATGAGGATCAGTGAAAGACGAAGTACGCTACCCTCTGTAAGTCCGATAGCCTTTAAGATAAAGTATACGGCAACCATTGACATGAAAGCCGGGAACAATCCAAGAATCATAGCCAGATTCATGAAGGCTTACGCATCTTAAATCTCAGTCGTGACATACAATACGCAACAGAAAGTACAAATACTGTTGAAATGATGCATGAGAACACTGATATAAACAGTGTATTAAAAATGCTCTCGGGAAGTTCAACAGTGTAGTCTCTGTGAACAGTCTCGTATAGTTGCTAAATGTAAGGCTATGTGGGAAGAAGTACTTTGTATAAGCACCACTCTCAGCTCTAAAGCTTGTCATAATAATCCAGAAAATCGGGAACAGCCATACTACAGCAAGTATTCCAAGAATGATATGAACAAGGGAATTCTTTGCTACTTTCTTAGCACGTCCGGCAGACATAGGTCTTTTTGCTTTTGCTACACTACTCATTACATGAATCCCTCCTCATCCTTGTATGATTTTGTATTTCTGTATGTAACAAGCGCTACGATAGAAAGTACAATGAATGTGAGGATACCGATAACGGCACCGATATTGTACTCGATTATCAATAGTCAGCTTGTACAACCACGTAACCAGAAGGTCCGTCTTTCCTGCACTGTCTCCGACAGGTGTAGGCTTTCCTGCTGATAACAGGTAGATAACGTTGAAGTTGTTGATATTTCCGGTAAACTGTGTGATGATATATGGTCCCATGATAAACATGATATATGGGAGTGTGATCTTAAAGAAGATCTGTGCTGCGTTTGCACCATCAATCTTTGCAGCCTCATAAAGCTCTGAAGGCACATTCTGTAATACACCTGTAACAAGCATAGTATACGGAATACCTACCAAGCAGTTGATGAGAATAACAGAAACTCTCGCCCACATCGTATTGGTCCAGAATGGAAGCGGGTTATCTATCCAGCCCCACTCAAAAGCAGGTTATTAACAGCACCCTGTGGCTGGAACATCTGTCTCATTACAAGGAGTGATACGAACTGCGGTACCGCAATTGAGATAACAAAGCATGTACGCCAGAAAGCCTTGCAATGTGTCTCTTTACGATTGATAACGATAGCAAGAATGAGTCCAAGGAAGTTACAAAGGAAGGTTGCAAATACAGCCCAGCAGATTGTCCATCCAAGTACTCTCCAGAATATCTTACCAAGCTTACCACCAAGTCCAAGCACCTGTCCGAATGAGGCGAAGCCTGTCCAGTCGAACAATACCAGATGATCACCCTTTACCGAATAATTTGTAAAGGCCATTGGAATCATGAACAGCAATGGTAAAACGGTAAAACAAATATTCCCATAAGTGGGAGAAACATAAGTGTCTTATGTAGGTTTTATCAAATAAATCCTTGACATCTTTGCCAAAAGAATTGATTTCTTTTCCAGCTTTTGAAAGGCATTCTGCCTTATATCCGCTCTTTAAATTCTCGCACCACATGTAAATAAATAATACTGTGATGGCAATTGTTATGACGCCATATAACAGTAATAATACTGACTGGTCGCCCGCAACATATTCATAAATCTGCTTCTGCTCATTAAATACCTCTTCCTGCTTTCTCCAGCCAAGTGAAGGCAGCATGGAAATGTAATAAGCACCAGCGTTAACCATATATGCTATATATGCAATCTCTATAGCAAGAAAAATCAGACCTTTTACGATCTGCTTATGAGCTATATTGGCAAGACCCATTACAAGTGCCGATAGCTTAACTGTAGCTCCGCCTTTTGTTAGGGCATTGCCAACAGTATACGGAGTAGCAAATTCCGAAACTTTTTTCTTTTTGTTTGCTCCTATCATACTTTTCCTCCTGGCATGCATTATATATGCCAATCCTTTAAACTAATTTATTCCAAGATCCCGGCTACCCGGAACCTTGGAATCATAATCTGATCTACTTAATTATTTAAGAGAATCATTAAGCTGAGTATTGAAGTCCTCTGTCTTCTGAGCTGCATTGTCCTTTGTAATCTGGCCTTCTGCACCGTTCTGGAAAGCATCACCGAATGGTGTAGCTGCATCAGTAACGACATATCAATGATAGGCTGTGCTACTGAACAATCAGTTGAAACCTTAGCCATAGCTGCTGCTACAGGATCAGCTGCGATTTCCTCGTTTGTTGCAAGATTTTTGTTTACAGGAGCCTGTCCTCTTAACTTGAAGTGAGCAAGCTGTGCGTCCTCGCTGCCAAGGAATGCTGCAAGCTTAACTGCTACTTCCTGGTTCTTGCAGTTAGGGTTAACACCGATAGCCTTAGATCCTAAGAATGCCTTTAACTGGCAGTCTTTTCCACCAATATTGATTGTAGGAAGAGCTGCAACACCAACGTTCTCCTCACCAAGTGCCTCTTTAACTTTGTCATAGTTCCAGTTACCATTGAAGTAAGCGTTGATAGAACCATCTTTAAGTCCAGCAAGACCAAGTGATCCCTCATTGTTATCCATTACAAAGTTTGGATTTGCAAATAAATCTACGATGTAGTTTGTAACTGCTGTACCCTTCTCTCCACCGAAGTCATATCCGGCAGCCTTGTCTGTTCCATCTCCAAAGATTGTACATCCGTTTGCTGCATAGAATGCATTGAGATACCAGCCATTATCAAATGGGAATGAAACCTTACCCTTTGTAAGCATTGTATCAAGGCTCTTTACATCATCCTCAGAGAAGACTCTCTTGTCATAGTACATGAACCATGTGTTTGATGTATAAGGAACTGCGTAGATGTCTCCATCATATGTAACTGTTGCAGCCATAGCCTCTGAGTTAGATGACTTAACATACTCTGCTGTATCTCCGCCTAACTTGGCAATAGCATCTGCCTTAATTAATGGCTCAAGCTGATCGTTTGCAAACATGTAAACATCAGCTGCTGCCTTAGGATCCTTTGTAACAACATCCTTTGCGTCTGACTCAGATGATGTAACATACTTGAACTCGATGTTGAAATCAGGATTTGCCTTAGCGAATGCCTCGCACTCTGTCTTAAGCCAAGCGCCCTGTGCATCGTCTAAATCCTCTGCAGGTCCCATTACTGTAATGGTCTCCTTACCGCCGTCCTTCTTGTCGGCTTTCTCTGTTCCATTTCCTCCGTTGTCGCTTCCGCATCCAGCAAACATTGTTGCTACCATAGAAGCGCAAAGTAAAGATGCTAATACTTTCTTCTTCATATCTTCCTCTCCTTTTTGAATATAAAATGTAAAAAAGTATATATATAAATTGCCGTGCAACTTATATCAAATTAATTATCTGCGGTAAACCACCGCAATGTTTCTAATCCAGGCTATCTTTTCGTTGTCCAATCTGTGTGGCTTACTTGTCATACGCCATCTCCAGTTATGTCCGACTGTCGAAGGATAATTCATCCTCGCCTCATTTCCAAGCTCTAATATATCCTGCATCTGGACTATCGCCAGCTCTGCGGTGCTGTGATACAGCTCCCGATAAGAGCATTTGGAACCTGTGATTTATTTTCAATATTCAGATACTCATACAGATAAGCAAGCTCATAATCTGTCTTGTCACTGAATGAACCAACTATCGTCTCATTGTCATGTGTGCCAATATATGCAACTACATGTGAATCGGTATAATTGTGTGGCAGATATTCGTTTGTCGGATCACCATCAAAAGCGAACATCATGACCTTAGTTCCCATCCAGCCCGATTTTGCAAGGAGCTTTTTCACTCCCGGTAAAGGCTTGCTGATGTATAATCATCAGCCACTACATTAACCCTTCAAGCTCTTCGTTAATTGCATTGACAAGCCTGCGTCCCGGTCCCTTGAACCATTTCCCGGATAGGCTCTTATCCTGTCCGTACGGTACCGCATATGCTTTCACAATTCCTGCGAAATGATCAATCCTGACAATATCAAAAAGCTCTCTGCATACACGCATTCGCTTTCTCCACCATGAGAAGTTGTCCTCCTTCATGGCATCCCAGTCATACATCGGATTGCCCCACACCTGTCCGCTCTCTGAATACTTATCAGGACCGGCAGCTGCAACATACTCTGGTGTATCGTTTGCGCTCATCATAAAGAGTTGTCTCTCTGCCCACACATCTACACTGTCATATCCTACATAGAATGAGATATCGCCTATTATGTAGACACCTTTTGAGTTAGCATAATTTTTTAAATCCTCCCATTGCTCGAAGAATTTATATTGACAGAACTTCCAAAAAGTAATTGTATTATAATTCTTTTTTTGGTACTTTTCAAGCGCAACCGTTTGCGGATTTCTATACTCGCTTGGCCACTCGCTCCAATTTTTGTATAAATTGTCGGTTTTCAGTGTCATAAATAATGCATATTGCTCAAGCCACTCCGACTGTTTTTTTACAAAATCCTGAAACTCTTGTGCATTTGTATCAAATCTTTCAAACGCTTTTTGTAAAATCCTGCATCTGTTCTGATGTAATGCTGCATAATCAATTTCTGATTCGTCTGTGCCCCAGTTATACCCCAGGATCTCTTCCTTCTCTAACAACCCCTCATCTACCAGCTTATCTAAATCTATGAAATAGATATTGCCCGCACAGCCTGATGATGGTTGATATGGACTATCGCCAAATATGGTGGGGCCAACCGGAAGAACCTGCCAGTACTTCTGTTTCAAATCACCAAGGAGATCAACAAAATTGTAAGCCTCTCTCCCAAGAGTACCTATACCATATGGTGACGGCAGACTCGAGATTGAAAGAAGTATTCCGGAGCCTCTGAGATTTTCTCTGGCCTCCAAATTACCATTCCTCTTTCCTAAAATTTTCTATTTTTTTCGTATCTGAGATTATTTTATTTCCTATTGTCAGATTTGTCAATCTTTTTAGTTGTTTTAAACTCATTTTTGCCATTTTTCACGTAATTTACATTCATTTTTTGGTAGTTATTACCACAGTTTCGAAGATTTTTTTCGAAAAATTTATTACAGAAAATATTGCCTATTTCTGATAGTAAATGTATAATTTAATTATCACATAAGAAAGGACAAATACTATGGCTACTATTAAGGATATTGCCACCCGGCTGGGCGTGTCAATCAGCACTGTTTCAAAGGGATTAAATGGTGCCAGCGATATAAGTGAGGAGCTTCGTCAGACAGTTTTAGACACTGCTGTCGAAATGGGCTACAGCACAAAGCGCTCCAGAAAGGTAGAAAACCGCAAGCTGGCTCTGTTTATTGAAAATATGAACTACGAGTCTATCGATGAGTTCGGATATGATGTAGTGCTTGGTTTCAAACAGAATGCTTTTAAGCACAAATGGGACGTGGACATCATCCCTGTCACACCTCAGCTTCAGGCAGAAGAAAAATATGATACATATATATTAAAGAATGGCTATTGTGGCGCATTTCTGGTAGGTTTTGCTCTTCACGATGAATGGATGCAGCAGCTCAAAAATACTACAATGCCTACAGTTTTGTTTGATAACTATATAGAAAACAATCCCAATGTAGCCTATGTAGGCACCGACAGCTACGAGGGCATTGACATGGCTGTAAAGCATCTGCACAATCTGGGCCATAAAAAGATTGCCTTTATCAATGGTTCTCTTTTTTCCCTGGTTTCGGATCAGCGTCAGGAAGCCTTTGAAAACTCTATGCGCAATGCCGGTCTTGAAATCTACCCGGAGCTCATGGGACACGGCTACTATATTCCTGAAACTGCACAGTATTACGTTTCAAATTTTATTGCAGCAGGTGCCACCGCTATCCTCTGCGGAAGCGACACTATAGCAAAGGGTGTTATCTCCGAGTGCCAGCTGCACGGCTTCAATGTGCCAAATGATATAAGTGTGGTCGGCTTTGACGATGTCAAGTTTGCCGCAGCCCTTACCCTCCTCTTACCACTGTCAGACAGGAGTGTAATGATCTGGGCCGCTGTGCATATATTATATTGAATTAGCTCATTCACCATATTCCAATCAGCCGCACACAGCTACGTCCGAGGCTGATTGAAAGAGAATCTACTGCACGAGTTTCCACCGCACATGCTGCTGAGGAATAGCCTGCATATATACCACCTTCCAAAGGAGGCAAAATTGTTCAAACGCAAACATGTAACCACTTTAATTACATATTCGCTGGTATTTTTCAGTGCAATCTCCATGACAGCCTGTTCTTTTTCGGATGTCTCTTATCTATTCAAGAGTCCCGCACAAAAGCAGGCTATTCTGCACAAATCACCTGCGTTTTGGGAGGATGCCACAAGTGTTAAAGGCAGCAGCAACCTGTCTATCCTGCACAATGTCGCCTTTGAGGGGCAGCCGTACAATGATACAAGACAGTTTGGTGATAACATCCTTATGGTAGGACAGGGCAGCTACAATAATTCCATCATAGAGACCGATGATCAATCCGTTAAGTATTCATTTGATGTATATAATCCTTGGTCCAATGAAATCACGGCAAGCCTCACTCACGACAAAACCGACTGTGATGACTACATGATAAAAGGTGACAGGCTCTGGCTCATTAATTCCGATGCCGGCAGGGCAACAATCTATGATAAGGATTTAAAGGAGATAAAAACCTGCAAATATAATCCTGAGGACTATGATGGCAATTGCGATACATCAGATTCTGATGATGGCGATGTGCCGAATCCCGGCAATTATTATGATGTCTCACAGATTGCCACCTCCGCTGACGGAAAATACGCTCTCGTGTCAGGTGTCACACCCGATACCTACAAATATGCAGTCTCTGATATAAGGCTTGACGATAACACAGTGCTTTCAACCTACGAAGGACAAAGTTTTTCCATGTCATGTGTCGACTCAAAGGGCTTTTTAATCGAGGCAGATACTGCCAACAATATCTGGAACTATCATTCATCCGATGGAGAAAACAGCTTTTTTTCACTGCCGGATGTGGTGGATGTGACTTTGGCAGAGGATGGTGACATGCTCATACGATGCCAGGATTTATCCTCGGACAACATCATCAGTTACTATAAATATTCACCCGCCACCGGTGTCAGTTCATCCTTTTCATACAATCTGGCGACTCGAAACACAGGCAAAATGTCCGACAGCCCATCCGACTCTGCGGCAGCCGATACCAAGACCTACTGTTCTGCCAACTCGGTATATCTGCGATGCAAACTGTGTTATGATGCTTTTGTACACAGCGCAGTGCAACCCGGAAATTCTCATCTGGTCACTCGACAAGGGCAAGAATGACAGCAAAGCCGAAATCACGTCATACAATGACTGTGATACACTGCTACAGGCCTTACGCGATGATGGCTCATATGTATCCCCATATTCTGCCATAGACCCATCTGACAGTACCGATGAAAATCAGGAGGCTATGGAAGAGGCCGGGAAGGATTCTGACTACAATACATACGGCGATGAGGTCACTCTGATCCCCGACACCGCTTCATATGACTGGGGTGATTTATCCGACATAAATGCACGTATCACAGCGCTTGAACAGAAATACGGCTTTTCCATATATTTCGGGCCTGAGGTGCCAAAGAGAATTGATTACTACGATATCCATCAATTTAAGAACAAGGATAAGCTGTCGGTCGCTCTGGATTCGCTTGAGGAAATACTTGGCTGTTTCCCTGATGACTTTTTCACACAGCTGTGTTATGGCGATATAAGAGGCATGCGAATCTATCTGTGCGGTGATATTTCATCAGGCCACTCAGATATGATAAATGAGCCAAGTGGCTTCGTAAATATAATAAACAACCACAATGTGATGGTTCTAAACTGCAACTACAGCTGGGATTTCAGCTACACTGTAGGCCATGAGATTTCCCATCTGATTGACCAGAGACTTACATTCATACACACCTACGATGAAAAGAGCGAGTTTTCTGAGGGGAAATGGAACAGCTTTAATCGACAGCTTCTCCTATGATGACAGCTACGCAAACTACAATCCGGATGATCCATCGAGCCACATATCCGGGTATTTCATTGATTCCTACGGCATGACCTTTGCAACAGAGGACCGCTCTGAAATATTCGGAACCGCGATAGACAATTATATTAACGGCATTTATGATGATGCAAGATTCACAGATGATTCGCCGATACGAAACAAGCTGGACTACTACAGCAGATGTATCCGTGATGGCTTTGATACAAAGGACTGGCGATACGATGGCGTGGAGTCTGTGCTTACCGCCACCGGGGCGCAGGTCGATTAAATGATAATTTCAGAATAACACAAAACCTCAAGTCATACGACTTGAGGTTTTAATGGGCAGAGATGGATTCGAACCATCGAAGCAATTTGCAGCAGATTTACAGTCTGTCCCCTTGGCCACTCGAATCTGCCCATGTATTCAATTACGATACCTGCATAGTTTATCACAACAGATGTGATTATGCAAGTACATTTTAAAATTAAAAAAGACAGCCTACGTTCGGCTGCCTTTTAGGAGAAGGTATTTTTACTATGGGGTATAGCAAAAACTATATAATGTATTGGGGGTTTTACGGTTATTATAATATCACGGTTATAACGATAAGTGTTCACAAATTGCATAAAAATCGCGGTTTGTTTTTATGCAATTTATATAGTTCTTTAGTCATATTCAATATTTTTCATATAGTGATTGTGTACAAAAACATAGTTTTTTTTTAAATATTATGTCCAACTGCTGTTTTGCTGTCCTCGTCAAACAGTGCTTCAAACTCATCTCTTGTGATTTTCTCCTTCTCAAGAAGAAGTGCTGCACATCTGTCAAGCACATCGCGGTACTCTGCTATCATGCTCTTTGCCTTGTCGTACGACTCGTCGATGATGCGCTTTACCTCGACATCGATTGCCGACGCTATGCCCTCGCTGTAGTTCTTTGCATGGGCGAGGTCTCGTCCGATAAAGACCTCCTCCTCATCATCGGCATAGCAGATAAGGCCGATATTGTCTGACATACCGTATTTGGTAACCATCTCGCGCGCAAGCTTTGTAGCCTGCTTGATGTCCTGTGATGCACCTGTGGTGATATCGTCAAACACAAGTTCCTCTGCGACACGACCGCCTAAGTCTACTACGATTTCCTGAAGCATACGTCCCTTTGTGTTGAACATCTCATCCTTCTCGCAGAGGCATGGTGTAGCCTGCTGCGCCTGCTCCTGTAGGGATGATTGAAACCGTGTATACAGGTCCCACATCCGGAAGCAGATGGAAAAGGATTGCATGCCCTGCCTCGTGGTAGGCTGTGATGCGTTTTTCCTTGTCAGAGATGATACGGCTCTTCTTCTCAGCTCCGATACCAACCTTGACGAAGGATTTTCTGATATCATCCTGTGTGATATATTCTCTGTTTTCGCCCGCTGCACGGATTGCTGCCTCATTCATCAGATTCTCAAGGTCTGCACCTGTGAAGCCTGCGGTAGTCTGTGCAATCTGCTTTAAGTCTACATCCTCTGCAAGAGGTTTTTTCTTGGCATGGACACCTAAAATTTCTTCTCTGCCGCCCACATCCGGTCTGCCTACTACAACCTTTCTGTCGAAACGTCCCGGACGCATGATAGCAGGGTCAAGTATATCCACACGGTTTGTGGCTGCCATGACGATAATGCCCTCATTAACACCAAAACCATCCATCTCTACCAGCATCTGGTTCAATGTCTGCTCACGCTCGTCGTGTCCGCCGCCCATTCCTGTGCCACGGCGTCTGGCTACTGCATCGATCTCATCGATAAATACGATACAAGGAGCATTTCTCTTGGCATCCTCAAACAAATCTCTCACTCGTGAGGCTCCGACTCCGACGAACATTTCCACGAAATCAGATCCTGAAATGCTGAAAAACGGTACCTCCTGCCTCTCCGGCTACTGCCTTGGCAAGGAGAGTCTTACCTGTTCCCTGGAGGTCCTACAAGAAGGACGCCCTTTGGAATTCTGGCTCCAAGTCTGGTGTATTTTCCCGGATCACGAAGGAAATCAACTATCTCTGCAATCTCCTCCTTTTCCTCCTTTAGGCCTGCTACATCCGAAAACTTGATATGGTTCTCCTCCTGTGTAGTGAGCTTCGCACGGTTCTTGCCGAAGTTCATCATCTTGCCACAGCCGCCCTGTGCTGCTGCGTTGTTGTTCATCACTGCAAAGAGTATGAACATGGCCCGAATACCAAAAGATACGGAAGCAGTGTCATAATCCAGCTCTCAGCCGGAACATCCGCAACTGTATAGTCGGTGTACCCTGCTTTTGTCATGGTCTTTTCGATATTGTTTACATCTGATACATAAAGCACCTTTGATGTGCCATCCTTGAACTTCACCTCCAGACTTCCTGTCGGTATCTCCCTGTTTTGCACTACCTTTACGCTCTTCACCTGATTCTTGTCAAGATCCTTCTCGAACTGACTCTGTGTGTAAGAGTTTGATGTAGCCCCGGCGCTCAGCCAGTACCAGATGCAGATTACTGCAAATACAATGATAATGTATACGCCTATTCCGCGCATACCGCTTTTTTGTTTATTCAATTTACTTCTCCTTTTTATTTTATTTCGCCCTCGACGAAGCCGATGTAAGGCAGATTTCTGAACCTCTGATCATAGTCAAGGCCATAGCCTACCACAAACTTATCAGGAATCACAAAGCCCACGTAGTCTACATTTACATCATCAACCACACGGCGCTCAGGCTTGTCCAAAAGTGTACAGATTGTGAGACTCTTCGGGTTTCTTTTGGCAAGGAGCTTTGAAAGCCTGCTAAGAGTATTTCCCGAATCAATGATATCTTCTATGATGATGACATTCTCTCCCTCGATAGAATGCTCAAGGTCCTTTTAATCTTGACATCGCCTGATGACTCTGTGCCTGAGCCATAGCTGGATACCGACATGAAATCCATAGTCATAGGCAAATCAATTCTCTTTGCAAGCTCAGTGGTAAAGAATATTGAGCCCTTGAGTATGCAAATGAGATATACTGACTGTCCCCTGTATTTTTCTGTGATTTGCGCTCCAATCTCTGCAATACGCTTATTGAGCTGCTCCTCTGTCAGGTAAACCGAAATATCATATTTTTTTGAAAAATCCATTTTGTTTTCCTCCGTAAAATGTGATCTTAAGTACTTTTCCTGTCTGTGGTGTGACAAGTGCGCTGCAGCCGGATCTGTATCCGATAATGGCATGCACCAGTGATTCATGGGCTATAAGCCACAGCCCCGCTCTCTGCTGTGCAGGAATTTTATCACCTGTAAATACCTGCTTCAGCTTCTTATGATGGCCCTTGTCATCCACAATTATATAGTCACCGGCTTTTCTTGTTCTTATTTCAAAGCCTTTCTTCATCTTATCATAATCAAACCATTTCGTATATGGTTTTTTGGGAATTTCGTCCATTTTACCATTAAAATCTTGTATACAAAGTGTGACATATGAGCCATCTGCCGAAAGCTTTATGTTTTTTTGCTCTCCCGTGGCACTCAGTACCTCAAGCTCTTTTTGCGTAATGTGAATTTCTTCTTTTTCATCGTCACACCTTCCGGCGAAGAGTATCACCTCGCCAAATGATTTTTCCGCAATAATTCCATATGGCAGATTGATTTTTCTGCCCGACTGCTGCCCTGCAAGCTTCACAAGTGCACCGATATGCATGCTCGTGATGTCCTTGAGCCGTCGACGCCAGATGTATACACTCGCGCGCCACTCCGCTTTTTAATGCCGGATGCAGACTCTCAAAGCGACTGATTTCAAGTATCACCCTGCCTTCTTTTTGAAACCATGCTGTCACACGCCTCTTTTAGCTGCTCCTCGTAAAAATCATTCATCACCGCAAGCTGTCCTGCGCTCTCATTGATATGCTCTATCGCCCTGTCATTAATCTGCAAAGCAAAGGAAACACATCATGGCGCAGCTTGTTTCTGGAGTAGGCTGTGTCAGTGTTTGTGGCATCGGTGACAAAAGCCTGTCCGTTTTCCTTCAGATATTCCTCTATCTGTGCGCGTGTTGCTGATAAAAGCGGCTGATATAGGTGACACCGTTCTTCACGGAAACCGGATGCATGCCGGCGAGCCTTTCGCTCCGCTTCCGCGAAGCATCTGAAAAGAACTGTCTCTGCGTTGTCCTCCATATGGTGCGCAACTGCAACGATTACCTGCCTGCTGTTACCCTGCTTTTGGTCTGCTGCATCGGCAGTTTCGCAAGGATATCTGCCAGCCTCCTCTTCAAACGCCTCATAGCGCAATATCCTGGCGACTTCCTTTTCAAACGCTTCATAACGCAATATCCTGGCGGCCTCCTCCAGTCCGAGTCCATGACTTTTTGCATATTGCGGTACGTCCACAGAATGCACATGGCACGGTATGTTAAGCCTCTCGCAGAGATCTGACGCAAACCTCGCATCCTCCCTGCTCTCGGCTCCTCTGATGCCATGCTCCACATGCACTGCCTCCAGCGCAAAATCAAGCTCATCTGCGCACTGTCTTTTTATCTCATTTAACACCAGCAGAAGGCAGACCGAATCCGCACCGCCCGACAGCGCAACAAGCACCGTGCTGTGATTGTTTATCATCTTGTTTTCCAGAATATAATCTTTTGTCCGTCTAATCATTATTTTTCCCAGATTCCTATTGCAACTACCGTCATATCATCCATGGCGTATCCACCTGTGTCAAGCAGCACCCTGTCCAGAATTTCCTGCGCCATCACGCCTGCATTGTCACTTTTGACGCCTGCGATGATATTCATAAGCTTCCCCTGTCTGTCCTTTACATGCAGATATTCTAGCACACCATCCGTCACCATGACAAGAAAATCGCCACTTTGAAGTATATTTTTTGAATGTTTGCTCTCCTGCGTGGCATCGACCCCCGCCGGGAGTGATTCATTTTCTATAACACTTACTTGTTTCCCTGATTTGATAAATGACGGTGCAGCGCCTGTTTTGGCCAGCTCAAGCTCACCTGTGTACATGTCTATTGTGGCAAAATCAACCGTGGAATAGGACTCCTCGCCCGCCGATATGACCATGGCAGAGTTCATCAGCTTTAGGGCACTTTCCCTGCTAAAACCGGCCTCCAAAAGCTTTTCAAGCAAATCCACCACCAGTGTGCTCTCGGCCTGCGCCTGCTTGCCCGAGCCCATGCCATCAGATACACATACATGATACATGCCATCATCCAGCTGAAACATGCTGCAGCTGTCGCCATTTGTCTGAGCGGTCTTTTTGGTCGCCACCCCGAAAGTGCATAGAACTGATTCTCCTCGTAAAGCACAATAGATGTCCTCTCATCGGATATTATTGAAACTGTCCCATGTGCCTGCCTGAGCTTCACTCCCATGGCGCGTGAAACCGCCTGCACATACTTTGAAATTTCAATCCCGCCATCTATCTTGGTGCAGACATCTGCCTTTATACATACCTGCTGCCTTGCGTTCTCATAAATATGGGCATTTTCCACCTGTATACCAGCCTCTTTTGTATATACATAAACTCTTGAAAGACGCAGCCTTCTTTTTTTATCAATACATTTTTCAGCCCTGCACCAGCTATCCATGAGCTCTGCCATAGCGTCAAGCTGTGCGGCTATGATGCGTCTGTTTTCTGTGAGACGCCTGTACCAGGCTTCATTTAGCTCAATACGGGCAAATGCCTCTGTGGCGGCTTCCACCATGCGCGTATAGTGCGGGCAGCCATCCACATATCTGTTTTGCACAATTTCCTCTGTTTTCATACGTTTGCGCACTGCATCAGCAAGCATTTTTATACTGTCGGAAATCGAAGCCCCGCTTGTCCAGCACACACTGCAGCCCTCACAGCATGCACAAAGTCTCCCTGTCACCTCAAGCTGTATTTTCTCACTCTCATCAGGGATTTTATCTGCCGTACAATTTACAGCCATGACATTTGCAGTCGAAATAATGCCTGAAAGTCCAGAAACTGCTGTGGCAAATGCCTCCTCCCTGTCGGGCAGAAGTCCTGCTATGACCGGGTTTTCATTGTGCTCAAGAGCCCTTAAATATTCGCATGCTCTGCAAAGCGCAAAGGCCATCGAAAACACAACAAGGCTCTCTGCTACCGACAACACTATCTCATCCGTATCCGGCCTTCCCAGAAATGTTACCGACAGATTCATCACCGCCGTGGCACAAGCTGCTACAACGGCTGTTGTCAGACATCCGTTTTTACTGCTTTTTCTCACAAATAGCCTTTCCCCAAAGTAAATCACCGCAATAATAAAGAGATACTTACATATCGACGGTATCGATATAAAGTATCCCATTCAATAATTAATCCTATGTAAAAAATAATCGTATGTCCACTACTCAGACAATAAACTCCATACACTGCAGGTATCAGCGGATAACAATCCATCACACACACCAGTGTGGATGCAAATGCCATAAGCCCCCACACAGCCTTTTTTAAATTTGCAATCCTCATCTTTTTGCCTCCATCTTTTTTCAACGATTATATGTGGTCAAAATGAAGGTTTTGACGAAAAAGCGCAACTATATCTTCAAAAATTATTTGTCCTTTTCCTTGAAGATTATTTCATTGTCATACGCAAGCCCCAGCTTGCTCTTTGCTATATCCTCTATGTACTGGTCACTCTGCATATACTGCTGCATGCTTTCTATCTCATCAGCACGCTCCGATTCTTTAGTATACTGCTTCTCAAGCTCCGCTTTTTGTGCGGCATATGTAGATTCCTTCTGCTTTAGCTGCACAACCTGGACTACCATAACCACAAGAAATGCTATAACTATGATGGAAACACTTAAAGTTCCGCCCTTCTCTCACGACGTTTACTCATTATTCCTCCTTAGGTGCTTATCTGAATATCCTGCCAAACATTTTATCTTTCTTTCCGGTCACCTCCGGTACCTTCGAATACGTAATCATGTCTATCTCACCTTCTATATCGGCTTCTCCCTTCTCAAGGTTTAGCCTGTTTACGTGAAGATCCTTGCCCTTTAGGTCAAGCATGCCCAGCTCCGTCTCCAAAAGTATCTCTCCCACATCAAAGGAGAGCACATCCAAAATGCCTGTAAAGCTGCCTGTTCTGCGATTATTCAAGATAAGCTTATGACTCTTTGTTCGATATTTCTTCCATTTCCTGTCCCTCACATAATTTTTAATATGCTCCATAGACAGCCGCACATATACATGCCATCTGTGGAATCGCATATGTAAATATATGCCGGGATTCATGAAAATATAACCTATATATACTCAAAAAGATCTTTTGCTTCTTCCTTCTTTGTTGTGTCAAGGAGATTTAACACCTTAACCTTGACTGTCTTTTGTCCAAATGCTATCTCTATTATGTCTCCGACCTTGACATTTACAGATGCCTTTGCCGGTCTGCCGTTTACTGTGACACGGCCTGCGTCGCATGCCTCATTTGCCACTGTACGTCTCTTTATCAGACGCGATACCTTCAAAATTTGTCTAATCTCATTGTTACCTCTGTGTCTTACCTATAATAAATCAATTCATAACCATTACCCTGATTTCAGTGGATATAGCCAAAATGGGCGGAGCCTTAAAGGCTTCACCCATTCTTCTACTCCGTGATAGTCTAACTTATTAGTTAAGAGAATCTTTTAAAGCCTTTCCAGCCTTGAACTTAGGAGCCTTAGATGCTGCAATTGTCATCTCAGCGCCAGTCTGTGGATTTCTTCCTGTTCTTGCTGCTCTTTCAGATACTTCAAAAGTTCCGAATCCTACTAACTGGATCTTCTCACCTTTCTTTAATTCTTCTGCAACTACATCTGTGAATGCCTTTAAAGATGCCTCTGCATCCTTCTTTGATACTCCGGCCTTCTCTGCCATAGCTGCAACTAAATCTGCTTTGTTCATGATAAAATTCCTCCTCTGGATTTTCATAATTTATATAATTCGAGCTGTATTCCCAAATTACCTACAAGAATATATATACTTGTTTTTATGGGGTTTGTCAAGGAAAATGCGCTATTTCCTAGGCTTTTATGTACTTTTACCATTCTTAAAACCTTACTTTGAACTTAATAAAGAGGTTAATGTTGAAAGATAATCGGATATGTCCTTATTTGTCAGACTATTTTTGGAACTGTCAGAGGATTTATTGTTGGTTCCCCGTGATGAATTTGTACTCTGCGAGCTGCCGGTGGTGCTGCCCTGAGATGTACTTTGATTGTCCTTCTCATCAGCCCTCTCTGAGGCTGTCTCGGAAGGTGTCTGTGCGGTGGCTTGTGAACTGCCGGTGCTGTTAGTTTTGGTACCTGATGAATCGTTTGCAGAGCTGTCCGTATCGTCATTTATCGTAATCTGTATGGTGGCCTCCTTTGAGTTCACGTAAAGCGTCCTCGTCCAGGTGTCATAGCCATCGGCTGTTACCTTAAGCGTGTGTTTTCCGTATGTTATCTCAACCGGGCTCGTATAGTCGATTTCACTGCCATCGACATATATTTTTGCTCCCTGCACGTCAACCTCGAAAAGGATGCTGCTCTTTTTAGGACCCTCACCCTTTAAATCATTTAAATTTACCTTTGTAGTCTCGCCTCTTTTTATCTCAATATCCGTGCTGCCTCCCCAGCCGTTGTTGGCCACAGCGAGCGTATAGCTGCCCTCCGCACATCAAGCGACATATCCTTAGTGATTTCTGCAAATATCCTGTCTCCGAGCTGCAAAAGCTGCCCTCAAACAGCGATGTATTGCTAAGCTGCAGTGTGCCGTGCCCTGTCGTGACAGAAATTGACACTATATCCTTGTCAATCCCGACAACAGCCAGCTTATCCTGCGCCGTGAGGCTGTCAGTATCTATGACATCCGAGCCTGAAAATATCATGGTGCGCTCACCCAGCCTGTAGCTGCTATTTCCAATTTCAAGCACGCTCTTATTCTTATCCACAGAAAAATTGGTCACTGCGTCGTTTGTCCACACCTTATCGGATTTTTGTATACGCTTTGCCTTGCCGTCTGAATCTGCCCCTGATATGTCAACCACATCACCGATGTATGTCTGAAACTGACATGTGATTGCCATATTTGTCGAAAAGCCGGTGGTCAGCCCATAGTAATACTGATACTGCACTCCTGTCGAGTAATTGTATACCCGATCGTCTCGTTGGCTCTGTTTATGTCCGATACTATGAGAATATCTGAACTTTTCTTAACGTACTTTCCGTTTTCCTCCGCAGCAGCTTTCAAACCAGACTGCGTGCTTTCTCCCACGGCCTCCGTCGTATCATTCATGCTGTTATAGAATTTTTACACCATCATCCGTGTCCTGTTTTCCACATGCTGCAAGTGACAGCACAAGCATGCATACTATGCAAAATAATCTTTTAAATTTCTTCATCTGTATTTCCTTTAATAGCTGGCTTTAAACGTTTTTCTACAATAATAATATATCGCATAGTCATTTACTTTTCAATTAAATTCACTATATATATGCATTACTGCTTACACTATGGCATGCAGATACTCCTCGCGCTCCCCGCTTAGCTGTATGAGCTGTGCAAGCTTATCCACATCACGGTCGCATACCCATGACTTGCGCGAGTTGCTATAGTGATTGCAGAGCTTACAAAATTTTTCGGAAACAAAAGCAGTGCTTGAAGCAATCTCATTGATGTATCATCAAGACTTCTTACGCTGCAATAGCTGTCAAGAATTGCATCTGCAACCGCTGTATCCCAGTGATTTTTTTCGAGCATCTTGCGCATGTACTCCGCAAGATCAGTTTCCGGATATCCCGGATGCATGGTCTCGAAATTGACAGGGAGCCATCTTCCGGACTGTGTATACACGACATTGTGCTGGTTGAAGGCTCCGTGACAGTATATCGGAACCGACGTTTTACTATTTTCCAGCTCACACAATATTTCCGCCGATTTCTGCCCCTGCTCTAAGAATCTCTCATAGCATTCATAAAACAGATGCTCAAAAGCATTTGTCTTGCTGCGACGCAGTATGTAGTTTTTAAGCTTTACTATTTGCGCACATTTGCGCTGAGCTTTTTCGTGCAGGCTTTCTACCTCGATATCCGAAAGCAGCGGATACTTTTCCAATATATTGTGCAGCTGCGCTAATGCCCTGCTGCCGCCACGCATATCATCTATGCTGTCCGTGCTGCACTCTCTGCCTGCTCTGTAATCCTTCAATATGTATGCGTCCTCACAGTTATCTCGCGATATGATACACTGCTCCTTTGTCTGTGATATCTGCTCCACATCCATACCGTTTCTCTGGATAAATGCCAGCGTATCCCGCAGGGTGCATGCCCTTTGCTCATGCCCTCTGTACGGCACGAGCAGCTTCTGCCCGATGCCTGTATCACATATATATGCTCCTCTGCCCTTTATTATCCTGCTTACTGTAAGCTCATATTTTTCCAAAGCCACTTCACGGCTGATTATACAAAAAAATCCCCCCTCATATGATTAATGCATCATAACTATTCAGATGCTTTTTAATCATATGAGAGAGGTTATTATTTTATTCGCAAGCTCTTTAAGTTTTTGTGCTTCATTGAGCGATGGGTCATCAAGCACCTGCTCATAAAGCCTGTCCAGGATATCACCAAGCTTCGGTCCCGGCTCTACTCCCATTTTAATCAGGTCGCTGCCATTTATTTTCATTTCCTTTTTTGATACACACTGGTGGTCTGCAAGGATTTTCCTGTATACACGCTCATATTCTGCGATGTATTCAAGCTTTTCTGCGCGCTTATACATGCTCTGTCCGAGTGTATCGGCTCTTTTCACCTCAAATAACAGCGGAAAAAGCTCTGTTCCTATGCGGCTCATGGCTCGCCTTACATTGCGCTCTGTGATGGCCGGACGGTCATCATGCTCTTTACGAGCTTACAGCAACAGTCTGTAGTCCTGTTATCAAACTTAAGGCGCCTGAGTATCTTTCTTGTCATATCAGCTCCCACAACAGGATGCTTCTTGAAATGATTCTGGCCTTCCTCATCTGTCGTAATGCACACAGGCTTTGCCACATCATGAAGCAGCATAGTAAGCCTTAGGATTTTGTCCGCTCGCACATGCTCCAAGGTATGAAGCGTATGCTCGCCGACACTGTACATATGGTGCTTATTGTGCTGAGGTGTCTGCATCATCACATCAAACTCCGGCATGAATACCGCTGTGAGTCCAAGCTCATACAAATCTCTCATCATCTGCGGATGGTCTGATGTCAGAAGCTTCACAAGCTCCACCTGGATTCGCTCTGCGCTGACCTTTGACAATGCAGGGGCAAGCTCTTTTATGGCTGCTTTAGTCTGTGCCTCTATATCAAAGCCAAGCTGGGCTGCAAATCGCACCGCACGAAACATCCTGAGTGCATCCTCACTGAACCTGTCGTGTGCACAGCCCACATCTGATCACATGTGCTTTTAAATCTCCTATGCCGTCAAATTCATCGACAAGCCCTGCCCTGTGATTATATGCCATGGCATTGATTGTGAAGTCGCGTCTCTCCAGATCAAGCTTCAGATTGGAGGTAAAGGTAACCTCCTTTGGATGGCGTGCATCCTCGTACTCTCCGTCTATCCTGTAGGTGGTGACCTCATAGCCCACATGCTCCAGCATGACTGTGACTGTGCCATGCTGGATACCTGTGTCTATCGTATGGTCAAATATCGCTTTGACCTGCGCAGGCTTTGCAGATGTGGTGATATCCCAGTCCTGCGGTGTCCTGCCAAGGAGACTGTCACGCACGCATCCACCTACCGCATATGCCTCAAAGCCATGCTCGTAGAGCGTGTCTATTATGAAGTTGACATTCTGCGGTAAATCTATGCGCATCTGTAGTTTCTCCTTTTTTAATGACGCTCTCCGGAGAGGCACATTTCCACAGCATACAACTGTGACACATGCTCTCATAACTCCTTAGTCTGGTGAGAGTAAATACCTCCTGCGGCAGAGCTTATTAGGCGCGAATTTAGTATGCCTTGCCCCAGTATACGAGCTTATGCGCCGGCTTTCCACAGCATACGCATACGTCGGAAATCTGCTCCTGGTCACCAAATGGCATACAACGGCTTGTAACTGTTGTGTCCTCTTTGATTTTGTTCTCGCAGGCCTCGTCTCCACACCACATAGCACGGATAAAGCCAGGCTTTGTCTCTGCGATTGCCTTGAACTCATTGTAGTCATGTGCATCGTTTATATGGCTTGCAAGGAATGCCTTTGCCTTCTCGAGCATGTCATTCTGCATTGTCTCAAGTACCTCTGCGAGCTTCTCATTGACCTCATCGAGTGAGACAACGATTTTCTCTCTTGTGTCTCGGCGGACGATAACGCACTGGTTTTTCTCGATATCTTTTGGTCCGATCTCGATACGTGTTGAGATTCCCTGAACCTCCTGTGCTGCGAACTTCCAGCCAGGTGTCTTGTCGGTTGCATCGATTTTCACACGGAAATCCTTTGAGAGCTTGTCCTTGAGGTCATATGCCTTGTCAAGGACGCCGTCCTTCTGCTGCTGGATTGGAATGACCATAACCTGTGTTGGTGCAATCTTTGGTGGAAGCACGAGTCCTGAGTCATCTCCGTGAACCATGATGATCGCTCCGATGAGACGTGTAGACATTCCCCATGATGTCTCATGACAGTACTGTAATTTATTGTCCTTGTCTGTGTACTGGATGCCGAAGGCCTTAGGGAAGCCGTCACCAAAGTTGTGTGAGGTTCCTGACTGGAGTGCTTTTCCGTCATGCATGAGAGCCTCTATTGTATATGTAGCCTCTGCTCCGGCGAACTTCTCCTTGTCTGTCTTTCTTCCCTTTACCATAGGGATTGCAAGGTACTTCTCACAGAAATCTGCATACATATTTAACATCTGTACTGTACGTGCCTCTGCCTCCTCGGCTGTTGCATGAACAGTATGTCCTTCCTGCCAGAAGAACTCTGATGAGCGGAGGAATGGACGTGTTGTCTTCTCCCAGCGCACTACTGAGCACCACTGGTTATACACCTTTGGAAGGTCTCTGTGTGACTGTACTGTTTTGCTGAAAAGCTCGCAGAAAAGTGTCTCTGATGTAGGTCTTACTGCAAGTCTCTCGAAGTGTCTCAAGTCCGCCCTGTGTGACCCATGCGACCTCAGGTGCAAAGCCCTCTACGTGATCCTTTTCTTTCTGGAGCAGGCTCTCCGAATGAACATTGGCATGTATACATTCTCTACACCTGTCTCTTTGAACATTGCATCGAGATTTTTCTGTATATTCTCCCAGATGGCATAACCATTGGGCTTAAAGATCATGCATCCCTTTACAGATGAATAATCCATCAACTCTGCTTTCTTCACAACGTCTGTATACCATTGTGTGAAATCTTCCTCCATGGAAGTGATGGCCTCTACTAATTTTTTCTCCTTAGCCATTGCTTTTCTCCTTTTTATTTAAATATTCTATGATATACGGGGCTTTTATATCTCATCCGGCCCCTGCACCACGCATAATTTTACTAACATATATTATTCCATAAGCGAGCTGATGTCAATAAGCCTGAAAACTTGTTCTGCAGTGTTTTTCATATTTTTTTGAGCATTTTTGATATCCATAGCCTCATTAAGCGTTGTTGCCCCTCTTATAATAGGGAAAAACGCATCTATGCCTTCTTTATTACATGCCACTGCATCGTCAGTGACACTCCCTGCAAGTGCGATTACTTTACAGCCGTTTTTCTGCCTGCTTTTGCCACTCCGACAGGCACCTTTCCCATGGCGCTCTGTCCATCAAGCCTGCCCTCTCCGGTCACTACGATATCGGCATTTTTCAGTTCCTTGTCAAGCTGTATTGCGTTTAGCACTATATCTATGCCGGATTTAAGTTCCACGTTCTCAAGTCCAAATAGAAAAGCAAACCCAAGACCTCCCGCAGCACCTGCTCCCGGTGTCTCGCTAAAACGTTTTCCCGCATACTCCTCAACACAGTCTGCATACTGTCTCATCATTTTATCCATCTGTTCCTTTTCATGCTCCTGTACGCCCTTTTGCTTTCCAAAAATGTATACGCAGCCCTGCTCTGTGCACAGTGGATTAGTAACATCACATGCTATTTTGAAATGACACTGCTTCAATTCCGAAGGAACCTTATCAGCCTTGATCTTTTTTACCCTTGCAAGCGAGCCAAATACCGGTGGAAGAATATTGTCATCCTCATCATAAAGCTCATAGCCGAGCGCCGACAGCATTCCTATGCCGCCCTCAGTGGTTGCGCTTCCGCCTATTCCGATTATGAAATTCCGACAGCCCTTGTGCACGGCATCCAATATCATCTCTCCACCCAATGAGGTTGCTTTCCACGGATCGTTTACCTTCAACAAGTGTGATTCCTGATGCTTCTGCCATTTCCATAACAGCCGTATCATCCTCAAGTACTCCATATGTCGCGTGCACCTTTTGTCCCATCGGTCCTGTTACATCAACATGTTCATATGTGCCATTCATGCCCTCTACCAAAGCGGTTACAGTTCCCTCGCCACCATCTGCAAGTGGTCTGACTACCACATCTGCTTTCGGTATTGCCGCCAATATGCCTTCTTTACAGGCCATCCCTGCCTGTATGCTTGTCATGCTTCCTTTAAATGAATCAATTGCTACTACAACCTTCATTTAACCATTCCTCTATTTTTCTTAATATTTATTCATCTTTCTTATTCAGATCAATTATGTTCATTTTTCTTAAAATCGACTCTTTAATTGCTCCACTTAAATATGCCGGATTTAATTTACGTTTTGCATATGCCAAATAGGTGTCTTTTGTTTGTTCAATCAGAATAGCAGTAAAAACCTTTCCCAACTGAAATAAAGCTTGCTCTCTACATACTCTGATGGATTACTCAATATGCTTCTTACTGTATTATTCTTTAAAATATCGGCATCCATAATCATCCATTCAAATGATTCAGGCAAATATAAGGCCACATTTTTTCTGCCATGGATAACCTGCAACACCCTGTCAATCTCGGAACCAAATGCCGCCCCATCTGCAATGACAAGTATTTTTTCACCTTTATGTTTGTTCAGATAATGAAAGACATTTGATTTTCCATTCATAGATTCACATTTCAAACCATTTTCTATACATACATGTTCAAAAATTGATATCCGAATTGCTGTCTTCCGTAATAATAATTTCGGACTCACTTTATCTTCATATGTATCTGTTCCATATATCCTATAAAATTCATGGTAGCTCTGCTTCAATGTTCCATACTTTCCAGATGTCCGGATTCCATAAATCTCTTCCACACTATATGGCAATGCTGGTAAAGCTTCCTAGTAACAATTACATAATAATTATCTGTTTTTTGAATTTTATCTGCAAAATCTACTGTCGTTATGAATTCATTTCCCTCATCAATAAATACAATACAGTCTGATATGCCTGACAACTGCTCTTTCCATAAACTTCCTTCAACCACATGACATTTTTTATCACATATCACCTCTACAGGTGTGCCGGTTGGATTATTCACGAAATCACGAATCATATCTACAAGAGTAGTTTTTCCAGTTGCACTGTCTCCCTGGATAATCGTCAGATTTCTCCGAAGTTCAAATTCATATTTTAAACGTTTTGTTGATACAATAACTCTATGTTTCCCTCTCATCGTATCCTCCTGCCATCAAACAAATTCACCTGCAATTGATACCAGTTCTTCCATGGTATGTACAATTTCATTCGTGTTAAGGATTCGGATGTCAAACGGTTCAACTTCAAATTTCATCAAATGACGTAAGTTTATTGTTCTGTCTTCTGTTTCTGCAATTTTTAATAACCATTTTGCACAATTATCTCCACAGGTCGATGCATTGAAAATTTTATTTTTTTCAAACTTCACCAAAATCAATGTTTTAACACCACCTGATAACCCCGTAGGCGGTATTTTTCCTAACACTGGGCTGTCGATTACTCCACTGTCCAAAACAATCGACTGATCCACATCCTTTATCATTTTCTTCACAAATGGATCTGTAATCCAGTTATCTTCATAATCATATTTAAAATACGCTGCCGTATTATATACTGCTTCTTTCATATCTCCATAAAATATATTCAGCATACAAAATCTACTCCTCCTGTTAGATTAGCCTTGAATGAATTTCACCTCACTACAATACAAATGTATTTTCCAAAACCTAGGTAAGTGCTTACCATATGAACCTCCACGAAATCCATCAATCCGCTGTACTTAGCTACAGTATAGCGGATTGATGGGCAAATTACAATTATTATTACCGGTCTTTATGCAGTTACATGATGCGCAACTGCAAGATTGTAAAGTGGTACAAACAATTTGAAAGTGCATTTTCATGAAATTTGTGCTAGAATAACATGTTGTTGTATTATGCTAAGGAGAATTTAGAATGGAAAACTATAAACGAGGACTGACAGCAGGAATCCCGATTGCGCTGGGATATCTGTCAGTTTCATTTACTTTTGGAATTATGGCGGTGTCATATGGACTATCCTGGTGGCAGGCTGTGCTCATTTCGATGACCACTGTCACATCTGCCGGACAGTTTGCAGGCATTGGAATTATGATGCATCCGGGACAGTATTTCCAGATGCTTATTTCGCAGATTACTATTAATATAAGATATTCCTTTATGTCGATTTCGGTTGGACAGAAGGCGGATTCGATTTAGCGGAATTTCCAGATGGATACTCGGCTTTATGATGACTGATGAAATTTTTGCCGTGGCAAGCCAGGAGGATTCTGTGAGCAGAAGCTTTTTGCAGGACTTTCAACTCTTCCATACATCGGCTGGGCTGTCGGTACGCTGATAGGTGCTATACTGGGAAGCATTCTGCCGGATAGGCTTATGAGTGCGCTGAGTCTTGCTATTTATGGCATGTTCGTGGCTATCGTGGTTCCTGAGATGAAGAAATCGCGGGCGGTCGTGTTTGTTGTGGTACTTGCACTCGTGCTTAGCTGCATGTTTTACTACGTACCGTTTTGTCAAGGATTTCAAGCGGTATAACCATCACTGTTGTAGCCATTTTGGCTGCAGTTATCGGTTCGCTGCTGTTTCGGTTGCAGATGATACTGATAAAGAATGATTTATTAAATATTTGATAATAAGCGTATAAGGAGATTTTACATAATGAAAAACAGTGTATTTTTATATATTTACTCATACTCGCGGGCTCCACATATCTGATCCGCGTTATTCCTTTTATCGCAATAAAAGAAAAGATCAACAACAGCTTCGTGCGATCTTTTCTATACTATATTCCGTATGCAGTTTTAACCGCCATGACTATTCCGGCAGTGTTTTATGCTACTAACTGGTGGGTTGGTGCAGCAGCAGGACTTATCGCGGCAGTGATATTTGCATTAAAGGGCAAGGGCTTACAACCGTCGCCGTGGCTTCCTGTGTGGCGGTATTTATTGTAGAGCTGTTCCACTAATTATTTATTTTCCCACTTAAAAGATTCCATCAATACCATATCCGGAATGATGGAATCTTTATTTTTAATTTACTTTCTCCTGTCTATGCCACTGTCACTGTAATAGCGTGCCTTGCTTGCATACATTCTCCTGTCTGCTTCCTTCTCAATATCGTGTACAAGCTCCCAGTCTTCCTCCAGACTTCTTACACATCCGTATGAGATGGTCATGGAATTGACGATTTTTCCTCTCCATTCGGCTACACTGCTGTCGAAATGCTTTGTCATAGCATCAAGCTCATCCGGCTTTTGTGTAATTATCACAGCAAACTCATCTCCGCCTATTCTGTACACCCTGCCAAACTCACCAAAGCTTGCCATCATGCATGTTGCGGCTGCGCAAATCATCTCATCTCCCACATCATGTCCATATGTATCGTTTATGTGCTTTAAACTGTTTAAAATCAAGTGATATATATATCCACTCTTTTCAAATCAAGCTTATTGATATCTGTCTCATAGGCATGTCTGTTCAGGCACCCTGTAAGTGCATCAGTATTCGATATATACAGCAGCTTTTCTTTCTCATATTTTTCCTTCATAATCTTCGAAAACATATACATAATACAGCACGATGCTAGTATAAGATATATGCCAACTACAAGCAGTGCTACTACGCTGTTCGTCATATAAAAGGATTTGTCAATGGTGACAGCCACTATATATTTGTCACCTCTCCGATTACACATCTGCAGCTGAATCATTTACGCTAATCTGCCTTACTGTTGGCTTATCGCTTTCCTTAATATCTGTTGGAAAGCCTAAATCGTGGAAGTTTTTTCCTATTTTGTCACAATCTGTGGCCCCCTTAACCAGTCCTGTATCTGCATCTGCCACATATATTTCCATGCCCTTGTACACAGGCATGTCAGAAACCACTGTAGATATTTCATTCTGCTTCAATTCATCTAAGAGCCTTTGCGGCTTCAAACCCACCTGTACCATCATTGTGCCAGCCTCATTCCAGGTAATGGCATACATCATTGCCTTTCCCTCTGATGTATTCGGTGTGACATCCTGACACATCGTAAGGCTCTTATCGGTGAGCATTGGTTTAAAATATGACATCTGAGTCCCCGAATCAAAGCTGTAGCCAAAGTATTTTGGCACGCTGCCGCTGGTTATACAACCTGTTTCATCAAACAGATGTATCTCATCTACCGACATCAGCTTTGCTATCTTTTGCAATTCCTCCACATCATTTTCTACCTGTGGCTTTGCATCTACGATATATGACACTGCTTTTGCCCTGACTATATAATCGTCCTTTAACGATTCTATAAGCTCCTCCTCACTCTGGTCATTTTTATCAAGCACAGTGAGAACACGGTCCTGAAGCACCTTTGATAGCTTATATGCATTTGCATCATTTACATATTTCAAAATTCCCGCCTCGAGAATCAATGCTACTACGATTACTGAAACTGAGACCATTGCAAATCTTCGCTTATTTTTCATATCCAAATTATACCAAATATATGCTGATTACGCTATATTTTTCTATAAAATTACGGACCGCAGGTCACCGCCTGCCGTGGCAGCGCATACTCCCGTAAGCTACGCTGCGCGGCTAAGATTCTGTACGAAATTATGCTTGAAGGGTTTCTATGCTTGACGAAACCGTCGAAACGCGCCATCCGTGGCGCGGTTCTCCTCGCCCCTGCATCCATGCAGGAGCGTTTCTGTGTTTCATGGCATAATTTCTACAGTATCTAAGCCGCTTCGCTATTCGCTTGCGGGGGTATGTCGATGCCAGAAACAATCTACTGCTAAAACTTCGGGTACTTTATTGGGGTTTCGGTATCTGACAGTCAACATACAGGATGTGGTTTATCAGCCAGTCTGTGAGATACTTGAGGATTCCCATGATCTGCTCATCCTGATCTATCTCCTCATCACTGTGATGCTCAATGAACTCATCCAGCTTTTGTACAAATTCCATATGCTGAACCTTCTGTGTAAACATCTTCTTGTAATGTATTGATTCCATTTACTGCTCCTCGTCAGCAAAGTGCTTTACTGTGTAGTCACGGAGCTTCTCAAGATGATATCCATCTTATCATATTTATCCGGTGTAAACTCATCATGCAGCAGTTCATATGCCTCATCTGCATATTTAAATAACTGCTTATGCTCTTCATCAATCATATCTATTCCGATATAATATTCTGGTTTCATTTCATACATAATTTCATCCTTCTTTCTTATGTAGTAATATATAAACTTTATGTTTTATCATTAGCAACACTTTAACATTCAACCAAAATGACTTATGATGTATAACGTAAACAGGTTGCTGAGCGACTATTTCAAGCGCCAGAACCACAAAATATGGTACTGCCGGTCACATCGCAGTGTGGCCGGTGATAACCGGACAGTCATTAATTTATGGATTTTATATGCTTCCGGTTGTAGATCAGATGCAGATACATCGCATCGTGGGCACGGACGGCATCGTGGGCTGCAATTGCATCTGCAATTTCACGATGAATTTCGATGGTTTCATCACGCATGGTGAATTTTGCAGACTCACGGATCAGAGGAATTGAACTGTTGATGATAGGAACCAGCTTTGGAACAACTATATTTTTGCTGCTTAAGGCAATAGCAGTATGAAATGCTATATCCTTTTCAGCGTGATTTTTATTTGCAAGAAGGAGCTTTTCGGTATTTTCACATGCAGTAAGTATGTTTTTGATATCTGTCTCATCTGCACGGATAGCGGCCATGGCAGCTATGGATGGTTCGATTAGAAATCTGATTTCCATCAGATCTTTAATCATCTTTTGTTTATCTTCAACAAAGGTCAGGCCGAATGGATCATCAATCATCCCGGAGTGGCGGAAACATATGAACCGGAGCCTTGGCGTATGGTGATCACATTACGTGATGCGAGTGCTCGCATAGCTTCACGCAGAGAGCTTCTTCCAACATTCAGCCGTTCACACATTACGGTTTCGTTCGGAAGCTTGTCACCCGGCTGCAGATTTTCCTCCAGTATGTATTTGATAATTCTCTCTGCAATCCTTTGGGAAAGAGTTTTTCTTTGGAATTTTGCATGTGATTTGCCTCCTGTTGCCCAATACCTTGATGTTTAGTTTTTCTGTACGTTTAAATATTCTTTCAAAAATTTCATTGGCATTCTTTTGTCTGTAACTCCCGGAAAATATTCCTTATATCCCATAGTTGTTTAAAAACACGCCTTTTTCGCATGGTCTGCCATACAGATATCCCTGCATATAATCTACATGGATTTCTTTCATTGCGCAAGCCCACTCTTCCTTCTCAATTCCCTCAATGCAGATTTTTATATTTACACTGTGAACCATCTCTATAATCTTTCTGAACAGCTCATGGTCCTTTTCACTGCGCATCGCCATTGCCGTAAAATCCTTATCTATTTTTACATAGTCCGGGTTCATCTCACTGATATAGCGAAGATTTGAATAGCCTGTTCCAAAATCATCTATTATGAACTGGATATTATTCTCATCAAGCTTTTTCCTGAAGCTGCAAAAACATGGCGTCATATCCATGAATCCACTCTCTGTCATTTCAATACAGATTGATTGGTCTCAGATTGTTTGCCTGGATAGCAGAGAATTTTATTTGCCATACTTCCACGCATAATCTGTATATATGATATATTGATATTTACCCTGAAATCCGCAATATACTGCTGCATTTCACGGCACATTTTTGCTGCTTCGTTCAATACAAACTCTCCAACCGGAATGATGAGCCTCCTCTCCTCCAGTAAAGGAATAAACTCAACCGGGGAAATCATTTCATCGCCCTCATCCGAATGCATGAAAAACCGTAAAAGTGCCTCTGCACCGATTATTCGATCAGCACTATCTAAGATAGGCTGGTAATATACCTCAAAGCCTTCAAAATCATTTACAGTTGCGCTACGAAGCGCACTCAGGATGGTATTTTTGCGCAATGACGCTTTATAATCCTCTTCCTCGAAGAAATAAAGGCTTCCTCCGCCTCTTTTTTGGGCACATTTTAAAGAAAAATCCGACTTTTTCCTGCACTCTATTGCGCCCTCTGCCAGTGTTGATATATCTGTCACTCCGGCAGAAACCGAAAAGATTGATTTATAGTTTTCATCAACTATAAACTCATCAATTTTTTCACCTATCCTTTTGAACAACTGCACCACATCATCCTGCGATTTGCTAAGCATATCCACAAGCATATACTTATCTGTAACAAGATGATATATTTTCTGACCGCTTGAGAGACATTCTGCTATGCATTCGGCCACTCTTTTAAGTATGTAGTTGCCATATATCTGTCCATGAATATTATTGATTATCTCAAAATCGTCAATTCCAATCTGTATGAAATAACCTGACAGCTTCTCTTTAGGCTGTGAATAGAGATATGACGCCATCTCCTTTTCACCTAACAGCCCACTGATATTGTCAGCCCTCTGCCTGTTTCCTGTCTCATTCATACAGCCGATAATATAGTGCGGTTTCCCCTCATTATCATTGATTACCTCCCCGCGGCAGTTAATCCATACCGGGAGATTTTTGCTGTTCATCAAACGACATAGCACGTTGTACCTTTTTTCTTTTCCATCATATATTTTACGCTTGTGATTTTCGAGCAGCTTACGGTCTTTCTCATAAACCAATGTACGAAGATGCTTTGTTGCATCATTCATAAATTTATCAGGAAGCATAAAACGCTCTACCGCTGACTGTGATATCCTCAGTGTATCATTCTTTAAATCTATAATATACAGATAATCATCCATACAAGGTGCAATTAAGTCTATCAGACTTCCTGCCTCCTGCTCGTCAAGTATTTTATATGCATCAAAAGCCCTCATTAAATTTCACCTTCTATTATATTACTCTTCAATGTCTGAGATTTTGAATTTTGCTATCATTTCACTCAGATTTTCTGATTCACTGCTCATCTGCTGGCTCGCAGCCGCACACTCCTGTGATGTTGCTGAATTGGTCTGTACAACATCATTGATCTGCTCAATTCCTTCGTTAATCTGCTTGATCTCACTGGTCTGGGTCTCCAGTGTATCAGCTATATTAGTCACCTCTTTTGTAATCACCTTAGAGTTCTCTGCTACTTCTTCAAGCTGTGAAGCTGTCTGCTCTGCAATATTCATGCCTTTTTCAACAGCCTGCACAGATGTCTCTATAAGCGCAGCTGATTCCTTTGCAGCCTGCACTTTGATCGGCAAGCATATTTACGATTTGCCACAACCGCAAAGCCTTTTCCTGCCTCCCCTGCTCTTGCTGCCTCAATAGAAGCGTTTAATGCAAGCAGGTTGGTCTGTGATGCAATCTCATTAATGGTTGATATAATCTGATCTATCTGTTTAGAGGCTTCGTTTATTTCATGCATAGATGCAACCATCTCCTGCATCTTTCCATTGCTTTCCCAAATTGCAAAGCAATCCACTCTTCCACTGATTTCCTTTGCACTCTTTGAATTCTGCTCCACCTGCTCTGAAACTCCCTCAACCGTCGCTGTCAGTTCCTCTACAACCGCTTTGATTGGTTGCACCGTCTGCAAGGTCATTTGAGCTTGCAGCTACCTGCTCTGCCGCACTTGAAACCTCGCTTGATACATTCTGGATTCCCTTTTTTGTGACTGCCATACTTTTTTCAAATTCCATAAATGAATGTAAAATACCTACAAAATCGCCTCTCCACTCTACTTCCGGCTGTGCATCAAAATGTCCGTCCGCAAAGAGCTTCATCGACCTGTCTATATCATCCACATATGAGCCGAGAATACGGATAGACTTTCTCATGCTGTGTGCCAATCTACCGATTTCATCCTCTGAACGGTAATCAAGTGTGCTGTGAAGATTTCCTTCTGTCAGCTCCTTTGCCACTTCCTCGATTGCATGTAATGGCTCAAGGATTGTATCAAGCACGATCTTTCCTGTTCTCTTTGTCAACTGCCATGCACATATCAGACAGATAATGATGACTATGAGTCCGACTGCAGCACATACATATGTCCTTACAACTGCCTGATGGCTTCTTTCGTCAGTCAGCTTGTTGATTTCCTTTGCAAGCTCAACTGTTTTATTTAACTTTGGTGTACACTCATTGATAATCTGATCAACAGCCTCATCCTTCTGTCGGCTTTAATCTTATCCATGATTGAGTATCCGATATTCGCCCAGTCAGAAAGAGCCTTTGAATATTCATTATACTGATCCTCAGGAACGATACCTGATTTTTTTATTGTTTTTAACTGCACATCAACATCTTCAAGCTTTTCTTTTGCGCCCTGCTCATAGTCGTCATATGTTGATTTGTCAGGATTAAGTGCCATCTCTCTTACATTTCTAGCCGCTGCATTTACATTTATTCTACATGTCTTAACCGCCTGATCGGCAGCATTTACCTTGTTTACATAGTTTAACATATTGAAAAACAACACACCAATGACCGCAATCGAAAGCAGTCCCGAAATAAGCATCATGGTAATAACCGTTTTGTAACCATAGTTGATCCTTTTACCCAAATGCATGTTTTCCAATTTCTTTTTCATCGCATCTTTTTTTGAAGACATAGTTTGTTATTTCCTCCTATCTTATGATACTTTTTGACCATTTAATCATATTATTATTTATACTCAAGTCTGAATTCGTCAGATGAATTTAGTATAGTACTATTTTTCTAAGGGCACAATACTGTATTCTCAATAATCTTTATGTGAATCTTTCTATTAAATATGTGGTTTTGCACAAAATGGTAGATTTTTTTCGCAATCCCCTTAAAATACATATGATGATTTTTTCTTGTTTTATGTAATGATGTAAGTCCCGGCTGCCAGACCGGCACACACAGCTTCCCCCGCGTGCTACGCTGCGCTGCTAAGATACTGTACGAAATTATGCTTGAAGAGCTTCTATGCCTGACGAAACCGTCGAAACGCGCCGTCCGTGGCGCGGTTCTCCTCGCCCCTGCGTCCATGCAGGAGCGTTTCTGTGTTTCATGGCATAATTTCTACAGTATCTAAGCAGCTTCGCTATTCGCGCGAGGAAGCTGTGTGTGCCGGTCGGCAGATCGGGGCTTACAGTTATATATTCAAGAAAAATCAGCTCAGAAGTTAAAATGCAAATACCACGATGCCAAGTATTACAAGCACAATACCTGTGGCACGATCTAAGGTTTTTGCGGATGCCTTGTTTGCAAAGACCGCTGCAATTCTCGCCCAAAGGAGTGTAAATGCAATACATAAAAGCAGCACAAACCAGTCCGGTTTTCCACCGATGGCAAAGTGCGAGGCAGCTCCTGTAAAGGCTGTAAATGCCATGATAAATACGCTCGTTCCGACTGCAGTCTTAAGCTCATAGCCAAGCACCGATGTGAGGATGAGGAGCATCATCATACCGCCTCCCGCACCTATGAAGCCACAGATAAATCCGATAATCACACCGCAGATGATTGACTGGACAGCTCTCTTTTTAGCTGAAACTCCTGCATGGCCTCCTTTGTTGTCATGACAGGACGGACTATAAACTTGATTCCGAGTAAAAATGTCATAAATACCGAAAAGTTGCCCATTGTTGCTGACGGCACAAGGCTTGATACATAGCTTCCAACAACCGTGAAGCATAAAACCGTGACCATCATTATGAGCCCGTTTTTTACATCAAGGTTCTTGTTCTTTCCATATGTATAGGCTGACACTGCGCTGGCAAGTACATCAGACGACAGGGCTATTCCCACTGCCATATAAGGGTCCATTCCCAAAAATGTAATGAGCATAGGGCTTATTACTGCTGCTGCGCTTAGTCCCGCAAAGCCGGTTCCAAGGCCTGCGCCCATACCGGCAAAAATGTTACTATTATAGTTATTAATGTGCTCATTTGTGTGATTTCCTCCTGATTATTTCATCCATATTATTCTCAAGCTGTTCCATAACAATCGTCAGCTGCTTTTTCTGCTCCTCATCTATCCCTGCAAACAGATTTGCTGTAAACTGCTGCTGTATACGCCTTCCTCTTTCAATGACAGTCCCGGCCTTTTTTGTACAGACAAGCTCCGTCTTCCTCCTATCATTTTCCACAGGTTTTCTCTCCAGATAGCCTTCATTCACAAGCTTATCAACATTTACAGACACAAGGTTTGCTTTGATTTTTCTTATTTCAACTATATCCCTTGCCGTCTTATATTCTGGATTGTTCGCCAGAAACATGAGTATATCAAAGGCTGTCTGCGGAAGCTTCAGCTCATGGCACAGTGGTCTGCACTCATCGCTGTAGGTTCGCGAAATCTTCTCTGCAAACTCAAAGTTAAATTTCATATGTGATATTCCTTCTTTTCTTTTCCTATTTTGCTGCTTCGTTATACATTTTTGAATTATTCATTTTTGAACTAATTATATATCTCTCTGTCATTTTGTCAAGCGGTTATCGTAATTTATACCCTGCAATGCTATACTTTTTGAGGCATTTTTTCATTAACTATTATGATATGATTTAACAGTTATATAATACCTTGAAAGTATCCTGCAGTCATGGTATTATATGTAATTGGCGCTTTGTTGCACATTTTAAACACCGGCTAATCTACCGGTGATTTTAATTTTAATAACTAAAGCTTCGTACATATATAATGTAGGAGTTTTAAATTAACAATCATTTACAATAGGAGGAATTATGAGTCAGGAAACAAATTCAGCCCCTGTAACAGAGAACAAGATGGGAACCATGCCTATCGGCAGACTTGTATTTAATATGTCTTTGCCTATGATGATTTCCATGCTCGTACAGGCTCTATACAACATCGTGGACAGTATTTTCGTTGCAAAGCTGTCCGAAAACGCACTCACAGCAGTTTCACTTGCCTTCCCTTTGCAGACACTCATCATCGCTGTCGCAACCGGTACCGGTGTAGGTGTAAACGCGCTGCTGTCAAAGTCACTCGGCGCCCATAAATACGACGAGGCCAACAAAATCGGCATCAACGGTGCCGTACTATATGCATTCAGCTATGTAATATTTCTGATTCTCGGACTTACAATCGTAAAGCCTTTTTACATGAGTCAGATTGGAAATGCTGATATCGAAATCATGGATATGGGTGTGAGCTACGAGTACTGTTATGATTTTTTCATTTGGTATTTTTGCGGAAATCTTTTTTGAGAGGGTGCTTACCTCGACAGGAAGAACTATTTTCAGCATGACTTCTCAGCTATGCGGTGCCATCACAAATATCATTCTGGATCCTATCATGATCTTTGGACTGCTTGGCTTCCTAAGCTCGGTGCTACCGGTGCAGCCGTGGCAACCGTTGTGGGACAGTGCGTAGCCGCCGTTGTTGCCTTTGTCTGCAACCACAAATTCAATCATGAAATCAGCCTGAGCTTCAAGGGCTACAGCCCGGATTTCAAAATCATGGGAACCATTTATGCTATCGGTATTCCGTCAATCATCATGCAGTCTATAGGCTCTATAATGACATATGCCATGAACAGAATACTTATCGGCTTTTCATCGACTGCCGCTGCTGTTTTCGGTGTGTATTTCAAACTGCAGAGCTTTTTCTTCATGCCTGTCTTCGGTTTGAATAACGGTATCACTCCGATCATTGCATTCAACTACGGTGCGCAGAACAGAAAACGTATGGTTAAAACAATAAAGGTCAGCCTGATAACAGCATTCTGTCTGCTCTTCGTTGGCTTTGCCTGCTTTGAGTTCATACCACATGTGCTTCTTGGAATGTTCAGCGCCTCTGACGATATGCTCAAAATCGGTGTTCCGGCGCTCAGAATAATCGGAGTGCATTTCCTCATCGCATGGTTTTGTATTATCGTCGGCACCGTATTCCAGGCTTTGGGAAAGGCGGTCTTTTCCATGATTGTATCCATCATGCGTCAGCTTGTGGTTTTAATTCCGGCAGCATACATCCTTTCAAAGCTTGGTGGACTTCACGCTGTATGGTGGGCTTTCCCTATAGCAGAGGTGATATCCTTTACTGTTTCGACATTATTCTTAATCAGGATTAACAGAACTATTATCTCAAAGATTCCTGATGGAAGCGATGTGCTATAAGAAATTTTACTTGAGCTTTAAAATAATCAACAATAAAATCCGCTACATTATATCATGTGCGTAATCATATGATATAGTGTAGCGGATTTATTATATTATGTCATATTTTCACATATTTCTGATTTCTGCACCAGCTTGGTGCAGCTTATGAACCGACTCCATCTTGCGTATTATCTTGCGTATTTTCTTCCTCTATTATACGTATTTTATGTTGCTGGTCACACTGTTCGGTGTGAACAGTAACTATTTTATATAAAAAGTGTAATCTGCAGATTCAAACCTCTTTTAAAAAATGCGATTTTGTGGTAAAATAGCAAAAAAGAAAATGCGATTTTGTGGTAAATCGTTGAAATAAAAAATGCGATTTTGTAGTAAAACATCAAAATAAAAAATGCGATTTTGTAATTTTATTAGGAGAATGTCATGTTTAAGCGAAAAATATATGATAAATTATTGCAATGGAAAAAGGATTCCGATGGTAAAACAGCACTCTTAATCGAAGGAGCCCGTCGTATAGGCAAGTCAACCATCGTAGAGTCATTTGGACGAAATGAATACAAAAGTTATATAATCATTGATTTCTCAATCGTCTCAAAAAATATACGTGAACTGTTTGAGGATATTTCAGATCTGAATTATCTGTTTTTGCAGTTGCAGCTCCAATACAAAGTCGATCTCTATGAGAGAGTCTTTGATTATTTTGACGAAGTACAATTATGCCCCCGCGCAAGACAGGCTATCAAATCACTTGTAAAAGATCACCGATATGATTATATAGAAACAGGTTCTCTTATTTCTATCAAAAAAAACGTACAGGATATACTTATTCCAAGCGAAGAGAGAAAGCTAAACATGTATCCTATGGATTATGAAGAATTTTTATGGGCTTTGAATGATGAAACAACTATCCCCTAATCCATAAGCTATTCGATTCTCAAAAACCCTTCGGAGAAGAGATTAATCGTAAATTGATGCGTGATTTCCGTCTTTATATGCTTGTCGGGGGAATGCCGCAGGCAGTTGATGAATATATCAAAACCAATAACTTCCGTAAGGTTGATGACGTAAAGCGTGATATTCTGAATCTTTATGAAGATGATTTCAAAAAAATAGATGCCACTGGAAAAATATCTATGCTTTTTGATGCAATTCCTGCGCAGCTAAACAAAAATGCTTCGCGATATCAGGTATCAAGCGTACTGACAAACAATCGCGCCGATAATACACTGGAACTGATTGCAGAGTTAAAAGACTCAAAAACTGTTTTGGTATCATACCATGCAAATGACCCAAGTGCCGGTATGTCAACCAACAAAGACTTAACCCGGTTTAAACTATTTTTATGCGATACCGGGCTGTTTACTACATTGATGTTTAAAGACAAAGATTTCACAGAAAACATAATTTATGAAAAATTGTTAAATGACAAGCTAGGAACTAATCTAGGCTATCTTTACGAAAATGTAGTTGCACAGCTTTTAACGTGTAATGGCAACGAATTATTTTACTATACTTTTTTTAATGAAAGTTCACGCCATAATTACGAAATAGATTTTCTTATTGCCAAAAAAAATAAGGTTTGCCCTATTGAAGTAAAATCCAGTGGCTATAAAACCCATAAGTCCCTTGATAAATTTTCAATAAAATTTTCAAACCGTATTCTTCAAAAATATCTCGTATATACAAAGGATTTCTCAAAAGACAAAGACATACTCTGTCTGCCTACTTACATGATTTCGTTTTTGTAAGAAGAATACTTTTTAATACACACACTTATACGGAGGATTAAGACATGAAATTTATATCGTGGAATGTAAATGGACTGCGCGCATGCGTCCAGAAAGGTTTCCTTGATTTTTTAACAGTATAGATGCGGATTTCTTTTGTATACAGGAGTCCAAGCTACAGGCGGGACAGATTGACCTTGACCTGCCGGGCTATCACCAGTACTGGAATTATGCCGAGAAAAAAGGCTATTCCGGCACAGCCATTTTCGCAAAAAATGAGCCATTATCTGTGTCTTACGGCATAGGCATTGAGGAGCATGATAAGGAAGGACGTGTCATCACACTCGAATATGACAATTTCTATCTCGTAACCTGCTATACACCAAACTCACAGAATGAGCTGAAAAGGCTGCCGTACCGTATGCAGTGGGAGGATGATTTCCGAGAATACCTTAAAGCTCTTGATGCCAAAAGCCTGTCGTACTGTGTGGTGATCTGAACGTCGCACACAATGAAATCGACCTGAAAAATCCAAAAACAAACCGCAAGAATGCAGGTTTTTCAGATGAGGAACGTGCTAAAATGACGGAGCTTTTAGGTTCCGGCTTTACCGATACCTTCAGATATTTTTATCCAGATGCCGAGGGTATATACTCCTGGTGGTCATACCGTTTTAAGGCTCGCGAGAAGAACGCAGGCTGGCGTATCGACTACTTTATCACATCAAAGCGCATCAATGATAAGCTGCAAAAGGCAGCAATCCATACCGATGTGCTCGGTTCAGACCACTGCCCTGTTGAGGTTGATATTGAATTTTAAATTTAAGGTTATGTATTTTTACAATCCCTTATGCAACACTTTCTTCTCGAGCTTATCCCCATCCTGTGTATACTCAACAGCATTATACGCACCGTTTCTGTATGCGAACGTCTCATTGTCATCCTGATAATGCACGAAGCTGCCCTTGCCCGGATATGTCAGTATGCTGATCTTATCCTCTGTAATGTCCTCTGTAGAGCGGATTTCTCCGTCTGCAACAGGAATAATGGCTCCTGCCTTTATGAAGACAGGTACTTTATCAAGTGGTGCATCTGCTAAAATATATCTGCCGCCACTGTATTTTTCGCCTGTGTAGTAATCATACCAGTCGCCGTCGCAGATAAACCTCTCTTGCCTCCTTGCCCGGTGCGATCACAGGTGCAACCAGTACAAAGCTTCCGAGCATATATTCATCGGAAATATTTCTCACATGCTTATCTGCAGGATACTCGTATACGAGCGGGCGCACGATAGGTGCTCCTGTCTTTTCACACTCATGTGCCAGATCATAGATATATGGGATAAATCTGTATCTGAGCTTTACTGTCTTTCTGACTGCATCTATCGTAGTCTCGTCAAACTGCCAAGGCTCCTGTCTGCGTGTTCCCATCGCTGAATGATTTCTGAAAAACGGCACAAATACTGCTGCCTCATAAAATCTGACAAGAAGCTCCGGTGTAGTATCACTTCCGAAACCGCCTATATCGCTGCCGCACATGGCAAGTCCGCTGACTGACAGATTGCACACCTGCTCGAGTGAAAGTGCTATATGCGCCCAGATGCTGTGATTGTCTCCGGTCCAGCCACCGCAGTATTTCTGGCTTCCGGAATATGCAGCCCTGGTAAGTACAAACGGACGTTTTCCACCATCATTTTTCGCAAGTCCCTCATATGTGGCTTTTGCCATAAAATGTCCGTAAATATTGTGAACCTTTTCATGTGCTCCATACTCAAACTGCACATCATCCGGCAGTGGTCCGTTGAAGCTTGCAGGCTCATTCATATCATTCCATATGCCACTGATACCGTGCTCGAGAAGTATCTTTGTCTTGTCTCCCCACCAGCTTCTGACGCTTTGCTTTGTGAAGTCCGGAAATACCGATGTGCCCGGCCAGACAGCATTTTCATATACACTTCCATCTGTATCATGTGCAAATGCATCCATCTCCATGCCCTCTTTGTACATGAAGTAGTCCTCATCCTTCTTCACACCCGGGTCAATGATGGATATGAGCTTTACACCCTGTCAGCAAGCTTCTCTGAAAGGCCCTTTACATCCGGGAATTTCTTGTCATCAAAGGTGAATACCCTGTAGCCGTTCATGTAATCGATATCCATATGTATCACATCGCATGGGATATCAAGCTCGCGGAATTTGTCAGCTATATCAAGCACCTCATCCTGTGTGTAATAGCCCCAGCGGCTCTGATGGCTGCCGTATATCCATCTCTGATAAAGCGGTGTGGTGCCTGTCATTGATGTATAAATTCCTACCACCTCTGCCATATCATTTCCCGGCATAAAATAGTAGTCCAGCTCGCCCTTCTCATGCTCGACAAAATAGTAATCTGTGTTTTCATAACCGAAATCAAAGGTTGTCTTGTAGGTATTATCCGCAAAATTCCATAGCAATATTCATCGCCCAGCACGATAAAAAACGGTATGGATTTGTACAGCGATTTGAAGCTGTCCACATGTGGCGCAGGATCATCCGTGTTCCAGTTTACATATGAATATCCACGCTTGTTGAGGCATCCCGGCTTATCTCCCAGACCGTAAATAGCATCATCCTTTCCAAGCTTTTTGATGATGGTAACAGCGTCAGTTTTTTCTTCATCTTTTCCGACAGTATGTCCATCAAGCTCTGCGATGGCAAGATCCTCGTACGGATTCTTCTCACTCTTTTTGCGTGCTTTTTCATAATCCGAAAGCACAAGCTTCCCTTTGTAATAAATATCAAGCTTCTCGTTATCCTTTACATTTACAGTAATATCCCTTGCACTTATGACTGCTTTAACTGCTGCATCGCTTACACCGGCTTCTGCTGCGGTCCCCTTGACATCAGACGTATCCTTGCAGGTTATGTCCGGTGTGGCGGTCTTCGGAATAAAGCCCTCCTCTATTGCAACACTTTCGATGCCGGGTTTTTGTGCAACATGCACTATGTTGTTTTCAAATATGGTAACAAACAGACTGCCGTTCTCGTAGATCAGCTCTGCTGTGTTGTCCTGTATTTTACAGTTCTTATATGAATTTTTCATTGCGTAATCCTTCCTTGAATTATATAGTTTCGAGCTGTTTCGTTGTTGTTACTATAGTACCATTTATTGGTATGTTGGTCAATAACTACCTCTCTCTTTCCCTCTGCGACAACGGCACCTCATTTTCATGTAAGTGTCCACACATTCATGCGATCCTGCTCGTCAAGCTTGCGCAACACCCTTGCCGGCACACCTGCTGCGATACAGTTATCGGGTATATCGCGGTTTACAACTGCACCTGCTGCCACTATGCAGTTCTTTCCGATTGTGACACCGCCACAGATTGTAGCACTCGAGCATATCCAGCTTCCGTCACCAATCCTTATAGGCTTTGCATATTCAAGGTCATGGAAGCCGTCCGGATATTCCTGCGGCAGGCGTTCCTCTGACAAAACGGATGGCAAGGTGTCGCAATAGTGACATTTGCTCCAATCCAGACTCCGTCACCCAGCTCAATCGGTGCGCAATCCAGAAATGTACATTTGTAGTTTACAAAGCAGCCCTTGCCAAAGTGGATATTCACACCATACTCACAGTAAAATGGTGCAAAAATGAATGCACCACCATCCTTTGCAGATGGTATCATTTTCTCCAAAATACGCTGCTTACGCTTCTTCATCCAAATCGGTGTGCGGTTGAATTTGTCACACAGCCCCATTCCTCTTTCATGGTAGCCTGCTATGTCTGTGCTGTCTGCATTGTAGAGCTTTCCCGCTCTCATTCTGTCCCAATTGTTCATAGTGTTTCTCGATGTTTCTTATAAAAATACTTCTGTTTACTATAATAGCATCATCCATTTTTTATTTTTACAATAAAGAAAGTCACCGGTCACACCTAGTATGACCGGTGACTGCCTCAGGCTGTAAGTATCTCTGTCAATACACCATACAGCTCTGTATCAAGCTCCTTTGCCTTGAGCTCTGATAAAATCACTGTTGTTTTCTTTCCCGATGTAATAAGACCGTAGATTTCATCCTTTAGCACAAAGCCTATCTCTGCCTGATTCAGGAAATCAAAGCATCTTTTTTCGATTTGATTATCAAGCGCTACTGTGTCTTTCGATATTGCAACGCTTATTTTGCTCGCTGTCGATGCATTTACAGTAACGATGAGCTTTCTGTTTTCTTTATCATATTTATTCTTTGCCAATACCTCTTTACCATCCACAGATACCTTTACCTTATCGGCTGCTGTCTCGGTTCTTCTTTCAAAGACAAGCTTATAGGTTCTGTTGTCAGGTATTAATGATGTATCTCCATCTGCCGGAGAAATGACAAACATATCTTTATCCGCAGAATATTTCATAGCTGTGGTCACACATCTGCCATCCACATATCCGCAGGATTCATTGTCATCCTCGTATAGCTCAAACTCACCATCAGCCTCCGGGAATACCGACACATAATACATCAGGATTTTTGATAACAGATCTTGCATCAAGCTCATCAACATCTGCACACACAAGTATGCCTCCCGCCTTCGCAAACACCGGTATGCTGCTCAAATCCCTGTAAACCTCCAGCATTCTTCCACCATCATAGCGCATGCCTGTATAGATATCATACCAGATGCCCTCCGGGAACCATACTTTGGTTTTGCCACATTAAGTCCCTTAATACGTGGAGTTGTAACAGGTGCTACCATAAGCTGGCTGCCAAAGAAATACTGATTCTTTACCTCATAAGCCTCTGCATTTTCAGGATACTCATAATACATAGGCTCAATCAGCGGCATATTCTCGGCATAGCTGCGATAGTTCATAGTATACAGATACGGAATCATACAATGCCTCTGTCTGAGCGCTGCCTCCATCGCTTCCTCAGTCTCTTTTTTAAATCGCCACGGCTCCTTGCCGTTAAATTCGCTGCATGAGCTGTGCAGACGCATTATCGGAGAGAATATACCATATTGTGTCCATCTGGCTGTCAGCTCATCATCCTTGTAGCCAAGCATATGTCCGCCAATATCATGGCTCCACCATCCATATCCGATGTTTGTCGCTGTCGTTGTAAAATACGGTTGAAAATCAAGCGACTCCCATGTAATATGTGTATCTCCCGAAAATCCAATCGGATATCTATGGCTTCCCGGACCTGCATAGCGCGAAAATGTCATTGGACGCTTGCCGTCTCTTTTATTATCGAGATAATGAAAATGATTAAAAATCCATAGCGGATCCAATCCTTCAACCTTGCAGTTGCTGCCCTGCTGCCAGTCAATCCACCAGAAATCCACACCTTCAGCCTCTCTCGGATGATGAAGATACTTAAAATATGCATCCATAAACTTTGGGCTTGCCGGATCACATACAACCGGGTCCTCATTTTCATAGTCCACGCCCATTTCCTTTGCCATATCAACATACATTTCTTCACAGCCCTGCACACCATCCGCAGGGTGTACGTTCGAGTCGTATGCATTCCTCTGTCATGAAGCTTTCCAAGAAAGCGCTTCGGATCCGGAAAAGCTTTTGTTCCAAGTATATCCTGTCCAGCCGCTTCCGTATTTAGGGTCCACATCAACCTGATGCCAGTCCATATCTATTACAGCTACTGTGAATGGGATATTCTTTTCATCGAATTTGTCCATCAGCTCCATATAGCTTTCTTCTGAGTATTTATAATATCTGCTCCACCAGTTTCCCAGTGCATATCGCGGAAGCATCGGGGTCTTGCCGCAAAGCCTGTAAAATCATTGAGCGCCTGTTTATAATCATGTCCATATCCAAAGAAATACAAATCAGACACACCTTTTTCTTGGCTCAATCCATCCATCGTCAAGTAAAATCTGTGATTTACTGTCATCAAGAATTGAATATCCAAAGCGTGAAACGACACCGTGTCCAAGCTCAACCTCTCCGTTTACGTCATCAAGTGTACGCGCTGTACCCTGCAAATCATGCACCTTCTCGCCATAATGCCAGATGCTGTGATATGCGCTCAGGTTTCCCTTAATCTGTATACTCAGTCCGTGTGATGAGAACTCCTTCTCATTATATATCAGGTGCAGCATTGATGTATGAACCTCAATTCCATCAGCGTTACGCACCACATGATAGCCGGTCTTTGGAAAATCCCGAACAATACTGTCTGTGTTGCCCTATCCTCGAATACGCCATCTTCACTGTATTCCAGACGGACAAGCGCCTCTGTCAGTAATGTAATCCTGTATTTTTCACCTATTATCATATTGTCCGATAATGCCACCGGACTTGTCTTTACTCTGTATATTTCCTGCATGAAATACTCCCTCTCATATAAATTACGCTATCCCTTGACAGCCGATGCCGCAATTCCTGCGATAAACTGCTTCTGGAAGAACAGATATATCAGTAAAACCGGTATGATAGATATTGCCGTTGCCGCAAAAGTGCGCCATAATCTGTTGAATACTGTCCGTTAAACATCTTAAGACCAACTGCCAATAGCTGCTTTTCCTTGGTATTAATTACAAGATAAGGCCACAGATAGTCTTCCCATGTCCACAGGAACTGAAAAATAGCTATACTTGAAATTCCGTTTTTTGCCATCGGAAATATAATCCTGTGAAAGATATAAAACTCATTAGCGCCATCCATTCTGGCAGCTTCAATAATCTCATCAGGGATGGTCTCAATGTGCTGCTTCATCATAAATATTCCAAATCCGCTGAACATAGCCGGAATAATAAGTGCCTTATAGCTGTCCATCCATCCGAATTTCTGAATCATAGTGTATTTTGGAATAATTGTTACACACCATGGAATCATCATAGTAGCCAATACAAAGCCAAATAGGATATTTCTGCCCTTAAACTTATATTTGCTTAATACAAAACCACAGATTGTACTGGTGTATACCACAAGCAGGGTTACAACAATCGTGATAAACAAACTGTTTCCAAAAAACCTCATGAAATTGAAATGCGAATTCATGCTGATGTAATTGTCTATTGTAAACTCTTGTGGAAGCAGATGTTGCTGCAACGCCATTATTTCCTTATTCTGCTTAAATGATGAGCATAGCATCCATATAAACGGATAAACTGTAACAATGCCCAATAATAGAAGGAATACATTTAAAACTATACTGCTTACTTTTTTTCTCATGATATTCTCCTCCTACTCTTCCTTGCCCGATACTTTGAAAGAAAGCACGGTAAGCACTGCGGTAATCAAAAAAGCACAAATGAAAGTGCTGATGCATATCCAAAGTTGTATTTGACAAAGGCCTCATCGTAAATAATGTAAGAAGCCAGATATGTTGATGTTCCCGGTCCACCCTCTGTCATGATGAGTATCTGAACATATGCCTGGATATACGAAATAATTGATGTAATGACTACAAAAAGTGTCATAGGCTTAAGCAACGGCAATGTAATGTATCTGAATTTCTGCCAGCCACTCGCTCCGTCAACCTGTGCTGCCTCCATGACATCTGCGGAAGTACAGGCCTGCCATATACATGACAACCGCATATCCAAAATCCTTCCAGATGGTCATTATAATTACTGCAATCAGAGCAGTTTTGGGATTCATCAGCCAGTTGATATCGAGCCCGAATATTTTGTTGATGATTCCAATCTGTGGATTGTACATGAACTTCCATACAAATGCCACTGCAACCATAGGCGTTACTACAGGCATATAGTAAACTGCCCTGAAAAAGCTCTTATGCTTTATAAGCGTTGAATAAATAGCATACGCGATTCCCAGTCCCAGACCGACTCTGAAAACAATTACAACTACCGAAAAAATTACGGTATTGAACATTGATTTGCCGAACAATTTGCTCGTGAACACCTGCTTATAATTTTCCAGACCCAAAAACTTGTATGTTCCGCTTAACGGATTCCACTCATGAAAGCTTCCTGCAAATGCTATACCAATCGGTATTATCAAAACACTATAAAGAAAACTACCATAGCTAAAACAACTATGTTTCTTAAAATTATTTCACTCTTACTTTGTAATGGACGTGATTTTTAAACATTAATAATCCTCCGTAGTGAATCTTTACCTGTTATTTTGCAAACTTATATAGATTCTCGACTGATTGGAATGAACTGTTCTTCATATCCTTTATAATATCAGCCTGTGCCTTGTCTAAAGCTGTATCAATATCCACTCCATTGTAGAATATGTCCTCTCCGGCCTTTTTCATATCCTCCTCAACACATGAAGGCATCGGACCCGGCCAGATGTAGTGGTCAATGTGCTCTGCAAGTACCTTAAGCGATGGGTTTTTAAGTATTTCCTTATTGTCTGCAAGGGATTTCTTTGCAGGGAAGGTACTCATAGCAAGATTGAAATCTACGAGACTCATCATCGCAGAGGAAAAACTTTACAAAATCCTGTGCTACTGCCTGCTGATCTTCCGGCGCTTTTTATTTACACCGAACGTAGACTCTCCATTGTATCTATTGTATGCATATGGATTTCCGTCAAATGTAGGAATTTCAAATACGCCAAAATCTATATCGCTCCATGTGGTCTTAAGTGTATTGTAATAATGTCCCCACTGGATGACCATGGCTGACTGTCCCTGTCCGAAGCTGTCTGCGCATTTATCGCCAAAATCCTTTGAACCAATCTGATCCTTGTCGTACATATCAACAAGCATCTGCATTACCTTCTTCATGGCATCCGAATTGACATTAGGTGTCTTTCCATCCTCCTTAAAGAGGTTCTCACCAAGCTGATAATTAAGACCAAGCAGATAATTCTGGTGGAAATCATTATTGAAATTGAGTCCGGCCTGGACTATATTGTCTCCATCCTTGATTGTGAGCTTCTTTGCTACCTCAATCATTTCATCCCAGGTCTTTGGAATATCATCATCTGTTAGTCCGGCTTCCTTCCACATCTCCTTGTTGTAATAAACAGAACCTGTCATCATTCCGTAATCAATGTAATAAACCTTACCATCTATCACATGGGCGTTTACTCCATTAAAGTCCTGCTCCAAATCCTCAACAGGAATATCAAGCGGAGCCATATAGTTGATAAGATTCTCATGATAGCTGTTATGTACATCGAAGAGTGCCGGTCCGTCCTCACCATCGAGTGCCAGAGGAAGCTTTGTCCAGTAATCTTCCCATGGATTATCCACCAGGTTTATAGTTACATTAGGATGAATAGCTGTGTATCTGTCAATAACCTTCTGAAATAATTCATCGCTTCCCCACTCCCACAGGTCAATTGAGATATCCTTTCCATCATTAATCTCAACCGAAGGGTCATACTTCACCGTATCGCCAAATGGCTTTGTTGGTACCTTTATGTCCTTTTTAGCTGATGAAGCCGATGAGCTGCCACAGCCTGTAAGCGCTGTCACTGCCATTGTAGCTGCCATAACTGTTGCAATAAGTTTCTTCTTCATAGAAATCCTCACTTTCTTAATTCAATATCCTCTTTTTCGTTCAAATTAGTTTAGCGCTAAATCTGACTATAATCTACCACCACCTTATACATTCGTCAATAGTTTTTTGTTTTTTTATCACTTTTCATATTATTTTCATATGTTTTTTGTGCATTTTTACATGTAAATTAGGGTTTTGTCTAAATATTTGCAAAAACCGATTGCTATTTGCAAAATAAAAATGTATACTTAAGATAATTTATAAACCCATATTTTGAATCATATTCGGTTTATGTATAAACTCATCATTGTTTATGTTCAAACTTATTGTGGTTTATGTATAAACTTTATAGTAAAAAAATTATAATACTGAATAGAATGGAGTTTAATATGACGCTTAAGGATATTGCCGAAATGGCAGGTGTGAGCACAATGACCGTCTCAAACGTAATCAACGGAAAGACAAGCCGTGTTTCACAGAAAACAAGGGATAAAATCAATTCAATTATAGAGGAATATAATTATGTTCCGAATATGAACGCAAGAAGTCTTTCAAACAATTCCTCACACATTATCGGAGTTGTTACATTCTTAGAGGAGAAAGAATATGCTTCAGGATACAATTATTTTGAGAACCCATATGTCAGTACAATGATTGGTACAATAGAAACAGAGCTTCACAAAAACGGATACTTCACCATGCTTCAATCAGTATCCAGAAGCTCAGACATATTATCTTTGGTTAAGAACTGGAATGTCGATGGGATGATTCTGGTTTTCCCACCTCTGCCCAAAATCTTGAAAAGCTGATGGATGCAGCCAACTGCCCTATTGCTACCTTTGACAGCAATTACTCTCACCCTAATCTCATAAATGTAATATCTGATGATGAAAAGGGCTTATATTTGTCGACCAAATATATGATAAATCACGGGCACACCGAGATTGCATTTGTAGCTGATTATGAGGGAAATATCGTCCTCACCAAACGTTTTAACGGATACAAAAGCTTTGGAGGACAGTCATATTCCTTTCCGTCCTCGAATATATTTTCAGCTATCCACCTTCATATGAGGGCGGTATCGAAGCCGGCCGTGCCATTGCAGGCAGCAAGTCACCAATCACAGCAGTGGTAACAACTGCCGATATATGTGCTATCGGCATCATGGAGGGTGCGCGTCTCGGCGGTTACCGTGTCCCGATTGATTTATCTGTCATAGGCTATGATAATTTGAATCTATGCCAGTACACCGTACCGAAGCTTACATCGGTATCACAAAATGTACCAAAAAGCCCGGCTTGCAACCGAGCTTCTCCTAAAGAAAATACATGACAATGAATCAGACAGTAATTTGGGTGAGATTATGGATGTTGAGATTGTTGACAGGCAATCCGTCATCTCGCTTTATTAAGCCGATAACCGACCTACTCCCTGTGCACACGCTTGTTTTCATACATTTTCCATTATCTTGTCAAATCCTTTACCCACTTGTATTTTTTAAAATGTATGAGTGTCCAAGGTATCTTTCCAACCTCATCCACGCAGGTGCACGCATACACCACAACCACCGGCCAGTTAAAAAATATGTGCCTGCAACTGCAAGCGGTATTGCTATGCCCCACATCGTCACAGCAAGAGAGTACATATCAAACATCGTATAACCCGACGTTCATGATACATGCAGCCTGCGGTGTGAGCTTTACAAAATGTAAAATCACCGGTGCTGAAACCGCCATAAGCACTGTCATAACAGCTCCACACAAAATGACAGCTTTGCCATTCTGATGCCATATGCTTTTCCACGCTTTAAATTCCCTGCACCAAGCTCATTTCCTATCATAATGCCTGCTGCACTTGATATACCTGCACTGAGACAGCAAATGATATCACGCACAACCGCTGCGACGGAGTTGGCCGCTGCTGCGTCTGTTCCCATGTGTCCCATAAATGTAGAGTACGATGTAAAGCCTATTCCCCATACAAGGCTTGCTCCGAGAATCGGTCCGGAGCACTTCATAAAATCTGCTGACAGTTCCTTGTTTCTCACCAAAAGCTCCCTGATTTTAAGCCTGATATATCCCGGTCTGTAAGAAAATGTGATTGAAAGCATAAGCTCCAGCACTCTTGATATGAGCGTGGCAATTGCCGCTCCCCTCACATTCATGCTCTCGATGCCAAATGCACCATAGATAAACACAGCATTCAGCACGATATTTATTAGCACTGTAATCGAGCTGACTGCCGCCGCAGTCCCTGCATGCTCTGATATCTTCATCATGACTATATAACACTGCGAGAAGCCCGTCAACAGATACGAAAAAGAGGCTATTTTCAGATAACTTACACCATAATCTATAAGCACAGGCTCGTTTGTGAAAATGAGCATCAGATATCGAGGAAAGAATGCACATGCCACGAAAAACAGTACTGATACTACACAGCATATTCTGATTGCAAGAGCGAATATGTCATCGAGCGCCTTTATATCCTGCTTGCCCCAATACTGCGCTCCGAGTATTGCAAGGCCCGCTGTCGCCGCTGATAGAAACATGTTCTGGATGAACTGTAACTGTGTGGCAAGCGAGACTGCCGACATATAGTTCTGGTCCAGTCCTCCAAGCATGAAAGCATCCGCCACAGCCACCAGCGCCAGCATCAGATTCTGCACCATTATCGGGACCATGAGTGTCCACAGCTTTTGTAGAAATGTGTATCAAATTCTATTGTTTTCATGTATCTTTTATACCCCTTGATTACTGATTATTATCCCAAATACAAACAATTATATATGGTTGCATTGGCATATGTCAAATATATACATAATATCTGCAGATATTTCATCCAAAAGTGTGCCGCTATCCCCATCATCGGTATAGTGTGCAAGGTTCGTAAACCCCTGTTCTTTTCTATAAATGACCATAAAAATGACAGGGAATGTAACCCTGTCATAAAGTCAGAAATTGTTCCTTCACTTATAGGAGAAATTTGAGGGAGATAAGCGGAACTGTTTTTTCTAAACAATAGTATGTAAATGTTTACGACAAACTGGGAGTTGTCTATTTAATACAAAATATTAGTAATTTCATTATATTCCTCATCGGTTAATACTTTGACCCATAAGCAGGGCTGAACATCTACAAATCCTGCTTTAAGCATTGTTTCTTGATCTGGACTATCAATATAATATAATGCAGGTTTATCTTCTCCCATAACACGATATGTGTCAAGATTACATAAAACTCCTTTGTAATGTACTTTCATAGAAAATTACCTCTTACCTCAGCCTTGTTCCTCTACGCAAAATTTCGATTTTAATGTCTCTATTATACCATAATGATACTATTATGAAAAACAAAAAAATTCAAAGCTTCCGCTCTTTTATAATCTCTCAGTATTACTGGAATTTGACTTTATAATTTGTATTGCATAAAGTTTCCATTATGAACAAATCCATACGCTTTATATAATTTTACCCCCATATCAGAAGCAGTAATCTGTATTGAACCACAGCCATATTTTCTTGCTTCCTCTATAACTCTGTGCAGAAGCTCTTTTGCAATTCCCATCCGTCTGTAATCAGGTTCAGTAAACATACTTGATAACAGTCCAATTTTTCCGCTTGGGCAACTGAAATATGGGGGCTTTTCAACAAATGACATACCGCTTGTTCCGATTATCTTGTTGCCGTCAACAGCTATCCAAGATACGAATGTACCTTCTGTCATATGACGACTATAATAATCTTTTAAGGCAGGTTTTAAATCAATATCTTCTTTTGCGCCTTCTTCTCTTAATTGATTTATTCTCATTTCAATAAAAATATCCAGTTCATTTTCAGTCAATCTCTTATATTCTATTGACAATTCATTATCCCTCCAAATTCAAATCTGTCTATCAGTTCCCTTTATAATTCCATTATACTCTCATCTATTGGGAAGCACAAACATTTTGCGTCTATCGTTTTACTCTTCCTTTTAGTCAAAATAGAGCCGCCTGTACTTTGGCGGCTCAAATTACCAATTGATGTTTTATTGACTAAACTAATACAATACTATTCTGAGAATTGAAACGATATAAAGTATATGTAATCATTTTGTTGGTCAATTTCTCCTTGTTCAATATTTTGAATAGGCGTTGTGCTCAGACCATCTTTTCCATAAATAAATGCTGCCAACCCTTGCTCTGAATTTTTTTGAATCGAAACTTTTCCTTCAATTTGTGTTGCGGATCTTCCGTAATATTCTCTTCCTTCTACTTTTTCCAGAATAGGAATCGTCGTAGAATATTTGGTCGACGTGTCTGCAACTATAAGCTTCACCTCAAATTCCTCAAAATCCGGTACAAGTACAATCTTACCTTCCGTCGGAGATTCAACCTCTTCGTAAGATAACTCTGCAATTTTATTTTTTGCTGCCAATTTTCCAAAATGATACTCTGATATAAATATGGTCAATGACTGAAACTTCTCATTTGTGTGATAATCGAATAAAAAGGCACCATCCACTCCAGATAATAACTCTGCGGTTTTCATCTCTGTCCCTTCTTTGTCTACCGCTGTAATATAATTCTTTGGGTAACTACATTTTTGAACAAGAATCATCCCAAGTGAAAATGATGTAATCAATACAATGAGTGCTAGTCCTATTATTGATCGTTTTAGATTTTTTATCTTATATTTACTATCCTTGGCAATTCGAATTAAATTGTCTTCTGATTTTTGTATATAATTTTCTTCCCTAATATCTTCTCCTGCAAAAACTCATTTATGCTGATTCCCAACATATCGCATAACGTAATATAAACAGATACATCCGGCAAACATATCCCTCGTTCCCATTTTGAAACAGATTTGTCACTCATCCCAAGTTTCTCCGCAACTTGTTTTTGGGTTAATCCTAACGATTTTCTCTTGTCAGCAATATATTTTCCTGTTTTTATGAGATCCATAGTATCCCTCCTTTAAGATGATACTAACTGATAATCTAACATTTTAACACCCCTTAGAAGTAGAATAAGCATGTTTTATGAACATACAGCCTATCAAGATAGCCAGTTTTATCTATATCGCCAAATCCAACGAGCAAATTTTCCTCTACTGCAACGAGAGTATAATGTTGTAAAAAAGAACTATTCCATACATCCAAATCATCATTTCCTTTTCATCTGGTTTTGATTCTGCCCGTTAACCCCTTTACACTTTTATGATATCTCCCCATGCTGCGCACAGTTTTCAAAGGTCCATGCCGCATTTGCAGGGCTTGTGGACGGCAGCGTGACTGCCTCGATGCCTGTCAGCGGAAGCTGATATTTCTTATAAAGAGCTCCGGCTTTATTTCCGTTTGCAATGACCTGTTTTATATCGGCTGTTTCAAGGATTTTTCTTATATCTGTCGGCTCCACATTTCTGATACTGCTGTCACTGGAGCCTTTGATGTCACAGCTTTGAATAACATCCCAGATGGCTATGTGATTTTTCAACAGCATATATTTTTTCTCATCTATCGTCTCCGGCACCGGTTCATCCAACAGATACGCAAGCAGCTTCCAAAACGGTTCTGCTTGTGTCCGTAATAGAAATTGTTTTCCCTTGATGCAACGGACGGCAGAGTGCCGAGGATCAGTATGCGGCTGTTTTCATCATAGACAGGCTCGAAGGAGTGGGTTATGTGTTCGTATTCCATATTGTTACCTCTTATATCTGCAGCAGTTCTTCCGGCTTATCAATACATTTTAACTATACTACAATGCCGTTGTTTTTTACAACAATACGCATAGTTCCCAGAAAAATAACTTATGATTATTATACTTTATCCATCTTGATTTCACAATCTTTTGTTCACGACAAAAAAGTAGTCGTTTCACTTCCACATTTTTGACGTTATAACCCATTATAACCCATTGATGTTTCACTCAAAATGGGTTATAATAGATTGTAAGAAACGGGGTGATATTATGGATATCTACAAACGAATTTATGAATTAGAAAACGAGATAGCAGCCTTACCACAAGGTTCTATCAACATGAAGAAAATTTACGGCAAAGAGCAGCCTTATCTGCAATGGACAGAGAATGGAAAAAGCAAAAGCAAGTACATTAAAAAGAACGAACGCGAAGAAATTTTTGCAGGTGTTGAAAGGCGCAAACAGCTTCAAGAAGAATTGAAAGAACTGAAACAACACAGTTCTATTGATCCATCTAAATCTACAGATTTTGAAACTTCTGTCATTATCGGAGAACGTCTTCTGGCACTGACAAAAGGTGTAAAAAACTGGGGAAAACGTGATTGTTTCAGACAGTTACAGGCATATTTAAACAGTGAGGAAACAGATCGTGTATGCTTGGTATTTGGTCTGCGACGAACAGGAAAGACAACAATGCTGCGTCGGGCTGTTTTAGGAATGCCTCCATCACAGTCCGCAAAATCAGCATACATCAAAGCAAAGGGAGCGATACCATGGCAGCGATGAATCGTGATTTGGGCAAACTCCTTGATCTGGGATATGAATATGTTTTTATTGACGAAGTAACCCTAATGCCCGACTTTATTGATTCAGCAGCACTATTCTCTGATATCTACGCTGCACAAGGTATGAAAATTGTTTTATCCGGAACAGATTCTCTTGGCTTTTGGTTTGCGCTTCATCAGGAACTTTATGATCGAGCTGTTACGATTCACACTACCTTTATTCCATTCCGTGAACATAGTCGTTTACTCGGTATCGACAGTATTGACGAGTATATTCGCTATGGCGGCACACTTCGTGCAGGAGAACTGGATTTTGATGATAAAGACGTTATTTCAGAGGATGCTTCGTTCCGTGATGACGAATCCACACGGCGCTATATCGATACCGCAACCTGTAAAATATCCAGCACTCCGAGTTGTTGTCAAGACGGAAGATATTTCCGTCATCTCCAATCACTCTATGAGGCAGGTGAACTAACAGGTGCTATCAATCGAATCATTGAGGATATGAATCATCGTTTCCTTATTCGTATTCTGACCGACAAATTCAAATCTCATGATTTGGGTTCAGCTGCTGATGTTTTGCGAAGAGATCGTAATCCCAAACAGCGTACAGATATTTTGGATAAAATCGATACAGAAGCAGTAACCAAACGATTAATGGATATGTTGGAGATTCACAATAAAGAAGAACAATCTATTGGTATTACAAATGCTCACATAGAGGAAATCAAAGAATATTTGAAAGCACTTGACCTGATTGTTGACGTTCCACGAGAAACGGTAATTCCAAGTGCCGAACCACTAGAGAATATTTTATTCACGCAACCAGGCATGCGTTATTGCCAGGCACAGGCATTGGTTCATTCTTTGACAAAAGATGAATTATTCTCTACATTGAGCGAGCACGAAAAAATGTTAGTTTCTGAACGTATTTTGGAAGAAGTGCGTGGTCGTATGATGGAAGACATCGTACTTTTAGAAACATTCAAATCGGCTAAAAGGCATCAACGTGTTTTCAAATTGCAATTTGCTGTCGGCGAATACGATATGGTAATTTACGATGCTAAACTCAATACATGTGAATGCTACGAAATAAAACACAGCTCGAAAATTGTTCCAATGCAAGCCCGCTTCTTAGTTGACGAAGAGAAACTGAATCAAACAAGTCAGAGATTTGGCCAGATTACCAAGCGATGTGTGCTCTATCGTGGTGAAGATTCCGTCATGGAAAATGGCGTTGAGTATCAGAATGTAGAAAATTATTTGAAACATTTATAATTTTCCCCTAAAGAAAGAGGTCCATGACATTTAACATCATGAACCTCTCTTTCTTTATTATCCTCTATGGGCCATCCACTTCTTTTGCTTCTTCCAGCAACGGCTGTAGCTCGTTTGCTTGAGTGCAATATAAACACCAGAAGTACAGGTTTTCAAAGCTAATTCATGAAATCGTTTACACATACTTAACAGCTGATAAATACTGGAATGTTAATAATTCTACGCAGCAAAAGGAACCGGAAAATCCGGTTCCTTTTGATATCGCATCTTTATGATAAATATATTCTAACTGCTTCATATAAGTAATACACAAATCAGCTCAGCTCTATCTCATATGCTCCGGCTTCAAAATCCACCGTAAGAAGCGCATACGCTTCACCGTTATCATAGCGGATTGAGAGCTTTGGTCCTTCTTCTGCTACTGTGATGACAGCTCCTTCTCAAATGCCTTATGTGTATTTCTCATGCGAAGCAGCTCAAGCTGCTTTGCAACAACATCCTTTTTTAGCGCCTCCCTGATATCGGAGGCACTAAGGTTTGTTCTGTTAATTTCCTTGTGTCCTGATTCTCCGGCGCGTCTTACGGCCTCATGGTCATTTTTGCCTGCAAAGAGGTCAAGATACCAGACCTGCGGTTTGCCCGGCATAAACATCTGTATAGCACGCGCCAGAAGCATTTTGCTGTCAGACTCACCAAGCGCACTGTAATATGTGGCATTGACCTGATAATATATATTCTTCTGTCCGTGAAGATTTTTGACCATGCCGCCACGAGATACAATCAAATCTATAAGCGAGCGTATATCATCCTCGAAGCAGACCCTTTAAGTCCAGAAGAGGTATGCCGTCATGGCAGCCAAGCATATTGACTGTTGAGATTTTATCTTCCACAATCTCACGCGCCCATTTCGCCAGATAATCTGCTCTCCTGTTCTCAATTGCATCAATGATCAGTCCCGGTAAAAGAAATCATATGTGGCATAGCCCTTATCTGCAAGGGTTTTGTATATTTTTCCTCATATGCCGCGTGTATTTCAGGCAGCAGAGTCAGCCCGAGCGGTGCTGCAAGCTCGTGAATCTGCTGTAGAAATTCCCAGGTCTCAGGATCATTCAGGAAATTCTTTTTTCCCGGTGCCTTAGGCGCATAGGCAAATGCATCGAGTCGCACGATAGCCGCACCGTAAGAGGCTATTTTTTCCAGTGTTTCACGATAAAACTCCCACACCTTTTCGGACTTTATATTTACATCCATCTGTCCGAGATACTGTCTGCCATGCACCTCCTGGTAAAATGTGTTCCAGTATGGCACCCTTCGTCCATCCGGAAACTCAACCATGAGAATCGGAAGCCCCGGCTTTCTGAAAAACATCTGCTTTAAGCATGACTCATCGCTGTATGTAGCCCTCGTCCGTCATGACTCCATGACCTTCCCAGAATTTGTTCCAGTCTATGAAAAATCCCGGTACTCCGACTCATCGCCCTTTCCACAAGATCCCGAAACTGCGGGGACTGTGCGGAAGCATGGTTTAAAATAAAGTCAAGCTTTAAGTCAATCCCCAGCTCCTTCAATTGCGATAAATCCTCTATTGTCGCAAGCTCCTCATTCAGATTGTAGTCCACGACCGAAAATCCGCGGTCCAAATCCGAATGATACAGGCTTGGCAGAATATAAAATGATGAAAATGTGTCCTGCATTTCCTTCTTTTTTAGCAGCGCTGCGATATCGGAAAGCTTACCGCCCAGACTGTCAGGATATGCATTAAGCATAGGTTTATTGTTCATAGACTTTGCCATCCTTTCCAACTACGATACGCGCATTTTTACCCTGTAAATCAAGCTTTTCCTGCTCCAATTCTACCACGCGGCATATGAAAGGGCTTGCGGCGTTTTCGTCACGTCCTCTCTTAATGCGGCGCGCCTTTGTCTCCTCAGGCGAACTCTCCAGAAATACAGGTATATCAACACCCTTAAGGTATTCGCTTCCTCCATGGGTCCACTCCAGGATGAGCACTTTGATTCCTGTGAAATCAGTCTCGTCATATGAGATATCACCGTCCTCGCGGCCCATATGCTTTATCTCAATTATATCTTTTCCTGCCTTAAACTCTGAAAGCTCCTTGTTAATCCTGTCAAAGTCAATCTCCTCAGGTGTTCCAAGATATCCACGTAAGCCATCCTCGCCGGACTCGTTATACACATTAAGGCGTTCCTCGTCGTTTCTCATCGGGATACGGTGTGGATAATTGTCCCCGGTCAGCACATAGCAGGCTGTATTATCGTTAAGGAAATACTGCTGCAGGGCTGCTGCAATCGTTGTCTTTCCTGAGCCTGAGCCGCCGTAGATGCTTATTACAATACGTTTATCAGAAGAACTATCTGCAGTGTCAGCCTCACTTAATTTTAGATTGCCGCACACCTTCTTTATCTCATCATACAGCTTCTTTGCCTCATCAAGCCTGATAAATGAAAACTGATATGCCTCATACTCCTTTGTAGCAAACGGAAGCGGTATTCCGGCATTCATCAGTGCTGCACCTGTGTACTGCCTGCCGGTATTTTCCTCAATATATACTGCATCAGACTCCAAGCCCTTAAGCTTCACATAGTAAGTAGCCGCATTTGCCTCCGCATACAGACGAACCACGCTCACAAGTGCCCTGTCCTTTGCCCTTGAGACAGACATCCACGCAGCCACCTCATCCTCAAATGGGCTTGTAAGGCGCCAGTAGGTGCCCTCATTTATAAGCATCTCATACTTCTTAAAGGTCTTGATCTGCTCTCTGATTTCTTCCTTTTCCTCATCTGAAAGAAGGGCCGGATTCAGCTCATAGCCAAAGGTTCCTGCCATGGCTGTGATGCCTCTTGTTTTAAGGCTTGTCACTCTGCCTGTCTGATGATTTGGCACTGCCGATACATGCGCTCCCATTGATGATACCGGATAGAAGAACGATGTGCCATACTGTATTCTTGTACGGTTTATGGCATCTGTATTGTCACTGCACCATATCTGTGGACTGTAGTAGAGCATGCCTGCATCAAATCGTCCACCGCCACCGCTGCAGCCCTCAAGAAGTATATCCGGATATCTTGTCACCAGACGCTCCATAAAATCATACACTCCAAGCACGTAGTCGTATGCAAGATTTCCGGCATAAACATCTGCCATGCTGCGGTTCATATCACACTTGACATAATCAATTTTTCCCTGGTCAAACACTGCGCAGATCTGATCGAAAATATTGTCCCTGACTTCTTTTCTCGAAAAGTCTAAAATAAGCTGGTTTCTTGAGCGTACAGGAAGCTTTCCGGAATCTGGATAGCCCAGTCGATGCTCTCTATACAGATTACTGTCCTCATTCACCATCTCAGGCTCAATCCATATTCCAAATTTCACTCCCTGTGCATGCACTCTGTCGATGAGCTCTGAAAGCGTTCCGCCAAGCTTTTTCTCATTCACAAACCAGTCTCCGAGTGATGAATTGTCATCATTTCTTTTTCCAAACCAGCCGTCATCCATCACTACCATATCTATGCCCAGTGATGCGGCCTCCTTTGCAAGGTCTACTATCGTATCTCCGGTAAAATCAAAGTAAGCAGCCTCCCAGCTATTGATGAGCACCGGTCTTACCTCATGTGCAAATCTGCTCCTGCACACATGCTCACTGATGCAGGTGTGGTACTGATGGGAAAGCTGTGAGAAACCGTCTGCCGAGTATGACATGATCACCTCAGGCACTGTAAAGGTCTCTCCTGCCGCAAGCGGATATGAAAACAGTTCATCGGAAAGCCCCATTAAAAGGCGTGTCTGGTTAATCTGATCCTTCTCTGCCTCACATGAGAAGTTGCCACTGTATACAAAAAGCATACCATAGCAGTCTCCTGCATTTTCTGTAGTATCTCGCTGTGCGAGAATAACCGCCGGATTGTACTGGTGGCTCGAGGTTCCTCTGCGGCTTCCGAATGAAAGTATGCCGTGTCCTAAGTGTGTGCGCTCAAGATTGCGCTCCATGGCATGCTTACCGTAGAATCTGATCACATCATAATCTCCGTAAACCATATCCAGACAGGCAGCATGAGCCTTTTCAATTGTAATATTTCCACTGCCTGTATTTTTAATGAGCACACTTCTTGTGATGACATCACAAGCCTCGAGCACGCCATAAAGCAGATGCACCTCAACGCCTGCGATATCATCGCCAAGAACTATTTCAAGAGTCTGCGCTTCATCATCAGATGCCCACACTGCCGGAAGTCCCTTTAGAGCGTATTTTCCGCCTCTGATTTCATAACTCTTATAAAGAAGCTCAACACTCTCAGTACCCTGTTCGTTTTTGATATCAAGCGCAATATTTCTGAAATCTCCTGTTCCAAGAGTCGGATACTCCTGTGGCAGTGTATCAAGCGAATATGTACGGTTCATGCCTGCTGCGTAAGGATTGCCTGAAAATCCTCTGTCAGCATATGTCAGCACATAGTCCATATCACATGTGCTTTTTGCTCCGTAGTACAGATGCAGCAGATAGCCCAGTCTGTCCACCTGCATCTGATATGTGGTGTGAGCTGTCTGTAAAGTAAAAATTTTCTTGTTTGGATTAAATATAATTGCCATAAAATCACCCCATATTATTGTTAAAATAGTGTTTAAAAATTATCCCTTGATTGCACCGTTTGCAACACCGTTTAATATCTGCTTCTGGCAGATTATATAGAATATAAGTATCGGTATCAAAGCCAGAATATAGGAGGCAAACGCCAGATTATAATTTGTTCCAAACTGTGTCTGGAAGTTAAGCTGTGCAAGTGGAAGTGTATTCTGTCCGGTTCCCTGACATGATTACAAGTGGTGTCATAACATCGTTCCATGTACCGAGCGCTGTCAGGATGGCTACTGTCGCATGCATAGGCTTCATCATAGGAAATACAACTCTCCAGTATGTTGTCCATGTGCTTGCGCCATCGATGTCTGCAGCCTCCTCAAGTGCCATAGGGATATTTTTCAAGTATCCACTATATAATAATACATTCATCGGCATATAGAATACAACATACAGAATAATAACTCCTGCCCTGTTTGCCAATCCCATCTGCGCCGTCTGTTTTACAACAGGCATCATCAGAATTGCAAATGGCACAAACATTCCGCTTACAATGTAAAGATATATGAAACGGAAGCTCTTTTTCCTTGCCATGCCTCGTCCGATAACATATCCTGCAATCGAATGGATAAGGATTGCGAGAACAATGGTCACAATAGTGATAAGTAAGCTGTTTCCGAGAGAATGCCAGAAATCTGTCACCTTCATAGCCTCTGTGAAGTTTGAAAAGCTCCACTTTGAAGGGAATGAAAGAGCTCCTGCGACATCGTTTGTCATCTCACTCGGTTTCTTAAATGCAATAATCACTGCCATATACAGTGGGAAAAATACAGTTAAGGTTCCCAGAATTAAAACGATGGTAAGTACCCAGTTTGTTTTCTGCTTTTGTTTTTTCGTCATAACTGCTCCTCCTTCTTATTCATAACTGTCATCTGGAAAAGTGAAATCGCCACGATCACAATAAAGAATATAACTGCATTTGCACTCTGGAATCCAAACTGTCCGCCATCCATACCATTTCTGTAAATCAGGTATGAGATTGACTCAGTGCTCTGTGCCGGACCTCCCTTGGTCAAAGACATGATCTGGTCGAATACCATGAGAAAATTCTTTGTGCTCAATACCAGATTGATTGTTACAAACGGCATAACCAGTGGAAATGTTACTTTCCAGAACTGTTTCCATTTACTTGCTCCATCAAGCATACTCGCCTCGTAAACTTCCTCCGGGACGGTCTGCAGACCGGAAATATAAATAATGGTATTCATGGCAACTGCCTGCCATACACCAACAATCAGCACACCAATCCATGCGTATTTTTCACTTGCAAGAATACTGTTCTGTAAGAAACCGATGTTGAAGGTATTTCCTACTACCGGCAGAATATATGTAAAAATAAAGCTGAAAATGTAACCAATAACCAGTCCGCCAAGGATATTCGGTACGAAATAAACACCTCTTAATGCACTCTTGCCGCGGATATTGCTGTTTAACGCAACTGCCATTACAAGGCTTAATACATTACAAGTACGGTTCCTGCAATCGCATATTTAAAGGTAAACAGATAGCTCTTTCCGACTCTGGCGTCGGTAAACAGGTCTGTATAGTTTCTAAGTCCGACATAATCATATGAGCCATAGCCCTTGTAGTTTGTAAAGCTGTAAATCACACCCTTGATCATCGGCAGTGTGTTAAATGCGAAAATAAAACCACAACAGGTATCACAACTGCCCAGAATGTTTTGTCCCTGTTTGACATTTTCTTTTTCATTGTGCATCCTCCTGTTCTTTCTGATAATCCTGTACTTTCCGAATCAGATCCCGGTTATAGCGCTTCCAGTCGGAATCAAATTTTTTCAAAAACTTTTCCTGTGCATTGTCGCTTGTATCCAGCAGGAACGTCTGGATCATGGCATCCACGCTCATCTCACTCGGATAATGGTGATCCTGATAATCCGACATACGGTTGTCCTTTATATACTCCTGCATATCCTCCAGTGTATCAGGTATTGCAAAATCCCCATCCTTGCAGGCAATTCCGCCCTGATCATCCAGATATGTCTGAATTGTCTCATCGCTGTACAGATATTCAAGCACCTCGTATGCTGCTTCCTTATTTTTGCAGGCTTTCATAACTGAAAACTGTAAATCAATTCCTGAATTTAATACATTGTCAGCCTCATTATCATTTGCCGGGAAAGTAAATGAACCGATATTCATATAGGATTAACCGACTTAATCTGAGGAATAGCATAGCTTCCTATCGTGTACATGGCAGCTTCACCTCTGGCAAAGGCTGTACATGCGTCATTATAGCTGTAAGCATATGGATTGTCCTCTGCATAATCAAGTAATGTGCGTATCTTGTCGGCAACCGGAGAATATGCCTCCTCAAATGTCGTATTTCCCATATTTACCTGATTACAGGTGTCTGAATCACAAAGGCCTACTGCAAGAGCATTCCACGGAGCCAGACAGGTCCAGGTATCTTTAAAGCCCAGATACAGCGGAAGTGTTCCGCTTTCCTTTATCTCATCGCACAGTGCTGTAAACTCACTCCAGGTTGTAGGCACCTTCCAGCCATTCTCCGCAAACATATCCTTGTTGTAAAGCACTCCTGCTGCATTTGCGGCGTAAGGAAGTGCATACGTGCCATCCTTTGGAATAAACTCCAGTTCCTTATCCATATCCAGATATGCCTGTTTTACAGTGTCCACTACATCCAGATCTGAGATCCTCAAACAAATCTGCATCCAGGAAATTTGAATAATTGATATCTCCACCTATTGCGATGATATCCGGATAATCCTCACGGATGAAGCGTGTCTTTAAAATAGTCATAGCCTCATTCGGAGATGAGATAGTCAGATGAATATCATCGTGAGTCTCATTAAATTGCTTCTCAATCTTCTCGAAAGCCTTAACAGCCTCCGGCTTATAAGAAACCACCTCAATCTCAGTTTTTCCGTCCGCCCGCTTTTCATTTCCACATCCGGTCAGTCCTGTCGTGCACATTCCGAGTGCCAGCACAACCGCCATAGCCTGACAAATCTTTCTTTTTGCCATATTTTTTCACTCCTTTTCTGTTTTATTTGCTCTTTTTCCTGATAAACCGATTATAACATACCATTATGTATACAATAAATACCCTTATTTTTGCTTTTTTATACCAATATGCTATAAAATATGCTATAATTGCATATAATGTCGCATAAGGGTATATTTATAGTATTAATCAATAAGGAGTGACTCACATGGACAAGCTTTCCTTCAATATTTTTCCAAATGTAAATTTCATAGATTTGTGTATGTACCAGTTCGGCCACGAGCAGTGCGAACCTGGACACTCATTTGGTCCTGCCACAAGAAACCACTATCTATTCCACTATGTACTGTCCGGCACCGGCACTCTGATGGCCGATAATGCAAAGGGCATTACACAAACCTACAACATAAAAAGCGGGCAGGGCTTTCTGATTTTTCCCGGCCAGATAAATACCTATATCGCAGATGACAAGCTTCCCTGGGAATACATATGGATTGAGTTTGACGGTCTGCGCGTCAAGGAGTCTCTCACCACAACAGAGCTTACCAAAAATAATCCTGTATATCACACACACTCAAAGGATATCCGCGAAAAGCTTGTTGAGGAAATGCTCTACATCACAAGGCACCTCAGAATCACCGTATCACCTGATTGGGCATATGTACCTTTTTCTGGATTATCTGATGCAGTCAGCCAAATCATCAAAACTCGTTCCAGGTGGGAAAATGAGTGATTTTTATATAAAAGAAGCAATGAATTATATCGAGCAGAATTTTCAGAATGATATATCAATCGAAGATATTGCCAGAGTCTGCGGCATAAACCGAAGCTATCTGGGCAAGATTTTCAAAAATTCAGTTGGACATTCACCTCAGGAATTTCTCATGAATTATCGTATGATAAAGGCCACAGAGCTTTTAAAGCTGACCTCCTTATCCATCGCAGATGTTGGTTCTGCCGTTGGATACGAAAATCAGCTTCATTTCTCACGCGCCTTTAAAATATCTACGGGTGGCTCCGAGGGAGTGGAGGAACGAGCATAAATAAGCTCACTGTTCATCCTTCACAAATTCATTTACATTGTCATGGGTCACTTCTCATACGGCAGATAAACATACTTTTTATCCTCAAACTTTATGTTTTTCATGCTGCCCCCGGTGGCTGCCAGATAAGCAAGCTGAGCCATAGCCCTTGCCTGTCCCTCCTTGTCATTGTAGACTGTTGCCGCAAGCTTCGACTGCTGCACTGCTTCAAACCCATCGTCTGTGCCGTCCACTCCAAAATGCAGGTACATTCGACTCCGTCACACCAAGCTTTTCGTATGCATCTGCTCGAGTGCCATTGCATCGTTGTTTGCAATAACCAGCTCTATGCTGTTTTTATACTGACCTATAAGCTGTGTCATACGGTTCTGCGCCTGAGCACGATTCCAGTTTGCTATCTGACAGCTCAGCTTTTCTATCTGAAGACCGTTATTCTTCATGCTCTCTGTCACACTCTCTGTCCTGACGATGGCATCGATGTCCCATCTCTCCCTCCAGGATGACGTACTGTATCCTGCCATCACCGTTTTTATCCACACCCGGATTATTCTTTATATAATCGGCGATGAGTTCCTGCATCTGACCTGACTGCTTTGCCTTGGCCCCGACATAGTACAGCTTATCCCAGCGATTTAAATCCTCATCAACCGGCTCCCTGTTAAAGAAAATAATCGGGATGTCCTTCTCCATTGCAGCATTTATAATATGCGACAAATCTGTTCTGTCTGCCAGATTAATACACAGCACATTGCAGCCGTCCTCTATCATCTCCTGCACCTGATCATCCTGTGCACGCTGTGAGCCTGCAGCATCCATGATTGTCATGCTGATATCGTATTTGTCTGTATCAAGACTTGCGCACTCCTTTTTGAAAGTTTCTATCAGCTCCCCGATAAATGTATCCTTCTGGTCATAACAGGTCACACCTATATATATCTGTTTTTTCTCGTCAACTCTTGTGTTGCTGCACGAGACAAATGACAATATCAGTGCAAAACACAGTATCATCATGGTATTTCTTATTCTGCTTCTCATTTATTGTTCCCCCACTACTGGCTGATTGCATACAAAAGCTTCTTGTTTTCTTCATCAAACAGATTTTTTCTGGTAAGAAGCTGGTAAGATACCGGCTTTTCCTCTACTGAATATTTTCTACTGCCACGCAGCATATCGACCAGTCCTACAACACTTTTGTATCCGGCAGCAAATTCATCAGGTGTGATAAGAGCCTCTGTCCAGCCCGAATCGAGATAATATATGGCTTCTGTTGAGTTTCCTATCCCATATACCAGTGCACCCTGCAGATTATTATCAGGAGGCTGCCGCCTCAAACACTTGCATCATCTATTGCAAGAACTATGTCAACCTTTCTCTGTGACTGCAGATTTATTTTCTCCCCAGTATCCGAAACACCTGATACAATCCACATCACAACACAGCCGCTCTCCGCAAGAGTATCCTTTATGCCATCAATGCGTTTTTTACAGGCATCGGATTCAGTGTTTTCACAATAGATTCCTATTTTTTTACCTGAAAGTGTTCCGTTGTTGTCAGCAAGAAGCTTTTGTGCCAGTTTGGCACCCATGCTGTACTGGTCAAACTCCACTGTATTTAACGACTTAAAGCTCTCGCTTCCCGCCTGGTCTCCGACTACCATTATCGGTGTCTTTTTATTTATCCGGATAAGTGTATTAAGGCTTTTTTCTTCTGTCATTTTTTCTTCTGTCGGCTTGAAAACGACCGCATCAGCTTTTGTTTATCTCCTGCTTTATGACATCAATTTCATCTGACATGTTGTTCAGATTTTCCTTACTTATCATAACTACATCCACACCATACTCAGAGGCCGCCATTTTCATGCCATATTTAAACGCAGCACTGTGGCTTTCATCCACATCAGCCATCACAACTGCAATACGCTCCGGTTTTTCATTGAGCTTATTGTATGCGATAAAACCTATTCCTATCACAAGTAGTACTCCTAGCAGCAGCTCTGTTATGATGAAGTTTCTCTTATTCTTGCTCATATTTGTCCATTTATTTTTCACTGTCACACTCACACCTCCCATGCAGCAAGGGAATTGTACTTGCTTCATACTATATGATGCTCCTCAAATTGAAGTCTGTTTTCCTCTGAATAGACAATTGCCGGGATTTTGATTGTCACAACTGTTCCCTCATCAAGCTCACTTTCTATATGCAGGCCATAGCGCTCTCCAAACAGTATCTTTATCCTGTTATTTACATTGACAAGCCCCACTCCCGAACCCTTCTTGTGAACCCTGTCCGTATTTGTCAGCAAAAGCGGAATTTCATTCTCCGGAATGCCCATTCCGTTGTCTGATACCGTTATGATTATATCCTCTCCCACTTTTGGCCTCCGACTACTATCTCTCCGAAATCGTCCAGCTCTCTGATTCCGTAATTTAGTGCGTTTTCCAAAATCGGCTGAAGCACCAGCTTCACCGCACAGTAGTCCATTATTTCCTCGTCTACCTCAAAGCTCACCTCAAATTTGTTCTTATAGCGCACCTTCTGAATATTCATGTAGCTTTTGCGTGCAAAGCTCATCGCGTACAGGTATTATGGTATGTCCCTTCGACAGACTGATACGGAAAAGCTTTGCAAGCTGCGTAATCATAAACGAGGCCTCCTCGTTTTTGCCTCCTTCAATCATCCATGTGATGGAGTCAAGAGTATTATACAAAAAGTGCGGATTAATCTGGCTTTGAAGCACATCAAGCTCGCTCTTTCGTCTCTCGTTCTGCTCCCATACGATCTTCTTCATGAGCTCATTGTTCTGCTTATGAATTACGTATAGAGTATCCCAGATGCCGTATCTCTGAGGAACCGCCTACATAAATATCTGCTTCATTGCCATTCTCATACCTTTTCACAGAATCATCCAGCTTCATTATCGGCTTTGAAATACGTATAGCTATCACTCTGTTTATCCACACAAACATCATAGCCATAATAATCATTATAACAAAAACAAACTGCTTCACATCCGCCATCTTATTGGTAAAGATTGAGTATGGCATCACACATACAAGCTTCCAGCCTGTGTAGCTGATTGTATCTACCATAATCTTACGATGCACTCCATTCAGATAATCATCATATATACTGTTTTGCGACTTTGCCGCAACATCGCTGTTTTCGGAACATCTCCATCAAACTGTATCTGATGCGGATGGTAAATAATATTGCCATTTGCATCACACAGATAATAATACTGTCCTTTTCCGATGTATTTATCCTCTCAAGCATCCTTGATACACTCGAATAATCCATGTCCACAAGCATCACACCCATCTGTGATTCTGAACCGGAGGTCAGCTCCACGGCACGGCTTGATGATATGACCAGATGATATCTCATGGAACCATCGTCAAACAGATTCTGTACATGAGGTGTTGAAAAATGTATATTTTCCATGCGCTCCATAGCTTCTATGAACCAGTCCTGTTTTGTCACATCCGGGTCCTCCTTCTGGGACACAACAGGCTCTGCAGCTATAAGGCTTCCATACTGATTATACAAGGCAATACTGCGCAGATATTCCTTGTTTGACTCATAGAGCAGACTCATGCCATCGTGTATGCTGTCAGACTGCTTTAAAATATCATTCTCCTTTATTACATTATAATACGCCGCATCCGAAACCTGCCTCATATTGACCAGATAGCTTTCCACACTGTCTATTGTCTGGTCCATCACCTTATGATTGCTCTCTATGATACTGTCCTGCGATGCATCGGCAAATTTTATATACATCACCACAACTGTGACAAGCATTATTGCAAACGACAGCAGTGAGAATGAGAGCATTATTATGGATTGTATATTGCCTGATTTATACCTTATTCTTCTCATACTCTGTCCTGTACCTGGATGGGGAAACCCCATACTTTCTCTTAAAAACATAACTGAAATAGTTCGGATCCGCATAGCCTACATTCTGGGCTATGACATAGCTCTTGTCGTCTGTCTCCACAAGCATTCTGGCAGCCTTGTCCATTCTGTAATCAGTCAGATACTCCACAAACGAGCTGCCGGTTTCCTTCTTGAACAGACTTGAAAAATACGAGTTAGATACTCCTAATTCCTTACAGGTATCGTCAAGTCCAAGGTCCACACTTCTGTAATTCCTGTGCACATAATCCTTTGCACTGTCTATGAGTGACTTCTTGGAGTTGTATCTGGCATCAGCCATATCGTCGTGCAGCCTGCTTGAAAAATCCAAAAGCCACTGCTTGAGCACCACCGGCTCAAAATTGGAGAGCTCATTATAAAGCCTGCCTACACTTCCCGATATTTCCTGCGCATTTAGCTCATTATTGCTCATGAAATGATATAACTCACTGATCAGCTCCATTACTGCCACATGGTAGTCCTCAAGTGACTGCTGCGACATAAAATTGTGCTGCATATACGCCTCAACAGCCTGTCCCACATCCTCTATCTTGCCGATACAAATCATTTTAAATAAATATGACAGCTCATTTCCCTCATCGCCATCCTTTGATATACGTCGCTGTGGCTCAACCTCTGTCATGTTTATTGCCCTGTTGCTGCCATAAAGCACCCTGTAGGATACTGCCTCCCTCGCACTCTGATAAGAGCTCACCAGCTCCTGTACATTTTCGCACACCTGTCCGATTCCGACAGTTACCTTTGCTCCCATTACATGATTTACATATTTGCAGAATCTGTCGCACTCATCTGTCAGCTCAGAGATATCCTCCTGCTGCACAAGCTGGGCTATCATGACCGTATCACCGAGATAGTTAAAAATCCTGCCATTCCAGCGCTCCTTTAAATCAGCCTGTGCCTGTCGCTCTACTGACACTGCAAGCAGTCTGATATCCATGCCCTGCGGCATCTGACTTGCGGAGGTATGTATGATAATACAGCAGTAATATGGTCCCTCAAGCACAATCTTATAGTCACGCATATACCTGCCCAGCTCATTTTCCGGTATGCGTCCCTCGATAAGTGTCGTGTAAAAATTTGACTGCAAAATAGGCAGCGATGCTGCATAATACTGCTTCAATATGTCTGTGTTTTTCTTCTCATTCAGCTCATCATCCAGCTTTGTCTTAAGCTTTTTGAATACCTCCGTGATTTCAGCCAGATTGAGTGGCTTTAAAATATACTCCTCTATCTCGAGATGTACTGCCTCCTTTGCATACTCAAAATCGTCAAAGCCTGTGAAAAGCAAGAGCTTCGTCGCAGGAAACCTCTGCCTGATGTTACTGCACAGCTCAAGTCCGTCCATGTAAGGCATACGTATGTCAGTCATCACAACATCCGGCTGCATGTCCTCCATCATTTCAAGCGCCTTGAAGCCATTTCCCGCATGTCCTACCACATGAAAACCAATCTGCTCCCAGGATACCTTTCTCTCGATTACCTCTATTACATCCTCTTCGTCATCAACCAGTAATAATGTATACATTTTATGTCTTCTCCCTGCTTGTAATTATTGAACTGCATACACCATAAAATCCGTGTGTAGCATAAATTTATCCCCCGGATATTAAAATGTGTCTGTATAGTATTATACCACATCTGATATATTCTTTTATAGCTTTACATAAACAAAAGTGTAACTGTTAAAGAAAAAAGCAGAGATGCCACCCTGACATCTCTGCTGATCATTTTGGAAGTATGAAAAAGAAATTTTCTTGCGATATTATTTCTTCTGAACGTATTTCAGACAGTCAAGTGTAACTGCTACAAGAATGATAATTCCTGAGAATACGAACTGAAGGTTTGTATCAATACCAAGGATTGTCAGAGAATATGTGAGTGCTGTGAAGATACATACACCGGTTACAACACCTGATATCTTACCGATACCACCGGTAAAGGATACGCCACCAACTACGCAGGCTGCGATGGCATCCATATCCCATCCCTGTCCGTAAGCTGCTGAACTGAACCAACCATTCTTGCACATTCAAGCCATGAGCCAAAACCGTAAAGAATACCGGCCATCACGAATGCGCCGAGAGTTACTGCAAATACTGAGATACCTGAAACTGCTGCCGCTTCCGGGTTTCCACCTACCGCATACAGGTTTTTGCCAAACGTTGTTTTGTTCCAGATAAACCATACAATTGCGATTGCTGCTACTGCCCAGATGATGATGGTTGGGAAACCATTTACCTTTGGAATAATCATGTTAGGAATAACCGGCTCAATAGCACCGAATGAAACTCCCTTTGTAGCATATGTTACGATACCGAAGATAACAAGCATGTTGGCCATGGTTGAAATAAACGGATGCATCTTAAACTTCGCTGTAAAAAATCCTGCAATACTTGTGAAGAATGTACAAAGCACGATACATGCAAGTAATGCGATAACAACTCTTGCACCTGTTGGTACTCCTGTAAAGTCAAATACATGACCGAATACAGAACCTGTATTGATACCCTGTTATGCATGATGATTGTGGCTGTTGTCATACCCATACCAACCATTCGTCCAACAGAAAGGTCCGTTCCTGTTAAGAGGATAAGTCCTGCAACACCAAGTGCTAAGAACATTCTCGGTGAAGCCTGCTGAAGAATATTCAGTATGTTGTTGTATGTCAGAAGAGGTGTGCCCTTCTTTATCGGTGTTATGACACAAAGCGCTATGAATATAAGTATAATTGCAATATAAAGACCATTCTGTAACAGGAAGTTTCTCCTATTGAACGTATACTTGTAATTCTCCCATTTCTGAGCTCTTTTCTCCATAAATGTGAACTTTGAAAGACGAAGCATATCAATCAGGTGATACTTGTAGCTGTATGCCTCATGCTTTTTGTCCTTGATCGTCTGATACTCTTTCTCGAGCTCAAGCTTCTCATTGGAAATACGATTCTTGTGTACGTAGTTTTCTTCCTTTATCTCAGTACTGTCTGATGTCTTTGCAAGAGCAGCCTTGTGCTTTTTATCAAGCTCTGCCATTCTCTCATTATGAGCAGCAAGCGCCTCTGCCTTTTCCGCCTCACAGCTTGCCTTAACGGCATTGTAATACTTTGAATCAAAATTTTCCTTTAAATAGCTTTCAGCCTTGGCAATGAGCTTTGAAATCTCATCCTTGTTCTTTGCCTCAACAGCCTTTGCCTTTGCAAGCTCTTTCTCGCAGGCTGCTATTTCTGACTCTTTCTCGCCCTTTGAAAGAGTTTTATCTCTCTTGATGCCTGCTATCGCTGACTGACACTCTACAACCTTTGTAGTTCCGTCTTTTCTGAGTGCATCAATTTCTTTTGTATTCCACCAACATATTCGTCGATAGGCTGGCGCAGAGCACGCTCCTGCTCAGCCGTTAAAATCTTACTATTAGCCATATCCGTCTTCTCCCTTTATTATAGGTACTTTGCACTGAGTCTCAGCAGTTCTTCCTGATTGGTTTCCTTTGTATTGACAATTCCTGAGAGTCGTCCGTTTGACATGACTCCGATACGATTTGTTATACCAAGGATCTCAGGCATCTCAGATGAATCTACAATGACTGTCTTACCCTGCTTTGCCATATTGATTATCAGCTCGTAAATCTCATATTTGGCACCTACATCGATACCTCTTGTAGGCTCATCCATCATGAATATCTGCGGTCCTCTTTCAAGCCATTTACCAAAGATAACCTTCTGCTGGTTTCCTCCTGACAGAGCCGAAATCATATCCTCCGGTCCCATACACTTTGTGTGCATAATCTTTATCTCATCAGAGGTGGCCTTTGTCATCTTGCTGTCTGAAAGTGCCGGTCCATTCTTATAAGCACCGAGATTTGCGATTGTTGTGTTAAAGGTGAGGTTTCCCTTAAGGAAAAGTCCATTTGCTTTTCTTTCCTCTGTGATAAGTGCGAAGCCATAGTCCATAGCCTCCTTTGCACAGGTGAAATTCATAAGCTGGTTCTTAAAATATACTCGTCCCGCAGCTCTTGTCCTGATTCCGAAAATCGTCTCAAGAAGCTCTGTACGACCTGCTCCGACAAGTCCGTATAGTCCAAATATCTCCCCCTCATGCACATCAAATGTGATGTCCTGCAGATGTGGCTCGTACTTTGTCGAAAGATGCTGTATTGACAAGATTACATCCTTTGGTTTGTTGTCTACCGGAGGGAATCTGTTCTCCAGTACTCGTCCAACCATAGCTGCAATCAGTTCATTCATATCCGTGTCTTTGGCACTCTTTGTCATGACCAGATTACCATCTCTAAGAACGGAAATCTCATCACATATCTCAAAAATCTCATCCATCTTGTGAGAAATATAGATAAGTGAAATACCCTGGTCACGAAGCATCCTCATCATCTGGAACAGCTTTTCAACCTCCTGTACCGTAAGTGATGATGTAGGCTCATCCAATACTATAACCTTTGAGTTGTATGATATTGCCTTTGCAATCTCACACATCTGTCGCTGTGATACTGACATATTTTTCATCGGCTGCTCGAGATTAACTGTCATTCCCAGCTTTCTGAATAATTCAGACGCTTCTTTTTTCATGCGTCCCTCATCAATCATACCAAATGAATTGACCGGATATCTTCCGAGAAACAGATTGTCTACGACATTTCTCTCAAGACACTGGTTCAACTCGATGCACCATCGCTATTCCATTTTCCAGTGCATCCTTAGGACCCGAAAAGCTTACCTCTTTTCCGTCCAGATATATAGTTCCCTCGTCCTTCTGGTATGTACCAAAAAGACATTTCATCATTGTCGACTTACCGGCTCCGTTATCCCCATGAGACCCATTACAGTACCTTTTTTCACATCTAAATTGATGTGGTCAAGAACCCTGTTTCGTCCAAATGACTTGCTCATGCCACGAATCGATAAGATGTTTTCATTATTCTTATCGCCCATACTTCCTGCTCCTAACTCTATATTTGCTGTCGTCTGTATACACTTTATTTTGGGGAGAGATTTTTCCCTCCCCAACTAAGTGCTTTAAATACTTTTACTGGTTCAAAAGAGCTGTATAAGAAGCTGCATTATCTGTCTTAACCATGTTGATTGCAAAAGCATCATACTGGCTCGGGTTTCCAAGACGGTTTGTGATATTAGACTCTGTCTGTCCGTCTCCACCGATGTACTCAACATCAAGATTTAAGAGATCATCATACTTCTGTAAGAGTGGCTGATAGGTAGAGCTTAAGAAGTTATCTGATGCGTTGTAGATATTCAGCCATACCTTCTTTGTAGGGTGCTTTGCTGAATCAAGCTGTGTTGAAACAGGTGCCCATGCAACTGTTGAATCTGTGAAATCCTTGTAGTTATCGGCTGTAACTGCAATATTTAATGCGTAGTAAGATCTCTCATCATCCTTGTAAACATATACATCATCGCTTAATACGTTTCCTGCATCATCCTCTGTGCCGATACCTGTATCAATATCTACACCATCGAGTGCGTTTCTAAGTACACGAAGTGTGAGGTAAGCCTGAACGTCAGCATGCTGGCTGATTGTTCCGCCATAGCCCTCTGCGATAGCTGCTACTGCATCACTGTTGGCATCGTATCCGAATGTTGGAACCTTGTTGTCCTTTGACCATGCATTGAACATTGACATTCCCATTCCATCGTTGTTAGAAACAACTACGTCGATTGACTCGCCAAATGATGATGACCATGTTCCGATTGCATTTCCGGCTGTAGCTGCATCCCATGTAGCTCCTGCTGAGTTTTTCATTTCCTGAGAAGCCAGCTCTCTTACTACATAGTCTTTGCCGTTTACAGTAATCTTGCCGTCCTGAACCTCAGCTGCTTTTCCGTCTGAGTTTGTTCCTGCCGGAGCACTGTCAATCTCGCCGCTCTTGTCTACGCCTGTTCCAAGAGCTTTACGAACACCTCTTGTTCTTGCAATTGAATCGTTGTGTCCGATATCACCGATTGCAAGTACATATCCGATAACGCCATCCCCATTTCTGTCGATCGTATCAATGTTCTTCTCGATATACTCTTTTACCATTTCTCCCTGAAGTTCAGCTCCCTGATTAGCATCGAAACCTACATAATAGGTATCCTTGTTGTAGTTGAGTGCTGTTGTGTCAAGCTCTCCTGTTGAGCTGTTTGATGGCTGACGGTTGAACCAGCACAGTGGCTTGTCCTTGTTTGCAACATCAGATGTCGTTGTGCTGCTTCCCCTTTCTGTGTATCAGAAGAACCCCATCTGATCCACAAGCGGCCATTGACGCTGCCATAGCAGCTACCATCATGATTGCAACAAATTTTTTCTTCATATATTTTTGTCCCCCTTTGTTTTGTTGGTAAGGCTAGTATACAAAAATATTTCGGGAATCACTATAGAATATTTTTCGATAAACATTAAAAATTTTACTGTTTTTCGTCATGTAGACGAAAATTTTCTAGTTTTTTTTTTCGCTACGTCATATTGTTCAGCTTCAACAAAACGGGCTTTCCGCTTTGTCCTTATTACTTCCTTTGCTCCGTCACTCACAAACATTCCAATCCCTCTTTTCTTATACAAAATTCCTGCATCCACAAGTATATTTATGCCCTTTGCCGCTGTAGACGGATTTATCGCATACAGCTTTGCAAGCTCGTTTGTGCTCGGCACGCGCTCATCCTCCAAAAGCACATCCCGCAGTATGTCGTTTTCTATCATTTCGCTTATCTGAATATAGATTGATTTCTCCTGATTCAGAATTTCATTCACATGCTCCGCCTCTTTTCTATACAAATAGAAAACGTTATACGTATGGCTGTATGTACAGTTTACGTTTGGTATATGGTTAAGTATGCTGTACGTATAAAATACTTAGAACAAGTTGTCAGTGATTGAATGAATTACGGGTACAAAAAAGCACCATTTATAGGTGCTGAAAATAAAGAAAACTATAAGCAATACTTATTGTAGCATGTGTAAATTTACACTTCAATCATAGAGATGTGCCAATATTATGTCATAGCATAATAAAAGGGATTAGATGAACACTATCTAATCCCTAAAGGTTATGGTGTAACGATATTTAGTTTCTCTATTGCAACTTCAGTGTCAAGTACATTATTCTCAAAGAAATAGAAAGTAATTTCTTGACCAGCCTCTAAATGTGTAATGTCGAGAGATGATTTGTTGCAATTTAATGTAATATTGGTACCATCAAAAAAATTATTTTTTTGACTGATATCAACACAGATTTTTTTTGAGAGTTATCTATGGATGTGATGATACCGTTTGAATGGAACCAATGAGTATTATCATCTCCGGAAATAGCATTTTCTTCCATAATAGAATCTCCTTTCATGGAACCATTTTTATGTATGAATATCACAACAATTCCGCTTAATATTAATACAAATATTAGAATAAGTAGTCGCTTTTTTTTATCCATTAAAAGTTGTACCTCGCAAATCAGTCCAGTTTCCAAAATCTAAATTTAAATATCGTACATATTCATTCCAACCATCAAAGCTTCAACCGGAATACCTCGAAAGCACCAGCTTTATCCGATGCTCAAGGCACTTCTACTCCAGCGTATTTTTTTCAATCCCGACAGATACGCTCGATTGCGTTCCTAGAGTACTCGTGAACTTCGTGATTTCTGCGACTTTGATGCTGTTCCAGATGGTTCCAAATTTACACGTTTTAAACAGGAATTCTTGTTGGATTTACGATCTTCGAAGACATTGGATTTCGTAATGCTTTTATTCCTCTCCGTGCCTATCCTGGCATAGAACGTAGCTCGAAAGAATGGGAAAATACTTACAAGATCCGTGTAAATGTTGAAAATTCAATCAACCATTTCAAAGATAGTTGCAACATTGCGAATCGTAAGACCCAGAATGAGAAAACGCTTCATGCTGATTTACTTCTTGCCGGAATCACCCAGCTTGTTACTGTAATTGTCGCTGATAAGATTCATCAGTACAAATACATTCGGAGTTTGAAGCCCTTGATTGCCTGATTATTAATATGCATATAATCTTTTCTTCGCAGTTTATCTGGGAAATCTTTTAGTCATGTCTAAATTTAGAAGCACCTACTTTTCATCTTTAAGAATCCTACGTTGCAGAATTCTTACCGCTTTTTAATCAGGAGTGCGCACTTGTTCCGCAATTACCTACTTGTTGTACTTTTTATTATCGAAACTATCCAGAACCACCACACACATTCGCAAAACCGCACGATATTTGTACTTTATCTGCACTCTGTTTAGCATCGCTGCTACACAGCTAATTTCGCTCATATTTGCGGTATGGTTGCATGGTTAACCACTCAAGTAACTAACCTATGAACTTATAATAGATAATATAAATAATACTGTCAACTGTATTTTTCTTCATATAAAAAAGACCATACACTTTAATTCATCTTATTCCCAACAGCACTATGGTAATTCAAATGTCATCCTCTCCCCTGTCGCAGGATGGTCAAAACAAGCTTGTAGGAGCAAAGTGCAAGCTGCTCCCTCACACCGCCACCGGTGCGTCCTGATTTGCTTCCCATTCCTGAGTTATTTGAGGCAGGCTTCCTATACTTGGTATCTCCAATCAGTGGATAGCCGATATGTGCAAGCTGCAAACGTATCTGATGATGCCTTCCAGTGAGAAGCTTTATGTCAAATTCTGTTCTAATGCATTCATTTTGGGAGCCGTCCCTATCCGGCGTCACTGATATCACCCTGTACTGAAGCACTGCTTTTTTTGCCAGCCTGTCTTTTTCGCTTGTGATTTTTGATGTATTGGTACGCTTGTCGAATGAAATATAATCTGTAAGAGTATGCCATGCCGGGGCATGATTATCTTCTTTCTTATCTGTTCCCTGACACTCCCTGTCCTCTGCTTGCCGCACGATAATATTTCTCGGTTGTATGCTCCTTTATTTGTCTGCTTAAAGAAGCCGCTGCTTTCTGATTCTTGGCAAATACCATCACTCCCTCTACCGGCTGGTCGAGCCTGTGCACTATGCCGACATAAGGCGGCTCATTTTTAGCCGCCCTGTAATTTCTTATGAAACTCTCCATATCCTGCTGCCCTATACGCCTGGTCTGTGTAGCAATTCCCGCCGGCTTGTAGCAGACGATAATGTCGTTGTCTTCGTAAATGATATCTGGTTTTCCCATGTTGTAACTCCCGCAAATTATTATTGTAAATTTTAACTGTTCATCACATTTACAGTTGCGATACGCAAGCATATAGCCAAGTGTCACCTCACATACAAACGAAGGCAGCATCGGTGTAAAATAATAGTTATTTATTATATTTTATCAACTTAATGAGTTGTTAGCAATGGTATTTAAAAACTAATTCTGACAATTTAATATTCTTTTTGCACATTCTATCTGTTCCTTTGTCGGAGGTTCCACCCCCTCAAGCTGATACGGTATACCAAGCTCCTTCCACTTAAATACGCCAAGTGTGTGGTACGGCAGCACCTCAACCCTGTCCACTGTTTTAAGTGTGTCGATAAACTCTCTAAGCTGCTTTAAATATTTCTCATCCGTGGTGATTCCAGGCACAAGCACATGACGTATCCACATTTTTTTACCGTTTTTTGAGAGATATTGTGCCATATCAAGGATATTCTTATTTGTCTGTCCCGTAAGCTTTTTGTGCTCCTCGTCATCTATATGCTTGATGTCCAGCATGAAGAGATCTGTATATTTCATCAGCTCATTAAATTTGCCAAAAAACGGTTCTTCCACGGTAAACGGATTTCCTGATGTGTCAAGGCATGTGTTTACACCTTTTTCCTTTGCAAGCTTAAATAGCTCTGTGACAAAGTCTATCTGCAAAAGTGCTTCACCTCCGCTTACTGTAATGCCGCCTGTTTGCTTCCAGTACGCTTTATAGCGCATGGCGGTCTTTAGCACCTCCTGCGGTGTCATCAGCTTTGCACCGTCATTTTCGCCGCATTTGGCCCATGTGTCCGGGTTATGGCAGTATTTACAGCGCATATTGCAGCCCTTCAAAAATACTATATATCTCACTCCCGGGCCGTCTGCTGAGCCAAAGCTTTCTACCGAGTGTACTCTTCCTAGTGTTTCTCCCATGTTTTACCTCCTTCAGGTTGTTGCTGCTACTTTTATTTTTATGGTACGGAATTTTCGGCAACCCGCCGACCGGGACTTAGCAATGCTCAGTTCTTCGGGCTAAGAGGCTGTATGAATTATGATTTAGGTTTTCTACGCTTGACGCGACCGGCTTTTACACCTTCCGAAAATTCCTTACGCTGTGGTGTTATTTAGAAAATCAGAATATGCAGGCACTTGGCCTGCACATTCTGGAATGTTGGATATTTTTACATTCTCTCGTGGCATGTACGTGAGATTACATCGAGCTGCTGCTCTCTTGTCAGGTCGATGAACTTAACTGCGTATCCTGATACACGGATTGTGAAGTTTGCGTATTCTTCTTTTTCAGGATGCTCCATAGCATCGATCAGTTTTTCTCTTTTCCGAATACGTTTACGTTCAGGTGATGTGCTCCCTGATCGAAGTATCCGTCCATTACGTTTACAAGGTTGTCGATTCTCTCTCCCTCGTTGTTTCCGAGTGCTCCCGGATTGATGGTCTGTGTATTTGAGATTCCATCAAGCGCCCACTCATATGGAAGCTTTGTGAGTGAGTTTAAGGATGCGAGAAGTCCGTTCTGCTCTGCGCCGTATGATGGGTTTGCTCCCGGTGAAAGCGGCTCTCCTGCTTTACGTCCGTCAGGCATTGTTCCTGTTGCTTTTCCGTATACAACGTTAGATGTGATCGTAAGGATAGATGTTGTAGGCTCAGAATTACGATATGTATGATGCTTCTTTAACTTGTCCATGAATTTCTTCAGCAGCCATACAGCGATCTCGTCTGCACGGTCATCATCGTTTCCGTATTTAGGGAACTCTCCCTCGATTTCGAAATCCTTTGCCAGTCCGCTCTCGTCACGTACTACCTTAACCTTTGCATATTTGATTGCTGAAAGAGAATCAATTACGTGTGAGAATCCTGCGATTCCTGTTGCAAATGTTCTTTCAAGTTCTGTATCCATTAATGCTAATTCCGCTGCTTCATAGTAATATTTATCATGCATATAGTGGATCAAGTTTAATGTGTTCACATAAAGATCTACTAACCAGTCCATCATCTGGTCATATTTGTCCATTACTTCATCATAGTCAAGGTACTCTGATGTGATAGGTGCGTAGTTTGGTCCTACCTGCTCACCTGATTTCTCATCAACACCACCGTTGATAGCGTAAAGAAGACACTTAGCAAGGTTTGCACGAGCTCCGAAGAACTGCATCTCTTTTCCAGTCTCAGTAGCAGATACACAGCAACAGATCGCATAATCATCTCCCCATACCGGACGCATTACATCATCGTTCTCGTACTGGATGGAGCTTGTCTCAATTGAGATGCGGGCTGCATAATCCTTGAAGGTCTGAGGAAGCTTTGATGAGTAGAATACTGTCAGGTTTGGCTCCTGGTGAAGGTCCCATGTTGTCCAGTGTATGCAAGAAACGGTAGTCAGTCTTTGTTACCATAGAACGTCCATCCACACCGATACCTGCCACGTCAAGTGTTGCCCATACAGGATCACCTGAGAATAACTGGTTGTATGAAGGGATACGTGCAAATTTAACCATACGAAGCTTCATTGTAAAATGGTCGATGAGCTCCTGTGCTTCCTGCTCTGTGAGGATGCCCTTGTCCATATCTCTCTTGATGTAGATATCAAGGAATGTAGAGATACGTCCTACGGACATAGCAGCACCATTCTGAGTTTTGATTGCTGCAAGGTATCCGAAGTACAGCCACTGCACAGCTTCTTTTGCGTTTGTTGCAGGTCTTGAGATATCGTATCCGTAAATCTCTGCAAGCTTCTTCATATCCTCAAGACATTTAATCTGCTCTGCGATTTCCTCTCTTAAACGGATAACATCATCTGTCATCTGTCCACAGCCACAGTTTGCCTTATCCTTCTTATTTCTCTTCGATGAGATAATCAAGTCCGTATAATGCTACACGACGGTAGTCACCTACGATACGTCCACGGCCGTATGTGTCAGGAAGACCTGTAAGGATCTTTGCATGACGAACCTTCATCATCTCAGGTGTGTATGCATCGAATACTGCTGTGTTGTGTGTTTTATGATATTTTGTGAAAATTTCCTTGAGCTTGTCGCTTACATTGTAACCATATGTCTCAGCAGCCTGTACTGCCATCTTGATTCCACCGTAAGGCATGAATGCTCTCTTTAACGGCTTATCTGTCTGAAGACCTACAATCTGCTCGAGATCCTTTAATGACTCATCTATATATCCAGGGCCGTAAGCTGTGATTCCTGTTACAACTTCTGTCTCCATGTCAAGAACTCCGCCCTTGGCACGCTCCTCTTTCTGTAATTTCTGAAGCGCATCCCACAGCTTGTTTGTAGCATCTGTCGGATCAGCTAAAAAGCTCTCATCTCCGTCGTATGGAGTGTAGTTGTCCTGAATAAACTGACGGACGTTGATTTCCTCTTTCCAAAGACGTCCTTCAAATCCATCCCACTCTTTCATTTCTATCATTGTAATATCCTCCTTAAAATGTGTGAATGTTACTTCATTTGATTAGTTTTGTTTAACTATGGTTAGTATATACTTACTACAGTATTTTTGTCAATATCCATGTTGTTTCTTTTGAGATACATTCCCCAGTTATTTACACGACTATGGCTGATTTTATAATCAAAAAGAGCCGGCTGTCCGGGTTTATCGCCCAGACGGTCGGCTCTTATTTGTTATATTTCATGTGGTTATTCCACTTATCCGTCAGTCATATAACACGTTCATAGTAGACTATTTTTCTCAATAAAGCAATAGGTTTTTAGAACTATTTTTATTCTTTTCTATTCAGCACGGACCGCCCAGCGCATCTTCGTGGACCTGGCACGTCCGTTCTGAGCACATTCCTGTGCTGATGGACGAATCACATCCTTGGAATAGTCGCTGTATATTCCTGCTTTATATCCTGCCTTGAGTGCCTTTTTGACCAGCTTGTCCTCTCCTGAATGGAAGGTAAGGATGGCAGCTCTTCCACCGGGCTTTAATGCTCCCGGAAGCTTTTCCATAAACTCATATAGCACCTCAAACTCATGGTTTACGTCTATGCGAAGCGCCTGGAATGTGCGCTGACAGGTCTTTTTGATTATGTCCTTCTTATCCTTTTCAGGGAGAAAATCGAGTGTCTGCTCTATAATGTGACGAAGCTTTGTGGTCGTATCTATGCGGTTGCCCTTCCTGATCTCGTCTGTGATTGCCTTTGCAAGCTCCTCGCAATACGGCTCATCTGAGTTCTCATAGAGCATACCCGAAAGCCCCTCACGGGATATATTATCAAGCCGCTCTGCTGCACTGATACCGGCATTTGGATTAAGACGCAGATCCAGCGGTCCATCCACCTTAAACGAAAATCCACGCTCAGGATTATCTATCTGCATTGATGAAACTCCCAGATCGGCAAGTATGAAATCAAAGCCTCCTACTTCCTTTGCAATCTCATCTATTGTGCAGAAGTTCTGAAGCTTTATGGTGAGAATATCCTCTCCAAAACCTGCTTCCGCGAGACGCTTTTTGTCTTTTCAGACTCGATTGGGTCAACATCTGTAGCAAACATATGTCCCTGTCCTTCAAGCTTTTCAAGCATTGCCCTTGTGTGGCCACCGTATCCGAGTGTGGCATCAAAGCCTGTCTGTCCCGGCTTTATGTCCAGAAAATCTATGATTTCTTTTACCATTATGGATATGTGCATGCCCGCAGGGGTATTTCCCTTGCTAATGACATGCTCAATTGTATCCTTGTATTTTTCGGATTTAATTCCTTGTATTTTTCCTCAAATTTTTGGGATATTTTCCGCTATAGTGCACGCGGCGCTTGTGCTGTTTTTCTTCGCTCATTTTATGCTCCGTTTCATTCTGGATTAGAACTGTTATGCTGACTTTTGCTACAGTATAACTTTTATTTTACTTTTCCGCAAGATAATGACTTACATTCCTATACCATCTGCACGAGCCACACGTCGCTTTTCACCATGAAGTATCCGATGACTACCTTTATCAGCTCTGTGGCCTGCACAAGGAAGTACACCGCTACTATGCCAAGTGCAGTGTATTTGGCGAGCACAAATGCCACCGGCACCACTATCACCCACGTAAATACGGAGTCAAACAGAAATGTGACCAGTGTCTTGCCGCCTGAGCGGAGTGTGAAATACGACGAATGTGTAAATGCACAAAATGGCATAATTATCGCTGATACCGCTATGAAGCTTGTTGCGAGTGACTTGATTTCATCTGTTGTGTTATATATCTGAGGGAAAATCCGCCTACCAGAAGCATGACCGCCGCCATTACAGAACAGCAGAACACACTGAACACTATCATCTTGTTATCCGCATCCTTTGCCTTTTCAAGCTCACCGGCTCCAAGATACTGCCCTACAACTATGCTGATGCATGCGCCAAGCTGTATAAACACGATATTGAAAGGTTTGTTATCGTTGTCGCAATGTTTAAACCTGCGATTACCGAGAGTCCTCGTACTGAATAGCACTGTGTAACCGTTGTCATGCCTGCTGCCCATAAAAGCTCATTGAGCATGAGTGGCAGTCCCTTGATGAATATAGTCTTAAACTCACCAAACGGCATTCCTATTCCTCTGTAAGCGCCCTCGAGATATCTATTCTTATCCCTGTTTTTATGCGCCCACATCACAACTATTATTGTCTCAATATATCGCGACATCACAGTGGCAATAGCTGCTCCCGCCACACCCAGCTTTGGTATCGGTCCTATTCCGAAGATGAGCAGAAAATCAAGCACCGCATTGCTTCCAACTGCTGCAAAGCTTGCAACCATCGGTACAAAAGTCTGTCCTGTTTCCTTTATGTTTGTCGCATAGGCCTGTGTCACCGCAAACGGTATGAGACCTATCATAACAATTTCCAGATATTCCTTTCCATATGCCAGTGCTACCTCCGTGGCACCGTTTCCTGCCGTATCTGTCAGATAAAGTGATATGAAACCTGTTCCGTTCGTGATAAACAGTGTCATCGCTATTGCTGTAACAAGCAGCGCTGCATACAGCTTGAATCTGAAGGAATACATATGCCCCTTATGATTTCCCTTGCCAAAATACTGTGCTCGAATATACTTGCCGCTGACACTGCCCCAAACACTGCCAGATTGTACACAAATATGAGCTGGTTTACGATTGCTACTCCCGACATCTGCTCTGTACCAAGCTGTCCTACCATAATGTTGTCCAGAAAGCTTACCAGATTTGTGATTGCATTCTGGATTATCATTGGTATGGCCAGCATGAGATATCGCTTATAAAATGCTTTGTCTCCTATATATTTTTGTCTGAATTTATGCATGTTTGTCCCCCTTTCGATTTCTCCATGGTTCTTTCGTGCAATGTTACTATTTTACTACGTCAGACTTTATTTTTCAAATATTTTATGTATTTTTCCTTAACTTATTTTAAATAAAAAATACATTAAAGCTCCCGGCTGACAACACTATTTGCGCTGTTAATCGGGAGCTCTTAATTTTAAATTTTAATATCTAACTGTTATTTTTAATTATAGTTTTACTTTTTATGTCAATATCCTGTTTATTTGTTTACTGCCGGTTCATATCCTGTGTTTCCTGATACTTTCTGATTACGAAAAACATGGTAGTTCCATCACCCTCTTTGCTGGTAGCCCATATCTTGCCGCCGTGATCCTCTATAATCTTCTTTACGATGGAAAGTCCTATGCCGCTGCCTCCGGTAGCCGAATTTCTCGATGCATCCGCTCTGTAAAACCTGTCAAAAATATATGGCATATCTCTCTGGTCGATTCCTCGTCCATTATCCTCGATTTCAACCTGTATGAAGTCACCAACATCATTTATCCTGATATCTATATAGCTTTGTGTCTTGTTCATATACTTCACCGAATTGCCGACTATATTATTAATCACACGGCGAAGCTGCTCCGGATCAGCAATGATAAGCACGTTGCTATCCACATGATTCTCATATGAAAGCGATATTTTTCGCCTCAAGATCGAGTCCTATTTCCTCAACACAGTCGTTAAAATAATCTGTGACATTTATCTTCGCAAAATTGTATGGAATCCTGTTCGTATCAATCTTCGAGTAAAGTGTCAGCTCATTAATGAGCTTATCCATATCGTTTGCCTTATTGTAAATGGTCCTGACGTATTTATCTACCTTTTCGTGGGTGTTTGCCACTCCGTCAAGTATGCCCTCGGCGTAGCCCTTTACCGCTGTAATAGGAGTCTTTAAATCATGTGCGATATTACTGATTAACACTCTGTTTTCAGACTCATTCGTCACCTTTTCCTCGGCATTTTTCTTGAGGCGGGCACGCATCTGCTCAAACGCAGTACACAGCTCGCCAATCTCTCCGTCGCTCGGGCTCGTCTCAAGCTCAAAGTCCAGATTACCATCCTTGATATTTTCAGCGGCAATACGCAGCCTCTCTATCGGTGTGATGATACTCCTGTATATCCACACTATAAGCATGGCAGCCGTAGTAAGAAGTATCAATACTAGTGCAAATGCTCCCTCCATCAAAACAGTCCTGACCTCAGGGATCACGCACGCAGTTGATGTCACTATGTAAAGACTCGCCTCGTCACCATCACTGTCACGAAAATTAAGCTGCTTTATGAGCACCTTGTCATCACTGTCCATATAGCTGCTCACATCAGAGCTGCTCTGCTTATTGGATATTCGCGGAAGCTTTCTCAAAATATCATCATTATCAATTCCACCATTGAAAATGAGCTCTCCTTCACTTTTCACTATGAGATATGAATACTTCTTCTCCAGCTTCTTATTTATCTTAGTCAGATAATCACTATCAAGAAGCCTGGATGGTTCTATGAGCGATGTCTTCTCGAGCTCATCATATGTGCGCCCTGTCACCTTGTTCAGAAACTGTACTGTGTCAGTGAGCGCGAGCATGCCCGCATCCTCCATGCCATATGTCTTGTTTATGGCCTTTAGCTGAATCTTATTGAAGCCCACAAGCACTATACTGGTGAGCACAACAGGCACAAAAATAATTATGCAGAATGATATAGCAAGTTTTGTTTTATCTTCATAGTATTCTCCATTTGAATAAATTAATAAGTCACTTTATATATACAACAAGGACATATCCTTTCGCATTTGAATTTGATATGTCCTATTAATACTACAATATCTACTATATTTTTTAAAAATCACTACAGCTTAAAACGGTATCCCACGCCCCAAATAGTCTCAATATACTGCGGTTTCGCCGTGTTGAACTCGATCTTCTCACGAATCTTCTTGATATGCACGGTAACCGTCGCGATATCTCCTACTGAATCCATATTCCAGATTTCCTTGAAGAGCTCCTCCTTGGTAAATACATGGTTTGGATTCTCAGCAAGGAATGTGAGCAGGTCAAATTCCTTTGTGGTAAACTGCTTTTCCTCTCCGTTTACCCACACACGGCGGGCTGTTTTGTCAATCTTGATACCACGAATTTCAACGATGTCATTTTCGTGTGGCGCTTCCAATGAGGCGCTCATATCTGGCCAGATGAGCCTTTACCCTGGCAACAAGCTCTGATGGAGAAAACGGCTTTGTGACATAATCATCTGCACCGAGTCCGAGTCCTCTTATCTTGTCTATGTCATCCTTCTTGGCTGAAACCATGAGTATCGGTGTGTTCTTTTTCTCACGAATCTGTTTGCAAATCTCAAAGCCATCAATGCCAGGCAGCATAAGGTCAAGAATAAACAAATCAAAATCCTCCGCCAATGCCCTTGCGAGACCGCTTGTGCCATCATTCTCCACCTCTACCTCAAAGCCGCTCAGCTCCAGGTAATCCTTCTCAAGATCAGCAATTGCAACCTCGTCCTCTACTATCAAAATTCTGCTCATATCCGTTCCTCCTGAAAATAAAAAGCCATGGAAACCGACTCAATGTCAGTCCCATGACTTAATTATATCATATATCCGATAACTTCTGTCTAAATTTTCTCTAAATTCTTTCTAACTTTTTCTAAGAAATATAATGTATACTATCCGGCGCTCACAACCTAAAAAGCGCGAAGCCCCACATATTGTTTAGAGATACTTCTTGAGGTCCTCAACCTTATCAAGTGCCTCCCAAGGCAGCTTGATATCTGTACGTCCGAAGTGTCCGTAAGCTGCTGTCTGGCTGTAGATTGGTCTTCTCAGATCCAGCATCTTGATGATTCCTGCCGGACGAAGGTCGAAATTCTCCCTTACGATTTCAACGATTCTGTCATCTGCAAGCTTTCCTGTTCCAAATGTATCAACCATGATAGATGTTGGCTCTGCTACACCGATCGCATAAGATAACTGAATCTCACATTTGTCAGCTAGTCCGGCTGCTACAATATTCTTTGCTGCATAACGTGCTGCATAAGCCGCAGAACGGTCTACCTTTGTACAGTCTTTTCCGGAGAATGCACCGCCACCGTGACGTGCGTATCCACCGTATGTATCTACGATGATCTTACGACCGGTGAGACCTGCATCTCCGTGTGGTCCACCGATCACGAATCTTCCTGTAGGATTGATAAAGAACTTTGTCTCAGCATCAATCATATCCTTTGGAAGAATTGGATCAAATACATATTTCTTAATATCCTCATGAATCTGCTCCTGAGTCACATCCGGGTCATGCTGTGTAGAAAGTACAACTGCCTCAAGTCTTACCGGCTTTCCTGCCTCATCATACTCTACTGTAACCTGTGTCTTTCCATCCGGACGAAGGTAAGTAAGTGTTCCGTCTTTACGAACCTTTGTCAGCTGGAATGCAAGCTTATGAGCAAGCGCGATTGGGTATGGCATGTACTCTTCTGTTTCATTAGTAGCAAATCCAAACATCATTCCCTGATCTCCGCCGGTGTCGAGGTTGTCTGTAATGTCGCCCTCTTTGCCTCTAGTGCCTTGTCAACTCCCATGGCGATATCAGCAGACTGCTTGTCGATTGAAACCATTACTGCACATGAGTTTCCGTCGAGTCCCTTCTTTCCGTCATCATATCCGATCTCAAGTGCTGTTTTTCTGACGATTGCAGGAATATCAAGCTGTGCCTTTGTGGTAATCTCTCCTGTTACAAGGATGAAGCCTGTACAGCTTGCTGTCTCACATGCCACACGGCTCATCGGGTCCTGCTGTATGCATGCATCAAGGATGGCATCTGATACTGCATCGCAAAGCTTATCCGGGTGTCCCTCAGTTACTGATTCTGATGTAAATAATAATTTTTCCATTAATTATCTGTTGCTCCTTTCATACTATGTGACCAATATTTTTCCAATAAAAAACCACTTACTGCAAATAAGTGGATTAAAATTAAGATAATAAAAATCCTCTTATTGTTCGAAATTGCTCGCTCAGGTTGGCACCTTCCTTTAAGGGGTTGCCGTGACTTCACAGATCCTTTGTATCTCCACTGCTCTGAATAAGAGAAGTTACAATATAGAATTTTTCAAATCTCTGTCAGCTATATTACTACCACATGATATATATGTCAAGTATCATTTTCGATACAGATTTATCAATAATCCATTTTCGATACCCTATTCATTATTTATAAGCTATTTTATGCAATTATTCTTTCTTCTTTATTGACTTTCATAATTTTGGCAATTATACTTAAATTTGTATTTATAGTACTAAACACACAATATCAAAATAAATTTTTGGAGTAACTCATGATTAAAATCAGCATAAAAGATGCGCAGATTGGTATGGTGGCAGCAGAACCGATAAAGACCCCTCTGGGGCAGATACTTGCACTGCCCGGCACACCACTCACCCGTCAGCTCATCAACAAAATGAAGCTATATAAGGTAGGCAGCATCTCAATTCAAAACCCATTCGATGCAGCAGCACCGCAAGCCGGCGAAAATACAGCGAAGCGAGACAAGGTAAAACCTGTACCCAAAACCCGCGCACATGAGATGGTGACCAACATCCAGCGTGTTCAGGCCTCAGAAGAGTTCCTAGGCTTCCAGCTCAAATACCTCACATGCATAAATCAAATCAAGGATACCTTTGGCAAAATCTGTGCCGGTGAAAAATCCTTTGATGAGGCTGCGCTTCTTACCGCTGTCATTGACCTTTCCTCATCGTGCGGCACTACAATCGAGACCTTTGACATGCTCTACAACATGCGCACCATTGCAGACCCATTGTACTCACACTGTCTGAATGTAGGGCTTATTACAAGGATGATCGGACGATGGCTTCATATGGAAAAGACAGATGTGAATACGCTTACTATCGCAGGAGTACTTCATGATATCGGTAAATGCAAAATTCCCGATGATGTGCTAAACAAGCCTGACAAGCTCACAGATGATGAATTTGCGCTCATAAAAAAGCACCCACAGTTTGGTTTTGATTTGATTAGGGATCTGCAGATTGACTCCAGAATAAAGCGCACAGCCCTCATGCATCATGAGCGCTGTGATGGCTCAGGCTATCCTTCGCAGCTTGACAGCTCACTGATTGACGACTTTGCCATGATAACAGCCATCGCCGATGTATATGATGCCATGACTGCTGCCAGACGCTATCGCGCACCACTTTGTCCGTTCGCTGTCATATCAAGCTTTGAGAGTGAAGGTTTTACAAAGTACAATACAAAGTTCCTGCTTTTGTTTTTGAAAAAGCTTGCTACCACATACCAGAGCAACCGTGTAATGCTCAACGACAGCCGGTTCTGTAATATTGTGATGCTCAACCCACATGAACTGTCACGCCCTATTGTACGTTTTGATGACGGCAGTATACTTGATTTGTCCACAAACCGCGAGTTTTTCATCAAATCTGTGATGTAAGCCGATTTATAATCAAAAGGGTTACGGAGTCGTTACTCAAAAAATTATAAAATAACCAAAATAAGAACCGTGCATCTACAGTAAGATGCTGCCGGTTCTTATTTTATATATTGCATTTATATTGTGTTTACATTTCATGCTTTACGTATATATCTATTACGATACCTTGAGTATGAACTTCTGAAGCTCCTTCTCATCCTCTACCCTGGCAATTTTTGCACCAATCTTTGTAAGCTTCTCCTCGAGTGCCTCATAGCCTCTCTGGATATAGTAGATATCATCAACCACTGTGATGCCCTCTGCTGCAAGACCTGCTATAACCAGTGCAGCTCCTGCTCTTAGGTCGTGCATTCACTCTGGCACCTGTGTATCTTTTCACGCCGCTGATGATTGCTATATTGCTCTCTACCTTTATATCAGCTCCCATTCTGGTGAGCTCATCAACATACTTGAAACGATTCTCAAATATGCTCTCTGTCACTGTACTGGTGCCCTCAGCGATACCCAAAAGCACCGCCATCTGTGGCTGCATATCTGTAGGGAAGCCCGGATATGGAAGTGTTGTGACCTGTGTATGCCTTAAATGTCCGTCTGATATTACTCTGACTGAGTCATCAAACTCCTCTACCTGGCAGCCTACCTCCAACAGCTTTGCTGTGGTGGCCTCAAGATGCTTTGGAATGACATTCTTTACCAGCACGTTGCCTCCTGCTGCCGCAACTGCAAACATGAATGTACCGGCCTCAATCTGATCCGGAATGACAGAATACTCTGTAGCATGTAATTTCTCCACACCTACAATTCTGATGACATCGGTTCCTGCGCCCCTGATATTTGCTCCCATGCTGTTTAAGAAGTTTGCCACGTCAACGACATGAGGCTCCTTTGCCGCATTCTCGATAACAGTCTTGCCATCTGCCATGGCTGCAGCCATCATAATATTGATTGTGGCACCTACAGAAACCTTATCCATATATATGTGTGTGCCCTTAAGCTCCTTTGCCCTGGCGATGACAAGGCCATGAGCTATGTCTATGTCTGCTCCCATGGAGCGGAAGCCCTTCATATGAAGGTCAATCGGCCTGCTTCCGATATCACAGCCTCCAGGAAGCGCAACCTCTGCATGCTTGTATTTTCCAAGTAATGCACCAATCAAATAATATGATGCCCCTGATTCGTCTGATGAATTCATTATCGACATTTACGCCCCTGATAAATGAACCGTTTATCTTTACCTTGTGTATATCCACGCGCTCAACATGTGCGCCGATTTCTTCGATTGCCTGAAGTAAGACATTGATATCCCTTACATTTGGCAAATTATCTATTGTTACAGTCTCGTCTGTCATTATGGCAGCGGCCAAAATAGCAAGTGCAGCATTTTTAGCTCCACCAATTTCAACTTCACCGTATAAAGGATTTCCACCTTTGATTACGTACTGTTCCATATTCCACCTCTATGAATTCAGGAGTATACTTCCTCCTAATATACTATTCTCAATTTACACTATTGTTATACATCCAACTACAAATTTCATTTATGACGACGTATTTAAGCCGCCATTTGTGCCGGTGCTGCTTTTAATAAATGACGCAGCAGCTACTATTATCTAATCATATCACAATAAATAAGCACTATAATTCAAGTGCCTCCACCAGCTTCTCTACTGTCTGCTCCACATCAAGCCCCTCCTCGGAAACCTCGATGTCTGCATACTGCTCATACAATTTTGAGCGCTCTTCAAAAAGGGTTTCTAAAGTCTGCCCTTTCTTTAATACTACACCTCTACCCTTTATGTCTGCAAGTCGTTTTTCCAAAATGGCATAAGAAACCTTGAGATACACAACTCTGCCTATCTCCTTAAGAAGCTCTATGGCCTCTTTTCCGTATACCACCGAACCGCCTGTAGCTATAATGGCCCTATCAGCCCTGATAGAAGCATTGACACGGTTCTCTACCTCTATAAAACCGTCCGTGCCCTTTTCCTCAATTATCTCACGCAGAAGCTTTCCCTCCTGCTCCTGTATCAGTAAATCCGCATCCAGGAAGCTGTATCCCAGCACCTTTGCAAGTATTACGCCTATGGTACTCTTTCCAACTCCCGGCATGCCTATAAGTACGATATTAGTTTTCTGTTCCATCTACTGCCTCAGTATTCTCTGTATCTGTACTATTGGTGCTTTCTGACTGCTGTGTGCTCTCTGTAGCACTTGTGTCTGCTGCCTTTTTGTCCTTCTTGGTAGTAGTAAAATAATTGTGAATCTTGATCTTGTCAAGCTGCTTCTGCTTTACAGACCATTTTTCATCATCCTGCCATCCTGAAGGATGCCATTGTAATATTTGTCCTCTTTATTGCCCTTTACAGTCTTCCTGTTTGACTCTGTTGCTTTCTCATCGGTCTTTTTGTCGAGCCTTACGATATAGTAAGTGCTGTCTGTAGTGATGAGGTCTGAGGTCTGTCCCTCCTCGAGGGAATTGAGTGCATCTACAACGCTCTGATCAAGATTGTTTGTAGTGTATACACTGTCCTTTGTCTTGCTGTCCGATGACTCTGAGCTCTCTGTAGACTCTGTGTCATCTTATTTCTTATCTGAATCATCTGTCTTCTCCGCATCCGATCAACGTATGTGGCGTATGTGCCTGTTGTGGCTGTAGTGCCTGCTGCCTTGGCTGCATCCTCTAAGGATGATCCGCCTGCAAGCGCCTCTACCACTGCATCTGCCTGTGCCTTTATCTGTGCTGACTGCTCATCTGTATATGTCTGATACTGGTAATTAGAGTCATATGCACCCTTGTAATCAAGCTTCACAATGGTGTATGCAGCCATATTGGCTTCCTCATCCGTCACGCTTGAATCAGCATTTTTGATGATTGCAGCATACATCTTACTCTTTATGAGGCGAAGCTCTAAATATTCCTCGACAATCTCCTCTGTAGCACTCATCTCGTCTATCACATCATCGGAATTTGCCTTCATAAACTTCTCTGCGGCCTTTTTGATTTCCTTTTTCTCATCATCAGAAACCTCTACATCGTAATCTGACTGATGCGCCTTTAATGTGTAAAGCTCATGAGCCTCCTCGATAGCATTTTTCTTCCATGTTTCAAGCACAGTATTATTGCCTGATACTGTCTTGTCCCAGTAGCCCTCGCCCATGTACTGTATATACATGTCATCATAACCGGCCTCCTGGTACCTTATCATAAAATTAACAAGCCCAAGCTTGATATCCTCTTTATCTAATGTCGCAACTGTTGCGGTTTTATTTATTGCACATCCTGTAAAAGCTGTAACTGAGAGTGTTGCAGCTAATAACATAGCTATTACTTTTTTCGCTTTCATTGTATCTATCCTCTTTAAAATTGGTATAGTATCGCTCGTATATTATAGAGCTTTTCGGGCCTGCTGGCAAGCATTTTCTAAACTTTGTAAATTATCGTCAATTTCGCGTAAAGCATGTGGTGTTTCCTATGCTATATGCTACATGATTCCAAAATTCGGGTAACTATTCAGCCGTAATCAGTTCCTTACGCATCTGCGAAATCAGTTCCTCCACCACATCAAGCACATCCCGCTTCTTTGCCACGCTGCCATTTTTTAAATCAAATGTGAAATATGGGTTTTCTGCCATATTGAATTTGAGTGAGGATTTATACTGGGCAACAAGCATTGGTATCTTCTCCGGATTTATCCTTGCCCGTTCAAACATTGTAAGCTTTATCAGTGAGCCGGTCTGCTTTATCTCAGTGATATATACGGCATGTGCCAACGCCTTAAGCCTTGCCACGCGAAGCAGGCTGAGCACTGATTTTGGTGGTTCACCAAACCTGTCTATGAGCTCCTCGAGCATCTCATCCTTCTCTTCCTCTGTCTCTATTCCTGCAATACGCTTGTATATATCCAGCTTCTGGAATTCGTTTGCAATATAACCTGCCGGAATATAAGCATCGGTCACAATATCCACGGTCGTGTCAAATTTGTCACTGATATCCTCGATGCCCTTTGCCTCTTTTACAGCCTCGCTCAACATCTTGCAGTAAAGATCGTAGCCGACTGCCTCCATATGTCCGCTCTGCTCCGCCCCGAGCAGATTGCCCGCGCCACGGATCTCAAGGTCTCTCATGGCAATCTTAAAGCCGCTGCCAAGGTCTGAGTACTCCTTTATCGCTGCAAGACGCTTTTCTGCCACCTCTTTTAACATCTTGTTGCGCCTGTACATGAGAAATGCATACGCAGTACGGTTAGATCTGCCGACTCGTCCGCGGAGCTGATAAAGCTGTGAAAGCCCCATGTTGTCCGCATCGTGGATAATCATTGTATTGACGTTTGAGATGTCAAGTCCGGTCTCTATAATGGTCGTGGATACAAGCACATCTATTTCACCATTGATGAAACGGTACATGATGCGCTCAAGCTCCGTCTCCTTCATCTGTCCGTGCGCAAATGCAACAGTCGCATCCGCACCAGCTCCAGCTTTGCCGTTATGTCTGCTATGTCGCGCACTTTATTGTACACATAGTACACCTGTCCGTTTCTGGCAAGCTCCCTGTTTATCGCCTCTCTGACAAGCTCATCATTGTACTCCATGACATATGTCTGAATCGGTACACGGTCCATCGGCGGCTCTTCAAGCACGCTCATATCCCTTATGCCGATTAAACTCATGTGGAGTGTCCTCGGAATCGGTGTAGCGGTCAGTGTGAGCACATCGACATTGACCTTCATCTGCTTAATCTTCTCCTTGTGAGTCACTCCGAAGCGCTGCTCCTCATCGATTACCAAAAGCCCCAGATCCTTAAACTGCACATCCTTTGAGGTATGCGGTGTGTTCCGATAATGATATCGACCTCACCCTTTTAAGCTTCTCTATCGTCTTTTTCTGCTCCGCCGGACTTCTGAAACGACACATCAAATCCACATTCACCGGAAAATACTTCATCCTCTGCGAAAACGTATCGTAAATCTGCTGTGCCAGAATGGTTGTCGGGGCAAGATATGCCACCTGCTTGCTGTCCTGCACCGCCTTGAAGGCCGCACGGATTGCAACCTCCGTCTTGCCGTAGCCCACGTCACCGCAAATCAGTCTGTCCATTATTTTATGGCTCTGCATATCAGTCTTTGTGGCTTCAATTGCAAGAATCTGATCCTCAGTCTCATCAAAAGGGAAAAGCTCCTCAAACTCTCTCTGCCAGACCGTATCCTCGCCGAAGGCATATCCGTTTTGCTGCTCACGCTGTGCGTACAGCTTCACCAGGTCTCCCGCAATCTGCTTTACCGCACCTCTGACTCTATTCTTTGTTCTGGTCCATTCCTGACCTCCAAGCTTGTTGAGCCTTGGTTTCTGGCATCCTTTCCGGCATATTTTTGTATCATGTCAAGCTGGGTGGCAAGAATATAGAGATTGGAGCCACCCTGATACTCTATCTTGATGTAGTCCTTTACCTTTTGTCCACCTCAAGCTTTTCAATGCCGCGGTAAATACCTAGTCCGTTGTTTTCATGCACTACATAGTCCCCAACCGACAAATCGGTAAAGCTCTGTATTTTTTCACCCTCATAGGTGCGGTGACGCTTCTTTCTTCTGCTGCGCCCCAAAATATCTGACTCCGTAATCACGGCAAACTTTAGGATAGGATACTCAAAGCCTCTTCTCACCTTGCCGTAGCAGACCATAATCTGCCCATCAAAAGCTCATGGTCGTAGTTTTCAGTATAAAAGCATGTGATTCCCTGATCTGTGATATCCTCTGAAAGCCGCTTTGCCCTTGTCCTTGAACCGGATAAAAGAATGACTCTGTAGCCGTTTTTCTTATAGCGCTTTAAGTCCTTTATCAAAAGCTCAAAGCTGTTATTGTATGGGCTGACACTCTGACAGTGAATACCATAGCTTCCCAGCTGGTGCAGTCCGTTTGCTTTATTATCGAGCGCACCGAGTGCGATACACGAATACTTCTCGAGCTTTGCCACAATCTCCTTCTCTGTAAAAGACCGTTCATCTGCCCCGGAAGTATATATCCCATCGCAAGTCTCTGCTTCATGCTCTCTGAAAACTCAGTCTCGGTAAGCTTTCCCTGCTCTACGCACCTGGTCAGCTCATCGAAAAAATAAGGCTGTCCGATGGCTTAAAATAATCCAAAGCCCGACTCTCTCGAAAAAAGTACGACAAAAAAGCATCCATGCCCGCATACATGGACAGCTCTCCCCACTCCTCGGTAAGCTCGTCTGCCATCACAGTCACTCTGTGTGCTTCCTCTGTCTTCATCTGCTTTCTAAGCTTGTCAGACACACGCTTTGCCTCTGCCTTAAGCTTGTCAATTCCCCGGCCTTTTCCTCATCGCTAAGTACAAGCTCTGCCGCCGGATATATGCTCACCCGATCAATATTTTCAATGGATTTCTGGCTCTCGCAGTCAAAATATCTGATGGTGTCTATCTCGTCTCCCCACAGCTCAATTCGGATAGGATTCTCCTCCGTCAGTGGAAAAACATCAAGAATACCGCCCCGACAGAAAACTGTCCCATCGTCTGGACCTGATACTCTTTTCATAGCCCATTCTGATAAGAGCAGCTGAATTTCCTTCAAATCCAAAGCTGTCCCAGCTCAAGTGTAAGCACGTTTTCCCACATCTTTTCTATCGGCGCCATCGTATTCATCAGCGCATCAAAGGTGGTCACAAGCGTCACTCTCTCCTGCTCACGGATAGCCTTCAAAGCCCTGATACGCTCTGCTGTCAGGAGATTGCCCCTGATATCCGACTGGTAAAAAAGCACATCCTTTGATGGATAATACACCACCTCTTTGTCAAAAACTGTACTCATCGTACAGTTCCTTCGCCTTCTGCTCTCCAAAGGTCACAATAAGCTTGTTTTTCCTGTGGCCTCCAAAGGCATATATCATCTGTGATTTTTGCGCATCTATACATCCCGTGACAGATATAAGTCCGGACGATTTTTCTGCCGTTTTGTCATCTCCTCAAAGCCCGCAAGGGAAAGGAGTGGCTCTGTAAATGCTTTCACTTTCAATTCTCCATTTCTGTCTGTTCAAAATCACCTTGTCGATTTCCAGCTAGTTATATATGTTCATAGCCTTATCCGTCTCGCCCTGCATCATAAGAACTGCTGCATCCATCGCATGACCGATAGCTTCCTCCACCTTTGCCCTGTCCTCAGAACTGAAACGCCCGAGCACATGGTCAGCAAGATCCCAGCCCTGCGGCTTCTCTCCAACACCGACCTTGATACGGCTGAAGCCCTGTGTGCCGGTCATTGCAATGATGCTCTTAATCCCGTTGTGACCGCCGGCGCTGCCCTTTTGCGGATACGGATACGCCCCGGCTCAAGCGAAATATCATCAAAAATAACAATCATTTCCTCATCCGGATCAAGCTTATAAAAATTCATCACCTCAGCAACAGACTCGCCGCTTAAGTTCATGTATGTCTGCGGCTTCACAAGCAGCACCTTCATGCCCTCAATCACTCCGCTTCCACAGAGCGCCTTGTGCTTTTTGTCTGTCACACTTATATTATATTTATCCGCAAGCGCATCTATCACATCAAATCCGATATTGTGTCTTGTGTGCTCATATTTTTTATCGATTTCCAAGTCCTACTATAACGTACATCGTTTATCCTTTCTCTCTCTCATATCATTTACAATTCAAAATAAAACAAATACTGCTGGATAATTCCCGCCACACCCTTGTAGCGCTCAAAATCAAAGCCGTCACTATAATATTTGTCCAAAAGCTGCTTTACATGCGTATCTATCGGAAACGCATCCACATGATGTAAACCGAAAAGGCATATGCAGTTCGCCACCTTTTTGCCAATTCCTTTGCGAGTAAGCAGGCTTCCCATCGCCTCATCATAGCTCATTTTGCGCAGATTATCAAGCCAGTCAGGATTATTAGCGCCATACTCATATATTTCCTTCAGATACGGTGCCCTATAGCCAAAGCCCATGCTCCTATCATCAAATACCTCATCCGGTACCTCAAGAGGCTTGGGAAATGTATACAGCTCTTCCCCCTCTGCACTGCCGTCTATTTTATGTCCGCACCGCCTGCAAAGTAAATCCACGCTGTTTGTGATTCGCTTTATGTTATTATTCTGGGAAATCATAAAAGTAACAATCATCTCCCACAAATCCTGCCTTAAAATGCGCACACCACTGCCATATGCATATGCCTCCTTCAGATGCGCGTCATCTCCGTCTGCTATAAGCTTTGCAATCCCCGCATAATCCGTATCCATATCCAGATAGCTTTTCCATATATTGTTCCAGTCTGCCTCATCACAATCCAGCTCAAACTCATTCCCATCCTGCTTAATCCGAAGCGCCCTGTCAAATGCCACTACTGTGTATTCATTTTCTCCTGTATTCTTCCATCTAAAGCACTGACCACTGTCAGCAATCTGTTTTAAATCAAGATTATCTATTCTCGTCTTGTACATATCTGTTTGTCTATCCTCTTTTATTGTAGCTATACTCTAAAAGCCGGTCTTTCTGTGGCTTATTGTACCACGGATAGACCGGTTTGTGTGAAATATATTTGGATTATTATACCAGCTCAGGAATTTTATATCCTGCTTTGCTCATCGCTTTTTCAAAGTTATTGTTTGATTTTATGCATTCTCAATCTCTGTCTTATACTTTTTAAGAATCATATTCTGGATATTCTCGCGTGTGGCAGAGTTAATCGGATGGGCTATATCCCTGTACTCGCCATCGTTTGCCTTGCGGCTTGGCATGGCGATGAAAAGTCCCTTTTCTCCTTCGATTACCTTGATGTCATGTACCACGAATTCATCATCGATTGTGATTGACACAACCGCCTTCATCTTGCCCTCTTTTTCTACCTTACGAATTCTGATGTCTGTAATCTGCATATTTTTGTCCCCCTGGTCTGTTTTTAAATTACATATCTTACATTTTTTTCTTTTACTATCATGACTCCATCCTCACCACAATAGCAGGTGTTTGGATTGATGGTTCCGCGGCTCTCTACGATGCAATTTTCGAGGTGCACATTGTCGCCTATGTAGACGTCATTGAGTATCACGCAGTTCTTCACTGTGGTGTTTTTGCCCACAAATACCTGCTTGAAAAGCACCGAATCCTCCACACTGCCGTTTATGATACAGCCACTTGATACGAGGCTGTTTGAAATGTCTGAGCCCGGATTAAACTTGGCCGGTGGCAGGTCGTCCACCTTTGAGCAGATGGTCGGCTCCTCCCTGAAGAAATAGCTTCTGACGTCAGGTCTTAAGAAATCCATATTGGTCTTGAAGTATGCATCAATATCGGCGATATTGTTCCAGTATGAATTTATCTTGTAGCCATATATTTTCTTTACATTTTTGTAGCGCACGAGGATATCATTTACGAAATCGAATCTGTTTTCCTCAGCTGCCGCCTCCAAAAGCTCTATGAGCTGTCGTCTCCTGATGACATAGATACCTGTGGAAATGGTGTTGGATGAGGCCTCGATTGGCTTTTCATCAAACTCTGTGATTCTTGACTCATCATCCATGCGTACCACACCAAAACGGCTGACATCGTCGTTGTACATCATGTCCTTGCATACCACTGTAATGTCTGATTTTTTCTCGATGTGAAAATCAAGCACTCTGTTGAAATCCAGCTTGTATACACAGTCACCGCTGCTGATGATGACATATGGCTCATGGCGTCTCTTTAAAAAATCAATATTCTGATACATCGCATCTGCCGTGCCCCTGTACCAGTCACTGTTGTCCGCTGTGACTGTAGGTGTAAAGAGGAATAAGCCCCCCTGCTTTCTGCCAAAATTCCACCATTTTGATGAGCTTAAATGCTCATTCAGTGAGCGTGCATTGTACTGGGTCAGTACTGCGACAGTCTGTATATGTGAGTTTGACATACTGCTGAGCGCAAAATCTATGCTTCTGAAGCTGCCTGCTACCGGCAGGGCCGGTACTGCTCGTTTTGCTGTCAGTTCCTTCATCCTATTATTGTTGCCGCCGGCCAAAATTATTCCTATTGCCTTCATTTTCCGTCACCTGCCTTGATAATAACTTCTCCGCCCTCAAGCACACCGTCTTTGTAATCCTCTTCGTATGTAACACCGGAGATTGCTGTATTTTTGCCTATCTTTACCCCGTCCGGTATCACAGAATCTTCTCCTATAGTGACCAGCCCAAATGAGTATATGCTCTCATTTAATACGTTCGGCTTCTCCTGTCCGAAGCCAAGTGTCACATTGTCGCCCACCTTGCAATTTTCGGCAATGATGGACTTGTCTATCGTGACATTGAGCCTATCTCCGTGTCACACATGATAATGGAATCACGTATTACTGCGCCTCTTCCAATCTTGACGTTGGCACCTATAACAGAATGCTCCACATGACCGTAGCATTCACAGCCCTCACCCATGATGCTTCGCTCCACATGGCCTCCTTTGGCTATATAAAGTGGCTCGATTGCATCATTCTTTGTGTAAATCTTCCAGTACTCCTCGTACAGGTTGAACTCCGGAATGAGGTCCACAAGCTCCATATTGGCCTCCCAGTATGAGCCCAGTGTACCTACGTCCTTCCAGTATCCGTTGTACTCATATGCAAACATACGTCTGTCGTTTTCAAAGCAGTATGGTATGACATGCTTGCCAAAATCACAGTTTTCCTGATCCTTTAGTGCAAGTAATGCTTCCTTTAGCACCGGCCATGAGAATATGTAAATGCCCATTGATGCGAGATTGCTGCGCGGATGAACCGGCTTTTCCTCAAATGCATTGATGCGCTTATCATCATCGGCTATGACGATACCAAATCGGCTGGCCTCCTCGATAGGCACCGGCATTGCTGCAATTGTCACATCAGCATTGTTTGCCTTGTGGAAATCAAGCATCACTTCATAATCCATCTTATAAATATGGTCTCCTGACAGTATCAACACATAGTCCGGGTTGTAACTGTCTATATACCTCATATTCTGGTAAATGGCATTTGCTGTACCTGTGTACCACTCGCTGTTGCCGCTCTTCTCATAAGGAGGCAGTATTGCCACTCCTCCATTATTCCTGTCGAGGTCCCACGGAATACCTATTCCGATGTGGCGGTTAAGTCTGAGTGGCTGATACTGTGTAAGTACACCCACTGTATCAATTCCTGAATTGATGCAGTTGCTAAGCGGGAAATCAATAATACGGTACTTTCCACCAAAAGCAACTGCTGGTTTTGCTACGTTCGCTGTCAGAACACCAAGTCTGCTGCCTTGACCACCTGCTAAAAGCATGGCTATCATTTCTTTCTTAATCACGTTATCACTCCTCGTCTGTCCTAATTTTTGTTGTGCCCATCCGGTCCCCACCACTTGTTTCTGTAATAACCGTATCTGTAATGCTTCCATAATAAATCACAATTGTTTCCATATAAATTATAGTTGCTGCTGCATAAATTGCAGTTACTGCCATATACTTTAACCCCATAAAATTCATATGGTCCGGATGAATTATTTTTATAAAAAAAATTATACCACAGCCGCATTATCACTTCAACATTTTTCACAAAATCAAATAATATTTTTCTTTATTTTCGACATTTTGCACAAGTGTCATTTAGCGTATATCTGTTTAACCTGCTATGGTTCTTATCATTTGAAAGTCATGCCTGCTTTCACCTTATTTTTCCTTTGCAAATACTATATTTAGTTGTATAATTAATATAAAGTAACTATTCAGAACAAGAAAATCTGTCGCTTACATGCAATTATGACGCATCGGCTTTTTGTTCTCAGCGTTTCTTAATAGTTACAATATAAATTATAATAAATCAGGCAGGTAAAATTAATGTATAAAATAGATTTCAGCAAACCAATACACATCCATTTCATAGGCATCGGCGGTATCAGCATGAGCGGTCTCGCAGAGATTCTGCATGAGGAGGGCTTTACAATTTCGGCCCGATTCAAAGGAATCAGACCTCACAAAACTCTTGCTGCCAAGGGCATAAAAGTCATATATGGCCAGAGCGCAGACAATATCACATCCGGTATCGACCTGGTGGTTTACACTGCTGCTATCCACGAAAGCAATCCTGAAGTTTGCCGCAGCAAAAGCAGCCGGTATTCCAATGCTTACCAGAGCCGAGCTTCGGACAGATTATGGACAATTACGATTATTCTATCGCTGTAGCCGGCACGCACGGCAAGACTACCACCACATCCATGATCAGCGAGATTCTTCTCGCCGCCCAGACAGATCCTACCATTTCCGTAGGAGGTATTTTGTCATCTATCCACGGCAATCTGCGTGTGGGCGATTCAGAGTATTTTATCTCTGAGGCGTGTGAGTACACAAACAGCTTTTTGAATTTCAGGCCACGCTACAGTATTATTTTAAATATTGAGGCTGAGCATCTGGATTTCTTCAAGGATATCAACGACATCAGACATTCCTTCCACGAGTATGCATCAAACACTCTCGCAGGCGGCGCTACCATCATCAACGGTGAGATTGACCGCTATGAGGAGATTGTCGCAGGGCTTCCTCAGAAGATTATCACCTATGGCTTTGATTCAAAATATGATTTCTATCCGGAAAATATAACCTATGACGATAAAGCTTGTGCATCTTTACAGCTATGAGACAGGGTAGTCCACTTTTCGACGTAAAACTCTCTGTTCGGGCGCTCACAATGTAAGCAATGCGCTCGCAGCTATAGCTTTATCCACCACACTCGGTCTCGATACGGAGTCTATCCTCACAGGCCTTGACAAATTTGGCGGTGCTGACAGACGTTTCCAGTACAAGGGCAAGGTAAACGGCGTCACAATCATTGATGACTACGCTCACCATCCAACCGAGATCCGCGCAACACTGACAGCCGCACAAAATATCCACATGACAGGCTTGTCCTTTGCTTTCAGCCACACACCTATTCCAGAACCAAGGCATTCTTAAATGATTTTGCCGATGTTCTTTCAATGGCAGATGTTGTGGTGCTTGCTGATATCTATGCTGCGCGTGAGCAGAACACATATGGTATCTCATCTAAGGATATACTGGATTTATTGCTCGAAAAGGTGTGAATGCGCACTATTTCCCATCATTTGAGGAAATCGAGAAATTTTTATCAGAAAATTGTGTAAACGGTGACCTGTTGATAACAATGGGTGCCGGAAATGTAGTAGAAATCGGCGAAGACCTGCTTAAGAAATAAGTTATCCACGTTATCCACATACAAAATGTTAACAACTCTCATTTTGTGTGTGGATTTTTAAATAATTTTCAACAGCTTATATACCCTGTGATACATTGATTTTTCAATTATTTTACACAGTTATCCACGTTATCCACATTTTTTGTGGACTCGGAAAGCCCGAGTTTACAAGACTTGTAGCACTTTTACCATCTTCACACGGTTAAAATATTGTGCTATAATTGCTCACAGGTTAAGCGAAAGAGAGTTTTTTATATGACAGCGATAAACATTAGCAGTGACATAGCAACATCATTCACTACTGTGTCAGATATTTTTATAGATCAATACATGCCAAAGGCAAACGGTGAGTTTGTCAAGGTATACCTTTATCTGCTCCGTGCGACAGGCTCCGGGGCAGGCATAGCAACTATTTCAGAGATTGCCGATCATTTCAGCAATACTGAGGCCGACATCATACGTGCCCTCAATTACTGGGCCTCTGAGGGCATTTTACAGCTGCAATCCGGCGCTGATGGTCAGATTATGGGAATCAACCTCTGCAGTCTTTCTGTATCCGGTATGCAGGCTACTCAGAGTAATATACAAAGCGCTGTGGCTGATAATGCTGCGCTGAATAGTTTGCAAAACAGCGTGGTTAATAATGCTGCGCAGAATAATTTGCAAAACGGCGTGGTTAATAATGCTGCGCAGAATATTTCTACCGCAGATATTCGGATGCAGGATTCTGTTGTGGAAAAGCTTAAAAACCAGGCTACTGACAAGCCTGCTCCTTCACAGAAGGAATACACACTTGATGAGATTAAGGAGTTTAGAAAGAATCCTGACATTTCAGAGCTTTTCTTTATTATAGAGACATATTTGAAGCATACGCTTTCATCCACAGACACCAATATGGTGCTCTACTGGCTGGACGAGCTCCATTTTTCTACCGACCTGGTGGAATATCTCGTGGAGTACTGCATTACCAAAGGACATTCAAGCCTTCGGTACATGAACAAGGTCGCTCTCGGCTGGGCCGATGCCGGCATAAAGACCGTAGACCAGGCAAAGGACGATGCAGCCGCTCACTCACAGATTTACTATTCTGTAATGAAGGCTCTAGGCATCACAGGCCGCAATCTGGTTGACTCTGAGGTGTCACTAATAAACAAATGGGTCGGCGAATACGGTTTCGATATAGAGCTTGTAAAAGCCGCCTGCAGTAAAACTATTTCAGCTATCCAGAAGCCAAGCTTCGAGTACACAGACTCGATACTCGCGAACTGGAAGAAAAAGGATGTACATACATTAAAGGATGTTGAAGTGCTTGATGCCAACTTTGCCAAGGCCAATAAAGCCTCTGCTACAGGCTCATCACAAGGCACAAATGCTGCAAACGGTTCCTCAAAACCAAAAAGCAATAATTCAAGTTCCAAGAATAAATTTAACAACTTCAATCAGCGAAACAATGATTACGACAAGCTGGAGAAGCTGTTTCTGAATTCTACGGTATGATTTTTCAAGTTAGATTTACACATCCCAAGGAGGATATATGGCACTTACCAATGCTCAATATGATGAGATAATGCGAGGCTACGATAAACGCCAGCTTCAGAACAAATACATACATGACAAGCGTATTGAGGAAGCCTATCGCAAGGCGCCCCGCCTCAGGGAAATTGATTCAGAGATAGCATCAGCCTCAGTCAGACAGGCCTACAGGCTCATGGATGGTGATGAGAATGCTCTTGCCACTTTACGCCTTGCAATCGAGGACTATAAGGAGGAGCGTGCTGCACTGCTATCCACACTCGGATATCCTCTTGATTATTTTGAGCCTATTTACACCTGTCAAGATTGCCATGATACCGGGTATATAGATGGTCAGAAATGTCATTGCTTCAAGCAGGCTATTATCAATACCGTTTATTCGCAGTCCAATATCAGGGAGATTTTATCAAGAGAGAATTTTTCCACGCTCTCATTCGATTATTACTCAGATGAGCAGAAAAATCCTGCGACAGGGCTGTCTGCTCTTGCCACAGCAAAGCTTGCAGTGACGAACTGTCATGAATTTATAGACAATTTTGAAAACAAACCTAAAAACATATTTTTCTACGGTAATACCGGTGTCGGAAAGACTTTTTTATCTAATTGCATTGCAAAAGAGCTTTTAGATGCAGGTTACTCCGTAATTTACTTTACAGCATTCCAATTATTTGATATATTAAGCAAAGGTGTGTTTGAAAAGGATGCAGATGCCATCGCAGCGCACCAGAATATATTCGACTGTGATTTACTTATCATAGACGATCTCGGAACCGAGCTTTCCAACTCATTTACCACATCACAGCTTTTCCTTTGTGTAAATGAGCGCATACTGCGACAGAAATCTACTATTATTTCCACTAATCTGAATCTGGAGCAGATAGCAGATATTTACTCCGAGAGAACACTTTCAAGAATTTCAAGCAATTATAGTTTTATCAAGCTCTTTGGAGATGACATACGAATTAAAAAGCGTCTTTCCAAATAACGCTTTTATATTATATATTTAGTTTATTTATTATATGGTTATATGGAGGAATAACAATGCCAAACGATGAGAGAATTTTGGAGACTATGCCAACCGGTACACTTGGACTTGTTGCAACTGACAGTTGTATAGGTCTTGCCCAGAAGGTAGATGCATACTTACAGGGCTGGAGAGAGCACAGAGAGCACCAGCATGCTAACGAGAGTGCTTTCAAGGACTACTACAAAAACAGCTACATTATCAAGCCTTCTACACCTAGATTCGGTTCCGGCGAGGCTAAATGTGTTATCAACCAGTCAGTTCGTGGTTATGATCTGTACATCATGGTAGATGTAACAAACTACAGTCTTACCTACACAGTATGCGGTCAGACAAACCACATGTCACCTGATGACCACTACGCAGACTTAAAGCGTGTTATCGCTGCAGCCGGCGGAAAAGCAAGAAGAATCACAGTTATCATGCCTTTCCTTTATGAGAGCCGTCAGCACAGACGTACAGGCCGTGAGTCTCTTGACTGTCCATTAGCTCTTCAGGAGCTTATCAACATGGGTGTAGACAATATTATCACTTTTGATGCTCATGACCCTCGTGTGGTAAATGCTATTCCTCTGAACGGCTTTGAGAATGTAATGCCTTCTTACCAGTTCATTAAGGGCATTTTAAAGAACGTAAAGGATATTACTATTGATGCTGACCATCTTATGATTATCTCTCCTGATGAGGGCGCTACAAACCGTGCTATCTACCTTGCAAACGTACTTGGACTGGACATGGGTATGTTCTACAAACGTCGTGATTACAGCCGTATCGTTGACGGACGTAACCCTATCGTAGCTCATGAGTTCCTCGGAACAAATGTGGAGGGTAAGGATGTTCTTATCATCGATGATATGATTTCTTCCGGCGAGAGTATGATAGATACAGCAAGAGAGCTCAAGAAGCGTAAAGCTAACAGAATCTTTGTTGTTTCTACATTCGGTCTCTTTACAAACGGCTTTGCTTCATTTGACAAGGCTTACGAGGAGGGTCTCATCTACAGAGTAGTTACAACAAACCTTATCTACCAGTCACCGGAGCTTCTCTAAGGAGTACTATATCAACTGTGACATGAGCAAATATATCGCATACCTCATTGATACATTAAACCACGACTGTTCTATCAGTGATCTTCTCTCACCATATGACAGAATCAAGAAGTGTGTTCAGAAGTACAATGACGAGCAGGCTGCAGCAAAAAATAAATAATTAAGTGCATTTATAAAAGCCGTGTGAAATGATATGTACCCCTTTTACTGGACATCCAGTGAAAGGGGTATTTTATGCGTTACAGTTACGAATTCAAACGAAAGGCAGTCGAACTATACAGGCAAGTAAGACGCATCAGTTTTTCTCAAAGTTTAGAATAATTACCTTAGTAATATAAAACCAGAGAAGTGAGTGTCATCCACTCAAATCTCTGGTTTAATTTAGTCTAAGATTTATACCGATTAAATATTAAACTAACTCAAGGAGAACCTCTAAAGCTCCGTCACCTTTACGCTGAGCAATCTTAACGATTCTTGTGTAACCACCGTTACGTTCTGCATATTTCGGAGCGATTTCGTCGAATAACTTGTTTGTTACATCGATAGTCTTTGTTCCCTTCTTTGTGCCGTCAGACTCTTTAGCTGTGTAAAGAACCTTAAGCATCTGTCTTCTGGCATGAAGACGTGAAGCAGAATCCTTCTTGATCTTCTTCTCAACTTCGTCATAAACAGTAACTTTCTTACCATCAACAACTTCTTTTACTCTCTTGCCATCTTTGTCCTTGCGGGCAACTTTAGCTTTTACAGTTACTTCTTCGAAGTTATCTTTTTCTTTTACAGCTAAAGCGATAAGACCCTCAGCGATCTTACGAACCTCTTTAGCCTTAGCTTCTGTAGTAACGATCTTTCCGTTAACAAGAAGCTGTGTAACCTGACCTCTGAGTAAAGCTTTTCTCTGGCTTGCTGTTCTGCTTAACTTACGATATTTTGCCATTTTAATTTCCTCCATTTGTGGGACATCCGGTCACGCTCTTCGGTCTTACTGCCAGACATCGTATCTTGTTGTGATAAAGCTTTGCTTTATTTCAAAAAGCAAATGCTCAAATCAGTTGCCACTCATGTATCAGACATGGTCACGCTCTTTGGTCTTACTGGCCCTGCCGCTATGAGTTTTGTCACACATAAACATAAATATGATATTTAAAATTTATATATGACTAATTTATTTAGAAGAATCAGTGCAAGGATTATTCGAATGAATTATTCCTCAGTCTGATTTAACTCTAAACCTAATTCTTTTAATTTTGCTAAAACTTCCTCTAAAGACTTACGACCAAGGTTACGAACCTTCATCATGTCCTCAGGTGTTCTATTGATAAGCTCTGCAACAGTGTTGATTCCTGCGCGCTTTAAGCAGTTATATGAACGGACTGAAAGCTCAAGCTCATCGATGTTCATCTCAAGAACCTTCTCCTGAGCATCGTTTTCCTTCTCGACCATAACGTCAACCTGCTGTGCTGCCTCTGAAAGATCGATGAACAGATTTAAGTGCTCACTTAACACTTTTGCTGCAAGGCTGACTGCCTCGTCCGGCTCCAATGTACCATTTGTAAATACATCTAATGTAAGCTTATCGTAATCTGTAACCTGACCTACACGGGTATTCTCTACAGTAAGATTAACACGCTCAACAGGAGTGTAGATTGAATCTACAGCAAGAACTCCGATTGGTGTATCCTCGTTCTTGTTCTTCTCTGCTCCGACATAACCTCTGCCGTTAGTGATTGTAAGCTCCATGTAAAGCTTAGAATCTGCTCCACCATTCAAGTGTGCAATCTCTAACTCAGGATTCAAAATCTCGATATCTGAATCAACCTGAATATCGGCTGCTGTAACAACGCCTTCACCTTCGAATTCGATATATGCAACCTTTGGTTCATTTGTAGAACTATTATTGCGGATTGCAAGGCTCTTCAGGTTCATGATGATTTCTGTAACGTCTTCTTTTACTCCAGGGATGGAGCTGAATTCATGTAAAACACCATCAATCTTGACCTGGCTTACTGCAGCGCCCGGTAAAGAAGAAAGCATGATACGTCTTAAAGAGTTTCCAAGTGTTGTACCGTAACCTCTCTCTAATGGCTCTACAACAAATCTGCCATATGTCTTGTCTTCTGAAATTTCTGCGATTTCAATTTTTGGTTTTTCAAAATCGAACACTTCAAATTCCCTCCTTCTCGGGTATCGTTGTTATATGTTATCAAAGAGTGGATAAGCCGGGAAATAAATCCCCGGCAAATCAACCTAATTTTACTTAGAATATAACTCGACGATGAGCATCTCATCTACAGGAACATCAATCTGCTCACGTGTAGGTAAGTCTTTTACAGTTCCCTGTAATTTCTCAGCATCTACGTCTAACCACTCCGGAACGATTCTTCCGCCAGCTACCTCGACGATATCTTTCATTCTCTGAGTATTCTTTTTGCTCTCTTTAATTTCGATAACATCGCCAGCCTTTACAAGGTATGAAGGGATGTTAACAACTTTTCCGTTTACTGTAACGAACTTGTGATCAACGATCTGTCTAGCTTCTCTTCTTGTTCTTGCAAAACCAAGACGGAAAACTACATTGTCAAGTCTTGACTCAAGGATGATCATAAGGTTGAGACCTGTTAATCCTTTCATCTGATCTGCTTTTTTGTAGTAGTTACGGAAAGGTTTTTCCAGTACGCCATAAATGAATTTAGCTTTCTGTTTTTCTCTTAACTGAAGTCCGTACTCAGATACCTTTCTGTTTGCTCTTGTAAGGTTTCTTCTAGACTTCTTATCATATCCTAAATAACTTGGCTCTAAACCAAGTGATCTGCATCTCTTAAGTACAGGTACTTTATTAACTGCCATTTTAATCTATACCTCCTGATTAGACTCTTCTACGTTTTGGTGGGCGACATCCATTGTGAGGTACCGGAGTAACGTCTCTGATTGATGTAACCTCAAGACCACATGCTGAAAGGGCACGAATAGCTGCCTCTCTTCCTGAACCTGGTCCCTTAACGAATACGTCAACTGTCTTTAATCCATGGATTAAAGCTGCCTTTGTAGCTGTTTCTGCTGCCATCTGTGCTGCATACGGAGTAGATTTCCTTGAACCTCTAAATCCCAGACCACCGGCACTTGCCCATGATAAAGCATTTCCTTCTGCATCTGTCAGAGTTACGATTGTATTATTGAAAGATGACTGAATATGTGCCTGTCCGCGTTCAACGTTTTTCTTTACACGCTTTTTAGTTGTTTTCTTTGCAACATTCTTAGCCATTTTAAACTAACCTACTTTCTACTTTCTAAACTTTATTTAAGTTATAATGAAGCTCTGCTTCTTCGTCCGCAGAACTAAACGCGCACTACATTCAAGTGGCGTTTTCACTTATTATCTAAGTGATTATTTCTTCTTGTTAGCTACTGTTTTCTTAGGACCTTTACGTGTTCTTGCGTTAGTTTTAGTCTTCTGACCACGAACCGGAAGTCCTTTTCTATGACGGATACCACGATAGCATCCAATTTCCTGAAGTCTCTTGATATTCAGAGCGATTTCTCTTCTTAAATCACCTTCAACTGTCATTGTCTCGTCGATAACAGCGCTGATTCTCTTAACCTCGTCATCTGTAAGATCTCTAACACGAGTGCTTGGATCAACATTAGCTGCTTCAAGGATACGGTCTGCACTTACTCTTCCGATTCCGTAGATGTAAGTCATAAGCCGATTTCTACACGTTTTTCTCTTGGTAAATCTACACCTGCAATACGAGCCATGTGTGTTTACACCTCCATAATTTTTAGTTATTTACTATAGTAACGATACATCTGCAACTTGACGTATACTCTCCGAAACACATATGTATCTACAGCTACGGTTGCACGTCCTGAAATGTGTGTAGCCATATGCGCTCCCATATTTGCATTTTGTTCCATATCACTCGGTATTATAATATGAAACCAGAATGCCTCTGTTTATTATGAACAGCGATGATAAATATCTCGCTGCAGCCGCACATAATGATGTGAAAAAAGGTTTAATAAACCAAACGCACAAATAACAGGGTCAAATATTTGTACTAATTAACCCTGTCTCTGCTTATGCTTTGGATTCTCACAGATAATTCTGATGCTTCCTTTTCTCTTGATAACTTTGCACTTTTCGCAAATAGGTTTAACTGATGATCTTACCTTCACAGCAAATCCTCCTTTCTCTATAAAAGTCCTTTTCAGGTACTTTTCCAAAAGTGTCCAGATAGCATTATACACGGACACTTAAGGGAAGTCAATATATTTTTAAAAATCATCTGTAAAAATTACTTATCTCTCCAGATAATTCTGCCCTTTGTCAAATCGTATGGTGACATCTCAATTGTTACCTTATCTCCCGGTAAAATTCTGATGAAATTCATACGAAGCTTTCCACTGATTGTAGCTAAAATCTGGTGTCCGTTCTCAAGCTCTACCTTAAAACGCATTTGGTAACTTCTCAACTACAACACCTTCAACTTCGATAACGTCTGCTTTTGACATTTTGATTCCTCCTGTAAATAAATCCTTGGGTTTCGTTATGATTATTATTAGATTAGCTCCAGAAATCCGGCTGCTTTTTCATCCTCTGTCAGAGAAAGTATCTCCGGCTTTCCTTTTGTAATAAGTATGGTATTTTCATAGTGTGCCGACAACGATAAATCCTCAGTAACCACTGTCCATTCGTCATCCATCCACACCACATGCGGTGAACCTGCATTAATCATTGGCTCAACCGCCAGTGTCATGCCCGGCTTAAGTCTAAGCCCTTTCTAAAGCCCTGTGGTCTGAAGTTCGGCACTTCAGGATCCTCATGTAAATGGCTTCCTATGCCATGACCTACAAGGTCATATACAACTCCGTATCCAAAAGACTCGGCAAGCTGCTGTATGGCTCCTGAAATATCATACAGTCTGTTTCCCGCAACTGCATTCTTTATTCCTGCAAAAAAACTGAGACGTGTTCTTTCTATAAGAAGTCTTGCTTCCTTTGAAATCTCCTACGCCTACTGTTCTGGCTGCGTCTGAGTGGTATCCTTTGTAGATAACACCAGCATCAAGGCTCACGATATCGCCCTCCTGTAAGATACGCTCATCAGTCGGGATACCATGTACAACCTCCTCATTTACTGAAACACATATGGAGGCCGGATATCCGCAATATCCTAAGAAAGACGGCTCGCATCCATAACTACGAATCATTTCTTCGCCCAGCCGGTCCACATCCTTAGTGGACATTCCCGGTTTGATTTCTTTACCGAGCTGCTGATGAACGGCCGCCAGAATCCTGCCGGCCTCCCTCATCAGCTCTATCTCATGCTCTGATTTGATAGTTACAGACATTATTATTCACCTAAAATACCTACAATGGCTGAAAATACTTCATCCATAGGCTTTGTTCCGTCTACAGACTTTAAAATACCCTGCTTGTCATAATACTCGATCAGCGGCTGTGTCTGCTCATGATATACAGCTAAGCGCTTCTGAACTGTCTCAGGCTTATCGTCATCTCTTAGTACTGTGTCAGCGCCACATGCATCACATTTGCCCTCAACTTTTGTTGGGTTGAAAACGATATGATATGTTGCACCACAATTGAGGCAGGCTCTTCTTCCAGACATACGGTTTACAATATTCTCATCTGGAACTTCAACATCGATCGCATAATCAATCTTCTCCCCAATCTTTGTGAGAGCATCATCAAGCGCCTTTGCCTGTGGAATTGTTCTTGGGAAACCGTCTAATACAAATCCGTTTTTGCAATCATCCTGCTGTATTCTATCCATAACAAGGTCACAGGTAAGCTCATCCGGAACAAGTGCTCCCTGATCCATGAAAGTTTTTGCTTTCTTACCAAGTTCTGTTCCGTTCTTGATGTTTGCTCTAAAGATATCTCCAGTAGAAATATGCGGTATAGAATATTTTGCAGCTATCTGTTTTGCCTGTGTACCTTTACCGGCACCAGGTGCCCCTAACATGATGATCTTCATAAAAATTTTCTCCTTTTATACAAAACTTGTTGATAGCACGAATGGAGATACTGAATTCAGTATCTCCAATGTACAATTAATCATCTAAAAATCCTTTATAGTATCGAACTCTCATCTGTGATTCAATTTGCTTCAATGTCTCAATAATAACTCCGACAATGATGATGATTGAAGTTCCACCAAAGGATACATCTGCGTTGAATACTCCATTGAAGAATATCGGAACAAATGCGATAAACGCAAGTCCAATAGCTCCAATAAATACAATGTAGTTTAATATCTGATTTAAGTAATCGCTGGTTGGCTTTCCAGGTCTGATACCGGGTATAAAGCCACCAACGCTTCATATTGTTTGCAATCTCAAGCGGATTGAATGTAATGTTTGTGTAGAAATAAGCAAATGCTATAATCAACACAATGTAAACAATAAGTCCGATTGAATATACCGGCTCCTTTGGATCACACCAGTTAGACTGTGATAATCCTTTTAATATCTTAGAGCCTATTCCATTTCCATTGCCTTTTCCAAGGAAGCTGGCAATGATAACAGGTGTCTGCATAAGAGACTGTGCAAAGATCACCGGGATAACTCCACTGGTATTTACCTTTAGTGGAATGCATGTCTGCTGACCGCCCATCTGCTTGTTGCCTCTTATTTTGCTTGAGTACTGTACAGGAATCTTGCGCTGTGCATCTGAAGCAATACTACAAATACTACCATTGCAGCAATTATTGCTACTATGATAAGACCTGCAACAATCGCCTTTGGAACGTTCGCTGCTGAAGCAATGAACTGTGACCAAAGTGTACTTAAATCCTCTGGAATACGTGAAATAATATTGATTGTCAATACTATTGATATTCCGTTTCCAACACCCTTTTCTGTAATACGCTCTCCAATCCACATAAGTACAGCTGAACCTGCTGTAAGTGAAGTAACGACCATAATAACAGTCAATGGTGTCTTTTCTGTAAGGTAATTTTGTCTGTAAAAACCAATTACCATCATGACTGACTCAAGAAGGCCTAATGCTATTGTAAGATAACGTGTTATCTCAACAATTTTCTTTCTGCCATCCTCGCCATCGCGTTGCATCTCTTCAAGCTTAGGTATAGCAATTGTAAGCAACTGCATAATGATTGAAGATGTAATGTATGGTGTAATATTCAGCGCAAATACTGACATCTGTGAGAATGATCCACCTGTTATAGCATCAACAAAGCCTAAACCATCTGCTGATTTACTGTTTAACCAACTCTGAAATACGGAGCCCTTGACACCAGGAATCGGAAGCTCGCTTCCGATTCTGATGACAATAAGCATCATGAATGTAAAAGGATTCTATTACGGACATCCTTTATTTTAAACGCATTACGGAGTGTTTTAAGCATTAGATCACCTCAGCTTTTCCTCCAAGTGCTTCAATCTTCTCTTTAGCTTTTGCACTGAATGCATTAGCCTGAACTGTAAGCTTCTTAGTTAACTCTCCATTTCCAAGAATTTTTACTCCGTCTTTTGGATTCTTAACGATTCCTGCTTCGATTAATGTCTCAACTGAAACTACTGCATCGTTATCGAATCTCTCAAGAGCTGAAAGATTTATAGGTACGATTGTAAGAGTGTTTCTATTCTTGAAACCTCTCTTAGGAATACGTCTGTATAAAGGCATCTGACCGCCTTCGAATCCAGGTCTTGTAGCTCCTGAACGAGCCTTCTGTCCTTTGTGGCCCTTTCCGGCTGTCTTACCGTTTCCTGAACCATGACCACGGCCTCTTCTGAAATTATCACTATGAACTGAACCCTCAGCCGCTTTTAAATTAGATAAATCCATCACGGTACCTCCTTATTTTATTCTTAAACTTCTTCTACTTTTACGTATGGTGCTACTTTGCGAACAGCTCCCTGTGTAGCTGCATTGTTTGGTAACTCTACAGTTTTGCCTAACTTAGTAAGACCAAGAGCCTCAATAGTCTTCTTGTTCTTAGGAACAGCACCGATTGTAGATTTGATTAATGTAACTTTAACTCTATCTGCCATTTTAGCGTTCCTCCTAACCTAAGATTTCTTCTACAGATTTACCACGAAGCTTTGCAACATCCTCAGGGCTTCTTAACTGCTTAAGAGCCTCGATAGTAGCAAGTACTACGTTCTGCTTGTTGTTTGATCCTAAAGATTTTGTACGGATATTCTGGATACCAGCGATCTCGCATACTGAACGTGCAGGACCACCAGCGATGATACCAGTACCTTCAGGAGACTTCTTTAATAATACGGAAGCACCTGTATATTTTCCTGTTACATCATGTGTAATAGAATTGTTCTCGTCTAACTTAACATTTACCATGCTCTTGATGGCGTCCTCTTTACCTTTACGAATAGCTTCCGGAATTTCAGTAGCTTTTCCTAAACCTGCACCAACATGGCCGTTCTTGTCACCAACAACAACGAGAGCTGTGAATCGCATGTTACGTCCACCCTTAACAACCTTTGTTACACGCTTGATGTCAACTACCTGGTCAACTAATTCTAATTGACTAGCGTCAATGATTTCACGTTTCATGTTTGTCTCCTCCTAAAAATCTAAGCCAGCTTCTCTTGCTGCGTCTGCTAATGCTTTAACTTTTCCTGCGTAAATAAAACCGCCTCTATCGAAGACAACAGTTGAAATACCTTTATCTAATGCTTTCTTTGCGATTACAGTACCAAGCTTTGCTGCTGCATCTACGTTGTTAGTCTTCTCGAGCTCTGCCTTGATATCCTTGTCAAGTGTTGATGCAGAAACGAGTGTATTTCCAACAGTATCGTCGATGATCTGTGCATACATATGATTATTACTTCTGAATACAGCTAAACGAGGACGCTGTGCTGTACCAGCAAGATGATTACGCATTCTGTTATGTTTCTTTACACGAACTTCGCTTCTAGATTTCTTACTAACCATTACTTGTCCACTCCTTTAATTATTTCTTACCAGTCTTACCGACTTTACGTCTGATTACTTCATCAGCATATTTGATTCCCTTGCCCTTATATGGCTCCGGTCTTCTCTTATCTCTGATCTCAGCCGCAAACTGTCCAACTTTTTCTTTATCGATACCCTTAATGATGATCTTGTTATCCTGAACCTCTGACTCAAGTCCTTCCGGATCCTCCATCTCAACCGGATGAGAATATCCTAAGTTAAGAGTAAGTTTCTTTCCAGCCTTAGAAGCTCTGTAACCAACACCGTTAACCTCAAGAGTCTTTGTATACCCCTCAGTTACACCAACAACCATGTTGTGGATCAGTGTTCTTGTTAATCCATGTAAGGATTTCATTTTCTTCAAATCATTAGGTCTTGTAACTACTACTTCTTCACCCTCTAATTTGATATCCATCTCTGATTGAAGAGTTCTCTCAAGAGTTCCCTTAGGACCTTTTACAGTCACATGATTATTTTCTGCAATTTCAACTGTTACTCCAGCAGGAACTGCGATTGGCATTCTTCCTATACGTGACATGCCCGTACCTCCTATATTTTGATATTAGGTTAATAGTTATTTAGTATTTCTGACCTTGTGGTCAGGTTATACTTTAAGATGTTACTTGCTGTATCCCTACTATACATCATGGATGCATCGAATATGGATACTTAATAAATTATACTTAATATAAATTAAGATCTTTAGGGTTTACCAAACGAATGCTAATACTTCGCCACCAACCTGAAGCTTTCTAGCCTCTTTATCAGTTACGATACCCTGGTTAGTTGAAAGAATAGCGATTCCAAGTCCGCCAAGAACCTTCGGAAGCTCATCCTTGCCTGCGTATACACGAAGACCTGGTTTAGAAATTCTCTTGATGCCTGTAATAACCTTCTCGTTCTTATCAGCACCATATTTTAATGTAACATGGATTGTCTTGATTTTTCCATCCTCAACGATGTCGTATTTCTCGATGAATCCCTCATCTACAAGGATTCCAGCGATTGCTACTTTAATCTTAGAAGCAGGAATTTCTACTGTATCATGTTTCGCAGTATTTGCATTACGGATTCTTGTAAGCATATCTGCGATTGGATCACTTGTCATCATCATAATGAACGATATCCTCCTTAAATATGTTTGTTAATATAGTTATTTATAAAACAGCTGTTGCTGAAAGGAAGTTCTCTTCGCACTAAGCTCACACAGCGCATATGCGCTTGTGTTCACTAAGTTGCTTTCAGGCTTACCAGCTAGCTTTTTTAACGCCTGGAATCTGTCCTTTATATGCTAATTCACGGAAGCAAACTCTGCAGATTCCGTATTTCTTTAAAACTGAATGTGGACGTCCACAAATTCTGCAACGGCTGTATTCTCTTGTGGAGAACTTTGGTGCACGCTGCTGTTTGATTTTCATACTTGTCTTAGCCATTAGAATTCCTCCGATTATTTAGCGAATGGCATATTGAACTGTGTCAATAATTCACGAGCTTCCTCGTCAGTCTTAGCAGTTGTAACGAAGATAATGTCCATACCACGAACCTTATCTACCTTATCATACTCGATCTCAGGGAAGATGATCTGCTCTTTAATTCCAAGTGCATAGTTACCTCTTCCGTCAAATGCGTTCGGATTTACTCCTCTGAAGTCACGTACACGAGGTAATGCTAAGTTGATGAGACGATCTGCGAACTCATACATTTTCTCGCCTCTTAAGGTAACTTTACATCCGATCGGCATACCCTCTCTGATTTTGAAGTTAGCTACAGAATTCTTTGCTTTAGTTGTAACTGCTTTCTGTCCTGTGATAGCTTCCATATCCTTAACGGCTGCCTCAAGAACCTTAGCGTTTTCCTTAGCTTCACCAACACCCATGTTAACTACGATCTTGTCAAGCTTTGGAATTTCCATTGCGTTTTTGTATCCGAACTTTTTGATCATTGCGTCCTTGATCTCATTTTCGTACTGTTCTCTAAGTCTACTCAATGTCTTAATCCTCCTCTCTCAATTAGTCGATAACCTCGCCTGTTGCCTTAGCAAAACGAACTTTTTTGTCTCCATCCATCTTGAAGCCTACACGAGTAGGCTTTCCGTCATGGATGAGCATTACGTTGGAAGCATCAATTGGAGCCTCCTGATGAACGATACCGCCCTGCTGATTTGACATACTTGGTTTTGTATGCTTAGTAACCATGTTGATTCCCTCAACAAGAAGTGTATTGTTCTTTGCGTTTACGGCAATTACCTTGCCCTCATTGTTGATATCTTTTCCGGCGATAACCTTAACAAGGTCGCCTTTTTTGATTTTCATAGTTGCCATTGACGTTCCTCCTATAATACTTCCGGAGCCAGGGAAACGATCTTCATAAAGTGTTTCTCACGAAGCTCTCTTGCTACTGGTCCAAAAATACGTGTTCCTTTTGGAGTTTTGTCATCTTTAATAATAACTGCTGCGTTCTCATCAAACTTTATATAAGATCCGTCTTTACGACGAGCGCCTTTTACAGAACGGACAACAACAGCTTTAACGACATCACCTTTTTTTACAACGCCGCCTGGTGTTGCATCTTTGACTGTTGCAACAATAACATCTCCGATGTTGGCATATCTTCTTGTAGAACCGCCCATAACGCGGATAACAAGTAACTCTTTTGCGCCAGTGTTATCAGCTACTTTCAGTCTACTTTCCTGCTGTACCATGCTTGTAGCCTCCTTTAATTATTTTGCTCTTTCGATAATTTCAACAAGTCTCCATCTCTTATCTTTGGAAAGAGGTCTTGTTTCCATAACTCTTACTGTATCACCATATTTGCACTCGTTTTTCTCGTCATGAGCTTTTAATTTGTAAGTTCTTTTCACGATCTTTTTATATAAAGGATGTTTTACGTTATCTCTTACAGCTACAACGATTGTCTTATCCATCTTATCGCTTACAACAACACCAACACGTGTTTTTCTAAGATTTCTTTCTTCCACGGTCTAAAATCTCCTTTCTGATAGGATAAACTATTCTGCAGCCTTTGCAGTGATAACAGTCTGAATTCTTGCGATGTTCTTTCTAACTTCTTTAATTCTGCTTGTGTTATCTAACTGGTTTGTTGCATTCTGGAATCTTAAGTTGAAGAGTTCTTTTTTAGCATCAACGAGCTGTGCCTGTAACTGCTCTACGCTCTGTGCCTGTAACTCTTTAACGTATGCACTAGTTTTCATTTGACTCACCGCCTTCTAAAGCTTCACGAGAAACTACTTTACACTTGCAAGGTAATTTGTGTGTAGCAAGACGTAAAGCTTCTTTAGCCACGTCTTCCGGTACTCCGGAGATTTCAAATAATACTCTACCTGGTTTTACTACAGCTACCCAGTACTCAAGGGCACCCTTTCCTTTACCCATTCGAACACCCATAGGTTTATGTGTTACTGGTTTGTCAGGGAAAATTTTAATCCAAACTTTACCACCACGTTTGATGTAACGAGTCATAGCTACACGGGCTGCTTCGATCTGGTTTGCTGTGATCCAGCATGGCTCAAGGGCTACAATACCGTACTCACCATTTGTGATCTTGTTTCCTCTTGTAGCTTTTCCTGCCATGGAACCACGGAACTGTTTACGACGTTTTACTCTTTTCGGCATTAACATAATTACTTAGCTCCTCCTTCCTTGTTTGCTTTTGTAGGAAGTACCTCGCCTTTGTAGATCCAAACTTTAACGCCAAGTTTGCCGTAAGTTGTATCTGCTTCAGCGAATCCATAATCGATATCTGCTCTGATTGTCTGGAGTGGAGTAGTTCCATCATTGTATGTCTCTGTACGAGCCATATCTGCTCCGCCAAGACGACTGAACATGTTGTCTTAATTCCTTTAACGCCGGCCTTCATAGCTCTTCCCATGCAAGACTTCATTGCTCTACGGAATGAAACACGGTTTTCAAGCTGCTGAGCAATGTTCTCAGCTACGAGCTGTGCATCTTTGTCCGGTCTCTTAACTTCTTTGATGTCAACAACTAATTTCTTGTCTGTAAGCTTCTGAACCTCAGCCTTGATCTTCTCGATCTCAGCGCCGCCCTTGCCGATTACGACACCAGGCTTAGCTGTATAAACGATGATCTTAACGCGATCGGATGCTCTTTCGATTTCAATCTTTGAAACACCAGCTGCGTATAATTTTTTCTTTAAAAATGTTCTGATATTATAATCTTCTACTAAGTAATCAGCGAAATCACCCTCTGCGTACCATTTGGAATCCCAGTCTTTGATAACGCCAACTCTCAGGCCATGAGGATTAACTTTCTGTCCCATATTGTCCTCCTATCTCTCATTGAGCACGATTGTGATGTGGCTCATTCTCTTCTCGATTCTGTAAGCTCTACCCTGTGCTCTAGGTTTGATTCTCTTCATTGTAGGTCCTTTGTTTGCATAACATTCTGCAATGTAAAGGTTCTCTGCCTTATAGTTCTTTTCGGATAATTATTTTCTGCGTTAGCGATTGCTGACTCTAATAATTTCTTTACTAAGCTTGAAGCATATCTTGGATTGTATGTTACGATTGCAAGTGCTTCGTTAACACTCTTTCCACGAATAGCATCTAAAACGAAACATGCCTTCTGAACAGATACTCTTGCGTAAGAAATCTTAGCTGAAGGTCTTGTATCTCTCTGCTCGTTTCTTTCTCTTTTGATTTGGGATCTATGTCCTTTTGCCATGGATGAACCCTCCTTTCAATAAATCTTATCTTACGCCTGATTTCTTCTCGTCTTTTCCGTGTCCTCTGTATGTTCTTGTTGCTACAAACTCTCCGAGTTTGTGTCCAACCATATCTTCTGTAACGTATACCGGTACATGTTTTCTTCCATCATGAACAGCGATTGTGTGTCCTACGAATGATGGGAAGATTGTAGAACGACGAGACCATGTTTTGATAACTGATTTATCACCTGCAGCGTTCATAGCGTCTACTTTTTTAAGTAAGCTTTCGTCTGCAAATGGTCCTTTTTTTTCAGTGAACGTGCCATGGATTCAACCTCCTAATTATTTGATTGCACTACCGTCTCTTCTTCTTACGATCAGCTTGTTAGATTGTTTGTTTTTCTTACGTGTCTTCAATCCAAGTGCCGGTTTACCCCATGGTGTGCACGGTCCTGGACGTCCGATACTTGTCTTACCTTCACCACCTCCATGTGGATGGTCATTAGGGTTCATTACGGAACCACGGACTGTAGGACGGATTCCCATGTGACGTTTACGTCCTGCTTTACCAATATTGATCAGGTTGTGATCTCCGTTTCCAATTACACCGATTGTAGCACGGCACTGAATTGGAACCATTCTCATCTCTCCAGACGGAAGACGAAGGGTTGCGTATTTTCCTTCTTTAGCCATCAGCTGTGCGCCATTTCCTGCTGAACGAACCATCTGTCCGCCTTTTCCAGGATATAACTCGATGTTGTGGATCTGTGTACCAACTGGGATATTCTCAAGTGGTAAGCAGTTTCCTACTCTAACCTCAGCGTCAGCACCGTTCATAACTGTCATGCCGTCTGTAAGTCCTTCTGGAGCAAGGATGTATGCTTTCTCACCATCTGCGTAGCAGATCAGTGCGATGTTTGCTGTTCTGTTCGGATCGTACTCGATACCAATTACAGTTGCTGGAATACCATCTTTATCATTTCTCTTAAAGTCAATAAGTCTGTATTTTCTTCTAGATCCACCTCCGCGGTGTCTTACAGTAATTTTACCCTGATTGTTACGACCAGCGTTCTTCTTTAAAGAAATAACAAGTGACTTCTCAGAGTTGTCTTTGTGATCTCTGAGAAATCAGAACCTGTCATCTGTCTTCTAGAAGGTGTATATGGGTTATATGATTTGATTCCCATTGTTGTTTCTCCTTTCGATATGTTTTCATTATCGCGTCTTTTCTGACGCATATCATTTTGAAGTTGCTTTCGACCTCGGTCTACAGTCCTGCGAAGATCTCTATATCTTTGCTGTCTGCTGTAAGCTGTACAATAGCTTTCTTTGTCTTTGCAGTTTTTCCTGTTACCATTCCACGACGCTTGTTCTTGCCTTCGCAGTTCATTGTGTTGACTTTTGCTACTTTTGTTCCTTCGAACATTTTTTCCACTGCTTCTTTGATCTGAGATTTGTTTGCTTCCGGATGAACCAGGAACGTATATTTCTTGTCAGCCATTGCGTTCATACTCTTCTCAGTTACAACTGGTTTAAGGATTACATCATAATACTGAATGTTTGCCATTATGCGTACACCTCCTCGATTGTTGCTACAGCAGCCTTTGTAACTACTACTGTGTCATATTTTAATACATCGAATACGTTAAGCTCATTTGTCTGAGTTGTCTTAACTGTTGGGATGTTTGCTGCAGAAGCGATAACCTTCTCGTCCATATCATTTAATACAACGAGTGCATTCTCAACATTGAGGTTCTTTAATACTTCTACGAATTTCTTTGTCTTAATCTCATCAAGCTTAAGCTCATCTACTACAACGAACTTGTTCTCAACAACTCTTGATGTAAGTGCAGACTTAAGAGCTGCTCTCTTCTCTTTCTTGTTCAGTTTGAATGAGTAATCTCTCGGAGCCGGAGCGAATACAACTCCACCGCCTGTCCACTGTGGAGATCTTGTAGAACCCTGACGTGCATGTCCTGTTCCCTTCTGTCTCCATGGTTTTCTTCCGCCACCGCGAACTTCAGAACGTGTCTTAGCTTTCTGTGTTCCCTGACGTTTATTTGCAAGCTGCTGAAGAACAGCCATATGAACTAAATGCTCATTAATTTCTACGCCGAAAATGGAATCATTTAACTCGATCTTGTCGACTTCTTTGCCTTCCATGTTATATACAGCTACGTTAGCCATCGTAAAGTTCCTCCTTTCTTACTTTGCACTATTTACCAGATTTTGTAGTCTCTTTTACTGTAATGAGAGCTTTCTTAGCTCCTGGAACTGCGCCCTTGATTAACAGTAAGTTCTTGTCTGCGTCAACTCTTACAACCTCAAGATTCTGAGTTGTAACCTTTACGCTACCCATGTGTCCAGGCATTCCTTTTCCCTTGAATACCTTACTTGGTGAAGAACAAGCACCGTTAGAACCCTGATGACGATGGAATTTAGAACCATGAGCCATCGGTCCTCTGTGCTGACCATGTCTCTTGATCGCACCCTGGAATCCTTTACCTTTTGAAACAGCAGTTGCATCAATCTTGTCACCCTCTGCGAAGATGTCAGCCTTGATCTCATCTGCTAAATTGTACTCATCTGCGTTTTCGAATTTGAACTCGCGAACGAATCTCTTTCTGAAACACCTGCTTTTTTGAAGTGTCCCATCTGAGCCTTGTTAACACCATGTCTGTGTGCTACGCTCTTTTTACCGTTGGCATCCTTCTCAACGACTTTCTCTCTTGTCGCCGAAACCAACCTGAACTGCGCTGTAACCGTCATTCTCAACTGTTTTAACCTGTGTTACTACACAAGGTCCAGCCTGCAATACAGTTACAGGTACTAATACACCATCTGCATTAAAGATCTGTGTCATACCGATTTTTGTTGCTAAAATCGCTTTCTTCATTTCTTTACCTCCTGTTTTCTACAGCGGAACGCCTCTTGCCTGTCAACCCAGCCCGCGAAGAATTAGCCGGAACAAGTAGCGGAACCGTTCATCCTAGAGCAGCCTACTAGATCGTTATGCTTTCGCACTGTATCTTCTATATAAACCATTCGGGGATATACTAATTAATTGTTGAAGCTTATTTCTGCTTCATTTTGATATCGATGTAAACACCTGCTGGCATTTCAATCCTTGATAAAGACTCTGTTGTCTTCTGTGTTGGATTGATGATATCGATGAGTCTCTTATGAGTTCTCTGCTCGAACTGTTCACGAGAATCCTTGTACTTGTGAGTAGCTCTCAGAATTGTTACAACTTCCTTCTTAGTCGGAAGTGGTACCGGTCCACTTACCTGTGCCCCGTTCTTTTTTACAGTTTCGATGATTTTTTTTGCGGATGCATCTACTAACTGGTGATCATACGCTTTGAGAGTAATTCTCATTACTTGACTTGCCATAAAAAAAGTCGCCTCCTTTTCGTACTTTTCACATCAGTACGACAAGCGGTGACTGTACACATCTCCGTGTGTGTCCTGTGGACTTTCACACGTTGTTTCTACATATTGTAGACCATATCTGTTCTGTACAGTGACTTGCCGTCAGTTTCCTAACTTGACATTCGCTCCGCCGAATTCTCTGTCTCATGGACAGTAACTTCAAACTTCATAGCTATCATGCCACAGCAAGTGATATTATACATGACGTTTACAATAATTGCAATACTTTTTTCAAAAAAAATTTATTTTTTTATTTCGGGTAATATTTCATTGAAAAATTACACTTTTGCACGTATATTATTATAGAAGAAACCCGATTAAATGCAAGCAACGTGTAGTTTATTTTTTACACGCAGATAAGAAAGGAATATAAACATATGTGGTTAGCAGATAGATGGAAAGATTACGAGGTTATTGACTGCTCATGCGGTGAAAAGCGTTGAGTCTAAATATATTTTGCTTCGTACCGATCCTCAGGTAATTTGGGACACTCCAAAGACTAAAAAAATAAGAACTGGAAAAAGCTTAACGGTCACTATCACAGAAGCAAGAAAGGCGGCGGTGAGTGGGAGTTTTCTTTGATCTGCCGCAGGAGTGGACCATAAACTACTCTCTTCCTATTAATAAAGAGCTCACATTTCACTTAAAACAATTCAGCTTCAAGCACACCGGTCTGTTTCCGAGCAGGCTGCCAATTGGGACTGGTTTTCAAAGAAGATTTATGATGCCAAAAAAAGCGGTCGTGATGTAAAGGTATTAAATCTCTTTGCATACACCGGAGGTGCCACTCTTGCTGCCGCCGCCGCAGGCGCCGCTGTCACACATGTGGATGCTTCAAAGGGCATGGTCACATGGGCTAAGGAAAACGCTACAAGCAGCGGTCTTGGTGACGCACCTATCAGATGGCTTGTGGATGACTGTGTGAAGTTTGTTGAGCGTGAAATCCGCCGTGGCAATCATTACGACGCCATCATAATGGATCCGCCGTCATACGGCAGAGGTCCTAAGGGTGAAATTTGGAAAATTGAGGAAAGCGTATATCCGCTTGTGCAGCTTTGTGCAAAGCTCCTTACCGACAAGCCGCTTTTCTTCCTTATTAATTCCTATACGACTGGCTTGCAGCCTGCAGTGCTCACCTATATGATAAGCACTGCACTTAAAAAGTTTGATGGTAAGGTAACCGCAAGCGAAATCGGTCTTCCGGTTTCTTCAAACGGACTCGTGCTGCCTTGTGGTGCAAGCGGACGCTTTGAAAGTATCTGCTAATCAGTTCTAAAATAAAATCAGCCGCAGTATTTCATTATTTTCTATGAAACACTGCGGCCTTTTAATGAATACGCAATATATTACAATATTCTCTTTTTTTTCAATAAAATCAGTATCAGCACACATATGACAACTATAACACCTATTATAATCATAAATCCATGTGCTGTCGTCGCTAGCGGCACCCACTTTGAGCTGACATTCATACCATAGATTCCTGAGATAACCGTCGGGATAGCCATGATAAGTGTGATGATTGTGAGCGACTTCATGACATTGTTAAGTCTGTTGTCAATGACCGTGCTCATAAGCTCTCTGGTACCATTTATGATGTCCCTGTAAATTCCCGTCATCTCAATAGCCTGCTTATTTTCGACAATCACGTCTCCGAGAAGCTCCTTGTCCTCGGATACTGCTCAAGGCGCTTGTATCTGGTCAGTCTCTCTAACACAACTCCATTGGCACGAAGTGATGTGGCAAAGTATACGAGTGTGGATTCCAGCTCGTGAAGCGCAATCAAATCGTCCTCCTCTGTATCCTCTCCGACTCTCTCCTCAATCTCAGTACGCATCTTGTCTATGATGCGCAGATCATTCTGATACAGTACAGATATCCTGTAAAGAATCTGGTATACAAAGCGCATCTTTTTCTTGGTGGAAAATTCCTTTACACGGTTATTTAAAAATACCTGAAGCACCGGTGTATCCTCTGTACAGACTGTCACTATCTCATCATCTGTAAGTATGATGCCAAGTGGGATTGTGGTATATGACTCCTTGTCATGCCTAGTCTCTATCGAAGGTATATCCACAAGAATCAACGTATACCCATCCTGCAGCTCTATACGAGAGCTCTCCTCTTCATCGAGTGCTGCAAGTACGTCCTCAATATCAACATTCAGTTCATCCGCTACCATCTGTCCCTCTGCTACAGAAGGGTTGACCATCTGTATCCAGGTGCCTCCCTGCAGCGTATCCAGCTCATGTATTAATTTGTCATCTGTCCTGTAAAACTTGACCATGGTGCCTCCCCGTGGCTTTTATGACACACATAATGCCACAAAATATTTTGACATCACTAACGTATTGTCTTTGAAATAAAAGATATTACTTCTCAGCATATTTCTGACTCTGGCTCTTTATAAGCTCTGCATCCTCAAAGTAATTTATCCTCATGGCGCGCTTGACCTCTGCCATTGTCTGTGCTGCAGCCTCTCTTGCTGTCTCGCTGCCCTTCCTTAGTATCTCATATACAGCCGGAATATCCTTCTCATACTCTGCTCTTCTCGCGCGGATAGGTGAAAGCTCCTCCTGCATGATGTTGTTGAGGAATTTCTTAATCTTCACATCACCAAGACCGCCTCTTGTATAGTGGTCCTTAAGCTCCTGAAGGTTAGCATACTCCGGCAGATACTCCTCAAAATGTCCCGGCTTAGAGAAAGCATCAAGATATGTGAATACTGTATTGCCCTCCACATGTCCCGGATCTGAAATCTGGATATGTGTCGGATCAGTATACATGCTCATAATCTTCTTCTTTACATCTGCCTCTGTATCTGCCAGATAGATACAGTTGCCTAATGATTTGCTCATCTTCTGTCCACCGTCTGTACCCGGAAGTCTGCAGCATGCCTCATTCTCAGGTAAAAGCACATCCGGCTCAACGAGCACCTCATCATAGATAGAATTAAACTTTCTGACAATCTCCCTGGTCTGCTCTATCATTGGGAGCTGGTCCTCTCCAACCGGAACAGTTGTAGCCTTGAATGCAGTGATATCTGCTGCCTGGCTGATTGGATAATTGAAAAGCCAACCGGTATACTTGCCTCGAAGTTTCTTAGCTGAATCTCATTCTTTACTGTAGGGTTTCTCTGAAGTCTCGATACTGTAACGAGATTTGAGTAGAAAAATGTAAGCTCTGTAAGCTCCGGTATCTGTGACTGCACAAACAGTGTAGACTTGGCCGGGTCGAGTCCCGCTGAGAGGTAATCAAGTGCTACCTCTATGATATTCTGTCTGATTTTCTCAGGGTTGTCAAAATTGTCTGTGAGTGCCTGTGCATCGGCAATCATGATAAATATTTTGTCATACTCTCCTGAATTCTGAAGCTCAACTCTTCTGCGAAGTGAGCCCACGTAATGTCCTATATGGAGCCTTCCTGTTGGTCTGTCTCCTGTTAAAATAATTTTTTCCATCTCTATTATTCCTCTGCTTTAGTTCTATTATTACGATTGCAATGTAGGTTTATTCGCCAAACCGTCTGTCTTAGCAATCGCCAGCTTTATTTATTATAACACACTGACGTGTAAAAGCCTAGGAAAAGAACTCTCATTTTAATTATTTTATAATATCTGCATACTCTGCCTTTGCCGCCCTGCACAAATCATCCGGTGACAACGTAATCTGAAGCCCAAGCCTGCCTCCGCTGACCGTGATTTTGTCCTGCTCCTTAGCTGCCTCATGGATAAATGTAGGATACTGTTTTTTCATGCCGATTGATGTACAGCCGCCCCTTATATAGCCTGTAACCTTTGTCAAATCCTTGAGATGCAGCATCTCTATGGACTTCTCACCTGCTGCCTTTGCGGCTTTTTTGAAATCAATTTCGTCATCTATCGGTACCACAAACACATAGTATCCGCCGCTTTTGCCGACTGTCGTGATAGTCTTGTACATGCCTGCGTGGTCAAGCTCCAGCTTGTCTGCTATCTGAGCTGCATCCACAAAGTCATCGCACTCGTATGTGCGTGCCTCATATGGAATCTTCATTGTTTCCAGTATTCTTATTGCATTTGTCTTTGCTTCTTTTTTTCCCATTATACTATCTTTCCTCCAATAAGCTTAAGATATATTCCATATCTTTATGCAATTACCTCATTTTACTGATTGTCCGCACTCTTATCGGCATTTTTGTATGCTTCCTCAAAGAACTGCTCCTGCGAATCTATCGGTGTGCTGTTTATCTTTCTGTCCACATACTCACCATCAGCGCAAAGCTCCTTGCCCTTCTCGTCATCTGTCATGATTGTATCGAAGATATGGCGGATCTTGTCCTTAGCATGTGCATCGTATACCGGTGTTGCAACCTCCACGTCTTACGGTATTTCTGGTCATAAAATCTGCTGACGCAATGTAAATCTTCTCATCATCGCCCACACCAAATCTGTATATACGTGAATGCTCAAGATATCTTCCTACAACACTTATTACAGTGATGTTTTCTGTGACATCCTCAACCTGCGGCTTCACACAGCAGATTCCTCTGACAATAAGCTCTACCTTCACACCTGCCTGTGATGCATCGATAAGCTTGTCTATAAGCACCTTATCAGTGAGCGAGTTAATCTTAACTCCGATGTATGCCGGTTTTCCTGCATTCTTATTGGCAATCTGCTCATCAATCATGTCAACAATCTTATTCTGCAGGCATTTTGGGGCAACAAGCAGATGTTTTACATCTCCGTCCGAAACAGTCTCACCTCTCTGCAGCGCCATAAACACCCTTGATGCATCTGCTCCAATCTCCTGATTTGCAGTGATGAGGGATAAATCTGTATAAAGACGCGAGGTCTTCTCGTTATAGTTTCCTGTACCAATCTGAGTGATGTACTCAAAGCCATCGCCCTTTTTCTTTGTGATGAGGCAGAGCTTTGAGTGAACCTTGTAATCACCGAGTCCGTAAAGTATCTGACAACCTGCATCCTCAAGGCGGTGTGACATCTCTATGTTGTTAGCCTCATCAAACCTCGCACGCAGCTCGACAAGCACGATAACCTCCTTGCCGTTTTCTGCAGCCTCTATAAGTGCATCGATAATCTGGCTCTTGTCTGCCACTCTGTATAGTGTCATCTTGATTGAAACCACATCTGGGTCCTCTGCTGCATCGTTAAGCATCTTGATAAACGGCTTCATGCTCTCAAACGGATATGAAAGAAGCACATCCTTTTTCTCAACCTGACCGAGTATACTCTCCTTAAGCGAAAGCTCAGGTGTGTCACGCGGTGTACGCTTCTCAAAGAAAAGCTCCTGCTTGTCTCGCAGATAGTGCTGAAGCTGGAATACAAATGACATATCAAGCGGTGTTTTACACTGATAAAATGCTTTTGCCAATCTCAAGGAAGCTCGAGTTCGTCAATCGCCTTGCGGTTGATTTTTCTCGAAAGCTCAACTCTTACAGGATCAAGACGCACTCTCCTCTTGATGAGTTCCTCCATCATATTACGGTAATCCATATCCTCGTCATACATGCTCTGCGCATCGATATCCGCATTACGGGTCACACGCATGATTGATTTCTCACGGATTACATACTTTGGATAGAGCTTTGATACAAAGTGTAAAATAAGCTCCTCTGACAGCATAAATGTGCCCGGTCTTGTAGGTATCTCAATCAGACGCTTGAATACGCTGTTTGAGCATGGCACGATACCTGTCTTTTTCTTTCCCTTCTGCGTGGTTAAAAGCACTACCGCATAGAGCTGTTTATTGGCAAGGAATGGGAACGGCTGCTGTTTTCCTATAATCATTGGTGAGAGGAAAGGTGCAATGTGTGCATCAAAATATGCCTCCAGTAAATCTCCCTCATCCTTTGACAGCTTGTTGAAATTGATTATGCGCACGCCCTTTGGCTCAAGCTCGCCCATGAGCTGCTCGTAAATCCTTGCTTTTTTCTTCTCAAGCTCGCATACTCTGTCAAGGATTGCCGATACCTGTTCCTCACTCGACATCTTTGTCTTGTTCTCGAAAATCTTTTCCTTTGAATTCATCTGCATCATGAGTGATCCTACTCTTACCATGAAAAACTCATCCAGATTTGTCTGGTAGATTGATGCAAAGGTCAGTCTCTCTGCAAGCGGTACTCTTGGATTGCCCGCCTCATTTAATACTCGCTCATTGAACTGTAACCATGACAGCTCCCTGTTTGTGTAAACTTCTTCCAGTTTTTTCATCTGCATATATGCTCCTATTCTATATGATATTTTTCCATTCGCATCCGCGTCTTTTAAGTTCGTTTTATTTTGTGCCCGCTGTATTTCAAGCAGCCTTGCCCGCTCTATCAGTTTATCCTCACGGCGTCTCCTTCTGTCTGCCAGATGAAGCTTATTTTCCACCCCGACAAGCAGCTGTGCAAGTGCCTTCAAAACTCTTTCCCTATGCAATATTTACCTCTCCGTTGATATCATCTGATAATATTCCAATTCTCGCTATACCGCACAGCACATAATGCTTCTGCAATGTCCGTGCACTCTTAAGTTCATTTTCGATATTTTTGTCTTTTTTGTCAATACATTCATGCAAATTTACAAACATTTCTTCAACAATATCAGCACATCTGAGAGTTTCCTTTGCAGCAAGCTGCATTACCACCTCTTTGACGCATTTTTATATGAATTAAGGCCGTCCACATTGGTAGTTTGTACCTCTTGTGAACAGCCTGTTATCATCGTTGCCATCATTCCTATGACGACCGCTTTCTTTAGTAATTTCAAAACACAGTTATGTAAAATCAAGATAAAAACTTTACAATTCTTTATTCAGCTTTACATAAATTAATTTTGTGTGCATTTTATATATCTTTTAGGCATTTTTAACTATTTCAACAGCAATATCCGGATAATTTGTGATAATTGCATCTGCTTCTGCCTTGACAAGTGCCTTCATCTCATGCTTTTCGTTTACAGTCCATACATGAGCTCTAAGTCCTCTTCCGTGCGCCTTGTCAATGTAGTTTTCATCCTGCATATGGTAGGTTGCCGGATGAAGCGCATCCACATGAAGCTCGCTTGCATACTCTGCCGGATTTACTATAATATCAGAAAAAAGCAGACCGCACCTCATATCAGGGCAAAGCTTTTTCATGCGCACAATCGACTCGTGATTGAATGATGAGCACCAGATTCGGTCAAGCATATCATACTCTTCCACGAGCGCCAGTACCTTTTTCTCCAGATTTTTGTACTGTACGATACCGTTTTTGAGCTCGATATTTATGGTCATCTCTGTGTTTTGAGCAGGTCAAACACCTCATCGAGTGTTGGAATGCGAGTCTTCTTGTCATAGGACGGCATGTGCTTTGACACATTAAGGCGCTTTAGCTCCTTGAGTGTATAGTCCTTTACAAAGCCTTTCTCTCCACTTACTCTGTCCACGGTCTCATCGTGTATGACCACAAGCTCTCCATCCTTTGTGAGCTGCACATCAAGCTCCACGCCGTCAGCCTTCATCTTTTCTGCCTTCTTGAATGCCTCAAGTGTGTTCTCCGGTGCATATCCGGATGCTCCTCTGTGTGCCCAGACCTTTGTTCCCTCTGTGTTTATCATGCTTTAAGCCTTCTTTCGTTACTTTTTATTTTAGTTATTTTCACGCCTCGGTGCATCATATCTGTATGCAAGCCTTAAAATACAAATCCCACTGCAAAGAATATTGCCATAGTTGCAACCGCCACATTTATCGTGCCGCCTGCAAGCTTTACTGACGCGATGACAAGCGAGCCTAAAATGAAGCTCCCTTTGCAAAATATCATAGATTCCGAAGTACTCTCCCGAGTTCTCAGGAGGAATAATCTTTGAAAAATATGAGCGTGACAGCGCCTGCAATGAGCCCTGGAAGCATCCCACACCAAATGCCATGATTCCAAAGCCAATCAGATCATGCAGTGTAAGTGCATACAGACAAACTGCAAAATATCCCGCAATGCAGACATACAAAAGCGTTGTAGTTTTGTATGTCTGTGACAGTCTTCCAAAAACAAGTGAACCGATGCATGCCACTATCTGTGTAAAAAGTAAAAACACTACCTGTCCCACTGAATCGAGCTTTAAATCAGTTCCTATGTTTATACAGTTATCTATTATAGTACCTACACCATCTATGTAAAGGAAAAAAGCAACCAAAAACAGTCCTACTTTTTTATCTTTTGTAGCTATTTTTTTGATTGTTCCAAAAATCTGTGCAAATGCGTCAGCTATAAGTCTTAGGACTCCCGGATTTTTGTTTGTTTTGTTTTTCTCTTTGATATTGTCTCTTATAAATGCATCATTTTCAAAATTCTTATGAATATCTTTGTCTGCTGCATCCGATACATAATTCACCTGTTTATAGCTCTTAAACAATGGAATTGTAACAACAAACCACCAAATTCCTGTAACTGCAAAGCCTATTATCATCGACAGGCGGTTTGATATGTATCCAAGCATATCCGGTCCACAGATGTACGCTGCAAGTGAAACAAGAAACGGCACACACGAGCCCAGATATCCCCAGGCATAGCCGTAGGAAGACACCTCGTCCATTCTATCCTTTGTCGTCACATCGACAAGCATCGAGTCATAAAACACCAGCGATGCATTGTAAAATATCTTTGTAAGCACATAGATAACAAGAAACAGTACCCATGTAGGAGTAAAACCGTTAAGTATACATGCCGACACTCCTACAACTACGGTTGTTGAAAAATAGCCTTTTGATGCGCATATGGTCTGCAATCGCACCACAGACAGGCCCGATAAGTGCTGATACAACTGTCATCACAGCTATTGCCATCGCATAATACGCGGTTGCCCTGTCAGATGAAATCTGCCCTGCACCATCTCCAACGGCAAGGCTTTTGTACCATATCGGTATGAGCGCACACGCAAGCAGTGTGTATGCGGAATTTCCCACATCATATAATACCCATGAGAGCTCCTTTGATGAGAGCTTTTTGGTTTTCTTTTGTGTATTGTTTTCTTTTGTTTTCATAAATTATACCTTCCCTGTTTTGTATGTCCCAGATTACGATTTTATTTTTTTTATGTAAAATCCGCTACCACCCATTTGCAAAGTTTATGTAAATAATCCGCCCAATATTAAATCAGCGACTCCTCGCAATCTCCACATAATGCATGGCATTGCGATGATTCTCCTCTATCTCATCAGCGGTCAGTGCCCTGACTACCTTTGCCGGAGAACCAAATGCAAGGCTTCCGTCAGGAATATCGGTGCCCTGGGTGACAAGAGCGCCCGCACCTATTATGCAGTTTTTACCAATCCTTGCTCCATTTAACACGATGGCACCCATGCCGATGAGTGTATTATCACCTATAGTACACCCGTGAACAATTGCGCTGTGTCCTATTGTCACATTATCACCGATTCTGACACTGTGGCTTAAGTCCACATGTACCACCGCATTGTCCTGTATATTCGAATTTCTGCCTATTTCTATCGGTTCTGAATCGCCTCTTACAGTTGCATTATACCATACGCTTGCTCCGTCAGCCATTGTCACGACCCTTAACAACGGCACCTTCTGCTATATAATATGCCATATCTATCCCTCCATCAATTTCAGATAATCGCCCTTGTCTATATGCATCATAGAAATCTGATTATTATGCCGCCTGAAGCCATAGACACAGTCCACATTTCGGATCAGCGACTGCAGACGTTCATCCGGTACACAGACAATCAGCTGCAAATCCATTTTTCTTGCATACTTGAGACACACCGCACTTCGCTCGATCCATCTTGGAAAATGCCTCATCCAAAAGCACCAGCTTAATCTTTGAATCACGATTGCTCTGCTGCATATAAAGCATCGCAAAGCCCGCAAGAAGCGCAACGTACTTAGGGTTCTGTCCTTCGCCACCCGAATCACGTCCTGCCATGTCATCTACAAAGTTTTCCCGATGACACGGCCGTTTTCGTCCGTTACCTGCTCATACATGCTGAATGACAGATAATTGCGGTAATCCGCATACTGCTCCATTTCCTTGCGCTTCTGCATTCGCAGATGCTCATCCTCATCCCTTGGCGGCATGAACTTGTCTGTCAAAGTTTAATTTTCTGCTCATATTTCTTATAAAAATCATCCTCACCAAAGCTTATCTGTCCAGCTATTCCGCCATTATCCGGATTTTACTGTCCAGTTCTTCCGCCATAAGCATATCATAGAACTGACCGTTTTCGTTCTTTGCCGGCTCTATCTTAATCTGATAGGTACTGTCTGAGAAATTAGTCTCCCTAAGAAGCCTGTTTATCTCATAGGCATGGCGCTTTGCAGCCTTGATATCACCGTGGATTGTACCGATGACATTCTCTCTGAGACTTTTGTAGATCACCTTGCACTGCTCCTCAAACTCACTCTCATATTCCGGCTCATAATCCTTCTCGTACTTCTCCAGCAGCTCCTCATATGCCTTATTTGACTTCTCGGCTCCGCTGAACTGACTGACGGAAACTCCTTTATATACCTGTAGCGGGCAGTCTGCAACGTCTCCACACACGACTGCTGCCTGCCACCATTTCCGTCTGCGCCTTGCAGCTCAATAAGCTTCTCACGCTGTTTGCTCTTGACCGATGCTCCTGAGCTATGCTGCAGCATATCCTGAACCTGCTTCTCAAGCTCCTCTCTGGCAACATAGCCCTGTAACATATCTTCCAGCTGTGCTCTTCGCTGTTCGTTTGCACCTATGATTTTCTCATGCTGGCTTATCTTTTCATTTATCTGCTGCTGATTCAGTGAAAAAGCACTCTTAAGTGCATCGATGTTTTTCTCAAGAAGCCTCTTTTTCTCCTTTAGCTCCTTGTACTGCCCATTCTCCATTGTCCTAATAATCTCTTCGAGCTCATTTTTCTGCGAATTAACTGCTTTAAGCTCATCTGACGCCTCAGAAAGGCCCACAAAATACTCCGGCTCCCCCTTTAAGCACTCAAAATCTCTCTGTGCCTTGAGACTTGAAATAATACCCATAAGCTGTATCTGGTCCTTCTCAAGCCTCCACATCTGCCTCATACTCGGCAAGTCTTGCCTTGGATACCCTGCCTCCGATGCAGGCATTTGTAGTATAATCGCGCTTCTTCAGATGTCTGAAAATAAAGTTGCTGTATGAGTAGCAGTCCGGTGTAACTCCATCTCGTACCTGCTCAAGTTCGTCAACACTCCGGCACTTTATAATATGTCCCAGATATCTTTTCAGGCAGACATCTACATACTTTTCCTTTGTATCCACCGCCTCATAAAGCGAACCATCCATGGCCTTTGGTTCACTGTCCATGATAGCCTTGGAATTGATGAGGTCGACATCCTCAAACTGCTTCATGTCCCTGAAAATAACAGCAGCAGTATGCGCATAACGCGGCTCTGTGATAAGTGAGAACTTGAGCCTGCCCATACGTCCTTCTATGGCATTCTTCCATTCCTCGTCCTGTACATCAAACATATCCGCAAATACCTGTACCTTCACAGGCTCGCCAAATCTATCACTTAAGTCTCTCTGCAGCGCAGCTCTTGCCGAACGCAGGCTCTCACTGTACGACTTGCGGTTGTTCTTCATATCATCGACCAGACGTTTTTTCTCTTTAAGCTCTTTTGTTATCTCATTTTTCTGCGAAGTATTGTCCTCGAGCTCATCCTCGATATCCTTCTTTATAGACTCAAGCTTTAGATGAAGCTCGACATTTTGCCTCTGTGACATCGCCATCCACAATCTCTTCAATGAGGTTTAAAACTGCATTGCTCACATAATCTGTGATGACCTCATCCTCATCCCAGGCCTTCAGTCCGTTTGTGATTTTAATCCACTGACGGCTGTTGTCTGTAAGCATGAGACTTCTCTTCTCAAGCTCCCTAAGCTGATCCTTTTTGCTTCCTAAGTCGCTCGATTTCAAATCCGCACATACCTGGATATACTCCTGCTGCAGATTCGCCTGCTGCCCGGCTATATCATCTGCCTTTTCTGAAAGCCTGCCCTGTTCTTCTTCGATACGCTTTTATCATCCTCAGCTGCCTGAATCCTTGCACGCATATCCTCGATATCTATGCACGATCATTGTCTCTGCCATGACAATATCGCTTTGGATATTTACCAGTTCCTGCCCTGACTCCTTTATTTCCTTAAGAAGCTCAATACGCTTGCGCATATCCTCTATTTTTCCCTGATTTGTCTGTATGCATCGAGCTGCTCGCTGATAGTCTCTATCGTGCCCGAGTCGCTCTTTGGAAACATATAATCACGTATAAACTGGCCTGTTCCATTTGTCATCCTGAGTGCAATAGCACTTTTTTCCATTGTGATAAAACGATTCGGATCAATATATCCTAAAATAACATCATATAATGTGCCAAGATATGCCTCCTTCGATGCGTAAATACGGTTTACATCCCCTCTGGCGCGTCTGTCAGCTGACTGTGAACGAGTAGTTACAAGCTTTTTAATATCATTATTTGAATAGCAAAAGCCGTCCGATGTCACATATGAAGGCTCCGGCATTCTGCCAGAATGACTGAAGTACACAAATCTCTTAATCTCAGAATCGTTTTTTCGTACCTCAAATGCTATTCCTATACATGTAAACGTATGACTGCCTGTATCCTCTATCTCAAGCGCTATGACCGAACAAAAATCACAGTCGCCACGATTTGCGGAGCCATCCTTCTGCTCACCCCTCAAATAGCTCAGAACACTTCTCCTGTTTTTTGCATCATCTGCAGCCTTGTTCAAAAACGTGGGGCTGAAGCTGCCGTAGAGGATTACCTGAATCGCATCCATGACGGTTGATTTTCCCGAGCCACTCTTACCACTGAACAAATTGACATACTCATTAAATTGCAAAACCTTGTGATTTATTCCGCCCCAGTTGTTTAGACACATTCTGGTAAATATCTTCTTAGACTGACTCAATTGGTAACTCCTCCATTTCACTGTTCTTGGCAAATTCATGGGTATGCTTTACAGAACTGCCTTCTGTATTCAATCCGGCAGCTTCAAGTGTTGCAGCCGACTCGTTATCATACTTAATCAGCTCCACCTCATCACTGTACATGCGCACAAGCTCATTTATATCCATGGCTGAGCAGAATATATTTACTGTGCAATAAATATAGATTGGTGTGTTGTCCTCCAGGTTTGCAATAGCCCCCGGCAGTTCAATCATCTGATGTGTTTTCATAAGCAAAAGAGCGTCTGACCATTCCTGATTAGTGAGCTTTCTGGTAATCAGATTGGTATTTCTGCCATACTCACGAATCTCTGCCAGATTCGTTGTTGTCGCATTAAGCCCCTCGCCCATAATTTTATCCCTGTATATCATCTTCATTATAATGACAATCCTTGCAGTAAGAAGAGTCATCTTCTCGAGCATGACACCATCACCCGTTATCCTGAAGATGCTCCTGCTGGTCATGAACCAGCTCACAGTCAAGCACAGCCAGATAATCAGAGATAAACTCCCTGTTTCTAAGACACACCTGATACCTTGGATTGTCTCTTTGAATCAATGTAACGGGGTCACACTTCATTTGCAAAATACAGGTCTGCCTCAACAGATCCTGGATAGTTTTTCTAATATTTTCTGCCTCATTTGGCGAAACATTCTCCATATATTCAAACATACATTGCTCTCTTTTCTATGCTTCTCGTTTAGAGTCCGATTTGGATATTACAAGCCTTGAGTAGCTTACACCATCATTCTTTGTTATCTCTCCATCCAGACTCACTGTATCCTCACCCATTCGCTCATTGGTCTCCTCCTGCCATAAAAACAGAAGCTTTTCCAGATCCTCCATGGATTCTACAGTCTGTTCATCTGTCACAAACATGCCATCACGCATATTTTTATCTCTGAAGCTTTGAAGCTCCTTTTTGGTATACAATGGCTTTGGCACAAAATCTGCCATATCATCTCCGCCTGCCGAAGCATCGTCAATAACAAACGGAACAAACTCACTTCTTCCTCTCTCTCTTCTTCCCGGAAAACTGTCGTCCGTTACATTGTAAAACTGTCTGGTGAACTTCATTCTGTTTCGAAGAGCCCCAAGTATCTCATCTGTTTTATCACTCTTATCTATCAGGTTAATGAGCTTTACTATATTATCCTCGTCATCTGCGCCTTCCTGCAGGATATAGTGTATCCTTGCAAGCGCCCTCTTTGCAAAAATCGTCTTCTGCTCAATAAGCTTGTTGTACTTTCTCTCAATCGTCAAACTCATGCTCCACCTTATAAACAAGCTCACTTGCCTTATCACAGTATTCCACGCTGTACTCATAGCGTTTTCTCTCAAATGTACCGGGTGTAGTCTGCGAAAGAATTCCCTCAAGCTCAGCCCTTCTGTCATCGTTCTGATTAAGGATTTTGCTTATAAGCTCCTTTACAGCCTCTTTGTAACGATAAAAGCTATCCGTGGTTGTAAGGATGGCATAACGTCTGCTATCACTGTTATTAATTTCCTTAATCAGTACCTTCTGTATACCTATAAAATCCTTCATACGTGACAGCTCATCAAAATATGCCCTCATACCATCCTGCATATTTGATAAAAGCTGACCAAGATTTTTTGACGTATACAACGCATTTTTCAGAATATCATTATTTTTTTCCGGATCTGAAAAATATGTAAAAAGCGCACTGTAAACAGCCAAAATGCTCTCGCGCTCCCTGCTGTCATCATCCACAAGCAGCTTTTTAAACAGCTCAGCATACATCTGGCTGTACTGAGGAAATGCAATCACATATGTGTTGAGCTTTTCATCAAAATCACTCCTGATCCAGCCCCAGTTTATAAGCCTGCCCAATATAGCTGATGGTGTCGGGTGTATGCGAAACTGGCCTGGTCATATATAACATCAATTTCGGAATCAGGATTATAATCATCATGATTATCCATGCTGCCACTATCTTTATTACTCTCATCTTCATTATAATCAGTCTGCCATACAATGCCTGTTTTTGATATGGTATCCGCTATGATTATCTGACACTCCTCACGTGTCAGTCCCAGTGATGCATAGACCTCGTTATTCTCCTCATATAACGCAACAACTATCTGCATGTATGCATCCATATTTTTCGTGCGGAATAAGCTATAAAATTCTTTTGGTATTCTATCTTTCAATGTCATACTCATATAATAACATATCCCCACGTTTTTCGCCATATACATGGAAATAAACGTGGGGATATTAATATTGCTGCTTCACACCTCAGCCTTAACAGTAACATCCGGTTACCATCAAATCACTGCTGATTGTGACCATCAATAATTCTATTCAATATAATATGCTTACTGCTCAGCGACTCTCAGATGACTTATAAGCTCATTTAAGCTCTCTGCCTCACTGCTCATCTCGACTTGCAGCTGCATCCTGTGAAGAAGCTGAGTTAGTCTGAACTACATCGTTAATCTGCTCTACGCCATTATTAATCTGCTTGATAGCATCTGCCTGTGTCTCAAGTGTCTCTGCGATTCCATTAACCTCATCTGTGATAGTCTTGGAATTGCCTGCAACCTCCTCAAGCTGTGATGCTGTCTTGCCTGCAATAACCATTCCTTTTCAACAGCCTTGACTGAAGACTCAATAAGAGCTGCTGACTCCTTAGCAGCATTTGCACTCTGCTCAGCAAGTACAGTAACGATCTGCAACTACTGCAAAGCCTTTTCCTGCCTCTCCTGCTCTGGCTGCCTCGATAGAAGCATTGAGTGCAAGAAGGTTTGTCTGTGATGCAATCTCATTGATTGTTGCGATGATTTTACCAATCTCCTGAGATGCCTCATTGATTTCATTCATGGATGTAACCATCTCATGCATCTGTCCGTTGCTATCCATAATCTCAGTTCCGAGTCCATCAACCTTCTGGCTGATTTCCTTTGCATGCTCGGCATTCTCAGCTACGATCCGCTACAGAAGCAAGTGTGGCTGTAAGCTCCTCAACAACAGCGGCCTGGTCTGTTGCGCCCTGCGCCAGATCACTTGAGCTGGCAGCTACCTGCTCAGCACCATTTGAAACCTCATTTGCCGCTCTTTGGATACCACTTACTGTATCTGACATGCTCTCCTCGAAAGCAACAATTGATTCTTTAATTCCTACAAAATCGCCTTTCCACTCCACCTGTGGCTTAAAGTTGAAATTGCCATCTGCAAACTGTCTCATAGTCTGATCGATATCATCAATATATGTGCCAAGTGTCCTGATAGACTTTCTAAGGTCATGTGCAAGTTTGCCAACCTCATCATCTGAATGATACTCCAGATTGCTGTGAAGATTTCCATTAACAAGCTCTCCCGCTACTACTTCAATCTGCTGTAATGGCTCAAGCACAGAATCAATAACCTGATCACTGATTTTTTTTGCAATCATTGTGGCTCCAATTCCAACTATTATTACATTGGCCAGTCCTATAATCAGGAAAAACGTAGCAACTGTTCCCGACTCGGCACCAAAGATATTAGCCTTTCCACCAAAATAAACCAATAAAATTGCAACAATTGATATGCCTCCCGATACAAGCAGCATATCCAATACTTTCTTATAGCCATATTTCAATCTCTGCTGAAGTGGCATTTCCGTTATTTTGCTTTTAGCTTCCTCACCCATATGTAATTCTCCCTTTCTCTTTTAGGTTTCGTTCTATACAATAAGATTATTATATCATTACCATAGTACTATTTCAATGATAATTTGACAATATTCGTCATTTTTGACATATCGCCTAATTTTAGAAACAATTTATAGTCAAATACACTAATTCCCCGCTTATTACACCTCGAAATCCATACATGCCCTATTTGCAGTAAACGGTCTCACCTTGGTATCTGCCACTGCAACATGCTTAGGATTCTTTGCGTATGCTGCAAGTGCATCAGCATCTTCAAACGTAGTATCAAGCATCACATCTACGGTAGATGTCGGAAGATAATCTGTGCGTACTGAAATGTCGATCATTCCCGGAATCTGCCCTTTAAGTCCCTCTAAGCCTTCCTTTATGCGGCACGTATTTCCTTCTTCTGTGCCTCTGTGTACTCATCCTTGAGTGTCCATAAAATAATGTGTTTAACCATTGTGTTCCTCGAGTTTTTCAGGTCTTTCGACCAGTCCAAACTATAACATAATAATTTCTTTAATGTTCATCTCTTCTATAGTTCAAAACCATAAGGTGAATGGAGACCTTTGTATGAATAATATGCCATTCAGACCGCTATGTCAATTACATATTCTACCCCATCACTTCATTTCCTACCCCATTTTGCACCTTTTGTGGCAGAAAACATATTAGGTACAGTTTAGAATACATTTATTATTCAAATCATTTAATTTACATTTCTCTTTTAGCTTCTACCTTTGTTGCATATTTCCACGTCTTTCCACAATCTTTTGAATAGATACTTTCCCAACTAAATGTATCCTTCTCAATATTTTTGAAATTCCATTGCCATATAGTTGTATCATTCGCATCTTTATTAATCCCTGTTTGTATAATATCATTCTCCAATTCTTCGGCGATTAACCTATCAACACTCCATTTGGAAACGTACACTATATTCCACTTTTTTGAATTATCTATCATTGGAACTCGTATTGTTGTTCCATAATCTCCGTATAAAGTATCTTCCTCTGTCCATTCTCCTCTTTTGGGACAAATGAAGACATCTTGAATTCCATACCCATCCATGACATATGAAAAAGCCACTCACCTTCTTTTGTATCTTCAATCTTCCCCTCTTCATCATATGTAGTCATTGTAAACGACCAATTTCCAACAAATCTACTATACAATGATAAATCTGTGTTATTATTCGCATTATTGCTTCCTAATGCTTCTAAAAATTCATTTTTCATTAGCGTACACTCTCCTCCCGATAAACATGTTGCTTATTTATCATTTGTAGTAATTGAATAAACAACCAAATCCCTATATTCCCCTGTGTTTTTATCAATTCTTCTTTTTCTTAAAACCCCATCCTTAATAAAACCTACCTTTTCAAGCAGATTAAGCGAAGGTTTATTATCTATATTACATTTTGCCTCAATGAGATACAGTCTATCTTTTGACAAGTATTCTGAAATCATCTTTTTACAGCTTCAGTGCCATAACCTTTACCATGCCACTTTTCACCAATAACATAACCAATTTCACCAATCCTTAATTCTTGATATGGTATATCAAAAGATATATATCCTATACATGCACCACTTTCTTTTTCAACAATTACCCATGCATTCGTATTTTTCACCATAGCATTTACAAAAGAATTCATCTGATCCATATTCATTGTATATCCCATTATAAAATCACCCAAATGCTCATCTGTCCCCATCCCTCGAAGCATATTGAAGCATCTTCATTCACAAAATGGCGGATGTATAATCGCTCTGTTTCTATTTTCATCATAAAAATCCTTTTCCATCTACATTATGACTTGGCACCACTACATCAATTAATCCTACTATAACATACTTTTAAACTGTAAGGGTTTCCGAGAAATCTCGGAAACCCTTGAATTTACTAGATATTTACACTACTAACAAGTAATTACTCGATAACTGTAGCAACACGTCCTGATCCTACAGTACGTCCACCTTCACGATACTTTAATATCATTTTACCTCATATTTTTTATGGTTTTCTCTCCAAAATACAGTGAAAAACGACTGATTTGTACTATTTATTTTTATTTGCCTGATTTCTTGGCACCGTTTTGGCACCGGAAGCCTCAGTCAAAAAGCTTCTCTTCTGTTGTTTATACTCTTCTCTATCAGCTTTAATTTATAGCCAAAAAGCAGCCAGTTTTTCATATAAATAATTTCTAATAACTTTTATCGCCTTTCTTCAAAGGAGAAAACGTAATCTTATTTGCCAAAAGAAAAAGAATTATTATTACAATACCAAATCCCACAAAAAGTGAACTTGTATCAACAACAGTAACTTTGTATATAATACTAATCACAAAAGATACCACTGGCGCGCATGCGTATGTAAGTGAAAATCGAATTGCAGAAACACGTCCTATATATTCTTTAGTAACTTCTTTTACAAATTTCACTTGTACATAAGTAATCATTAATCCCAATGCTGCACCAATTATTATCGAACCGATTAGCAACAGTAATTTTTGAGTTATAGGATTTGCAATATATTTTGAAACAAATGCAATAAAAACATAGTATACACCTAAAACAATTCCACAAAATGTAACAAGTGTATTATTTTTTTTCTCCTCTTTCATTTTTGCAAAAGTCAATGATCCCAAAATAGTACCAATAGTTACGCTTACACTTAGTAATGAAACAATTTTGGCATCTCCACTAAACATTTCTCTTGCAATCGGGGCGAGCAGTGCATCAAATGGAACCACTGCTGAATTAATTAGAATACATAAAAAACATAGTTTTAATAGCTTCTTATGGTCAAATACATAACTAAATCCATCTCTAAGCGAAATTAAATATTCTCTGCCAATTATTCGGTTTGTCTTCTTTTCTTCTTGAACAGAAAATTCTATTTTTACTATAAGCAACGCTGATATTAAAAATATCAAAGCATCTATCGCTAAAGAAATACCTATTCCAAATGAACTAATCACTATGCCTGACAAGCCAGTTCCAACTAATACTGCTATTTTGGTACAAGACACATTGACACTTACACCTTTATCATAATGTTCATTAGGAAGTACATGCTGAATAACTGCTACCCCTGCTGGCATATGAAATGCTTCTATTAATGAAATGGATATTGTCATAAAAACCAATATTAATGGTGAAAGCATGTTTTGTGTATATACATATAATATATACAAAACTAACAGAACTCGAGCTATATCTGAAAGTACTAACACTTTCTTTTATTCATATTCTCGACTAATGGACCTATAAATGGTTGAATAATTACAGAAGTAGCTTGATTAATACCAAAAATAATCGCAGACCACCCTGCACTATTTGTAAGTAAATATACCAACCATGTAAAAAGTATTGTATCTAATGAATCACCACAGCGGTTAATAATATTAGAAGTCAGCAGATAAACATAATTGTGGTTATGATATAACTCATGTTTATTCATATTTGTTACCTCTCTAATCATAATTTAGATTGTTTAATTTCGCAAGCTATCTTATAAAGATCCTGATGTTTTAAAGCCGCTGCTTTTTCTATAACATTATCAATTTCTGATATATCATTAAGTGATTCCAAATATTTTTTCCATTTTTTCATTTCAACATTATATGCACAGTATCTATTTTCACTTTCAAATGAGCCGTTAATGCAATAACGACTATTACTACATCCTCCTAAGCATCGTTCTGTATAACGACATTCTCTGCAAAATCCTTTTAACTTACTACTATCAAAATTTCTATTCCACTTAAAAGAGTCCGGACTTTCCCAAATCGACTTTAAAGATTTTTCACGAATATTTCCCGCTACTAATGTTTTATCTCTAATAGAAGTACAAGCAACAATATCTCCATTATGCAGAATACCAATTACATGCTTTCCTGCTCCACAACCTGTCCAAGACCAATTATCATTAAGAAAATTCTCATTTACTTTTATATCTTTATTGCTATAATAACCTATGCAATCTGCCAAAACAATTAACAACTTACCTCCAATTTTATTATATGCAAAATCAATAATAGAAAGAATATCTTGAGGTTCTATAAGCCATTCTGGGCGTTTTGCAAAATTCCCCATTGGTAATGCAATCTGTAACTGCCAACTATTAACTCCCAAATCACTTAATAATTGATATAGTTCTTCCAATTCACATATATTTTCTTTATTTATTGAAGTTATTACTGATGTCGAAATATTATTTTTTCTTAATTCTTTCAATGCTTTAATACTTTTATTGAATGATCCCGATCTCCGTATAAAATCGTGAGTTTTTTCAAGACCATCAATACTTAAACAGACACTTCTAATTCCTGATGTTATCGCATTATGAATAAAGTTTTCATCAATCAACCAACCATTTGTAATAATACTTGTTATTATGCCATTATCTACTAATCTTTTCGCAATAATATGCCAGTCACTACGTGTCGTAGGTTCCCCTCCAGATAATGTAATAACTTTTAATCCCAAATCTTTTAATTGGTCACACACCTCAAGAGCTTCTGATGTATTCAACTCATCGGGTAGCGCTTCTGCACAACTTGAACAGCAATGTTTACAACGCATATTACAACCCATTGTTATTTCCCATACAGCTGTAGTTAATTTATTCATATATTCTCTCCTATAATCCTTTTTAAATAAAAGACCTACTCTATATTTCTTTTACATAGAGCAAGTCTTTTCTACAAACTACATTCTCACACCTGTTCCGTACATAACTGGTCCAAATAAGTTCTTAGAGGTTTTTAATTCAGAAATCTCTACAAACTCCAAGCTCAATTCTTCAAGATTAAACATTTTTATCCACCTCTCGTTTATTGAATTTATCTTAAGAATACATCTCTTATTTTCAAATGTCAAGTTATTTTCATTATTTTTCCCAAATTTTGAGTTCAAATTCTCGTTTTATTTGTAACATATTTTCCATTTTCTACGCATACATCAGATCTCTTAACCACTTATAAATGTCCGTAAAATTGCAAAGGCAACCGGAATCAGTGCCACAACCTTATATTCAATTATTCAAAAAGATTCCAATATTCGATTTGATTTTGCTTTAAGACTTGCAAATGAATTGCAAATTGATGTGAATGAGATATGTTCTGCCAGTCCATTTTCTGACACAATTAAGGAAGAAGAGATTTATCCTACACTTCCAGACGGTTTGAACGGAGCATTAGACGCAAGCCGTGTAAAGACTTATTTAAAAAATTCTATGTACCCGTTGATGTATCTTTTCGGTAAGAACAGTATGCCTGATGTAGATAATTTACTTACATCGTTTTATCAGCTTGATGATGAAGCCAGACAGGAAGTTGTGGAAACTATCCGTTTGAAGCTACAATATCATCGTGATCCGGAACGTGCTGAACAGATCAAGCAGATTAAAGGTTGGTAAAAAATCACTCCTGTGAATGGCAAACATTCGCAGGAGTTTCTTTTTGGGCACCGTTTTGGCACCACTGGTCTTATTTTTCAATTTTAAATTTATCTATATTTTATCTTGCTGATAAATATTTCGCTATTTCTCTACTTATAATTTTTCAAATCATTCTCTCTTTAAGATACAGAAAAACCCGTAGAACCGAAGTTCTACGGGTATCTTACGTTTAGACACAACGTTATCTTGCGATAACAAATCTATATTCAGATTGTATTACTCGATGATTGTAGCAACCTTTCCAGATCCTACTGTACGTCCACCTTCACGGATAGCGAAACGAAGACCTTCCTCCATAGCTACTGGATGGATCAGTTCAACTGTCATCTCTACGTTATCTCCAGGCATACACATCTCGATTCCTTCTGGAAGATCGCAAACACCTGTTACGTCTGTTGTTCTGAAGTAGAACTGTGGACGGTAGTTGTTGAAGAATGGAGTATGACGTCCACCTTCGTCTTTTGTCAGTACGTAAACCTGAGCTGTGAACTTATGGTGACATGTTACTGTACCAGGCTTAGCAAGAACCTGTCCACGAACGATCTGGTCACGGTTAATACCACGAAGAAGTGCTCCGATGTTATCTCCAGCCTGAGCCTCATCAAGAAGCTTACGGAACATCTCGATTCCTGTTACAACAGTCTTCTTAACGTCCTCTTTAACACAAAGGATCTCTAACTCGTCGTTGAGGTGAAGTGTTCCACGCTCTACTCTACCAGTTGCAACTGTTCCACGTCCTGTGATAGAGAATACGTCCTCTACTGGCATAAGGAATGGCTTGTCTGTAGCACGCTCTGGTGTTGGGATCCATGTATCAACAGCGTCCATAAGTTCCATGATCTTGTCTCCCCACGGTCCGTCTGGATCTTCAAGAGCCTTAAGAGCTGATCCCTGGATGATTGGGCAATCATTGAATCCGTACTCCTCAAGCTGCTCTGTAACTTCCATCTCTACGAGCTCGATAAGCTCTGGGTCGTCAACCATATCACACTTGTTAAGGAATACGATGATGTAAGGAACACCTACCGACGAGAAAGAAGAATATGCTCTTTAGTCTGAGCCATAACTCCGTCTGTTGCAGCTACAACAAGGATAGCTCCGTCCATCTGAGCAGCTCCTGTGATCATGTTCTTAACGTAGTCAGCATGTCCTGGGCAGTCAACGTGTGCGTAGTGACGGTTAGCTGTCTCATACTCAACGTGTGCTGTAGAGATTGTGATTCCACGCTCTCTCTTTCTTCTGGAGCCTTATCGATGTTAGCGAAATCTGTAGCTGTGTTACCAGCGACACGAGCTGCTAATACTGCTGTAATAGCAGCTGTTAATGTTGTTTTACCATGGTCAACGTGACCGATAGTACCGATATTAGCATGCGGTTTTGTTCTTTCAAATTTAGCCTTTGCCATTTTGAAACGTCCTCCTTAAACTTTTATGCCCCATGGGCTATTTTTATAATCTACCGACTGCTTTGATTATACGAAATAATCAAAGTTTTTTCAAGTAAATTTTACGGCAAATCCCCCTTTTTCAAGGGGAAATGCCTTTATTTTTGATTTTTATACCATATATAGTATATATTTCATCATTTGTACTATAAATTGTTTGCTAATTTGCAATTATTTTGCGTGGTTAGCAAGAACCTTGTCCTGTACATTCTTTGGAACCGGCTCATATCTGTCGAAGAACATTGAGTAGTTACCACGTCCCTGTGTCTTAGAACGAAGGTCTGTAGAGTAACCGAACATCTCTGCAAGTGGTACATATGCATGTACAATCTTTCCGCCACCGAGATCATCCATACCTTCAATACGTCCACGACGTGAGTTGATGTCACCGATAACGTCTCCCATGTATTCCTCAGGCATTGTAACCTCTACCTTCATGATAGGCTCAAGAAGTACAGGTGCGGCCTTTGCCATAGCCTCTTTGAAACACATAGATCCGGCAATGTGGAATGCCATCTCTGATGAATCGACCTCATGGTAAGATCCATCGTATACTGTTGCATGGATACCAACTACTGGGAATCCACCAAGAGAGCCGGCCTTTGTAGCCTCCTCGATACCTTCGCCAATTGCTGGGATGTATTCCTTTGGAATAGCACCACCGACAACCTCTGAATCGAACTTGAAAAGTTCTTCTCCATTGGCATCCATTGGCTCGAATTTAACTTTACAGTGTCCGTACTGTCCACGTCCACCTGACTGCTTAGCATATTTGTATTCCTGATCAACAGCCTTTGTAAATGTCTCTTTGTAAGCAACCTGAGGTGCACCAACGTTAGCCTCAACCTTGAACTCACGAAGAAGACGGTCAACGATGATATCCAGGTGAAGCTCACCCATACCAGCGATGATTGTCTGACCTGTTTCCTGATCAGTATGAGCACGGAATGTAGGATCTTCTTCTGCAAGTTTTGCAAGAGCCTCACCCATTTTACCCTGTCCAGCTTTTGTCTTAGGCTCGATAGCGAGCTCGATAACTGGCTCCGGGAACTCCATGGACTCAAGGATTACCGGATGCTGCTCGTCACAGATTGTATCACCTGTTGTAGTGAATTTGAATCCGATCGCTGCAGCGATATCACCTGAGTAAACCTCATCCAATTCCTGTCTCTTGTTTGCATGCATCTGAAGAATACGTCCAACACGCTCTTTCTTATCCTTTGTTGCATTTAATACATAAGAACCTGCCTTACATTTTCCTGAGTAAACACGGAAGAATGCAAGCTTTCCTACGAATGGATCTGCCATGATCTTGAATGCAAGTGCTGAGAATGGCTCCTCATCTGATGAATGTCTCTCAATCTCATTTCCCTCAAGATCTGTTCCCTTGATTGAAGGGATATCTGTAGGAGCTGGCATGTACTCAACAATAGCGTCAAGTAACTTCTGTACACCCTTGTTACGGTATGCAGAACCACAACATACAGGTACTGCTGTACACTCACATGTTGCTTTACGAAGAACCTTCTTCATATCCTCTACAGATGGCTCCTCACCCTCAAGATACTGCATCATCAGATCGTCATCTAATTCACAGATTTTCTCAATGAGCTCTGTACGGTACTCTGCAGCCTGATCAGCCATATCTCCAAGATCATCGGTAACAGTGATGTCATCACCCTTCTCATCGTTGTAGATGTAGGCTTGCATTTCGAACAGATCGATGATTCCTTTGAATTCATCTTCTTTTCCGATTGGTAACTGAAGTACGATAGCATTTTTCCTAATCTTGTACGGATCTGATCAACAGCTCCGTAGAAGTTTGCACCTAAGATGTCCATCTTGTTGATGAATGCCATACGTGGTACGTTGTAAGTGTCTGCCTGACGCCATACGTTTTCAGACTGCGGCTCAACACCACCCTTAGCACAGAATACGCCGACAGCTCCGTCCAGTACACGAAGGGAACGCTCAACCTCTACAGTAAAGTCAACGTGTCCCGGAGTATCAATGATATTGATACGATGCTCCAGTGCTCCTGGCTTTGGTTTGCTGTACTCTTCCAGTGTCCAATGGCAAGTTGTAGCCGCTGAAGTAATTGTGATACCTCTTTCCTGTTCCTGTTCCATCCAGTCCATGGTAGCATTACCTTCGTGAGTATTACCAATCTTATAGTTTACACCGGTATAGTACAGGATACGCTCTGTCAGTGTAGTCTTACCAGCATCAATATGCGCCATAATACCGATATTTCTGGTTCTCTCTAATGGATATTCTCTTCCAGCCAAGGTTTTTTCCTCCTATATTTAGTGTCCTATGCACAACCGGACTCTGTTACAAATCCGGTTTGCTGCATGAATCAAAAGCAAAGCTGTAAGCTTCTTACAGAAACTAGAATCTGTAATGTGCGAATGCCTTGTTTGCTTCTGCCATCTTGTGCATGTCTTCTTTTTTCTTTACAGATGCTCCTGTGTTGTTAGCAGCATCCAGGATTTCGTTAGCTAATCTCTCAGCTGAGTTTTCTCTCCTCTGGCACGTGAGAATGCTGTTAACCAACGAAGGCCTAAAGCCTGACGACGATCAGGGCGAACCTCGATTGGTACCTGATATGTGGCACCACCGATACGTCTTGCTTTTACTTCAAGAACTGGCATCATATTGTTCATAGCCTCTTCAAACACTTCAATAGCTGGTCTTTCTGTTTTCTCTTCTACTTTAGCAAATGCTCCGTATACGATTTTCTGTGCTACACCTTTCTTACCATCTAACATAATGTTGTTGATAAGTTTGGTAACAACTTTATTGTTGTATATTGGATCCGCTAATACATCTCTTTTCTGAGTATGTCCTTTACGTGGCACGGTACTTCCCTCCTTAATCATTGAGATTAATTCATCGGTACTCACATGTGTCTCTCTAATGTGTTCGTGCGGAATTGTATTCATAAAGTGAAATCCTGCATCTGCAGGTCTAATCCCAACACTAACCTACTTTAGTTCTGTTTGTGATACACAATGTTGCTAAATTATTTAGCAGCTTTTGGTCTCTTAGCACCGTATTTAGAACGGGCCTGTTTTCTGTTAGCAACACCTGCAGTATCAAGTGTACCACGGATGATATGGTAACGTGTACCTGGTAAATCCTTAACACGGCCACCACGAATCAGAACAACGCTATGCTCCTGAAGGTTGTGTCCTTCACCTGGAATGTAGCTTGTTACTTCGATTCCGTTTGACAGACGAACTCTGGCGATCTTTCTCAGAGCTGAGTTAGGCTTTTTAGGTGTAGCAGTTTTAACTGCTGTACAAACACCTCTCTTCTGTGGAGAAGAAGTGTTGATTGGCTTCTTCTGGAGAGAGTTAAAGCTTCTCTGAAGTGCCGGTGCTGTAGATTTCTTCTCAGAAGTCTGACGTCCTTTTCTAACTAACTGGTTAAATGTTGGCATTCTTTTCACCTCCTGTTTTATTTTAAGCAGTGCAATCTTATGCACGCTAAAATATTATACAAATCCTTGTCTGTTTTGTCAAGACCAATTTTGTTTTCAATATAATACTTTACGTTTTCAATATAATACAAGAAAGAAGCCCGGTTTCCCGGACTTCTTTATTTTGGTTTGTAACAGCTTCTGTAGCTTAAGTACAAACATCAGTGATTATTCTTCATCAACTGATTCAGCATCTGTATCAATGACTCCGACTGCCTCTTCCTCTGCGAAATCTGCAAAATCATCATCATCAAAATCAAGTGTATCGTCATCGTTTACATCGCTGTCAAGCTTGATATTACGATAAATCTTCATACCTGTTCCTGCCGGGATGAGCTTACCGATGATTACGTTCTCCTTCATACCGATAAGTGGATCAACCTTGCCCTTGATTGCTGCCTCAGTAAGAACCTTTGTGGTCTCCTGGAATGAAGCTGCTGACAGGAATGAGTTGGTTGCAAGAGATGCCTTTGTGATTCCAAGTAATACCTGTGAGCCAACTGCAAGCTCCTTGCCCTCTTCCTCAAGCTTCTCGTTGAGCTCTAAGAAGTCAAGGGCATCAACCATGCTGCCCGGAAGTAAATCTGAATCTCCCGGCTCCTCTACGCGGATCTTCTGTAAGCACTGACGAACGATAACCTCGATATGCTTATCGTTGATCTCAACACCCTGTAAACGGTAAACACGCTGTACCTCGCGGAGCATGTAATCCTGAACCGCACGAACGCCCTTAATCTTGAGGATATCGTGTGGATTTACAGAACCCTCTGTAAGCTCGTCGCCAGCCTCAAGCTCCTGTCCGTCTACAACCTTGATACGTGAGCCGTAAGGAATGAGGTAAGCCTTTGTCTCGCCTGTCTCTTCGTTTGTAACGATAACCTCACGTTTCTTCTTTGTATCCTTGATTGTGGCAATTCCGCCGAACTCTGTGATAATAGCAAGTCCCTTCGGCTTACGTGCCTCGAAAAGCTCCTCGACACGAGGAAGACCCTGTGTGATATCGTCACCGGCAACTCCACCATTATGGAATGTACGCATGGTAAGCTGTGTACCAGGTTCTCCGATTGACTGTGCTGCGATGATACCGATTGCTTCACCAACCTGTACTGCCTGACCTGTTGCAAGGTTTGAACCGTAACACTTAGCACATACTCCCATGTGTGAACGGCAGGTAAGCACTGTACGAATCTTAACCTGTGTGATTGGATTACCGTTCTCATCAACACCCTCTGCCATAACCTTTGCTGCACGCTTTGGTGTAATCATATGGTTGGCCTTAACAATTACATTGCCATCCTTATCGCAGATTGTGTTGCAAGAGAAACGACCTGTAATTCTCTCCTGAAGGCTCTCGATTTCCTCTCGACCCTCCATGAATGCCTTTACAACCATTCCCGGAATCTCACGTCCTGTGCCTGCACAGCAGTCTGACTCACGAACGATCATATGCTGTGAAACATCTACAAGACGTCTTGTCAGGTAACCTGAATCGGCTGTACGAAGCGCGGTATCGGACATTCCCTTACGAGCTCCATGCGCAGACATGAAGTATTCCAGTACGTCAAGACCTTCACGGAAGTTTGACTTGATAGGCAACTCGATCGTACGACCTGTTGTATCAGCCATAAGTCCACGCATACCTGCAAGCTGTTTGATCTGCTTGTCAGATCCACGGGCTCCGGAATCTGCCATCATGAAGATGTTATTGTATTTATCAAGACCTGTCAGCAGTGCCTTTGTAAGCTCATCATCGGTCTTCTTCCAGGTATCAACAACCTCTTTGTAACGCTCCTCATCAGTGATAAGTCCACGCTTGTACTGTCTTGTAATCTTATCTACAGTGTCCTGTGCATCAGCGATCATCTGTGGCTTCTGTGGTGGCACTGTCATATCTGAAATTGAAACTGTCATGGCAGCCTGGGTTGAATACTTGTATCCGATTGCCTTAACATCATCAAGAACTTCTGCTGTCTGTGTAGCTCCATGAGTGTTGATAACTTTCTCAAGGATCTGCTTCAGCTGTTTCTTACCAACATGGAACTCAACCTCAAACTTGAGTGCATTCTCAGCCTTTGATCTGTCTATAAAGCCAAGATCCTGTGGAATGTTCTCATTGAATATCAAAAGTCCTACTGTTGTCTCTGTAAAACCTGAAACCTCTGTGCCGTCAGCAAGCTTTACTGTACGGTGTACAAAGATATTCTGGTGAAGAGTAATCTCCTTGTTCTCGTAAGCGAGCATTGCAAGATTAACACTTCCATAGTAACGGCCGAGAAGATCTATCGGTCTGCAAAGCACACGACGGTTTCCGTCTGTGACATCCTCAAACCAGATGAGGTCATATAAGCCAAGCTCAGCCTTTCCTGTATTTTCATCAGGAGTTGTGAGCTTTCTAAGCTCATCAATATCATTGTATACAGTGTCTGATGACACCTGTGCAACCATCTTTGGATCATCCTTGTAATCAGCGAGCTTTCTCATTGTGAGGTAGTAAACTCCAAGGATCATATCCTGTGAAGGAACGGCTACCGTACCACCATCGGATGGTTTCAGGAGGTTGTTTGGTGAGAGCAGTAAGAATCTGCACTCAGCCTGTGCCTCAGCAGTCAGTGGAAGATGTACAGCCATCTGGTCTCCATCGAAATCGGCATTGTAAGCTGTACATACCAGTGGATGAAGCTTGATTGCCTTACCTTCTACAAGGATTGGCTCGAATGCCTGGATACCAAGTCTATGCAGAGTAGGGGCACGGTTCAGCATAACCGGATGCTCTTTGATTACTTCTTCAAGCACATCCCATACCTCTGGCTGAAGTCTCTCGACCATTTTCTTTGCATTTTTGATATTGTGTGCTGTTCCGTTCGCTACAAGCTCTTTCATAACGAATGGCTTGAAACAGCTCGATTGCCATCTCTTTCGGCAGACCACACTGATAAATCTTAAGCTTTGGCTCTACACAGATAACGGAACGTCCTGAGTAGTCAACACGTTTTCCAAGCAGGTTCTGACGGAAACGTCCGGACTTACCTTTCAGCATGTCAGACAAAGACTTGAGTGCTCTGTTTCCAGGTCCTGTTACAGGACGACCACGACGACCGTTGTCGATAAGTGCATCGACAGCCTCCTGAAGCATACGTTTCTCGTTACGAACGATAATATCTGGTGCTCCCAGTTCAAGGAGTCTTCTCAGACGGTTATTTCTGTTAATGATTCTTCTGTAAAGGTCGTTAAGATCACTTGTTGCAAAACGTCCTCCATCGAGCTGAACCATTGGACGAAGATCCGGTGGAATAACAGGAATAACTGTCATAATCATCCACTCAGGCTTGTTTCCTGACTCACGGAAAGCCTCTACAACCTCAAGTCTCTTGATGATACGTGCGCGCTTCTGGCCTGTAGCATTCTCAAGCTCAGCCTTAAGCTCTGCCGAATCCTTCTCGAGATCGATTGCTGCTAAAAGCTCATGGATAGACTCAGCACCCATTCCTACACGGAATGCTGAGCGGCCATAAGTATCGCATGCTTCCTGGTACTCTGACTCGTTGAGAATCTGCTTGTATGCAAGCTTTGTCTCGCCGGGTCAAGCACAATATATGAAGCAAAGTACAGTACTCTCTCAAGTACACGTGGAGATAAGTCAAGGATGAGTCCCATACGTGATGGGATACCCTTGAAGTACCAGATATGGGATACCGGAGCTGCCAGCTCAATGTGTCCCATACGCTCTCTACGAACGCTTGACTTTGTGATTTCTACGCCACATCGGTCGCAGACAACACCCTTATAACGTATCTTCTTGTATTTACCACAATGACACTCCCAGTCCTTCCTTGGTCCGAAAATCTTCTCGCAGAAAAGACCGTCTTTTTCAGGCTTTAATGTTCTATAGTTAATAGTCTCAGGCTTTTTAACCTCGCCATGTGACCACTCTCTGATCTTTTCAGGAGATGCTAATCCAATCTGAATCGCATCAAACTGCATTGCACGATTATTTTCTATATTATTTGTTTCTGGCATTTTGGCACTCCCTTCTAATTATTCTTCGTCATCAAGAACTTCATCAGCAAAAATATCGTCATCCGCTGTCTCGGAGACTCTTCCTCTTCTATGTCAACAAGCTCTTCGTTGTCATCAAATTCTTTCTTTGAGAAACCATGCTCTGCGAATGACTCACTGTCCTCGAATGCATAGTCCTTATCGTTTCCGATAATTGCGTTGATATCTGTATTACCGTACTCACTTGTCTCGATAAGCTCAACCTCTTCTCTGTTCTCATCAAGTACCTTGACATCCAGACCAAGTGCCTGAAGCTCTTTGAGAAGTACCTTGAATGACTCTGGAATACCAGGCTCAGGAATATTCTCACCCTTGATGATAGCCTCATAGGTTTTGACACGGCCAACAACATCATCGGACTTCATTGTAAGGATCTCCTGGAGTGTATATGCAGCACCATATGCCTCAAGAGCCCAAACCTCCATCTCTCCGAAACGCTGTCCACCGAACTGTGCCTTACCACCCAATGGCTGCTGTGTAACCAGTGAGTAAGGACCTGTAGAACGAGCATGGATCTTATCATCAACCAGGTGATGCAGCTTAAGGTAATGCATGTGTCCGATAGTTGTCTTTCCATCGAAGCACTCACCTGTTCTACCATCACGAAGCTGTACCTTTCCATCCTTGGAAATCGGAACGCCCTTCCATAAGCTTCTGTGAGCTCTGTTTGTTGAAAGGTATTCCATAACGTCCTCACGGAGTGTATCAACATATTTATCATAGAAGATTTCAGCATCTGCGCTCCAGTATGGATGCTCAGCCTGTAAATCCTTTTCAAGCTCTTCCTTATCGAATGGAAGATTTACGTAATCATTTGCAAGCTCCAGAGTATCCTGGATATCTACCTCGTTTGCACCGTCAAATACTGGTGTTGAGATATTGAATCCAAGTGCTTTTGCAGCGAGACTCAGGTGAATCTCAAGGACCTGACCGATGTTCATTCGTGAAGGTACACCCAGTGGGTTCAGTACGATATCCAGAGGACGTCCGTTCGGCAGGAACGGCATATCCTCTACAGGAAGTACACGGGAAACCACACCCTTGTTACCATGACGACCGGCCATCTTGTCACCTACAGAGATCTTTCTCTTCTGTGCAATGTAGATGCGTACGGACTGATTTACTCCAGGTGAAAGCTCGTCGCCGTTCTCTCTTGTAAATACCTTGGCATCTACGATAATACCGTACGCACCATGCGGTACCTTAAGGGAAGTATCACGAACCTCTCTTGCCTTCTCACCGAAGATGGCACGAAGCAGTCTCTCCTCTGCTGTCAGCTCTGTCTCGCCCTTCGGAGTTACTTTACCGACCAGAATATCACCGGCACGCACTTCAGCACCGATACGGATGATACCTCTCTCATCCAGATCTTTGAGTGCATCGTCACCGACACCAGGGATATCTCTTGTAATCTCCTCAGGTCCCAGCTTTGTATCACGTGACTCTACTTCATATTCCTCGATATGAACTGATGTATACACATCATACTCTACGAGACGCTCTGAAAGAAGAACGGCATCCTCGTAGTTGTATCCTTCCCATGTCATGAATCCGATAAGCGGGTTCTTTCCAAGAGCAAGCTCTCCGACTTGTTGAAGGACCGTCTGCAATAACATCGCCTGCCTTAACCTTGTCACCCTTAAATACGATAGGTCTCTGGTTGTAGCAGTTTGACTGGTTAGAACGAGAGAACTTTGTAAGGATATACTCTCTTGTTTCCGTCAGTCTCTTTTATGATAATGCGGTTTGACTCTGAAGATAATACCTCTCCGTCTGCCTTTGCAACTACGCAGACGCCTGAGTCAACTGCGGCCTTTGTCTCAATACCTGTACCAACTACCGGAGCCTCTGTGGTCAGAAGCGGAACGGCCTGACGCTGCATGTTTGATCCCATTAGGGCACGTGTAGGGTCATCGTTCTGCAAGAATGGAATCAGCGCTGTAGCTACTGAGAATACCATCTTTGGAGACACATCCATATAATCAAATGCTGACTTATCGTACTCCTGAGTTTCCTCTCTGTAACGACCTGAAACTGAGTTACGTACGAAATGTCCTTCGGCATCAAGCTTCTCATTAGCCTGTGCTACATGGTAATTATCCTCTTCATCTGCAGTCATATACACAACTTCATCTGTAACAATCGGGTTCATCGGATCTGTTTTGTCAACTTTACGATATGGTGCTTCAATAAATCCATATTCGTTGATTCTCGCATAAGTTGCAAGCGAGTTGATCAGACCGATGTTTGGTCCCTCAGGAGTCTCTACAGGACACATACGGCCGTAGTGAGTGTAATGTACATCTCGAACCTCAAATCCTGCACGGTCTCTGGACAGACCTCCAGGACCAAGTGCAGACAGACGTCTCTTATGTGTCAGCTCTCCAAGCGGGTTGTTCTGATCCATGAACTGAGACAGCTGGGAAGATCCAAAGAATTCCTTCACTGCTGCTGTCACCGGCTTGATATTGATAAGTGACTGAGGTGAAATGCCTTCTAGGTCCTGTGTTGTCATTCTCTCACGAACAACTCTTTCCAGTCTGGACAGACCGATTCTGTACTGGTTCTGAAGAAGTTCTCCAACCGCACGGATACGTCTGTTGCCCAGATGGTCGATATCATCATCTGTTCCTGCGCCCCACTCTAAATGGATATTGTAGTTGATGGATGCTAAGATATCTTCTTTTGTAATATGTTTTGGAATAAGGTCAGATATATCTCTCTTTATAGCCTCGATTCTGTCCTCAAGGGAATCATACTCCTCGAGAATCTGAGCGAGTACCGGATAGTAAACAAGCTCAGTAACACCGATAGACTTAGGATCCTCGAGCTCAGGAATCCAGCTTCTGATGTCAACCATCATAGAAGAAAGAATCTTGACATTTCTTGTCTCTGTCTGAATCCATAAAGCAGGAACGGCAGCGTTCTGGATCTGTGTGGCAAGCGCACGGTCAACAACAGTACCTGCCTCAGCGATAACCTCACCTGTAGAAGGATCCACTACGTCCTCAGCTAAAACCTGTCCACTGATACGGTTCTTTAAAGCAAGCTTCTTATTAAACTTATAACGTCCAACTTTGGCAAGATCATAACTTCTTGGATCGAAGAACATTGCCGTGATCAGGCTCTCTGCGCTCTCAACTGAAAGTGGCTCGCCCGGACGGATCTTCTTATATAATTCTAATAAACCAGCCTCATAGCTTCCCTGTGGCTCACGCTCTGTGATTGCAGGGTCCTTGCTGAATGATGCCTGGATCTTTGGCTCATCTCCGAACATATCGAGAATAGCCTGGTTTGTACCTACTCAAGTGCACGTAAAAGTACTGTGATAGGTACCTTACGTGTTCTGTCTACTCTTACATAAAAAACGTCGTTAGAGTCTGTTTCATATTCAAGCCAAGCACCACGGTTTGGAATAACAGTACAAGAATACAGGGTCTTTCCGAGCTTATCATGAGCAATTCCATAATAAATTCCAGGGGAACGCACTAACTGACTGACGATAACTCGCTCTGCACCGTTGATTACGAATGTACCGGTCTCTGTCATCAACGGAAGATCGCCCATAAAAATCTCATGCTGCTTGATTTCATCAGTCTCTTTATTATGAAGTCTTACTTTCACTTTTAAAGGTGCAGCGTATGTTGCATCTCTTTCCTTGCACTTTCGGAATTGTATACTTTACATCATCTTCGCATAATGTAAAATCTACAAAATCAAGACTAAGCTTTCCGCTGTAATCTGTGATTGGAGAGATATCCGCAAAAGCTTCCTTGAGACCTTCGTCTAAGAACCACTGATAAGAATCCTTCTGGACCTCAATCAGATTTGGCATCTGCAGAACCTCTTTTGTCTTGAGTAACTCATACGCATGCTTTTTCCGATGTGACCGGACGTATTCTGTTTTTCTCCATTGACGTTTCACCTCTCGTTTTTATTTTAATCTAGCAAGTATCTAGATAATGATTCAAAAACCACCCCAGTTACTATATCTTGTGGTTTTTCTCTTGTGCACATATTTGCGAATGCATTTTAGTGTAATTTACCTATTGACAAATTTGCATCTTTTAAAAAATTGCATAAAAATGCCACTGCACCACAATAGTGCAACGTATACTATACAACAAATCCGACACGAATGCAAGTGTTTTTTTATTTTTTGTAAAATATCCAAAGTATTTGCGCAATAAAAGCAAAAAAAGAGCCAAGGCGCAAATAAAATTTGTCCTCGACTCTTTTTATATTTTTAATTAGCTCGTAACCTATCAGACTACTTAAGTGTAACCTTAGCACCCTCTGCCTCAAGTTTAGCCTTAGCATCCTCTGCTGAAGCCTTGTCAAGCTGCTCTTTGATAACCTTTGGTGCACCATCAACAGCGTCCTTAGCTTCTTTAAGTCCAAGACCTGTGATCTCACGAACAGCTTTGATAACTTTAACCTTGTTTGGTCCAACCTCTGTAAGCTCTACGTCGAACTCATCTTTCTCCTCAGCTGCTGCTTCACCAGCTGCTGCTGCAACTACAACGCCTGCTGCTGCAGATACGCCGAACTCTTCTTCACAAGCTTTTACTAAATCATTTAACTCTAATACGCTTAACTCTTTGATAGCATCAATAAACTCTGCTGTTGTTAACTTTGCCATTATAATTTCCTCCATTTAAAAATTTAATTATGATAATAAGGTTCAAATATAATATTTGAATTATTCTGCTGCTGGAGCTTCCTCTGCAGCATCCTCTGCTGGTGCTGCCTCTACGGCTGCATCTGCAGCGCCACCCTGCTCTGCGATCTGTTTGATAACACGAGCAAAGTTTGTGATAGGTGACTGTAAGCTTCCAAGTAATTTTCCAAGAAGCTCATCTCTGCTAGGTACAGCGGAGATTGCCTTCATACCCTCAGCATCATAAAATGTTCCCTCAACTACACCTGCTTTAATCTCTAAAGCCGGAGCTGTTTTAGCGAACTTAGCTAAGATTCTAGCTGGTGCTGTTGCATCCTCTGCTGATACAGCGAATGCGCTTGGTCCTTCAAGGACATCCTTTAATCCCTCGAACTCTGTTCCCTGGATTGCACGGTTTACTAAAGTATTCTTGTATACCTTGTAAGTCACACCGGCTTCTCTTAACTGTTTACGTAACTGAGTATCCTCTGCTACTGTGAGTCCTAAGTAATCAACAACTACTACTGACTGTGCACCATTGATAACACCGGAAATCTCATCTACGATTGGCTGTTTAAGTTCTACCTTTGCCACGATTCATTTACCTCCTTTTAGATTTTCGCATAAAAGACATGAGGTATTTGATTTATTAATCAAAGAAACCCTCCTGCCTGTCGACAGAAGGGTACAAGTCAAAATTCAAGATAAATCTCGAAAATTCCCTCGGTAGGTTCTACGTTTACGCCTTGCGGCACCTACTGTCTTCGGCAATATGCATTGCAATTATATCAAACTATATTACGGATGTCAATTACTTTCCGCAAAACTTTTGCTTGGCGTTTGATAGGTCTTGTAAATTGTTTTACTGTAACTGTTTAACTATCTTACTGTGTAATCTTAACCACGTTTAACTTAACGCCAGGTCCCATTGTAGATGTAAGAGTTACGCTCTTTAAGTACTGACCCTTTAAGCTAGCAGGTTTTGCTTTATTAATTGCACCCATAAGAGACTGGAAGTTGTCGCTTAACTGCTCCTCTGTAAAGGATGCTTTTCCGATCGGAACATGGATAATGTTTGTTTTGTCCAGTCTGTACTCAATCTTACCAGCTTTGATATCGTTGATTGCTTTTGTAACGTCCATTGTTACTGTACCAGCTTTCGGGTTTGGCATCAGACCTTTAGGTCCGAGTACACGTCCGAGACGTCCAACAACACCCATCATGTCCGGTGTAGCAACAACAACATCGAATTCAAGCCACCCTTCGTTCTGAATCTTCGGGATCAGTTCGTCTCCTCCAACGAAGTCAGCACCTGCTGCCTGTGCCTCGTCAACCTTAGTTCCCTTAGCGAAAACTAAAACCTTAACTGTTTTTCCTGTTCCGTGTGGTAATACAACCGCACCACGGATCTGCTGGTCTGCATGACGTCCGTCACAACCTGTTCTGATGTGAGCTTCGATTGTCTCGTCAAATTTAGCTGTAGCATTTTTCTTTACGATAGAGATAGCGTCAGCAACATCGTACTGCTCTTTCTTATCAAATGCCTTAACAGCGTCTTGATACTTCTTTCCTCTTTTCATGAAAAAATAACCTCCTGGTGGTAATATCGGGAGAGGGCCCTCCCACATTTACGTTTCTTTGTTATTATTTTAGGTTTCATAAATTTGTAACTTCTTTAGGGGTATGTTGGTTTTTCTAAGTGTTAGTCAACCACTTCAACACCCATTGATCTTGCTGTACCAGCGATCATGCTCATTGCAGACTCAAGTGAAGCTGCGTTTAAGTCAGGCATCTTAAGCTCAGCGATTTCCTGAACCTGTGCCTTTGTGATCTTAGCAACCTTCTTCTTGTTTGGCTCGCCTGAACCAGACTGAATCTTGCAAGCTTTCTTGATTAATACCGGAGCAGGTGGAGTCTTAGTAATGAAACTGAAACTTCTGTCTGCATATACAGTAATAACTACAGGGATAATTAAGTCGCCCTGATCTGCTGTTCTTGCATTAAACTGTTTTGTAAATTCTACGATGTTTACACCGTGCTGTCCAAGTGCAGGACCAACCGGTGGTGCCGGAGTTGCCTTTCCAGCAGGAATCTGCAATTTAATATATCCTTCTACTTTCTTTGCCATTTGGAATTGCCTCCTTAATTTGTTTTCTTAACATCTGCGAAACTTACTTCTACCGGTGTCTCGCGACCGAACAGCTCTACATTAATTGTAACTGTCTGCTTGTGATAATTCATAGCTGTGATAACACCGACTGTATCCTTCCAGACACCGCCGATAACGACTATCATGTCACCCTCAGCAAAATCAACTACCACGTTTTCCGTCTTAATACCCAAAGGTCTCATCTCGGCTTCTGTGAGAGGAACCGGTTTGCTTCCCGGACCTACAAATCCAGTTACGCCTCTGGTATTTCGTACAACGTACCATGTATCATCATTCATAATCATATGAATAAGAACATAGCCTGGAAACATCTTCTTGGAAACCTGTTTACGAACACCGTTCTTCACCTCTGTGACGTCCTCCAACGGAACACGCACTTCAAGGATCTGGTCCTCAAGATGTCTGTTTTCGATTGTTTTGTCAATATTAGCTTTTACCTTGTTCTCATACCCTGAATAAGTATGAACTACATACCAGTTCGCTTCTGTCATAATCACTTTGCCTCCGTTTTAAAAATGTAAACCAATAAGGAAATCTACGCCCTGCTGGATACCCCAGTCAAGAAGCGCAATAATAAGACCGGTAACTACTGAAACCGCCAGTACTGCAATGGTCTGTCTGATGACCGATTGCTTCTCAGGCCAGATAATCTTCTGAAATTCAGCTTTCAGACCAAAACCAGCTTGTCTTTGGAGCCTTTTCGACTTTTCATTCTGTCCCATAATGTACTCCTTCACTCAGTTCCTAGACTATTTTGTTTCCTTGTGCATTGTATGAGTTCTGCAGAATCTGCAATACTTCTTGGTTTCCATTCTCTCAGGATGAGTTTTTTTATCCTTTGTCATGTTGTAATTACGACGCTGACATTCTGTGCACGCTAATGTAATCTTTGTACGCACGACTTCCACCTCCGTTTAAATTCTTTGTTGTTTGTACCCTTAAAAAAAGGCATAAAAAAAAGACCTATTTCCAAGCCTGTATACTATATCACAGTTGAACCGTAACCGTCAATAGCTATTTTAAAATTTATTGTAAATTCTTTTGAACAGTGCCGCTATCTGCATCTTTTTGTGAGTCCGGCAACAATTAAATTTTGTAAATCTTACAGATACATAACTAAATATAGTACATTTATCTGAATTTTTCAAGTATTTTGTTCTTGTAAATCCTCAATTATGACGATATAATATATGTGTATAAGTAGAATTTGATAAATAAAAATTTTACATAGCTTATTATAGCTGCAGTTAATCATTAGTAATCGCAGCTATACAATATAATATTTAACGGATTAAACGATTTTCACGGATGAAAGGAGGGTCTTTATGGCAAAGATAGACAGTGCCTACGCTTACTATGCCAGCACTTATGCCAATAAAGAGGTATCGCGCTATGATTCGCACAAGAAAAGCGACCTGCGCAAGATATACAACAGAATAATAAAGACAAATAAAGAGTCCCCTCTGTACAAGATTTCCAATATGTCCGAGGCCAAGAAATATGCTATCGATATAAAGGAAAGCTCTAAGGCTATCTTAAATGCCGTGGATTCGCTTTCTGATAAATACGCAGACTCCTCTGACTCCTTCCAGAAGAAGGTTGCGGAGTCATCTAATGAGGATGCTGTAGGTGTGCGCTATGTGGGTGACGGTTCAGAGAATAAAGGAGCAGACGGCTTTGATATAGAGGTCAGACAGCTCGCCGCACCACAGGTCAATACCGGCAGCTACTTAGATAACAAGGCCCTGTCATTTATACCGGGCAGCTATTCCTTTGACATAAATACCAATGCATCATCCTATGAGTTCCAGTTCGGAGTGAGCACCGGTGAAACAAACGGCGAGGTGCAGGACAAGCTCAAGAGGCTCATAAATGCATCCGGTCTTGGCATCGAGGCAGACATAGTCCATGATGACTCAGGCAAGGCAGCGCTTCAGCTTACATCAATGCAGACAGGTCTCAGCGAGACTGAGGATTCTCTCTTTAGTGTGGCTCCGTCAGCTAACGCAGAGTCCATAAGCATGATGAAGCAGCTGGGTATTGATAAGGTATCCTCACCTGCCCACAACTCTGACTTTTCGCTGAATGGAACTGCGCACTCATCCTTGTCAAACACCTTTACCATCAATAATGCCTTTGAGCTCACTCTCAAAAAGCCAACCACGGATACAGGTGCCGCAGCCATCGGTTTTAAAGCCAATTCCGATGCAGTTGCCGACAATGTGCAGACTCTGGTTGACGCATACAATAAGATGATAGACGTGGCGGATGATTATTCAATGACCGACTCTGCAGATGCCACAAGGCTTCTTCGTGATATAAGCTCCATCACAAAGGGCTCACAGTCAAGGCTTTCCTACATCGGTCTCATGACAGACGATGACGGCAAGCTCACTATCGACCGCGATATTCTCGCGGGTGCGCTTCGTCCGGACAGAGCTGATGACACCTTCAACACTCTTACAGCACTAAAGGATGCAATAGGTGACAAAGCAAACTCTGTGACAGTCAACCCTATGAACTATGTGCAGAAGGTTGTTGTGGCATATAAGAATCCGGGGCACAATTTCAACACACCATATATCTCGTCAATTTATTCAGGCATGATGCTTGACAGCTACGCATAAACGGCTGTTGTACCAAATCAGTACAACAGCCGTTTTTTTATTTTTTATAATAGTGGCTGCAGATCTCCCACCATTTTTTCCTCCAGCGTCCTGAGTCTCTCTGCAATTGCCACACTCTTTGGATCTGCATCGCGATATTCATTGAGACTGCCGCTGATTGTCTCTATGCCCATATTACAGCCCTCCGTCAGAAGCTTTGCTGCCTGGGACTGATCATCATTTACTGCCATCTTCATTGCAGTCTGCAGCTTCGCAGCCATCTTTGCAAACACACCCGGTTCCTTAATATCTGCACCTGCTTTGTCAAGCATATCCCTGCAATCCACTGACAGCCCGGTGTGCTCATCATAGTACTTGTCTATCAGCTCACGAAGCTGCTTGTCATCTGTGTGTTCTCTTATATCGTCCATGCTCTCAAGTGCCATCTTACAGCCCGCTATGCAATCCTGAAGCAAGAGCACCGAATCATGATTTTCAATATTTCTGCTCATAAAAACCTCCATACTTCTTTTCTATTTAGTATGGAGGTTTTCATGAAAAATATTCACTACACAATCGGAAACTCAAGCTTCACCCAAAACTTCCCATGTTCCCTTTTAAAGCTCATACTTCCATTCATGCGCTGCATCATCGCATCCACGCTCTTAAGCCCTATCCCGGCACTTTTAAGAAGTGTTTTATTGTCACATACACCATTGCCAATTTCAACGCTAAATGTTTTTTTCGTAAAAGCTGTTTTCATAACAACAGGCTTTTTTTGTCCGCATATTTATATATATTATCCGTCAGATTGGAAAATATTCTGGTCAAAAATGCCATATTAACAGCAACCTTTACCTGCTTAAAGCTTATTCCTTCTGCATCAACCTCATAATTGCTTTTCATAAGCTGAGCACACACATCTGAGAGGTAATCTCCAAATATATACTCAACATCCATTGATGCATCCAATTCAATAGGTCTTTGTGAACCGGCAATTGAAAAATCCAGCAGATTGTCTACCTGAGTCCTGATATCCAATACCTTTTCACTTATAAAATTAAGATTTTTCATATTCTCGGCATATGCTTCATTCTCCAGTTTCATTACATCAACATATGTCATAACACCGGTCAACGGCGTACGCAGGTCATGAGCCATATTACGCATCAGTTCATCCTTTTCCTGTCGCGCTTTTTTCTCCTGTTCCTGTGATGCTTCAAGCTCTGTTTGATAGCCCGCTATAATTTTTCTGATGCGTAGATACACAAATACAATTCCCATCATAAGAGAAAATCCCACATCAAAAATCATTAAAGCTATATAATATTTTATCGTAAATCCTGTATATATAAATACTTCCGCCTTAATATCGGAGAACTGGACAGGCAGCTCATAGCTTCCTGTAAATCGGTAATCATACATATTTTTAGCCGGAGATATAAGCTTATCTACATTTGATTTATTGTATATTACCTTCCCTTTTCCTTAACACTATAAAACGAAATATCATGATCCGACATCCATTCATCATATTGCTCGACATCTGTAGTACTTATATTATTATCAGACACATATTGTTGAAACTCATCTATATATGGCTTTTCATTATCGTATATTAAATGAGATGTACCTTCAATATAATTGTTCAGCAAATCAATTCCCAGATAATATAATAGTCCAAAAACAACGCATGTGCCTATAATCGCAATTGCAAATGTCAAAGACAGCTTTTTCTTTACCCTCTTTAAATCATCTCTCAAAACGGTATCCTCTTCCCCATTCTGTGTGTATGCATGCATCACCACACGCTTTTATAAGCTTATTCCTTAGATTTTTAATATGTACCATAACAGTATTCTTTGCATTATATGTAAAAACCTCATCCCACACCATCTCGTATATCATCTCAATCGTATATATCCGGTCGATTTTTCATCAGCAATTTTAATATCTCATATTCTTTTCCTGTTAATTTTATCTCATTATCATTAAACTCAACCTTGTTTCGATTCGTAAACAGTTTAAGTCCATCTGTCTCTATAGAATCATCCTTGTTTGTGCGATTTGCATTTCCACTGTCATATACCCGATATCGTCTGATAAGAGCTTTAACCTTTGAAATAAGCTCCATGTTCGAAAATGGCTTAGTCATGTAATCGTCACCGCCCACTTCAAGCCCTTCCAGCTTATCCAGCTCTTCCGATTTTGCTGATAAAACAATATCGGGACACTGTATCTTTCACGCATCCTCCTGCAGGTTTCAATGCCGTCTAACTGCGGCATCATTATATCCATTATTACAAGGCTGAACGATTCATCTATTTTTTCCAAAGCCTCCATACCGTTTTGTGCAATTACCACACTATAATGCTGCAATTCGAGAAGCTTTTTTATTCCACTGTATACTGTTTTATCATCCTCAACAACAAGAATTTTGTCCATTATATGCTCCTATAACTTTTTTAAAGCTGATTTAATTATATATCCATAACCATTGCCATAACTTATCTTAATCCAATTTCCCGACTCCCCAACTTTCTTATATTTCTCCCCTTTACATGCTATTCTTATAGTTTTTGATGAACTTTTCGCCTTTTCCTTAATAGCTGTATTATCAACAATTACCTGATAATACACACTAAAAATTCCTCTTGCACTATCCGAGACATTCTCTGATACTCCCTGCGTTATTTCACAATAAGATATATTATCTTGTATTGGTGCTGCCTGTACCGATGTTGCACCTCCAAACACACTTGTAGTTCCAATTAACATTGTCATTGCTAAAGTTATCATTTGTTTTTTCATATTCTCTCCCTCACCATATTATATTAAAAACTCTAACACATAAAATTTCCTAATTACTCCTTAATGTGCGCAAACCCTTATTAGCATAAATGCAGCTTCCAATCATAGTTATTAATATAACGCTAATTTCCAAAAACCCGATTCTATACACAAATTGCCAGATATTCATTTCAAAGTTCCATATATCAAGTGAAAAGCTTTTTTGAACATTTGAAATCTCACAAAAATCAACAAAATATTTGAAAATATTGACAGAAAATCTATTAAGCAGTCCCAATGTCAATATTCCTGCACCCATAAGTGCCGGAACAGTTATCATCAAAATCTCATATAACAGAATTTGAATTGTCCTAAATTTCCTCTGTCCAAGTGTATTGTATATTGCAATCATTTTTGAGTGCCCTTTAAGCCATAAAACAGTCAGTAACGACATAACCACAACACATACAATATACATAACGCTCAAGGTCACACTTGTCATACTTTTTAACATTGATATTACATCTGTCATTTGCAGTTCCTCATTCAAAACCTGATTGACAACTGCCGAATTCGGAACATTTTGAAACATTTTACTCATATCATCATATAAAAGTGATGTACTTTTATAATCTGTGCTAAAAAAATTTATCCCATAACAGCTTGCTTCATTGTTTAATTCAACATATGAATTATAATCAGTGAATACTATACTGTCAGCTACTTCTTTATAGTAGCCATCGCTCACCTGTGTCTTTGGAGTATTTATTACAGTATAAATCCCAATTACCTTAATACTGATTGTATTATTTTCATACTGTATAGATACATTACTGCCAATTGACAGGTTATTTTCAGAGGCAAGCTTATCTGATATCATTGCCCCTTTATCACCTGACATCGGATATTTTCCTTTTGAAATCTTAAAGATACCGCTGCTGAAATATTCATTGTACGAAGTATTTATGTTTCCACTGACATATATTTTATTTTTTTCAAAATCACTTTGTTTTTCTGTATATGGTACATTTTCAAAATCTACCGCTTCACATATAATGTCACTTGTAAATGCATTATTATATCCTACAACATTTTTATTATTATCTGCATATTCTAAAATATCTTTCCAATCATCTAAAGTAGAAAAATCGTCTAATTCAACAAGAACACAACATCCCGCCATATCTGCAAAAGATTTGTAAAAGCTCTCTATTGCCGAATCTAAAAATGTTGCAATTCCGCAAAACAGTGTCAGTACAAATATGCAAATAGCAATTAGTATATTCCGCCCCGGTCTCCCTAATAATTCTTTGCATGCCTGCCACCATTTATTCCTCATCGTCATCTCCCATTTCATAGCAAATATCACATTTTTTCTTTACATAATCCGAGTGGGTTACTACTATAACACATCTGTCCTGTTCATGAGCTATCTGCTGTAACAATTCGACAATTTTTCTTCTATTTTCTTTATCCAGATTTCCTGTAGGCTCATCTGCCAGAATATATTTTGCATCTGTTATCAACGCCCTCGCTATTGCAACTCTTTGCTGCTGTCCACCTGACAATTCCGTAACCTTTCGGGTTATCTGACTATCATCAAGTCCAACCAGTACAAGACTGTCTCTACACATTTTAATCAATTCTTTTTTAGGTACATCAGGTAAGCTTATCTGGGCTGCAACCATTACATTTTCAAGGGAAGTCATATAATCAAATAACTGATAATCCTGAAAAACCAATGATATACTATTTTGGCGCAGTTTTCTTCCACCAATGTTTTGTATATTTTCTCCATCCAGCAAAATTTCTCCCTCATCCGGTTTTTCTAAACCGGCAAGTAAAGATAAGCACGTTGTCTTTCCTGAACCTGACGGACCAAATATTCCATACATTTCTCCTATTTCAAATCTGTATGTAACTTTATCCAGCACATGCACAATCTCCTTCTTAGATTTATATGCATATGATACATTAATCATTTCCAACATATTTACCACTATCCCTTCGAATTTAACAGTTTCTTTGCATTTTCTTCAACAGTTGTTACAACAGGCAGTACCATAAATTCAATCCAATTAACCAACGAAATTATTAATAGAATTATAATGTTTTTCAAAGTAAAAAAAGCACTCATTTCTATACGTACCTCAAAGCCTTGAAATATTCCGGGTGTATCATATCCACCTATGGCTCTGTCTGTACTATTAATTATGACATTCTTACCTATACCACTTATAATGCTACATATGAAATTGCCAAGCACACAGTATAATAGCACACCCAAAAGCAAACCGCTAATTGTATATATCATTCCTATAAATGCAAATCTACCTATACACCATTTTCTTGATCTTCCAAGTACCATAAATAGGCCTGTATCTTTTGGTATTGGATAGTATAAAACGAGAAAATGATTAACAAAACAATTCCTCCCATTATAATTATCATCCAGCAAATTATTTTTGATGTTTTTCCCATCAATCCTACGACTTTACATTCTGAATCGAGATAATTAGAAGTATTATCATATATTTCCACATTATCTCCATACATTTTCTTTAACTGGGTTTTTACCGCATCTATATGCTCTATCTTATCAATATACACTTCACTTCCCGTTGACGCGGTGTACTCTAACCCTAGTAACTCTACAATATAATCATAATCTACATATATAGAATTATATGGACTATGTATATATACCGAGGTTCCCTCTTCATTTGAGTCATATATTTCGAAGTCACTGTCCACTTTATAAATTCCGCATATTTGTAAAGATGTTGCTTCCGATTGATCTCCTATAGTATATTTAACTTCATCCCCTACCTTAAGATTATTTTTTTTCGCATATCGCTGTTCTACAATAATTCCTTTATTTTTGTAAGTAGGAAATTCTCCTTCAATAAGAGATACATTCTTTTCCCATGAAAACAGGCTATATTTTTGCACATCCATATTTGCAACAATTACCATTTTATCAGCCCGATTGCTTACATCTTTATTCTCTGGATCTATTCCTTTATGTTCCTTTACATTCTCTGTATCCACCGGGTCCGCAATCAGCTCTCTCCACGCCCCAAGTCCTGTAACATATTTTACTTTTCTGATTTCATCATAATCACTCTTTGTAAAGCCTCCATTATCATCCTCAATTACTAAGGCTGCCCCATTATATAAATATGCATCTCTCTCAGATTTTTCTGAGGCATTGCTTAATAGCAGGCCAATAATTTCACCCAGGATTATTGTCGCGATAATCAGTATGATAATCAAAGATTTTATTTTATTTCTTTTTATATATATAATAGCTGTTTCTATCATATCCATCTCCTCAATACTACCAAACGAAGGAAATGATATGTAATAAAATATCATTTCCTTCGTTTCTATTTTACTCTACTATTGCATTTTTGCATATCCAGAATTAATTCTTAATTGTACAGTAGCATTATAGTTTTCAACATACGGCTGATAACTTGCAGTAGCTCCACTTAGAGCTTTTGTCTTTGTAACGGAAGTTCCACTAAGTACTCCTGAATAATATGAATAATTTGTTTTTGTCGAATATTTCATAAAACCTATTCCAATATTATTCCCTTTTGTTGATACTGTAACAGAAATGGTTTGATTATGTCCATTTGTTAATGTATATCCTGTTTGACCTTTCGGGAACCATCTTCGTGCACATCCAGCAGTTACAGTCCTTGATCCAAAATTAATATCTGTTGCTGCATTTACAACTCTTGATGTAGAAATAACTCCACCACTAATTACTATAGCCATTGCTAGTACTAAAATAAATCTGAATTTTTTCATAGGCTTCTCCTTTGCTCTTAAAACTATGAATATTAGTTACTAAAGTCATAGACGTCTATAGCTTTACAATACTATATACGCATAAAGAATTGTCTTAAAAATTATTTAAAAATTATAAATAATTCTAAAGAAACCTAAAGTAGCCTATGTTCTCAATTATTTTACTATTGCCGTTTCAGATATCCTTTTAAGTTCTTGGATTTCAACATCGGCATCCGAAAATAGATATTTACCATCCACATATACAAGATTTGCAATAGCATCATTATCCTGATATAAAGTAATATATCCCTCATCGTTCCAGCTCCATGTTCCGGTTTCCACCTTATCAGTATGTTCTATTTCCATCTCATACTCGCCTTGTTTTTCATCGTTATCATGTATGATAGCTAATTTTTTTGTACTATCTACATTTTGATACTCTGAAAAATCAAAAGTTCCATAATAGAGTTCCACTGTCAGATGATTTTTTTGTTGTAATATGTTATATGTAATTAATACACTGATTACACAGACACAAGCGACAATCGCTGCGCAGATAATAATCTGTTTTCTATTTTTTCCCACTACATACTTCCCCCCTTCTTTATTGTTTAATCAATTCCGGCTTTATTCTAACCGTTTGATACTTCTTGCTATAAACGCCTATAAACTTATTTTACATGCAAAATCTTAAGTAAATCTAAAGAATTCTTAAGTTTTCTCCCTCCATCTCTATACACAATATTTTATTACTTATATACGATTTAATCAATCGTAATTTAGTTAATCGTAAATAACTAAATCGTAAATGACTAAATATTCATCTTTCATTTCGCGTACACAAAAAAGACGGCCGTCCCGGTCCCCACCGGTTCAGCCGTCTTTATAATAAATTTCAATGTTATACTTTTATATTTTACTCTTATTTATACTTTTTTACTAACTTTTATACTTGTTTGGATTTAGCATCTACTGCTGCGCAAGCACTGCCTGTACCTCTGCCTCTGTAGCGCATGCCATTACCTTGTCTGCCAATGCCTTGCATTCTGCCATGCTGCTGTCTGCGATGGTCTTTCTGGTCTTGAGGACACTTGTGGCACTCACTGAGAACTCATCAAGTCCGAATGCGAGTAACAACGGAATGAGCTTTGGATCTGCTGCTGCCTCTCCACACATGCCTACCATGATTCCCTCTTTCTTACCGCACTCGATGATACGCTTGATTGCGCGAAGCACTGCCGGATTGAAGGCTGAATAAAGGTATGCTACCTTTGAGTTTCCACGGTCTACTGCCATCGTGTATCCTGTCAGGTCGTTTGTTCCGATACTGAAGAAGGCTGCCTCTTTTGCAAGCACATCTGCCATCATGCAGGCTGCCGGTGTCTCCATCATGATACCGATTTCAAGGTTCTTGTTGTATGCAATGCCCTCTGCATCAAGCTCTTTCATGATGTCAGCTACCATTGCCTTTACACTGCGAAGCTCATCTACGCCTGTCACAAGCGGAACCATTATCTTTATCCTGCCGAATGCACTGGCTCTCACAAGTGCACGAAGCTGTGTATTGTAGATGTCTGTTCTCTGGAGACAGAATCTGATAGCTCTGTAACCTAAGAATGGGTTGTCCTCTTTCTCAAGGCCCAGATATGGGATTTCCTTGTCGCCTCCGATATCTAGTGTACGGATGATGACAGGCTTGCCCTTCATTGTCTCTGCTACTGATTTGTATGCCTCAAACTGCTCTTCCTCTGTAGGAATTGTATCTCTGTCCATGAAAAGGAACTCTGTACGGAAAAGTCCTATTCCTCTCCGTCACACTCTACAGCTTTCTTTGCGTCCTCAGGCTTTCCGATATTGCATACAAGCTCTACCTTTGTGCCGTCTGCTGATACTGTTGGCACACCCGCAAATTTCTTTAAGAGCTCCTTCTCTTTTTTGTATTCCTCAAGCAGCTCAGCGAATTTCTGCTCTGTCTCAGCGTCAGGGTTTACGATTGCCTCTCCGCTTGTTCCGTTGAGTACCACTCTGTCACCATTTTTGACAGATGTACAGATTCCGTCAATACTGAGAACTGCCGGGATTTCCATTGCTCTCGCAAGTATTGCTGAGTGGGAGGTTCTGCCACCCACCTCTGTGAGTATTCCTGCGATATTCTCTGCTACGATACCTGCTGTCATGGATGGTGTCAGGTCATGTGCCACGAGCACTGTGCCTGCCGGAGCTGCTGAGATATCGTAGTCCTCGATTCCAAGCAGAATCTTAAGGATTCTGGCTTTGATATCCCTGAAATCTGTTGCTCTCTGCTGCAAAGCTCATCGTATCTGTGCAAATATCTCTGCTGTCTGCTCAAGCACCTGGTCGAGTGCCTTCTCTGCCGTGATTTTCTCACTTACTATGAGCGCTGTAATCTGCTCCTCTATGGTCGGATCCTGAAGCATCTGGATATGTCCGCGAAGGATATCCGCATCCTTTGCTCCAACTGTCTTTTCCATCCTGTCTGCCATGGCGTTTGTATCATTTACAAATTTCAATGGCTCCCTGGAGACGTGCGATTTCAGCGTCTATATCTGTAATTTTCTTATTCTAAATCACTATCTCATGCTCTTCGATAATGACCACATTTCCGATTCCGATTCCTTCTGAGCCGGCGATTCCTTTGTACATATCACACCTCCGATTGGCTTTGCTGGTTGATTAATCTCCGAAGTTGTCTGCCTCGAGCTCTTCCATCTTTGCAAGTGCTGCTTCCTCGTCAGCTCCCTCACACTCGAATGTAATCTCTGCATCCTTCTTGATGCATGCTGCGATGATGTTTACAAGGCTCTTTGCGTTGATTCTCTTATCGCCGAATACGATTGTTACATCTGATTCAAACTTGCCTGCCTCTCTTGCGATAACTCCTGCCGGTCTCATGTGAAGTCCCTCTGCTGCTTTTACTACCATTGTCTTGCTTACCATAGTTTTGTCCTCCTGAATTTAAAATTATTGGTTTGTTTATTTCGCTCACACATATGATTAACTGTATCGCCCTCTGCTATTCATCAGCCTGTCATATGTCCGTTGCTTTCTATGGTTTTATTGTACTGTGCGGTATGAGTTTTTTCAATATTCCCCAAAATGCAAAATTGCACCATCTCTGGTGCAATTTTGTATTAATGTGATATTCAGTTCCACCCCAGCTCTTTCGGATAGCTGCACAAAGCTCATGAGGTGAAGCTGCCTCCCGAGCCTGTCAGTCGCTCCATTTTCATTCAAAAGCTTCGTGAAATCATGGAAAAATGCCTTTGTCGTGTTGACACTGTCAAAGTTTATCGCAAGCAAAAATATCATGTCTGCCATCCTCTCGCCCCACTCTATCGGCTTGTCGAGACGTATAACAAGTATCTGGCAGCGGTTTACATGCTCAGGCTTTCCGTGCGGTATGGCTATATTGCAGCCCACAGCGGTTGCCTCCACCTTCTCACGCTCCAGTACATCCCTCGCAAACTCGCTCTGCACTATTCCTTTGTTTATGAGAAGCTGGCACGCGCGCTTTAAAACATCCTTGCGGTTTTTCGCCTTTTTCTCAAATATGATAAATTCCTCCGACAGCATATGTGAAAACTCGCTGACCTCCGCGCTCTGTCCGGTCATGAGCTCAAAGCACTTGTTTCTGATATTTTTCTCATCCTGCGCACTGATTAGTGGAGAAACATACAGAAATCTCATATCCTTGTGGATATCTGCCTGTGTGTCTATGGTCGAGAGTATGAGGTCGCAGTCATACTCGTCAATATGCTCTATGCGGTCTGACGACAAAATGCTTACTATCCTTACATCCGGCACCCTGTTTTCTATTTTGCCCGCTATTATGCTGCCGGTCGCATAGCCTGCTGCACCGATTAACACTGCGCGCACTGTCATAGGATTTCTGTGCAGGGCTCCGCCCACCTGCAAGGCAATAAAAGCTATCTCATTCTCGCTCGGCATGGCGCCTGTGTACTTTTCGTAGTATCTCGATACTGTAAAGCATACCGTAAAGAGACTGGCATACGATTGTGTGATATCGGAAAGAAACGGATTGTCTATCTCTATGCCAAAATGAGTCCTCGCAATGGAGCCCGGCAAAAAGCTACGCATGCTCTCACGTAGAAGCTCATTTTCAATCAGATTGGCAGCGAGAAGATTTGACAGATACACTATCATCTCATCCTCTATGCTAAGTGCCTCCTCACAGGACATGACAACGCGGTTTTGTCCCTCGGCACAGGAAAAAAGCATTGCCAGATACATGATTTCAGGCTGTGAGAGGCTGATGCCGTGATGTCTTTCCAGAAAGCCTGCTGCCTCCTTTGCCATGTTCTCATGCTCTGTCATTATGAATCCATTTTTCTGTACCTGTTGCTCTGTTTCGGTGCCCGCATCCTCATCACTTGCAGCATCACACATTCGGTTTGACAAATCTAACTCATCCGGTTTCAGCTCCTTCTCCACATCCACCCTGAAAAGCGCAATGGCTATGTACTCTGCCAGCATCTGAAATGTGTAATCCGTAAAGATGATATCAAAGCGTCTCTCCACATGATGTATCATGTCAACCGCCATCGACAGATTTACGCTTCTGAAATTATTGGCTATCACCTCGGCCGCGCGTCTTGAAAGCCTGTGGTCATCGGTCTTGATAACCTGCTTATCACTGATTGGATACCTGCAGAAATGCCTCATGGCTTTTCTGATATCAAACTCACTGCCTGTCGCATATATTCCGTAGCCCGCCGTTCTGTGCACCTTAATGCCAAAGAGCAGAAGCTCTGCGTCAAGCTCATTTATATCATCCATGATGACATTTTTGCTGACGTTTAACTCCTCCGAAAAAAGTGCATACGTGTATGTATCCCAGCCGCTTAGCAGAATATACGATATGTAGTTCTGTCGCTTTTCTGCGATACTGCTGCCGATTTCCTTCCTGCCACATCCAGAATCTTTCCTATCTGCGCATCGCTAAAGCACGGCTTCATGCCTTTGCCCGGCTTTCTGTCGAGCGTCATAGAGTTTTGCTCACAAAATCAGCCACCTCCTTCAGATATGTCTTCACACTTCGCTCCGACATACCTGTGGACGCGGCGAGAGCCTTTGATGTGACAAGATCATTGTTGTGCTCTGCCAGCTTTTCAATTATCAATAGTCCCTTTTCTGAAAGCATAAATCAAAGTTCTCCTGATTATACGTAATTTAACAATTCGACCGGTTCATCTATCAGATTTGTTGCACCATGCTCCTTCAAAAACTCTACATCCCTGAAGCCCCATGTGACAGATACGCACTCCAGACCTGAGTTTTTCGCTGTGGCGATATCCACATCAGAATCCCCACATAGATTGCCTCATCCTGTGTCACTCCAAGCTCCTTTAGTGCCTTCTGCACCATATCAGGTGCCGGCTTTTTGCGGATGCCTTCCTCCTCCATCTCGCCGACTGCCGATGTCATATACTCCTTGAAATAGAGCTGATTGAGCTCCTTTACCGCCGGGTCAAGCTTGTTTGAAACAATAGCAAGCTTTATGCCGTTTAATTTAAGCTCCTTTAAAAGCTCCATGATTCCATCATAAGGTGCTGTATTGTCATTGCAATGAGCCTCATAATATTCCTTAAAATCCGAAAATGTCTTTTCAAACTTTGGATTGTCTGCTCCCTGTGGCACTGCGCGCTCCATCAGAAGCTTTACACCGTTTCCACAAATCTGCGCACCTCATCGAGTGTGCGCTCCGGCATGCCATTTTGTTTCAATGCATAGTTTGTTGCATTTTTTAAATCCTCAAGTGTATAGAGAAGTGTTCCATCAAGGTCGAAAACGACCGCTTTTTTACGGTTTTTCTCCTCACCCTTTGCTATATGTGTCTTTTCAAATTCTGTCTTGCTTATCATATATGCCTCATTCCTATCATCATTTGGCAGAACCATAATATCTCCGGGTCTGCGATATATAACTGCTGTCATCCTTATTCCTAAATAGCTTTACCTTGTGCTTTAGCACAAATGCCCTTGAAAAATCCTCTTCAACAGGTATGCACACTCTGGCATGTGCCATTCCATCCACTATAGTCTCCGTATCCTTATTCTTGAACTTCGGGACATAATCTGTCTGTTTCACAGTAAACCGCCAGTCCTTGTATATCCTGAAGCTTTTGTTCAGCCTGTCCAGATTTAAAATCCGTACACTGCCGTCTTCTCCTATTATGACTACCGTATCTTCACCAACAGGTGTGGAGATATCCCCCTTAGCTGTCCGCACTCCCATGCAGCAGCCCACAGGCAGTATATCCTTTGCAATGATATATCCCATCGGTATCGGGCGTTTTTATAATCCACTTTTTTGAAGCCACTCGTATCAAAATCTTCTCCGTAAATTATCTTTGTATCGTTTAAATAATCAAAAGACTCTCTTCCAATAATGATTTGATTGCAGAATCCGAAGGACGTTTGTGTGTACCATCGCTGCTGTACTGAAATCTTGGTGTCAAGTCTTTTTCTCTGCAGTAGACATTATAGCTGTCTATCAGCAGATCCATCGGAATAAATCCACCGGCCTTGTAATAATGTCCTCCGCCGGAGCCTATGTCCCTGCACACTTCCTGCGCCATTTCGCTTGCGCTCACCTCTTTTATGCAGCTTCTAAACGAAGCTTCACTCCATTCTTAATCACTGAAAATACCATACATATGTCAATAGCATCCACCTCCAGCACAAAATCGCTTATGATGCCGAGTACATTCGGGTCACATGCCCCTGCCTTTACGATCGCCAGACGATATTCCTCTATATAATCGCGCCCCAGCAATGCTGTTGCGGCTATGTCCAGCTCCTCAAGTGACATGTTGGCATTTCGGAATTTGGCCACTATAGTGTTGTCAAAATCCGACTCATCGCGCAGGTCCCTATCAAGCGAATGTGTTATCTCGGTAAATTCTCCAGTGTCGGTGTAAAGTCCATAATACAGTGCTGTTGCCAGGTTTCGATTTATCTCTACGCCCTCCTCACGCAGCATATCCCACAATTGTCGCACATGAGCCCATATAGCTCATGACACGGTTCATAGCAGGAAGCTCTCCCGATACTCTGTGGTGATCTATGACAGCCACATTTTCTGCCTTGAAAAATGTGACATTTCCACCACCGTACTGACAATCGACAGTCACAAGCAGCTGCGGATTGTCTAAAAATCCACATGCTCTATCGGTATGCCAAGACTGTCTACCATAAGCACCAGATTGCTCTTGTGTATGATATTCCTGCCTCCGTATACAAGTCTGGGACTTTTTCCATTCATCCTCAGATATTCATAGACTCCAAAGCCGCTTGCCAGTGCATCTGCGTCCGGATTATCATGACATTGCACAATTATGTTATCAAATTGTAATAAATCACTTAGCTTCATTATTAGCTCCCTGAATAGTTATATTAATTCATTTTCTCATATGTGTATTTATGGCTGCTTCAAATCATCACATTATTTCGGTACGGAAACAACAGTGAACTTCTGTCCTTCTCGTCAAACATCGAATTGTACTGCAGGATATTGTATGCCTTTATCCATTTTGCCTCGTCTCCTGTTGCGTCATCCACATGCATAAAGCACTCATTCTTTTCGAATAATAGCCCCTTGAATTTATGGCCGGAATCTTCTCCATCAGCTCTGCGAGGAACCGGTTGTATGCCGGCAGATCTATGTTGGCTCTCTCAAGCGTCAGTGTGGACAGGTAGTTGAGGCTCGTCACATCAACTTTCTGTGCATCCGTCTCGTAATTGGTCCATATGAAAAACGGCACCTTGTACAAATTCTCAAGCTCCTGCTCCGTAAGTCCGGAATTGCCCTTGCCATTTAAAAGCTTGATAAAATCATTGCATAATCCCGGCTGGTGGTCTCCAAAACACAATCTCTACCGGATCATCCACACCCTTAAAGTATGTGATGAGATTTTCGAGCGCCTTGTCACTCTCATTCAAAAGTGACAGATACTGGTTCGCATCGGTGTATGACGCTCCAACCTTGTAAACCTCCTGGTTGAAGTTGTCATATCTCTCACCGTAGCCACCGTGGTTTTGCATCGTGACTCCCATGATGTAAAGCTTCTCGTCATCGCTCTTTTCTCGTAGCGGTCAATAATCTTATCATAGAGCTCCTGGTCAGTGATATATTCCCTTAGTATCTTTGTCTGGTCAAAATCATCTATAAAGTAAGTCTCATCATAGCCCAGATGCGGATAAACCTTGTTTCTGCTCCAGCCTGTCGCATAGTACGGATGCATCGCAACCGTCGTATAGCCGATATTCTTCAGGTTTGAGACTATGGAGGTCGGGTCATCATTTATATACTGCTGATAAACCACCGAGCCGTCCGGCAGAAATGCCATCGAGTTTCCTGTCTCAAATTCCCACTCAGAGTTTGGCGTCTTCGCACCGTACACGGACGAAAGAGCATAGCCTTTAAGCGTATTTTCACTCAGAGAATCCATAAACGGCGTAACCTGCGTGTTGGTCTCAAAATCTCCCACCACCGACAAATCCGCAAACGACTCATTCATGATAACAATGATTGTCGGATTTTTCGCATCAGACTGCGAATATGAGCTATCCGTTTCCTTGAAATTGCCCGCTATCTTGTCAACTGCTGCCTTGCTGTAACCATCAGGTGCCTTCACAAAGCTGTCCCTTATGCCGAGCACAAAGTTCAGCAGATAGCCGTTTCTGTACGTGCCCTTTTTCTCCCAGGTCTCGGTGTTCAGTGACATGGAATTCATGATGACATACAGCACGCATATTATTGTGAGAAGAATCGAAATAATCCTCATATGGATAGCCGACTCGAACTGCACTTCTATACGCCTTACCAGCATGATATACAAAACAGCCGCCAGAATCACATACAAAAACTTGTAGTCTATGACGAATTTGTATTTTGTCACGACAGAAAGTCCTGTTCCCGCTGACTTCAAATCCGCATACGTAAACTCATTGCCACGGAATTCATAGACAAAATAATCTATAAATCCAAACGCGAGTATGGCAATTGATGCTATGGTACATGTCAGCCTCGTGTTGTTTGTGATAAAAAGTATCACCAGATATACGGCGAGCGCCAGAACCACATTCACCACGCATACCATATCGGTGGTTTTCACAAAGTCCTCATCCGTCAGCAGCACATACTGCACCGAAAAAACAGATAGTATCGCTCCGATGACAAGCAGTATCGCAGCCCAAATCCACGACAGCTTCACCGGAAGCTCAAGCTTCACATTTACAAGTCCAAAATATACTGCCGCAAACAAAAGAATCACCCACCAGCTTGCCGATGTAAAGTAACCTACCAGCGCGGCCGCCACTGCTGCAATTCCAAAATGTATGTTGTTTTGTTTTGTTATCTCAAATTTGATGCTCATTTCTGCCTCTTCATATTGCCTCTTAATATTGCTTCTTAATGTTGCTTCTTAATGCTTTCTCTTAATGCTTCCTGTTAATGCTTCCTCTTAGTTCTTTCTCTTAATGTTGCAATTTGATTTTAAATGATATTTCCTAATTAGCAAAGAAGTCCTCAATTTGACTGTATATAATGTGCATCAGATTTGTTCTTGCCTCAACGCTTGCCCACGCAATATGCGGTGTGATAATCAGCTTGTTTGAATCCTTTATCGCACGGAGCGGATTGTCCTCACTCATAGGCTCCTGCGCCAGCACATCAAGACCTGCCGCCGCCAGCTCTCCATCCATAAGCGCCTGTGCCAGATCCGCTTCATTCACTATAGGACCTCTGCCAAGATTTAAAAATATCGCAGATTTTTTCATCTTTTCAAACGCAGCCTTGTCCATCAGACCAAGTGTATCATCTGTGAGCGGTGCATGCACCGACACGATATCAGACGTGGCAAGCAGAGTATCAAAATCCACCCTCTCATAGCCCGGCTGCGAGTTTCTTCCGAGGTAGAATAATAAACCACATGGCAGCCAAAAGCCTTTGCGATATCAGCCACGCGTCTTCCGATATTTCCAAGCCCCACGATGCCCCAGGTCATACCGCTAATCTGGTGAAACACATTGGAAAAATGCGTAAACGACGTATCACCCACATATTTCTCGCTCTTCACATAATCATCATAATATCTCAGCTTCTCAAGCAGATAAAATAGCAGTGCAAACGTATGCTGCGCCACGGTCTCTGTAGAATACCCTGCGACATTTCTCCATTCAATGCCTCTTTTTGCCAGATATTCTTTATCCAGATTGTTTGTGCCTGTTGCAGTTACACATACGAGCTTTAAATTTTTTGCCTGTCCTATAGATTTTTCATTTACCTCGACCTTATTTAAAACAATCACATCAGCATCCCTTGTGCGCTCCGCTGCTTCCTCTGTTGTTGAAAAATCATATTTGACAACCTCTCCGAGCTTGTCATATTCGGAAAGGTCGATGTCGTCACCAATTGTTTTGGAATCTAAAAATACTATTTTCATGGTTTGTTTCCTCTGTGCTATATATTTATTCGATTTTATTTTTGGGGGTATGGACTTCGCACCTGCAGGCTGTGAGGGTGCGCCGGCATATGGTATATTCCTCAGAAATATATGAAGTCAGCCACAAAATGTATCCGGATAGTCTGTTTTATCAGTCTGCTTTTTATCGTCACCGAAGGTTAATGGAACTTTGTGGCAGTTCATATATTTCTTCGGAACGCACCATATGCCAGCGGTAATGCAGGTTTGCATGTGCGAAGTCATCTCAATAATTATCTATATTTATCACTATTTATTGTTATTTGACAATTTTAATCTTTATTTGCCAATGTTTATGATTAATAGAATTACAGCTAGCTTTAAATACTAACAAATTACCTAGCATAATAGCATTAACACAATAGTATTAGCGCAATTTATAAATGTAATCATATGTTCATTTCATACATATACATATAAATGTACACATAATTGTATACATAAATATACACATAAATATAAATATATTTATACCACATTTCGGGAAATAAAACCACTGTATCAGTGTTTGATTAAACAAAGCTTAAGAAAGCCCACCATATTAATGATAAATTTCATCAATATGGTGGGCTTTAACTATTCTGTATCTCTTTTTCCATTCCGGCTCGTGCTTTCCACATGCGTCCCTACAGTTCTGATAATGCGTGGTGAATCTAAACCTGTTATCCATCGCTTAC